>Ga0255346_1000039_pt1 | contig 226798 bp, 199 predicted proteins | sample wastewater_treat_FD_194410 | JGI IMG/M metagenome (GOLD analysis project Ga0255346, IMG submission 194410) | Wastewater microbial communities from Lulu Island WWTP, Vancouver, Canada - plant22 | ecosystem: Engineered > WWTP > Wastewater > Unclassified | place: Canada: Vancouver, British...
AGTTGACGGCAGATAACCCGAACAGACGCGATAGGCACACAGGGTTGTAGGGGGCCGCTTCATCAAGGTCATATCGGTTTATCATGCGTTTCTCTTCGAACTGGCTTTCTATCCAACCTGCGCCAACTATCCATTCTCCCTCTTCCTTTTCTTTGGCCTTACGAGCGACCTCTTGTTTCACTTCTTCTATTGATGTTAAGCCGAAGCAATTTACGCCTTCCAACAAGTCTGCAGCGGCGAGCACGTGGTTATGGGAATCAATAAAACCAGGTATAACTGTTTTTCCTTGGAAGTCCACGATTCGCACAGAAGATGTTCCTACATCCCCGACCAGGTCCAGAATCTCAGATGTGGTTCCCAGGTCTACTATTGTATTTCCTTCCACAAAAACGGCTTCCGTTTCCGTCTTAAGGCCTGTAAACACTTTGCCGTTCACAAATGCAGTCCTATTCTTCATGATACTAACGCCTCCTCAATTTTGGAGTCTCTTATGCTACGTTTCGAGACACCCCGTCACTTGCGGTTGCTCTCTATAGTGTGCTGGGAATTCTTTTCCGCAAAGGCGTTTTCCTCTAAGGAGATACGTCTTGGTTGGAAACACGCATTGTTGAACTGAGTATTGCTTGGCGAAGCAGGTAAAAAGTGACACTGTGGAGTAATACCAAATAACGTCCTGATGCTGTGTAGTAGATGATCTCAAACCAGAACACAGCGCCAAGCACGCGAAGGAGCTTGAGTACCATGACGAGACCCAAACCTTCCTTACCCAAGAGCGAGGTTTACGAACGTTTGAGCAGGGACAGGCTGAATACCCCAGGGGCCGTCAGGACTGCCAGACGTCCCTTGGCAGTCAAAAAACGGTATACCACCTCTGGTTTGAGCCCTGGGATGAACATAACTGGATTCTGGAGATTGTACGAAATTGACAGGCTGATAGCCGCGGGTCGCTATCCTAACTGTGCCTATCTGGCTGAGCACCTGGAAGTCCATAAAAGAACTGTTGAGCGTGATATTGAACGCCTGCGCGATCAGTTCATGGCTCCAATAGAATATGACCAAATTCGCAAGGGGTATTATTATTCGGACCAGTTCTCGCTTCCTGCCATCAAACTACAAGAAGGTGAAGCCATAGCGCTTTTTCTCGGTCAGAAGCTCTTAATGCAGTGCAAAGGGACTCCCCTGGAGGATGCTCTGAACAGGGCGATGATGAAGATACGGTTGCTTTTACCTGATGAAATAGAAGTGGACCTTGAGCGAGCTGTTGAGGCAGTTTCTTTCCACGTAGACCCAATGCGTGGAGATGAAATTGAAGTTGCTCAGACCTACCAAACTTTGACAGAAGCCTTGGAGAACCGAAAGACCGTAAACATCGAGTACTATAGTGCCAGTCGGAATGAGCATACGGTCAGGGAGATTGATCCATACCATCTGAGGCTTGTTGAAGGATCGTGGTACTGCATTGCTTACTGCCATGAAAGGGCAGAAGTGCGCATTTTTGCGCTAGACAGGATAAGTTCGATTAAAGTAACTGACAAGATCTTCGAGGTGCCTGAGGACTTTTCTATAGAGGAGTACTTGGGCGACAGTCTGACGCTTGAACGGGGCACACCACATAAAGTCGTCGTCGAATTTGATAACACTCAAGTACCGTACGTGAAGGATAAGACGTGGCACACGAGTCAACAGATAGAGGAGTTGCCTGATGGGGGGTTTCGGCTAACTCTTACTACTGGAAGCCTTGGAGAAATAATGAGATGGGTGATGAGTCTGGGGAGCCATGCAGTAATTGTTCAACCAGAGGCCTTAAGGCAGAGAATAGTCGATGAGTTAGAAAAAGCAAGAAATAACTACAACGTTGGCCGAAGCGACGGATAGGCGGGACTTACGGCGACCAAATGAGGAGGCAGAATTAACATGGGTTCATGCAAGAATTCAGACAAAGTAGCAGTTATTACAGGGGCTAGCAGCGGGATCGGGAGAGCATGCGCATTTCGCTTCTCAGGTGAAGGATACTCAGTTGCGCTTGTTGCCAGGCGTTCCGACGAGCTTTTGGCTGTAGCAGAGGAAATCCGTTCCAAAGGTGGCAAAGCGGATGTCTTCCCGGGAGACCTCACCGACGAAAAGCAGATTGAAGAGTTGGTAGAAAGAATCGTAGCGACACTGGGCGGAATAGACGTGTTGGTGAACGCCGCAGGCGTAATCGCCAATGGGACCATAGAAAACACCAGCACTGAAGACTGGGACCATCTCATGAACATCAACCTTCGAGCCCCCTTTCACATGCTACGATGCGCTGTTTCTCATTTGATTGCACGCAAAGGCAATGTGGTAAACGTGTCTAGCGTAAATGGGCAGAGGGCTTTTCCTAATGTACTAGCCTACTGTGTAAGCAAAGCAGGTGTAGACCAGCTTACAAGGTGCGCAGCGTTAGAACTTGCAGGGAAGGGTGTTCGCGTAAATGCGGTGAACCCCGGGGTAACAAGGACACACCTCCACTTAAGCAGCGGTATGACCGAAGACGAGTACCGCCAGTTTTTGGAAAGGAGCAAGTCAACTCATCCATTGGGTCGTGTGGGTGAACCGGAAGAAGTTGCGGAACTCATTTTCTTTTTGGCGTCTGATAAGGCAAGCTGGATAACAGGAGAAACAATCTTGATTGATGGAGGGCGAGGACAGACCTGCGCAAGGTAAGGAAAATGCGGCAGCTAGTAACGGTAGTCATACTATAGGCATGGTCGTCCGCGACCTGTGTTGGCTTGGTTATATGCACGTCGGGGGGGATAGTTTTGCGTGTTCTTCATACGGCCGACTGGCACCTAGGAAAACCAATAGAAGGGCGCTCAAGGTTAACTGAGCAGGAAGAGTTTCTGAACACTCTGTGTGTGATCGTTGACGAAGAGCGCATAGACTTGGTATTGGTGGCAGGAGATGTATTCGATTCCGTGAATCCAGGAGCACAGGCTGAGAATCTGTACTATGACACCCTCGAGCGATTGGCAGGAAATGGCAAGAGAGCTGTTGTGGTAACAGGTGGCAATCACGATAGCCCTGATAGGATCCAAGCTGCAAATCCATTGGCTGCAAGGCATGGCATCTCGCTAGTAGGTTATCCCAACGAGCATCTTCCGATATGGGTAGCAATGACCGGTGCGGGGCGAATTGCCACCGGGCCAGGGTGGATGGAAGTATTCTGCCCAGGATCTGGAGAATCCGCTGTAATATGTGTGCTTGCATATCCTTCTGAATCTAGGCTCAGAGAGGTGTTCTCAGAGTCATTGGACGACCAAATTCAGAGAGCCGCATACTCAGACAAAGTGAAAGCGCTGGTTGATATGGCAAGCACCTACTTCCGGAAAGACACGGTGAATCTCATACTTGGCCATCTGTACGTGGTTGGGGGAGAGGAATCGGATTCTGAAAGGCAGATTCAGTTAGGCGGAGCCTTCTCGGTAGATCCCCAGGTATTTGGAGCCCGCCCAGACTATGTAGCTCTTGGCCATCTTCATAGACCTCAGGAGGTGAGAGCGTCTCCCGTTCCTTGCCGATACTCAGGGTCGCCTTTGGTATACAGTTTTTCTGAGGCAGGGCAGCAAAAAGAAGTGGTAGTTGTTGAGGTAACTCCTGAAAAGAGAGAGTCCTGGCCTCAAAGCGCCTGCTCTTTTGACGCCGAGTTTTGCTGGGAGCAGACTCAGAAAGTGAAGATACAACAGCTATCACCTGCTTCCCATATAGAACGTATACCCCTTTCATGTGGAAAGCCTCTAAAAAGGTTCAGGACCTCTACGTTGAGTGAAGCGTTCGAGTGGTGCGGAGACCCTCGTAACCACGACTTTTGGGTGGACTTGGAGATCGGATGTGACGAGCCTATCGGAACTGCCGATGTGGCTGCGCTCCGTAGAGAGCACCCCTTCATTGTAAGTATACGCTGGACAGGTAGTAGAGCAGTTTTCGATCCTCAAGAAAAGCGCATTGCTGAGATGCCGCTTGTCGACAGGTTTAAACTGTTCTGCCTACGCCAAATGGGACATGATCCTGAACCGGAACTGGTCGATCTCTTCTTGGAACTCGTGCACGAAGAGGCAGGAGAATCAGAGGCAGAATCTGGTAGGCCTGAGGGAGGTCTGACCTCATGAGACCTGTGACCCTTGAATTCTGCGGACTTCATAGTTACAGAGAGCGTCAAAAGATCGATTTTGAAGAACTAGGACGTTTTGGGCTCTTTGGCATTTTTGGGCCCACTGGTAGCGGCAAGTCTTCGATCCTTGACGCAATAACACTTGCCCTGTTTGGGGCTGTAGACAGGGCTCCACGTAAGACATATGGGATCATAAACCAGCTAGAGTCTAATGCGGAAATCTCGTTTACCTTTGAATTGGCGGGACAGCGCTATACCGCTCAAAGACGTTATGAACGAATGAAAGAAGACGTCGAAAACGTGAAAGCTAGGTACTCAAGGATCATGAAACATGGCAGATTTCCGGGGAGCCAGGACGAAGTTGTGGCGGAAGGCCTTACTGGTTGTGACGAGTACATCAAAGAACTGCTCGGGTTTGGAGCCGATGATTTCTTGCGTGCTGTCGTTCTGCCCCAGGGGAAATTCGACCAGTTTCTAAGACTCAAACCGTCCGAACGTGGAGCAATGTTGGAGAACATTTTTGGGCTAGAGAAATTCGGAGAAGACCTTAGAGTCAAGGCGAAAAAGAGGGTGGAACTACATAACAATATGCTCTCCAGAATCGAAGCGGCCCAATTAGAACTTGGTGACTGTTCTGATGAAGCCTTGCAAGCTGCCGAGGCTAACATAGAGACTATAGCGACGCAACTCCAATCGGCAAAAGAGATCCTAATTAGGGCCAAGTCCATTTGCGAAGAACAAGCGGAGCTCAAAAAACTTTATGACGAGCTAGGGCTTGCGCTAAAACAGCAAGCAGATCTTGATAGTCAAAAAGAGCACGCAAACCTGCAATCTGCAAAACTTGAACTTGCCAGAAAGGCCATCCCGCTGAAAAGCCAAATCGAGCAGGTTTTCACAGCACAAAAAGAGGTAGATAAGCGTAAGACGTGCCTATGCCTGCTTGAATCAAGACTGCAGGATGCAGAAAAGGATTATCGCCAGGCAAAGGAGACGTTGGAAGCAGCGGAGTCTTGTGAGAAAGAAAGGATACCTCTGCTGCTGCAAAAAAAGGCTCGGTTTGAAAAGGCGGTTCAAGACAAAAAGGAACTGGAATCGGTTAGAGCAACCGAAATGGAGAGGAAAGAGTCTCTAGACAAAATCGACACAGTAATTAAGGAGAAAACTGTAGCTGAGGGAGACCTGAAGGCACAGCTCTTGGAGCTATCCAAAAAGGAAAAGGCTCTTACGCAGAAGGAGGCAGACTTCCACGTAGACCCGTCGCGGCGAGAAGCTCTAGATAGCGCATATTACTGCTATTTGGACCTCAAGACGTGCATGGATAGATTAGAGAGTATCGAGAAAGACGTGATGAAAAAGAAAAAGGCGCTAGAGGTATCTAGACGCAGGGTCTTACAAGTGTTTAGGCAAATATTCGACATATCGGCTTCTAGATATGTGTTTGCCGGTGGTGGTATAGTAAAAACTGAGCGCCAGGTAGTTATGGATGATCTTTTGCCCGAGAATATCGGCGCAGAGAGGTTTCCCGTAGAGTTGCGCAAAAGGTCGTATCTTAGCGATGAACATATCGCCTACTCCCTAGATGATACGTTCCTTGATCCAGTCTTTTGGGGCGGTGTCGCGCCATCGGCTTTGCTTTCAAGAGATGATTTGCTGTCCATTGGCGAGAGCGAAAGAGATAAGGCCCAGGCTTTCCTAAGAAAATGCCAAACCCAAAAGGAAGAAGCGCTCGTTCGAGAGCAAGCTTCAGTTCTGGCTAGAGGACTCAGGGAAGGAGAGCCCTGTCCTGTCTGTGGATCGTTGAACCACCCTCAGCCTTGTGTATCAGGCGATGGCGAAATGACCCGCATGGCCGAAGAAGCCGAAAAGCTTGCCGCAGATTGCTTTAACGCAGTTCAAAACTGGTATATAGATCTCACCAAATCTGTACAGTCATGGGATAATGCGGTACAAAATCACCAGGAGTTGATCTTTCAATCAATCGTGGAATATGACCAGTTTTTGCCCGTGTGCAACGAGTTTGTGCAGAAAGCGGAGTTAGTTCTGGGGAGAGACCTAGTGGAGGAGATATCGGCAAGAATAACGCGCGACGGAAAGGCGCGAGCTTACCAGCTTCTGGCGGGGCCTGAAAGGCTAAGTGTGTACGAAGTTCTCAAGCCTGGAATGGACGAGGTTGATGCGTGCGTACGAGCGGTCGCACAAAAAGACAAACAGATGGAAATGCTAAGAAGAGAAATAAAGGATGTATCGGTTCATATCTCAAATATTCAGAAACAGATGCAGGAAATCTCAAGTTCCTTGAGCGATTTGAACGTAGATAGAAGCTCCCTAGCAGGCTATCTTGAAGCCTTGGGTTCCCAGATTCAAGCTATTGATAAGAGTATAGAGGAAATCTGCGGCGATAAGCATCCTGAAGAAGCACTGGAGGAAGTAGAGTCGGAGATTAGAACTATTCAAGACAGTCATCACATGGCCCTTAAGCACGAGAAAGCCGCTCAAACAGCCCTTTCAGACGCTCGCTTGACCCACGAGAAGGCAAAATCTGCTTTTGAGCAAGCTAAGACCAATTTGGATTCTTTGTCAGTATCGTTATCTAGCCAGTTGGAGCTGGCGGGGTTTGATACCCAAGAAGAAGCAGTACAATTCATGCTTTTGCCTGAAGAATTGGAAGAGTTGCAGGAGGATATAAGGAGCTATAACGAAGCGTCCATAGAGGCGCAGAGCAAGATCAAGGATCTAAGAACCAGAATAGACTCAAGGGAGTTCTCTGAAGATGCATTTACTAAGGCAGCGGCGGAGTTAGAAGACGCGCAAAGTGCAGAAAAGAGATTGACGGAAGAGGCGGCAATAGCAGCAAAAACCCTTGATGACTTGACGAAGGCTCGAAAAAGGTGGGAGGATCTAGACTCTCGACGCAGGAAAGCAGAAAAAGATAGGGATGTGGCAAATAGGCTGCTTAGCCTTATAAGCGGAAGACGTTTTGTTCAGTTTCTGGCTGAAGAGCACCTAAAAGATATGGTAGGAGAAGCGTCTATCACTTTGGGCACTCTCACGGGGCAGAGATATGCCCTAGAACTGTCGGATAACGCCGAATTTGTAATCCGTGATGACTTTAACGGTGGTGAAAGAAGGTCAGTTACAACCCTGTCAGGCGGGGAGACCTTTCTAACATCCCTAGCGCTGGCCTTAGCGTTGTCTTCCAAGATTCAGCTTAAGGGAGAATATCCTCTGGGCTTTTTCTTCCTTGATGAGGGTTTTGGCACTTTGGACAGCACCAAATTGGACCTAGTTATGGATTCGTTGGAGCATATACGGGACAAAGAAAGGATGGTAGGGATAATTAGCCATGTGAAGGAACTTAAGGACAGGCTCCCTTCATATCTAGAGGTTATCCCTGCTAAAGACGATGGTACTGGCAGTAAGATACAGGCATTAAGCAGAAAAAGTTAACCCATGCATTCAGATAGTGCTGAACGCATGGGTCTATCTATGTTCCTATCTTGCCTTCTTATCTTCGGGTGTACGTCCGCCTCTTTCCATGTAGTCCCTTATGTCCTTTTTGATCTTTTCCGGGATCTCTCTATCAAATGGGAATTTTACTGCGTTGGCGATCCGATCAGTGAATTCTAGAACCATGTCGCCTAACAGTGTCAAGTGCTCAGCGTCTATGTGTTCGATTGTGTCACCTGGAGCGTGTATGTACGAAGTAGCTCCGCCTCCCCGCGAAAAAGTCACAGAAGGAATGCCTTCGTATCCCAAAGGTATGCAGTCTCCTGAGTATATGGATTGGTGAGATCGAAGTCCTCGTCCAAATTCGGCACCCATGACATCTAGGTAGTTCACTAGCTTATCTGAACCCATGACCGATGCAGAGTTGTTGCCGATGATACCGCCAGCAACGTCTACGTTTACCATGAATATGTACTTCTGGACCTGTTCTTTCTGCTTCTCTATATGTGCCCAACTGCCCATGAGGCCCATTTCTTCAGCGCCAAACCAAATGAACCGAAGGGTTCGCTTAGGTGGGTTCTGGCTAAAGTGCCTGGCGAGCTCCATAATAGTCGCAGACCCGGCTCCGTTATCGTGGGCTCCCTGGTTCTTGTACACGCTATCAAAATGTGCTCCTACGATCACTATTTCATCAGGTTCGTAAGTACCTGGTATATCCACGACAACATTGCGTGATTTGGACCATGCCTCGTTTTGGCGTACTGTAAGCCGCACTTTCTCTGCAGCATTTGTAATCATTTCTAGTGCATGTTCGTATCTGACGTACACTGTAGGGAGTGTTCCAAGTCTGTCCCTAATACATCTGTTCATGGCTATGTTAGGAGTATCTCTGCCGGCTCCGCCTATGAAAATACGACCTATAGCTCCTTCCTTTTTGGCCCTTTCAAAGCTCTTGAATCCTCCTCCTTCGCTTGCAAGGACTATCTTCCCACTAATATTGTTCAGATACTCGGGCTGCCCGGTTTCTACGTATTTGAGGGGCGCTTCAATACCCCCATCCGGGGTATTGCCGCTCAAGCCGAGTACAGACGCTTCGTACCTCGCGTGGTACGGCTCTACAACTTCTACTAGGCCCTCGTCATCGGAATATGCGAGCAAATCAAACTCTTCGATTTCTGGCTTGAGCCCTAGAGATCGTAGTTCTTCGCATATTATCTCTGCTGCAAGTTGTTCCTCTGGTGTGCCTGCACACCGCGTAAACGCAATTCTCTTGAGAAATCCCATTGCTTTTTCGCCACAGAAAGACACGTCACTTCGCTCCTTTCGCGTTGCTCCCTTTATGCCCTTACTTTTTACTTCAATGCTTAGTGCTGTACATGAGGGGCATATGAACCAATGGTCTGGAGTATTCGGGACGAGACGCAATATAACCTTCTTGGGGGATCTCAGACAGAACAAAGAGGTACAAAGTAGGGCATGTATTACGCAACAAGCACAGTTGCGGAAACCTTGTTCAGCGGTTACTCCCAGAGAATTGCCTTCCGCTCTTCGTCTGTGAGCATGGAGAGAATTTCCTTGCCAAGCAGTTCCACTGCCTTTTGCGTAAACATCTCTTGCCATATGAACTGCCGTGCGATAAAGACTACGTGGTTGTTGGCGGTCCAGACGCATGTATCTGAAGGAGCAGTTCCGCCAATTAGAGTCTCATTGTTGTCTGATACCAAAACAATGCTCCTGGCGATATTTTGAAGCTCGCTTTCTTCTATGGGGTGTCGCATCACGTGGCCAAAATCTACCTCTGCTTCACCTATTAGAATCAGACGAGTTGAGATCCCCCTATCGTAAGCATCCTTGAGATCTGAGAATAGTACCACCAAAGTGCGGTCATCTAGAAATCCAAGGATCTCTTTCTTGGAGTGTCTCACCATTTCCCGGGCGCGTGAGATGACTAAGTCATATCCTGAAAGGTTCCAAACTTGCTCTTGAGGGGCTTGGGATTCTTCTTTAGATAGTACTTCTTGGGCTGTGTCCAATGCGTCTTCATACTTGTGACGCAATGTGTCTAGAAGAGTAGTAACAGGGATGGGTGCGTATCTGGTTGTATCGCCAGTTGGGATCGACATGACCGCACCTTTGTTGGATAGGCGACCGAGCGCTTCGTATACCATGGAGCGAGGTATCCCGGCATTCTTGCTTATCTGATATCCTGTGGCCGGATTGTCTTTCAGTAGAGCCAAATATGTTTTGGCTTCGTATTCAGTAAAACCTAGCTGCACCATGGAATCAATAGCCAGGTTTCTTTCATCTATACCCAGTTGGATCACCTCGTATCAAACCGTAGTCCAAAACAACTCTAGCATCTGGTGCGGATATGAGCAAATGGTTTGTGATCGCCGGTCCTTTCGAGACTATTCATGGAAGAATTGACAGGCCAAGCTTTATTTTGCCGTGTGGTAAGAGTAAACTGAGATAGGCATTACAATTGCGTAGTAAGGTAAGTCTTCATATCATGTGTAAAGAGGCAGGTGAGGAAAGTGGACAGAGATAGTACTGACCCTGGGCCTAGTAAGAACAGACTGACCGAGGAGGTAGGGCCTGCTTTCCTGCCTGGCTTTTTGTTGCCTAGCCGATGATGCCTCTTCATTCGCAGAGAAGTACTTGCAGGTGACGAGGTACTAAGACTGCGGAGCATACCCCTCCTTCCGAATGTTTTGTCTGGTTACAAGAGTACGGTTCATTTGATCCTTGCAAAATGTATCTGAAGGGGGGCGATTCCCTTGAACAGGATAGATTCGTCCAGTGAGACTTTTCTTTCCGACGTGTCTCGAGTTAAAGCCATGATCCTTGCACACAATTGGGCTGCTGTGCGCGACCTTTTGGCTGAATGGCGTGCGCCGGACATTGCCGACCTATTGCTAGAGATGGACAAGCCCACGCGGGTGCTGCTTTTCAGATGTCTGCCTAGGAGGATGGCGGCCGAGGTATTTTCGGAGCTTGAGAGCGAAGATGCTGACGCTCTTCTGAGAGACCTTACAGACTACGAAACACAACTCTTGCTCTCGCTTATGCGTCCGGACGACAGAACAGAGTTGCTGGAGGAGCTTCCAGGTCAGGCTACGCAGCGGCTTCTGAATCTCTTGAGACCAGAAGATATGGAAGAAGCACGCATGCTCCTGGGGTATCCCGAAAGAAGCGTAGGGCGTCTCATGACTCCCGACTACGTTGCGGTCCGTCCAGGGTGGACAGTGTCTCAGGCGCTATTGCATGTAAGACGCAGGGGTAGAGATACTGAGACAGTGGACGCGATTTATGTAGTTGATGACAACTGGAAACTGCTGGGCGTAGTGTCGTTGAGACAGCTCATCTTAGCTGATCCTGGCGAAATCGTTCGTGACATAATGACAACTCCGCCGATCTATCTGTCTGCTTTTGACGATCAAGAAGAAGCGGCCAGGGTCATGGATAAATATGACCTTTACGCGTTACCTGTTGTTTCCTCTGACGGAACGCTAGTTGGAATTGTCACTGCAGACGACATCTTCGACGTATCCATAGAGGAGGCAACTGAAGACTTCCACAAGTCGGGGGCTGTCTCACCGCTCAAAACAAGTTATCTTGAATCGAGCCTTGGGGTCCTCTTGAGAAGCAGGATTGGCTGGCTTGTTTTCCTAGCGTTAATTGACCTTGTGGGTGCGCAGCTCATGGCCCAATTTCAAGATGCCATATCTCAAGTGGTAGCGCTCGTGTTCTTCTTGCCACTTATCATTGGATGCAGTGGAAACGCAGGGTCGCAGTCTTCAACGTTGGCTGTTCGAGATATGGCAGTAGGCGAAATCGGTCTAGAAGACTGGCCCAAGCTTACCCTTAAAGAGGCCCTTGTTTCGGCGGGTCTAGGGATCACTGTTGCTCTATTTGTCTGCGGACCTGCTATTTTACAAGGCGGGTTTGGCGTAGGGATGGTAGTAGGCATCAGCGCTGCACTGACAGTGCTGGTAGGAGGAATCATCGGTATGGTTATGCCGTTCTTGCTTAGAAAACTAGGGTTCGACCCTGCAACTTCAAGTTCGCCCTTGATCACGTCCATTCTAGATATACTAGGGATCTTGATTTACTTCGAGTTGGCTATGCAGATCCTGAATTTGTGACCCTGTGGCGCAATGCAGGAGAGGATAAGGTGGACAATAAAGGAGGCAAGATTGAACATGGAGCATAAGAATCTTGACCGTAATCAGCCTCTGCTTGGTAAAGATAGGAAGGATGAACCTATTCCGGTTGGCGAAGCCATAGAGATGGGTGTAGTTAGAAGCCTCATAAACGGTAGAAATTGGGATGGTCTAAGGGACTATCTTGTAGAGAACATGCCGATCGCAGAAATCGCGGATTTGCTTTCTGATTTGGACAAAGAAGACAGGATCCTTGTATTCCGTGTTCTTCCAAGGGATATAGCTGCGGAAGTGTTTGCCTACCTTGAGCCTTTTGAGCAAGACGATCTCCTGAGAGACCTTACTGATGAAGAAGCTCGCCATATCATGGCAAACCTTGCGCCTGATGACCGCACCGAGCTCTTGGAAGAATTACCTGCTCAAGTTACTGCTAGACTCTTAGAACAGCTCAGCCCGGAAGATCTCGCGGAAGTACGCTGGCTTCTTGGATATCCAGAAAAAAGCGTAGGGCGTCTCATGACACCGGATTATCTGTCCGTACACCCAGATTGGACTCTTGGCCAGGTTCTTGAGTACGTGAGGCAATGGGGAAGGGATAGCGAGACTGCGAGCATGATATATGTGGTAGATGAGACGGGTAAGCTCATCGGCGCAGTTTCATTGAGGCAGCTTGTCTTGGAAAACCCTGAATCTAAGGTAGAGGACATAATGAGGACGTCAGTTATGAGCGTCAATGCTTTCGAAGATAGGAAAAAGGCCTATGAGTTGATGCAGCGCTATGGATTGTGGATATTGCCTGTCACCGACTCAGACGGGGTTTTGTTGGGAATAGTGACAGGTGACGACGTTTTTGAGGCCGCAACTGAAAGAATTACAGAGGACTTCCATAAGAGTGCTGGTGTTTCACCCATAAGGGTTAGCCTAGCAGATGCCAGCCCTTTGCTTCTATACAAGAACCGGGTAGTCTGGCTCGTTCTTCTATCTTTGGTGTATCTCATTTCAGGTGGTGTTATGTCTTCTTTTGAGGGAGCAATTGCTAGCACCATATCTTTGGTGTTTTTCCTCCCCCTGATTCTGGACTGCTCAGGTAACGCAGGGTCTCAGTCAGCGGTTCTTGTGGTCAGGGACGTCGGCGTAGGTGATGTAACTTTTCGTGATTGGCCAAAGGTCTTTATGCGGGAACTGACCGTTTCAAGTATAATGGGGCTCATTATTGGGGTGCTAGTCATGGGTGTAGGCGCGGTTTCGGCTGGATTTGACATCGGGGTGGTCGTTGGGACCGCGATGTTTCTTAGTGTAGTAGTTGTGAGTTGCCTGGGAGCCATGGTTCCTTTTGTGTTGATGAGATTTGGCTGGGACCCTGCTTCCGCAAGTTCTCCGTTAGTTGCGTCTATCGCGGACATATTGGGAGTCATTATCTATTTCTTTACTGCCAAATTGTATCTTGGAGTATGATTTCTACAATGTTTCAGCATAGGGGGTCAGGGCACATGTACCTAGTTGCAATTGCAGGCAGTGCCAGACGAAATGGCAATTCAGAAAGGCTTTTAGACCTCTTCATAGACGAATTCATCTCAAATGCTTCGGACTGGCACGTCGAGAAACTGGTTTTGATTGACGGCGGCAAAGTCAAGGACAAAGAGATCATGGGAACAGGCGTCTTGAAAGGGTTGGACATACATAGGTATCCCAATAGCGAAACTTCTACTGATGAGCGTGTATGGAACATAAATCCATGCTTGGGTTGCGATTTTTGCGTGAGCGGAAAGTGTGTGCAAGAAGACTCAATGGTGGAAATGTACGAGAAACTGAAGGTTGCAGACGTTGTTGTCTTGTCGTCGCCCGTCTATTTTTACGGTGTTCCCTCGCATGTCAAGGCAATCATCGATCGGTGTCAACTTTTCTACAACAAGAAGTACACACGCAAAGAAAGATGGCGTGATAAGCCGGGTACAGGGGTGCTCCTTTGTTGCGGTGCTACTCGGGGAGACAGTCTGTTTACCGGCATCTCTGCAAGCGCAATATTCTGGTATGACGCCATTGACTTCGAATATGCGGGCAAAGTCCTTGTAAGAGGAGTCGATAAACCTACAGCTATAGACGGGCGCAAAGAAGCCCTCGAAGAGACAAGAGCCTTAGCAAGAAGCATCGCTGAAAGATACAGATGACAATGGAAAACCGCTCTGAAAACGAGCGGTTTTCGTAACAGATGCGGCGTTTTGGAGACTAGTTTCTCCAAAGACCATGAATATTACAGTATTCCCTTACTTTTACGGGTTTGCCGGAAAGCTTGAACTGTGCCATCGGTCTGTCATTGGGGGTCAGGAATTTTACCTGGACCTGCCCGTTGTCTTCTTGGACCTCGATCCACTCGATATGGTGCTGTTCGGTCATAGGGTGTTCTACAGAACCTACCCTTACGGTGAGGACCTCACCTTCTTCTAGTACAGGTACATGCTTCTCTAGCCCTTCATCGACAGAAGTCTTTTCTTGGAGCAAAGTCATTGGCTGACCACAGCATACCAATTGACCTTTTCCACCGTGCAGAACATTTACGATGTTTCCGCAAATCTCACATTTGTAAACTTCATGGACGCTGGCCATTTCAATACCCCCCGTATAGTTTCTGTTCTTTTCCCAAAGCTTATCATAAAGAGAGTTTCGGTTTTCAGATCTCTACCAAGTAAAAGTTTCTCATAAAAGGGCGCTTAATGCTAGGGAGGAATCGTTCCTATGTATGTAAATGAAATATGTACCCGCAGGTTTGGGGCAGGATATGTCGAAAGAAGAATGGTATTAGAAATGTTATCAATAACTGGAAGGGGGCAGACGCGTGACCGTCTCAGATATGAGTAGAAATGGTACCAGGTTGGAGTTCGGCAGATATCTGATAGACATGGCTGTGGGTATGGGTGCAGACGATGCAGTGCATTTTGGCATTGAGGATATTGTGTTTGATCCTAGGACCATATTGAAGTGTGCGTTTGGTTGCGCCGATTGGGGTTTTGGGCATACATGCCCGTCTAGGCCTGGATCTCTCAAACCTTGGGAATACGAGCAGGTACTGAGGAGGTATTCATGGGGCGTCATAGTACATTCTAAAGACAAAAGCATATCTCAAGAGGTATCCTTTGCCTTGGAAAGAGAGGCTTTTCTCAAGGGCTACTACTTTGCATTTTCAATGAGCGATTGTGCTCTTTGCAGAGAGTGTGCGGGTTTTCACGGTAGCCCGTGCATTAATCCTAAGAAAGCGCGCCCTGCGTTTCACAGCGTAGGGATTGACGTTTTCAAGACAGTGAGGAAATTCGGTCTACCAATAGATACGCTCAAAGATGAGACAGATCCGGTAAACTGGTACTCTGCTGTATTTGTAGAGTAGGACTATGCTCTAATAGAAAGAGTGAGGGGACTTCTACGTCCCCTCACTTTGGATCATGCATTCGGGCGTATTGCTTCCAGTTTTCCCGGCATGTATTCGCGTAGCACACTCGGAACGACCACGCTGCCGTCTTGCTCTTGGTAGTTTTCCAGTATAGCCACAAGGGCTCTGCTTATGGCAATTGCTGTCCCGTTGAGCGTATGAACAAACTGAGTCTTCCCGCCGTTTTTTGGTCTGTATCTTACATTAAGGCCTCTGGCCTGGAAGTCTGTGCAGTTGCTGCATGATGTTATCTCTCGATATATGCCCTCGTATGGTCGCCAGAACTCGATGTCGTATTTCTTGTATGCAATAGGTCCCAAGTCCCCGGTACATATCTTGACTACCCGATAAGGAATCTCAAGAGACTGATAGATCTGTTCTTCTAGCGCAAGTATATATTCATGCATCTCCTCTGACTTAGATGGTTCCGAGAAAATGAACATCTCAACCTTGTCAAACTGATGTACTCTCATTAATCCTCTGATATCTTTGCCACCACTTCCGACTTCTGTTCTATAGCAGGGTGAGAAGCCTGCGTATTTGATGGGCAGATCTTCTTCAGAAAGTAGTTCATCTGCATGAATGGCCGCTAGCGGAATTTCAGATGTACCTACAAGCCCTAGATTCTCTCCTTCGATCCTGTAGATCTGGTCCTTGAAGAACGGATAGTGTCTGGTTCCTAGCAGAATCTCTTCTTTTACCATCACAGGCGGGATAATAGGCGTGAAACCCTCGGATTCTAGAAGGTCTAGCGCAAAACGTACGAGAGCGAATTCGAGATACACAGCGTCGGCTCTCAATAAGTAGCCTCGTGAGCCCATAATCTTCGTGCCTCTTGGAACATCAATGGCACCTAGCTTTTCACCGACATCAACGTGATCGAGTGGAGTGAACTGGAAGTCCCTAGGAATTCCCCACCTCCTGATTTCAACATTCTGAGAATCATCTTCGCCGTATGGTACGTCGGGAGCCATCATGTTTGGCATGTTAAGTAGGAGCTCGTTAAGTTCTTGTTCGGTCTGCCTGAGTTCTTCCTCCAACTCTAGAATGCTTTGCCGAAGCTCTCGGTTAGACTCAATGAGGGCTTTTTTTTCCGCGGCATCGGAGCACTTAGGTATGGTTTCGGTAATCCTGTTTCTTTCCTCTCGCATCTGGTTGATATTTCTTACAAGGGTGAGCCTTTTGTCGTCAAGAGACAGTATCTTGTCTAGCGGCGCTTCTGTATTTCGCCTCCTGAGCATATCTTCAACGGCTTCTCGATCCTGGCGTATTAGTTCTACGTCAAACACAGTCTCATGCCTCCTCAGTTGATTTGCATCAAAACAAAAGGAGCAGCTTGTCTCAAGGACGAGACTCCACTGCTCCCGTGGTGCCACCAAGATTTATCTCGGGCCAGAACACCCGAAACCTCATTCCCATATAACGGCAGGAACCGTCACAGCATACTTGAACTAAGTGGAAATGTACCACGACATTCGTTCTGCCTGCACCTCCGGGGTGCTATTGTCTGCTTTCACGCATCGCCTTGCACCAGCCGGCGACTCTCTACCGCGATTCTACAGACAACATGTCCCTTTCATTGGCTTTGGCAAAATATATCAGGTTCTGAGCCAAAAGTAAAGTGGGCATGCGAAAAAGCAAAAGGATAGTTGACATCTACAGTAACTTGGTTCAACATTGGATACAAGATGTATCTTCGGGGCGAGGTGTAATTCCTCACCGGCGGTATAGCCCGCGAGCTGTTAGTTGATGCTGACCTGGTGGAATTCCAGGGCCGACAGTAAAAGTCTGGATGGGAGAAGATGCGGAACTCATGAAGAATCACATACCCCGAAGTGTAATCTTCGGGGTTTTTCTATGAGTTCGTTCACCTCCGCCTCAAGCAAAAAAGTTATTAGGAGGGAATTAGATGAAAGACAGTCTGGAGGATGCTAGAGTCGGAACTCCGAAGCCAGCGGGTAATTCAGAGAGGGAAGCAGCCACACCGCGCTTTTCAACGAATACGCTGGTCAAGATAGCCGTGCTCGGAGTGATCGCGTTTGTACTTATGTTTCTAGATACTCCCATATGGTTTGCGCCTGCTTTTCTCAAGCTCGACATATCGGGGGTACCCGCACTATTGGGTTCTTTTGCCATGGGTCCTGCAACAGGTGTCTGGGTTGAACTAATCAAGAATATCTTGAATATTGCGCTTGAGGGCTCTACAACGAACGGAGTAGGTGAGCTCACCAATTTTCTCATAGGCAGTGTATTTGCGTACACCTGCGGATATGTGTACCAAAAGAAAAAGACATTTGAAAACGCAGTGCTATCTTTGGTGCTAGGTGTCGTCGTTATGACGATCTTTGCAACGCTAAACAACTACTTTGTGATGTTCCCTCTGTATGCGAAGGTCTTTGGTCTGGAAATAAAGAACCTTATCGATATGGGCAGTAAAGTTAACGGACTTGTAGTAGATTACAAAACCTTAATGCTGTATGCAGTATTGCCATTTAATCTGCTCAAAGGAACTGTGGTTTCTGTGATAACGATATTGGTATACAAGAAGGTCTCCCCGATACTCCATAGATGACGTCGGCGCTTAGCGCAAAGGGAGACGCTAGCCTTGCGTCCAATCGTAGGGAGGATCTGAAATGGGACTCGAAGATGTGGTACTGGTGCGTACTTCAAATACCCTCAAGTATACTGATGGCAGAGTGACAATGTTGGATCGAAGGCGCTATCCGGAGGAGGAAGTCTGGCAGACTTACTTATCCTATGAAGAGGTTGCTTCCGCTATTGAAGATATGGTAATTCAAGGCGCAGGTAGCGTTGCTTTCGCTGCGTGTCTAGGCCTTGCTCTAGCTGCTCGTACGTTTGGTTGCCTTTCAGAACCGGAATTTGTGAAAAACGTTAGGCTTGCCGCTGACAGGTTAAAGAGCACACGTCCTACTGGAGAATATCTGGTACCACTTGTAGATAGGATGGTTGCAGTTGCTTTGAAGGCCCGTGGCGAAGGTGTGGATCCTGCTCAGACTATTGTACGGGAAACAGAGAGATTAATGGAGGAGGATGACCGGCTCACGAGGCGGTGCGGAGAATTTGCAGCTGGCCTAATTAATGATGGAGACGGTATCTTGACTCACTGTTATCCCGGTGGAGCGCTTATTTACATGTTAGAAGAGGCTCGGAAGCGGGGCAAGGATGTGAAGGTGTACTGCAGCGAAACTCGTCCCTATCTTCAGGGTGCGAGGCTTACGGCGTCGTCAGTGTCCAAACTTGGAGTGGAGACAAAGATAATCACAGATAACATGGGCGCGCTTCTTATGTGGCAGGGCAGAGTCCATAAACTCGTAACTGCCTGTGACAGGATAACGATGGATGGACATATAGCCAACAAGGTAGGAACATACCAGTACGCAATATGTGCCGGCTACCACCGGATTCCGTTTATTGTGTTAGGCTACGATGGCCCTCAGGTTTTTACTCCGGATGCGTCGGATGTAACAATCGAGGAAAGAGACCCACAGGAGGTGCTTTATTGCAGAGGGGTAAGAACAGGCGCACCTGGAGTATGCGGATACTACCCTGCTTTTGACATAACTCCTCCTACGCTCATATCCGCGATAGTGACTGATCGAGGTGTATTCTCTCCTCTAGCGTTAAGAGACGCTTACAAAGATCGGTTCCCTATGGGAACAGACTGAAAAGAAAGAGCCGGACAGCATAAGCTTGTCCGGCTCCTTGGCAGTTTAACAACTCTGCCCGATTTGCAGTGTGCTGTTAGTCGCTATCGGTTGCAACATTACAAAAAGGAACTGTAACCAGTTCATATACTTCAGGAACATCTCTTACCATTTCAACCCCAGTTACTTCTATATCGCTTAACCTGATTAGACCGAGAACCAGGTTCAGCAATCCGTCTACGCTGTAGTCATGCTCTAGAACAAGAGGATTCACTTTCTCAACCTTTACGTCTCCCTTGAGTTCTGAGATAGTGCTAAGAAGGTCCTCCGGCAATCTGCCTTTATAGTCAACCGTGACTCTTCCTCTCATGCCTTTATCCTCCTTTCTGTGGACTATAGGCACTCCCCGCCACATTGACTATTATGCTGCAAAATCTCAAGTCAAGTCAAGCAGATTCGAAATTACTGCAAGCCATTGATTGTGCACACTTGATTTCTAAGAGCGATTCCAGGTCGGTTTCCCGTGACCACGGTTTTTTCGATCACAGGAGTTCCGTTTACAAATACCCACTCGATTCCTCGCGGATATCGCCACGGATCTTGATAGGTGCTCACATCTCTTATCTCCGAGGGATCGAACACGACGAGATCTGCTGCATAGCCTTCCCGGACAATTCCCCTGTTGCCTATGCCCACTTTTTTCGCGGGCAGAGAAGTAGATTTCCGAATAGCTTCTTCCATGCTCAACACATGCATTTCGCGCACGTATGTTCCGAGCATGCGGGGAAAGGTCCCAATACTCCTTGGGTGGAGTTTCCCTTTGTCTGGAATAGAGATGCTTCCATCTGTAACCACCGTAGAACTCGGATACTTCATGACGGCAACGAGGTCTTCTTCGCTCATGGCATGTCTTGCTATTCCTACGTCCAATTGATTGCGAATCAGTATTTCAATAGCAGTCTCAGGCGGCGAGAGATGAAGTGTTCCCGATATTGTCATGATATCCAAACCTTCCATCCAGTCATCGGTTCTTGCGGATACAGAAGTTATCACGACTTTATCCCAGCCGCCTTGCTCAATGGTCCTTTCGTCAGATTGAGATGCAATTTGGCTGCGTTTTGAGCCTGATAAAAGAGCGAGCGCAGCTTTATTACCTTCTTGTAACGTCCAGTCAGGTAGGACAATGGAAAGGCCAGTGCTCGACGCTAAGTAGGGGTAGAAGTCGCAGGAGATATCAAGCCCGCGTGTTTGCACAGCATCCAGGATCTCTAGCACCTTAGACACTTTGCCCCAATTGCGAGGGCCGCATGCTTTTAGGTGGGAGACTTCGAATCTCACCTTACTGCTTTGTGTCACTTCTACAATTTCCTCTACAGATTCTATGAGGTTTGGGCCTTCGTTTCTTATATGCGAAGCATGGATGCCATTGAAACGGGCGGCTCCTTTCGAGAGTTCTATGAGCTCATCCAAAGAAGCAAATCTGCCTGGAACATATTCTAGTCCGCTAGACACTCCAAAAGCTCCCTGGAGAATTGACTCTTTTGCTAGCGAGTTCAAGCGCGCCTTTTGATTGGAATCAAGAGCGGCGCCTGTTTCATTGGATACGATACGTCTGAGATCACCATGCCCAGTCAGCATTCCGATATTGACTGCAGGTTGGATACTGTCTATTGTACTGAGATACTCTGCCAGACCATTCCATTTGGCAATGCCCGCTTCTAGGTACGGTTTCCACTCTGCTTCGTCCTCATACGGGATCCCTGCTGCTGAACTACCGCAGTTTCCTCCTATCGTAGTAGTGATTCCTTGCCTTATGAGGCATTCGGCATCAGGGTAAAGGGGTAGTCCAGAGTCACTGTGACTGTGCATGTCTATAAAACCTGGAGATACACATAAACCCGTGCAATCGATGGTTATTGGTCGTACCGGCAGGTCGGAATCGTCAATTTTGCCCATTAGTGATATCCTCGTACCGAGGATGAGTAGATCACTTCGAATGGAAGGTCTACCTGTACCGTCGTAAATCACAGCATTTCTCAAGAGATACGCCTGCGCCTGCATTAGTTCTTTCTCCATTTCTCGCCTATTGGGTAGGCATCGTAAGGCGCGTTTTTGTACTGGAGCGTGCTCAGGTCAGCCGGTCCTTGCCCGGGAACGCTAGTTCTTATGTCTACCTTTGCTACCTGATCCCAAAACGCCCTGTGGTGAACTCGGTCCTTGAGGACAATTATGTCTAGGTCTGTGTAGTCAAGTCCTACGCAGGTCAGCCCAGAAGAATCATTTGCTCCTCGCATTCGCTCGGCTACTACTACATGCCTGTTGTCACCTAGGTTGATTCTAGCGACAAAACCCTCTTGCACGCGAGCTCCCTTGCTCATGGGCCCGACAAGTGTGTACGTAGGTCTACCCATATATTCGATAGTGCCTGATATTTCCACTGGAGTTCCTGAGAATTCGTCGTACCAGCCTCCTACGCTCAAGGTAACAGAGTCGCCGACTTTAGAGTTGGTTTCTAGCCATTTTGCCGCCTTAGGATCTGCTATGCACGGAATAACCCAGTTTTTTGCACCCTGCGCTATCAATTCTCGCAGCATGTGGGTGCTATCTCCAATACGGTCTGCTCCATCGGCTATTATCACTGGCCTCAGCCCTTGTTTCACATATTGCATTGCCAGCGCAGTTGCTTCCTTCTCGTTGGGAAGAGGTTCCGTGAAAGACTCTCTCAGACTCCAGGCAAGATCGCTTAGATCCTGAGCTGCCTTTTCTGCCAAAGCCTGGTCATTATTGGTTACAACAAATACGGACATTCCGATGTCCACAACGTCCGCGTAAGCGTACCCAGGAGCAACCGACGCGCAGTAGACGCCCGGAACGCTTTCCCACTCGCGACATCTGTCATATATTTTTTTCATGGGGTGGTAATCTGACGCCTGATAGATACTAGCCGATACGATTCCGGGACGTCTGACTGCCATCGTTGGGGAAAAATCCCCCCTTACAGTGTCGACCATACATCTAGCAGCGATCATGCCAATCTCTTCCGAATCAATGTGCGGATAGGTCTTTAGGATAAAGACTGCGTCTGCAGCTTCAGCGAGTTCCTGATCTTCGTTGGCATGAAGATCAAGTGTGACCATTATGGGAATATCGCCTACCTTTGACCTGGCGCGGCGTACGATTTCGGCCTCGGGTCTTGGTATGCCTTCTGCTGCCATGGCTCCGTGTAGAGAAAGAAGGACTCCATCTAGGTTCTTGGTCGCTTCTAGGCCTTCGGCTATTTCATTTGCATACTTGTCAAAGCACTCGGTAGTAAGCCAGCTAGAAAAACCTCCTGGTCCTTTGTGAGCGTTTACAATGGGGACAACTTCCACGTGTTCTGATTCCAAGACTTTAAGGAACCCATTGATGTATGTGGGTATACCCTGGTTCTTTTCTATGATCTCATGTCCTCTTTGGGTCGCTGGTTCAAACCGGTCAATTGTTGTTGGTTCTTTGCAGAAAGTACATGTCTCATCCGAGAATCCGGCTATAGCAATCCTCATACACATTCATCTCCTGTCTAAGTGTTTGCGACTTACTTCGACAAACGTAGTGCTGATTCCTGTATTGAAGATTAAAGATGGCCAGAATATGTTCACTCAGTTGTGGTCAGCAGATGATGATGCTTCTTCATGTGGCGGATTTCGTATGCGAGGCCGAGAACTAGAACGATGGAAAACCCGAGACTTGTTTCGATGTTTCCTGAAGCGCCTGTAAACACGTTCTCATTGAGGCTCAGGATTAGACAGCTCTTTGAGCTTTCTGCCGGATTTCCTGAAAAAACGAGCGATTGAATTACCTCGAATACAAGGGTTTTTCCGAGAGCGCCCATAAGAGACTGATTAGCAAATACCATCAGACACAGAATCGAAGACAAGATAAATGTGTTGACAGCGTAGACTAGCCAGTATGGTAAAGGGTTGTGAAGAAGTAACCGGTAGGCTGTGAACATCGAAGATGTCAGAATTAGTGGAGTTAGGAGCCCATTTTTCTTCTGTAAGAGCGCAGGAAAGAGGCAACCCCTAAAGAGCATTTCTGTAAAAAGAACCTCTGGCAAAATATGGGCCAGCAACTTGGCGGCCGAAGTAATCGTAGCAATAACCGAAGACATACTGACATCAAAAGTTAGACGTGCCCTTCCAGATGCAAGCACTAAGGCAACATATGAGAGAGCATAGATAACTGCGGTTAGCGCTCCTTGGAAAAGACTATTCCACCCGCTGGTTCGAAGACTTATCCAGAAGGAACCAAGTCCTTCCTTGCGGGACCGCCATCTCAGAAGCACCAACGCTACCAAAAGAATGATGTATATGGCAGTTTCTTCAGAGTGCATGGCCGACCTCCCTCGTCTTGCCGTCTGATTCAGAAAGCGGTATTTTACGTAACTATATGTCCTTTATTTTACCATATGAACCACCAGAATGATGAGCGATGCTCTTCGTTTGCGTTTGATAGTATCGGGCAGCGTCTATGCAGAAATGAACCAATGCTTGCAAGGGATGCAGGATAAAAGACGTATTTGACGAAATCAGAAGTAACACGAATGTAGCCAAAGGGGACCGGAAAACTTGAGACTCACAAATAGACTTGGACTTTGCAATTATATCCCCGACCCAGTAGAAAAAGAAAATGCTATCAACAGTCTCATAGACGGGGCCTTATTTTCTGTAATGGCAGGGTTGACGAATCCTTTTTGGGGTGCTTTTGCAGTCCAATTAGGAGCTTCAGATTACATGCTTGGGTTGCTTACTTCGTTACCGGCTCTGGCAAACTTGCTTGCACAGATACCTTCCGCGATCCTTATCGACAAGTACAATAGCAGATTGGAGCCTACTCTCAAATCTGCTTTAGTAGCAAGGAGTTTTTACCTTATTTTCGCCTTTCTCGCTATGGCTCCATTGCCATCGGGAGTAAAGGCATGGACCTTCATCATATGCTACACGCTAATGAGATTTCCTGGCACTATGTGCGATGTGGCGTGGATGGCTATGATGGGCGAACTTTTCACGCCGACTCTTAGAGCTAGGATTTTTGCCGAGAGAAACATGGTTTCTTCTCTAGTATCTCTTTTGGCAACAGTGATAGCTGGTAAAATGCTTGATGCGCTGGCATGGCCGGTCAACTACGTGATTTTGTATCTTACGGGATATGCATTTGTTATGGGCTCATGGTATTATCTAACCCGCCTTAAGGAGAATCCTGAGCGTAGTTCCAAGAAGGAAGAACATCCAGGCGGACTTAATCGGTTCAGGATTGTCTGGAAAGATAAGGCGTTCATGAAGTTCATCGGAGCAGCTGCCGTCATTCACATAGGTTTCCATATTCCTGCTGCCTTATGGACTATCTTGTGGGTGAAACTAATGGGCCTTTCAAACACCTGGATAGGCATGTTCTCGACTGTGTCTGGCATCATGTCATTTCTAACATATACCCAATGGGGAAGGTGGTGCGAGAAACACGGCAACCAGAAGGTCTTTCTCATAACGTCAGGAGCTCACATTCTTTTTCCTTTACTTTATGGTCATTCCCGTTCTCCATATGTACACTTAGCAGTCAATGCTCTTGGCGGTTTTTTTGGTGCAGGGCTCAACCTGTCGATATTCAACGCTTTGCTTGACGTTTCCGGAGACGTATCTCGACCTACCTATGCTGCTGTGTACAATATTACGCTAGGGATTTCTGCGTTCATTTGGCCTGTTATAGGAGTTTCTCTGTATAAGTTACTTGGAATGACAGCTACGTTGGATTTGACCGTTGGCATCCGAGTTGTGGGCCTTCTTCTTGCAGCTTATCTTCTGTCAGACGAAATGAGGGGAAAAAAGGAGGAACTCGTACGAACAGACGCACATTCGGACTAGACGAATTCTTCGGGTGGTGTATCGAGATTGAAGCAAGATTCCTTTTATCCGGATCGCACAAGTTACATTTATAGGTGCCGAGAGATATACACAGGCGATGAAGCACCATTTGATGGCTACATTAGGATCTCGGAAGGTAAGATCCTAGACATCGGACGTAAAGAACCGGAGGCGGTAGAAGGAGCAGTATTTATGGATCTAGCCGAGTACAAGGTGATTCCCGGCCTTGTAGATCTTCACGTACACGGCTATATGGGCTATGATGTGGCTTCGGCAGATACAGACGCAGTCTTGTCTATGGCTTCCAGGCTAGCTAGCGAGGGAACAACTTCTTTCTTGCCCACTCTTGGCGCTATGCCGTTAGATCGCACTGAGGAAGTCATAAGAAGCGTAAAGGCGATCGCGTTAGACAAGTCAGGTGAGGGAGCTGATATCTTGGGCTTGCATCTTGAAGGGCCCTTTTTAAACCCTCAAAAGAAGGGGGCGATGCGCCTAGATTACTTGTTGGAGCCTTCTTTAGATCTCATGATTAAGTGGTTCGAACTGAGCGAAGGCACATTGAACCATGTTACCATAGCTCCTGAACTTCCCTCCGCGAGAGAGGTGATTGCCTTTTTGTCTCGGCAAGGAGTGACCGTTGCGGCTGGGCACAGCATGGCCACGTACGAAGAAACTCTCGAGGCAATATCGTGGGGAGTTAGTGTTGGAAATCATACCTACAATGCGATGAGGAGTTTTCATCATAGAGACCCTGGCATCGTAGGAGCCGTCTTGTCAGATAGACGCATATGGGCTGAGGTACTGTGTGACGGGATCCATGTGCATCCTGGTGCTGTATTAGCTTTGTTAGCGGCGAAAGGAACGGGGAAGACGTATCTTGTAAGTGATGCCATCGCTCCTGCAGGATTGAGTCCGGGGTTATACAATTCACTGGGCAGTGATATCATTATAGATGAAATAGGCAGAGCATTTCTTAGCGATGGAACTCTGGCTGGAAGCACAACCACGCTGCTTAGGTGTGTCAAAAACGTTATGAGATGGACTGGAGAGCCTCTTGAACGGGTGATTCCCATGGCAACGGTGAATCCATCATTAGTAGCTAACGTGTTTGATCGAAAAGGGACTCTATCGCCTGGCAAAGATGCAGATCTGGTTGTCCTAGATGATAATGACGAAGTAGTATTGAGCGTAGTTCGAGGGAACGTTGTATGCGGTTCTTACAACAGTAACGTCGAGTGTCGAGACCACCGTTGAGTGAAAGGATTGGTAGTGAGTAAAGTGGATCTGGCTGTATATGGATTATTGCCTACAGGGTTCGCAGTCTTAGTCTCTTTTGCTTTGGCAAAATGGGGATTTAGGAATATATACTATGTATCGCAACTGATTCCCCTGTTCATGGTCTTGTATGTATCAATAGCATGGTTCATTCATCTGAGGCAAACGGCTTTTCTACCGAGGACCGGCTCGAGAAAAAAACCTGTGGAAGCACTTGGCCATAATGAACCGGACCTTGCTCGAGATCTCCCAGAAGACAAATCGTCTGGGGAGGAGTTGTTGCACGTTCGCGATGAGAATGGGCTTGTTTTTAGGACTCAAGACCCCAAAGCTATCTGGCAAGCTGAGAAGAGGCGGAGAGAGTTTTCACTAGATGCTGCACAAAGAACAATCAAAATACTATTGTGGTCTGCGTGCCAGCTTGCATTGTTGGCAACGGTCTTTTATCATTGGCTCGGGATAGGAACAAGGTTTTTCTAGAAACTAGGTTGCAAAGTATTCAGAGAAGAAACAAGGAGTGCCGGTTACGCGGCACTCCTTTATGTCATTTATTGAAGCACTGTCAAAGCATTGCATAAGTGTTATGCATTGCGACTGGGTTTTCCAGCATTTCTCTGTACTGCTCGATCTCTGCTTTGTTGCCCAAGACAAAGTGATCCTTGTCGATTTCTATCCACATGGGTTTATCGACCGAGTAGTCGTGGCAACTTGGATCATAGACTAGTATTTGCTTCTTCTTTTCAATCCTGGGATCAGGAACTGGGATCGCAGACAGAAGAGCGCGTGTATACGGATGAAGCGGGGAGTTAAACAATTTTTCGGTTTCGGCTAGCTCAACGATCTGCCCTTTGTGTATGACTGCTACGCGATCTGCAATAAAACGTACTACAGAGAGATCGTGGGAGATGAATAGATATGTCAGTCCCTTGGTTTTCTGGAGGTCTGACAGAAGATTCAAGATCTGTGCCCTAATCGATACGTCAAGGGAAGATATTGGCTCGTCAGCAATAACAAATTCTGGTTCCATGATAAGAGCCCTTGCTATGCCGATTCTTTGCCTCTGGCCACCCGAAAACTCGTGGGGAAACCGAGATGCGAATTCTGGAAGAAGGCCAACCTCAAGAAGTGCTTTTTCAACTCTCCGCTTTCGATCTTCTTCGTCTGTAAACCCGTTGATATTATAAAGGCCTTCAGAGACGATGTAGTCAACTTTTGAACGTTCGTTAAGGGAAGCCATAGGATCTTGGAATATCATCTGTATTTTTCGGGTTACTTCTCGGTCTAGTTCCTTGGAAATCACACCGTTTATCTTTCGGCCCTTAAACAGAATGTCTCCTGTGGCTGTTTGGTTTATTCGGACGATTGCCCTTCCGATAGTTGTCTTCCCGGAGCCTGTTTCTCCAACCAGTCCAAAGGTCTCTCCCTTGTAGATCTGGAAAGAAACGTCTTTTACCGCTACAAAAGGTTTCTTCCCTTTTCCTTTGAACTGGACCCGCACATTGTTGAATTCAATTAGGACGTCTTTGTTTTCATCTCTCATATGGCATACTCCTTGTACTTGCTTTGCATGGCTTGTACAATCGGCGGCGGTTCCACTTTGGGCGCTCGTGGATCCAGGAGCCACGTCTTAGCAAAATGTGTCGGGCTAACTTGGAAGAAAGGAGGCTGCTTCACAAAGTCGATCTTCAGTGCATGAGGATTTCGGGGTGCAAATGCGTCTCCTTCTATTTCATTGAAAAGGTTAGGCGGAGTTCCTTTAATCGAATACAAAGGTTCTCCCTTGATACCCAACTGAGGCAGGGAAGATAGGAGCGCCCAAGTGTACGGGTGCCTGGGATCGTAGAAAATCTCTTCGACAGTTCCGTATTCTATGATCTCTCCGGCATACATAACGGCAACTCTATCTGCAACATTTGCTACAACCCCAAGGTCATGGGTTATATATACCAACGTCGTTCCAAGTTCTGCTTGCAGTTCCCTTATGAGCTCCAGTATCTGAGCTTGGATGGTGACGTCAAGGGCAGTTGTAGGTTCGTCGCATATAAGGATCCTAGGATTGCAGGCAACGGTGATTGCAATTACTACGCGCTGGCGCATTCCCCCGGAAAACTCGTGAGGGTATTGACTGTAGCGCATTTCGGGTTCGCTTATCCCGACCTGCGATAAGATCCCTATGGTTCTTTCTTTTGCGGCTTCGCCGCTTATGTCTTGATGGAGTTCCAGAGTCTCTTGAATTTGCTTTCCTACAGTCTTGAGCGGGTTAAGGGCAGTCATGGGGTCTTGAAAGACCATGGCTATCTTCTTCCCTCGAACCGTCAGCCATTGGTCTTCTGTAGTGAACTTGGCCAGGTCCTCACTCTCAAACATTATGGAGCCTGACTCAACCCAACCATTGGGATCAAGCATGCCGTTCCACGTCTTAGTAAGCACACTCTTTCCTGCACCAGATTCGCCTACGATTGCTAAGGTCTCACCCTGGTACAAGTCTAGCGAGGCGCCTCGAATGGCTGTCAGAATCTGCCCGCGCAAATTGAACTTTACGACTAGGTCTCTTATTGAGAGAATTGGTTCCTTCATCATTCCGCCCCCCTTAGTAGTGGTTACGGGGATCCGCGGCGTCAGCGAAAGCATTCCCCAGCACGTAAAATGAGACCGTTATGACCGACAGTACCGCTGCCGGAAATAGCAGCTGGTATCTGAGAGAACTTGACATCATTACCCTCCGTCCTTCGTTTAGAAGGTTACCCAGCGACGGAGTTTCCAAGGGCAGCCCTAGACCGATGTACGTCAGAAATACTTCCCAACCGATAGTACCAGGAATGGACAAGGCTATTCGCATTACTATAACCGATACGAGGTACGGCAGGACATTCTTGATGATGATGCGGTGGGTAGGAGTGCCCAGACAGCGCGAGGCGAGGTTATACTCTCTATCCCTTATTATAACGATCTGGTTTCTTACGAAACGTGCCATACCTAACCATCCGGTCAGGCACATAGCAATTACCATCGTTTTGAAACTCGGCCTCATAATGTACGCCAATAGCATGAGGAGAATGGTATTTGGAATATTGTTGATAACGTTATATATCTCCGTTATCAGAGCATCAAGCTGTCTGACGTAACCCCAGACTGCTCCTATGAAGATTCCAAACACAACCTCCCATATTCCGACAAGTATGGCTATTAGCAGTGAAGTTCGCGTGCCGCTCCAAATCCTAGCCCACAGATCTTGTCCTATTACGTTTGTGCCGAACCAGAATTCTCCATCGGGTGAATGGTTCCTGAGCTGGTAGCCCGTTTCGGGATCGATATGGATCTTGTTTGGGTCTTTCTGGTTGGGGAGGTAGGGTTGGATGATCGTGAACAGAACAAGTGATGCCATAAGGATAAGCAGGAACACTGCTGTCTTGTTCTTGAGGAAAATCCTGATGGTAGATCCCCAATAGGAGTAATCTGAATAACCTGTTCTTTCTGCAGCTTCTGGATCATAATGGGCAAAGGTAAAGAGCGAATCATCTTCGATCGCGGTGATAGCATGTTGTTCTTTACGTGTTGTCATTACCTAGCCCCTCCTTCTTTCTCAAGTCTAATACGTGGATCGAACACGGCCATGAGGATATCTCCAAGGAAAAGACCGAAGATTCCGAGGACCGAATATATCAGAACCAGCGCTTGGACTAAGGTGTTATCCTGTCGTTGTATGACATCTACTAAAAGACCGCCCATGCCAGGTATGGAATACAAAGATTCGATGTATATTGAACCCGAAATTGTAAAAAGCACCGAGGAAGGTAGGTATTGTGCCATGGGAACAAACGCGTTTCGCATAACGTGCCTTACCATGATATCTTTGTTTGGCATTCCCTTTGCTCTGGCAAGCTTAATGTAATCCTTGTTGAGCTCATCAACCATATATCTTCTCATCCACATAGCGTACCCGGCCGCGCCACCTAAAGACATTGAGATCGTAGGCAATATACAGCTTACAAAACTGTCCTTGGAAAACAGTATCGGCAGTTTGGTTATATGCGTGAGGTAAAGCTGAATGAACAAGAGGTAAACCGCTGCAGGGACGGCGTTTATGAACACTACGAAACTGGTCCATACTTTGTCCCAGAACCTGCCCTTCTCTTTGGCCATATGAACTCCCATTGCGAGTCCTACGACAAGTGACAAGACCAAAGATGCTATACCAAACCCGAAGGAGTATGGAATCTTTGGTCTGAGGACATCAACAACCGGCACGTTTGGCCTGTAAATAATTGAATTGCCAAGATCTCCCTTGAGCAGAGATGCGTAAAAGTTCTTCAACTGTATATACCACGGATCGAGAAGTCCGAACTTTCTAAGGATCGCTTCTTGTTGCTCTGGGGTCAATTTATCTACTCTCTCAGTGAAGTAGCCTTCGACAGGTAGCAGCCTCATCAAGAGGAAAACTACGGTTATGACTATGAACACTGTTACGAGCGACTGGAGGATCCTTCTAATACTGTATTTCAACATCGCGTGATACCTTCTTCCAGGTTCCCAATCTATTCACTTCTAGTATACCCTATACCAGAAGAAAAGACTGCCAGGGCGGTCTTTTCTTCTGGTAGCATTACTTTTCTACCAACAACCATCCAATTGATTACAATGAACGATCAACTACGGATACTATTTCCCTGACTTGGCTGCTTCTTCTGCAAGAGCTGCCTTTCTTGCCTGTTCCCATTCCTCGTACGCCTTCATGTAGTCTTCTGTACTCATGGGCTCCTTCAACACGACTTGCCCTTTGTACTGAAGGTCTGCAATGCCGAAGGGGGCATAAGGCGCGGTGAACGGCTCGAGTTTGGTGGCAACGTAACCGCCACCGCCAAGACGGAAGGGGATAACCCAGGCCTGATCAATCAAATATGCTTCTGCCTGTGCAAACAGGTCGTAACGGTTTTCTATGTCTAGGACTTCAGCCTTGGCTGCATCTACTAATCCCTTGTAGTGTTCGTATGCAGCAGTATCGAGAGCCCTGTCAGGCCAGTTGTATGTTCCATCTGGCACCCAGGGATCCGTGTATGTCTCTGGGTCTGCATAGTCTGGACCCCAGTTGCAGTTCTGGAAGCAATAATTACCTGCTCTCCTGGTTGCGTTCAGAAATCCGCTTGGCGGGAATCCAACAGGGATTATGTCGATGAAGTCCGCCCCCAGCAGGTTCTCGAGCTGCTGCTCAACAACTTGAGACTCGTTGGTCCACTGAGTACCTGAAGTGTTGTAAGGCATCATTACCTTGATTGGGAAAGTCACAACTCCTTCGAGCTCCTGCTTTGCTTTGTCGCGGTATTCGATGGCGAGTTCTGCATTGAAACTCTCTCGAGCCACTATGTCGGCAAGACCGTCAAACTCAGTGTAGTCTTTACCACCTGCGGCCGCAAAGTTCTTGGGAACGATAGTATTGTTCAGCATTCTTTCAGGCGTATAAGGATCTAGGGTGAGTACGGCCGCCTTTCGATCTAGGCCGTGGAACAGGGTTTTTCTGAAGTTGATGTTGTTAACTGCCTTTTTCCAGTTCTCGGGTTCATATTCTTCTGGAACGCTTCTCGGATCGAAGTTGAAGGCATAGAAATAAGTGTAGAAACTTGTAGAAGCCGGTCGAACCATCTTGCTCTTTTCGGGATCATTCATCCAATCGTCAAGAAGGTCTGTCGGTATAGAACAACCGCTGATTTCGCCTCTCAAGAACATTTCTGGAGCCAATGTAGAAGCCTCTTTGTTGTACTTGGAGGTTATCTTGTTAATGTAAACTTTGTCGGCATCCCAGTAATTTTCGTTCTTTACGAGTTCCTGTATCTCTTGGGGTTCCCAAACTGAGAATAGATATGCCCCGTTATAGAGGAGGTACTCGTTATCCGTGCCGAACTTATCGCCTACTTCTTCTAAGAACTGGCCGTTAGCTGGCATAAATGGACAATAAGTAAGCATGCTCAGGAAGTAGGGCACAGGATGTTCCAAGGTATATTCCAAAGTATATTTGTCTAGAGCTTTTACGCCGACCTCGTCAAAATCCTCAATCTCGCCCTTGAAATACTTCTCGCCATTTTTTATAACACCGTAAGAAATGTCTGCTGTAGCTGAAGCATTCTCGGGGTTGAAGGAATACTTAAGAGCATCTACCCAGTCTTGGGCTGTTACCTCTGCGTATTCCTTAGCATCGTATGTGTACCATTTCTGACCTTCTCTAAGTTTGAAAGTCCACACCAGACCGTCATCGGACACTGTCCACTCAGTAGCCATGGCCGGTCTTACAATACCCAGATTGTCGTATTCCACGAGACAGTCCACGGTATTTGCAGCTATCTCGAATTCAGCAGTGGTAGAAGTAGTGAGATAGTTGATGGTGGTTAGTTCACCCGAATAGACGCTGTAGTAGTCTTCTGACTCTTTAACCACGGGTGTCGGTTCGGTAGGTTTCGTGCATCCTGCAAAGAGCATTAGAGCGACAAGCAAAACAGGAAGCATTTTTTTAATCGCTTTCATGTTTTCAGTGACACCTTCCTTACAAATAAGATAGTGTAGAAAATCGGCGCAGCATATTTGCACCTAGCTGATGGAAGGCACATGGGGCATTATGAGTGGGAACTCTGAGACCACAACCCAAGCGGTAGTGCCTAACTTCACCTACGGTGCCTGAGCGTTTGGCAGACGCCTAAGACCACCTCCCATTGTTTCATATACTTACAGAGAAAGCCTGTCAACCTTTCTGGTAAAAAGTGTGTGTTCGCTTTTCCGTATACTTTAGATTGACTATTCGACAGGATTCCACAAAATCCTTTTACGCTAGGCAATTTTCGGGACTTGCAATGGATATGGACATAGTCGATTATTTGCAGGCTTTGGTATCTTGAGGGCTCCGTGATTTTTACTCCTAGAACAAGGATATTTCGCAGGGCGAATCGAATAGAGTCTTTGTTGTTGACGCATATTTCGACAGTTCTGCTATGAAAGGAGTATCTCTCAATGTTTGAATTGGTCATACGGGGTGGATTGGTCATAGACGGCACAGGGCAGTCAGGGTATCTGGCCGATATCGGCATAAAAGATGGGAAGATTGAAGTGATCGATCGGACCATGAATCTCAATTCCGAAGCACAGCGGGTAATTGACGCTAAGGGCATGGTAGTATGTCCCGGCTTTATTGATATTCACTCGCACAGCGACAGATCTGTAGTACGTGATCCTGAGTCGGGTTCTTCCCTAATTCAGGGAATTACTACCGAGGTAACTGGCATGTGTGGTGGGTCCATGGCCCCTCTGTCAGACAAAGCTGCTGAATCATACAAGCATATGGCGAAAGAATACGGCGAAGGGGAAGTCGAAATTCCGTGGCGGAGCGTAGCGGAATACCTTAATTATGTGGATCAGCTGGGGCCAGGGACTAACCAATGTCTGATGATGGGTCAGGGAACAATACGGAGCAACGTGATTGGCCGCGAGTCTAGGTATCCAGAAGAAGAAGAACTCTCACTTATGAAAGATATGGTCAGACAGGGCCTAGAGGAAGGGGCATTCGGAATAACTACAGGTCGGGCCTATGTTCCTGGCTGCTACGCCTCAGTCAAAGAGATAGTAGACATCTGCAGAGTTGTAGCCGAATATGACGGTCTGCATTCCAGCCATATCCAGGATCAGTGGTCTAATGTAGACTGGGCAACCAGAGAAATAGTTGATGTGAGCGCACGTTCAGGGGTTAAGGGGCAGGTTGCTCATGAGAAGGTTGTGGGAAAGGATAATTGGGGAAGGGCAGATGAAATCCTCTCCATAATCGAAGAAGCGCGGTATCTTGGCGTTGATGTTATGGCTGACGTATATCCTTACACCTATTCCCAGATTATGCTTTTGAGAAGTGAGCTCCCTAGGGATGTTCAGAGACTAGGTGACGCTGAACTGATAAAGGTCCTAAATGACCCGGGTTTTGTGAGCAAACTCAGAACCTATTTCGAGGAAAGCGCAGGATACACGTCTTCTAGACTTTATCAGTACGGGATAGTGCACTGCGGCAAAACCAAAGAGTACGAGTGGATGGACATTGGCGAAGCAGCTGATACGATGGGACTCGACATACCGGCTGCGATCGTAAAACTCTTGGTTGAAAATGACCTCCAAGTCAAGATTGCGGGTATCATGAACGAGAGCGATGTCAGAAAGATAGTTGCGCACCCGTTTGTAATGATAGGTACAGATGCTATTTCAGGCAACCCTGCAAAAGACGCCGAAGATGCGAAGAGATACGGTTCCTTGCATCCAAGACATTACGGAACGTATCCGCGAATCTTGGGAAAATACGTTAGACAAGAGAGGTTACTTACCATAGAGCAGGCCATTATGAAGATGACATTTATGCCTGCAAGAAGGTGCAACATCCTTGATAGAGGACGTGTTTTCAGAGGTTATTGGGCAGATATTGTCGTATTTGAACCGAATACGGTCCGGGATACTGCCACAGTGGAGAATCCTGCGAGTCTGCCCGAAGGCATTGCCTACGTTCTGGTCAACGGCAAAGTTGCAGTGGAAAACCAGGTTCTTACTGGTGTGAAAGGAGGGAAAGTGCTTAGAGATAGCCACCATAGAATGGTGTATTGAGCATCTGAGTCTACCCACGATTTTCTAGCCTCGATTCTCTAGGTAAAAACTAGGGTCATCTAAGAGGCAAAAGTAAGGAGGTGCAGTATTTTTGAAGGAACTCAGCAATGTAGCTCTGGAGAAGGCCAGGAGTCTTGGTGCCAGTTACGCGGATATTAGAATAGTCACCAACAAACAAGAGTCCATAAGGACCAAAAACGGTAATGTAGATTCGATGGGTTCTTCGGTAAGCAAGGGATTTGGCGTACGAATTCTGTACGATGGTGCTTGGGGGTTTGCATCTAGTTCACTAGTAGATGAAAAGGAAATCAACGCAATTACGGAAGAGGCGGTGTCCATAGCCAAAGCTTCCGCTACTTTGAAAAGGGATAAGGATGTGGAACTTGCTCCGGTAGAACCTATTACTGCGCGATGGGAGTCGAAGTTCAAAATTGATCCATTTGAAGTAAAGGCTGAGGACAAAATCTCTCTTCTTCTAGAAGCAGACAGTCTCATGCGTAAGAATCAGCAGGTGAGAATCGCGTCGGGAAGTATGTGGTGCATGCGGGAAGAAAAGCTCTTTGCCTCGACTGAAGGCAGCTACATAGAGCAGATAAGAACTGAAACCGGAGCGGGGATCGACGCTATGGCCACCGACGGGAGGGAGATGCAGAGACGTTCGTATCCGAATTCTGCAGGCGGAGATTGTGCTTCGCTCGGGTACGAGTTGGTTCTGGACATGAATCTTGCAGAACATGCTGAGCGCATAGCATCTGAGGCCGTAGCTCTTCTTTCTGCGAAGCAGTGCCCCAGCCTGGACACGACTTTGATTTTGGACAGTTCACAGCTGACGCTGCAGGTCCACGAGTCATGTGGTCATCCAGTGGAACTGGACCGCGTATTTGGCCAAGAAGCCAGCTATGCTGGCACTAGTTTTCTCACGCCAGAGAAACAGGGGACATTTAGGTACGGCTCAGAGAAAGTCAATATAGTTGCGGATGCTACCCTACCTGGAGGCTTAGGGTCTTTCGGCTATGATGATGAGGGAGTCCCTGGACAACGGATTTCTGTAATAGATGAAGGGATATTCAAGAACTATCTATCTTCAAGAGAGACTGCTTCTGAATTGGGGCAAGTATCGACAGGAGCTATGAGAGCCGACGGATGGAACAGGATACCAATTATACGTATGACCAACATTAATTTGGAGCCTGGCGATTGGACGCTCGATGAAATGATCGAAGATACTGATGAAGGTGTCTATATGGAGACGAATAAATCGTGGTCGATAGACGACAAGCGCTTAAACTTTCAGTTTGGAACTGAAGTGGCTTACGAGATAAAAGATGGATCTCTAGGCGCGATGCTTAAGAATCCAAATTACACTGGCATTACCTATGAGTTTTGGCGTTCGTGCGATGCGGTAAGCAATGAGGACGAGTGGCGTTTGTGGGGTCTTGCCAACTGTGGTAAAGGGGAGCCAGGTCAAGTTGCTCATGTTGGACACGGGGCTGCTCCGGCGAGATTTAGGAATGTAAAGGTAGGTGTCGGAGAATGGAAGTAGATATGTCCAAAGACAGAGATTCCAGACAATCCCTGTTCGGCAAGGAAAGAGTGTTTGAGATTGCAGCGGATGTTATTAGGCAATCTCCTGGCGATCTAACCCAGGTACTTGTGACCAGTGGGGCATCTCGTCTCACTAGATTTACGGAAAACTATATCCACCAGAACGTGGCTGAAGTAGACCACAACATTTCTGTGAAGGTCATTTTCGGGAAGAAAATCGGTGTGGCATCAACAAATTCGCTAGATGAAGATTCCTTGAGGGAAGTTGTGCGAGCAGCTGCGGAGATAGCTAAACTGCAGAAACCAAATGAGGATTTCGAAGGCATCCCTGAGCCAGAGCCGATTCAGGAAATAGACACTTTTTCGAGTAGAACGTACAACTTTTCGGCAATTGAACGGGCGAGAGCCGTTAAGGAGATCGCCGATCAAGCTGACCAGAGGGGCTTCAAAGCTGCAGGCGCTTTTTCTACGGGCGGCAGAGAACTATGCGTGGCCAATTCACTGGGTGTCTGCGCATACCATGCTTCTACCTCAGCCTCTCTGAACACAGTAGTTACATCAGAGACCAGTTCAGGATATGCGCAGGGCAGGGCCATAGATGTGGACGATATTTCAGTTTCTGAATTGGGACGAGTAGCTGCCGAAAAGTGTGCTATGGGAGAAAACCCTGTTGCAGTAGAACCGGGCGAGTACGAGGTTATCCTAGAGCCTCTCGCCGTTGCGGATATGCTTGGGTATCTTGCAGCGATGGGATTCTCTGCGCAGGCCGTAAGAGAGGGAAGAAGCTTCTTGGCGGGCAAACTTGGCCAGAAACTTTTCAGCGATTTGTTTACCATGTGGGATGATGGCCTAGACACACGAGGGTTCCCGATGCCCTTCGACTTAGAAGGCGTACCCAAATCAAAGGTAACGATGGTTGACCATGGCATCGCAAAGGAATTGGTGTACGACTTCAAAAACGCCAAGAAAGAGGGAAGAAAATCAACTGGTCACGGCGGGTTTGGCGGATGGGGGCCTATGCCTGCAAATCTCTTTATGGCTGGAGGCGAAAGCTCACTGGATGACATGATCAAGAGCACTCGCCGAGGGATTCTGGTAACGCGATTCCACTACACCAATCTGGCTCATCCCATGAAGATGTTGATAACAGGTATGACTCGAGATGGAACATTTCTTATCGAAGATGGGGAAATTGTGAGACCTGTCAAGAACATGAGATTTACCGAGAGCGCTCTCAGGGTTTTCGGTAGCATAGATATGGTGGGTCGAGATATGGTTAGGACAGGAAGAGCGGTTGTCCCAGCGATTCGCGTGCCAGCTTTTGCTTTTACAGGCACAACCGAGTTCTAAAGTCGCCACGCAAAGCGACTCATGAGGAGGCGCACTTTCGGGATCAGTCTGAGGGTACGCCTCCTAGATTTTGACAGGCGTTCAAACTTGTCTGTAACCAATAAGTCGAGAGGCGGGAGCATTTAACTGGTTTTGCCTTTGTTTCTTTAGTGATAATATGGTTCAAGAGTCTCTGTACGGGGGAAGGGAATCGCGGGTGGAAAAGACAGACGATGTGAGTAGCAATTCGGGGGTGACAGGAAATAGTGACGCTCCTGCGGCTGCGCAGGCAGAGCATCCAAGCTCAGGTTACGACCATTCCCTGAGTTATTCGCTGTTTGATCTCCTAAAGTTCTACTTGCCTCTAGCGGCAACTTCTGTATTGATGATGGTGACGCACTCTGTAGTATCAGGTGCAATAGCCAGAACCATGTATCCTACTATCGCCTTGGCTGCGTACTCTGTTTCATATAGCGTGGGTCAGGTATTTGAGTCTCCTTGTTACGCAATGCAGCGCATTTGTCTTACGTTTACAACTGGGAAGAGATCCTTTCGTAAAGTCACACAGGTAACCTTAACAATACTTGGCGTTTTGGTGCTAGTGCAGTCGCTAGTTACATGGACACCACTTTCCCGACGTGTCTTTATAGATCTTCTCGGTGTTTCAGAAGAGATTTACTCTATGGCGTTGGATTCTTTGAAGGTGTTTGTACTTTGGCCCATATCTTCTGCCTTGCGCTCTGTATTTCAGACCCCTATTGTGATAAAGAAAAGAACCCATTATATGACCATAAACATGCTCATACGTGTACTTTTCATGTTTGTGGCTGCTGCTTTTCTTCCTGCAATTTGGCCTACCGGCCCGGTAGGTGCTTCCATATTGATGCTTGGATTATGCACGGAAGCGATTTTGGCTCTGCTTGTTTCCAAAAAACTCATTCCGCCTCTAGATGATGAAGACTCCAATGAGCCACTGGTGAGCCATGCCGACATATTTCGCTTTGCTCTGCCACTTGTGTTTGCTTCAGTAGTTCAGACTTTGGGACGGCCTATTATTGCGGCGGCTCTATCTCGGACTGTGAACCCTGATATTTCAATTGCAGGGTATCAAGTGGCATTGAGTTATTCGTTCATTTTCACTGCTCTTACTTACAACATATATCATCTTGTCGTGATCTTCGTAAAAGGCCAGGCGTCTTTCAAGCAGGCCAAACGTTTTTCAACAGCCCTTGGGATAATAGGTCTGGTGTGTTTGCTTCTAAGCAGTCTGCCGATTCTAGGCAACTGGGTCTTTGGAACGCTAATCGGCGCTCCTTCGGACACCTTGCCTGAGACCCTTAAAACCTTAGCATTTGTATCTCTTATGCCGCTTGCGGCTTGTTTTGCCGAGTTTTACGGTGGAATGCTCATCATGAAGCGACATACCTTTTGGGTCACCGTTGCGAAGTGCGCTAATGTAGCTGTTACCGCCGCTATGGCAATGGTGATGGTGAGATTATTTCCTGGTCTGGGGGGGCCGATCGGTACTTTGGCCATGGCTGCAGGAAGCGGAGCAGAGGCCTTAGTATGTTACCTCATGTTCAAGAAGTTCCCAGAATGTCGTATATACGCTTCTTAGATTATGACGGCATTTCCAAAGACACATCAGTCTGATGGCGAGATATGTTTGGCCAGAAACGCCTCGATTTTTGGAACTGCATCCAACCATGTGTTTCTATGGCGGAAAACATGTACTTCGTCAGGGTAATATATGGCTTCGTGAGGTTTCCTACGTTCCAAGCAGTCCTTTATTATTCTATCGAGCTGTGCAAAATCGACGTTTCCGTCTTTGGTGCCGTGAAGACTCATAAGCGGGTCCTCGAGATTATCTGCAAAAGTGACGGGAGATGCTTGTGCGTACAATTGAGGTGAATCCTCGGGTTCTCCCTCCAAGAACGCCTCGAAGAACTCCATGCCTTTTCCGTATCGCTTCTGGGCCCATCTAGCGTACTGGGCAAAGTCCCAAATACCGGCAATGTTTACGCCTGCTCTGAATTCGCCAGGGTATTGTGTCAGGCTGTGCAAGGTCATGTAGCCTCCATAGCTGAGCCCCCACACGGCAACTTTGTTGGGATTGACGTAGGAAAGGGACTTCAGAAATCTCCCTGCGCTCACTACATCTGCCACGTCATCTACTCCCATCTTGCAGTAAAGAGCTTCGCGGAAATCTCGCCCGTATCCTATTCCGCCGCGGAAGTTCACCGACAAAACTGCATATCCTCTATGGACGAAATACTGGTTCAAGGCATGGAAAAGAGCATAACTGTGTAAGGGATTCCAACCTGGTCGCATCTGCCTGAAAGGGCCACCGTGTACCCAAACTAAGGCCGGTATTTGGGTTCCTTGCGGAATATTACTGGGTTTCATAAGATATCCGTGTATAGTCAACCCACCTGCGCTGCGAAAAGACACTTCCTCGGGTGCGAACTGGCGGTCTTCGGTGAGGGTGTTGGGCATAGAAAATGTGACTTGTGTAGGGTTACCTCCGTTTGGATCACAGACCCAGAGATCCATGTTTCTGTAAGCATCACAATGCACAAATGCCATCTGGCCAGTTGCGGAAAGTTTCACTTTGGAGTTAGTTCCAGGTAGTCCTATTATCTCCACGTCTTCTGCGGTATCCAGGCGATGTTCGTAAAGCTGTCTTTCTCCTGCAGATCGTCTGTTGGAAGAATAGACAAAACTTGAAGAATCCCAGGACCAAACTGCGTAGTCATCGGCATGGGCAAAATCTTCACATTCTCCGAAGGTTACTTGTTCTAGCTTGGAGTCGTCCTTGTGGAATACGTAATAGTGCGCGAAGCCCGTTTCTTCTAACAGGAAAAGAGCTTTTGTTCCATCAGGTGACGGTATGCAGTTTGTGGAAAGTAAAGGTCCCTTACCTGAACCCCTGAGGTGCATGATCATCTTGAGATGGGTGGCATCCTTAGAAACGTCGAGTAACATGAGATCTGCAGATCTGCCGTAGTCTTGGGGTTTGGCAAAATACAAGATTTCATCGTCGAACCATGAGAAATCTCGCGAAGACGCTTCGTAATGGGATGTCCACATAAGGGTGCCGTCTTTTCTCATAACTCCTATTTGATGATATGAGTCAGCGTCTTTGAACGAGAATGCAAACTTTGTTCCTGAGGGTGACCAAGCCACGATTCCTAGGTTGCTAGTCTGGCTTAACGTGCCGGGCATCTCCAACTGCTCAATGCCTAGTGAGTTTATGGAATATAGATGGATTTTCCCTTCTAGCCCAAACGCTAGGGCACTTCCATCTGGAGAACACGATATACCTGCGATCTTATCTGTAGCTCTATAAATCAGCTGAGGATCGCCGACAGGTGAGGCGCACATCTTGTATATAGAGTCGTCCATAACAAAAAACAGGTCGGAAGTTCCGGGTATCCATGCGAGATCAGATACTCCCTTTCTAGCGTAGGTTACTTTTTGGGGGAGAAAGACTCCGGGGGCTACTAGCCAAAGATCATCTATTCCGCCATCGTCCCATATCAAAGCTATAAACCTGCCGTCTGGGCTCCATTCCCATTTTTCGAGGTACTTGATGCTTAGAAATTCTTCTAGCAACGAGATATCGCTCATATTATCACGCTCCTTAGATGAGGTATATTCCGCGCTGCAGTGTTTTTCCTTCTTCTTCCCGAGTGCATTACGATACAACCAAGTTCTCTAGCAGTTGGATTTGAAGCGAATTTGATATACGCTTAGTAGTGAAAGCGCAGAGTATGATGCTTAAAGTTACCAATCAAAGGGGAGGTGTGTTTTGTGCCAGTGCGAGAAGTATTGCTGAGAGCGGTGCACATGGAAGAAAAGGGGTGCGAGATTTACGCCACAGAGGCGGAGAAGGCCAAGAACCCGTTGGTTAAGGGCCTGTTCGAAGAACTGGCTTCGGATGAAAGAACTCATGCGGAAAAGTTTCGTGACCTTCTAAGATCCCTCGAGGACACAGGAGAGATACAGTTCTCTGCCGAGGAACTCCCGCCGATTGAAGAACGTGTAAAAGACGTGTTTGAGAAGATTGGTGAGGTTTCAGTACATCAGGAAGGCGAACCGTATATAGATGCTCTGAAAGCGGCTTTGGACCTAGAACAAGAAAGTTACAAGATGTACAATGACCTTTTCAAGCGATCTACTGACCCTAACGAGAAAGAGTACTTCGACATACTACGCAAAGAAGAATATGAGCACGTGACCTCCTTAGCAAATGTTTTAGCGTATCTTACCAAGAGCGGGATGTGGTTTGATGTTGAAGAAAGCAAGCGCTGGAATTGGATGAACATATAGGCTTAGTGTGCGTATTTTATCCTGGGCACATAGTTAACGAAAAAGAAAGGCTGGGTGGCAAGTGCAACCCAGCCTTTCTGTATTGCCTTGTTACTCGATGTCCTCTTTTTTCTTAGTAGACGATGCCAGTTTTGTTAATAGTTCTATCAGCTGTTCCAGGTCTTGTTGGTCCAAGTCGACCTTTGGACTGGTATCTTCGTGCTTACTTGGTTCAGCAACTATTTCCGTCTCGGTAACATGTGTTTGTGCAACATCTTCCGCTCCCGGCTCAGCCACGTGCTTTTCTTGGTACGTTTCTATATATTCCGGCGCAGGTGCACGCTTGGTTGGCTTATATCCGGTGAATATGCTATACACTACAGGTATAACAAAGAGAGTAAAGAATGTACCTGAACTGAGTCCGCCCATTATGCTCAATGCCATGGGGGCTGCCAGTTCTCCACCTTCCCCAAGTCCCAGAGCCATAGGTATAAGGCCTAGTATGGTCGTAAGGCTTGTCATAAGTACAGGCCGCAGACGCTTAGACGCCCCGTCACAGATTGCGTCGCCCAAGGGCATGCCCGCAGCACGTTCCTGGTTTATGAAATCTACCATGACTATGCCGTTATTCACGACCACGCCTGCTAGCACTATGGCTCCCATGAAGGCTGTTACTCCAAAAGCGTATCCGGAAATATAGAGCGCGACTATCACTCCTATTGCTCCTAGTGGCATTGTAAATAGGATAACAAAGGGGGTAGATAGAGATTCAAATGAAGCAGCCATTACCATATATACGAGGATAATCGCAAGGACGAGTGCGAGTTTGAGCGCATCGAAGCCTTCTTCCATCAATTCTGACATGCCGCCCATACTTATCTTGTAGCCATCAGGAATATCGATTTCAGAAACCGCATCGTTAATCCTTGTAGTCATCTCTCCCAAAGTGACATTTGAGTACTTGGCACTTATTCTTGCGCTAAGTCGCTGGTTCAGGCGATTAATGGTTATTGGGCCTTCACCCTCTATGACTTGTGCAATGTCCTTGAGTGCGACGGTTCCAAGAGCGCCGGACAAGCGTAGTGATTCCATATCTTCGACTGTCTCTACTGCGTCTTTCTCATAGCTGACCACTATATCGAATGTATTGCTGCCTTTTTCCAATCTGGAGACCGTTTGTCCCTTAACCGCTCTTGACAAAGCTGTCCCTACCTGGGCAGGTGTAAGACCGTACGCAATTGCTTTGTCTTTGTCGACTACAATGTGGATTTCTGGTTTCCTTTCTGTGAGCGTAGATGTCACTTCTTTTACGTCGTCTAGATCCTTGATCTTCTCTGCAATCTCGTCGTTTAGCCTGGAAACCTCGGTTATATCTGGACCTGTCACTGATACCTGAATTGAACCTGAAATGCCTCCTGCCATCAATGCTATTGAAGACTGTGGGGTGAAAGAGATTTTTGCTCCATCTCTTATCTTATCCACCTGTTTTTCAATGTCTTCCATGACTTTTACTGTTTCTTTCTTGTTAAGGGTCTCTTGCGTGACTATAGCCGTTATAGTGGCTGCAGTACCGCCTTCTGAAGTCGTTAGAGAAGTCAGGCTCCCACCGCCGCCACTTATAGACACTGTGTACATCTCTATGGAGCGATTTTTGTCTAGTATCTGTTCAATTTCTGAGACGAGGTTGTCCAGCTTTTCAATAGGCGTGCCTTCTGGCATTTTTACTGCAATGGAAAACCCGCCCTCATCGGCAGTTGGTATGAATTCAGTACCTATTTTGGAGCCCAGGTATACTGAACCTGCAATAAGCGCTCCAACGATCAGCAGAACGACTAGCCGGTTGTGTAGCGTCCACTGGACCATGTTGAAATACTTGCCTTGGTGTTTTTGGGCTTCGGGCGAAGGGTCGCCATTGCCCTGAGAAGTGTATGCGACTGGGCGCGCTTTCTTCTTTACAAACCATACGGATGCGAGCATCGGCACCACGGTCAGTGCGACCAAAAGGGATGCTAGCAAGGAGAAAGTCACCGTCAGCGCTAATTCCTTAAATATGATTCCACTGACTCCTCCGACGAATACTATAGGCAGAAATACCACCAGTGTCGTAACCGTCGAAGCTGTAATTGCCGTCGCTACCCCTCCTGCACCCCTAGCTGCGGCTTCTTTAGGCTCTGTGCCCATTTCAATGTGCCTATAGATGTTCTCAATGACAACTATTGAGTTGTCAACGAGCATTCCAACCCCGAGGGTGAGCCCACCTAGGGTCATTATGTTTAGCGTCAAATCGCCAAAGTACATAAGCACGAACGTAGCTATAACGGAGAATGGTATGCTTATAGCTATTACGAGCGTGGTACGGAAGTCCTTGAGAAATAGTATTAGCACGATTATTGCCAGGATTGCACCTATGACCAGGTTCTTAGCAACGGAATTGATAGTTTCTTCAATGAACTTGGCTTCATCAAAACTGATCACCGCGTCAAATTCAGAGATTTGGTTCTTCAGGTTGTCCAGTTCTTCGCGTACTCTGCGGGCGACAGTTACAGTATTAGCGCTACCTTCTTTCTTGATGGAGAGAAGGAGGCTCGGCTTGCCATTGATCCTGGCTATAGATGTAGTTTCCGAAAAAGCCTGTTCGACCGTGGCAATGTCTTTTAGCCGAAGAGGTACCATAGGACTTTGTGCAAAGTTAGCCAACTTAGAGGTTGTGCTCATGTCGCGCTCCATAGAAGTAACATCGCCGTTGAGCAAAGCTGCGGGAGCATATCCGACAACGAGTTCTTCCAGGTCTTCGAGGGATTTGAACTTGCCTTCTAGTCTGACATCAAGCAGTAGCCCATCCTTGTCCACCTTGCCTACAGGATAATTCAGGTTCGATGCCGAAATTATCCCGGCCACTGTGTCCTGAGTCAATCCAAACGCACTTAGTTTGGATGGATCAAGTCTTACTTGGATCTGTTCTTTTATTCCGCCTAAAACATCTACAGACGCCACACCCTCAATTCCTTCGATCCTCGGTTTAAGAGTGTTCTCAGTAAAAACGGTGAGCCCTGCCAGGTCTGTGTCTTTGCTATGGGTAACCGAGATCTCCATGACAGGGAGCATGGTGGGATCAAACTTCATTACCGTGGGTTTAGATGTTCCTTCGGGAAGTGGGACCATCTCAATCTTTTGCGTGATATCAGTACGTGCTTCAGTCATGTCTTGGCTCCAGTCAAATGTCAAAACAACTATTGAAACTCCCTCTTGGGAGATTGACATTATGTCTTGGATACCTGACGTAGTGACGACCGCAGCTTCAACGCGCTGTGTTACCAGTTCTGCGACCTCATTGGCGGAGGCGCCTGGGTAACTGGTAATAACGGCTGCAACGGGTGGAGTAATCTTGGGTAGGAGGTCCAAGTTGAGATTTGTAACAGACACAACGCCCAAAAGTACTACCATAAACATTACCATTAGAATACCGACAGGTCGTCTAATGGATGTTCTTGCAAGGTTCATCTACAGTTCCTCCTCGTGCTTCGTAATTGTGATCGTTCTTCAAGAAACTAGGGCAATCAAATCTACTGCAACTTTCAAGCCCGTCTGTTGAGAGACTCAAGCCATGATTATGCTTGTGTCTAGTTTCTCAAGTATACATACGATGCTAGACAGATCTAGATTCGTGAGATTGCCTAACAGTGACTCAGCAGATTGGCGTATTGAGGTCTCAATCGCCTCAACAACTTCGAGACCTTCTTGGGTGATATTGATGTAAACAACCCTCCTGTCCTCGGTGTCCCTTCGCCGCTCGATCAGATCTTTTTCGAAGAGATCCTTTGTCATAAAAGTAATTGCGCTCGGGGTCAGCTGCATTTTTCTCGAGATTTCTGAAACCCTAGCGGGTCCGCACTGCTTCAAGAATCTGAGCATGATGAATTGGGAAGCAGACACTCTGCCATCCATGGCTCGAGTCATCTCTCTGCCAAATTTGCGACTTATGGAATGCATCAATTTAATCATCTGACCCATGACCAGTTTGCGGTGGGTGTCGTCTGCTGGTTCAAACTCGGGTTTGTGCACTTTCTCACCTCAATTCACCGTCAAATGAACACTATTTCGGTATACGAAAGGTTAAATAGCTTGATTATCTCATGACAGTATAATTGTTGGACGATAGTGGTGTCAAGGCAATGCTCTCCCGCCGGCAGGTGAGCCGGGGTGTCGCAGCGAATAGATGTGTTGAACTTGAAAGGCGGTGGTTGGAGCATGTTATATGTAGATGAGGACTCATGCCTAATTGTGGTTGATGTTCAGAATGACTTTTGTCCCGGGGGCGCTTTGGGCGTTGAGGAAGGAGACAAAGTCATCCCAGTCCTCAACAAGTGGATCCAGGAATTTGGAAGACGTCGCTTGCCCGTTGTTTTTACACAGGACTGGCATCCTTCGAACCACAGTTCGTTTAGGCAAGAAGGAGGAATATGGCCACCACACTGTGTTCAGAATACGTGGGGAGCGGAGCTACATATGGACCTTATAGTGGGTGGTGAGATTTGCAGGAAGGGGTATCATCCTGAAATAGAGGCTTACTCAGGGTTCGATGGGGCAATGGGTGGCGAAGGTGGGCAACCTCTCGATGCTTGGCTAAAAACGCAGGGGGTTCGACGCCTATACATAGGCGGACTAGCTACCGACTACTGTGTCAAGGCTACCGTATTGGACGCACTGGGAAAGGGCTATGAGGTCATGGTCATAAGAGATGGAGTTCGCGCAGTGAATGTGAACCCGAAAGACGGCGAGATTGCCATTTCGGAGATGATATATTCGGGAGCAACCATTATCTGATAAGCGCTATCCCTATACTTCAATGTCTTTCCATTTTTCGCTCCTGAAGCGCCTGCCAAATAAGATCGATCTGACGGTCAAATCTGCGACCATTGCATACCACGCGCCGGGCAGATGAAGTCCGGCGACGGTGACCAGTAGATAAGTGAGAACAAGCCTGACAAGCCAAGCACTACCTCCAGTTATATACATAACCCAAGCGGTGTCACCGGCACCGCGGAGCCCCCCCGACAGGACATGGCTTACTCCAGCCATGGGCTGAGCAACCGCAACAATTCTAAGGACTGTAGCGCCAAGCTGTGTGACCTCTGGGTTATCTGGAATGAAAACACGTACTATGTTAGGTGCGGCTATAAAGAGCAGTGCTCCGGCACATCCCATTGCGACTGCCGCAAGCTTCTCACACCTGAAAACTACCTCTTCCGCTTTTTTAGGATCACCATAACCAAGGTATTGTCCAACTAAGGTGGTAGCTGCCGCTCCGAAACTGAAACCAATAACAAGAGACATAGACTCTATGCGCAAAGCTATTTGGTGCGCTGCGTAAGCATTAGTACCCAGACCGGCAATGGCCCTTACGTAAAACAATTGGGCTACTCGGAGAATGAGTCTTTCACCTGATGCAGGCAAGCCGATGGAAATGACCGGGTCAATGACAGATTTGTCGGGGCGGAACGAACCTTTATAGAAGGATCTGATCGGGCTTTCTTGTTTCACAGTCAAAAGTACAATGAAAATCATCCCCAAGAAACGAGCAAATGCTGTAGCAATCCCGGCGCCCTCCGTTCCGAGAGCGGGAAAGCCCCAGTTCCCAGATATCAAAGCGTAGTTGCCCAAGAGATTCGTTCCGTTAACCAATATACCAACGTACATAGGGAGGCGCGCATTGCCATATCCCCTCAAAGCGGCAGTGAAAGTCATTGTGACAAATTCGAATAGCAGAGACAGCCCCTTCCAGTATGAATATGGGACGCCTTGTTCCATTACGTCACTTTCTGCACCTAGTAATTCAAGGCTAGGACCCGCGAAGCCAGAGATTAAAACAAAGGCTACTAGACCAAGCAGGAAGGCTAGGATAAGGGATTGCCTTAAGGTTGCCTGTGCCTTGTTGTATTCTCCCGCTCCTATGCGTCGTGCAACAACGGCCGTGGTTCCTACTCGGATAGCGTCGTAGAAACTTGTAGCAATAAAAGCAATCTGGTTAGACAGTCCGACCGCGGCCACGGAGGCGGCTCCAACGCGTCCTACCATGACCATGTCAGCAGCGTCAACAACAGATTGCAGCAATCGTTCGGCAATAAGAGGGAGTGCGAGAATCCAAATATTCTGTTCGATTGTGTGGTTTTCCAGGTCTAGATAACGAGGCGGTTCTTTGGCTCTCAGATGCAAAGAACTGTCCTTCTGGTCTGTACTTCCATTTCCTTGATCTTTCAATTGGGTCACCTTGTCTGTTCTTTGTATGTGCTATTTCAAATGCTGCAACTCGACTAGACGGTCCTATTTTCGCAGAACTATTACGGAACACAAAATACAATTCAGAAGTATCATATTACAAATCTTGCGTAGAAGGCAAATCCGGGGACCGAAACGAAGAGACTACGTTTGGGGCATATCTTCTAAGTAGTTTATGGAGATTTATGGCGCCAAGATAAAGGAAGTTACGACATTCGTAGCGAATTTTCTCTAACAGACCCAGGTGTCTCGAGGATTCTTCACAAATCTTATCCGAAGGGAGTTGATTCCTGGTAGTTCTTAGTGCAAGAGCCTTGCAGGTAAGGAGCCAGGTAGAACATGGGAAAAGAGGTTGGGCAGATAGGTAAAGTCACGTCTCCAGAGGAGTTTTTCGGTTATAGGCTCGGAAGCGATTGCAAAATGGCCCGTTGGGATGATATTGTTCGCTATTTCTACAAGATCGAATCAGAGTCTGACAGAGTCAAAGTCATAAACATGGGAAAAACCACTGAGGGAAACGATTTTCTGTTGGCCATTATTTCGTCTCCGGATAATCTCGCACGCCTGGACTACTACAAAGATATAAATGCTAAATTGTCGGATCCCAGAGGTCTGGAACCAGATACGATTAAAGGTTTGGTGAATGAGGGCAAAGCCGTAGTGTGCCAGACGATGAGCCTGCACGCAAGCGAGATAGGCGGGACTCAAATGGCTCCCGAGCTAGCGTATGACCTCTTGTCAGATGACTCTGAGTCTACCAGGAAAATACTAGACAATGTGATCTTTTTAATGGTACCTTGTTTCAATCCCGATGGTCAGATAATGGTTACAGATTGGTACAACAAATACCTCGGCACAGAGTACGAGGGTACCATGCTTCCTTATCTGTATCATAAGTATGCAGGGCATGACAACAACAGGGATGCTTTTGCTATGAACTTGATAGAATCGCGCTACGTAGGTGGGATCTTGTTCTCTGAGTGGCATCCCCAGGCTTATCAGGACCATCACCATATGGGCAGCACAGGTGCACGTCTTTATCTGGCCCCTTATTGCAACTCCATCAGGCCGTATGCAGATCCCTTGGTCTGGCGTGAAGACTCATGGTACGGAGCACATATGGCATACGCCCTTGAGCAGGAAGGGAAAACGGGGATTTTGAATGACGCACAGTTCCCCGGGTGGGGCCATTTCGGTTTCCACTGGATTGCAACCCACCACAACATTGCCGGAATGCTCACCGAATCTGCTTCAGCCAAACTAGCCACACCTATGTTCATTCATCCTCATCAACTTGAAGGAGCTTGTCCAAAGACGATGCCAAAGTACGAGGCGCAAACCAATTTTCCAAACCCTTGGCCAGGCGGATGGTGGCGGCTTCGCGACATAGTTGAGCAACAGAAGATTGCAGCATGGGCTCTTCTAGAGATATGCGCCGAATTCAGGGAGAGAGTATTGTGGAATGCTTACCTCAAGGGGTCGCGCCAGACTGAAAGAGGCGCCATGGGTACTCCCAAGAACTACGTGATTTCTATGGAACAGCACGACCCTCTTACCGCGCTGAAACTCGTGGAAATCCTTCTGCAGCAGGGAATTGAGGTTAAGCGTTCAAAGGACAGTTTCGCAGCAGACGGCAAAATGTTCCCGGGAGGGTCTTTTGTTGTTTCCCTGGCTCAACCCAAGATGGGAGTAATAAGGAATCTGCTAGGGAGAACATTCTACCCAGACAATTACTGGACCCGAAATCCGGATGGCTCACCGATCATGTATGATACGGCCACAGATACCATTGGGGAGTTTATGGGTGTTTGCGTTGATCCTATAGATACCGAGATAGCGGGGGACCTTGAGATAGTGTCACATATGGACGTAAAAGTCTGCGATGCAAAAGAGACTCCCAAATGCATCTACTACCAAGTGGAAGGATATGTACTAGATCCGAGGTTGAACGACACGTATGCAGTGGTTTCCCGGCTTCTCCAGGAAGACAACGTTGTGTTTAGGTTTGATGGACCTATCTGTGAGGGAGATTATCCCAACTGTCCGCATATGCCTGCTGGGGCTTTCTACGTTGAGCATCGAGAAAACGCTACTGATAAGCTCAAAACCTTGTGTGACGATCGTGGAGTTCCCATATACCCTGTTAAGGTACAGGTTGATGTTCCTAAACACAGGGTGCAAAAACTGCGGATTGGTATGTATCAAAGATACTGGGGAGGAAATGCAGACGAGGGTTGGAGCAGGCTGGTTCTGGAAAAGTTCGATTTTCCCTATATGACCCTTATGGATGCAGATTTTAGGGAAGGTAACTTGAATAGCAAGGTAGATGTAATTATCCTGCCTGCTGATAGGCCCGAAATGATATTGGGACCCGATTCAGGAGAAACAAAGAAGACACCCTATCCGCTTCCGCCTATGCCTCCTGAATACCGCAGTGGTATTGGTAAGGAAGGGGCTTGCGCGTTGAAGGATTTTGTGAATAAGGGCGGGCGCCTGGTTGCTTTTGACTCGTCCTCGAAATTTGCGATAGATACATGTGAACTAAAAGTTGCCAATCTGTTGGAGAACCTCACCTTCAAAGATTACTACTGTCATGGCTCTACTCTGAGAGTTAAGGTGGACGGAAGAAACCAAATAGGATACGGCATGCCCAATGAGTGCTATGCTCTTGTTTGGGGCGGTCAAGCGTTTGAAGTTCGGGACACTTTTGCATCGGATAGATACTGCATAGTTGCCGAGTATCCAGAGAAGGATCTTTTGCAGAGCGGATGGCTCATAGGTGAAGAAATCATGGCTGGCAAGGCTTGTGTCATGACAGCCAAGTGTGGAAATGGCGAAGTAGTTCTTTTCGGGTTCAGGCCCCTTTTCAGGGCTCAAACCCACGGCACCTTCAAACTTCTCTTTAACTGTCTGCTTGGCTAGAGGGTCAAGTAGAGAAAGAGGTTTGGTGCTGAGGAGTCTTTCAAACAAAAAGGAGGGTATTAAGCGTCATGCTAGCAATCGTAAACGGAAAAGTACTTACAATTACAAATGGGACTATCGATGAAGGCGTAGTTCTAATCAGCAACGGCAAGATCAAGGCTGTAGGCAAAGATATTCCTGTTCCCGAGGACGCCCAGGTTTTTGACGCCAAAGGGAAATTTGTCACCCCGGGTCTAATTGATTCCCATAGCCATCTCGCTGTGTTTGGTGAGCCGTCTGTTTGGGCAAACTCCGATGGTAATGAAGTCACTGATCCCATAACTCCGCAGCTTAGGGGTATCGACGCGTTGAACCCCAGAGATCCTGCAATTGCCGACGTTCTGACCGGCGGCGTAACTACGGTTTATACAGGACCAGGAAGCGCAAACCTCATCGGGGGTACCGGCTTCGCAATGAAGCTTAGGGGCAGGACAGTTGATGAGATGGTCATTCCGGGCACCGAAGCAATGAAAATGGCCTTGGGTGAGAATCCGAAACGCGTCTACGGAGAGGCGCAGAAACGTGCACCAAATACCCGTATGGGGAATGCTGGGGTATTGCGCGACGCTCTAGTAAAAGCGCAGAACTATATGGCAAAAATGGAGAAAGCCAAAGAGAAAGAGAAGTCCGATGAAAACTCTGCGCCTCCTGAAAGAGATCTGAAAATGGAAGCACTAGCACGTGTGTTGAGGCGTGAGATAAAAGCAAGAATACACGCTCATAGAGCAGACGACATAATGACAGCCATACGTATTGCTGAAGAGTTCAACCTTGACTACGTGATTGAGCACTGCACAGAAGGCTACAAGATTGCGGATGTTTTGGCTGCAAAAAAGGTGAGAGCTACGGTAGGCCCTTTGCTGATGAGCCGTTCCAAGATGGAACTCTTGGATGTGTCTTTGGCTAATCCCGGAATCTTGGCCAAAGCCGGTGTAACTGTCGCAATTCAGTGTGACACTACGTCAAACACTCGGTGGCTCGCGTGTCACACAGGTATTGCAGTCCGTGAAGGTATGCCAGAGGAGCTAGCCATCAGGGCGATAACCATAATTCCTGCAGAAATACTTGGAATCGCAGATAGGGTCGGTAGTATTGAAGTTGGCAAAGATGCCGATGTTGTGATTTGGAACGGTCATCCGTTCAACACCTTGTCAGTTGCAGAGAAGGTGTTCATAGAGGGCGAACTGGTGTATCAAAGGAAAACTTGCTAGACCCAGCATTGTTTGAGTGTTGAAGTGAGTGTTAGAGAGGCCGCCTTCCGAGGGCGGCCTCTTCTTGATAGTCGAGTTTTGCGTGGTTAGTTCAACCACCTGTAAGCATCAGGAGTCTCGGAAGAGGAGACATTCTCTCCTAAGTCGGCAAGATGAGTGGTGTCATTGAACTTCTCGACGCGCAACTTGCCGCCTTGCGTTGAAATGATGCTTATTGACGCATTGGCAGGAGTAGTTGAACTCGGGTCTGGTTTCACTCCGTCAGCGTGAGCTAGCAGACATCTTATGACTCCTCCGTGAGTCACAATAACTACGTTAGAGCCAGGATGTCTTTGCAAGATGTCTTCCAACGCACTCACGGATCGATGGCAAAGATCAGCAAATGATTCGCCACCGCCAGGCCGTGGGGTATTTAAGGGGTCCTTTTCGAACGCCGTGAAAAACTCGGGATATAGTCTCCTAGACTCCTCCATCGTTTTTCCCTGCAAACTGCCACAGTGGATTTCCCTCAGACGGGGGTCGGTGATTGGCTCAAGGTTGTGGTACTTTCCGATAGCCTGCGCTGTTGCGCAAGCGCGATCCAGGTCGCTAGAGTAGACAGCATCAATGCTGGCTCTTGAAAGTGCTTCTGCTACCAATTCAGCCTGTTTCTTGCCATGTTCGGAAAGAGGCACGTCAAGATGCCCTTGGAGTATTCCTTGCCTGTTAGCCAGGGTTTGGCCGTGCCTTACGATATAGTATGTTGCCATAGTTCTCCCACCTCTATCTTGTAACGCCGGTGTATAGCGCAGCATTGTTGGTTTTGCCTAATCCTAGTATATTGGTTTTTCGTTTATTGATCTATGGAGGTCTTGCACCGCGCAGGTTCTTACAAAAAGGTGAAACCTCTCGTGTTATAGGTTAGAATTGGTATTTGGGAGGGCGGAAAAATTGAGCATGGACCGAATAGATGTCATTCTGAATGAAGTTAGTACAAAGCACGCAGAAGGTTTCAACTGCGCGGAGTCGGCCTTCTACGGTGTCTGCAGGTATCTTGGGGTTGATATGGCAGTTTCGTGTATGACCGGCTTTGGGGGAGGAATAGCACGGACTGGTTCTGTGTGTGGAGCTCTTACAGGAGCCATTTCTGGTCTGGGCATCTATGTAGGAAGAACTCAACCAGAAGACGAAGACAGTAAAGTCAAATGCAATGCTTTGGGCCGTAAGGTTGTAGAAGAATTTACCAATGAAATTGGTGCTCTTACATGTAATGATATATTAGGATTTACGCTTGGTTCGGAGGGCGGGCCTGAGCGATATGCGAAAGATAATTTGAAAAAAACGCGGTGTAACGCAGCAGTTAGGGTTGCAGTGGAGTCGGCAATAAGAGCGATAGAATCAGATAGAAAAGGGTAATCGATACTCATTTACAAGGAGGGAGCGGGTGTAATATACCCGGGAATATGCCAGTAGTGGTTGTGGTCGGGAGCCAGTGGGGCGACGAGGGCAAAGGAAAAGTGACTGATTACCTAGCTCTCGAAGCAGACGTTGTGGTTAGATATCAAGGAGGTCCTAATGCTGGTCACACGGTGGTTGTAGATGGGGAAGAGTTCCAACTTCACTTGCTTCCCTCGGGCATCTTGTATCCGGAAAAACTGTCTGTGATCGGAAATGGTGTGGTTGTGGATCCCTTGGTTTTGGTCGAAGAATTAGAAGCGATGCGTGCCAGAGGAAGAGACACACGGGGGCTTCGGGTGAGCAATAGAGCGCACCTGATTATGCCGTACCATAGGGTATTAGATGCGCTTCAAGAAGAGAGTATGGGTGCAGGTAAGATTGGCACGACACTCAAGGGCGTTGGTCCTGCGTATATGGACAAAGCTGCAAGGGTGGGAATCAGGGTTGGAGACCTTCTTGAAGCTGATCTTTTCAGGGAGCGATTGGAATCTAACCTTAACGATAAAAACAGAGTGTTGAAGTATGTCTACGGAAAGGAGACACTAGATGCTGCTCCTATTCTAGAGTCGTACCTAGAGGCCGGCGAATACTTGGCTCCTTACATTACCGATACGGCAATTCTAATCAATAAGGCCGTAGATGCTGGTCAGAAGGTGCTTTTCGAGGGTGCTCAGGGAACCTTGCTCGACCTAGATCACGGGACATACCCATACGTTACCTCAAGTCACCCGGTGGCAGGAGGGTCATGTATTGGTTCTGGTGTAGGTCCTACAAAGATCAACGAAGTAATAGGAGTGGTCAAAGCCTACACATCGCGGGTAGGCGACGGACCTTTTCCGACAGAACTTTTCGATGAGACCGGGAAATGGATCCGGGAGAAAGGTCATGAATACGGCGTGACTACTGGTAGGCCAAGGAGGATTGGCTGGATCGATCTAGTCATGCTGAACTATGCTTCAGTTCTGAATGGATTCACGGGCATTGCGATAACCAGGCTAGACATCCTGTCCGGACTCGATACAGTCAAGGTGGCGTATGCATACGAATGTGATGGTCGCGTGATAGACACGTTCCCGGCTAGTCTGACGGAACTTGCCAGATGCAAGCCGATATACAAAGAGTTTCCTGGCTGGCCAGAAATAGACCCTAAGACTAGCAGTTTTTCTGAATTGCACCCGCACGTGCAGGACTATTTGAACTTCATATCAGAGAAGATGGGCGTAGAAGTCTCCATTGTTTCACTGGGCAGAGGCAGAGGCGATTCTCTCACGCTTAGAAACGTATTTGGCGTATGACAAAGCCTAGGGATCTTGGAGTGCTTCACTAAGCCGGGGGTTTTTCGTGTGAACGAGATTAGGGAAGTCTGTGAAGATGTGTACTGCCTAACCTGGCCGCTAGAAGGCTATGGTATGAATGTCTCGAGCACCCTGGTCCTTATCTCCCGTCATTGCATTATTGTTGATACGTTTTCGGCTCCTCACTATATGGAGCCGTTTGTTCGCTTGCTCAAAGGTTTGGAGCATGAAGATGATGTTTCCTCAGTTAACGGTGGTCTGAAGAGATTCTCTGAACCTTCGGAAGGCAGTAGTGTGGCCTCTACTCGAACACTAAAGGACATTAGTATTATCTACACTCACGGTGACTGGGACCACTGTTTGGGAACTTCACCTCTTGTGGAGCAATTCGGCGACTCATGTCGCATTGACATCGTTTCTCATGATGTTACAAGAACTCACTTGAGCTCCCGTATCGCAGAGGATATCGAGAAGGTAAGAAAGTCATATCCGAGTCTGGTAAGAAATGCAAGAGTATGCTTGCCAAACGTTACTTTCAGTGAACGGATGAACCTTTACTTCGAACAATCATGCGGAAGTGGGAAAAAGGCGGTGACTTTGCAACTTGTTCATGTCGGCGGGCACACCCAGGACTCCATTGCCTGCTACGTACCTGAATATCAGATGTTGATAGCAGGGGACCTTGTCGAAGACCCGATACCATCGATCGGGGATCCTTCAGGATTAGTAGATTGGATTGGTTTTCTAGAGGCCTGCGCACAACGAGTGAAACTTGTTATCCCGTCTCATGGAAGACCTCAGGGGCCGGCGATTCTTGAAAGAAACGCAGAGTATCTCAAATCTCTTGTTAGTCTGCCCCAGGGCATAGGGATTTCCGAGACCAGCCTTATCCCTAACTGGAGCTCAGGTGTCTATCAGCAAGATACGATAGACACGTATGATGCCATACACGCAATGAACGTTGAGGTTGTAGGGAAGTGGAAGATGTCTCCTGGCAAGCCGCGATTCTGATGTCGGTGGCATTTTCTCAGCGGTTTCTGTGTGGGCAGCTCCGCAAGATTTCCATATGCGGATCCCTTAGTGTATACTTGATAAGGTGTGCCTTCATAGGATTTTGCATTGGGATTACTTTGTATATAAAGGTGGTGGTGCAGCGTGGATACTGGGCCTAGTAGTAAACGATATCCACTGAGACATAAGGTCCGCTACAGAGCAGTTCAGACAGAGCTTGAAGTAGTTCAGGTTCCAGGGGTGTCTGCGCGGGCACTTGCACCTCAATCAAGCGTGTAGATGTTCTGCGATTGGTGCCGCTAGTAATCATCTCCAGGAACCTTTCACCTTAGGGTCTCAGAAAACTAGTCGAGAGACTTTTAAGGGTATGAAAGCCACGATGAGTCTTGGAGGTGAGTTTTATGAAGGATCTGAACAAAAACGCCATGGTTGAATATGTGCTCAACTGTCTTGCTACTTTTGATCATGACAGACTGCGCCAATTCCTCTCAGGATTCCAGCCTTTTGATATTGCTATGCTCCTTCAAGAATTGCCTGAGGCGGAGCAGATAACTCTTTTGTCGCTTTTGCCTACTGAAATAGCAGCGGAAACTTTGGAACACATGGATTACGAATTACAATACAGGCTTCTTGATCACATGGACGAAGAACGCGGCAAGGCGATAATTGCTGAAATGGGTGAGGACTCGGTAGCTGACTTGGTTATGGCCATACACCCGCTGCAGGCCAAGAGGATACTGTCCATGGTACCTGAGAAGGATCTTGCGGGCATTGAATATTTGATGACCTACCCGGAAAACTCTGCCGGTGGGATAATGAGCCTTGACTATGTTGCAGTTAGACAGCATTGGAATGTCTCGAACGTGATAGAGCATTTCAGGAAGGTAGGGGCAACCGCAAGTGTTGCAAACTACCTTTATGTAGTTGATCGCCAGGGGAAACTAGTGGGTGTAGTCTCCCTCAAGGAAGTCTTATTGAGCGAGCCCCAGACTTTGGTGTCAGAAATCATGCATACCAAAGTCGTATACGTAGATGTGAACATGGATCAAGAAGATGTAGCGAAAATGTTCAGCGCTTACGATTTCTTTGCACTCCCTGTAGTAAACGGCGGTGGTCGCCTAGTGGGCGTGATAACCGTAGACGACATAATAGACGTTATCGAAGAGGAAGATACTGAAGATATACACAAGATAGGCGGAAGCCGTCCTCTAGATGATCCCTACATGAGCAGCAGTGTTAGTACCGTCTTCCGGAAGCGGATAGGGTGGCTGCTAGTTCTATTTCTTGCCGAACTTCTAACGGGCAATATTCTCAAGACCTATGAGTCAGTGCTAAGCCAGGTGGTGACCCTTACCTTTTTCATACCGCTTCTTACCGATACTGGAGGCAACTCGGGCTCCCAAGCTTCAACGCTTGTCATAAGGGCCATGGCACTAGGAGAGGTTAGCATCCAAGATTTCGCCAAGATCATATGGAAAGAAATACAGGTTGGGGCGATCCTAGGTCTGGCAATGGGTACGGTAGGTTTTGCTTTCAGTTGGCTTATGGGCGGATCCATGGGGATAGCCCTTACCGTTGCGATTACCTTGGTCGCAGTATTGGTCGTGAGTTCAACAGTAGGAGCAGCGTTGCCCCTAATAGGCGGAAAACTCGGATTGGACCCTGCTGTATTCTCGGCCCCGCTAATCACGACGGTAGTGGATGCAACTGGGCTACTCATTTATTTCAGAGTTGCGTGTAGGTTGCTGAAGATCGGTTGAGCGCAGAAGATGTTTGAACATGGTTTTGAGAATGATGCCCAAGAACTGATAAAAATGCTTCGAGTTCGGAATTATGTAGGAAAACCGATTTCGGTGTCGAAATCAAGAATATGGTCTATTGAAGTTAGCGGCTTTGGCAAGACTAAAAACATAGTTGGGGGGATCATGTGTGGAAGATGTTGCCACGTACGTAGACAAGAGAGCGGGAGAATTGGTAAAGATCGCGGATTCTGTCTGGGATTTTGCAGAGGTCGGCTTCAACGAAGTAAGGTCTTGTGAGATTCAAGCAGCTTATTTGGAAGAACAGGGCTTCAAGGTTACACGCAGCGCAGGCGGAATTCCTACCGCCATTGTGGCTGAGTGGGGAACAGGCAAGCCGATCATCGGCTTCTTAGGGGAGTATGATGCTTTGGCGGGAGTATCTCAAGAAGTGTCTCCTGTAAGAAAAGCGCGGGTCGAAGGAGGCCCTGGACATGGTTGTGGCCATAACCTGCTCGGAACGGCCTCACTGGGGGCGGCAGTAGCTTTGAAAGATGCTTTGGAAGCGAGACCTGATTCAGCAACCATAAGATACTATGGCTGTCCAGCTGAAGAACTGTTAGCAGGTAAGGTGTATATGGCACGAGAAGGGTTGTTTGACGACCTAGACGTAGCCATTTCGTGGCACCCCGGTTCTTTGAACTCGGTCAGGTTGGGTAGTGGCACTGCGTTGAACTCGGCCAAGTTTCAGTTCTTCGGTAAGACTGCGCATGCTGCCGGGGATCCACATCACGGACGTTCGGCGCTGGATGCCGTTGAACTTATGAACGTAGGAGCCAATTATTTGAGGGAGCATATCATTAAGGATGCATCGATCCACTATGTGATAACGTCTGGAGGAGATCAGCCCAACGTAGTCCCTGCTTTTGCGGAGGTATGGTACTTTGTGAGGGCTCCTAGGCGAGATCAAGTCGAAGAGATATACGAACGGCTGATTGACGTGGCCAAAGGTGCGGCTCTTATGACTGGGACTACCTTCAAAATAGACTTTCTCACGGGTTGTTACGAGGTCCTCATAAACGACGCCCTTGCTGATGTTATGTGGGAGTCCATGCAAAAGGTAGGCGTGCCTCAATTTGAGGAAAAGGAGTTTGAGTTCGCGAGGAAACTGGCTGAGAGCTTTGATAAGTCTATGGTTGAGGGATTGAGGAATAGTCCTGAATTTCAGGATTGCCCTGAACTAAGAGAACAAATACTGAACACTACTCTCGTTCCCCCAAGGGGGAAAGGTAAATCGGGTGGTGGATCAACCGACGTAGGGGATGTAAGCTGGATAGTGCCTACAGTGCAGATGTCAGCAGCAACGTCACCTATTGGAACGCCGGGACACTCGTGGCAGAACTGCGCTTCATCGGGTAGCTCTATTGGACACAAAGGGATGTTGGTTGCAGCTAAGGCCATGGCTATGTGCGGCATGCAGCTCATAGAAAACCCGAATCTTGTTGAGTCGGCATGGGATGAGTTTAGAGAAAAAACTAAAGATTCTCCATATCAGTGCCCATTTCCAAAAGACCGAGAGTTCCCTCTAGATAGGTTCTTCGGATAGCGAATTGACCCAAGGCGGAGGCAAGCCGTTTTCTTCGAGAGTTAGGAGCCAGCGTTTTGCGGCTATGCCTCCGCCGTAGCCTCCCATACCATTTGCTGCCACGACTCTGTGACATGGCACGATAATCGCTATAGGATTGGCGGCGCAGGCATTGCCGACTGCTCTCGCTGCCCGGGGTGAGTTCACCGCGTTGGCAATCTGACTGTAAGTCCGCGTATGCCCGTACGGTATCTCATTCATTTCGAACCACACTTTGCGCTGGAATCTAGTTCCAGAGAGCAAGGTTGGAACACTGAATCGGTCTAGTTTTCCTGAAAAGTATTTTTCCAACTGGTCAATAACTGCATCTAGGAGTAAAAGATCGCTGTTCGTGTTAGACCTGTTTGGTTCAGGAGAGTAAAGGTCGATACACGAAGGCTTAGCGAAAGACAGTCCTGTAAGAAACCCGTCTTGGCAAGTAACACTCAAAAAGCCTACTGGGCTACCTATGGTTCTGCATACCAATGTAACACCGTCCTCCTTTTTTAGGAAGAAAATGAAAAGACACTCTAGGTCTTCAGGGATGTCTACTTCTCCTGCAAATTACCTTCATCACTCAGCCACTTCCCAAGCCTTCGGGCTTCTTCACAGATTTCTGGACCAAATTGGGGCGAAGGTGCGGCTGTTGGCATATTGCATGCGCGGATGACTTCAGTATCCAAGCCCCGCCGGGTGAAAAACGCCTTCATTTGTTTGGGTACTTCCACATGGGATTCCTCAGAAGCTGCTTGTGTTATAGCAACAATTGCCTTTTTCCCGGGAGGTATGCGTTTTTCCTTATTGGGGCCCGTAAAACCATACATTCTGTCTAAGAGGAGTTTGAGTTGGCCACTTGCCTGACCCATGTAAATTGGAGTACCGATTATCCATGCTTGGCTAGCAAGCATAACGTCAAGTACGAATGACAGCGCGTCTTTTCGGACACATCCTTTGACGTCCGAGGTTTTACAAGTAAGGCAAGACTGGCATCCGGCATAAGTCATGTCGTTCAAATTGCACCACATTACATTTAGGTCAGAATTGCACGTCTTTGCCTCATCGATTACAAGTTTCATGAGAGATGCTGTATTCCTGTTAACACGGGGGCTCCCGTTGATTGCCAAGATCTTCATTTGCTCATACCTCCGTCTATTTCAATTTGCCGTATAGGGTACATTCAATATGACCCGGTAGTTCCAAGAGAGATGCCGCATCTTTATCTAGCAGAAAAGTGGCATTTGAGTGCAACTGCAGGACCGATGCAGGGACTTGCGGCGTTACAGGGCCTTGGAGCGAGTTCTTGACTGCCACCTTTTTTGAATCACCGGTTGCTAGCAACAGTACTCTGCGAGAACGCATTATACTACCTATGCCCATTGTTAGCGCGCTGGTGGGCACTTCGGATATGGACTTGAAGAACCTTGCATTTGCCTCTATGGTGCTTTTGTCAAGATCTATACTGTGGGTTACTGGAGAGAATAACGGGCCAGGTTCGTTGAAACCTATGTGCCCATTGACTCCCAGGCCCAGTAGCATCAGATCGATTCCTCCTGCGGTTTTGATCTTGTGTTCGTAATCTCGGCATTCTTGTTCAAGGTCCAAGGCCTTACCATTCGGGATGTTGATGTTAATTTCGCCTACGTTCACATGTTTGTAAAAGTTCTCATACATGTAGTAATGGTAACTGTTTTTATCGTCGGGACTTAGGCCTATGTACTCGTCAAGATTAAATGTAGTTACGTTCTGAAATGAGACAAGTCCTTGCTTATACATGTTGACGAGTTCTTTGTACATTCCAAGTGGGGTACTGCCTGTTGGAAGCCCTATAACTGCCTTAGAGTTTGAGTTGATCAGTTTGAGAACCTTATTTGCTGCGAAACTACTAACTTCATCATAGCTCTGCAATATTACGACCTTAGTTGTCATAAACGATCATCCGTCCTTCTGAGTTGGCTAGCAAAAAGAATGAGAACTGCTAAGTTCACAAAGGTAATTCTATGCGAACCTAGCAGTTTCCTTCAATAGAAGCATGCGAGCATGCCCAACCAAGCTAGCGCGGATTCATCCCGCTCTTCCGCCACCACCGCCACCACCGCCACCGCCACCGCCTGAGAAGCCACCGCCTCCTCCGGCACCGCCTGAGAAGCCACCGCCTCCTCCGGCACCGGAAGTCGTCATTGCGGCTGCGACTGAGTTTTGCAGGCTGCGGGTAACAGAATGGAGCGTCTCCGCAAACGATTTGGCGGTGCTCTGTCCGCCGCTTAACCAGGCCCAACCTGTGAAAGGTGACGTTGCAGGTTGGCCAGCCTCTGGATACAAGACGGCCAGTTGCTCAATAACTTTGTCAGCTATTCCCAATACGGTAGCGTAAACCAGATAGTGCTCCCATATGACAAGACTTGGAATCTCGGCCATATCCAGGGCCGAAAAATCTTCCACGAACCGGCGAAACGCTTTCCACATCTCCATGTGTGTGCTTCCTGTCTGACTGCGTCGTCTGAGAAATGTCCCTGAAAAGATAAGTATTAACCCGCCCGCGCAAATTAGTATGACCGGAAGGGCTATAGACCTTGTAATGGATAGGGCAATTAGACCCGACCCGAAAACGATCGAACCTACAATGATTTCGCGGATCCTTATCTCATCCGTTTTGTGGTCGAACATCTGAAGTGCAGCCGGCGTGGATTCGACTCTTTCCTTGAATCCCTGGAAGAACCTATTGATTGAGGCAGGACTATTCTCACCTACAGTTTCCAGTCGTTTGAGCGGCAAGGCGCTTTTGCCTCCTGATGCTGTTCGAAACAGGTACTCCAAAAGAAACCTCTCGTGCTCGGTCAAACCCGGTTCTACCTTTGGGTCTTCAAGGACTGCTGTCCCTTTTTCTTCAAGGACCAGTACGTAATCGGTAACGGTCTTGGTCCCCAAAATCCCTCCGAGAACATCTTTCTCTTCGGTAGAGACCTCAATTCGCAGAAATCCCTTTCGCGCCAGGTCCAATATGGTCGCGGCTATGTCTTGACTCCCTATCTTCTTGAAGTTCCATAAGTAGCCCAGTTCGGCAGGTGTATAGTCTCCGGGGAGTTCGCGATAGTAATCCCCCGAAAACTCCGGTCTATACTCTTTACCCCACCGCAACTGGAGGGTAATTGCTGATACCGCGCAGGCAATGAGGCAGGCTATTGAAATAGGTAAGAGGGCGCGCTGGATCTTCCTAGTCCTATTGGCGTCTTCTGCCCACTGTTCCTCCTGCGCTAGGATGGAATTCAAACTAGCCATGCCGGAAGTGCGTGTTGCACTTGGAACCATTGATTTTGGAAATACAACCCTGCCCTCTAGAAAAGTCTCAGCGGGCAAGGCTTCGATTGTCCACGTTATCTTGTCTGGCGGAATGATTTGGACCTCCCCCGATAGGGGTCCGTGTCCCCACGCTCGTACTTTATTGATCTCATCATCCGTTTCAACAAATCTGTCGGGAAGATATAGTTCGATAGAAACGTTATTCGATGGAACTTCCCAAGCGTCTCCTACGAACTTCCAGTACAGTTCCGCCACATCCTCATGTACTAATACGACGTCCTTCACTTTATAAGAGAGGGTGAAAGTGCGTGTTTCGTCAGATGCTCTGTACCTCCAGGTGACCTCAATAGTGTTATCCACTCGATTGCAGCTAAAAGTGCCCGGCCCAGAGTCGGCCAGGACGTAACTAAGATCACCTTCTGAAACTGATATATCCGTGATGGCAGAACATCCTTCCAGAGATAGGACCTGAGTAACCCAAGTGAAGTCCCCACTGAAGTAGAAGGTTCTTTCTTCTACAACGTCCATTGAACCATCATGGTTAATTTTGGCTGTAACATGAAGGTCAGAAACATAGTACGATTTGGCGTAACATTCATTGTGAAAAGAACACATCCCTAGCACAAATATGGCGATAGCCAGGATACAGTACATCAGTATCCTGCCTACCTTGTACGAACTACTATGAGCGCTCACTTTTGACCTCAGTCTCCTTCTGAGTTTGTCGAGCCTGTTCATCAGAACTGTACAGTTACGGACTCTCGAGTTTCAGGTTCCGTTTCAAAGTACGTCATTGGTGCAAATCCAAATGTGCTCGCTACCAGGTTAGCTGGGAATCTCTGTATGGCAGTCTGGTACTTCATGACTGTGTCGTTGTAGAACTGTCTTGAGAATGCAATCTTGCTTTCAGTGTCTGATAGCTGGGACTGCAAGTCCTTGAAGTTTTCGCTAGATCTGAGTTCGGGGTAGTTCTCGGCGACAGCCACCAGGGCCCTTACGGCCCCTTCGAGATTTCTTTCTGCGTCAATCTGCTCGTCGATGGTTCTTGCGGAAGCAACCTTGGATCTTGCTTCTGTTACCTTTTGGAACACTGCTGTCTCGTGGGCGGCGTACGCTTTTACGGTTTCGACAAGGTTGGGTATTAGATCATGTCTGCGCTTGAGTTGAACATCAATCTGAGACCATGCGTTGTGGACTCTTTGCCTTAGTCCTACAAGGTAATTGTATAGCCATATTACGTAGGCTATCACTACTACTACAAGTAGTCCTATAATGGTCAAACCCCAATTCACCTTAACTCCTCCTTGCAAGTGTTCTTTGTACTAGTATATCAGGTCAGCGATCCAATGAAAGAACCAGAAGGAAAACCTTGTTGACACAAAGAAGTCTAACCCAGACCACTAACCCTATTATCAGATACGCGTTTCATGGAGGTGGGTATGATAAAGATTACATTGGAACTAGTTTCTGTATGTGTCTGGGTGTTGGTTAGGTCGCATGTGCGCAAACAATGACGGGGGTGAGTAGATTGAGCATCGGACCTGTTGATGCAGTGATTGAGAAGATGGGTAAAGTAAGAACTGAGGATTGTAAACTGATTATGTTGGTAGGTCCTCCTGCCAGTGGTAAGACCAGAGTGCTAAAGGAAGTTGAGCGACTCACAGGCGCGCCTAGAGTTAACGTAACCTTAGAGCTTAGTAAGAGGCTTTTGAATGTAGACCCAGAGGACAGACCACTCGAGGCTGCAGGGATTCTAAAGGATATGCTGGCAGATCTGCGCATGGAAGATGGAACTTTCCTAGACACTTTGCTCCTAGACAATATTGAGATCATATTCGATGAAAGTCTTGAACTTGAACCAATAGAGGTGCTAAAGGAAATATCCGCGAACAAAACCCTAGTGGTAGCTTGTACTGGCAAATTAGAAGATGGTTTTTTGCTTTGTTTCGAACCGAAAACCAATGAGTATCGACGATTTCCTGCGGAAGGCTTGAATATTGTGATGCTTGCGGGATAGGAGGGCGGTGCTTTTTAAGTAAGTTTGGTTGAAAAGGCCCGTAAATTACGCCCTCGCAGTGTGGCACACATATCTCGGGTTCTCAAAGGGCTTTTTGAAATCGCAGAAAAGCTGGGGGGTTTCTTTGGCGGTTTCTTCCTAGAGCTGCGCGGCAGTTCGGACAAGATTGCCACCTTCCTTTTTGGCGAAATACATGGCTCTATCTGCCATTCGTATAACATCGAAGCCGGTTTCCCCGTGCTCCGGATACATTGCTACCCCTAGGCTTAGGCCAAATTCTACCCTCTGCCCATGATAGAAGAAGGGGTTTCCCTTAATTGATTCTACAATGCGATTTGCTATCAGCGTCGCTTTGGCAGTGTCTGCTTCAGGACAAGAGATTACAAACTCATCTCCGCCATATCGAGCCACCCAATCCCTGCCTCTAGTGTGAGCACTGATGACTTCTGCAACGTGAGCGAGCAGAAGATCTCCTGCTTCATGGCCGTATGTATCGTTTATGGTCTTGAGACCGTCTACGTCTGCGAAGATGAAGGAGCAACATTTACGAGAACGTGTGAGTGCGTCAAAGTCAGTCTCAAGCCACCTTTCTAAGTATCGGAAGTTATACACGTTGGTTAGCTGGTCGGTTTGAGCTTCTTGTGTTTTTGCAACCAGTTCTTGCTCAAATAGATTCTGGATGCTCAGAGACATGACTCCTACTAGCATTACTACTGGAGCAAGGTAATCAACATAAGATGACATGAGCATGGACACCGTTGAGAGGAAAGTCTCTAGGGCGACAGAACTCCTTCTTTCGTGGTAGAACATATTTGTGAACGTTCTTGCAAAGGGCTCTTTGTTGTCAATCGAGACAGGTACAGCTACCAAAAAGATATTCAAGGTGTCATGCACAAAAATCATGAGGAGTATAGGAATAAGGTCTGCCTCGCTTGCAGGTATCCCCGGTTGCCATCCCGTCAAAAGGCCAACCCCTTCAGCTGCCAAGAGGCATAGAGCAAATTGCCCGCAGTTGAAAAGACAGTTCAGAAGGCCGTGTTTTTTCGTCCAGAAATGAAGCAAGAAAGAAGGCATGATGGTGAAGAGTGCCGTAGGCAGTCCGTAGCGAAAAAGAGCTCCTAGCACGATGGGGCTACCTGGGTTAATGTGAACTCCAGATGGCATCACGACTGAGATGTGAAATGAAATAAGGCCTACTATCGCAAACACCATTGCCGCTTTGGGATTTGGAATTTGGCCGGTCAGGATAGACCTTATTCCCACTGGGATGCCGATTGAAGCAATGACTACAAAAGAAAGAGCGTAAGGTATGATCTCACGACCCTCTAGACGTGTTCTTATGAAACGGCCTTTAGGTACCGTATGGTTCCTTGCCGGGTTCTTTTGGGCACTTTGTTCTGATGTGTCAGTGGTCTTCTGAGGTGAATTGTTCAATACCTGGACGCTCCTTTGCCCCGAGTTCAACCTACATTCCAAACGAACGGGAAAGCCACCAGCATTTACTTACTATTTGCATTATCGTACAAAACGAGACGGATTTTAAGGCCCTTAAGTCTGTACTCGACGACAACTGTTAGGGCAGCCTTTGACAAACTGCTCCTTATAGTTCATTTGCTGTTCGCACGCAGTTACCGCCCTCTTTTTTGGCCAAGTACATGGCTTTATCTGCTGTTCGAATAACGTCGAAGCCAGTTTCACCATGCTCAGGCCATGTTGCTACACCTAGGCTCAAACCGAAACCAACTAGCAGGCCATTGTAAAAGAAACGATTCTCCTTGGTAGCGGCGATAATCCGATTGGCAATAGATAAGGCCTGAACAAGGTTTGTTTCGGGACATGCGATCACAAATTCATCTCCGCCATACCGGGCAACCCAGTCTTTGTTCCTTATGTTACTGGACACAAGATTACCAATATGTACAAGCAAGCGGTCACCTGCTTCATGTCCATATGCATCGTTTATTGCCTTCAATCCATCTACGTCAGCGAATATGAATGAACAGTTCTTATGGTTTCGAGCCAGCAGACTGAAATCGTTCTCAAGCCATTTTTCTATATAGCGTAAGTTGTAGAGCTTGGTGAGCTGATCGGTTTCAGCTTCTTGAGTTCTTACGACTAGTTCTTTCTCGAATAGGTTCTGAAGCCTAAGAGCCAAAACCCCTATTAGCACTATTATTGGTGCAGAGTATCCAAGATAGGAAGAGATGAGCATAGATACTATGCAGAGAAACATTTCTAGCATGAACGAAGATCTTCTTTCGTTATAGAACATCTGTATGAAAGACTTGCTCCAGGGTTCTTTATTGTCAATGGACCTACCTATGGATACCAAGAAGATGTTAATGGTATCAAAAGTGCTTTTCATGAGAATTATCGGTATAAGGTCGGGATCGGTTGCAGGCATGCCTTGCTGCCACCCCGCTAGGATTCCTATGACCTTGGCAGCATAGAGGCATATAGTAAACTGCCCGGCGTTAAACAGGCAGTTCAATAGACCATGTTTCCATGTGAAAAAATGCAGAAGGAACGAAGGTATGATGGTGATTAGCGCGGTAGGCATTCCGTAGCGAAAAAGAGCTCCCAACACAATAGGGCTTCCAGGGTGAATCTGGACATTTGACGGCATCACTACCGGCAGGTGAAATGAAAGGAGACCTAGACACAGGAACAAAACAGCCGTGACCGAATCTGGTGTTGGCTCGGCAATCAATATTCTAGCGGAAAGTGGAATACCGACTGCAGCAACTGAAAGAAAATACAACGCGAGAGGCATAGCTTCGCGACCTTCTAGCCTAGTTTTGATCAAGCGGCTCTTGCTTCTAGGTTCTTGATTGTCTTGGGCACGCTCGTCAACTGTATTTGATCCTTTGACAGATTCGCGGGGCGAACTCGAACCCAATTTGGAACACTCCTTCTCGCATCGCAGGCAAGAGAGCTCTAAAGCTTTCTCAATTACTGCGATTCTCGAAATTACGAACTATCTCGATGCTCAATCAATCTGCACTGACATCATTGAAAGATAGTGCATGAACGAGAAGGCCTACATTGTGACCAAGAGTGCTATCGATACATCCTGGGAACGGCGCGATGCTTACGAGCCATCTAGGTAAAGCAACCACCAACTGTGATTTGCCGGCAAAAAGGTGAAAACTTCGCTAAAACCATCTCTATTATATAAATTATCGTATGTAGTTACATAATGTTCAACTCTTTGGCGGAAAACTCATCAAAAAACCAGAAAATCACCACTAAGTCTTCTCTAGGTTCTAGTTGTTCGCCGTATAGGTCCATTATGCCTTCCGAATCTAGTCTACATTCCGCTATATTTTTCCTGGAGCTTTTGGATCTCATCCGGTTCCAGTTTTCTAAACAGAATGGGAGGGACCTCAAATGCTCTACCAGGATTCAAGGCGGCGAGGTCAAGGGCATCGTTGAGGCTTGCTTTCCTCTCTTCGGCATTCATTTTCAACGCATCGAACAGAGTCTCTGATGTAAATGGAATGATAGGCGATGAAGCTAGAGCATATGTCCGGACCAGGTTGATGCAGGTTCTAAGAACCAGTGCTGCTTCATCTCGATTTGTTCTGACAAGACTCCAGGGAGCCCGAGCATCTATATAAACATTTCCGTGAGTCCACAACTGTTTCAGGGCTATCATTGCCTTCCTGAACTCGAAGTTTCGCAAGGCATTTTTGTATTCTGAAATGCTATCTCTGCACTTTTCCAGGAGATCATCTTCGTGAGGTCCCCACGTACCACCTTGAGGAACTGTGTTCCCGAACTGAGACACCGCAAGTTTCAAAGTTCGGTTCACGAAGTTTCCCAGGGTGCCGGCTAAGTCCTTGTTTACCACTGCAGAGAGCAGTTCCCAAGTGAAATCTGAATCGTCGGACTCAGGAGCTACAGTCACTAGAAAATAACGCCAGTAATCTGGCGGCAAGATTTCAAGAGCTTGGTCCATGAAGACTCCCCGATTTTGGCTTGTAGAGAACTTACCTCCGTAGTATGTAAGCCAATTGAACCCTTTTATGTAGGAGGCCATGGTCCAGGGCTCTCTTGTTCCCAAGACTGTTGCGGGCCAAACAATAGTATGGAATGGAAGGTTGTCTTTTGCCATAAACTGGGCATAGTATACATCGTCTGCATTATACCACCAAGATCTCCAATCGCGGCAACGAGGGCATGCATCTGACCATTCCTTTGTAGCGCCTACGTATTCGATAGGCGCATCAAACCACACATAGAATACCTTGTCTTCAAAACCTTCCTTGGGTACAGAAACTCCCCATGAAAGATCTCTTGTGATGCATCTAGGCTGAAGGCCCTCGTTGAGCCATTTCCGAGCGATAGACTGAGTGAGTCGAGGCCAGTCTTGATGGGAAACAACCCATTGCTCCACTTCTTGGCTTAGGGCATCAAGTCTTAGGAATAGGTGTCGCGATTTCCTTAGCTCAAGGTTCTCACTTCCTGATACGGCTGATTTGGGATTCAGAAGATCTGAAGGGTCAAGGAGGGTAGCGCAGTTCTCGCACTGGTCTCCGCGAGCCTTATCGTATCCACAATGAGGACATGTCCCTATGACATATCTGTCAGGAAGGTACCTTTCATCATCAAAGCAATATATCTGTTCTATTTCTCTTTCCTCAATAAAACCATTCTTGTCTAGCAGTTTGAAAAAATGCTGCGTCAGTTCATGGTTCTGAGGTGAGGAACTGCGACCAAAATAGTCAAAAGATAACCCGAAACGCATGTAAACATCCTTTTGACGCTGATGTTGAATATCGCAATAGGTTTGAACATCCAGACCTTCTTCTAGTGCAGCTATCTCGGCTGGGGTTCCGTGCTCGTCAGTTGCACATATGTAAAGCACGTCTTCACCCTCGAGTCGCAGGAATCTGGAATACACATCAGCGGGGAGCATAGATCCGACCAGGTTGCCAAGATGTTTCATGCCGTTTATGTAAGGTAGTGCGCTTGTTACTAGATATCGGGTCATCTCAAAACACCCCTTCTGATTTGTACAACGTTTTCACTAATAATATTGGTGATGAAGTGCCCTGTCAAATGCCAACAGCCTACGCCCATCAGTTGCGTCTCTTTTGGGGCAATCGGTTGATGTATCTGAATGCCTTTGAAGGTTATAGGTCAGAATGTGTGGAAGAAAGGATAATGGGGTAGACGAAATGGGGTGTTCGGATTCGCAGAAATGGCTAAGCGGAGACCTTGAGAGGTAGCGAGGGAATTAGGAGGTCTAGTGTGGCAAACAGCAAAGACAGGGATGATGAACTCAGTGGGTATATCGATAATGCGATTAGATGGGCCAAGAGTCAGCTAGGCTCTAAGGCATGGCCGTTCAGGTGCCTTGCATTTGTCGAGGATGCCTATGAGATAAGCAACAAAGTAGAGATATTCGGAGGTGATTCGGCAAAGGAGTCGGCTGACGAATACGGAGTTATGACGACTCAAGGTTTTCCTCCACGCGGTGCGTTCGTGTTTTACGACTGCTTTGGCCCTCTAAACGGCAGATACAAGAACTGGGGGCACGTTGGATTGTCTTTGGGTGACGGAAATGTCATACATTCTTGGGACAGAGTTAGAATTGATCACTACCTGGATATTCAGAATCTAACTCCTGGCGCTGAAAAGTGGACAAAACCGAAGTACGCAGGATGGACTCCGGTGGAACGGGTATTCCGGGGATACCGGAAGATTGACGGAGATCATGAAGCATAGGAGAGAACTGTAACGGTTACTAGCATCTATGACTGGCGGCTAAGGGAACAACTATGGACATGAATGCTGGTTTTACGGAACACATTGATGTAGAGAGGCTCAAGGGAAAGTTCCTTGAGGTATACGGTGAATCTCCAGGTGAGATTCATGTTTTCTTCGCGCCTGGGCGCGTTAACCTAATTGGTGACCATGTAGACTACAACGGGGGGTACGTGCTGCCTGTAGCGCTTTCCATAGGCATATTTGCGGCAGTAAGGTATTCAGAGACGGTTTTCGGAAGAACTGGCAGTGGCAGCTCCGGTAGATCCTTGGGGAAAGCGGAGGTTATTCATCTTGCTTCGATCAATGAGTGGGGTAAGACATCTGTGGATCTGTCCGAGCATGTCGGGTATGAGGCAAGCAGGGGTTGGGCCAACTACCCTGTCGGTGTAATTCGGCAACTGAGACAGGAGCAAACTGGTCATATTGACATTGATTGCGACTTCAAGGGTTGCCAGGTTCTTTATTGGGGCAATCTTCCGGTTGGGGCAGGCCTTTCATCATCGGCGGCAATAGAGGTTCTTACAGCCTATTTCATGCTGCACCCTGTCTTGGGGGGTAATCTCTCTAGTGTTGATAGGATCTGGCTGGCGCAATTGTGTCAGAGGGCGGAGAACGATTTTGTGCAGGTTCAGTGTGGCATTATGGACCAATTTGCGGTTGCAATGGGAAAGAAGAACCATGCCATGCTCCTGGACTGTTCGGCTCTAGACTACCGTTACGTCCCTGTGAGGCTTTGCGATTACCGCCTGGTGATTATGAACACTGGGAAGAGGCGGAGCCTTGGCGAGTCGAGGTACAATCAAAGACGAGCTGAGTGCGAGGAGGCACTTGCCGTTATTCGAAGCCATCCAGGCTATGCACATATAGAGAATCTCGCTCAGGCCGAAATAGAGCAAGTTGAGAGAACATTTGGTCTGCGTAGTCCTCGGTTGAAGCATGGTCTTGCCAATTATTCGAAAATGGGAGAACCAGTGCTAGGCAGGAGAGCTCGTCATGTTGTAACTGAGAACCTACGTACTCTTCTAGCTGAACAGCTGCTGTCTACTGGGGATGTTGCGGGGTTTGGGCGTTTGATGACCGAGTCTCACATTTCTTTAAGGGATGATTATGAGGTAACTGGATTTGAACTGGATTCAATTGTGGAAGCAGCGCTTTCGCAAGAGTGTTGCCTTGGTGCAAGGATGACCGGGGCAGGGTTTGGTGGGTGTGCCATAGCCCTGGTTAGGAGCGATTGTTGCGACGCGTTTGAGGCGATAGTCGGCGAGGAGTATTTCGCGAAAACAGGGCTTGAGGCTGACTTTATCGTGTGCGAAATTGAAGACGGAGCACGTCGTTTGCAGTGACGTGGTCAGAGGAATTTGTTTGTGTGACCTGGTACATTTCGGTCAATTGAACTTGTACTCAGATAGATGTTATAATCTCAGATGTCGGGGCGTAGCGCAGCTTGGCAGCGCGCATGGTTCGGGACCATGAGGCCGCTGGTTCAAATCCAGTCGCCCCGACCATTCTTCGTTGTTACAAGGACGCCTCGAAGGTTTTTTATCCATTGAGTAGAGAGATATTGACTCTTGATTGTGTTCGCGTATCCTATATCAACGCGCTTCAATGTGATATCCCATGCCACTAAACCGATGGCGTTTTGCATCGTAATAGGGCTATAGAGTATCACAATTGTCTATAGGGAGGAGTGATCCGATTGTGCTGTTCAAGGGGCTGCCTGGGAGCATTCTTGGTTTTGCTCGGCGTGATCCTGCTTCTGCACACGGTTTGAGGAGAACTTCCTGTTGTTGCAGTTTGCGCCAATCTAAGATATGTCCGGTCATGAAAATTGAGTAGAAAAGTCACAAAACAGGTGGTCTACTGATAGAATGACTTAAGTGAAATACACGAGGGGTCCTATAGTGAGGTATAGGCTCTGCGTGCACGTTACAGGGAGGTATAGTCTGGTCTTGCCTGGATGGATGAATTTCGATAACCCAATTCTAGGGCCAGTGTTCGCGGTGATGGCAGGCGTGTTATCTTCAGTCAATCCCTGTGCTCTATCTGCCATACCTATCGTAGTAGCGCACGTAGCGGCAGTTGAGAAACATAGACAGCGGACACATGTGTTCATGTTTGTACTTGGTATGGCTCTGGCCCTTTCATTTGCGGGGGTTGTTGTGGGTCTCGTTGGTAAGTCCCTGCTCTTTGTCGCCCCTTGGCTTAGGTGGGTTGCAGGGATTGCGTTTCTGATCGCAGGATTATCGTATTTCGGGGTGTTTGGGATATCGCGGACGTGCGAGGCTCTAATTCCATCGGAAGCAGAAGAGACACATCAGAATCCCCAAGATTCTTCGAGATGCAATTCTGGTGATTCAGCAAATTTGGTCTTTAGACCGCTTTTTATGGGGATGCTCTATGGCCTATCATCGTCTCCTTGCACAACTCCGATGCTTGTAGCCATACTATCTATCGCGGCTTCTTCAGGCTCTTTAATGCGCGGAGGCATGCTGCTTTTTGGGTACTCATTGGGTCAGTCTGTATTTGTTATTTTGGCCGGCCTCTTTACATCCGCGTTTATGGGGTTTCTTGAAAATGAAAAAGGAGTCTTAGTTGTTGAAGTAGCTAGGAAACTAAGCGGCATCATAATCGCTGGATTCGGAGGGTATTTGCTCATTAGACCGTACATTTGAAGCGGTGTTGCTTTGATGATACTAAATGACGAGGAGGAGTCCAACTCTAATGAAAAAGACGTGCCCATTTACATGGATTGGCAGGCACCGCTGGATCGCTCTCCTACTGCTCGTAATCCTAGCGGCGGCTGGAATATGGTATGTTGGAACTGTACGTTCTCCGAGTTTGGAGGAAGGAACTGCTTCTCGTTCGATTCTAGATGTTACTGACGACACTCTGGATGGGTATTTATCGCAGGGGAAACCTGTAGTTCTAGAGTTCTACACAAAATCTTGTCCCTATTGCGTCAAGATGGAACCTGAACTCTCTGAGTTGAACGCGAAGTACAGTAACAAAATCCTTGTACTTAAGATGAATGCAGAACTCTACCCAGGTACCGCTTCAGCTTACAAAATTCAAGGAGTTCCTACTCTTTTGTTCTTTGACGCGGAGGGCAAGCTAAAAAAAGCTTCTCCCGGATATCGCAAATATTCGGAGATTGAAGGGCTCTTAAGCGACCTAGGGTTGATAGAGTGATTTAGCTATGGAATTGGTATTAAATCATGCTGCAGTGTCTTATGTGAAAGACTGCCTCTGTTTTCTGTCTCTTGTAAGACCTTAGGTGTTGATGAAGCAGGAGAACCGACCCTGCGCTTCTTTCCCTTGTTAGGTGTAGTCTAGTAAGTCAAGGGAGTCGCTAAGGATTCTCTGGATGTCGGCGAGCATGGTGAGTACCTGCCGTTCGGCTTGCATGAATCTCTGGATCGGTCCGTGCATGCTTATGAGTTCTTGGGTTTTGCTGAAACTCTCCTGGGTTTTTTCGTCCGGTTCTCTTCCGGTCAGTAGAGCGGTTTGGATTGACAGTTGCTGCTGCCAATAATCTCTTAGGATTTGAAGGGCCGGCTCGTTTCCTTCGATGGCCTCTTTGGCCGCTTGGTACTCTTTGTACTCCGCGCTTTCTTTGAGTTCTCTCGCCAGTTCATATGCCTTATCGTAGACTGCCACTTTGGTGTGCCTCCTTTTGCGGAACTGATATCGGGACCAAATATTGAATCACATACAGATGACATACCAGGCTCGAAAATGCATCATGAATATGATTGCACTTTTGGAAATCTAATGCAACTCGTGCGCGCCCGTGAACTTTTTTCGTCCTGCGTCACCCTGTTGGGTCTAAGGAGGGGTTCGGTGCGCATTAAGTGGGCACCTGTTGAAGGGAATCAGAGAGCATTAGGCGAAGTTACTCTAGGTATGCAAGTAGGTGAGCAGACGTAATTGGCGTAGAGTCAGGAAGGAGTGCGGTTATGGACGTAGTGAAGCCGAAGGCCCTAAAAAGGGGTGATACTGTTGCTATAGTGGCTCCATCGGGCCCGGTTGAACAAGAATCGCTAGAACGTGGAGTGCGTGTCTTTGAGGAGTTGGGTCTCAAAGTCCAATTTGGTGATTCAGTTCTGCAGCGATGGGGCTATCTAGCAGGTAAGGATAACGAAAGGGCCTTGGATCTCATGCGGGCCTGGTCGGATCCCGACGTAAAGGCCGTGATAGCTGCTAGGGGAGGTTATGGAGCCATGCGCATACTTCCTCTTTTGGATTTTGATTGTATTAGAGCACACCCGAAAATCTTGATGGGATACTCGGATATCACAGCGCTTCATCTCGCGTTTTTGAAGGAAGCGAATCTCTGCACGTTCCACGGGCCTATGGCGGAACTCTGGGCACCCAAGATGCAGGAATACAACCTAGCCTGCGTTAGGGATGTTTTGTTTGGTATGCGGCCTCTAAAGGATCTGCCTCTTCCTACGTGTGGCTCCGAAGATGCAGTGCAGGAGCGGCGACCGTTGACTGTGCTAGAGAAGGGCAGAGCTTCCGGCAGACTTGTTGGCGGGAACCTTTCGTTGGTCGCATCGACTATAGGTACTCCCTGGGAGATCCAGACCAAAGGCTGCATCCTTTTCTTAGAAGACATAGGCGAAAAGCCATACAGAATAGACCGGATGTTATGCCAACTTAAGCTCTCAGGCAAACTAGACGACGCAGAGGGCTTTTGCCTTGGGGATTTCACTGATTGTGAGCCGGATCCTCAACCGCGGGGACCTTCGTTTTCAGTAGAAGAGGTGTTAAGACAGTACTTCAGCGAAACTGGCAAACCTTGTTTGGCTAATGTTCCTTGCGGACATGGTAAGTACAATGGGGTACTACCTTTGGGGTTGCGCGTGGAAATTACGGCGGATCTTGGGAAGAAGGACTATAGTCGGTTGGTATTTCTTGAACAACCAGTGATTTAGATGGGGGTGATTTTAGGTGAGTTTTAGATCTACACTTGAGGCAATTTCGTTGCTTGACAGCGCCCAGGTCAACGGCAAAGAGGTAATAGAGTACCTAAGGGGTTTGGGACTACAGCATGGTGAGTTTGCAACAATACACGGCGACAGCGGCAGCACGGATTTTGTAAAAGTATTGGTTCCAGGTTCTGAAGGGAAGAGTTCGGGAGGACACGCTCCTACTTTGGGAGTGATAGGGCGATTGGGGGGCATAGGCGCTCGACCTGAGATGATTGGTTTGGTTTCAGACGGAGACGGCGCAGTTTCGGCATTGGCAGTTGCGATCAAGCTAGCGCATATGGCGCAAAAAGGCGATGTTCTGCCAGGAGATGTGATTGTGACTACTCATATCTGTCCTAACGCTCCAACTCAACCTCACGACCCCGTGCCATTTATGGGATCACCTGTAGGTATGGACACAATGAACAGGTACGAGGTAGATTCAGGGATGGATGCGGTTTTGTCTATCGATACAACCAAGGGTAATAGAGTCATAAACCACAAGGGTTTTGCGATTTCTCCTACAGTCAAAGAAGGCTATATCTTGCGAGTATCTGAAGACTTGCTTGAGGTCATGAGCATCGTGACAGGTAGATTGCCAGTGACCTTTCCTGTGACTGTACAGGACATAACGCCCTATGGAAATGGTCTTTACCATTTGAACAGTATTCTTCAGCCGGCTACCGCAACATCCGCTCCGGTAGTCGGAGTAGCGATCACGACGGAAACGGCGGTTCCTGGCTGCGCCACAGGTGCCAGTCATGTGGTCGATATTGAACAGGTTGTTCGTTTTTCTGTAGAAGTCGCAAAAGGCTTCGGCACAGAGAAATACTCTTTCTTTGATGAGAATGAGTTCGATGCCATTGTGCGCCTTTACGGGCCAATGAATCACTTGCAGACACTTGGGTACCATGGAGAGATGACGTGTGTTTACCCTGAGCTCAAGTAGCAGCGGAAAGGGCGGTGAGGTTATGCACACTAAGAGGATTTTAGGTACCGTTACCATTGGCCAGTCGCCCAGACACGATTTAATACCTGAGATGATTCCATTCTTGGGAGATGATGCTCAGGTGATTGAGGCTGGTGCTCTTGATGGTATGACTCTTGATGAGGTAGGGAAGCTATCCCCTGAACCGGGTGATTATGTACTGATCACACGAATGAGGGATGGAACGCAGGTGAAAATCGCTGAGAAACACATTCTGCCAAGGATGCAAGAGAAAATCAATGAACTGGAAGGAAAAGGGGCGCAGATTATTGCACTGGTCTGCACAGGGGAATTCCCAGAATTTAGAAGCAGCAAACTACTTGTAAGGCCCGAGAAAGTACTATTCAATACGGTCAGCGCAGTTGGAAAAGGGATGAGACTGGGTGTCTTTATTCCGGATAAAGATCAGATGGAGCATGCAAAACTAAGGTGGTCAAGAACCGCGTCTTCGGTGCAAGTGCAGGCAGCTTCGCCATACGGATCAATGGCCAGAATTGTAGAGGCGGCCGAAGCCTTAAAGAAGGCAGACGTGCAGATGGGGATTCTTGATTGTATAGGATACACAATTGCGGATAAGAACATGGTGAAAGAGATCCTCGGGGTTCCTGTAATTCTTGCTCGCTCAATAGTCGCGCGTACCTTGGCAGAGCTACTGTAATAAGACACGATAGGGCTTATCTCAAGGGCAAGTATCCAACAAGTAGGGGGGAGACCTGCCGTTTTCCCCCTACTTGTCGAGCGATTGTTTCATTGATGTCCCACTTTAGTAGATAGCGCTTGACTGTGCTACTCTGCAATCGCCATTTCTGGTTTGTTGAGAATTCGGTCGACAATGCTCTGGAGTTCTACACACGAATAGCTTTCAATTGTGCCCCGGTCACCAAGGATGCTTACCTCAGGATCAAGCGGCAGCGATCCAAGAAGATCTAGTTCCATCGATTCCGCGATAGCATCTGCTCTGCTTGGACCAAACGGTTGAATTCTCTCTGCACAGTTAGGGCACTTAATCCAGGACATGTTCTCAATGAGACCTAGTATAGGGATGTTGAACATTCGAACCATGGTAACAGCTTTTTTTACGATGAGTTCCGAGAGCTCCTGCGGAGTTGAGACAATGACTACACCGTCAATTGGCAGAGATTGAAAAGCGGTAAGTGGTATGTCTCCTGTGCCAGGCGGCAGATCAATCACCATGTAATCGATTTCTCCCCATAAGACGTCTTTCCACAGTTGCTTAATCACGCCGGCAAGTAGGGGGCCTCGCCATATGACCGGGTCATCTTCGTTTTCTAGAAGCAAGTTCAAAGACATCACTCGGATTGAAGAGGCACTGATTTCCGGAAGGAGCTGCGAACCTAGCATTGATGGAACCCCTTTCAGCCCGAACAGTTTCGGAATGCTAGGACCAGTTACATCGGCATCAAGGATCCCAACCTTGAATCCTCTTTTCCTTATTTCAGAAGCAAGTAGCGCTGATACGGAGGACTTGCCTACGCCGCCCTTACCGCTTGCTACAGCAATGGTCTTTTGAATGTGACTGTTATCTGGTTGCTCTAACTTGTCAACTCCTGCACCAGACTTGGACTGGTCTTGAGAGCCTTTATTGTCTGCCTTTATCAACCAACTCATCTCCTGATTTCATAATGATGTGCCAATTACCGATTTCGGCGTCGTTCGTGGCCATGTCTTTTTTGTGTTCTGCCAGCGTGTTTGTGAGCTTGGTCAGAAGCACATGGTTCTCTGAAAGATTCCAAGTTCAGCCCCCCGCATTTTGGACATACGACGTCTTCTTTGGGCCTTTCATGGTTTGTCCACTCGTGGCCACACGTATGGCACCTATAGTTCATAGGGAATACCAGGTAGTTGCCGCCTTCTACACGCAAAGATTTTTCTTCAATTAGAGCTTCTGCAACTTTTCTTCTGGCCTCGGTGAGAATTCGCTGAAATGTGCTCTGGGCCAGATTCATCCGTTTGGCACATTCTATCTGTTCTAGGCCCACATAGTCTTTGAGGCGAATAGCTTCGACTTCATCTACGCCAAGGATTACTTCCTGAAGTTCTGACATAGGAACACCTGCAGGTTTGAAATACAAGGCCCTAGGTGGAAACCCTACCCACCTGGGTTTGGTAGGTCTAGGCATTAGACAATCCTCCTCCCAACTCGAAAACACAGCTAACGTGGAGCATGAGAACCGACCCTGTGCTCCTTACTAACACTTATTTGTCGTGCAAGTCTTCGGCCTATTGCTAGTCTTGAGTTGTCTACTTCGAGCAATATTGGTCCTTTGAACGGGTGGGAGCAGATTACTTTTGCTTTTGTGCCAGGCAAAAGGCCAAGATCCCATAGTCTTTTTTGGGCTGATCTGCCCAAGTTGGATTCTTCGATCACTATTGTATCACCGGGTCGTGCGTCGAGGAGGGTCACGTTGCTTCTCCTTTCTTAGGCATACATGCGATTTCTCAAAACACAGGCAGAAGGAGGTTTAGGGTGATTCCTACTGTCAGTGAAATCAGTATGGCTATTGCAAATATGTAAATAAGAGTTTTCCACCCGAATTCCTTGAAGACTAGAAATGATACTGGCAAGCACGGCATGGAAAGCGCTATCATGGATGTGGCTATGGTTGCTTCCCGTGCACTTAAAGGGAGATTTAAGAGTATCATTGGTGCAGCATATCTTTGAACCACAGTAACTGCGACAGCTGCAAGAGATTGTCCTTGAATTCCGAACACCTTCATGCTAATAGGGTCTAGTTTGCTTAGAACTTCCAGAGCTCCCGAATTCAACAGTATCTTAATTCCTATGCTTGTCATAATGAGTACAGGTAGTACCTGCTTGAAAAAGCCTTCTAACCGCATCCATACCTTCATTCCTACGCCTTTGAGAGAAGGAATCTGTATGGGAGGGACCTCAAGTATCAATTCGTAATCCGACTTGAGATATTTTGCGAGTAGGCGCGCGAGCAACACGAAAACTACCGATACAGAGCCGTAAATTACCCAAAGATTTGCACCGAAAGACTTAGCTACGCCTGTGACAATTCCAATGGTAGCCGCACAAGGTATGGGAATTGCGAGAAGAGCAGTTACAACCAATCGAGACTGCTTGTCGGGCAAAGCTCTTGTTGCTAGGACCCCAGGGGCCCTGCATCCGAAGCCAAGTACGATCGGGATTATGGCCTGCCCTGGCAACTTGAGAAGAGACATGACGCTATCCATCATCACAGCGATTCTGGGCATTAGTCCAGAGTCCTCCAAGAGTGCCATTATAACGTAGATGGATATCATGGTAGGCATCACTACTTCAAAAGGTAAAAGTAGACCCTCTGGTATGGCAGAAATTATCATTTCAAGGGCGCTGCCGGGAGGGAAGGTGTGGGCAAACCTTGTTATTGCGTCGACAAGCGGCCCAAGTGCCCATGGGACAAACGCCTCGGCGAATTCCAGGAACCATAAGATCACTTTGAGCGAAGCCAAGGTTATCAGTATTAGAGCCGGGATACCAGTAGAAGGCCTGTCCAAGAATTCTTCGATGCGGGCTCTTGGAGAAACCGATTCTTTTGTCTTGTATCTCACGACTTGTAATGCTATTTCACGGGCCTTCTGTGTTCTTTCGATACATGTCTGCAGAGGCGGATGAGACTGCTGCCCGGCAGGACAAAATGCGCATCCCCTAAAACAGTTTTCGCACGGCATATATCCGTTTGATAGATCTTTCTGAAAACTCTCGACAACTTCAGCAAGTTCAGGATAGACATGGAAAACATCTTCGTCCAAACTGTCGTGTTCCATAAGGTGAATCGCAAGAGCTCTCGGTGGATGAAGCCTGTGTTTGCCTTCTTCCTCCGGGATTGTATCTTCAATACGGCTCTGAAGCATGGATAGGACGTTTTCTACTGGTTCTGAGTAAGTCAATAAATCTTTATTGCGCCCATGGGTAGAAAGAGGTACACTTCCTTCGTCAAGTTCCATGCCTTTCGAACAAGCGCTAATTGTCGAGATGATTTCCTTTAGCTCGTCCAATCCTCTTCCCTTAGAGGCTACCATGGTGACGATCTGCACCCCAAGAATGTCCGAAAGCGCTCTCACATCAATTTCCATCCCCAGTTCTTCTGCCATATCCATTTGGTTCAAGACCAGGATTAGTGGGATGTCAAGTTCCAAAAGTTGCAGCGTCAGGTACAGATTTCTCGAGAGATTTCTGGCGTCTACTACGTTGACTATGATGTCTATGTCTTCTTCGAGCAGAATCCTCTGCGTTACTTTTTGTTCCTGTGTATCTGAGTGGAGGCTATAGATACCTGGCGTATCGATTATGCGCACTTTGCGTGCAGGCGTGGGAAAATAGCCTTCTGTGATTTCAACCGTAGTGCCCGGGTAGTTTGAAACCATAGCGCCTGCGCCTGTGAGCAGATTCATAATTACGCTCTTGCCAACGTTGGGCTGTCCGACGAGGGCAATTGTTATGTTAAGGTCCGAAGACTGAGGATACAAAGATGCTCGTTCGGTCAGATTACCAGATTGTTCACTCATATCTATGCTGTGCCTAGATTGCATACGCTCTGCTCCAATCCCACTTCCGTCTTCTTTCTTACATTCGTTCAATAGTGTTAGCCTAACCTAACAATATTATATACTACATCTGTCAAGCGAAAACAAGATGTAGACAGGAGAATTCCGGACGTTTCTAGAATCCATTCTCAGCGTGGAACAAGGTAGAGCGTAAGTTAACTAACCCAAAGGGTGGGGGCTTTCAATGGATGCAGAATTGTCGTCGTCTATAGAAGACTATCTAGAAGCCATATTAGTGCTTTCAGAGCTCGATTCTGCAGAGCAATCGGTAAGAGTTACTGATATCGCAGATAAGCTCCAGATAGCTAAACCAAGTGTCACTGCAGCCCTTAACGTCCTCAAAGAAAGAGGATTTGTCACACAGGAACGCTATGGGAAGGTGTATTTGACCCCTGAAGGGCGCAAACACGCCTTGGGAGTCCAGCGACGACACAGAGTTTTGCGGAAGTTCCTTGTAGATGTGTTGGGAGTAGGCGAGGAAGTTGCGGAAAACGACGCGTGTCTTATGGAACATGCAGTTAGCCCTGAGACTATGCAGAAATTGATTGAATTTCTTGAGAATACTGTTCCCGAAAAGGAGGAGCGTTAGGGTTCTTTTTTTCGCGCTGGCTACTTCTGTTCCATGACCAGTTAAGAACATGGTTGTACGTAGTTATAGGGCATGTAATGTGCCTGTGGTATTAGATTTTGACTGAGAGGTGTTTTGTGGTGGAAAGGACTGCTGTAATTGTTATTGGATTTGCCGTTATTGCTGCTTTGGTACTGCAGGTGGTTCCTCTGGTGAAGCTACCGGTTGCTGCAGCTCAGGGAAGTCAAAGTGCTAACGAGGAGATTGGAGTCTCACAGGACAATCTGTTTATCTTCACAACAGTTGATGATTTTGGAAAAGGTGAGACGGATGGAACTCAGGTTATAGACAGTGGTAATGGAGCAATTGTCTTGGAGGACGGCGCTTCTTCGGGTACATACACATCACCAATAGTAGAAACAATGCCTTTTGAGTATATGGTCTTGTCATGGAATGCAGATACCCCTCAGACATCACATATTGAGATTCAAGGCAGAGTGAGAGTTAAGGATGAGTGGACCGATTGGCTATCGTGGGGGCGGTGGAGTACTTCTGCGTTTACAGTCAACAACCGAAGAGTCTTACCCGGGTCAGGCAGAGACGACGAAACCGATAACCCTCTGGCCATGGTATCCATAGATGAACTGATAGTAAAAGGGCAGAGCGGAGAAACTGCTAATGCTTTTCAGTATCGCGTTGTTTTGCATGTTGCAGAAAACCCACGAGCAAATGAAGGTGTTACGCCCAAAGTCAGGTTAGTCGCGTCAACCTTGAAGAATACACTCCCAGGGCAAGCAATTGCGAAGAAATATCCTGATGATGCACAAGATCTGACTAACTTTGAGAAGGATCTCGATGTTCCCTGTTATTCCCAGATGGTGCGGGATTACAAGATTGCAAATTCGATCTGTAGCCCTACATCTGTGGCCATGGTACTTAGTTATTATGGTCTGGATATTTCGCCTGAAGAGGTAGCCTGGGATGTACATGACCACGAAGCAGGGATATTTGGCAACTGGGCGTTCAATGTAGCAGCGGCCGCCAGCTACGGGTTTGTCTCATATGTAGACTATGTTGTTCCGGAAGAAGGGGCTGATCCCTGGTACTACGTCAAACAGCAGATCGCTTTAGACAGACCTGTAGTCGTGAGCGTGAGGTATAAGAATCCCTCCATACCCGGAGATATGCCTCCCGTTGAGGGAGTCCCCATTGATTCTACCGAGGGGCACCTTGTCCTGGTGAGGGGCTTTACGTGGAAGGATGGCATCGAATACGTCATAGTCAATGACCCGGCTGCCCCTGACAATGAAACTGTGCGCCGGGAGTACAGGGCGGATCAGTTCTTTGATGCTTGGGTCAAACGTGCGGCGTATGTAATCTATAGGGACGAAAACGAGATCGATGGGATCTATGCACCCATTGCTGTCTCTGCAGAACTGGTGCCTGAAGGAAAGACCAAGGACGGGTACTACAAGATGAGGCTGACTGCAGATGGGCAGAATGTAGATGTAAATAGCGCCAGTTTCAGGAGCGTGGTCTTGTCTTATGAGAGCGGGATGCCGACACCTTTCATCTTGAAATCGTCTAGCGAAGCGCCTGATCTTTTGTTAGTAAGCGCTGAAAGCGAACCTGGCACTTACACGTTCACGTTTATAGGGAAGAACAAGGACAAGTACAAAGCAGAGATTACATTGCCTCTAGAAGAACCAAGATCAAACCTAATTCCTATAGTGGTCATGTTGGTGGTTGTAGCAATTGTGGTTCTTGTCTTTGTGAGCACAAACAAGAAACGTGCTGCTAGTGCAAACAAGTAGGGACCGATGTGTAGGCGCGTACCAAATTTGGAAACTAACTCTTGAGAGGTGAGTCATTTGGACTGGGGGCTAGCTCTTGTTTATGTTCCTATAGTGGTTGCCGCATTGATGTGGCTTGTTACCATTAGCATGGCAATAAAGAGAAAGGACTCCTTTGTAGCTCTTATTCACGGAGCGATGGGAGCACTTACATTTGGGGTGTCTATTTGGCTTCCTACCGTAGGATCTGTATGTTCCCTCATACTCATTGTAGTCATGGCTACTTCGTACAGAGTCATTCGTGAGTATACTAGAGGAGTGGCCTTCAGGCTTGGCAAACTGAGTGGTGTATTGGAGGCCGGTATCGCAGTCATAGCACCTTTCGGCATTGATCAGATTAGGATAGTCGATATCAGAACATTTACTATCGATGTTCCTAAGCAAGAAGTGATAACAAAGGATAACGTGCCTGTTGTTGTGGATGCGGTAGTCTATTTCAACGTTTTCGATTCCGTTCTGGCAGTAACGCAGGTGGCCGACTATGTGAAAACTACGAGCCTACTCGGCCAGACTACACTCAGGTCGATTCTCGGTCAACACGAGCTTGATGAGCTACTGAGCAAAAGATCAGAACTGAACGAAATCTTGAGAAGACTCCTGGACGAGGCGACTGATCCGTGGGGGATAAAAGTATCCATGGTAGAGATGAAGTCTATCGAACTCCCCGACACCATGAAACGGGCAATGGCCAGGCAAGCAGAGGCAGAGAGAGATAGGCGGGCCCAAGTAATTTCTGCAGAAGGAGAACTCCAAGCTTCAGAAAAACTAGCCGAGGCTGCCAGGATTATGGCCGAAGCTCCTGTTTCCGTGCAGCTGCGTTTCCTGCATACCTTGTCGGAAATAGCTTCAGAGCAGAACTCAACTATAGTATTCCCGATCCCCCTTCCTATGGACATCCTTGGCATGGTTGGAGGATTAACGAAGAAGGACCAATAGGTTGATTGTAGTTTGATTGTATGGGGTCCATGTTTGCATGGACCCCATATGCCTTAATGGTTAAACGGCTTCCCACGGTCCAGTCTAGGGTAGATCGCTCGTATCTATGAGAAAAACAAAAGAGGGTGTTCTAGATTCATGAGCATTGAGTGTTTGGTAGATGGGAAAGATGGAGTATCTCTAGCTACAAGTGTAACGTTACCAGGCTCCGGGTCATATCCTGTGATCATTGTGCGCACAGTATATTCTCGGAGTGGTCTAGCAGTTTTGGGCAGAGTCATGTCCCGATTCGGCTACGCTACCGTTATTCAGGATGTTCGGGGCAGTGGAGACTCATCTGGGGTCTTCAACTTTATGCGCCAAGAGCCTGGGGATGCGGTTGAAACGGCTAGGTGGGTGCTTGAACAGCCATGGTGTGACGGAAGCCTAGCAATACTGGGTATATCGTACCTGTCGGCCGCCTCTATTGCCATCGGAGTAGAATTCCCTGAGGAAACAAAGTGCGCAGTGTGGGTAACAGTTCCTACATGCAGTGAGACGCTGTGCTTTCAGTCTGGTGCCCTAAGATTGCATCATACTCTACCTTGGGTGTATTCCCTTCCTTGGCGAAAAACCGCCACCTTAGATTCGTTTGAAACTAAATTGTACGAGAAGATGCCTCTTATTGATGCAATGCCTCAAGAGTTGAATTCTCCTTGGGCGCAGATGCTCAGAGGGGGACCGCGGTCGCAGTTTTGGCAAGAAAACGACTTGTGGAATTACGTTAGAGAGATTTCGATTCCGGGGCTACACTTTGGCGGTTGGTTCGATTTCCTTCTTGATAGCACTCTAGAGCCTTACCAGCAAATGAAAAAGTCTGGCGCGCCTCAGCGGTTAATCCTTGGCCCTTGGAGTCATAACGGAGTAGTAGGGAACGAGAAGATCTCGGGCGATATTTGCTATGGCGACCCAGGGAGCCTAGGGACCGTTGGAGACCTTTCTTCAAGGTTTGTGGAAGAGAGCGTTAGATGGTTGAACTTGTGGGTCAAAGGAGAGGGAGATCTCTCATCGTTGGCGCCTGTAAAAGTGTTCTTCACGGGCAGCAGAGCACATTGGGAAGAAGCGGACGATTGGCCTAATTGCGATTCTAGTTTGAACATGTATCTGCACAGGGGACTCCTTTCAAGACAGGTAGATATGATCGGATGTAAATGCGAATATGACGGTTTTGTGTATGATCCCAACGATCCCATACCTACCGAAGGGGGAGCGGTTTGGGCTTTTCCCAAAGCAGGTCTGGAGCCAGGACCAAGTGTCTCTTGTGTATCTGAAAGACCGGACGTTCTGGTCTACGATTACGGCCCGCTCGAGGGGCCACTCAAGATATCGGGCGTCCCGATGGTCGAGCTTTACGCTTCTTCTACTGCTCCTGATACGGATTTCACGGCCGGTCTGTTCGATGTAGGTCCAGACGGAGTTTCTAGATACGTAGCAGATGGAATAGTAAGGGCTAGATACAGAAACGGGATCACTACAGAGGTATTTCTGGAACCGGGTCAGATAAGCAGGTTTGCAATTCTCATGAAGGCGTGTGCCCACACTTTTGGCAAGGGTCACTGCGTACGTTTGGTCATAGGTAGTTCGAACTTTCCCAAGTTTGATAGGAATCCAAACACAGATCTGCCTGTTTTCGAGAGCCCAACAATGCAGAGGGCGGCTCAAACTATATACTATGGTCTCGAAAATCCATCGGTACTGGTTCTGCCCCTATGCGGATCGTTTCCCCGAAGCGAAGAGCGTAAAGATGGAAACGTGGTGTAACAGGTTTTTTATGGCGCTTTCCTGCACAACGGGTCTCTTGTAAGGGCAAGTATGTCTAGAAAGTAGGTAAGCAAATTGAACATAGACCGGAATGCAAGCGGCATAATAGATGCCTTATGTCAGTATGCCGCAGAAGAGCCTGTTAGAATGCATATGCCCGGGCATAAAGGCAAGCCTACAAGCCTGGGCGGAGTAGCTCCTGACCCAGATATGCAGAGGGTTTGCCGAATCCTAGACGACTGTAGGTTGCTCGATGTTACTGAATGTCCAGGATTGGACAATCTTCACTATCCCTCAGGTTGTATTCTACGAAGCGAAGAGATGGCACAACGCGTCTTCGGATCCCTGCGTTCCTACTTCCTAATCAATGGGGCTAGCTGCGGCGTGCAAGCATCTTTTCTAGCAGCACGCATGATGTTAGGACCGGGAAAAGTGATTCTGCCGAGAAACACTCACAAGTCTGCAATTTCTGCTATGGTCATGTCCGGATTCGAGCCTATGTGGGTGCGGCCCGACTACTACGAGGACTTCGGTGGCTATTTACCCATTTCAGAAGACGACCTGTCAGAAGCTTTGAAATCAAACCGTTGCAATTCAGATGAAGACCAAGTCAAAGCCGTGTTTGTTGTAAATCCTACTTACTGTGGATTTGCGAGGGATCTCACTCGAATCGCAGAAATCGCACATTCTTGGGGAGCTATGCTCATTGTTGACGAAGCTCACGGTGCACACTTTGGATTCAATAGAATGTTGCCGCAGTCTGCGCTCAAGTGTGGGGCGGATATTGTGATACATGGGACTCACAAAACGACGACAGCCTTTACTCAGACAGGTCTGCTTCATATAGCGAGCGGAGCGCAGAATAGGTTCCCGGATATAGCGCCTTCGGTCGAGGAGTCTCTTAGGAGTGTTCAAAGCACGTCGCCGTCATATCTTCTCATGTCTTCCTTGGAACAGGCGATCGACGTTTTGCAACAAGACGAGTCTGCCTGGGTGAGACAGAGCGTCGATGCTGCACTCGAGCTTACCAGGCGTCTGGAGGAGATACCCTTCATAGGGATTTCGGGTCACAATGGCCAAACCAAGATGCCCCAAGGGATTTTTCGTGACCCATCGAGGATATTGGTAGATCTGCGAGATCTTAACATTACTGGCCCGGAGGCTGCGCGCTACCTTGCGTCAGAGAAATCAATTGTCTGCGAAATGGCTGGACCTTCATACCTAGTGATGATTGTAACAGGCGCTGATGGAACACAGGAGATAGAGTTGGTGGCAGATGCTTTTGGAGATCTATCCAGACGGTTTGGAAAGCAACCAAGCCAGTCGGGCCATGGCTCATTGAGAGGTCTGGGTGAGCCTCCTAGGCCAGAAAAAGTTCAAGGGCTAAGGGAATCTTTTCTATCGCCGTCACAACTTATGGAAATAGGGAATAGCCAGGGTCGTATCTCGGCAGATACAGTTGTAGTTTACCCGCCGGGGTCGCCTTTGATAGTTCCCGGAGAGCTCATAAGCAGTGAGATCATAGATTACGTCCTAAAAGCCCGAGATGCCGGACTAAACTTGGTAGGCAGGGCGATACAACAGCAGGGTGTATACTGCGTCAAGTGAATCAAAGCAAATGGAGGGGACGGTACTTTTTGCTTCAATGTCTCGGTGAAGCAAAAAGTACCGTCCCCCCGGTTCAATGAACCTACAATCCTGCTTCTTCCATGGCGTGCTCTAGCTGGGCCATGTACCTGGATGCATCTTGCTCTGCACTCTGAAGCTCTAGATTGCAGCGATTCTTGAATTCTTCGTCTTTTATCGAGCCGAGGTTAATTTTGGCGTTCACGGATGCGCCGCGCACTGCACTATCTAGCATGAAAGCTCCTACGCATACGTCGGTTATAGCGTTGGGGTTGCCGTATAGGAGTAGATCCGGTAAGAGAGACATAGCCTCAAGTGATGTGCGAATAACCTGAAGCGGAATCTGTGTAGCCACACCAAATGCTTCTTGCATAGCCTGCCGCCTAGAAGCCTTTTCCTCTACTGTGTTCTTTGGCATTTTCATGGCGGACTCTACTTGTCTATACGCATTTGTGTCCTTTTCCGTCAATTGCAAAAAAGTGTTGTACAGAGTTTCAGATTTGCTGTAGATTTCCTCTAGTTTGTCCTTGTTCTCCGAAAACCGGGGCAGAGATGAAGTTACGCCTGCAACCATCTGAAAAAGCGCACAACCCATGGCACCTGCCATGGCGGCCGCTGCGCCGCCCCCCGGTGCACCCGTCGGAGCACGTAGATCCTCTAGGAACTGTTCTAGATTCAAAGGTAATCACTCCAATTCAATATCGTTGTCAAATCATATCAACTAAGCAATCCAAACTGCCTGGTGCGGATATGACTGGCATAGCCGCTATCACACAATTAGATCTAGGATACGCTCTCGTGAGAAGTCTTTTAACTTCAACCTTGCGTAAGCCGTGTCGAGAAGCGCATCCAATGGCACTAGTCCAATGATTTCGGAGTTCACAATCTCTACTCCTTTTTCCGCAGCCTCTTCTTCTATCTTGGCCATCACAATGTGGATTGGCGTGGTCTTGTAGTCCAAAAGATTCATGGTTACCTGCGCAAGACCTAGTTCCTCAATCATTACCCCCTTTGCCTGGACTGCAGGGAGTCCTCCTGACGACTCCCTTATGTGTCTTGCGATGGTCCGGGCAACTTTTATGTCATCGGTATTCAAATTGACATTGAATGCGATGAGCGGCGGCCTTGCTCCTACAGCCGTTGCGCCTGCTCTTGGGTGCAGTTCAGAAGGCCCGAAATCGGGTTTTCTTTCAGGATCGGACTTGATGTCTTCTTTCAGTCCTTCATATTCACCTTTTCTTACATCAGGTAAGCGCACTCTATCTGGCCTTGTTGCGGCCTTGGCATAGAGATAAACAGGGATCGAAAGCTCGTCGCCAATTCTCTTGGCCAGTCTTCTAGATATCTCGATGCACTCTTCCATCGTTACCCCATGGATAGGCACAAACGGAATGACGTCGGTGGCGCCAATTCTCGGGTGTTCTCCATGATGTTTTTCCATGTCTATAAGCTCGCTGGCCGTCTTTGCGGCGTTAAACGCACCTTCTTCTACCTGGTCGGGACTTCCCACAAATGTAACAACGGCCCGGTTGTGGCTCGGATCCATGGACCAATCGAGTATTTTGCACCCCGAACCTTCAATTGCTCTCAAGATTGCATCTATGACAGACTGGTCTCTACCTTCACTGAAATTCGGTACGCATTCTACTATTTTCTTGCGTTTCACGAACTTCATACCTCCCCCAAAAACGTAGTTGATGGTTTTTTTCTTACACACATGATAACACTCCAAGGTTATCACAATACTATTGTCGAGTTGAACTACACATGCGACAGTAAAACGTGTGGCCGTGTGTTTCAAAGAAGGATTTTCGCGTGCGTTTCCTAAATACCATCTTAGGAACGATTCTTGCTCTTTACGTACCACATATTTGAACAGGGGGAGGACTAAGGGTGACTAGAACTATTCCGTTTACGAAAATGCATGGACTCGGCAATGACTATCTTTATATAGATAGGTTTGCCTACGAAAAAGAGGAAAACTGGAGCGCGTTAACCCGGGTCATGGCTGATCGGCATTTTGGGGTAGGTTCAGACGGGCTGATCACAATTGAGCCATCTAATATAGCGGACTTCAGGATGCGGATGTTTAATGCTGACGGCCTGGAGGGTGAGATGTGCGGCAACGGGATCAGATGTTTCGCAAAGTACGTCTACGAAAACAAACTTACAGACAAGGTTGAACTAACTATCGAAACAAAGGCCGGGTTGATAAAGCCCTATCTTACGGTAAAAGATGGCAGAGTAGAGTCAATTTCAGTGGATATGGGAGAGCCCAGGCTGAGGAGATCTGAAATCCCTATTGCCAGGCTGCAAGGGCCTGAACCAGTCGTTAACGAACCTATCCAATCAAATGGTGAGGTGTTCTACGGCACTTGTGTGTCAATGGGGAACCCCCACTGCGTCTTCTTCTGCGACGACGTAAACGGGATCGACCTTGAGATAATTGGCCCAGTTCTCGAGCATAACCCAATATTTCCTGAGCGTGCAAACATAGAATTTGTTGCTGTAAAGTCAAAAGACGAAATAGATATGCGCATATGGGAAAGAGGTTCTGGGATAACACTCGCATCGGGAACCGGCTCTTCTGCTTCGGTGGTTGCTACTATTCTTAATGGTAAGGCAGAGAAAGGGATCCCCATAAAAGTGAATTTGCCTGGAGGCACGCTTCTGGTAGAGTGGAAGAAAGATGGTCATGTATGGCAAACCGGACCGGCTGCAACTGTCTGTACTGGTCTTTACCATTACGAACCATGATAATCTCTGAGAATCAGGGTAAAACGAGGTAGCCCATATGAGCCAAATAGTAGCAGATCTGCTCTTGCTTCTTGTAACCGTAATCTGGGGTACTACCTTTGTGGTAGTGAAAGAGGCAATAGAGGCCATAAAGCCCTTTACATTTATAACCGTGCGGTTCTTAGTCGGCGGTCTTTTCCTGTTGGTTTTTGTGCTCTTAAGAGCATTTTTAGTGAAGAATAACTCAGATACTGCCCATGTTATTGGCAGACAGGGGGTAGAATCAACCCCGGGGAACTGGCGAGAAAGCAGTGCGCGTTTGAAGATTCGGCAGCTTAATAGAGAGTTTACTTTAGGCTCGGTGATTACCGGCGTGACGTTGTTTTTGGCCTACGCTACCCAGACAGTGGGCTTGATAACAGTCCCTGCCGGGAAAGCGGCGTTTATCACTGGGCTATCAGTGGTCATGGTTCCTGTGGCATCAGCTTTTCTGCTTAAGTCTGTTCCTCCTACAAACACTGTATTTGGGGTGGTTCTTGCAACAATTGGTTTGGGGTTCATGTCATTGACTTTTCCTGTTATGGTTCAGGCTGGAGACGTCCTGGTATTTCTGTGTGCCATAGGTTTTGCGGCCCACATTCTGCTCATAGAAAAATACTCAAAGGAAAATGACCCATTGTTGTTTGCAGCAATTCAGCTCTTGGTCGTGTCTTTCGGAGCTTTTGTTGCAGCGGTTTTGTTCGAATGGCCTCTCACGATACCTAAGGACAGCTGGGCATCCATTACATACACTGCCATTATCGCTACTTCGATTACAATACTAATACAATCTGGTGTCCAAAAATACACAACCGCTACTCACGCAGCCCTCATACTGTCGTGCGAACCAGTGTTCGGAGCGTTCTTTGCTTGGCTGAAGGCAGGCGAGATTCTCTCTACCCGTGAGATTTGGGGTGCTATTTTGATTGTGGCAGGCATGGTTATCTCTGAAATTGGTTCTGCTATAAAGCCCAGCGAGCGGTTTTTTGCGTTTCTGAGTGACATGTTTTAGATGGTCAAAGGTCAATGGTATCTCATGGAGAGTGCAAAATGTCCGATTTGCTTAAGAAAGGGTGATATTTATGGGTGAACGCAGGCGTGCGCATCCTTACATCCCGAACTCTCAGACACAAGTACAGGAGGAAATGATGCGAGAGGTCGGGATAACTGATACTGAAGAGCTTTTTTCTGGAATTCCTGAAGATCTCAGATACAAAGGCAAGATGGATCTACCGAGGGCAATTCTTTCAGAAGAAGGCCTCTCACGGCACATGGAAGATCTCCTGTCAGGAAACAAGACGACAAAGGAGTGCCTGAGTTTTCTTGGCGCAGGTTGCTATCAGCACTACGTACCCGCAATATGTGACGAAGTGGCATCTAGGTCTGAGTTTCTGACGTCGTATGCCGGAGAACCGTACGAAGACCACGGAAGATTTCAGGCGCTTTTTGAGTACCAAAGTATGATGGCAGAGCTTCTAGATATGGATGTTGTAAACGTTCCTACGTACGATTGGTGCCAGGCAGCTGCCACTGCAGTAAGAATGGCTGGTCGCATAACGCAACGGAACGCAATTTTGGTGGCTGGGAACATAAACCCGCAGAGACTACTGGCCATCAAGAATTACGCAGACCCGGCGATGACCGTAGAGAAAGTGGGATACGATGCCAATACTGGGTGTGTCGATGTGTCAGACCTTGTGGCAAAGCTTACGCGCAATGTAGCAGCGGTGTATTTCGAAAATCCAAACTACTTTGGGCTTATAGAAACGATGGGACAGAAAATCGCTGAGATAGCCCACGAAAACGGCTCCCTTATGCTTGTAGGAGTAGATCCAATTACACTGGGAGTACTTGCGCCACCTTCCCACTATGGCGCCGACATTGTGGTAGGTGATATTCAGACCCTGGGTATTCACATGAACTATGGTGGGGGTGTAGCCGGATTCGTTGCCAGCCATGATAAAGAAGAATTTGTGGCAGAGTATCCTTCTAGACTGTTCGGCATCGCGCAGACAGAAGTAGAAGGAGAATGGGGCTTTGGCGATGTGTTGTACGATAGAACTTCTTTCGCGAAAAGGGAGATGGGTAAGGAGTTTGTAGGGACTGCGGCGGCTCTGTGGGGTATTACTGCAGGAGTTTATCTCGCACTCATGGGGCCTTTGGGAATGATAGAGGTAGGCGAGACAATAATGCGCAACTCTGCCTACGCAGCAAAGAAAATCGGAGGGATAGAAGGAATACAGATACACGGTTTTCAGAGCCATTTCTTCAAAGAGTTCGCGGTCAATTTCGACAAGACTGGCCTTACCGTTGAAAAGGTCAACCGTGAACTTCTGTCCAGAGGGATCTTTGGAGGCAAGGACATATCTCAGGAGTTTCCTGAACTGGGTCAGACTGCTATTTATTGCGTAACAGAGGTCCACAGGAGAAACGATGTACTCTTGTTGTGTGATGCGCTCGAAGAAATCGTGCATGGAGCAGAAGGAGGGCGGAGTCGATGAAAAGGGAACGACCGTTGCTACGCCGAGGCTTTCATCAAGCCAAGTGGGACGAACCCATAATATTCGAACTGAGTATACCGGGGCAACGAGCAATTTGCGTCCAAGAAGCCGAGGATGACGTAATAGATGAAGTAGGGAATCCGTGGGAGAACTTGCCTGAAGTTGTCAGAAGAAAGAGTCCTCCTACTCTCCCGGAATTGTCTCAGGCGCAGGTTTTGAGGCACTACCTCCACCTCTCACAAGAGACATTGGGCGCCGATGTTAACATAGAGATAGGGCAGGGGACTTGCACTATGAAGTATAGTCCCAAAGTAAATGAGAGATTTGCTTCGTCTTCCAAGATTGAAGATCTGCACCCTAATCAGCCATCAGAGACAGTGCAAGGCGTACTTGAGATAATGTATAAAACCGACCTTTTCCTTAGGGAATTATCTGGTCTTGATCGCTTTTCATTCCAGCCTGGCGGGGGTTCTCAAGCGGCCCTAGGTATGGCATCCATTATGCGTGCTTACCAAAAATCCAGAAACGAGGAGCAGGATCGCGACGAGATCATAACCACGATATTCTCCCATCCTTCTAATGCCGCAGCTTCTGCGGTCAAAGGGTTCAGGGTCGTCACAATCTATCCCGATGAGAACGGCTATCCGGATTTGGAAGCGCTAAAGAATGCGGTATCTCAACGGACAGCAGGCCTGATTGTGACTAATCCTGAGGACACTGGCGTATTTAATCCGCGGATCAGAGAGTTCACGCAGATTGTGCATGAGGTGGGCGGACTATGCGGTTATGACCAGGCAAATGCGAATGGGATTTTGGGAATTACGAGAGCCAAGGAAGCAGGTTTCGATATGTGTTTTTTCAACTTGCACAAGACTTTTTCTTCGCCGCACGGATGTGGAGGACCCGGTTCGGGTGCTCTAGGGGTTAGGAAGGATCTCGAAAGGTTTTTGCCCGTTCCCATAGTTGATTTTGATGGGAAAAAATACAGTCTGAATTACGACCTTCCGGATTCAATAGGCAAGATCAAGATGTTTTACGGGGGGATCCCTGCAGTAGTGAGAGCCTATGCGTGGATGATGAGTCTCGGAGAAGATGGTCTTAGGGAGGTAGCCAAGGTAGCAGTCTTAAACAGCAACTACCTTCTTTCAAGGATAAAAAAGATAAAGGGAGTTCATATCCCGTATGCTCCTGGGGAGCACCGCTTTGAGCAGGTTCGATACAGCTGGGCTCCTTTGACAGAGGAAACCACTATTACGACCGAAGATGTCCAGAGGAGGATGTGTGACTTTGGGCTTCATTATTGGACAAGCCATCATCCGTGGATTGTTCCAGAACCTTTTACACTAGAGCCTACAGAATCGTGGTCAAAGGAAGAACTAGACGAATATGTAGAAGCGCTAGAAGAAGTGTCACGCGAAGCATATGAGTGCCCCGAGGTCTTGCGCAACGCTCCTCACAGAAGCGTGGTGCACAAGATCTCTCAGGATTGGTTCGATGACCCTTCGAAGTGGGCCATAACATGGAGGTCATATTTGAAGAAACATTCAGTCTGAGGAGGGAGTCTGCATGCGTAAATACGAAAATCCCCTCGTTTTGGAGGGTAGAACTGCTATAGTGACCGGAGGGGCATCGGGGATAGGTCTAGCTTCTGCTGAAATACTAGCTGAATATGGGGCAGACGTTGTAATTCTTGATATAAACCCCGAAAAGGGTCTGGAAGCAGCAAGAAGCATATCGGACCGCTGGGGATACTGCCAGTTTTTGGAGTGCAATGTTACTTCAGACTCTTCATGTCAGGCGGCAGTAGAAAAGATCGAGACACAGCATGGCCATATAGACATTCTTTTTAACAACGCAGGGGTCATCGTGAGGAAAGACGTTGTTGAGCATCAAGAAAGCGAATGGGATATGGTACTAGGAGTTTGTCTAAAGGGTACCTACCTAATGTCAAAATACGTTATTCCGGTTATGACCCGATGTGGCGGAGGGAGCATAATCAACACCGGATCCGGTTGGGGTCTTAAGGGGGGAGACAAGGCGGCTTCCTACTGTGCAGCCAAAGCGGGTGTCGTGAATCTTACCCGTGCGATGGCAATAGATCATGGGCCCGATAACATAAGAGTGAACTGTGTTTGCCCTGGTGACACTGATACTCCCATGCTCCGGGGAGAAGCCAAACAGCTTGGGTATGATGAAGAGAAGTTTCTAAGATCTTCGGGAGTAGACAGGCCACTTCGAAGAATAGGCGTGCCTCGTGACATAGCCAACGCAGTCTTATTCTTGGCTAGCGATCTCTCTGGTTGGATAACTGGAACCACTCTAGTAGTGGATGGTGGAGGTATCGCCTGATAGAGAGATTATCCAGTATTGGGAAAAGGCTCACAAGAATCGCTAGGTAGTTTTTGTGAGCCTTTTTGCAAACCTATATTAGATCCGCGCAGCCTTGTCCACAAAGTCTATTACCATTTTCAAGCCTGACTTGTAATCTTCGAGTCGGATGTTCTCATTTGGCGCATGGTTAGAAGAGTCCCAATAGCCGACGCCGAAAGAAACAAAAGACAGGTCAAGGTGCTTTTTGAAAGGGTACATAGGCCCTGATCCTCCCTGGGTGGGGGAGACCACGGGTGCATTTCCGTAAACAGAAAGGGCAGCTCTTGTCGCCGCATCTACTACCGGCAGTTCCGCAGGTGTCTTTACTGGATAATCAAGGCTTACAAGGCGGACTTCTATGTCTCCAAAGCCTTGGCGAAGGAGATGTTCCTTGAGTTTTTCCAATATGTCATTAGGGTCTTGGTCTGGAACGAGTCGGTAATCCATTTTCGCTAGCGCCCGCGAAGGCAAGACGGTTTTTTGGCCTTCGCCAATGTAACCTGACTTCAAGCCGCATATATTTGCGGTGGGGCTAAACAAGGAACGCTTGTGCAGATCAAAACCGTACAGGTCAAGCAAGTAGTTTTCCAGGCCAAGCGATTGAGCCTTCTGTCTTGCTAGCTGTCTAGATTCCTCGTCTGATAGTTCTTTATCATCTATGGCGTCCTTTAGGAGTTCTATTTCTTTTGCAGTTGGCGGCAGCACATCATCGTAGAAACCTGGAATAAGGATTTGTTCATTAGCATCTTTTATGCTTGATAGTGCCCATATTAAGCGCCATGCGGGATTTGGTACTGTAGTTGCAGATCCAGAATGCATATCTTTAGAGGCACCTTTCGCCGCGAGTTCTACGTATAGCATGCCCTTGACCCCGAGATATATGCCAGGTCTGCCATTGGGGTTCATATAACCAGACTCCCAGACACCGTAGTCAGCCCTAAGAAGGTCTGTATTTTCCTCTACAAAATCCGAAAGGCTAGGGCTTCCAATTTCCTCTTCGCCTTCAATGAGAAACTTGACTGTCAGAGGAAGTTCCTTTCGCAATTTCAGCATAGTGCCGATTGCCTGGATCCGCGCACATGCATTGCCTTTATTGTCTGACACTCCCCGCCCGTAGATCTTGCCATCTCTAATGTCTGCGCCAAAGGGATCTGACTCCCATTCCTCCAAAGGATCAGGCGGTTGAACGTCATAGTGGTTGTAAAAAAGCACTGTCTTTTCCGACTTTCCTTTGACCTCACCGTAGACGACTGGATAGCCTTTCGTAGGGATCATTCTCGCGTCTATGCCATAGCTACCCATAAGGTCCTTGAAATATTGCGCGGTATCTTCCATTCCTACGTTTTGCGCTGCAATGCTAGGCTTTCTGACGGCTTCTTGCAGTTCCAAGACAAATGCGTCGAAGTTGTCGTCTATGAACTTCATCTCCGCTTCGTTGTTTTCCATGCGTTGCACCTCCCCAAAATAAAAAGCAGTTCGATATTGACACATGATACGTCTTCGCCATCTAAAAGGAATTAACCTTCACTGCTGCGAAAGTCTAGGTTAGCAAAACATGCGGAAGGCGGAAAAAGTCATCTTAGCCCGGGGTGCCCCAGAAAAGAGGTGAGTATTCATGGGATTTCCTTGGTGTTTGAGTAGCGACGTCTCTTTTTTTGAATCCGAGTTCTGGCTTAGCACAGGAGCTGTGGTGGTCAAGATTGGCGCAATCCTGATCGTTGCCTACACAATGGTTAGAATTGGAAACTCTCTCATAGGCCGGTTCTTCGCCAGGCCCGCTGAGAAGTCACATCCTTTTGCTATAGATGAGAGCAGGGCAAAAACGCTTTCAGGTCTGCTGAAAAATGCGCTCAAGTACGTAATGGGGCTTATAGTTCTGTTTATGGTTCTAGACGTTTTTGGAATAGACACGAAGGCCCTTTTGGGTGGAGCTGCGGTGCTTGGTCTTACCATAAGCTTTGGGGCGCAGAACTTGGTGAGAGATGTGATCTCCGGTTTCTTCATAATCTATGAACGGCAATACGATGTGGGGGAATATGTGAAGATAGCGGAAGTATCGGGAGTAGTGGAACAGGTGGGTCTGCGAACCACTGTGCTTAGAGACTGGTCTGGAGATGTCCACACAGTGCCTAACGGATTAGTTGACAGAACCACAAATTGCAGCAGAAGCGCGTCAAGGGCCCTTGTGGAAGTTTCGGTTCCATATGCTGAGGATTTGGAGAAAGTCACACAGGTGATGCAAGATGTGTGCGAGAAAATTAAGAACGAATTACCTGCAATCGTCGAAGGGCCGAGGGTATTAGGCGTTACCAAGTTGGGTGAATTAGGGCCAACTTTCTTGATTTGGGCAAGAACCGAGCCTTTGAGTCAGTGGAGCGTTGAGCGGCATATCAGGTTTAGGCTAAAAGAGGCGCTGGATGCCGCATCCATAAAGATATCTTACCCCAGGGTAGTAGTTCATAAGGAAGAAGCCGATTAGCAATGGAATCTACTGTGAAAAACCAACCCCGACGCCAACGAAGACACAGGCGGAACTTGTTCCGCCTGTGTCTGTGAGAAAAGACTTCTTGCTATTTCAGGTTGAGATAGTCGGCTATGTTGGCCCTTTCAGACTTCACTGGTTTGATCTTGCCGCTCAAAGATGTTAGCAGCGACGTCACGCCCGGCCCGTGCCCCGATACAAAAGAGTTACTGTGCACGACTATGCCGATTATGACTGCGCCGCGTCTGTAGCTTCTGCCGTAGTACGATGAGGAGTCTAGAATAGCCACAATGTCTCCCAGCCTTATTTTGTCAAGCCCTAATTCCTTGAGCCTTTCTTCCTCCATAGAAGTGATATCATAGTCACCTGTTTCGGCAGAAGAAGCTCCTAAGCCGCTGCCCATGAACTCGGGAGGTACCATTGCGGAAACGGGTACTTCGAGGATACTCTCTTTCTCTTGAATCCCCATGCTATGCAGGAATAGTGGGGATAGATTCATGCACTTTACATCCGGGTAGCCGGTGAGTTCTAGACCCTGCCCCATAGACCGAATCTGAACTTTGTCGCCAATTTGGAGTTTTTCCAGGATGTCCTTTTCAAAGTGAACCAGTACGTGCTCAATCCCGCCGTGCTTACCTGTGACTACTCCAGTAGCACCTTTGGCATCTCCCGAGACTACATACGCTGTGTTACCTATGCATGATAGAGTGTTGTATCCTTGGTTTGCGTTTTGGTCCAAGTTCTTGGTGCTTACACCAGGTTCTACGTGATCGCCGGCCCAACCAAATGCTGGGTCACCAACCTTGACATTGTACGTTATTCCGCCAGTACCTGGGGTGACGCGCACATGCCCATCATAGCATATTCGGGGTCTGGCCCCAGGTGATGAAACTTCGCCCATGACCGACAGCATTACCAGACGATCTTCGTTTGTTTTTAACATATTCTTCCTCCTGTTCTACTTGATTTCTTCCCGTGTCTCATGTCTTATCCTGTTAGAGGGGAAGGTCATAATCCTCTTGATTCTTTTGCAAGTGCGCATCGAACCATCTCAGAATTTGGTTTAGTCTGTGCACGCGCAAAACAGGCTTTCCTGAACGCGATAATTCATGATTTGACTCGGGGAACCTTGCCATCTCAGCTTCTTTGCCCAATTTCTTTAGCGCCACGTAAAATTGTTCGCCTTGCTCAATTGGACACCTTTGGTCTTTTTCAGCATGGATTATTAAAATAGGCGTGGTTACGTTTTCTACATAGGCAAGAGGCGAGTGCTTCCACAAAAGGTCATAGTCTTTCCACGGATTGCCTAGAATCTGTGTTTCGGTGAATGTGTATCCTATATCAGATACACCGTGGAACGAGATCCAGTTAGAAATACTTCTTTGAGTAACAGCAGCTTTGAACTTGTCTGTGTGGCCTACGATCCAGTTTGTCATGAAGCCGCCGTAACTGCCTCCCGTAACGCCCAGGTTGCTTTCATCGATCAGATCATGGCAAGCAGCAAAATCAATCCAGGTCATGAGATCCTCGTAATCCATACCGCCGTAGTCTCCTATTACGGCATGGAGGAATTCCTGGCCAAAACCCTCGCCGCCTCTGGGATTTGTATATAATACAGTGTATCCCTTTGCAGCGAGCACTTGAAATTCGAAGAAGAAATTGCACCCATACATTGACGCGGGTCCGCCGTGAATCTCAAGAATTGCAGGATATTTCTTGCCTTTCTGATATCCAATTGGCTTCATAACCCAGCCGAGCCTATCTTGTCCGTCTTTGGATTTGAAGTCTAGTGGTTCCGGCTCGCTGAGGTAGACTTCTTCCAGAAGTTCCTTGTTTTCGGCCGTGAGCAGACATTCTTTGCTAGGACCTTTCTGGAAAACACCAATGTCACCGGGGATGGTTGGGGTTGAAAGAGCTATTGCAAACGTCGTTCCGGATCCGTCGATGGTGAAGCCGAATATCTGACGTTTTCCGCCCAGGACGAGGTCTACGTCTCCGCCCTCTAAGGGGACGGCAAACAGTGAGGTGTTTCCGCTGTCGCTGGCAAGGAAGTATATGGTTCTTCCGTCAGGACTTATGATAGGCCCGTTTTCTGATTGACCAAAGTGGCTATCTCCAGCCATACTGTCTCCTACTGAGCGATCAAAAGAACCAGTCAGTAAGACTGATTCGCCGCCTTCTGAAGGCACTTTCCAGATCTTCGTCAGTGTCGCCGACCCGTACTCGCGTTTGTGACCTGCATAGATGATATATTGTCCATCGGGAGTCCAGGCAGGGCTCGTTGAGGGTCCTTTGCTGTCTGTGATCTTGGTTGGTTCGCCACCGTCAGACTGGACAGTGAAGATATCTACGATCCACGGATCTCGATCTGGATCCTTCTGCCTATTTGCACAAAATGCAATATAGTTCCCATCGGGCGACCACGCAGGACCAAAATGGTCAAAATCGCCCGACGTTATTTGCTTAGCAGGTTCTTTTCCGCAAACTGGCTGTACAAATAGGTGGCTTCTACTGTTTCCTATGAGTCCCATCGCTGCGTCGGACTTCATTTTCAATCTGGTTACCAATGTGGGCTCTTCCAGTTTCTTTTTCTTCTCGGCTTCCTTAGCTTTCTCATCTAGCGGTTTCTGCAGTTCATCGAGGGGATCTTCCGGGTTCACCTGGGCCGTGAAGCAGATCTTCTTGCCATCTGGAGACCAGACTGGATTTGAAGCTCCCCTGCGCATACTGGTCAGTTGCAGACCTTCACCGCCCGAAGTATCCATAATCCACACTTGCTTCTCATCTGTCCTATCTGACACGAAAGCTAGATTGGTTCCGTCAGGAGACCATCTTGGTGAAGTATCTCTCTTAGGACCAGAGGTAAAGGGTCTCGGTTTACCAGAACCATCTGCAGGGACTACCCATATTGTGCTCCTGTATTCCTTTGTCTTCTCGTCAATTACGGTCTTTACGTAAGCTATTTGTTTTCCGTCAGGAGACATCTGTGGGTCGGATACAAAGATCATTTTGTAGAGGTCTTCGCTATTCATCCTTCGTTTTGCTGTCAAAAAGAGGCACCTCCTTTAACTAGTAGACAAACTACAGTGATAGTGGTTCCTGTTCAGCTTCCTCATACGAAGTCTTTATTCCTTCTTCGTTGGAGGGAAAACTTGACTAGAAGTCGAAGAAAGTGTTCCGGACAATTGCTTTCTGACGCCGCACATGAAAGACAGATTACAGACTATTGTCAGGAATGAGGAGTGCAAATGACAGACAAAGTGAATTTGGAACGCTTGGGCGTTGTAGCCGATAGGGGCTTCGCGTGGATTGACCAGAACGCTGAAGCAATTGCGCATCTTAGCGATGAAATATGGCAATATGCCGAGCTTGGTCTTCACGAATACCAGTCGGCTAGTGCACTAGAGGAGTTTCTGAAAGAGCATGGGTTTGACATTGAAAGCGGTGTAGCGGGTATGCCAACAGCCTTTGTAGCTAGGTGGGGGAAAGGCACGCCTGCAATAGGGTTTCTCGGGGAGTACGATGCTCTGCCGGGCGTGTCGCAGAAGGTATCGTGGAAAAGAGAGGAAGTCACTCCTGGAGGCTCCGGGCACGGTTGTGGACACAACCTCTTAGGTGTGGGGAGTGCTGCAGCTGCAATCGCACTTAAGGAAGAACTTGTGAGTAGAGGGATCGATGCTACAATCAAGTACTTTGGTTGTCCTGCTGAAGAGAACTTCAGCGGAAAAGCATTTATGGCTAGAGACGGCCATTTTCAGGACCTTGACATTTGTTTGACTTGGCATCCTGGTTCGATGAACATAGTTCGGGGTGGTAGCTCGCTGGCTGTCAAGTCCATGGTGGTAACTTTTCACGGGATTGCTTCGCATGCAGGCGGCGCGCCTCACCTTGGCAGGAGTGCTCTCGATGCTGTAGAGATCATGAATATAGGCACCAACTATCTTAGGGAACATGTAATTGAACAGGCTAGGATTCACTATGTTACTACAAACGGTGGACTTCAACCGAACGTTGTACCGGCGCTTGCATCCGTCTGGTACTATGTCAGAGCCCCCAAGATGCAGCAGCTGGAAGAGATCTACGAACGGGTTCTGAAGTGTGCGGAAGGTGCAGCGATTATGACCGAGACGAGTTTTGATGTTCAAGTGCTAGAAGCTGTACACGAAGTTCTTCCAAACGAGGCCCTGCAGGATGTTTTGAGACAAGCTATGCATATAGCAGGTGCACCTAGGTTTACTGAAGAGGATGTCGAATTTGCGCGGAAGATCGAAGAGACTTTTCCGAAGAAGTTTGAGGAAATGATTGACGATGAAAAACTGCCTGCTGTGGAAAAGGCGAAATTAGAAGGCAAGGTCTTAAATGACGAAGTCTTGGGACGTCCAGACTCTCCGTCTGATTCTAGGGGTTCAACAGACGTTGGGGAGGCAAGCTGGTGCACACCGACCGAGCAATTCAACACGGCTTGCGTTGCGCTGGGAACTCCTGGCCATTCCTGGCAATATACGGCCCAGGTGGGGATGAACATAGGTCACGAAGGCATGTTGAGCGCGGCAAGAACATTGACTCAGGCGGGCCTCATGTTGATATCTGATAGAACCCTTATTGATGAAGCCAAAGAAGAGTTTTTCGAGAGAACTGGTGGAAAGCCTTACACAACTGCGCTTCCAGACGAAGTTGTACCGGCGTTTGACATGTTTAAGAACAGGTAGAGAGAGTATTGTTTAGTCTTCGGAAAGAAAACGGGGCGAGCGTATCTGCGGGATAGATCTTTAGTAACGATGCCCCGCCCCGTTTCGATTGCAGTTATTGCATGTTTTCTACTATCAGGTACGTACCTTCTGATACTTCAACTCGTGCTTTGTCTGAGGTCAATTCTTGTATACGGGCTTTGAGATTGTGTATGTCTTCAGGGGCAGCAAAAGCTGCAATTGTGACTTCTTCAGTGTAAGATATATTTCTTATCGGACATCCCAACCCTTCAAGAGCCCTGTGCACACTCTCGAACTTCTCGTAATCAACAACTATGGTAACCAAATCATGGTACCTATAAAGGGCCAAACCTGCATTGTCAAGGGCTGAGGAAGCCGTGTTGCTGTATGCGCGTATTAGCCCTCCGGCACCGAGTTTGGTTCCTCCAAAATATCTGGTCACGGTCACGACCACGTTCCGCAAGTCCCGTTTCTTGATGACTTCAAGCACCGGATATCCTGCAGTGCCTTTTGGCTCCCCATCGTCTGAGGCTCTTTCCGCAAAAGTGCCGATTCCTACGGAATATGCGTAGACGTTATGAGTTGCTCCCGAATGCTCTTGCCTTACTTGGGAGATAAAATCTAAGGCTTTTTCCTCTGAAAAGCAAGGCGCGGCTTGCCCTATAAATCTTGATCTTTTGATGACTACCTCGCATCTTCCCAATTTCCGAGGCGCAATAAACTCCATATGGTCCTCACCTAACACTTACTATTTGCAGACACACTTACTACTACACAAGATTCTATCTTTCTTGACAGATTCCATCAAACTGAGGAAGAAAGAATAGTTAGAAAAGCGTCAAGATTACTCATTTTGGAACATATCGCAGATCTCTACGTCAAAAAGGCGAACGCACAGACAAGAGTTAGCATTTAAGCCAGACTATACGGAATGTGGGATATCCACAAATATGAGTATGCTAAGGAGATGAACTGGGATGTCTTTTATCAAAGACACCAAAAGAGTTGGGAGGATCGCGCTTTCGGTCGTGATTGTGCTTTGTCTCTCCGTATTTCAAGGCATCTATGCTCCGGAAGTAAGAGCCGAGGAGGTTGACAAGAGAGTGATTTCGGTAACTGGCGAATACACAATATACGTCAAACCGGATGTAGCTAGAGTGAGTTTTGGGGTTGAAACCAATGCACTTACAGCTCAAGAAGCTCAGTCGAGTAACTCCTTGGTCATGAACAAAGTCATATCGGAACTCTTGGCACAAGGAATTTCGAGAGAAGACGTTCAGACCTCGAACTTTTCCTTATACCCAGTATATGAGACTCAGGAGAATGTACGTTTCAGTCAGCAAGTATTGGTGGGTTATAGGTGCAACAACACGGTCACAGTGAGGATCAAGGACCTTGGGAAAATAGGGCAGATAATAGATGTGACTGTAAAAGCAGGAGCTACAAATGTCGGCGGAATATCCTTCGGAGTGCTTGACTCCAAGAAGTACGAGGATCAGGTTCTGGCTAAGGCAGTGGAAAACGCCCGACATAAAGCGGAAGTTATGGCTAAAGCCGCGGGAGTGACGATTAAGGATGTCATCAATATGTCTGACGGGTGGGTCTATGTGTCTTCTACGCGGGAGATAGCGAAGTTCGCGGAAAGCCAGTCTGACATGACTCCTATAGAGCCGGGCGAGGTAACTGTAACTGCGACAGTCCGAATGGACTTCACGTTCTAGTGTTTGATATCCCAGCTTAGGAATTTCTAGACGCTGCTCCCTTGACCCAAGAAGGGGGCAGCAGTTTTTTGGTCATACCAGAGGAACAATATGAATCCCAGATGCTGAAGGAAACTGGGGACTCTTGTGGAAATTAAGATCGTAGATTAGGGTAAGTGTTTCCATTCTACAAACTGGCGGCTGGACTACCAGGATACTGAAGAGAAGGTGGGTTTCATCATGCAAGCGACCTTAAGACGGGCCAGGATTGAGGATAAATCTAGAGTTATGCAAATTGAAGAAAGAGCTACTCCCAATTTGAGATATTTGGGAACCATGTTTGAGCACTGGGTGCATGACGATATTGGAGAGTTGTGCGTTGCAGAGGTGGAAGGACAGTTAGTGGGCGTAGGTAAGCTCACGATTCTTTACGACGGATCCGCCTGGTTAGAGGCGCTTCGAGTTATACCTGAAGCTCAAGGCCAGGGGGTGGGCAAGCAGTTCTATAGACGTTTTTTCGACCTCGCCGAAGCAAGGAACGTATCGGTTATGCGCATGTACACTGGTGTGAGAAACCAGACCAGCAGAGGACTAGCTGAAAAGTTCGGTTTTCAAGTTGCAGCTACCTACAGGGGAGCTTCGTGCAATGTAAACCAAGATGCCAATGCCGATCTTATGGGAATGCCTCAGCTAGAAGTAGATGATCTTTTGGCAGATAAGCTGTTAATGGAAGCAAGGACTACGTGGGGCAGATTTTGTGTGATGAATCGAACTTTCTACGAGATGACGCCAGCGCTTGTGCGCTCATGGCTCAATGAGGGCAAAGTGTATGCAGATCCCGATGACGGGACTTTTGTGTCTTTGGGTGCCAGATTCCAGGCAGATCTGTGCTTGCATGTGGGCTTTTTGGGTGGCGATGTTCAAAAAGCACTGGATTTTGCTAGTGCCAAGGCTAGAGAACTACTTGTCCCTTCGATATCGTGTTTGTACCCATCTCGCGACGACCAGTTTGAGAACATACTACTAGAGAACGGGTGGCAACCTGACCCATCTGAGTATTTTGTAATGGAAGTGTTGAGAGAAAATAAGTAGACTATACTGAATGGTATCATACACATGCGGCAGGACCGTATGCATGGTGATTATGTACCTCTAGCGATGTTTCGTTTTGCACCTAATAGGAGGGAGATTGGTGGCTATCAAGACTGTCCTTTGTGATCTTCTGAATGTTCAATATCCGATTATACAAGGTGGAATGGCGTGGGTAGCGACAGGCAAACTTGCAGCTGCCGTAAGCGAGGCCGGCGGATTAGGAGTCATAGGTGTAGGGAATGCTCCACGCCAAGTAGTGAGGGAGGAAATCCATAAGACAAGAGAGCTTACGAACAAACCATTCGGCGTCAATGTGTATCTTTTGTCGCCGTTGGCTGAGGATATTGTCGATCTAGTGATAGAAGAAAAAGTGCCCGTCGTAATTACCGGAGCAGGTAACCCGGGCGTACACATACCGAGATTCAAAGACGCAGGAATAAGGACACTATCCGTGGTCGCATCGGTAAACCTTGCGAAGAGGCTCGAACGTACAGGTGTAGATGCCCTGATTGCCGAGGGAATGGAATGTGGGGGGCACATAGGCGATATCGCAACCATGCCTTTGGTTCCTCAGATAGTTGATGCGGTGTCAATTCCGGTTGTGGCCGCTGGGGGGATATATGACGGAAGAGGCCTCGTTGCGGCGTTGGCTCTTGGTGCGAGCGGCGTACAGATGGGAACTCGTTTTGTCTGCGCAAAGGAGTGCAGCGTTCATCCTAACTACAAAAAAGCAATTATTGCGGCTCGTGACAGGAGTACAGTGGTAACTGGTAGAAGTACAGGGCATCCGGTACGAGTGCTCAACAATAAGCTTGCGAAGCAATTCTTGGAAGCAGAATCCAAAGGGCTTTCGCCGAGACAGATAGAGGCGATAGGGGCCGGGGCGCTTAGGCGAGCAGTTGTCGATGGAGACGTAGAATATGGGTCCTTGATGGCCGGACAAGTCGCTGCAATGGTACACAAAGAGGAGTCGTGTAAGGAAATCATAGATGATATTATCTCCAGTGCTGAGGACGTGTTCAGAAGGTTGTGCAGTATGTGAAAATGCCTTGAAAGTGAGTGATCGCATGTTTAGAGAACGCCAAGACTATGCCGAACCTTATAGGATCAAGATGATTGAAAGAATAGAGTTGGTAGATAGGCCAACGCGTGAGCAACTGATAAATGAGGCCGGGTACAATGTCTTTTCCCTGCCTGCTGACGCTGTGTACATAGACCTTCTTACCGATAGCGGTACGGCAGCGATGTCTGACTATCAGTGGGCGGGTATGATGATGGGAGACGAGTCGTACGCAGGAAGCAGGAACTACTATCACTTGAAAGATTCAGTAAGGGACGTTATGGGTTACGAATATGTAGCGCCAACACATCAAGGTAGGGGTGCCGAACACATCCTCATGAACATCTTTGTGGAGCCCGGAGACCGTGTCCTGGGCAATATGCATTTCGACACGACGGAGGGACATATTCTTCTTCGAGGAGCACAGCCTGTGAATTGTCTCGCGGAAATCGGTTACGATGTTGCTGCAGAAGCACCTTTTAAGGGGAACTTTGACCTCAACTTGTTAGAAGAAGAAATCGAGAGAGATAAAAACAAAGCGGCGCTGATATTGGTAACTATAACTTGCAACAACAATGGCGGGCAGCCTGTCTCTATGGAGAACATAAGGGGAGTACGGGCTATTGCAGACAAGTATCATATTCCCATGTTCTTTGATGCAGCTAGATTTGCTGAGAACGCATATTTTATTAAAAAACTTGAACCAGGGTATGAAGATAAATCAATTGCAGACATTGTAAGAGAAATGTTTTCCTATGGCGATGGTTGTACCATGAGCGCGAAAAAGGACGCGCTGGTCAACATAGGCGGATTCATCGCTTTCAACAATAAGGACAACTACGATAAGGCGATTGAGTGGCAAATACCTTTTGAGGGTTTCGCGACTTACGGGGGGCTGGCTGGGAGAGACCTCGAAGCTGTGGCAAGAGGTCTTAGAGAGGTCCTTGACGAGCGCTATCTGGAGGACCGAATTGGTCAGGTAGCTTATCTAGGCGATCTTCTTACCGCGTGTGGCATTCCGATCGTAAGACCTAGCGGAGGACATGGGATATATGTCGATGCAAAATCTTTGCTGCCGCATATCCCTAGGCATGAGTTTCCGGCTCAGGCTCTGACCGTCGAATTGTTCATAGAGGGTGGAGTTAGAGGAGTCGAACTGGGTGGCTGTGCTTTTGGGCACAAAGATTCTGAAACGGGGGAAGATATTTGGCCTCAGATGGAACTTGTGCGCCTAGCAATACCTAGAAGAGTATATACCGACAGGCACATGGAATATGTGGCCAAGACAATGAAGGCGATAAAAGAACGCGCATCGTCGGTAAAGGGACTTAGGATTGTGCACCAGGCACCGGTGCTCCGCCACTTTACTGCGAGGTTTGAAAGAGTAGGGTAGACCATCAGAATAGTAGGCATCTAATGTGAGCACGTTGTCCGGCATCCTTGGCACTAAGTAAGGTTTTTGCCGGACAACGTGTGTCTTTTTGTTAGTGTTCTTTCACGACTTTACTGCTCAGGCTTGTTTCTGACATGATCTTGCCCAATACAGGACTCAAGACTGCGCCAATTAGTACACCCGAACCTGTTTGAACCACGTTGCCCATTACTTCAGGGAGTATTGCCATGGGCGAATAAATCACGGCGGTTCCCGCCGCGTACCCTGCTATGATCCAAATTGATGCTAGCACCATAGCGAAAACCTGTTTCTTTTTGTCCTTATTGTAGCCTAGCTTGGCCACTATGAAACCTGCCACTCCTTTGATGACCAGAGTCCATGGCGCCCAGACTACGTACCCGCCAAAGATATCTGCAAGAGCCGAACCTAAAGCGCCTGCAACGATGCCGTAAAGTGGGCCGAGAGCAAGGGAGGTGGCGAAAATCACGCCGTCTCCTAGGTGAACGTAGCCTGTTGCGGTCGGTAACTTGAGAAACATAGTAGATACTAATACTATTGAAGTTACCAGACCCAGGACTACCAATGTGATTAGAGAATCATGACTTTTTCCCATTGGAAAACCCCCTTAGATACTTGAAAGTTTGAGTCTGGCTACTTCAGGGGGTTAAAACGTTTAGGCAACTGTGGGTAAAGTACAAGTACCCCAGTCTCCTCCCATTCGGACTATAACTGTCGGCGCCGGAATCTCACCGGACTCAACCGCTGGGGCTGTCGGGCTCGTCCGCCTTTTGCGAAGCGGCATTACCACCGGTCGGGAATTTCACCCTGCCCCGAAGACTGCCAAACATATTATACATCTGGAACGGTTCTCGTGCTTTGTTTTCGAGGAATAGTGTTGCCTATTGGAGAAGCACGAGAACCGACCCCTTGCGACATGGTAGAATAGTCAGTATGGGAGGGATTGAGATGATCTCGGAGGTTCTGCAAGAGAAGGCTGTAGTGAAGGAAGGACTGGATTATCTGCGTTCATGTGAGGAGGAGTATGTTGAACTCATTGCTGAAATTACGCAGGTTCCGGCGCCGAGCAATGAGGAGGACCAGCGTTCGGAATACTTGGAGAAAAAGATGCGAAGCATGGGCTTCCCCTTCGTTGCAAGGGACGAGGTTGGGAACGTGCTGGCCTTTTTCCCTGGAAAAGATCATAAAAAGACCGTTATAAGTATGGCGCATATGGACACGGTTTTTCCATTCGATACAGATCTTACTGTGAAAAGAGATGGCAATATTCTTGCCGCGCCCGGCGTTAGTGACAATTCAGCTTCTTTAGCATGTATGTTGTTGCTGGGCAAGATCTTCAAGCAACACCTGCCTCTTGAACATCCGGTTGTTCTTGTATCTACTGTAGGAGAAGAAGGGTTAGGAGACCTTAAAGGGGCACGATTTTTCTGTGATAACATAGAAAACTATGACTTCGGTGGGTTCCGAATCCATCCCGAAAACGTGGTGTTTCTGAACATAGACGGAGGGATGGGTTATATCGTAAATGGAGGGGTTGGCAGTAGGAGACTCCGCGTAGACTTTAAGGGGCAAGGGGGACATAGCTGGGGCAGTTTCGGCAACACGAACGCCATCTACGGCATAGGGGTGGCAATAGCGAATATTTCGCGGATTCAGGTGCCCGAGTCTCCAAGGACGACTTACAATGTAGGCGTTGTTCAAGGGGGTCATTCGGTGAACTCGATTGCCCAGGATGCGCACATGTTGTTGGATATGAGATCGGTAGACGCAAAATGCTTGGTAGAACTTGAAGAAGAAATAATGAAATGTCTCTTAGAAGCAGCTTCTTCTACTGGAACCGAATATACCATTGCAGTTGTAGGCGATCGGCCAACAGGAGAGATTCCGGTAGACTGTGCCTATATACAGGGCCTTATGGAATTGGGCAAGGAGTGTGGTTATGACCTTACCGTTGGTTATAGCAGTACAGACTCTAATATTCCTTTGTCACGAGGCTGGCCTGCAGTTACAATGGGCTTTAAGCGATCAGAAAACGGACACAAAACCACTGAGTTTCTTTACATCGATTCTTTGGTTCCTGGAATCCAATTTGCGCTTATGTGCTTCGCAGGGCTGCTCTACGACCAATTTTGAATCATGGGGTCGGTTCTGGCGCTCCATCTATTCGGATTTATGGAAGCGCCAGAACCGTCTTCGTAAGGAACCCGAGTCTCCAAACTGCTACGCCCTTTATTCCGTATCTTTTTGCCATGTTAATCCTGACATTGAAACTGGCTGCGTCTTCCAAAAAAACCTCGTACTCCAGTTGCGGTCCTTGCCATTTGATGTGATTGCACAGGTATTCGGGGGCAAATGATCTTTCAGTTGCCTCATCTTCCGAGTATTCTGGAAGCTTGGTCCCTAGATCTTTTGCCGGCGGTTTCGAAAAAAGGTACGTCTTTCCAGAATCCGTAGCATACAAAGTCCCATATGCAGGAACTCCAAGAATGATCTTTCCTGGATCAACTACCTCCATCTCTAGCCTTATCGCTTCGTCAACTTTGTCAAAAGGTGCAGTCGACGTTGGTATAGACCTGTCCTCATATCCATAGGCCATAAGTACAATAGAATCGGCAATTTCGCCGATATGGGCGTGATCATAGCCTTTGAAGCTGCCGTTCAAAGGAGGCACAGATACGGCCAGAGATTTCCCTTCCAAAAAAGCATGGAGTTCATCCAGGAACGCGTTAAAGTTCCTCATGTCTGAATCAGCTGCAGATCGACCAAAACCGATCTCCTCAAAGTCTATTAGCACCCCGTCATACTCGAAAGATGCAGCTGAAATCTCCTTGGCGAGTTTGCTTCTCAAAACAGGGTCCTCGAGCAACGTGCATATACTGCTGTGCTCTTGGTCGGCAAAGTACATTGAAAACAGTTTCACACCTTGCCGCTTCGACTCAAGGATAACCGAAGGCCAGCCATCAGGTTTCTGAAAGCCAGTTGGGTTTTCATCAGATGTTATCGTTCCGTCCTGATTCACAAAAAACCACCCCGCAAAGATTCCTTGGGTGTTTTTGACCAAACCAGAAGAATTTGTGTAAGGATACTCGGCGCCAAATAAATCCTCCCAACTTGAATAGGTTGAAGATCCCAACGCATAGAATCCCCATAGTTCCAATGGCCCTGGTGTTGAAGTTATGTAGACTGAACGACTACTTGCATCCCAGAGTACTTTGTAACCCAGAATCTCGCTGAAAAGACGCAGGGGCACCATTGTAGTTCCGTTAACCAAAGCCGCAGGCTGTGGCATAGCTATTGTTCTACCACCAGCAGTTTCAATGGTAGGCGTTCCAATGGTGACAATTAGACTAACTTCACTCTTGGAATATGTGGCTGCTTTGCCTACTGAGTGCCATCCAATCTGAGCTCCGAGTGATTCTCCTAGCGCTCTTATGGGTACCATAGTGCATCCGTTTTCAACGTAAGGTCTCACCGGGCTATTTATTGGAGCCATGTCAAGAAAGACGTTCGCATACGGTGCTTCTGCTGGAGCAATCTTCAACGAGATATTTGGGTAAGCATCAGGATCCAGATATACCAGTGCCGACTGGGCATTTGCCTTTGCTGAGACTGTAAAGATCGACACAAGAGTACAAACAGCTAGAGCCAAGAGTATCCGTCGTCTGTGGTTTGGATAATGCAATGTAATACCCCTCTTCGTAGACACTGCGGCAATTCGCGCATAGACCAATAACCAATATCGAGCGTGAGGCACAAACCCGCGCCCTCTTTTCCGTATAAGTGCTATTATAGTCTAGTATGACCTAATATGCTACCTTGGGGGTTAACCTAAATTGCGTTCGGAATCTAACAACTGGATAAGAAGCGTCTTGATCCTGTCGATAGGGTGGTTTCTCCTTTATGCTGCCAGAACTGTCTTGTCTGTTACCTTGAAGGACATAGCAGATTATTGGACCCTGACCGAGTCAGCACTAGGCCTAATGAGTTCAAGTTTCTTTCTCGCCTACACCATATTGCAGATTCCCACTGGTTTTCTGGCCGACAGGTTAGGATCGAAAAAGGTGCTGCTAATAGGCTTCAGTCTTCAATCTTTAGCTGTGCTTCTGAGCGGGCTCGCCGTTACGCACCAACAGTTTCTCTGGACACGAGTGATTTCAGGTGCTGGGCAAGCTACATATTTTGCGTGTCAATTCACAATTATTAGCAAGATCGTTCCAGAGGAACGAAAAGCATTGGGGAACAGCGCTTCGGTTGCAGGCTCGGCTCTGGGCACCGGACTCGGGATGGTCTTTGGAAGGCTTCTTTCAAATACTAAGATGGGCTGGAGGCTTCCCTTCATAGTTCTAGGATGTGCCTCGGTAGTCTTTATCTTAGCAATAAAAAAGTATGTTCCCGAACCCGAGCTGCCGCCTCGGGAAACCAAAGGGGCCGGAAAATCAGATTTTGTTGAAAGCACCGAGCCTAAGCCGTTTCACAATAGGTCGGCTTTGTTTCTGACGTTGTTTTCGGTTACACATTTCCTTAGTATGTATGGATTCTATCTTATGCTGACCTGGCTCCCCTACTACTTAGAGGCCATAAGAGGATTTAGTCCCGGTCTTTCGGCAACCATACCTGTCGTCATGCCGTTTGTCATGGCACCCGCCACGATTCTCGGTGGATACATTTCAGATAAACTGGGCAGCAAGGCTCTTGTGATTAACATGTGCTTGCCGCTTTCGGCAATTGCTACTATGGCGATCCCTATGTCGAATAGCACCTTTACGCTTGTCCTTTTTCTTGCTCTTTATGGTGCGACTGGGAAACTTGTCATTGACCCTGGCCTGATTAACTACGTGAGCGAGAGCTCACCACCTGAATCTCGAAGCACTATGTTAGCTCTTTTCAACTTTGCCGGTGCCCTTGCAATGGCGGTAGCACCAGCTGTGACAGGGTATCTAGCGGAGGCAATAGGTAGTTTCGATGTTAGTTTCTTCATGGCTGGAGCTTTCAATTTCCTAGCTCTTGTTTCTTTCATTGTTGCAGCAAAACTTTTTGAGAGAAACAAAAGGTAAGCCTTGGTGTTCGTGCTGCTCTCTTGTGGGGCTGTTTCTTAGCTCTTTGTTTCCAGTATTTTGGTCACCTGACTACAGAGCCGTTAGAATACGAATTTGTCTGCGAAAAACAAGCGCTAAAAGAGGAATTTTAGCAGCAAGAGCGAATAACGCCCAAGAAAAGCAGTTATCGCTCGGTAAAACTAACAGCTGCTATAATTTAGCAGCAATACCTTAAGGAGGGAATACAATGGCGCTCCCAAGTTTGACTCAGGAAGAAAGAATGAAGGCGCTCGAAAAGGCTCAGGACATGCGTAAGGCAAGAGCGGATCTTCGGGAACAACTCAAAAAGGGAGAGATCAAGCTCGAAGAGGTTCTCGACCGCGATGATCCAGTGGTGTCCAGGATGAAGGTCTCGTATCTCTTGGAGTCTTTACCAAGAGTTGGAAAGGTGAAGGCTGGGAAGATAATGTCTGAAATAGGCATTAACGAATCAAGACGTGTTCAAGGACTTGGCAAGCGGCAGAGAGAGGCTCTTCTGGCGCACTTCCAGGATTCATAGAAGTGTCTACTACTGATTGAAAGGCAGTCTCATCGAAAATGAAAAAGGGTTTGCTGTTTGTTATTACAGCTCCTTCGGGATGTGGGAAGGGTACTTTACGGCGCGCATTATTGAGTGAGCATTCGGAGATCAAGTTTTGTCCATCCATTACTACCAGGCAGCCTCGTCCGGGTGAGGTAGATGGGGTTGATTACACTTTCGTCTCTATGCCTGAGTTTTTTAGGAGAAGAGAAAACGATGAATTTGTCGAATGGGCAGAAGTATATGGCAATTACTATGCAACACCTAGACAGGATGTTGAAAAAGCCATTGCCGAAGGATCTCTCATAATACTTGAGAAAGATGTTCAGGGCGCCAGAACTCTGAGAAAAGTGTACCCAGATGGGATCTTTATATTTATCCTCCCACCGTCGATGGAAGAACTCAAGAGGCGAATTGAGTCGAGAGGTACTGAAGAAGAATCTGAAATGGCTATGAGGTTCGACAGTGCTCGCAGGGAAATTGCAGACCTAAGTGACTTTGATTATGTTATCATCAATACAGATATGGAAAGAGCCAAAGATAGGCTATCTGCAATCATTCTGGGGGAAAGAATTGCTCATGGAGATTACCCTTGTGAAAGCCAGAGGAGGTCAATAGATGACAACCCCAACCCTGCGGGACCTAATTCTCAAGACTGGGTCTAAGTACTATTTGGTAGTTGGAATTGCGAAAAGAGCCAGGCAAATACTAGATAGAAAAGAAAGCGGATTCTTGGGTCCGCATAAGCCGGTTACTATTGCTATTGAAGAAATAGCCAAAGGCGAAGTTGTGGTCCGCCGTGTTCCACGTAAGCATACGGCATAAATGTAATATTATTGATGTATCTGGGGCGCCTTTTTTGGGGGCGCCTCAGGTTTCCCAACTTCGGAACAGATTCGGGGTGCAAGTGATAACATGCTTTCAGGAAAAAACATAATAGTAGGCGTATCAGGTGGCATAGCCGCGTACAAGGCCGTAGATGTTGTGTCAAGACTCAGAAAACTCGGTGCCGAAACTCACGTAGTAATGACCGAAAACGCGACTAAGTTGGTTGCACCGCTTACCTTTAGAACCATTTCTGCTCAACCTGTAATTGTACATATGTTTGAAGAGCCTAGACAGTGGAATGTTGAACATGTGGCTCTGGCAGAAATGGCAGATCTGTTTGTTCTGTGTCCGGCTACGGCAAACTGCATAGGCAAGATAGCCAACGGCATAGCCGATGATTTTCTAACTACTACAATTATGGCTTGTACTTGCCCTAGGCTGATATGTCCGGCCATGAACCATAACATGTACGAGAACAAGATAGTCCAACAAAACATCTCCAGACTCAGACGATTAGGCTATGAGATCCTGGAACCGGAATACGGCCGACTGGCGTCAGGGGCTACCGGAAAAGGTAGATTACCTGATCCCGAGAAGATCGTCCAAAAAATAGTGAGTGTCCTCTCGTTTCAAAAAGACCTCACAGGTGTCACTTTCCTTGTAACTGCCGGTCCGACCAGGGAATGGATCGATCCCGTAAGGTATATTTCCAATCCGTCGACAGGGAAAATGGGCTACTCGGTAGCTGAGGCAGCCGCAAAAAGAGGAGCCAAGGTTTACTTGGTGTCAGGTCCCAGCCAACTTGAGCCGCCTTCTGGAGTCATATTGAAGAAGGTGGAGACAACCGAAGAGATGTTGGATGCCTGTCTTGAGGTATATCCTGAAGTGCAGGTCGTTATCGGCTGTGCCGCTCCGGAAGACTTTAAGCCTGTTGGGTTCAGCGGAGAAAAGATCAAGAAGCAAGGAGACCTGCTGCATCTTTCTTTTGCCGAAACTGTAGACATTTTGAAAACCTTAGGAGAAAGTAAAGGGTCAAGGATTCTGGTAGGTTTTGCTGCCGAGACAGATAATATTTTGGAGAACGCGATGGCCAAGATCACCAAGAAGAACCTCGACTTTATCTGTGCCAATCAAGTCGGACTGCCAGACAGGGCTTTTGGTGCTGATACCAATGCTGTTACGATAATAATGCCTGAAGGCACGCATCTAGATGTGGGTCCCTCATCCAAATTTGAAGTCGCCATGGCTATTATTGACCAGGTGAAGACCATCCTTGACGAACGAAGGAATTGATGTGGATCTCGTCAACTGCGTAGATATTGTGGTAGATGTTCCGACGATGGGCGATAAGACATTTACCTACAAAGTGCCGCAAGATTGTTTCCTACCCTACGGTGCCAAAGTCTATGTTCCATTTGGTCGGAGAAATGTGGACGGGTATGTCGTTGGTCGTCCTGCTACTGTGCCCGAAATTGACCTGAAAGATATCATAGCTGTGTATGATATCAATTTCCTGCCGCCGAAGCACCTTCTAGATTTTGGTCTCCTGCTGAGAGATTACTACTTAGCTGCTATTTCGTCCTTTTGGGGCTACTTGTGGCCGCCTCAGGTCAAGAAAACTGCTTTAACGAAGGAACAACCGCCAGCATTAGGCGTACGAGAGGATAATGCCTTCTACGTCTTTGAAAAACCGCGAAATCTTGATTCGGCCAATCGTGAGTGCTTCGTTCAAGGTTCAGATTCGTTTAGATGGAAGACGTACGTTGATGCAATCGACAAAACCATCAGTTCTGGTTCCAACGTGCTGGTACTTGTACCTGAGATCAACAAAGCCCATGATTTCGAGCAAAGATTGGAGCCCATTTACGGTAAAGAGACCATTGCTGTAACACACTCCGATATGACCACTGCTTCGAGAAAAAAGCAGTGGCTCGATGTAAAAGATGGCAAGAAACGGATTGTGGTGGGTACGAGATCTGCAGTTTTCAATCCCATAAGGGATCTAGGGCTCGTCATTGTCGATGATGAAGAATCACTGCATTACAAAGCAGAAGAGTATCCCAAGTACAACGGGAGAACGGTTGCGAGATTACGTGGCAAATATGAGAATTGTTCCGTCATCTTGGGCTCATATGTGCCCTCTGTAGTCGCGAACGTCGGTCTATCGGAAGGCGGGTTTTGCGGCTTTATGGAAGGGTTCCCTATGAGCGATAAGGTGGATTCGAAGATAGTCAGTCTTTTGGGAAGCAAAAAAAGAGTTCTTATAAGCAAAGAACTGCACCTTGCACTGGCAGATGCGTTTGCTTCTGAGGAGAGAGGTCTTCTATTCCTAAACAGACGAGGCACCGCATCTAGTCTTGCATGTACCGAATGCGGAAATGTTATCTTGTGTCCTAGGTGCTCAGTGCCCATGGCGTATCACTCGAAAGAAAGCGAGCTTGTGTGCCATACTTGTGGGTATAGGCACGCTCCTCCGGTTCAGTGCCCGGTGTGTCAAGGTGTTGACTGGAAACTGATTGGTTATGGCATAGATCGAGCTCGTTCCGAGTTCAACAAGCGATTCCCTAGGGTTCCGGTTTTCCAAGTGGACCAAGACTCCAAAGCGTCCATTGACGAAGCCATTCGAGGATTTGAGTCACAGAGACCTTCGTGTTTGCTATGTACCCAGATGATCTTCAGCGTCTCAGAGATTCCTGAAGTGAGCGTTTTGGGTGTTTTATCTGCCGACAACATGTTGAATCTCCCGGACTATCTAGCGCCAGAAGAGGTCTTTAGGCTGCTCATGAGACTGCTTGGCATTTTGAACGGTAACGAAAGATCCACTTACACAGAAAGCAGGAAGCGCTTCATCATTCAGACACTAAACCCAGGGCACCATGCCATAAAGGGAGTGTTGGATCCAGAGTTTTTCTATGCTATAGAGACACAGAACAGAAAATCCCTGCAATACCCTCCTTTCGGATTCATCATGAGGATCACTGTTGCAGGAAAGTCCGAGGAAAAAGTCATTGAGGCGTCTGAACTATTGGCTGCCGAAATCGACAGCAAGTCAGACAAAATCACCGTTTTAGGCCCCAGCCCTGCTCCCAAGGTTAAGGTGCGAGGGCAGTACAGATGGCACATAATGGTGAAGTCGCCGGTCAGAAACTGCGCGACCGAAGCTGTGAAGACATCTTTGCCTATTGTTACGTCCCCACAGGTGAAGGTATATGTAGACCTCGAAGAACCTTTCGGCGCGTTCTGAACGTGACCTGAGTACTGCGTGACCTCATCTGTTTGTTTCTCAAAGCGTCTGCCTTACTGTATAATTAGAAAAAGGGTGACCGTGCGCGAGATTCCTGGCTCTGTAGCTTAAGCTAGGTTAAGTCTATCGCACAGATACCATTACCAGATAAGTTGACAAGCGTATACAAAGTTCAAGGGTGATACTATTGGGTAATATCGAAATACGTACTTTTGATGACCCTGTACTTAGAAAAAGAGCGAAACCCGTTCCTAGGGTGAATAACAGCGTCAAGAAAACACTCGATGACATGCTCGATAGCATGAGAGCAGCGTCGGGAGTTGGATTGGCTGCTCCACAGGTAGGCGTTTCGAAGCGGCTTGTAGTCTTGGATGTAGGGGAGGGACCGTACTTCTTGGTGAATCCCGAGATAGTGTCTGAATCCGATGAGAAAGAAGTCCAGTGGGAAGGATGTCTGAGTTGGCCTGGTTTTGTTGGAGAAGTGGAAAGACCTGTGCGGGTGCTTGTCAAGGCATTGGATAGAGACGGTCGGAATACATGGATTGAAGGAGAGGGCCTCCTTGCCAGGGCTTTGTGTCACGAGATAGACCATCTAGATGGTATTATGTTTGTAGACAAAGCGATATCTATAACCGAGATTGAGGAGGAAGAAAATACCGAGGAAGGGAATGAAAAGGAACTCGGTCTTACCTGTGTTTTTATGGGTAGTCCAGAGTTTTCTTTGCCATCATTGGACGCCCTTATTCGGGCGGGGATTAGCGTTCCACTTGTAGTCACTCAACCAGATCGCCCGTATGGCAGAACTGGAATCCTAATGCCAACCCCTGTCAGGAAAAGAGCTACCGAACTTGGACTCAAGGTTATCACACCTGAGGACATGAGCTGTCCTGATGTCGTTTCGGCAATCAAGGAAGTTCAGCCCGATGTTATAGCAGTGGTTGCTTTTGGTCAGAAGCTGCCAAAGGAAGTGCTCGAGATTCCGAAATATGCGTGCCTAAATGTGCACCCTTCTTTGCTGCCTAAGTACAGAGGAGGTAATCCCATTCAGAGGCAACTTATGGCCGGAGAAACCGAAGTCGGTGTATCAATAATGTACATGGACGAAGGCATGGACTCCGGTGACATATGCCTTCAGAGAGTTGTTCCAGTTGGGCCCGACGAGACTCTAGGCACACTTGAAAAACGCCTTTCGGTCGTAGGTGCGGATGCATTACTCGAGTCGATTCACGCAATTTATGAAGGCTCAGCTCCGCGTATTGCTCAAGATGAAAAGGTGAAGACCGTTGCTTTTCATCTGAAGCCTGGCGAAGATGTGATCGACTGGACCCGTCCTGCTACAGAGATCCATAATTTAGTAAGAGCGCTTTCGCCCGCTCCAGGTGCAGTTACCACCTTTGGTGACGAGCGTATTAAGATATGGCAAACCGAACTGGCTGACTCAAATGAGAAAGAGGATTCAGACTCAGCTCCGGGTACGATAATTGGAATCGAAGAATCTAAGTTGTTGGTTCGCTGTGGCGAAGGATTGCTAGCAGTTACAGAAGTGCAACCGGAAGGCAAGAGGCGGATGTCAGCCAAAGCTTTCTTGGCAGGTCGGCAGAAAGGGCCCTTCCGATTTGGCGACCTAGATAAATAACGCAATCTGTGGAATAGATTCTGTGGCATATTATATGAAGGAGGGATCGACATGGACATAGGATACTTGATTTTTGTATTGCCCGCTCTTGTATTTGCTCTATGGGCTCAATCTAGAGTCAGTTCTGCTTACAGGCGGTACTCTGAAGTCAATTCGGAAGCAGGTTTGCCTGCCTATAAGGTTGCCGCGAGACTCTTGCAGGAGTCTGGCCTTGGCGACGTCAAGATTGAGAGAATATCTGGAGAACTTACGGACCATTACGATCCTAGGGACAAAACTCTTAGGCTATCGTCAGGTGTTTACGAGAGCAGTTCAGTAGCAGCATTAGGTATTGCCGCCCATGAGGTGGGGCACGCTGTACAACATGCAGTTGGGTACGCTCCGCTCGCAATAAGAAACGGCCTCGTGCCTGTAGTTCAGCTAGTATCAAATGCTGCATTCCCACTTTTCTTGATAGGACTGATAACCCAATCAGGGTTTCTTATGGACCTGGGACTTTTGTTCTTCCTAGGCGCCGTCATCTTCCAGATAGTGACTTTGCCTGTTGAGTACGATGCTTCAAAACGTGCGATTAACATGCTGGAGGGACTTGGCTTTGTAGCGGGGCAGGAATCAGTTGCGGTTGGCAATATGCTAAATGCCGCAGCGCTTACGTATGTCGCAGCTACTGCAATGGCATTAGCACAATTCATGCGTCTTTTTCTGCTGCGTGGAAGGCGTGACTGAGGTTGCCCAAAGACACCAGGGGCGTTGCGCTACAATTCCTTGAGAGTCGAGGCTCTTTTCCTGGCGGTTTGGATGAGATTGAGTTGCCAGATGAGCGAGACAGGGCATTGCTTAAGGAATTAGTTAATGGGGTACAGCGATGGGAACGGTTGTTAGACTACTATGTTTCAGTGTTTTGTGCAAGGCCGAGCGCAAGGATATCTAGCAGAGTCATGAACGCTCTCAGACTCGGTGTTTATCAATTGGTCTTTATGGGCATACCTTCATACGCTGCAGTAGATTCAGTAGTGCGATGCATGAGAGACAAAGGAGAGAAGAGTTTCGTAAACGGTGTGCTCAGAAGTGTAGCAAGAAACGTCGGCCACATCGAATTGCCATCGATTGACGCGCGCCCCTCCGAGTACGCAGGATTAAGATATTCCTACCCGGACTGGATAGTAAGACGGTATAGTGATTCTTTCGGGTTTGCGAACACTCTTGCCTTGCTTAAGGCTCAGAATACACCTCCGCCACTTACGCTTCGTGTTAACACAACCAAGACTGATAGGGGCACACTGCTTGGCTTGCTTGTCGAAGAGGGTTACCACGCAGAACCGGGGAGCCTGCCGTTCTCAATCAAAGTGAAGAAAGGGCGTTGTGTTGATCAATTTCCAGGATATCAGGAGGGTCTATTTGTAGTGCAGGATGAAGCTGCGATGTTGCCAGCTTTGGCCCTTGAAGCCCAACCCGGTGACTTAGTTTGGGACGTGTGTGCAGCTCCTGGAGGAAAATCTACCCAGCTTGCAGAAATGGTGTCACCAGACGGGATGGTGGTGGCATCGGACATATCCTTGCAGCGGGTGTGCATGATAGTGGAATCTCGACGTCGTCTTGGCCTTGATAACGTTTCTGCCTGTGTTTTGGATGCCACCAAAGAAGATGAAGTTTTGGCTACCTTCAGGCGTGAAGGACTGCCTATTCTTTATGACAGAATCTTGGTAGATGCTCCGTGCTCGGGTTTAGGCACAATAGGCAAGAATCCGGATATTAAATGGCAGAGACATGAGTCTGACATAAAGAGGCTTGCAGAACTGCAGAAACAGATTCTTGAAACAGCAGTACGTTTTCTTAAGCCCGGGGGTTTTGTCGTGTACAGCACTTGCACTTTGACTTCAGAGGAAAACGAAGGCGTGTGGTGTGAGTTTCTTGAAAAGAATAGCCGTACGATGGAAGCGCTGACGTTACCTGAGCGATTCATGCAAGGTTCGGGGTCTCTCCAGAGTGCGCAGGAACGCGGTCGGGAACGCGGTTACGTTTATGTACTACCGCATGTCCATCAGACAGACGGTTTTTTTATTGCCAAGGGGCGCAAGACTTGTTCTGAGGCACATAGTGCGCCCTTATACATAGAAAGTTATGAGCAACGGGGATGTGATATTTAGGTGGAAAAGCCTCATGTTTTGGACCTATCTCTGGTTCAGATAGAAAAAATGATAACCGATCAGGGTTTTCAACCATATAGGGCAGAACAGTTGATTGGTTGGATCTTCAAAAAATACGCATCGTCTTATGACGAGATGACAGATCTTCCAAAAGACCTAAGGACCTATATGGCTTGTAACACGGATCTACATGCACTGTCTATGCTGGCATGTTACTCAGAGCGGTCCGAAGAATCCAGACGCTACTTGTGGGGCATTGATGATTCACCGGTTTGCGAGTCAGTGTTGCTTACTTACAAGTACGGGACTACAGGGTGTCTTTCAACGCAGGTAGGTTGCCCAGTTGGGTGCAGTTTCTGTGCTTCGGGGAAACTAGGTTTCGACAGGAATTTGACTAGAGGCGAAATTATCGATCAACTCCTCGGAATGTGCCGCAACACCCACGAGCGCATAGGCAGGGTAGTTTTCATGGGAACAGGGGAGCCTTTCTTCAATTACGATAACGTCATGGACGCGATAGCGCTACTGTCTGAACCGCGTACATACGATATGTCGCCTCGGAGGATTACAATATCTACTGTAGGTATTCCGGCTGCAATACGTAGGTTTGCCCACGATTCAAATGGTGTTCGGTTGGCAGTTTCGCTTCATGCATCGTCAAATCCTACGAGAGACAGGCTAATTCCTGTAAATGAGGTATATCCGCTCAACGAGGTAATGAGTGCCGTGAGGTATTTTGCAAAAGTTACGGGGCAAAGAGTAACTTTTGAGTATATGCTACTTAGGGGCGTAAACGATTCTGGTGAGGATGCGTTAGCGCTGGCGCATCTTTTAAGCGACTTGGATTGTCTCGTGAACCTTATCCGATGGAACCCTGTGCCGGGAGTAGACTACCAGGTGACCGAAAAAGGTCAGACAGACAATTTTAGGAGAATTCTTGAAAGAAACCATGTAAAGGTTACAGTACGTCGCAGACTAGGTGTTGAAGTAAAAGGTGCCTGCGGGCAGCTTCGGAGAGCAAAAAGTTAGGTAGCAGGAGGGATCAAAGACCTTGAGGTGGACTGCTAGCTCATCCCAGGGACTCGTAAGGTCTGAGAATCAAGATTCGTGGTCAGTTGACCGTTTTGCTCGCAAAGACGGGAAAGAAGCATGGCTGGCTATGGTCGCAGATGGTATTGGAGGCAGAGAAGGCGGACAGATAGCCTCCAGTTTGGCTGTTGAGTCTGTAAAAGATTTCTTCTCGCAGTCTTCTTGGGATGAAGACCCTGTGGATTTGCTGACGGAAGCCATGATATATGCCAATACAAGGGTCTTTGAGGCAGGCACCGCCGACAGCAGTATAACAGGTATGGGTACAACTCTTACCTGCGTTTTGGTATACCAAGATGAAACAAAAGCCTTCATAAGTCATGTTGGGGACAGTCGGGCGTATATTGTTTCCTTCGGGCAGATAAGACGCATTACCGATGATCACTCGGTGTCCGGCGAGCTTCTGAGGAAAGGCGCCATAACAGAGGAAGACGCCATGAACCATCCAAATAGAAACATGCTTACCGCAGCTTTGGGAACTCAGATATCACTTGAGCTGTCTCTTTACGAAGAGACACTGCTACCCGATGATGTAATAGTCTTGTGCACAGATGGGCTTACAAGTCTTGTTTCTGCAGAAGAAATCCGCCAGACAGTCCTAGATTATGACTATATGAACGTTGCAAGCGAGCTTGTGGGTCTTGCGAACAACCGTGGCGGTTATGATAATGTGACAGTGATTCTGCTTTGGCCAGACATCTCAGATCAATCAGTGTCCACCAGAGGTGAAGCAGAATGAGTTCAACCGATGATATGCTTGGCAAGATGATCGCCGGTCGCTATGAGATCGTGGAGAGAATAGGCAGCGGCGGCATGGGGGTTGTTTGGAAAGCTAAGGACAAAGTCCTAGATAGATACGTAGCTCTCAAGATTCTGCGACCAGAGATGAGCGAGGATGAGGATTTTGTACAAAGATTCAGGCAGGAAGCAAAGGCTGCCGCATCGCTATCGCACGCCAATATTGTGAGCATATACGACGTAGGGCAGGACCGAGGTCTGCATTTTATTGTTATGGAGTTAGTTGAGGGCAGAACTCTACGCGACATACTCAACGAAACAGGTAGTCTACCAGTTGATGAAGCCCTAAGCATAGCAGCTCAAATATGTTCAGGTCTTGCTCACGCCCATGCTAGCGGTATTATCCACAGGGACGTGAAACCGCAGAACATCCTAATAACCAGAACCGGACAGGTAAAAGTGGCTGATTTTGGTATTGCAAGAGCTTTAGGAGCGGCGTCCAATACAGGAAAGAGCATGGTAGTTGGCTCGGCTTCGTATCTTTCGCCTGAGCAAGTAAGAAACGGGGTTGTTTCGGCTGCCTCGGATCTTTATTCCCTAGGAATTGTTCTTTACGAGATGCTTACAGGTCAAGTGCCGTATACTGGTGACACGGCTGTAGCTGTGGCGCTTCAGCACGTTGAAGGTAGGATCCCTTCAGTTCGCGAGAAACGGCCAGAAATCCCCATAGAACTGGAGATGTTGATTACAAAGGCGCTTGCGAAAGATCCGGAGGACAGATTCCAGTCTGCTCAAGAGATGCTAGCAGCAATGCGGCGATTGAGTTCGTATGTTAATGTAAGTCCACACGCGGAACCGATACCAAAGGGTGATGAAAGAGTGTCGCGGCAAAAGAAAAAGTCGTCGAGCAAAGCTCTGAAGCTGCTTGGAATAGTGGTTCTGGTTGGGTTGGGCGTGGGGGGTTATTTTATCTACGCTTTCAACAATTGGATGTCTGTACCTGTTGTCGAAGTACCAGACATCGTTGGAAAGAACCAAGTTCAAGCCCAGGAGATGTTGGTTGAACGCGGACTGGTCCCAAGGCTTTCCGCAGAGAAATATGACCCGGATGTGCCGGCAAATACTGTGATATCTCAAAGCCCGCTAGGTGGAGAAAAGGTGAAAAAGGGCCGAGAAGTCTATTATGTACTGTCCAAAGGAGAATCATTGGTAAGTGTTCCTGATGTGCGTGAATTGACCCTCAGAGAGGCGCAGCTGGAGCTTGAAAACAGGAACCTGCAGCTTGGGAATGTAGATCGTGTTTTCAGCGATACGGTGCCTGAGGACCATGTGATTTCACAGAACCCGCGGGCGAATACTTCAGTATCCATAGGCACACGGGTTGATCTTTCAGTATCGAAGGGTCCTGAAGAAGAAAAAACAGTTGTTCCGCGTCTAATAGGATTGTTATTAGACAAGGCAGAAAGTACTCTTGCCGACCATTCCTTGGAGCTAGGTGAAGTGGCCGAGGTTCACACCAACCTAGCCTATGGCACTGTTATGGCTCAAGATCCAATCGAAGGCACAGAAGTTTTAGCTCACAGCAAGGTCAATGTCACGATTTCGATCGGGCCTGAGGAACCAATGCGGTCACATACAACACAAATCAGAGTTCCAAAAAAGGATGGTCCAGTGCGCGTAAAGGTAGTGGTATTGGATATGCGGGGAGAGTCCGTCTGCTATGAGAAGGATGAGGCTCCTGATGAAGTCATAAGTGTTACATTTGAATACAAGGGTAGCGCGGCTCTAGTCAAGGTATATTTCGACGATAAGTTTTCGTATGAGGAGGTAATCAAACCTTAGAAAGAGGTGCTAATCAACCTTTGATTGGTAGAGTGCTAAGCGTACATTCGGCCGCATGTGATGTAGATTTGGGGGATAGACTGGTTTCATGTGTAATGAGAGGCCGTTTGAAGATCTCCGAATCTCAAGTCTATGCCGGGGACATAGTGACAGTATCCTATGTCGAGGGCCTCTATGTGATCGAAGAAATACATAGACGCACTAATCTCTTAGTGAGGCCGCCCGTAGCCAATGTTGAACAAGGTGTTTTGGTGACAGCTGTTACTAAGCCTCCGGCTAGATATTTGTATATTGATAGGGTCCTGGTTCAAATGGAGTACGAGGGCGTCCGCGGGGTGATCTGTGTCAACAAGCAGGATATAGAGGATCCTGAGCAGATAGCTGAGATCGTGGATGTATATTCCATGGCTGGATACGAATGTGTTGTCACCTCAGCTCTCACAGGTTATGGTTTGAGCGAACTAGGCGGGATTCTTGACGGAAAAGTATCGGTTTTTGCCGGCGAAAGCGGCGTAGGTAAATCGAAAATCATCTCTTCGCTTCTAGGAGCAGATCTGCTAGTAGGCAACCTATCGCAAGTCGGTCGCGGCAGGCATACCACAAAATGGGTAAGACTCTTTCCTATAGGCGATCACGGCTACGTTGCAGACACGCCGGGGTTTTCGCGGATGGATCTTGTGCCGGTTGAACCCCATGAACTTGGCCTTTTGTTCCCTGAGATCAAAAAATACGCAGATTTGTGTCATTTTCCAAGGTGCCTTCACAAAACAGAGGAAAGGTGCCGCGTAAGAGACGCACTTTCAGAGGGCGCGATTTCTCCTAGGCGTTACGAAAGTTACCTCAAGTTGCTAGAAGAAGCAACTGAGAAAAGGAGATACTCATGATGGGTCATTCGGGTCTTGAGAGCAAGATAAAGAGCGTCAAAGTAGCTCCGTCACTTCTATCCGCAGACGCGCTGGAGATGGGACGGGATGTAGCTAGAGTCAAAGACGCAGGAGCCGATCTCTTGCACCTTGACATAATGGACGGACATTTTGTACCTAATCTGACTTTCGGGCCAGACATTGCGAGAAACTTGTACAAAATAGGATTGCCTCTCGATGTTCACCTTATGGTGTCCAACCCAGATTCTGCACTCGGTTGGTTCTGCGAGTATGCAGAATACGTAACAATTCATGCTGAAGCGACTCCTCATTTGCATAGGTTGCTAAGGGAAATACGGGATAGGGGTTGCAGAAGCGGGGTAGCGCTTAACCCTTCAACTTCTCCCGATTTCTTGCCATATATTCTTGATGAAGTGGATATGGTACTTGTTATGACCGTAAATCCGGGATTGGGAGGTCAGTCGTTCATTCCCGCAATGCTCCCAAAAATCCAAAAAATCCGGCACCTAATTGATGAGAGTGGTCTGCGTATTGAAATCGAAGTTGATGGCGGCATAACTGCGGACAATTCGAGCCGGGTGATTGAAGAGGGGGCTGATATCCTGGTATCAGGCAGTTACATTTTTTCGAGCGATGATATACCCGGTGCCATAAGAAGTCTGAAAAGACTCGGCCCAGGTGAATGCTGATAAGAGGGTTGACTTACAGGACACGATAGAATTAATAACACCTCCCGCAAATCAAAGACACGAGAGGTGTTATTCTAACTTGAGACCAAAAGCCTATCTAGTAGCACGTTGTACCTTTCCGCTGCGGAGACACCTGGTGCACACCCACATCCTCTTTTGCGTATTTCCAACTACTACACGGACGCGCTGAACATTGGGGGACCAGTCTCTCTTCGTCTTTATGTTGGAATGGCTGACGCGGTGGCCAACCGCTCTCGTTTTACCACAGATCTCACACTTGGGCATATGATTCTAACCTCCTCAAACCTAGTAGCCTGCTTATTTTAGCACACAACTTCAGGCAGGAGAAGCGATATTCTTTGTTGAATAGTCTCTCCGGCGGTTAAATGTGCTATCTAGAAAGCATTCAGTCTTTACAAATTTTCTTATGTACGTACTATTGTATTGTATACTTTGTGCCGTGAAAGACAGAATTGGAGTGTAACCTGTGGTAGGAAAAGAGATTAGGACAGATATTGGTAAGATGGCTCTGTCGGAAGAAGCTATTGCGACCATCGCCGGGGCGGCTGCAACTGAGTGCTATGGGGTAGTGGGAATGGCAGGTCGCAAGATGACTGACGGGCTATCTGAACTTCTGGGTAAAGAGAACCTATCAAAGGGTGTGACTGTATCTATTGACGGCGATGATCTATATGTCGCTGTTTCGGTCATACTTGGTTACGGGGTCAAGATCCCCGAAGTCGCTAGGATGGTTGCAGAGAAGGTTCGTTACACTCTAGAAAATTACACAGGCCTAGAGGTCAAGCGAGTAACAGTCAACGTAGAGAGCCTAAGGTTTCAGGATGCGGAGAATTAGAAAATGACCGAGCTATGTATGAATGGCGATTTGTTTATACACATACTTGCCCACGCGAAAGACTATTTGTACCATAGAAAAGAAGAAGTGGATGCCTTAAACGTTTTTCCGGTACCAGACGGAGATACAGGAACAAATATGTACCTCACCTTGTGTTCTGCTGTTGAAAGCCTCAACGGGAAATCTGCGATTGCACTGTGTGAGGCTTCAGAAATTGCGAGCAGAGGAGCGCTCATGGGAGCGCGCGGAAATTCGGGGGTTATTCTATCGCAGATTCTAAGAGGCATTGCCAAAGGATTTGCAGACAAAGATTGTGCAGGGCCCGAAGATATCGCACTCGCCATCGAAGAAGCCGTTGTAACTGCGTACAAAGCTGTCATGAAGCCTGTGGAGGGAACGATTCTCACCGTATTGCGGGGAATGAGAGACGCGGCGTTGACCCAGACAATGGTTGGCGATGTGACTATCGAACAGCTTCTCAGGGAATGTGTTTTTAGAGGCAAAGAGGTCTTACAGGGCACTCCCGAATTGCTTCCTGTACTGAAAGAGGCGGGTGTTGTAGACGCGGGTGGCCAAGGCCTTGTTTACATTGTTGAAGGAGCTCTTGCATGGTATGAGAAGGAGCAGTCTATTCAACACGATGTGTTACAAGAGGTTGCCCCGAGCGTATCTACCCCAGTTGTTCATGAAGAGGACATTGTTAGTATTCAGAATCCTTACGACACTCAACTCTTGATTCTCGGAGATGGTCTTTCGATTCAGGATATAAGGCAGGCACTTGATCCCTTGGGAGATTCTATGCTCGTTGTGGGCTCAGGCGACGTTGTGAGAGTTCACATTCACACTGAGGCACCCGAACGAGTAATAGGTGTGTGTAGGCAATATGGGCAGATCGCTGAAGTTACAATCGACAATATGATTGAACAATCTAAAGCGGCTCTTAAGCTTAGAGATGCCGCAAAGACTGTAAATGCGCAGGATAGACTGGGCAGTTTGCCACTGAGCGCTGCGAAAAACATAGGCGTAATCTCCGTGGCAACCGGCGACGGGCTCAAGGCTATAATGAAGAACCTCGGATGCGATCTGGTGATGGATGGCGGCCTTACAATGAATCCGTCAACAAGCGACGTAGCCGCGGCAGTAAACTCATTGGGTACAAACAAGGTGATATTTTTGCCCAATAATTCAAATATCTTCTTAGCAGCGAAACAGGCTAAGAGACTTACTGGTCGGAGAATGTACATTGTGCCCTCCAAAACTGTGCCGCAGGGGATATCTGCTCTTTTGTCGCTCAATCTAGATGAAGATATGGAGTATAATCTGCGCAAAGCGGGAAAAGCAATTCGCAGTGTTAAGACTGGTGAGGTTACATTTGCCGCGCGGAACGGCAAATTCGGAAAACACGTATTCAAAAAGGGTGACATAATTGGCCTAGCAGACGGCAAGGTAGAGGTAGTAGGGAACGATCCCCAGGAAGTGCTTGAGGCGCTCATGGCCAAAATGGTGCGGGAAGACGATTCCGTGATAACTGTATACTACGGACAAGACGTTGATGAAAGCACGTCTAGGGAAGTTTATGAGATGTTAGCAGATGGTTTTGGCGACGCTTGCGATGTAGAGGTGCATTCTGGCGGACAATCTTTATACTACTACATTGTGTCGGTGGAGTAATGGAGAAAGGGATATCGTTAACGCAGGATATCAGATATCTCAAAGGGGTAGGCCCGAAGAGGGCCAAAGAGTTTCATTCGTTGGGAATTGAGACGGTTAAGGATCTTTTCGACTACTTTCCGTTCAGAATAGATGATTTTTCCCGAACCAAGAGAATCGCTGATCTTAAGCCTGGCGACGAAGTGAGTGTAGCAGGGAAGATCATCACAACCACGACAATACCGGGCCTGCGAGGGCCTGTTTTGCGTGTGGGCATGTCAGACGGAACAGGGATCTGCTATCTGGTGTGGTACAACATGCCATATCTCGCCAGAAGAATGCGTCGGGGGATGCAAGTTTTCGCGTCGGGAAAGGTAGAATGGCGTCGCGAGGGCTGGGAGATTGCTCACCCTCTTATACAAGAAAACGTACAGACAGGGTCCAAAGGACCAATCATCCCAATATATCACTGCAAAGCCGAGATTCCTTCCTCAACCATATCCAGGATTATTAGGGAAAATCTCTCGGACTACCTTGATTTAGTCACGGAACTGATTTCTGATGACGTTGTTGCCAGACAGGAGCTTATGGGCCACCGGGAGGCCTACAACGAGATTCATTGTCCTACCCATGCGGAAAAGTGGTACAAAGCCCGTAGAACGTTTGCCTTCAGAGAGGTTTTTTTGCAGCAAATGGCACTTCTTATGATGAAGAAAGAGAACGCGACTACAGGTACGAGATCTTGTTTCAAAGACTTCTCTCTTCCTCGGGAGTTTGTTGATTCTTTGCCCTTTCACCTGACTACGGCACAAGAAAAGACAATCGAAGACATTGAGAAGGATCTCTCCTCTGGTCGGGCTATGAACCGATTGATCCAGGGTGATGTGGGTAGCGGGAAAACAGTTGTCGCCATTTGGGCGCTGCTAGCCGCTGTGAATAACGGCTACCAAGGTGCGTTTCTGGTCCCTACAGAGGTCTTGGCTAGGCAACACCTAAAAACAATCCAGGAACTTGCAGGCAGATTTGCTAGGATCGGCTTCCTTTCTGGGAGCATTTCTGCTTCTGAGAAGCAAGCAGTTCTTGGGAGCATTGCGGAAGGATCCACAGATGTCCTAATTGGTACTCACGCCATGCTGGAGCCAAATGTCAGATGGGCCAATCTTGGACTAATTGTCACTGACGAGCAGCATAGATTTGGGGTAAAACAGCGTCTGAACTTGTCGCACGAAACCACGGCACCTCATGTCCTAGTGATGAGTGCTACGCCAATCCCTAGATCTCTGGCTCTTACGATTTACGGGGACCTTGACATATCTGTGATCGACGAATTGCCCTATGGTACTAACAGGGTCAAGACGCAGCTCTTAGGATACAGCAAGCGCAGAGCTGCCTACGACACGGTGCGCCAGGAGATCGAAAAAGGGCACCAAGCGTATGTAGTATGTCCTCAGATTAGCGAAGGCAAATCGGATCGTAAATCTGTCGAACGCGTTTTTGATGAGTTAAGCAAGGGCTATCTGCAGGGTGTAAAAGTGGGGTTGGCCCATGGAGGTATGTCTCGAGACTTTTTGTCGCAGCAGATGTCAGATTTCGCTGAAGGATTGATCCAGGTGCTTATCGCAACTACCGTGGTAGAAGTGGGGATAGATGTGCCTAACGCCACATGCATGGTGATAGAGGGAGCGGAATCGTTTGGTCTCGCTACCTTGCATCAGTTACGAGGCAGAGTAGGACGGGCCGGGCAAGACGCATTTTGTTTCCTCATTCCTTCTCACGACGAGACTAGTTCTGTGGACAGACTGAAAGTATTTAAGACTGTATTTGATGGGTTTGAACTTGCGGAATTGGATCTTTTGCAGAGAGGTCCAGGGCAATTCTTTGGCGTAAAGCAGCATGGGCTTAGCAGCCTTAACGTCGAAGATCTAGGAATTACCACGGAGACTATAGAGGAGGCTAGGCTAGAAGCTAGGCATGTCATGGAGGCTCTTAGGCAGAGTGACCGTGTTCCTCACGAATTCAATCCACTTCTGAACGAAATCCAGAGTCGGTTTGGGGATCTGGCGCAACACGCGAGATCTAGATAACCTAGGTTTATCGAAGATACAATAGATGTTATTATCATAACATAAGCAGTTACAATGACTCAGTCTACTGAAAGCCATGCGAAACGGAGGTTGGTCTATTGCAGTCCGCAGTTTATCCAGGGAGTTTTGATCCTATTACCAACGGACATCTTGATATTATCAAACGAAGTGCCAGATGTTTTGACAAGCTATACGTTGCTGTATTTAGTAATCCCGCAAAAACGCCCTTGTTTTCTGTCGATGAGAGGCTAGAGATGATCAGAGAAGAATGCAAAGATATGCCGAACGTTGAAGTCGTAGGAGCTAGCGGGCTTTTAGTCGATTTTGCTAGGCAAAATGGCATCGACGTAATGGTCAAGGGGTTAAGAGCAGTTTCGGATTTTGACTATGAATTCAAAATGGCGTTGATGAACAAAAAGTTGGATCCTGGAATAGAGACTGTGTTCATGATGACGTCTATAGATTATCTTTACCTTAGTTCAAGCCTAGTCAAAGAGGTTGCTCAATATGGTGGGTGCATAAAGGATTTAGTACCACCTTGCGTCGAAGCTAGATTATTGAGGAAACTGAAGGAAATAGGTGTAGCGGATCAATCTACGCAGTAAAACACGGGAGGCTAAAGGTGATGGATGTACTTTCGATGATTGACAAGCTGGATACATACCTTTCTGAGTGCTCGCGCTTGCCACTAGTAGGAAAACTTGTCGTAGATGAAGACGAAGTTTTTGACATGATAGATGAAATAAGGGCTGCAATTCCCCAAGAACTTGAGCAAGCTAAATGGCTGTTGAAAGAAAGAGACCGCATATTGCAAGAAGCTCGAAAAGAAGCAGACGAAATAATCAACGATGCGAAGGGTCAGATCAGCATATTGGCGTCTGAGTCGATTGTTGCCAAAGAAGCAAGGAGACAAGCTGAGGAACTCCTTGATAAGACTCAGGAAGTAGCCACAGAAATACACATGGGCGCTAGGGAGTACGCCGACGAACTCATGGAAAAGGTGGAGAGTCTCCTTCTTTCCATGCTAGAAGAAATCAAGACAAATCGCCAAGAACTTGGTGTCAGTGTAGAGGATAGACCAGATCTGACAGGCTTCGAGGTGCCAGAGATACGAAGAGTCTCAGACCCAGGGTTCGATGACGATCCTTGGGATTCCGACGCGTTTGAATGAGGGCTATATGTGACTTGCGTCGAGGCAATGAGCGAAAAAGGTTAGGACTGGTTGCCAAAGTCACTCTTTTCGCGTGTCTCATATGGGGTCTCAGGTTTGTACCCTCAGGCTGTCTTGCGGTTTATCCAGGGCCTGTTATGAATCTCTCCGCCGTCATAGAAATAACTGAATACCCACCTAGGGATTATTCGTTCTATATGGTTTCGGTATTGGCCGAAGATGCGAGTATGTTTGAGTGTATTTTCGCCGCATTAGATGGAAAGATCGGACTTTGGTCAAAAAGTCAGGTGTTTGGTGAAATGCAGCCCGAAGAGTATATGGAGAAAAGCCTCCAGGCCATGGCCGAGAGTCAGAGAATCGCTACTTACGTAGCTCTAATGGCCAAGGGAATAGATGTTCCCGAGAAAGAAAGTTTGCCGATCCAAGTTGTATCCTACACCAATAATGTTGCGGGCCCGTCTGCGGGACTTGCGTTTGCACTTGAGATTGCAAACCGAATAGGTGATGATATGATTCGCGGTCGGAGAATAGCTTGCACTGGGGCCTTAACTATTGATGGGAAGGTATCTGCGGTAGGCGGTATTGCGCAAAAGACGATTGCTTGTGAAGAAGAGGGCATAGAGATCTTTCTAGTGCCAAAGGACAATTATGATGAAGCAGTAAGGTTTTCCCACAGCCTCAAGGTGGTTGGTGTGAGTTCTCTTGAAGAGGCAATCGAAGTCCTGACCTATGATGTCAATCCTTGACACTCCAGCGAATGTCCTTGTATAATCCGTGTTGTCAAATGGAGGTAAGCAGTAACTTGAGAATCGATATTTCAAGCATAATCAAAGAACCGGGTTCAAGTCTCTCCTTTTTTGAGGAGGGTCCTTCCGATATGTTCTTGGAAGGAGAAGACAAAGTCTTCCTGTCTGTTCCTATTTCGGTACAAGGGGTTGCAACTTCAACTGGAGACGGAGTATATGTTCAGGCTAATGCTAGCGGTGTTGTGCGTCTTACCTGTTCGAGGTGTCTCAGAGAGTACGACCAGAAGTTTCAGTTCAGTTGCGAGGGCAAGTTCCAAAAGGTTTTTGTCGCATCAGTGTCCTCGGATGAGAATGATGACGTGGAAGTGTTTGCTTTGCAAGGCACCTTCTGTGTTCTAGACGACATGATAAGGCACGAACTTATACTGAATCTTCCTATGAAACCTCTCTGCAGTCCTGAGTGTGAGGGTGTTCCTGGGTATGATACGAGTGAACATGCCATAGAGGAAGAAGAACTCGGTGAAGAACCTACGTTATTTGGTAAAAAACTGCTGGACGCGGTGGAGGAAAGGAGCAAGGAACATGGCAGTACCAAAAAGAAGGACCTCGGCATCTAAGAGGGATATGCGAAGGGCTTCCGCCTGGAGGAACCGGCTCGCGTCGCCAAATCTTGTAGAATGCCCAAGGTGTCATTCGCTAATACTACCCCACAGGGTATGTCCCGAGTGCGGATACTACAAAGGTCGGCAAGTTGTAAAAACAAAGGCTAAATAGGCTGTTTGGATATTTGAGTGTTCTGGAGTGCATGGCATTTTAGACGCAGCAGAGTAAAAGACTCCGAAATCTCGGAGTTTTTTTATTCTGAAATGAAACTACGACACTTGACAGGGTTTGTAGGGTAGATGTTAATATTGGGGTGTTAATATCTACCTATAAGACTTGACTATATCAAAGTCTGGGGCGGGTCCAAATGGCGCTGAATCCCAAAGAACGACGCGAACGGCTAAAAGAGATCTTGACGGCTAATCCATTTCTTCCGGATAGGCGTTTGGCCCACTATTTTGAAGTAAGCCCGCAGACTATACGTCTCGATAGGTTGGCCCTGGGTATTCCTGATCAGAGAACTCGCACCAAAGAACTTGCTGAAAGGGCTTACGGAATTGTCCGTGCCATGGGTGAGCAAGAGATAGTAGGAGAACTTATCGATCTAGATCTAGGCAGATCCGCCATTTCCATACTTGAAACTACCCCCGAAATGGCTTTTGAGCGTTCAGGAATCACAAGGAGCCAATATATATTTGCCCAGGCAGATTCGCTTGCAATTTGCATTGTCGATGCGGAAAACGTAGTTACAGGGATTGCTAACCTTAAGTTCAAACGCCAGGTTAGGGTAGGAGAGAAACTTGTTGCGAAAGGGCAAGTCATAAGTGACAGGGGGGACAAGTTCTCTGTCCTTGTAGAGACGCGTTCCAAAGGAGAACTGGTTTTCAGAGGCAAGTTTTTGGTGTTTTCCCTTGATGAAAGGGGCGACGAGAATTGAGTGAAAGGGCAGCTGCCAACAAGACTGTAATAGCTGTTGATCTCATGGGAGGAGACGATGCGCCCTACCAAGCGGTTGACGGTTGTGTTGGAGCGCTGGAAGAAGGTATCTCAGTTTTGGCCCTAGGGAATCTTGAGGCAGTTGAACTTCTGAAAAGCAAGACGAATCATCCTAATCTAACCACACTCATATGCACTCAAGTCATAACAGCGGAGGAGTCGCCGGTTAGGGGAGTAAAAGCAAAGAGTGACTCTACGATTGTAAAGGGTCTTTCGCTTGTCAAGAGGGGACAAGCGTCGGGTTTTGTATCAGCAGGTTCGACTGGTGCGCTATTGGCGGGTGGTGTTCTGATTTTAGGTCGTGCAAAAGGCGTAGATAGACCTTGTCTAGGCATGGTTCTTCCCTCTGAAAACGGGCGCGGCGTTCTGGTGATGGACTTAGGCGCATCCTATGACGTTCGCCCAAGCAACTTGGTTGAATTTGCACTTATGGGGAGCATATATGCAGAGAGAGTACTCAGGTGGAGCGGTCCAAGGATAGGTCTGTTGAATATAGGAACTGAATCTAACAAAGGTACTCAAACTATAAAAAAGGCCTACAGACTCATGGAGAAGGCCCCGATCAACTTTGTAGGCAATGTTGAGGCTCGTGACGTATTTTTCGACAAAGCGGACATTGTAATAACCGATGGATTCTGCGGCAATGTGTTACTGAAGGCATCTGAAGGAGCTTTGCTTTTTCAGACAAAATACCTCAGAAATGCGATTAACAGGGGTACTACATCTAAAATAGGGGCGCTGTTGCTTCGCCCCGTTTTCGAAGAGCTAACACGCTCTCTTGACTATTCAACCTATGGTGGAGCGCCGATGCTTGGTTTGGAAGGGTGTTTGGTCAAATGTCACGGTTCTTCAAAAGGGTTAGCAATCACCAACGGAATCGAGCAAGCTACTAGATTCGTAGAAGGTAACGTAGCCTCCGTGATATCTGAAACGATATCTGAAATGGGCTTTGAGGAGAGTGAACAATGAAGAATTCCGTCTCAGCAGTGATAGAGTCTTTGGGAGTCTACGTACCTCCTAACGTACTTACCAATGCCGATCTAGAGAAAATGGTAGATACTACCGATGAATGGATTATCGAAAGAACTGGAATTAAGGAAAGACGTATCGCAGGAAAAGACATGAGCACCTCCGATCTAGCAACCCAAGCAGCACTGTCTTGTTTGTCATCGTCTGGAGTTTCAGCAGAAGATATAGATCTCATCATAGTTGCAACTGCAAGTCCAGACTACGCTTTTCCGGCAACTGCGTGCATTGTACAGGAGGCTATTAAGGCTACGCGGGCGGCGGCGTTCGATGTGGAAATCGGTTGTACCGGATTCATATATGGACTTGCTATAGGTTCTCAATTTATCGTATCGGGAGCATACAAAAATGTGTTGGTTATAGGCGCAGAGACATTGTCACGTCTAATAAACTGGCAAGATCGGAATACTTGTGTGCTCTTCGGTGACGGCGCTGGTGCTGCGCTTTTGACCAGAGGGAATTCTGGAGAAGGGATACTAGGATTCCACCTAGGCGTTGATGGTTCACAAGGAGATCTCTTGTATCTGCCGGCAGGTATGGCCAAACTCCCGGCTAGTTGCGATACTGTCAATCAGGGTTTGCACTATGTACATATGGAGGGAAAGGCAGTGTTCAAGTTCGCGGTGAAGACAATGGACAGTGCCGTTACTAGGTTGCTGGAGGAGATTGGGAAAACACCTGACGATATTGACTTGTTGATTCCTCATCAAGCCAACATAAGGATAATTGATTCAGCAATCCAGCGATTCAAGATTCCTAGAGAAAAAGTGATGATTAATATAGAGAAATACGGTAATACGTCTTCAGCATCTATCCCAATAGCGCTGTATGAAGCCTACGAGCAGGGCCGAATCAGCAAGGGAGATCTTGTTGTACTAGTTGGATTCGGCGCTGGTTTGAGTTGGGGTTCGATTGCGGTAAGATGGTAGTCTAGTGTCAAGCACCCTTAATACACACTAAACCAAGGGAGGTTTTGAAGTGGGCACGGTAAAGATCGTGACTGACAGCGCGCAGGATTTTGAACCCTCGATTCTAGAGAAAATGGGGATTACAGTTGTCCCTTTAACTGTTCATTTCGGGGAAGAGTCGTATAGAGACGGATATGAGATCCGGGGCAGGGAATTCTACGAAAAACTAACCAGTTCTGCTGTCATTGCACGAACCTCGCAGCCGTCACCATGGGAATTTCAACAAGTTTTTCAGCAACTCACTGAGGACGGTTCATCAGTAGTTACCATACTGCTTTCGTCGGCGCTCAGCGGTACATACCAATCTGCCGTGATGGCCAAAGACGCATTGCCAGACCGACAGATCGCAGTCATCGATTCAAAGAGCGCATCGGGAATGTATGGGATGATGGCCATTCTAGCACAAGAAATGGCGGAGCGCGGCGCTACCTTCGACGAAATAGTGGCGGCCGTAAACCGAATGGTCGAAGAGGGCATCACAGTATTTTCAGTAGACACTCTCGACTATCTAGCTAGAAATGGCAGAATAGGAAAGGCCCAGCATTTGCTGGGAAGCATGCTTAACATGAAACCTATACTGTCCCTCGATGATGAGGGCTATGTAGTGGCAAAGGAACGGATCAGAGGCAGAAACAAGGTTATACCTAGAATGGTAGACATTGTACTCGAACGGCTAGGAGAACAAGAACTCTATGTATGTGTTTCACATGCCAACTCGTCGGAGGAGGCAGCAAAACTCAAAGAGCAGGCTCAGGACCTACTAAATATACAGAGACTTTTCGAGACTGAAATTGGTGCAATAATTGGTACTCATACAGGTCCTGGTACCCTTGCTTTGTTAGCCATTCCCTGCAAGGCGGTCTGAACGATTCTCACTCGGAGGTGTTTTGTTTGGGCAAAATAGCATGGGTGTTTCCAGGGCAAGGAGCACAATTTCCGGGTATGGGCAAAGAACTATGTGCCCAGTATGATATTGCCAAAGAAGTCTTCGACAGAGCCGATGCTGCACTGGGGTTCAAGTTGTCGGAATTGATCTTTGAGGGACCTTCTGATGAGTTGACGCTAACGTACAATGCACAGCCGGCGCTGCTTACCGTGGGCATTGCAGCCTCTAAGGTCCTGGAATCGCATGGTCTGCGGCCTGATATGGTCGCAGGATTGAGTCTTGGTGAGTATACTGCACTTGTGAATTCGGGATCATTGAGCTTAGAAGATGGGGTAGTGATTACTAGAAAACGTGGCCGGTACATGCAGGAAGCTTGTCCGCCTGGCCAAGGAAGCATGGCGGCAATAATTGGACTATCGTGCGCCGAGGTTGAGTCCATTTGTTTCGAGTCCTCGAAACTGGGCGTAGTAACTGGTGCCAACTATAATTGTCCTGGACAGGTGGTAATCTCAGGGGACAAAAAGGCTGTAGATGATGCTTGTCGTAGGGCACAAGAGCGAGGCGGAAAGAGCGTTCCTCTTGCAGTAAGCGCGCCTTTCCATTGCGTCTTGATGGAACCCGCAGCTAAGAGGCTGAGCATCGACCTCGAGAAAATAGAATTCAAAGAGCCCACCATCCCAGTATACTCCAATGTTACGGGTAGACGCTTGAGTGATGCTAGAGGGATAAAAGACATTCTGATCCAACAGATGACCCAGCCGGTATTGTGGCAAGTCGATGTAGAAAATATGATTCTTGACGGCGCTTCAGGATTTGTCGAGGTAGGGCCAGGTAAATCCCTAGCAGGATTCGGAAAACGAATCAACCCAACAGTCCGATTTGTGCAATTTTGCTCTCCTCATGATCTAGATGCTGTTATTGATCTTTATGAGGAGGCTTCGGTATTATGAATACTGATTATCCAGTTGCGCTTGTAACGGGTGCGTCGCGGGGAATTGGAAGAGCATGTGCTTTGGAATTAGCCAAAAACGGTTTCAACATTGCAGTCAACTACATGAGAGATGAAGAGGGCGCAAACGAAACCAAAAGAATGGTCGAAAGTGAAGGAAGAATGGCACGGATTTTTCAGTGCGATGTTTCCTCATATGGAGAGACGCAAGAACTCATAGACTTGATTGAGAAGACTATGGGGCCGATTGAGGTTTTGGTGTGCAATGCGGGAGTTACAAGAGACTCTCTTTTCCTGCGTATGACCGAAGAGGACTGGGACCAGGTTATCGACACAAACCTTAAGGGTGTGTTCAACGTGACCAGGTGGGCCATAAGACCTATGGCTAGGCGAAAGAAAGGGAGAATTATTAGCATATCGTCAGTCGTAGCGTTTACCGGTAACCCTGGTCAGGCCAATTATGCCGCTTCAAAAGCTGGGATCGTGGGGTTAACCAAGACTCTCTCCAGAGAACTTGCAAGGTATACGATTACGGCTAATGTAGTAGCACCTGGGTACATATCTTCAGATATGACCGACAGACTGCCTCATGAGGTCCAAGAAAGACTGAAGAACCAGGTTCCTTTGGGCAGACCTGGGACCGCTGAAGACGTGGCTCATGCGGTAGCGTTTTTGGCGTCGGATAGGGCAACGTACATTACAGGCCAGGTGTTATTTGTCGACGGTGGTATGTCCGCCGGCGGCGTTTAGTACAGAGTGTTACTGCAAGGAGGTGAATAACTTGACAGAAGATAAGTTGTTCGAAGCGGTAAAGAAGATAGTAGTCGATCAACTAGGTGTTGAAGAGTCTTTGGTTAATATGGAATCTTCCTTTATCGACGATCTAGGGGCTGATTCCTTAGAGATCGTAGACCTTATCATGGCGTTTGAGAGCGATTTCGGCATCACAATACCTGATGAAGATGCGGAGAACCTTACAACAGTCCAAGATGCCGTAGAATATCTTAAGGAGCATGTCAAAGAATAACGGTTAGAGCGAGGCCCTGCGACCTTTGGGGTTTGCGGGGCCCTAGTCTACGGAGAGGATGTGCCTGAAAGTGGAGGCAAACAGACGCGTAGTTGTTACTGGGATGGGGGTTGTAAGTCCTATAGGTACAGGATTGTCACCATTTTGGGATGGTCTTGTCCAAGGTAAGTCTGGCATACGAGAGATAACCAGATTTGACGCATCGGATTTCCCCTCCAGGATTGCCGGAGAGGTTGATTTTGATCCTTTGGACTACTTGGACCGGCGTGAAGCTCGTAAGATGGACAGGTTTACGCAGATGGCTGTCGTGTGTGCACGGATGGCTGCGGAACATGCCAACTTAGGCAATGATCTTGACCGCCAAAGAGCAGGGGTCATCATTGGGACCGGCATAGGCGGAATTGAGACTTTGTCGATTGAATACGAGAACTACATGACAAAAGGCCCAGGTAGGGTCTCACCCTTTTTTGTACCTATGATGATCCCGAACATGGCAGCAGGCCACATATCCATTGATTTGGGACTCAAAGGGCCGATCAACACTGTGGTCACCGCATGTGCCTCAGGCACCAACGCCATTGGCGAGAGTCTGAGGATAATACAGCGTGGATATGCAGATGTGATGGTTACCGGGGGTACAGAGGCCCCGCTTGTTCCATTATGCCTAGCGGGTTTTTGCAATATGAAAGCCCTATCTACACGAAATGACCTTGTTTCAAGAGCGTCGTCTCCTTTTGACAAGAACCGCGATGGCTTCGTGATAGGTGAGGGGGCGGGAGTTCTTGTCCTTGAGGAATTGGAACATGCCCGAAGCCGAAACGCAAAAGTATATGCCGAAGTAATAGGATATGGCATGAGCTCGGATGCATACCACATTACGGCTCCTGCACCCGAAGGCGATGGCGCTAGAAGGGCAATGGACGCTGCAATAAGAGATGCAGGCTTGACACCCTCTGACATTGACTACATCAATGCTCATGGAACTTCTACGCCATACAATGATGCGAACGAAACTCAAGCAATCAAGAATCTCATGGGCCCTCGGGCATACCAGACAATGATATCGTCCACGAAATCCATGATAGGTCACTTGCTTGGAGCAGCAGGGGCAGTAGAGACAATTGCGACAATTCTCGCTATAGATAACGGGATCGTTCCGCCTACGATAAACTACGAGGAACCGGATCCAGAATGTGACCTAGATTACGTACCTAACAAAGCAAGACAATGTGAAATTCAGGTTGCGCTAAAGAACTCTTTTGGTTTTGGGGGGCAAAACGCTTGCCTTGTCATAAGAAAACTGAACGACTAAAAAATGTCTTTCAACAAGCAGTAGATAGTCTTGAAGAGCAGCTGAAGAACCAGGCCTTTACCCATGTCTCCTATTCAAATGAAAAGGGCGAGGGCTTTCCCTCGAATGAAAGGCTGGAGTTTCTGGGAGATGCAGTCATATCTCTCGCAGTAGCGCTGTACTTGTATGAACAGTTTCCTGGTCTCTCTGAAGGGGAACTTACAAGAATGAGATCTGCATTAGTTTCAGGTGCATCTCTAGCTCAAATAGCGCAGATTGTTGATCTTGGAGCTTACCTGAAGTTGGGCAGGGGCGAAGAACTGACTGGGGGCAGGTCGCGTCCTAGCATACTTGCTGGAGCTCTTGAAGCGATAGTTGGTGCCTATTTCATACAATTTGGCTGGGAACAAGCCAGGGAGCTAGTGATCACCCTTTTGGTAAACGAAGATCCGAGCGAGTTGCCCGTCGACCCCAAAAGCCTTCTGCAAGAGTTTGTGCAGAAGACGCCAGGCACAAAACTTGAGTACCGAGTTTTGAGTGTAGAAGGACCAGATCACAGTCCTTATTACAATATTGCCTGTTTGATCAATGGAAGACAGGTCTCAACGGGGCGAGGCAGCACGAAGAAGGAAGCTGAGGAGAATTCAGCCCGAGAATATCTTCGAAAAAAGGGACTTTTAGACTGAGTGGTTGAGGACAAAGATTATTTTGCCGTTTATGAAGTCGGGAGATAGCAGTTGAGTGATGTCCTCTACATCAATGTAAATTGGAGATTTATCGGGCAAGTAGTAGACTCTTGCAATAGCCGGACGACCCTGTTGATTGATAAGAAGCAGATCGCCTTGGCCGCAAGTTCCTTCGGGATCAATGATCAGCAAGTCTCCTGGGCTTGCTATTTCCCCGTATCTGTCCTCTGAGACTAGAACTGCGAGACTCCTCGGACCCAGATGCGCGTTAACGTACTCTTTAAGATCGAGCTGCCTTAGGCTGTCATTTTCAAAGTAAAGAGGCAGCGTAGGCCATCTCCTTGAGTCTCGGGTGGTCTCTACGGTTTTGCTGGGTATAGGAAAAGATCTGGACAATACCATTTTCTTGAAATCTTTGAGACCCTCATATCCTGCCTTTTCCAGCCAGTAGTAAATGGACTTCGGTTCAGAGTATCCTAACTTTGCAGCAAGCTCTTTAGCTGTTATATTTGGATTGGCGAGTATGAAGTACGCCATTTGATCGATCTTAGACAAAAACGATCCACTCCTAAGTGTTTGGATAACATAGTTACCTTATAGCAGCGGGTGAATAATCCTTTACATAACATATATAGACTTACATACATAATCGTTGTCAGGAGGCACTAATCTCTTGCTAAAAAAGCTCTCACTTCATGGATTCAAATCTTTTTGTGACCGCACAGACTTAACCTTCGGGACAGGAATTACTGCGATTGTAGGCCCTAACGGATGTGGCAAATCGAATATTGCAGACGCGCTAAGATGGGTTTTGGGCGAACAAAACTCGCGACTCTTACGGTGCAACAAGCTGGAGGATCTGATATTCGGTGGCACGCACAAAAGAAAATCTATGGGTATGGCTGAAGTGAGACTACTTATTGAAGGTGTCATAGACGAAGGAGAACTAGAGCTTACGAGACGCTTTACAAGAGATGGTTCTAGTGAATACAGGATCAATAACAGGACTTGCCGATACAAAGATGTTAATGAGTTATTGCTAGGTACTGGGCTTTCTCACACGGGGTATGTAGTCATTGGACAAGGGACAATTCAAGAACTCGCCGGTGGAAGACCTGAAGACAGGCGCCTATGGATAGAAGAGGCCTCAGGAGTATCGAAGTTTAGACTAAGCAAGAGGGAAATCGAAGACAGATTGTCCCTTGCAAGCAGTGACTTGATCAGACTTGAGGATTTGCTGGTAGAACTTGAATCTCGTAAGGCTTCTCTCTATGCAGATTGGGAGATAGCTAGTAAGTACTACGCTTTACTTAAGGAAAGAAACGATGCAGAACTATCCATGTGGCTCTACCAAGAGAATGAAGAGTTCCGACAACTTCAAAACGTAGACAGACGCATGGCTAAGTATGCAAAAGAACTACAGGAGATTTTACATCTCTCATCCCATCTTGAAAGTGATGTCGCTTCGCTTCAGCGCGAAGTTGAGAGCACAGAGACTGGTCTTACTCTCCTAAAGGAACATAAGGAGAATATTGAGGCGCAGTCTTTTTCGCTAAAGAAAACAAAAGATGAGATTAGCGGCAAGTTGAGTTTGATTTCCAAAGAGATAGATGCACGAAATTTGCGCAGAAAGTCTCTAGAATCTGATCTCAGAAACATGGCTTCCCAGGAAGAATCGCTGGCGCTCAAGTATGAAGGCGTGTCCTTGAAGCGTGCCGAGATTCTCAACACTCTTAAGACTCTTCAAGAGGAAAAAGAAAGTTTTGATCAAATGTGGAAATCGCTAGGGGGCAAAGTCATAGACTCGCGTTCCCAGATAGGCTCGCTCTCGGAACATCTTGCGGTTCTGGACAAGAAGAAAAGAGAACTGGAAGGACAGCTTCTGTCCATAGGAGCCGAAATGAAAGAGGTAAATAGCAAGATTCTGACTTTGAAGGAGGCTATAGGCGACCTGCGTAATACCAGGGATAAGGCTGAGCAGGAGTTGTGTCAAGCCATCGAGGAAGAACGCGGATCCAAAGTCTTGTGCGAGTCAATGGAGGAAAAAACAGAGTTTTTGAAGGCGTCTCTAGAGAGTATGAGTTTTCTCGTTAGAAATTTAGAATCCCAGATGTCGTCAGCTACGGCAAGAAAGAACGTTCTCCAGGAATTGGAATCGAGCTTTGAGGGATACGGAAAGGGCCCCCGTGCCATCTTATTGGCACAGAAACGCGGCATTCTCGATGGCATAGTTGGGGCCGTTGGAGAGACCATTTCGTGTGAGGAGAGGTTCATAAAGGCTCTATCCTCGGCAGCAGGAGGCACCACAGAGAATATCATAGTGTCCGACGAGGACGCAGCAAAATCAGCAATAGCCTATCTGAAGGCGCAAAAGGCTGGGAGGTGTACTTTTCTGCCGCTCAGCGTGCTGAAACCTCGAACACTTCACAGAAAAGCATTTTCAGCTCTAAGCAAAATAAGCGGGGTAAGACCGCTTATTTCCATAGTCAACTGTTCTGAAGACCTTATGGTGTGTGCACAACATCTATTCGGGAACATAGTCTTAGCCGAAACAATAGAAAGCGGCTTGGCTTTCATGGAAGAATCCTCATGGACAGCGCGTGTAGTAACCTTAGAGGGAGAAATCATTGATCCCGGTGGAGCCATTACAGGGGGAGAGCCTCCTAGACACGCAACGCTTTTTCTTAGAAAGCGCGAGCTAGAGTCGCTTTCCCATGAGATCTCTAGTAGGCAACTCGAGATTTCGGAAAAGAAGGCAGCAGCTACAGATTTGGCGGAAGAACTGTCAGACTACGAGAAGCGTCTTGAGGAAGCCAGAGCCAACAACATATTGCTCGCCTCCAAGATCTCAGGTCTTAGAAAAACAGTATCCGATTTAACACGCGCGATTGATACGTCCGCGAATGAAGTACTCAAGGCAGAGACAAACATCGAGCCCCTTAGACTTTCGAAAGAACGTCTTATGCTCGAGATTGCAGAGGTTGAAGAAGAGCACCAAAGCCTTTCTATGGAAATTGTGTCGCGAGAGCAAGAACTTAGCAAGTACGAGAGCCAGATTAGCGGATTCCTCAGTTCGGCTGAAAGTTATCCTGCAAGAATTGCTCAAATTGAGGCGGAAAAAGAAAAACTAGATAGAGAGTTCGCATCACTACTCGGGCAAATCGAGAGCCTAAAAGGGCAACAGATGTCCACCAGGAACACTTTGGTCGACGAGGAAAAGGAGATGTTACGCCTGACCCAGCTCAAAGACGGCCTTATTCCCGAAATTGCGTCTTTGGAAGAGTCGATCGATGCTGTTGAGAGAGAAAAGGGTGACCTCGATAAAGAAATATCTGTTCTGCAAAAGGACCTCGCTTCGCTTACTGAGAGATTGAGTAAGACTCTTGAGGAGTTGGAATCGAACAAGAAGGAATACTTGTATATGCAGTCCAGAATGTCTGATGCCAAGACTGAGAAAGATGGCATTGAGAAGTCCTTAGGCGAAACAAGACAGATGCTTCTATCCAGATATGGCATCAATAGTGCCGATGACTGCAACCATCCGAGAATAAACCGTCAGGAAGCTCTGGATAGGATGCAAGAAATTGAATCACAGGTAATGGCGCTCGGGACTGTCAATCTGAAAGCTGAAAAAGACTACGTGGAATTATCGGATCGAATCGAGAGCGTAGAAAACGAGAAAACCGATATCCAAACAGCGATGAATGAACTTGAACGCACCCGCGATCTGATAGACGCAGAAATTCAGGCGCGATTCATGGCAACATTCGAGCAAGTTGACCAGAACTTTCAGAGAATATTCGGGGAGCTTTTCGGCGGAGGTCGAGGCAGACTCAATATTGTAGATGAGAATATGGGAATAGAAGTCATTGCAGAGCCTCCTGGTAGAAGGCACAAGCAGTTCAACTTGCTGTCGGGGGGAGAAAGATCGCTTTGCGGTATTGCGCTGATTTTCGCAGTATTGTCTACGAGTCCTTCACCCCTTATGGTGCTCGACGAAGTGGATTCTTCGCTAGATGACGCTAATGTGGTACGATTTGCTCAGTTTCTAAGGAGATACTCGGACCAAACTCAATTAGTGGTAATCACCCATCAAGAATCCACAATGGAGGTGGCCGACGTAATATACGGGGTCACAATGGAGGAACCGGGCGTATCAAAGGTTTTTGGGATGAGGCTTCAACACTGAATAAATGTCAAGCAGTCCAAGCAGTTACGGGGGGAATTTCAGATGGGTATATTTGAACGACTGAAAGAAGGACTTTCAAAGACGTCAGGTAATTTGAGGAGCAAGATCGAAACCATATTCAAACCAGGTGTACTCACTGACGAATTCCTGGAGGACCTCGAAGCCATACTTATTCAGGCTGATGTAGGAGTCAAGGCAACTTCCAGTCTTATCGCGAGTCTCAGGGAAGATGGCAAGAAGCAGCCTGTTGCATCTGAAGAGGATTTGTACGGGATGATGGCGGAGAAAGTAGCTGAGATTTTCCTGTCTGTAGATGAACCGCTGAAGGTGTCGGACTCAGGGCCTACTGTCTATGTCATGGTGGGGGTTAATGGGTCAGGCAAGACTACTACGATTGCGAAACTTGCTAAAAGGTGGGTAGATAGCGGCAAAAAGGTGGTATTTGCAGCGGCAGATACTTTTCGGGCGGCCGCTGACGATCAGCTGGCTGTCTGGGCCAGACGCGTCGGCGCAGATCTAGTTAGCCACCAGCACGGCGCAGACCCAGGCGCTGTCGCGTTTGATGCTGCTAGGGCATCAATCGCAAGAAAAGCAGATTTGCTTTTGGTCGATACCGCAGGTAGGCTACACACTAAGAAGAACCTGATGGAGGAGCTTAAGAAGATAATAAGGGTGATCTCCCGAGAGATCCCCGGGGCGCCACATGAAGTACTTCTTGTTATTGATGGGACTACCGGTCAAAACGGTCTTATTCAGGCGAAGGTATTTGCCGAGAGCGTGGGAGTAACAGGGGTATGCATAACCAAACTGGATGGTTCGTCAAAAGGAGGTATTGCCGTCGCGATTGCTAGTGAGCTTGGGATTCCCATAAAACTTGTCGGAATAGGAGAAAAACCTGAGGATCTCAAGGACTTTAATGCACATGACTTTGCGTTTAGCATTTTCGGCCTAGATTCAGACGCCGCTGGTGTTGACCGCCGGCAACCTTTTGTGTAGAATCTATACGTGTGTAAAGGTAATGACCATGACAGTGGGGGATTTGATGAAAAGAAGATCGTACTCGTCGCCTGAAGACATCCATGAGATTGCGCTTCTTAGGGATTTGTACGAAGACCTGCTTCCTCCTAGGCAACGACAGGTCGCTGAGCTTAAGTTTGACGAAGATTTGTCTCTCTCTGAGATGGCCCAAAGGCTTGGCATATCGAGGCAAGGCTGTGACGACGCTATAAAGCGCTGCGTAGACGCCTTGTTCCTCTACGAAGAAAAACTTGGCATGAAGCAGAAAACGGAACGGTTCGAAGAACGTCTTAGGAAAATAAGAGAGCTCTGCGAGACGATGGACGAGGATAACTGGAATGAGCACAGGAAACAAGCGCTGATGGTTATTGATGAAAACGATTCTTGGGGTGAATACGAAAATGGCATTTGAAAACCTTGCGTCGCGACTCGCAGATACTTTCAAGAAATTGCGGGGAAAAGGAAAACTTTCCGAAAAAGATGTTGACGAAACGCTGAGAGAGGTACGTCTTGCTTTGTTGGAAGCAGACGTGAACTTCAAGGTAGTCAGGGAGTTTACCGCAATCGTAAAAGATCGGTGTCTAAGCCGGGAGGTCTTAGAGAGTCTAACCCCTGCCCAGCAAGTGATCAAGATCGTGAATGAGGAACTTGTGGAATTGTTAGGTGGCAAGACCCATGCATTGAACATTTCAGGCTCACCTCCTTCTGTAATAGCTCTTTACGGGCTCCAAGGTTCGGGTAAGACCTCTACTGCCGGTAAGCTCGGCGTTCACTTGAAGAAGCAAGGAAGAAGGGCCTTACTTGTCTCTTGCGATATTTACAGACCTGCGGCTCAGCGACAACTTGAGCTCTTGGCAGAGAGCGCGGGAGTAGCGTTCTTTACGCTTACTGATGGTACACCTCCGGAGATCATTGCCAAAAAAGGCGTCGAAAGAGCAATATCTTCTTCATATGATGTCGTGATTCTCGATACAGCCGGAAGACTCCAGATTAACGACGACATGATGGACGAAGCTAGGAGAATTAGGGAAGCTACTTTGCCTAAAGAAAGATTGCTGGTAGTCGATGCCATGACAGGACAGGAGGCCTGCAAAGTTGCGGAGGTTTTCGACCAGGTAGTAGATATTACAGGGGTCATTCTCAGTAAGATGGACTCCGATGCCAGAGGAGGAGCAGCGCTATCTATTGCTAAGGTAACGGGAAAACCCATAAAATTCGTGTCTGTCGGGGAGGAAATAGAGGACTTTGAAGTTTTCCATCCCGATAGAATGGCCTCTCGTATCCTAGGTATGGGCGACATTCTCACGCTTATCGAGCGCGCCGAATCAGCTTTCGACGAGAAGAAAGCGGCCGAGATGGAGGCCAAGCTGAAGCGCCGGGAATTCACTCTTGAGGACTTTATGGACCAGATGACAGAAGTCAAGAAAATGGGTTCGCTCGGAGATATCATGCGTATGATACCGGGATTTCCGAAGGCAGCGGGCAACATGGAAGTTGATCCAAAAGAGATCGCAAGGGTAGAAGCAATTATAAACTCAATGACCCCGATTGAGAGGCGTAAGCCTGACATCATCGATGGTTCTAGGAAGCGTCGGATAGCTAAGGGAAGCGGGACATCGGTGCAGGAAGTAAACAGGCTTCTTAAGCAGTTCTTTCAAGCAAAAAAGATGCTATTTCAACTTAATAAGCCTGAAAAAATAGGAAAACTACGTTTGCCTTAAGGGCAGATCTAGGATTCAGACTTGATGAGAAAGGAGCAGTGGTAAATTGGCAGTAAAGATTCGTTTGAAGAGAATGGGCGCCAAAAAGAATCCCTCGTACAGGATAGTAGTTGCGGATTCCAAGACGGGGCGCGACGGCAAGCCCATCGAGGAGATCGGTTACTATGATCCTACTACCGATCCAGCGACATACAAGGTGCATGAGGATAGGGCAATGCTATGGCTGGAAAGAGGTGCAGTTCCTACACCTACAGTAAAGACTATTTTGAATCGAGCCGGCATTATTGAGAAGTGGCAAACCGTTCGCACGAAAGGTACTGATGCAGACAACTAGTTTCAAGGAGGGCGCATATGTTGAAGGATCTAGTTACGTATATTGCCAAGTCTATAGTGGATAATCCAGATCAGGTAGAGGTTAACGAGGTGGAGGGCGAAAGAGCAGTAGTATTCGAACTTAGGGTTGCGCCTGAAGACATGGGGAAAGTCATCGGGAAGAAGGGCCGTGTTATTCATGCAGTAAGGGCTCTTGTTCAAGCGGCGGCAGCAAAGGAAGGCAAGCGTGCTACGGTTGAGATTCTGGAGTAGGCGTCGTAACAGTTCGGTAATACATGTTTTTGTGGGACGGTGTGATAATGCTAATTTCCAGGTCCATCACGGTAAAATCAAGGGTTACTGCGCGTTTGCGCTCTGAACTTGGCATGGAAACGCAAAAGGTCCTAAAAGAGATAGAAAATGAAATTGTAAGAGTCGAAGAGGCATGGCTGAGTCTGTCTTCAAGGGGAGTCGATGTTTCTTCATTGCTTGAAAGCAAGAACAGTTTGGTTGCGCGCAAGGAAACCCTCTTGGAGAACCTAAGAGACATCGCTGGTCTTAAAGACGGACAGGAGGTCACACGTGGTCAGGTCGAAGGTTTTTACGACCTTAAGGTAGGGGATAAGTGGCCTGAAGCCATGGCTTGCGAAATAGTTGTAGAAGATGGCAGGATTGTAGCTATAAGAGAAAACGACGCTATCAGCGTGTCGCTTGAGTATGGTACCAAGCCTCCTGCAAACGGCGGGGGTCTGGGAGAATCCCGGGAGGATGAGCATTGAAGTCGTATGTTCTTACGTTGTTTCCCGAAATGTTCACAGGAGTGCTAAATACAAGTATCCTGAAACGGGCACAAGATCAAGGGTTGCTAGAGGTCGAACTCGTGAACATAAGGGACTTTACAGAGGACCTTCATGGGACTGTGGACGACTACCCTTACGGTGGTGGGCCAGGCATGGTTATGAAGCCTGAACCTGTATACGAAGCCGTGGAATGGGTGCGAGAACAGACCGATTTTGAACCGTATGTTGTCTTGCTTAGTCCTCAGGGGCGGCAATTTGATTCGGTTTGTGCTCGAGAAATTGCAAAAAAGGAAGTCGTAGTACTAATTGCTGGGCATTATGAAGGGTTTGACGAAAGAATAAGGGAATTGGCTAATTTGGAGCTCTCTATTGGTGATTATGTTCTAACTGGCGGAGAACTTGCTGCTATGGTTGTTTTGGATGCTTCAGTCAGGTTTGTACCTGGAGTTTTGGGTGACGAAACATCAGCTTTGGCCGACTCTTTTTCAGATAGCCTTTTGGAGGGTCCTCAGTACACGAGGCCGAGCACGTATCGAGGTCTTAGCGTACCTGAGGTGTTGCTCAGCGGAAACCACGAAGCCGTCGTTAGGTGGCGGCGTAAGGAATCTCTACGCCGTACCGCAGAAAGACGGCCTGAGTTACTTAACAGAGCTCGTCTTACATACGAGGACAGGCTAGTATTGGAAGAAATCCATAGAGAACTTTTAGATGTGCAAGAGTCGCAGTGCGGCAAGGAGTGATTTGTGTGGACATCATTAAGACTGTTGAGAACAAGCAGATCAGGACTGATCTGCCCGAGTTTGGACCCGGCGACACGGTTCGGGTACACTTCAAGGTGGTTGAAGGAGGGCGCGAGCGTATCCAGCCCTTCGATGGAGTAGTCATAAGGCGCCAAAGTGGTGGTCTTAGAGAGACATTTACTGTTCGCCGAGTGTCGTATGGTGTGGGAGTGGAGAGGACCTTCCCGGTTCACTCACCTAGAATTGACAAGATAGAAGTCCTTCGTAGAGGAAGAGTAAGAAGAGCCAAACTCTACTACTTGAGAGACAGGTCTGGTAAGGCGGCAAGGATTCCTGAGAAGAGGAAATGATGCAGACCTTCAAGGATATTGTTGAAGTAACCGTTGTTGCGCTGGTTATCGCGATACTGGTTAGGGCCCTTTTAGTTGAGGTTTTCGTCGTTCAGGGCCCTTCAATGGAACCGACTCTTGTTGACGGAAATAGGCTTCTTGTTTCCAAGATTGCATACAAGATAGGTGAACCGGAGCGCGGTGACGTGGTAGTACTTCGCTATCCATTGGATCCCTCAAAAGACTATATAAAGAGAATAGTGGGTGTAGGCGGCGATACTGTAGAGATTCGCCTGGGACGTCTCTACGTTAACGGGCAGCTTCAGCAAGAGTCTTACATACAATATCCTGGGCTCTACAACATGGCGGCCATCACGGTTCCAGACGGCAGCGTATTTGTTATGGGTGATCACAGGACTAATAGCGAAGACTCCAGGTACTTTGGTTGCGTCAACAAAGAGCTTCTGAAAGGAAAGGCAGTTTACATCATATGGCCTCTCGAAAGCATCGGCCCCGTAAAGTAGGGCCGTCGAAATCACATCCGGGGCTACCAGGCCCAAAAACCTTGGACCTGGTAGATTTGTTTATTTTCTTGTTAGACTCGAGAATTCCAAAGACGTCTCTTGAGTTGTCGGAACCATATCTTCGCAAGAAGAGAAGGATCTATGTGATGACGAAACCGGATTTGGCCGATCCAGACATCACAAAACAGTGGATAGACCACTTCCGCGAAGGCAGCTCCCCATGTTTTGCTGTTGACGCCAGTAGCGGAAAAGGCGTATCAGAACTTGTTGGCTTCCTAAACAGAAATAAGGAGGAAATGAACAAGAAATCTGAGGGCAAACTGGTGAACAGGCCGCTGAGGGTTATGCTGTTTGGATTGCCAAATGTCGGAAAATCGTCGCTTGCCAACAGGCTCTTGGGAACGGCAAAGGCTCCCTTTGGTGCGAAACCAGGTCTCACGCGCTCGAGCTACTGGCTCAGGGCCAATCATTCAGTGGAGATTCTTGACACGCCTGGCGTTGTAGATACCTCTCAGGTAAAGGGCGAGATCCTATACAAACTAGCGGTTACTTGGGCTGTTCGCGAGAGCCAGTACGATCCTAATGAGGTGGCACTTTGGTTGGCTAAAGAAGTTTTCCACTCGCAGGCTCCCTTGGAATACATAAGTCAATTTGGTTTGTCCAGAGGCATGTTGGCTCCCGGCGGCATAGTTGACGTAAATCGTGCCTCTATATCGTTTATACAGCAGTTTCGAACGGGGAATCTGGGTCGCATTTCCCTTGAAAAACCTGACTGCGGTGAATAAGTGGGCTGAGGCGCCTCAAGGAAATCGACAAGACCAGAGGAGACGCCTCAGCTGTTTGTGCCTCTTGAAAGTCATCGTGTTAAGGTGAAAACGAGTTCTTTCAATGGCTCAGTACCTACTGTAATGTAGCACACTGCTGTTACCTGGCGGTTTCCGGAATGGCCGGTGAACACAATGGCGTAGTTGCCTACTAGAGTGTCGGCAGGCAGGGCAGTGTTTTTGTGCCAAACGCCTCCGGATTCTTTCAGATCTATCTGGTGCCCAAGAAAGTAAGCCTCAACACGGTCGATGTTGGACGATGACTCGCAGTAGAGTTCAAGGATTTGTCCAGGCTCTATTGGATTCGGAGACACGTAAGGTGAAATCCATAGGTTGTCTATCCTCTCGAACGAAAGAACCGTATCTCTTGTTCTATCACCAAACTGTGCTGTTACGACAACTGTCTGGGTACCGAGAGGCAAGAAGTCTGCTACAGATAACTGGGCTACCCATCTGCTCTGGGTTTCAGATAGATGTAACTGTCTGGACTTTCCATCTTCAAATAGTCCGCTTACTGTTTTGGCGGAAGGTTCAGGGAAGGCAACTATGGTCAGTATCTGACCATCATACACTGTGGTGGGAAACAGGTATCCCGACAGGGAATAGTAAATGACTTCAAGGGGTTTTTTGACCGAGAAGAATGTACGGTCTCCTCTGTCCCTGACCCATGCCTGGTAGTAGTACGTGCCCGGTTCTACGAGGAGCCCCTTGTTGTCAACGCACCCCCACATGAGAGTATGAGGAGGGCTTCCAGGTTTCCCCTGCGGGTTGAATGTGTATACGATACTACCTCTATCATCTTCAATTCCCATGTTCCATGTAGATGTAGCCCGGTTTTTCAGATATGAAATCGAAAACATTGCAACGTCCTCTATTCCGTCACCGTCAGGAGAAACTACGTCCGGCTCAGCAAAGACTCTAACCAAGCAAGAACGGTACAGTACCGCTGCAGCGTGGCACCTCAAAAGGGCGAGTTTTGGTCGAATAGTCCCGTCCTCATACCCTTCGATGATTCCGAATTTGATGGCGCAGGCCATTGAATGCCGTCTATCTCGCGGAGTATTCATCCCGTCCTTGAAGCGATTAAGCAGTTGGTTTACTTCCTTTTCCGCCATAGCCAATGCGTAGTCGTAAAGACCAAGTGAACGGACAAGAAGGTCCACCGCGTCTTGCCTTGTTATTCCTTGGTCAGGATAGAAATTGTGGCCAGGATGAGTAGACGTCATGCCAGCCGAGCTTGCACATTCAATCCACTCCCACGGAAGTTTGCCTGAAAGGAATTCATATGACTCCGGTACATCAGGATAGGTAGGCTTATCGGGCCTTAGCGGGGTCAAACTGAAAGTTTTTGCCATAAGTACAGTAAACTCTGCCCTAGAGCACTCTAGGTCAGGATGAAAGCGTGCTTCGAGCGAGCCATCCCGTGAAATGATCTGACCGTCAGTCACCCCTTCAGACCACAGAACATAGATACAGTCAGAAGCCCAATGACCCTGAACATCCGTGTACCACGGATCAATTGCACAATTGGCTTTATTGGGTACGACCACTATTGCGAAAGCAAGTATGACTAGCAGACAAACTTTCGCAGGATGCAGTCTGTCTGCGAAAGGAGAATGATGCACGATACGATAACCTCCAAAAGTTACCACCGGCAATCTAGAATATAGCACATTTTATAGTTGCATGCCAGTTAATGTAATTTAATTGGTAGCTATTGACATTACAGGAATATGATTGTAACATATTGGTGCCTGGCAATTACTGTAAGTGGCCGTATCCGGTGTTGCCAAAATCAGTTAACCGAAACAAAGGGGGGGATAGGAACTTACGTTTCAAGGCACTTTCGGTTGTGCCGAAAAAACAAAGTCGCCACCGGCGCCCTTCGCAGCCATTTCTTTGCCGGGTACGGCCACAACCAAGGAGATGGACGAATTGCTGAAGACGCTTCTTAAGAAGCACAAATTGTTGCTGTTAGCGCTTATCTTAGGACTATCCGCTTTCCTTTTGTCGTACAACGCATTTTCTCTATACATAAAGACAGAAAAAGTGGTCGTATCTGTAAGGGATTTAGATCCGTATCACAAGATATCACGAGCGGACGTAAGACTTGTTGAATGCCCTGCTGCCGGCGTGCACGAGAGGTGCCTCCGGACGCTAGACGATGCCGTAGGCAAATACACGGTTTCAAGGGTTTTCCAAGGGGAAATGCTGCTAGACGCACATATCATTTCGGGGCAACACAGACCGGGCATCTCTATGGAAATCCAACCGGAGGAAAGATGCATATTCGTACCGGCTGAATATGAAAGGGCTGTAGGCGGAAAGATAAATCCCGGAGATCTAGTTGACCTAATCTGGGCTAGAAAGAATGCCACACGTCTGGAAGACCTCGGATCTCAGGGCGCTCTCACCTTGATCACAAGCGCTAGGGTTATTGAAACAGTGATTGACGAATCTTCCGGCGAGTTTAGGGGTGTAGTTATTGCTTGCTTGCCAATTACATGTGAAAAACTCGCTCAGTACATTGAGTCAGGCTCGATTTACCTTTGTCTAGCTCCATGGGCTGCCAATGAGCGTTATTCACTAACTGATGCGGAGGTCTGGCCTGCCCGATGAAAGCGAAGACATCTGTTCTTATTGCAGGAAATAGCATTACCGAAGATTCTGTCACAAAGGACCGGCCAGACGCCCGAGTAGTAGGAGTTCTGCAAGATCTTGCGCTGGTAGAATATGTGGCGACTGAGATACCGATCGACGAGTTGGTTCTAGATCCCAATCTTTCACCAAGGGGAGAAAGCCTCGATCAGTGGATCGCTAGATTCAACAAAGCGTATCCGACCGTGCGTATAACAATTGGGGGTTCAGACAGTAAACCTGGGACGGAAAGTGCCCCTGCAAAAGTTGTGACTTCACAGACAGTCGTGATTTGGAGTCCAAAAGGCGGAGTAGGGAAGACCTTTATTGCAACGAACTTGGCCTGTGCCACAGCGCTTGTCACAAAAGGCAACGCGGCCTTGCTAGACCTGGACATATACTCGGGGGATGTTGCTACGTATTTGGATCTAGCCGACGAACCTACCTTAGCACAGATTCTACCTGTGCTGACAGGTCTGAGACCAGACGGCCTGGACAGATACGTTCAGAGACACGCACCTTCCGGACTAAACGTGATCTGCGGACCCCAAAGGCTGGAACTATCTAGTATGGTAACAATTGACCACGTAAAGAACATGATTTCCCTCGCCGAAAAGAGATGGGGGCTTCTGTACATTGACACGCCACCCGACATAGCCAGCGACGTAGTTGGAGAATGCATAGAAGCTGCCTCATCCCTTATTCTGGTGACTACCCAAGATGTATGTGCACTTAGACAGTCAAAAAGCACTCTGGGAATCCTGAAGAAACTAGGTTTCAACGATAGTTCCATATTTGTTGTGCTGAATCGTGGGGCCGACGACTCACTGATACCTCAAAAAAAGGTGGAGGAGTACCTAGATAGGCCTCTTACCGCAGTAATTCCAGACGACAGGAAGACTGTAGAGAAGTCGGTATTCCAAGGCAAGCCAGCGGTTTTATTCGGCAAAACCGAGATTTCTTTATCGCTGTGGCACTTGTTGTCACAGGTCTCACCAGGTTTGCCAATTCCTGACGGAGAGAAGAAACAGAGCAAAGCCAAAAGGAGGCGATTATGGTGAGCATACTCAAGAGGTTGGAGCAGGAACCGTACAGGGTAGAGTCAGTCAACGATCAACGCAGGGAGTTTTCCATGGATGAAGTGATAGAGACAGTAAGAGAGAAGATGCTTGAAGACTTTCCTACCCTCGTCCTAGAGGCTCGAGTCTCTCGGCAGAAGAGGCAACAAGTAGTTGCCCTCATCTCGAATGTAATCGTGTCTTCTGAATTGTATGTTCCAAAACTCACCAGACAGGATCTGGCAGAAAAGATTGCACAGGAAATCTGCGGGCTAGGCCCTCTAGATGATTTGCTCGATAACCCAACAGTAACTGAAATAATGGTCAACGGAGCACGTGAGATTTACGTTGAAAAGGATGGCGTTCTGGAAAGGACTGATGTTGCCTTCTCAGATGACGTACATCTCCTGGAAGTCATCAACCGAATTGTTCAAAGTGTTGGCCGCAGGGTAGATAGTTCCATGCCGTATGTGGACGCGAGACTTCCGGATGGGTCCAGAGTCAATGCTATAATACCGCCAATTGCGCTTAACGGACCTGTTCTGACAATTAGACGGTTTCCCAAGCGGTTCGGATCCTTTTCTGAACTAGTAGAAAACGGAACAATCTCTCACGAAGGTGCCGACTTTCTTGAACGATGTGTCCGATTGAAACTAGACATAGTAGTTTCAGGTGGCTCTGGAAGCGGAAAGACGACAACCTTGAACGTGCTCTCCAATTCGGTCGCTTCAGGCGAACGCATAATCGTGATCGAAGATTCTTCGGAGATAAGTATCAAGAATCATCATGTTGTCTACCTCGAGTCTCGCCCAAGAAACATGGAGGGCAAAGGAGAGATAACAATAAGAGACCTCCTTAGAAACGCTCTTCGTATGCGACCAGATAGACTAATCATCGGAGAATGTCGAGGGAAAGAGACTTTTGACCTCATATCCGCTATGAACACAGGGCACGAAGGCTGTTTGTCAACGGTACACGCGAACTCGTCCCGGGATTGTCTCGAAAGAATTCTGGCAATGGCTCTTACTGCAGAAGAGGGAATTCCTGTTGAGGTTCTTCAGTCCTGGATTGCGATAGGAGTAGACGTTGTAGTACACACCATGAAGACAGTCAGCGGCAAAAGAGTGGTATCAGAGATATCTGTTGTAGGCTATGACCCGTCGGAAGGGCTTTGCAGCTGCCCTGTATACTTCTGCGAGGAAGGGTTGACACTGCAATTTCCTGACTGGTTCGTAGACAAAATAGGAAAGCAACGTGCCGTGGATCTGGCTGCGGTGCGTAAGTTCGGGGGTTAGCGCCTGTGGTAATTCTCATAGCGGTGATGTTTGGGTTGACTGTGTCGGTTTCCGGAGCCTACTTGATACGAACCGTGGGTAGGTCCCGACTGCCAAATGCACTTTCTGCTCAGGAAGACACTAGATTTTGTGAGCGTCTACGGCACAGTGGAATGCGTCTGAGATCCTGTCTGGCTCGCTTCAAACGCCGCGATATGCCTTGGGACGAAATATCTTCAAGCCTCTCTTTTCAGATTAGAGGCGGGAAATCGCTCATAGATGCAATAAAAGGCGCATCAGAGGAGGGAACGTCTCAAGCGCACAAAATGCTGGAACGCTCGCACCAACTATATGAAACAGGAGTACCGATTTTCAGAGCTCTGGACATGGTATCGGGTGGGGAGGGAGAACTTGCGATGATCGCAAACGTGCTGGAGATAGGTTCAGTTACAGGAGGAGATCTATCTGCTCTTCTGCGGCGGGTCTCTGAGATTCTTAGGAGAAGAAGGCTCACTCAAGGAGAGATTCAGGCCAAACTATCTGAATCGAAAATGACGGCTGTTCTTCTTTCTTGTCTACCTTGGCTTATCGGCTTTCTGACATTCAGAGCTGATCCAAGAAGCTTCATAGCGCTTGTTTCCGGCGATGAGGGGAGAATACTCTTCGTTCTGTGTTTTGCACTTTGGGCAGTTGGCAACCTTTTCGTAGTAGTTTCTATACGGTCCATATCCCTTACGCGTCCTACCTACCGAAATCATTCTAAAACGAAGACAAGCCAGAAAGGTGGGAAACCCTCATGGTCCTAAAGCTACAGCTGTGCTTGGTAGCAACTCTTTTGAGCATTCTCGTGACCTTTCCAGTCATGAGCTCGCTGTATCGCCGAGACATCCGTCTATTTGGAAGACCGGATCTAATGCAAAAGACGTTGGAGAGGCTACTTGGTCAAATGTGGGATCTGGTTTGGCGCAGACGGCGGTCTCAAGAGGTAATTTCTCAATGGCCTACGTTTCTTGAAGAACTTGCGGTAACAGTAATGGCGGGGATAGATGCCCGACGTGCCTTCGAGATATGTTCTCTCAAAACACACGGATACCTTAAGCAGATATCAGAAAGGACGGTGCTGAAACTTCAAAGCGGAGCCTCTTTGGCGGTTGCTTTGGAATCAATGGAAAAAGAAGGTATTGAACCAGCAAGAAGGCTGAGAGCCACTCTCGTTCAGGCCGAGTCACTGGGAACACCCGTAGCTGACGCCCTCAACGCTCTATCTCAGGAATACTACATATTGGAACAGCAGATGTTTGAAACAAGGCTCAATGCTCTACCACTCAAATTATCGATAATAACGGTATTGTTCCTTCTTCCTCCAATCTTGATCATATCGATTGCACCGCATATTCTCGCTTTTTTTAACGCAGGTTGGTAGGTAAGAACGATTTTGGCTCTACTCAGAACAGTCCAGAAACAAGGAGATGATTGCTAATATGACACCACTATTCTTGCGATTATCTAGTGTCAAACAAGCGGTAATAGATTATTTGAAGAAACCACTGGCATCGGAAGAAGGCGCTACCATAGCCGAATATGCACTTCTGCTTGCTTTGGTCGTGATTGCACTAATAGGAGTCTTAACCAATTTGAGTGACGCCCTGAAAGGCAAGATAGAAATCATCATAGACCAAATAAACAGAGGCAACTGAAAAGGAAAGGGTGGTCCTAAGCGTTTCACTTTGCTCTGGGACGACCCCCGAAAGGAGGAGTAGGGTGTTTTGGTTTAGGCGTCGACAATGCAGAACTAGACTAGAGCTTTTAAGAACTCAAGACGGGCAGACCATAGCCGAGTTTGCGTTGGTATTTTCCATGCTCACCTTGATTTTATTTGCCATATTGGAACTCGGTCTGGTGCTCAATGCGAAATTAGTTCTTACATCGGCGGCACGGGAAATTGGCAGAATTTGCGCAGTCGAAGGAGGATACACGGGAAGGGCCCCTCATATGGTGGAGGAGGTTCTTGAATCTACGGCTTTAGACAAAAACGCTATAAAGGTGAACATAACACCGAAACAGGCGATTTACGGCACGACGATAAACGTGATGCTGTCTTATAACTACAGAGTCAGGTCTCCCGTGATATCAGCAATATCAAATGCCAATGTGCTACTGAAGGCTAAGGCGGTGACTCGAAGTGAATTCGTTCCGCGGTAGCAAAGCTAAAGAGTCAAGTGAACGTGAAAGAATTGGCAGGTCAGGCGGGGTAATACTGATGGTAGCTCTTTTCATGCCTATTGCAATGTTGAGTATTGGAATGGTTAGCGACGTGGCCTTAGTCTTCGTTGCGCGAAAATCTGTGCAAGATGCTTGCGATCTAGGTACACTTGCTGGATGTCAGGAACTCGATTGGGATCTGTTGGCAGATGGGGTCGTTGCAGTTCGCGAACAAGCTGGGTCGGCTTCTGCCATTAGTATTGCGAAATCGAATTTGGAGGATTCGATGAATCTCATCAAGGATCTGCACCTTAGAGCTCATGTCGTGAATCACTTTGACGGCGAGCCCACAGTTCTTCTAGACGCGAGTTTCACTGTAAACACTTTTTTTCTAAGGTTCTTACCGCGCTATCGCAACGGCGTGAGTATCCGTGTATTCTCAGAATCGTCCGTAGTAGAAAGGACGCAATGGTAGTAGTCGCCAGAATATCTCTGGGCGGTCAGCAAGGTTTTCACTGTCTTTTGCAGGATAAAATCGCACGGTTGTCGAAATGGTTGGCTTAGTCAGGATCCGATTTTTTGGCTAAGAAGCCTAAATGGAACTCAAAACTACGCTGACGGTAAGGAGGATGCATCTTGTTAGCCATTATCAATGCAACAATTTATCCTGTAGATAAAAACGTCATACAAAAAGGAACGATCCTAGTAGAAAACGGGAAGATCCTTGAGGTAGGCTCGAATGTTTCCGTTCCACAGAATGCACAAGTTATCGACGCTGATGGTAAATTGGTTTTCCCTGGTTTTATCGACGCCCATTCGCACCTAGGGCTCGATGAGAGCTGCATTGGATTCGAAGGAAGCGACGTAAATGAAGCTACTGATCCTGTGACCCCAAACATGAGGGCAATAGACGGTTTTAATCCTCTCGATATCACGGTCAAGGAAGCGCGTGAGAGCGGTGTTACCGCTTGTGCCGCCGGTCCTGGAAGCGCGAACGTCGTTGGAGGAACTTTCATGGCGATAAAAACTTTCGGCACACGTGTCGACGACATGATCATAAAAGACCCAGTGGCCATGAAAGTCGCATTTGGAGAAAACCCAAAGCGAGTGTATAGCGGAAAGGGTAAAACACCTTCTACTAGGATGGGTACCGCTGCAGTCCTGCGAGAGGTATTGGCCCGGACAGTTAGATATAATCAGCAAATTGAGGCAGCAGGAGATGATTCTACGAAATTGCCTCAATACGATGCCAAACTCGAGGCTATGCTCCCGGTAATAAGAAGGGAGATTCCAATCAAAGCTCATGCACACAGGGCGGACGACATTTTTACCGCCATTCGCATAGCAAAAGAGTTCAACATAAGGATTACGCTGGATCACTGCACCGACGGAGCCCTTATTGCCGATACCCTTGCTAAAGAGGGACTTCCTGCGATTGTCGGACCGTCTTTTGGGCACAGGACTAAGTTTGAACTGACAAACAAGAGTTTCGTTACTCCCGGTATTCTGGCCAGAGCAGGTGTAAAAGTTGCAATAACAACTGATTCGCCAGTGACCCCCTTGCACTCTCTACCCCTAATGGCAGGTATGGCAGTCGCGGCGGGCATGGATCAAGAAGAAGCTCTTCGAGCCATAACCCTAAACCCAGCTGAGATAATCGGGATTGAAGATAGAGTTGGTAGCATCACACCAGGCAAAGATGCCGACATAGTCATATTCGATGGACATCCTTTCGAGATATCAGCCAAACCTTGGATGGTTCTTGTAGACGGAATAAACATTAAGGAATAAAGGTATCTGGTTGTAACGAAAGAAACGGAGGGAAGAAAAGCCCTCCGTTTCTGGTTCAAGACTTGCTAAGGTGTTAACAGGCTTCTAGTAATTCTCGCAAAGCGGCTCATAGAAACTCCTCGGATGAGCGCATGCAGGACAAACTTCAGGTGCTTCAGTTCCTTCATGTATGTAGCCGCAGTTTCTGCAATGCCACTTGATGGGCTCAGGCCTAGTGAATACCGTGTTAGCTTCTACGTGTTCCAATAGTCTCTTGTATCTATTCTCGTGAGCTTCTTCAACTTCGGCAACTTCTCGGAAAGTCCTCGCTATCTCTTCAAAGCCCTCTTTTTCTGCAGTCTCCGCAAATTCTTTGTACATTTCGGTCCATTCCCAGTGCTCACCCTTGATCGCCTCTGCAAGGTTCTTCTTGGTATCTCCTATGAGACCTAGAAACTTGGCCCACAACTTTGCATGTTCTTTTTCGTTATCGGCGGTCTCTGCAAAAATAGCGGAGATCTGCTCGAACCCTTCTGTTTTTGCAATTGAGGCGAAATATGTGTACTTGTTTCGAACCTGAGATTCTCCGGCAAACGCGGCGAGCAAGTTCTTTTCAGTCTGGCTACCTTTAAGTTCCAATTTGCTCCACTCCTTCACTTTTTTGTGTGGTCATAAAGCTATCCCCGAGTGACTACTTCTTTTGCACCTATGTCTATTTATACTATAAAAACGGTACTTGGTGAAGAACGACCGGGGTCAATACAGGTTTTTCACGATTGGACGTAGGCTTTGGTTATACTTATATTATCGGTACGGCAAGTACAATGACTTAACCCGAGGTGATATTGGTGAATGGCATGAGAGTCAATGGGGATAGACTGTGGCAGAACATTGTTGAGCTCGGAAGTATTGGGCGTAGCCAGAAGGGCGTTTCAAGGGTCGCTTTTAGTGAGGCAGACATTGAGGGAAGAATGTGGTTCCTAAATAAGATGAAACAGGCAGGGTTGAACACAAGAATAGACGGAGTAGGAAACGTATTCGGTGAGACCCCTGGTGAGTACGAGAAGAGAATACTGGTTGGCTCACATTTGGATACAGTTCCACATGGAGGAATGTTTGACGGAGCTCTCGGGGTTATGGCTGCTCTAGAGTGCGCGCAAACTCTCGTCGAACACAACGTAACTACCAGGTGCGGTGTGGAAATTGTTGGGTTTTCCAATGAGGAAGGAGCTACCGTAGGGTCAGGGTTACTAGGGAGCCGGTACTTTGTAGAAGGTATTGGAATGAAAGAGAAAGGAATTCTAGAGCAAATTCTCGCGAGTGCCGGCCTTTCGGGATCCGAGGGCTGCAAGAGATTCAAGAGTTCGGCGTATGAATGCTACATAGAACTCCACGTAGAACAAGGAGGAGTACTTGACAACCAGAAGTACGACGTAGGAATTGTTCAGGGTATTGTAGGCATTCATACTTATGATTTCAGGTTCACAGGCATGCCAAACCATGCGGGGACTACACCTATGGATCAGAGAAGAGACGCTCTTTTGGGAGCCGCCAATCTGATCGCGTCAATTCCTAACACCGTGTCTGAGTACGGTTCAGGGGCTACCGTAGGAACGTGCGGTCAAGTTACAGTTCACCCCGGTGCGCGCAATGTCATTCCAGGGCGTGTTGATTTAAGTATAGAAGTAAGAGATCTGGAGAGTGAGATTGCCAATCGTGTGGTAGAGCATTTGAAGGCTAAAGCACATTCCCTTGCAGATGCCTGCGGGTTGAGCGTGGATGTTGATGGTGTTGCAATATCTTCGCCCGCTATGATGGATGCCAAGATTCAAGAGGTAATAAGAGACATCTCTTTGGATTTAGGGTTAAAGGCCAAACTTATGCCGTCTGGGGCTGGTCATGATGCCGCCATTTTTGCCAAACATGTGCCAACAGGGATGATATTTGTTCCCAGCAGAGCTGGAATAAGCCATAGCCCCGATGAATGGACCGAGCCTTCGGACTGCATAAATGGCGCGAATGTACTTCTCAATACTGTTTTGGCACTAGCGAGGTGATTTTTCGCATCCTGCGCTATTGCTGGAATAGCTTGAGCCAAGGGGAGTCCGTCTGTTCATCTAGTTCTCTAGAACGCTGCCAGACAACGTCCCAAATCAAGGGATCTTTCAACAATAAGGACCAACCACGTTCGACAGCCTGTGTGAACTGTGGATTGAGAGCAAACTTCTCCGGGTTTCTGAGTACTGGACATATGAGTATGCCGGACAGAAGATCTAATCTAGTTTCCAGCTCTTTGTCAGGGTTCAGGTATGGCATGAGCGGAAAAGTCCTGCATTGAATGGGTCGTTTCTCTCTGGGGCACTGGCCGTTACACATTACAAACGCTAATCTTCCTTTCCAAGACGAGGGAAAACCGCTGTACCTTGCCTTAGGATACATCCAGGTAAGCCAAGTTTCCTCCTGCGTGAACATTTGTTCTTCCCCGGGTAACAGGTATATGCCTACGCCAGGTTCAAATTCCTTACAGCAAAAGGAATCACACAAAATCCCACAGTCAAATTCGAGAGGACTTGCATCTAGGATGGAATATGCCTTTTGAAAATCCTCCTTCTGGAGCTTGTGGGGCACCAGACTCCTCCGGCTACGTATTCCTTTGTTCAACGTGTATCAGACGTCCCTTCAACTGCAAGTAACAGTGTTATTATACCGCAGATTCCAAACGACACGTAAACCTGTTGACTGGTGGAGTGATTAGATGGTATTGTGTCTAGGCAGTTAGAACGAGCAATTTGCGACGGAGTTGCTTCAAGAAGGGAGCCTTACCTGAATGGCAAGTTTGCAGGTGCACATGATGCGGAAGTAGCATTTTCCCTAGGTTCAATGTGCCTTCATTTGCAAACATGTGTTCGTCAGGGAGGTTTTTTTATGGCATCAATAGACTTATCAGATATCTCAAGGTTCATCGGTACTCGCTGCATATTCTCATCAGTTAGTCTCTCGGTTGCAAGCACAGACCGAATCGGTATAGTAGGCCGAAACGGAGAAGGCAAGACAACGCTTCTGCGAGTTATAGCTGGTGAGCTGTCCCCTGATTCTGGAACAGTCCACATTTCTTCTGGCGCTAGTGTAGGGTATTTGTCCCAAGAACTGCCCACCTTTGACTCGACGGTGATAGAGGCCGCGATGGCGGGAAAACCGGAAGTTGCAGAGACTGCGGACAGGATGCGGACCATAGAGAAACAGATGTCATCGCCGAGGGGGAACGTTTCTGAGCTACTCAGGGAGTATTCGCGCCTCCAAAACCGGTTCGATGCTCTGGGAGGATATAACCTTGAGAATGAAGCTGCAGTTGTTTTGGCAGGGCTGGGCTTCGGAAAAGAATCATGGAATGTTTCTACTGAGACCCTAAGCGGCGGACAGAAGGTTCGGCTGAACCTTGCTAAACTCTTGGTCTCGAAGCCAAATGTGCTGCTACTAGACGAGCCGACCAATCATTTGGATATTGCAGGTACAGAATGGCTCGAATCGTATCTCAATGGCTATCCGGGAGCCATTTTATTGGTTTCACACGATAGGCGGTTCCTTGATAATGTGGTCACCAAAATATGGGAGATAGACAACGGAAGGGTATCATACTATCGCGGTGACTATTCATCTTACATAAGGCAAAAAGAAGAGCAGATGAGGCAACTTGAGCAAGAATATGACGAACAGCAAGAACTTATCAAGAAAACCCGCGCTTTCATAGACCGATGGAAAGCGAATGCCAAAAAGGCAGGACAGGCTAGAAGCCGTCAAAAGATGCTGGATAAGCTTGAGGTTATCGAAAAACCCAAAAAGCACAGAAGTCTCGACCTTAGGTTTACGCCTTCTGAACCCGCAGGAAGAGAAATTCTTAGGATAGAAGGTCTCAGTAAGTCATTTTCTGAGCCCCTTTTTCAAGATTTCACGCACTCTATAAAGGGGGGCGAACGGGTAGCACTAGTTGGCCCTAACGGGTGTGGCAAGACTACCTTTCTCAAGTGTCTCATGGGAACCGAGTCCTACGACGGTTCTATTAAATGGGGGACAGGAGTTCGTGAAGGGTACGTGGCACAGACGTTTGAGTTTTCATGTCTAGACCGAACAATCCTCGATGAAATAAAAGGGTTGGGAATACCGGAAAAAGAGGCGAGAGACGTACTCGGAATGTTCTTATTCTCGGGAGATGACACCAAAAAGTGCATAGGAGACCTTTCGGAAGGTGAGAAGTCGAGGTTGGGTCTTGTGAAGCTGTTCCTTTCGGACGCGAATGTGCTTTTGCTCGATGAGCCTACGAATCATTTGGATCTGCCATCTAGACAGGCCCTTGAAAGAGCTTTGCGCGATTTCAGCGGTAGCGTAATATTTGCGTCTCATGACAGGTACTTCATAGACTTGCTTGCAACCAAAGTGTTTCTTTTCGAAAACGGCACCATTCGCGTCTTTGAAGGTAACTATTCTCATTTGAAAACATGTCTTGAGTCAGAGGTCTATGTCGAGTCAAAACTCGAAAAAAGCGCGATACTACCTTCAAGGAGCAAGCCGGAACCGGCGGAAGAACCGGTCCCGAAAGCAATCTCGCTTGATATTGAACTCAAGGCTCTAGAAGACAAGATTTCCGAACTGGAGTCTAAAGAGAGAGAACTATCAAGTATCCTTGCGGACCCGGAGACCTACAAGAGATCTGAAAATGTACCGGCAAAAGAGTGGGGGATGGTTCGCTCGAAACTCGAAGAACTGTACATGCAATGGGAAAAACTCATGGAATCTAGAGGTCACTACGGGGAATAAGCGCGTAAAGTGAGGCAGAAAGGACTGGGCCTTTCTGCCTCGATCAACTCTGGAAATGCTACTATCTTTCATTGCCACTGTGACTGTCTATATTGTGAACTTCCTGACTATGTTCTGGAGCAACTCAGCTTGAGCCGCCAAGTCTTGTGCTGACGCCGAAACCTGGTCTGCCGCGGCAGCCATTTCCTTGATTGAAGCAGCTACCTCTTCTATTGCTGCCGCACTTTCCTGTGAAACGGCAGCTACGTTCTCTACTAAACGCTTGACTTCTTCCGCAGTTATTGCCATTTCCTCAACACCGGCGAGGTTTTCATTGGCATATACAGCGATGTCATTTACTGCAGTCTCAGTCTGCGCCGACGCGGTCTTTAGACGTTCAAAAGAATCGGTAAGCCTTATTATTTCTTCTTGGGTACCAGTTGCAGCCCTTTCGATATCAGACAGCACATTGCCCGCGTCTTGGGCTACCATGCTACCTACGTCGATCTCTCGAGTACTCTGCTCAATACTGTTTACCGTGTGGTCAATAGATGTGGCCACTTTGTTGATTAGCTCGCTTATGTTCTTTGTCTCCGCGAGGGATCTTTCTGCAAGTTTGCGTACTTCGTCAGCTACTACGGCAAAGCCGCGGCCGTGTTCGCCGGCTCTTGCAGCTTCTATGGCGGCGTTTAGCGCTAGAAGGTTGGTCTGGGACGCAATATCATCTATGACGCCGACTATCTGACGTATGCTCTGTGAAAGATTGCTTAGTTCCGAGACCTGAACTGCGGCGCTTTCGTTAGCCCCCTGTATGTTTGCCATGCTGGTCGACAGAACTTGTATCGATTCTGTGGCCCTTTTTGCTGCGTCAGTGTTTTCTTTGGCCACCTCACTGACGTTTCCAAGAACCTGAACTACCTCACCAAAGATCCTGTTGCTTTCTGAAATCACAACGGCGATCGTATCTACCGCACCATATTGAGCCTGTGTTCCCTGAGCAACGACTTCTACGGCCGCAGAAAGTTTCTCAGCAGAAATTGCTGTGTTGGCTGCTATTGAACTCTGTTCTGCCGCTCCACTAGCCAACTGCTGGGCCGTTTCGGCTATCTGGGCCGCTATGCTTGTTGATTCCTCAGAAGTTGCAGACAATTCCTCGCTGGTGGCAGCAAGCTGATCTGATGTCAAAGTGATATTCTTGATGATTCCTGCTATGTAATCTAGGAACTTGTTGAACCACTGTGCTAGCTCTCCCATTTCGTCTTTCGACTTTGTCTCAAGCCTCTTGGTGAGATCCCCTTCACCTTCGGCGACATTTCTGACCGTAGATACCACATCTACAATTGGGTTTACTAGGGTTCGAGAGAAGCCTACTGTTACCGCAATAGCGGCAACAACCATTATGGAGCACATGATTAGCGTGGACTTCTGAAGCACTGCCGCCCGTGCAAGCGCTTCGGATTCTTCTACCTCAATAATTAGCCCGTAAGCCTCGTCGCCTACTGTCAAGACTGTACCAGCTCCAAACACGCTCTTGCCCGCGAAGTTCTGGTAGGACTTGTCCGGATGCGCCGATTTTGCGCCGGATGAAGTTCCTTTGGTGATAAATTCTAGCGGCCATCCTTTTACGGTGTCGTTCATCCTGAGACCGTTCCCATCTTTTGTTACGATATCTGTTATCACCGTACCTTTTGAATCGATAAGGTATGACACAGCGCTAGAACCTATTTGCTCGATCCCTGACTGCACAACAGATTTGAGAGAACCGCCTGTCACTACCAGACCTATGGTTCCGAGCATATTCTCAGGCTGATTTGGATCCGTGACCGGTGCGCCTAACGCGAGGCAATAGTTTTTTGTTATGTCGGAGTAGAACAAGTCTGACAAGGTCATCTGACCTTCCATGGCTCCGGCGATGTAGTCTTTGTCCGAGAAATCTGTGCCTGGGATATCATTAGGATTTGTAGAGTAGATAAGCGAGCCTGACGGAGTGACAACGAGAAACACATTGAAATCAGTCACGCTAATGATGTCCTGACCTGTCTCTTCAATCTTGGGTTTTGTCTTGTTGACCCATTCTAAAGAACCTAGGTTATACTTAATCTTAGAAAGCGACATAAGACTTTCTACCAGATCAACGTTGCTTGAAGAGTAGTACCCGAGATCTTCAAGATGGTCGATGTAGGTCGTTATCTCTGCTGCCTTAACTGCAGCAAAAGTACTAAGGTTTGCAATTGCCTCCTCTTCAAGAGTTTTTTTGGTGTTGGTGTAAAGAAATGCGCCCAGAACCGCTACAGGTGCTAGGGATAGCAGCAAACCAATTATTAACAGTTTGCCTCCAATCTTGCGAAATCTGCTAATCTAAATCATCTCCTTGCTATAGATACTGTGGCGAAATGCATCAAGTCGTATAACTAAGGCTCGCCGTAGGCAAGCAAACCGCATGGCTTGCCAAAACTCTCCCGAAGGAGCAAGTTCTAAGCCTACTATCAGATAAAATCGAATAAAGCGGAGAAAAAGTTAACCGTTTTCGAAAGTTCTGAGTTTTGCTAACTGGCGAAACGAAAAGGGAGGGGCATGTAGCCCCTCCCTTGTAACGGTCCGAAAAACACATAAGACGCAGTTACCATCTTTCCTTCGTGTTACCCGAGTACCTTATGTCCTTCTATGAAGACTGCTTCAACCCTTGAACGAATCTTGAAGGGATGGCCCGTCCATATCCCGAAGTCTGCATCTTTGCCAGCTTCCAGACTTCCGACCCTATCTTGTACACCCAGAGTCTCCGCTGGAGTGAGTGTTATGGCCCTTAGCGCGTCTTCTTCAGGCATCCCGTTAGCCCAAGCTGTGGCAGCCGTGGTTGATAGATATTGAATGGGATGGAAGGGATGGTCACTTATTATGCTAACGTGGCATCCTGCCTTCGATAGCACGCCTGGTGTCTTAGGGGTTATGTTAAGTGTTTCGATCTTGGCTCTTGCCCACATGCTTGGTCCTACGTTAACTCTTGCTTTTTTCGCGCCCAGGAACTCAGCGATTTCTATGCCATCAGTACAGTGCTCAATCGAATAGTCGATATCAAATTCTTCTGCAATTCTAATTGCTGTAACGATATCGTCGGCTCTATGTGCATGTACTCTTAACGGTATCTCCCTATTCAACACCTTAATGAGGCTCAACATATCTAGATCTGTATCTGGCATCTTGGAAGGGTCCTGTCGGCCTGCTTCCAGTTTCCGCGAGTAATCTCTTGCTTTGAAGAGTGCATTTCTAAGTATTGAGGCAATACCCATTCGAGTCTTGGGCGCTTTTCCCCGAGAACCGTACGAACCCTTCGGATTTTCCCCAAGCGCTGCTTTCATGCCTGCAGGGTTGCGTACAATCATGTCATCGCAGATGGTTCCCCAGGTCTTTACAACAACAGTTTCACCACCTATGACGTTACCAGAACCTGGAGTGATCTGGACGCATGTGACTCCTCCAGAGCGTGCGTCCTCGAAAGCAAAGTGGGCGGGCCATATTGAGTCTATAGCGCGAACGCCAGGTGTTACGGGGTTAGATCCTTCGTTTCCGTCATATTCAGGTTGACCGTACCATTCGCCCCAGATACCTATATGGGTGTGAGCATCTACAAAACCTGGAAGAAGCACCTTGCCTTTCGCATCAATCACATAAGCGCCTTCCGGGATAGGAAGATCTTGACCTACCTGCTGGATTTTTCCTTTGTGTACGGTCAATACTCCGTTTTCTATACGGGGGCTAGATATGGGATATATGGTTGCGTTTGTTATGACTATCGTTTCATTCATAGGTTCTCACCTCCGATTTTGCTACCATTTGTGGCTTCGTAGACGCGCTTGCCTTCAATGAAGGTATAAAGGACCTTCGAGTCGTACTCAAAAGGATCTTTTGTCCAGACTGCCAGGTCTGCGTCCTTGCCTGGTTCTATTGAACCTACCCTGTCAGATACTCCGGCTATTTCTGCTGGAAATCGCGTGATCGAAAGAAGGGCAAAGTCTTCATCCATACCTTCACGAATTGCCAATCCTGCCGATAATCGCAGATACTGAATGGGAAAAACAGGATGGTCTGTGATCAGCGCTAGTTTCACGCCTGCTTTCGACAAAGCCACCGGAGCGGCAAAGCCTATATCCTTGACCTCTAGCTTGCTTTTGTCTGTAAGGCAAGGTCCCATAGTTACAGGAAATCCGCTCGCCCTTACCGATTCCAAGACTTTGTCCCCCTCTGTGCAGTGCTCTAGAGAGATATCTATGTCAAACTCCTTGGCTATACGTATCGCAGTGAGGATATCGTCCGCCCTATGGCAGTGGACTCTTAGAGGAATCTCCTTTCGGATAACGCAGGCAAGCGCTTCTTTTGATAGATCAAAATCCGGCTGTTTGTCAGGTTTGTCTACAGCCAGTTCTTTTTTCCTAAGGTAGTCTTGCGCTTGAACCAAAGCACGTCTCATGACTGCCGCGTTTCCCATTCTAGTTTTCGGCATTTTGTCCTGCCCGCTGTATACCCGCTTAGGGTTTTCTCCGAGGGCACCTTTCATTCCACTGGGGAACTTAATCATAAGTTCGTCGGCTACTGAAGAACCCCATGTTTTCATGACCACCGTCTGCCCACCAATAATGTTTGCACTGCCAGGGTCGGTCTGAACGCAAGTAACCCCTGCTGCAATAGCGTCTTTGAAAGCTACATCTCTAGGATTGATGGCATCAAGCGCTCGAACCTCGGCAGTAACGGGGTCCGATGATTCGTTGGTATCATTTCCTGCATCGGTGGCTCCGTCTTCATAGATGCCGATGTGACAATGGGCATCAAAGAGCCCGGGCGTTACAATGCTTCCGGCAACGTCGATCACCTCTGACCCTTCAGGTATGTCTACGCGTTCTCCAACTGCTTTAATTGTTCCGTTTTCAATAAGAATAGTGCCTTTTGGCATTCTAAAGGGCACGTCCGGCCTGTTGCTTGCAGAATAGATGGTACCGTTGACTATAGCTGTGTATCCCAAATCATTTACCTCCTTTTTCAGCAAAATCTGACCTGTGGTTAATTCGTCTCTCGGATCGAGAAAACCTTCATGCGGTTTTCCCACGTTTGCAACAAATCCGGGACTTTGGTACATTGTGTGTAACTGTTCTTTTCAATTGCGGACGCCACAAGGAGTGGATACTGTTGAACATTGACGAAAGCGGGTCGGCTCGCACTAAGAAGGTCTTGTCTTCACTTTCCGAGGTTACCGCTATACTATTTGACCTAGGTGGCACCTTATGGTCTCCTTTTGGAGGAAAGACCCGGGACGAGGTGTTAGAGTTTTCGACCGTGCGCCTAATAGAAGATCTGAAGGCTTCTACAGGCAAGAACATATCATATCAGGCAATTGAGCAAGGTATAGTGAACAAGTTGGCTGGCTTTGGGGGCAAAGGGTGCAAGGAGCACCAATCATCATTAGAAGATGACTCTCTCCGCGAGATCAATTTCTACGATGTAATGCGTGAGTTCCTATCTTCCCACGGTATTTGTCTACAAGTAGAATACATGCACACGCTAACAGACAGGTTTGCCGACAATCTCTCAAAGGATTATGTAATATACCCCGAGACTATGGACGTGCTTTCGTCTTTGAGGTCCCGCGGTTACCGACTGGGGATCGTTTCGAATACGGCCATGCCTCCTGGTATCATAGACAAGTATCTCGCAGTTTCCGGCATTATGCGCCACATTGATTTTCGGGTGTTGAGTTCTGAAGTAGGATGGAGAAAACCTCATAGAAGAATCTATGAAGAAGCACTTCGCTTGACAGACTTAAGACCAGATCAAGTGGCGTTCGTAGGCGACAGGGTGCTAGAGGATACTGTTGGCCCTTCTGCCATGGGTATGCGACCTATACTGATTAGAAGAGACCTGTCTTTTGCTGCGGACCCTTGCGACGAATATGACGGGTTATCAATTGCCAGCCTTGCGGAACTTATCTAGCGAGTGTATTGGCGAACAAGGACCTCTATTCTAGTGTTTGCTTCTTAATTTCTATCTCGCGTCTCAATGGCCACTTGAGGTTCAACGTGTACGACTATATCGCCATGAATTGCATCCTTCAATGCGTCCTCCACACTGGTAGCTAGATCATGTGACTCCACAAGTGATAGATCATCGTCCAGAAGGATGTGCAGAGATATTGATTTTCGGCCACCATAATCGTGGACCATGACATTGTGAAATCCCTTTACTTGTGGATAGCTCTCCACTATATCCCTTATCTTCGCTTCAAGGTCTTCTGAAGGGCCTTCTCCTATCAGTTTGGAACAAGAAGACATGGCAAGTTCAATTCCTGTGTAGATAATTAGCCCTGAAACTGCCATGCCCAGAACAGCGTCAACCCAGTGGTAGCCGTATATGGAAGCTACTATAGCTACTGCTACGAGCGACGAAGCTATGGCATCAGTGCGATGGTGCCAGGCATCTCCTATAAGGGATTGAGCATCAGCCTTTTTCCCGAGATAAAGGGCAAATCGGGTCATCCATTCTTTGGCTAACGCCCCTGCGACCATTATTAACGCAACGCCAATACTCCCTTTCACTGGGACTTTATTGACAAATCGTGAGTACGAGGATATGCCAAACTGTATGCCTACGTAGGTTAGTAGACCAGCTATCACCAAAGTGCTCAGAAACTCAACTCGCCCATGCCCAAACGGATGTTGGTCATCAGCAGGCATTTCAGATATTCTGAACCCGACAAGAACTACAACGGAGGTCAGCACGTCAGAGGCTGTATGGGCCGCGTCAGCAAGAAGAGATATGCTGTTCATGGCTAATCCGAACACTATTTTGACCACCGCTAGAGTTAGATTGCCAATAATGCTGACTATTGCTTCTAGATATGCATACGCTGCACGTATTTTAGGCTCGTCTACCTGGGCTAGGGGATCATCCTGGTCTGTGAAGCGCCCGATAAGATAAGCTGTGAAAAGCGGCGGATGCTGCATGCTTTCTTCTGAGTTTTCTCTTTTTCGCATTCTACTGTCTCTCCCAGATATGAACACCCGAAGGTGTAGTTCTATTTCGAAACACTATGATATTATAGCACCCATTGTGCCATATGTGTTGCATAGATTACAAGTGCTTTGCCGACACCGAGGCGAGATACAATTCTTCTATTAGCATAGCGTCTTCGCGTAGTTATCCTTCGGGACCTTTGGATTTGTGAATTCCGTTATGCAGGGAACCCACTAGACTTTTCTTCGTCAGACCAGTAGGCTTGAGTTGTTAGGTAGTATTTCTGGTGCTAAGAGGGTATCTACCGTGGACAGAAAAATGAGTAATAGCGAGACCAGAGTCACTGCAAGGCGGAAAAAACGTCTTGAAAGAAAGAACCGCAATCTAAAGCGGTTTGCCATTGTGCTCGCATTCGTGTTGCTCCTATATGGTGTTACGCTATGGCTCGGCCCATCGGCTCTTGGGAAATTCTCGCTTCTGGGAGGGAAGACTCCCGCTGTGGTTGGTCCAACACAGGACCCTGAGCCCTCAATACCAGGAGAATCTCTGTCGGCTCTAGAGCAAGAGCGTGTTCAGAGAATACGTGAACTTGCTGAAAGACCCAATGAACTAGGGAAAGTGCCAATTATTATGTATCACGTCATAGGCGAGCCCGAATCTGAATGGGTGAGGACACCCCAGAATTTCAGAAACGATCTAGAGAGATTCTATAGATTAGGTTACTCGCTTGTTCCATTGCAGGCTTATCTTTCCGGAAAAATGGATGTTCCAGAGGGAGCTACTCCTTTGGTCCTAACATTTGACGACAGCACAGTTGGACAATTTCGACTGGTAGACGGAAATTACACTCATAGTCTGGGGAAGGAAGACTTACCCGAAGGTAAAATGCCTGATCCAGACTGCGCCGTAGGAATCCTACTTGAATTCTCGCGGGAACACCCCGACTTCGGCCACGCGGCCACCTTTTTTGCCGATTTCCCAGCCCCTTTCGATGTGCCAGATGAGGTAGAGGAAAAACTCAACTTTCTCATAGCCTGCGGCATGGAGGTAGGCAATCACACTTACAACCACAAGAATCTGGGAGACGTTTCCTCAGATATACTACGGATGGAGATTGGCAAACAATCGAACTCAGTTTTCAAAATCACCGGCATAAAACCACTCTCTCTTGCTTTACCATATGGAACCTACCCAAAAGACAAGCAAGTGCGGAAATATCTGTTAGAGGGCGAATTTGAGGGAGTGTCATACGAGAACAGGGGCGTATTATTGGTTGGCGCTGAAGCAGCTCTTTCGCCTTACCATAAGGTTTTTGATCCTACTGCAATTCCTAGAATCAGGGGGAGCGAAGAAGAGATGTCTAAATGGCTGAAATACCTCGACGATTCTGGAACTAGGTACATATCTGATGGCAGTTTAGATACGATTTCTTTCCCGGAAGATCGGAAAGAGAACGTTGCAGACGACTTGCCTGATTCCTACGACGTAGTAGTAATCCCCATAGAAAAATAGAGATGCCCACTTAGCGATACACTGAGATTGCCTTGCAATACTTGAACAAGTGATCAATAATGAGTTTGTGAGGTGAGTCTTATGTCTAATGAGTTAGATACCTGTTTGCCACATGCCCTAGATGAAGACAAGATCCGCAAGGGGCAGGAAACCATGCCTGAAATGGGTTATGTCGTCTCCATATTCAAGGTGATGGCCGATGAGACCAGGCTTTCGATTCTTTGGCTGTTGTCCCTAGATGAATGGTGTGTTCACGATTTGGCCGCCGCAGTTGAGACCTCCGTATCGAATGTATCCCATCATTTGAGGCTTCTTCGGGCATCTAGACTAGTTAAGAGCCGGAGAGAGGGGCAAAGAGTCTTTTACAGTCTTGATGACGAGCACGTAATCAGACTGCTAGATGAAGCGTTCAAGCATTCAAAACACAACTAATATGTGCTTATAAGGAAGGGATCTCAAATTGCAGCAAGCAACGGAACACGAAGCTCATTCCCATGAATGCGGACCCGGTTGCTCACATTCTCATGGGGTGAGTCTATCCCACGAAACACATGCTGGTCCTGACTTCGCAAGTCTTTTGCCGACCCTAGTTGGAGCGCTAGGGATTATTGCAGGACTTGTGTTGCAGGGCATTGGGCATCGATTCTACCAGATTCCGTACATTGTGGCTGCTGCCGTAGCCGGATATCCTGTAGCGAAGGAAGGTTTGAGGGCTCTGCGCTCAGGCAGGGGGCTGGATATAAACTTGCTGACAACAGTAGCCGGTATAGGTGCTATCATGCTTGGCGAGTATGGTGAAGCAGCAGCGGTGCTCACGCTTTTCAGTGTAGGTGAGTATCTGGAAGAGAGCGCAGAAGAAAAAAGCAGGAGATCAATAAGGGCAATGATGGAACTTGCCCCCATGAAAGCCCACGTAAAAAATGAGGAAGGGTTAGTCGATGTACCCGCTCAAGACGTTTACGTAGGCGATACAGTAATGATCCTCCCAGGTGAGAAGATACCGGTAGATGGTAAAGTCCTTACGGGGCGTACCTCGGTGGACGAATCGATCATAAGCGGAGAGTCTATGCCTGTCGATAAGGAACCAGGAAGCCTAGTGTTTGCAGGTAGTATGAATGCTGAGGGCTCCTTAGAAGTACTCGTAACAAGCACGGCTCAAGACACTACTATTGCGAAGATAATTGAGATGATTGAGGAATCTCAGGCGAAAAAGGCGCAGTCCCAGAAGATAGTCGATCGATTTGCGAAGATTTGGACCCCGCTTATGTTCGGCCTTTCTCTCATCCTTGGGATTGGCATACCACTTGTTCTGAAACAAGAGATGAGGCCCTGGATATATAGGGGGCTTACAGTTCTCATTGTATCGTGTCCATGCTCTCTTGTCATTTCTACTCCAGTTACCGTAGTCGCGGCCATTACAAGGGCTGCAAGAAGGGGCGTTCTGATCAAAGGAGGAGTACATCTGGAGGAACTTGGGCGTGTAAAAGCTGTGGCTTTTGATAAGACTGGAACTATTACGCAGAACAAAGTAGTGGTAGATGAGGTTATCCCTAGCGGCAGTACAAGTGTAGACCGTCTCCTTTCTTCTGCCGCTTCCTGTGAGGCTGCGTCGGAACATCCATTGGCGAAAGCCATAGTAGACGAAGCCAAAAAGAGGCAACTAGACTTCGATTTTCCCCAAGAGTTCAGAGCTATTCCTGGGCAGGGAGCTCTTGCAATTGTTTTAGGTGAGAAAGTCCTTGCAGGCAACGAAGAGCTGTTCTTGGCCCAAGACATCGAGATACCCAAAGGGCTTAATTCAAAGGCAGTAGACTTCAGAGAGATGGGTAAGACCGTGATTTTCGTTGGAGTTGGAAACGAGATAATTGGCATGTTAGTACTTTCAGACGCTGTTCGTCCCGAAGCAAGGCAAGCGATCTCTGAACTCAGACAACAAGGGATAGAGACTGCAATGATAAGCGGGGACGATGTAAGAACTGCAAAAGCCGTGGCAGATGAAGTAGGTATACACTCAGTCTATGCCGGTCTTTCGCCTCAGGAGAAACTCAACCTCATAGAAGAAATGAAAAGCAGATTCGGTTCGGTAGCTATGGTTGGCGATGGAATCAACGATGCGCCTTCGTTGGCAGAAGCGAGCGTAGGGATAGCTTTAGGCAACGGTACGGATATTGCTCTTGAGGCTGCTGATGTGGTCTTGATGAGACCGGACCTTGTCACAATTCCTTCTGGCATAAAACTAGCTAGGGAATCGAACAGGTTGATTACTCAGAACATTTCTTTTTCCCTAATCGTAAAAGTACTGGCCCTTGTTATGGTGTTTGCAGGGACCCTACCGCTTTGGTTGGCAGTGATGGTTGACTCCGGAGCAGCGGTGCTTGTCACATTTAACGGGTTGAGGATACTCAAGTATTCATCATAGCAAGTAGAAGTCGGGAGCATTGCAAAAGCAAGGCCAGGCAGTTTGCCTGGCCTAAACTTGGATGCCCAGATATTTCTACTCGGAAACTCTTCTTAGCATTCTAAGATGGAAAAAGGCAGCCCAGGGTCTTTGAGACTCGTCAAGGTAGAACTTAATCACCTGTTCCATCCCATTTTTGTCGAATACAAGCGTGTCTTCCGAACTAGCCCTAAGTTCATACTCACGGTCCCCAATCGTTATCCTTAGTTCTTTGCCTGCTGGAGCAATGGTGAATTTACTGCCTTCATCGCATTCGTATGTACCACAGAATCTCACCATGTCCTCAAAGGTCATGTAATACTCCGGTTCATAGCTGCGTTGCCTGTCAATTGGAAATCCGAGGTATGTGTTCACAGCAGCAAGCCAGATGCGTGACGCTGGAACATCCGATACGTTAGTAAGCACGGCCACAGAGATGTTCTCTTCTGGCACAAAACCGAAGTTTGAGGATACTCCAGGTTGTCCGCCGCCATGTTCAACTAGAGTTACGCCTCCGTAGTTCGGTGTCACTTCCAAAGCATAGCAATAGTACTGGTGTCTTCCAATCTGGTGGACAGGGCGTTGCATCGCCTGTATTGCCTCAGGAGACACTATGGTTTTTCCCTCAAAGACACCTAAGTTAAGATACACTTGAGAGTATTTCATGAGGTCTAGAACTGTTGAGCGAATACCGCCTCCTACTTCATAGTTGCCTAGTTGCGGCCACGCGACCTTCTCGAGGCATCCTTCTTTTTCGTTGTACACATATGGAACGGTTACGTTTTCAAACTTACGCAGGTCGTCAAGCCCATACATGGAACGATTCATGTTAAGTCTGTCAAGGATTTCTACTGTCATATGCCTGGTAAACAGTTTTCGCGTAAGCCTTTGAACGATAAGGCCTAGCAGGAGAAATGTGTCATTGCAGTAACTCAGGTACTCGCCCGGCTTGCCCAGAGGAACAACTGGTTCATTTGCAAAAAACTCCAGGTGTTCGCGAAACCTAAAAAGATCCTCACGTCTTCTCATAGGTGGCACACCTGTAGTATGTGAAAGAAGATGCTTTATCTTTATCGCAGACATATCCTCAATACCGGAAACCCGCCATTCGGGGATGTACTTCGTGACCGGATCGTCTACAGACAAAAGCCCCTTATCCTGCAATCCCATGATAGCCAATGCTGTAAAGGACTTACTTACTGATGCGATGCCAAATATGGTATTCGGATCCACAGGTTTTTTGGTACACAAATCGCGCACGCCGAAACCTTTTGCATATATGGGTTCTCCGTTCGAGGACACTGCAACGGCAGCCCCGGCTATGTGCATTTCGTCCATTAGCGTTTTTGTATATTCTTCAAACTGGGTCCAATTACGCGGCAAAGCAGATGTGTTTGACATTTTCATACTCCCTCCGGCTTGTGACTTGATGCGCAATCCATATTTCCTATGTTATCATGGTTGTGTCCTTGGAGTTAAGTGCAGTCGACGTGTCGGAGGTGGGTCTATTGAATGTAGAGATGATTCTCACTGCATTTGGTGGGGTCGGCCTGTTCTTGTATGGCATGGGCAAAATGAGTGAAGGCCTGCAAAAAGCAGCCGGTGACAAAATGCGGCGCATTCTTGAGGTGCTAACAGTGAACCCGTTGGCAAGTGTAACGGCTGGTGTGGTTGTGACCGCGGTAATTCAATCATCAGCCGCAACGACAGTCATGTGCGTGAGTTTTGTAAATGCCGGACTTATGAAACTTGAGCAAGCGATTGGCGTGATAATGGGGGCCAACATAGGCACTACCATTACCGCTCAGCTGGTGGCTTTTAACCTGGAACGAATTGCTTTACCGGCAATAGCCATTGGAATGGTCTTCATGTTACTAGGGAGGAGAAGGAGTGTTAAGGGGTTCGCAGATTTCCTGGTAGGTTTTGGCATGCTCTTTCTTGGAATAACCATAGTAGGGAATGCACTTGAACCGCTCAAGCACTATGAACCATTCCTTAACCTTATGCTTCTAGGAGAAAAACACCCACTAATTGGAATACTAGTGGGTATTGTTGCCACGGTCGTTTTGCAGTCATCATCGGCTCTTACGGGTCTTCTCGTTACCATGGCGTCTCGAGGAATTATCACCTTAAGTGCGGCAGTTCCGATTTTGCTTGGTTCCAATATTGGAACTACGTCGACAGCGCTTATCTCCTCTATCGGAACGTCTCTGACGGCACGCAGAACTGCTATGGCTCACTTCCTGTTCAATGTTGTTGGGACGCTCATATTACTTCCGATACTGCATCCCTTTGAGAACGTCATAGCCATGTCCAGCGTTGAAGCGTCTCGACAGATCGCCAATGCTCACACAATGTTTAACGTTGTAGCTACAATTGTGCTGCTACCTTTTATCAATCGGTTTGCCTCGCTTGTCTGCAAGGTTCTGAAGGGGGAGGACCTGGCGATGGACCACGGCCCTAAATACCTGGACCCAAGGTTGATTCTAACTCCTTTTATGGCAGTTATGCAGACTGAGAAGGAAGTAGCCAGAATGGCCGATTTGTGCGTCGAGAACTTAAAGACTGCAGTTGCGATCTTCCAGGGCGACCAAGGAAAAGATAGAAGGCGTTTTGACGATATAGAAGAAATCATTGATGAGATAGAAGAAGCAATAAACTACTATGTAGCCAAGATTTCGCAGCAAGATGTAAGTGAGTCTCAAGCTAAGGTACTAACTTCAGTCATAAGTATTTGTGCTGATCTAGAACGTATTGGAGACCATGCTACTAGTCTCGTGGAGTTGGCCGACTATAGATATGAGAATAACCTACCGTTTTCAGATGAGGCCGTAAAAGAACTAGACGAGATGATTTCCAAAGTTGTAGAGTCACTAGAGACTGCAATTGAAGCTCTTAAGTCTAAAGACAAAACCAAAGCGTCTTCAATCGTAACTCTAGATGATGCGCTAGACCAGATGGAAAGGGACCTAAGAGCAAAGCACATACGGAGACTCAACCAGGGGATTTGCTACCCGGCGTCTGGCGTAATCTATCTAGATGTGCTGGGTCACCTTGAAAGAATCGGGGATCACGCTGTGAACATTGCTGAAGAAGTCCTTGACATGTAGACATTTTTACGAAATACATGCAGGACGCAGGAAACTGAAAAACCATGGATGTGATTGCAGATGGATTTGTGGCATGCAGTCGTACTAAGCGTTATTCAAGGTCTAACTGAGTTTTTGCCTGTATCGAGTTCGGGACACCTTGTTTTAGGCGCAAGGCTTTTTGGACTCCAGAACCCAAGTCTCACTTTTAGCATTTGGGTGCATGTAGGAACGGCGTTTGCAACTATAGTAATGCTACGAGAGAAGATCTATCTGATTCTAAGTGGATTGTTTTTCCCTAAGTCAATCGAGGAAAAGAAGCGGTGTTTTTCGATTGCTGCCTATGTCGTAGCAGCTTCAATACCTGCAGGTATTGTTGGCCTTGCTTTAGAGGAGAAAATAGACGCGTACTTTTCATCTAGCCTTGCCGCTTCAGTGGGCCTAATCATTACAGGTTGCATATTGTGTTTATCCAAGTCGTTAAGCACAGGAAGAAGCACTGGAGATTCGAAGCCATTGTCTGCTCAGAGTTCCCTTTTGGGTACGGTTACCCTTCAGAAATCCATAGCCGTAGGGGTTTCTCAGGCGGTTGCGATAGTGCCTGGCATATCTAGATCTGGCACAACCATTACTACTGGGCTTTTGTCCGGGATGTCGCGACAAGATGCGGCCGAGTTTTCCTTCTTGCTTTCCTTGCCCGCGGTGTTGGGAGCAGCATTTCTTGATGTTTTAACTGCCATAAAAACTCAGAGGCCTGTAATTGAACCTATTGCGCTTATGGGGGCGTTCATTTCCTTTATTGTGGGATTAGGAGCCCTCCGAATCGTATTTGCGACAATAGAAAAAGGGGAATTACACAAGTTCTCATACTACTGCTGGATAGTAGGAACGCTGGGTGTTGTCCTGAGCCTGTTGGTTCCCTAATGAAGCTGTCTTTGAGACTACACGCGAAGAGATCAATCATAGTTACTGAGTGCGATCTGTTTTTTTGCCATTGTCTAGGGCTTGCGAATCTGTAATTCTGTCGCTGCTTTGGGAATCATTAGCGTGGCTGGGATTCTCAAACAGACGAAGATACTCGTTCATCGAGAGTTTGACTTCTCTAGGTTTTGAACCTTCGTAAGGCCCAATGAAACCTCTGAGTTCCATGGCGTCAATAAGACGTGCCGCTCTCGAGTATCCAATAGGAAGTCTTCTCTGAAGCAAAGATACAGACGCCTGTTTTGCTTCAACTACTATCCGCACAGCCTGAGGGAAAAGCGGGTCTTCCTGCATTTCTACTTCCTGGCCAGAAGATTCGGGTACTGTGAGCACACCTGTAGCATATTGGGGCTGTGCTTGCTTTGAAGTAAAAGATACTATTTTCTCTATCTCCGGTTCGGAAAGATAGGCCCCCTGGGCTCGTATCGGTTTTGCGGCACCAACTGGGAAAAACAGCATGTCTCCTCGCCCTAGCAATTTTTCTGCTCCGCCTATGTCGAGTATGGTTCTGGAGTCAACTTGTGAAGACACAGCAAAAGCTATCCTTGAAGGAATGTTGACCTTTATGGTGCCAGTAATCACGTCAACCGAAGGTCTCTGAGTAGCAACTACCAGATATATGCCTGATGCCCTAGCCATCTGCGCAAGTCTAAATATGCAATCTTCCACTTCGGCAGGAGCTGCGATCATAAGATCCGAAAGCTCATCGATTATGATCACGATGTAAGGCAGAGCAGGTCTGGCACTTCCTGGAGCAGCCGATATTTCATTATACCGTTCAACATCTCTGCTACCTACTTTGGTGAATCGCTCGTATCTCGACTCCATTTCTTTAACTGCCCATCTCAGAGCCGCTGCCGACTTCTTGGGATCTGTCACGACAGGCGAAATCAGATGAGGTATACGGGACCACGCAGACAGCTCAACTCTCTTTGGGTCGATAAGAAGCAACTTGACCTGATCAGGACGTGCCTTGAACAGTATGCTTGCAATGATGGAGTTAATACACACGCTTTTTCCAGATCCAGTAGCTCCTGCTATGAGGAGGTGAACACATTTGTCAAGGCTTGTTATTACCGGCCGACCAGATATGTCTTTACCGAGGGCGATAGTCAGGGGCGAAGGGCTGTTTTTGAACTCTTTGGACTCAATGAGTTCTCTGAGATGTACCACAGAGATGCTCTTGTTCGGCACCTCAACTCCGATTGCAGACTTGCCGGGAATTGGAGCTTCTATGCGGATATCTTGAGCTGCCAAAGCTAAAGCTAAATCTTGAGATAGGTTTACTATGTTAGAGACCTTAACGCCTGGACCAGGCTGCAGTTCGAACCGAGTAACGCTAGGACCTTGTGTTACATGTACTACCTTCGCCGCTACTCCAAATGACAGCAGAGTCTTTTCTATCCTTCTGGCAGTCTCGTCAATTTGTTTGGGATTAGTCTTTGCTCGGGTACCTTCGCTCTCATCAAGTATATCTGTAGGAGGAAGGTCGTAGAATATCTCTTCTCCGAAGGAAAGCTGTTCCATAGGAACCGCAAATGCTTCTTCTGCCTTTTTTTGCGGTTTAGATTGCCTAGTTTCAGTTTCTCTAGGGTTCTCAGATTTCGCTAGTTGTTCACGTATCTCGGCAACCGTGCTCGCGTATGATGCGTCTTGGAGTGTTTCCTCTTTTCTATCCGCACGATCTTTCCTTGAAGGCCGCCTTGGCTCTTCCTCGGGAGAAGGCTGTTCAGATGTTCCAGGTTCAAAGGCTTCTACTTGAGGACCGTGAGGTCTGAAAAAGTCTGCAAAGAACTTGCATATCCCCTGCCACGCAGTAAGACAGATCATCCAGATTACGGAAAAGGGGGTGTACGGGGATTTGTTGACAAGAAGGGACAGGCCCATCCAGGTTCCTACGACTATCACGAGGATGGCGCCGAATCTTCCCAGCAGCACTCTGAGAAACCACGCTATCGAAGCGCCCAGAATTCCCCCGCCGGCACCCATTTTTGCCATAGGGAAACTGTTTTCCCAGGGGATCCGCGCATCGTGCCAAAAAGCGGAACCGCACAGAAGAAGGGTCCATAGACCCCATACCGGTCTCGGGAGGGGAGAGTCAGTATTTATTATTTTCACAAGCGCTGTAAGGACTATAAGGAAGCACAGGTACATTGTCAGATCGCCTGCAATTTGGGCTGTAGTCCTGGCTACCCACATTGTGAGGGTAAGAGCCCAGCCGTGACCGGTTGGCTTTGAGGTAGATATCCCTAAGGCAATCACAAGGAGAACGCCGAAGAGGCACAATGCTACCCATGGCCACTTACTTGTCCTAGCTTCGCCGGCTTTTCTCTTTGACGTTTTTGTCCTGTCAGAACTCACAAGTCACAGCCCCCAAAAACAAACCTACATTACACCAAAGACATGTTACACCCTGTTTGAGTATAATTTCTAGTGCAATAACGTAATTCCTGCTTATGCGCTGACGATACGCGACCTAGAAGAAAACCTGTCAAGACCGTGCTCGTTGAAGGGAATAACTTGGTGGATGCAGAAACTGCTATGGGTGGAGGTGCGGATCGTGTCTGAGAGTGTGCGAGGATTGGTTATGGTCTACACAGGAGACGGAAAAGGAAAGACAACCGCGGCGCTGGGTTTGGCTCTAAGGCAAATAGGGTGGGGCAGAAGGGTGTTTTTTCTGCAGTTTATGAAGGGAGAAGGCAATGTATACGGCGAGAGGATTTCTGCCGAGAAGTTCCTCCCAGACCTTAAAATTGAACAATGTGGACGTGATTCTTTCGTCGACCTAAGTGACCCTGATCCAATTGACAGGGAACTTGCTGAAAGAGGTTTCGAACGTGCCGTAGAAGCCATTAATTCAAGCGAATACGGGCTGGTAGTACTTGATGAAGCGTGCATCGCTATGGCGTGTGGACTTCTGTGTACGCAAAAAGTCATTGGCCTCATTGAATCAAGACCCTCACACGTAGATTTAGTATTGACTGGTAGATATTGTCCCCAGAGCATAATCGACGTTGCGGACATGGTGTCCGAGGTGAAGGAGATCAAGCATCATTTTACAAAGGGTGTAAAAGCAAGACAAGGCATCGAATACTAGTCCAAAGTCCCAAGAGCATGTAACGTAGGGAGGGGAATCTACTTGAAAAGACCGGATTTCTCACGATACTTAGATTACTGTGAAATGACCCAAGCACTCAAAGACATGGTTTACGAAAGTAGTCACCTGGCTAAGATGAGTTCACTGGGAAAGTCCTACGAAGGGAGAGATATATGGCTTGTAGAGCTAACAAACTCAGAGACTGGCCCTGCTGAGGACAAACCAGCCATGTATATTGACGGGAATATCCATGCAGGAGAGGTAACCGGGTCCGCAGTCTGTCTTTACACCATCTGGTATCTTCTATCGGAGTACGGTAAGGATTCATTTGTGACCAAGTTGCTAGACAAGAAAGCTTTCTACGTGATACCAAGGATCTCAGTTGACGGGGCAGATGTATTTCTGCATACACCTTATTCTCTGCGATCCAGTACAAGGGAGTACCCTGAAGTAGATAGGCGAGAAGGATTGCTCCAAGAAGATGTCGATAAAAATGGTCTGATATTACAAATGAGGATCGAAGATCCTGATGGTGATTGGAAAGTATCATCTAAGGACCCCAGACTTATGTTGAGACGTGAGCCATGGGATGAAGAAGGTCCCTTTTACACTGTCTATACAGAGGGATTGCTCGAAAACTGGGATGGTTCTGACATAAAAATGGCTCCACCGAAATGGGGGTTGGATATTAACAGGAACTACCCGGCAAATTGGGAACCTGAGGTAAAGCAACATGGTGCGGGGCCGTACCCCCTTTCTGAACCTGAAACCAGAGCCGTTGCAGAGTTTGTGTCGAGCCATCCAAATATATCAGGTGCAATGGCCTACCACACTACAATGGGAGCCATACTCAGGCCGTCTTGCACTATTCCCGATGAAAAGATGCCTCCGCTCGATGTGAGCATATATAAAACTATAGGACAAAAGGGCACCGATTTGACGGGCTATCCCCACATTTCCACGTACGAAGATTACACCACAGACAAGAGCAAGGCTCTCAAAGGGGTTTTGATGGATTGGCTTTATGAACATATGGGAATAATCACTTTCTCTACAGAGCTGTGGGACGCATCTGTACGTGCAGGTAACAAACTGTTTGGTGAGTCGCGGATGTCAGAGGAGGCTCAGCTCAATCTTCTGAAGTGGAACGATCGAGAACTTGCCGGTAAAGGGTTCGTTCCCTGGTATGAATTTGACCACCCCCAGCTAGGACGTGTTGAGCTAGGGGGATGGAACTCTAAGTTCACCTTGACCAACCCACCCCCGCAATTCCTTGAGGGTGAGTGCCATAAGAACTGTCTTTTCACGTTATACCATGCGGCTTGCTTCCCAGAACTGAACATAGAATCAGTGGAGGCAGATAGCATTGGTCCTTCACTCTGGAGGATCAGAGCCACTTTCAGAAACAAGGGGTATAAGCCCACTTACACCTGTCAAAAAGCCCTTGAGATTGGTCGCGCAGATCCTGTAAGAGTGACCATCGGTGGCGACAATATAGAGTTCATTACAGGCAAACAGTCACAAGAAATCGGTCACCTAGAGGGTCTGTCTTCTTATTCTGGCAGGTACTCAATGACAAATTCTAAAGACCGAAAAAGGACCCTAGAATGGGTGATAAGGGCACCGGAGGCAACGGTCGTCGAGATTACTGCAAAGTCCAAAAAAGCGGGCACTTCTGTCTCACACGTTGCTCTAAAACAGTAAAGGGGCTGATTTCGCATTGGCTATAACGTTCGACAAATATCACACGTATCAAGAAGTGGAGGATTCTCTCAGGTTCTTTGCTTCACAGTACCCTAACTTGTGTACCCTTGAATCTATAGGGAAGTCCTTTCAAGGGCGAGATATCTGGATGCTCGAGGTTACCAACAAAGATACGGGTCCAGGAAGAGATAAACCCGGTGTCTATGTAGATGGCAACATCCACGCTGGGGAGGTTACAGCGTGCGAGACTGTGCTCTGGACTATAGATTACCTGCTCAAATCTTACGGCACTGATGAAGAAATAACATTTCTTTTGGATGCGCAAACGTTTTTCTTCATACCCAGAATTGCTGTAGATGGAGCCGAATCCTACCTTTGCACGCCGTACACGGTAAGATCCAGCGTGCGCGAATGGCCCGAAGGGCACGATGAGAAACCGGGACTATACGACGAAGATGTAGACGGAAACGGGAAGATACTCACTATGAGGGTCAAAGATCCAGATGGCGCGTGGAAGATATCATCCAAAGACCCAAGATTGATGATAAGGCGCGAGCCCAATGATCTCCCCTTAGAAGGCACTTCGTATTATGACGTATACCGGGAAGGACTAATTAGAGAATTCGATGCGGATATGTCTGTCAAAGAGGCGCCGCAGAAGCATGGCCTTGACTTCAACAGAAATTTCCCGACCAACTGGGCTGTAAAAACTAGGCAGCCGGGCTCAGGTGATTATCCCTTTTCAGAACCTGAAATGGAGTCCGTAGCACGTTTCTTCCTGTCGCACCCGAATATCGTAATAGCTATGTCATATCATACAGCAGGGGGCTACATTCTGCGTCCCTTCTGCACGCAAAGGGACAGCACAATGGACCCGCGAGACTTGCAGATATACCGAACCATAGGCGAAATAGGTGAAGAGGTCACCGGGTATCCCTGCAAATCCATATTTGAATGGTTCACCCAAGACCAGGAAAGGCCGTCAGTAGGAAGCGCTTTGGAATGGTTCTACGACACCCTGGGAGTTCTGTCGTTTGCTACTGAGCTATGGGACATGAGCGGACGGGCAGGCCTGCCCAAGCGTCCATCACACGAATATCGCACTGTATCCCACAGACAGATGGAGGAAGAGGGACTTGCCCTTTTGCGTTGGAATGATGAGATCATGGGCGGTCAACTATTTGTGGACTGGCAAAAGTTCGACCACCCTCAGCTTGGTGAAGTAGAAATTGGCGGCTGGGAGCCGAAATTTTGTCGCCAGAATCCCCCAGTCTGCCTTTTGGAAGAAGAATGCAGAAAGAACGGGGTGTTTGCTGTGGAGATGGCCAAATCTGCCCCTAGAGTGGTCGCTGAGAAGGTTAATGTAGAACACATGGAGGCAGATTTGCACAAGATTGAGGTCTGTGTGAAAAATCAAGGGTACCTTCCTACGCATGGTACCTTCGCTGCCCTAAAAACAAGTGCTTTACGACCGATAAAGGCCAAACTAGAAATAGCAATACAGGACGTACAAGGCGATGTGGAGATAGTATCAGGCAAAGCGGAACAGGATCTGGGGCAACTTGATGGGCACGTACTCGGAAACGATCGGAAGAAGAAAGCCACCTGGATCGTAAGAACTAAACCAGGTAGCATAGTTGAAATTACAGTTACATCTACGAGAGCGGGAATAGTCAGAAAAACAATCGAGCTTTAGACCTAATCGCCAAGCTCGAACATGAAGGGAAGATGGGTTCGGTGAGCATAAAAACAACACCAAATTACGTTCCAGATATGGAGTATATTATGGAAAAACTCATAGACCTACTGAATATACCCAGTGTAAGCGGCAACACTCATGGAGCAGTTGGATGGCTGGGGAAACAATTTGAGCATATTGGATTTGAGACCTCTCAAACAAACAAAGGCGGTCTATTAGTCAAAATACCAGGTGAGAACTTCGGAAACGAGAGGCTGCTTTCAGCTCACGTCGATACTCTGGGAGCCATGGTATTCGAGGTAAAATCTAACGGAAGACTCAAGCTGTCTCTCATAGGCGGTGATTGGCATAGCATCGAAGGGGAAAGAGTGTTCGTCGAGGCGAGTTCAGGAAAACGATACACTGGCACCGCGCTGACGAGCAAAGCCGCGTCTCACGTTTACGGTGCGGAATCTTCTAGAATTGAAAGAAACCAAGATAACATGGAAGTCAGACTTGACGAGAAAGTCACATCCAAAGAAGATACTTTGAGTTTGGGTATAAAGCCCGGCGATTTCGTTTCGTTCGATCCTCGGGCAGATGTAACTCCTTCTGGATTCGTAAGGTCTAGGCACTTAGATGACAAGGCATCTTGTGCAGTGTTACTTGGCGCGGCCAAGTACCTGGTAGATAACGGACTTAAGCCCGCATACACCACTTACCTCTTTGTCACAAACTATGAAGAAGTAGGTCATGGTGCTTCTTGCGGTATACCTGAGACCGTTCGAGAAATGGTGGCCGTTGATATGGGATGCGTAGGAGATGGACTTCTAGGGAGTGAGTATACCGTCTCTATATGTGCAAAAGACTCGTCAGGTCCGTACGATTTGCAGTTGCGGAAACGCTTAGAAGAACTTTGCGAGGAAAACCAGATACCATATGCTGTCGATATATTCCCCTATTACGGCTCTGATGCAAGCGCTGCATTGAGAGCAGGAGCCAATATCAGAGCAGGATTGATTGGAACCGGGGTAGATGCTTCTCATGCCCACGAAAGAACCCATAAAGAGGGTGTTTTGGCAACTGCCAGGTTAGCCATTGCTTACATGTTAAGCGAATAGAAGAAAAAGAGGTGCAAAGGTACCAATGGAATCTGTGTGACCTGCGCACCTCTTTTAGAAATCTGTTAGTTGCCTCATTCTCTTGTTGACTTCTTCGAGTTTGTCACTCAAAGTCTTTAACTCGCGCTCTGCTAGTTTCATGTAGTAGGCCATTTCTTCTTGCCTTTGACCTGAGGTCGAGTTGTAGAGCGTTTGACACTCTCTGTAGATATCCAAGATCCTGTCCATTTCTTCGCGTAATAGAGAGGATTGTTCTCTGGCTGCTTCTTCTACATCCTTAACGTATGATACATCTGGAAGCAATACTTCCTGGTACCAGTATGCTTCACGCATGTTGTCAAAGTCAAAACAAACACATATGGGCAGATCTTCTTCATCCACTATGGCTTGTAACAATGCTATGGAGTTAGGCATCGAGACTCCTTTGACACTGGCGTTCAGAGGATCGGTTGGCCACAATGTGAGTCTACGCAAATTGACCTTTATTGCGATGTCGGCTCCAGAAATATCCTCTACGAAGTTAACTCTGTCTACCTGACCAGTCAAATACCCAAGTAAATAGGTCAAGAGGGGATTCTGCATGACCATTAGAGTGAAATTGTAAAGTGCTTGTATTTTCTTCTCACGCGATACCAAATCCCGTCACCCCTAGACTATTGTACCTCATTAAGCAGATATAGTGGCAGCAAAGGATTGTCTCCGCCAAGGAACTATAAAGGATAATACGAATCAAATGACGAAAGATCACACTTAAGACATTGATCTAAAGGGGGCAGCTTCTGATGAGCACCAAAGCAGCAAAAGCTATCGAATACATTGAGAAAAAACGCGCCGACATTATTGCCGTGTCTGATGCAGTATGGCGGTTCGCCGAAGTAGGTCTCCAAGAATACCAGTCTTCAAAATGCCTTGCAGAAGCACTTGAAAAAGAGGGCTTTACTGTTGAACTAGGTGTTGCAGGCCTGCCCACGGCTTTCGTGGCTACATGGGGTCGCGGTAAACCAGTAGTCGGTTTTCTAGGTGAGTACGACGCTCTGCCCGGTCTGTCACAAAAGGCCGTACCTTTTAGAGAGGAACTCGAAAAGGGTAAGGCGGGTCACGGGTGTGGACATAATCTTCTGGGCGCAGGCGCGTTTGGAGCAGTAGTGGGGCTCAAGCAAGAAATGTTGGAACAGGGCATTTCGGGTACGCTTAAGTACTTCGGATGTCCTGCAGAAGAGAATTTCAGTGGTAAGGCATTCATGGCGCGAGAAGGTCTTTTCAGTGACTGCGATGTCTGCCTAACGTGGCATCCTGGTTCGCTCAATCGAGTATCTACAGGTTCCTCTCTGGCCAATAACGCTGTCAACGTGATTTTTCGAGGACAGTCTGCTCACGCCGCAGGTGACCCATACAACGGGCGTAGCGCTCTGGACGCTCTGCAGCTCATGAACTTGGGAGTAGAGTTTCTAAGGGAGCATATGCCTCCAGAATCGAGGGTACATTACGTAATCACTCAGGGAGGAGGACAGCCAAACGTAGTTCCTGCGTACGCAAAAGCATGGTACTTAGTAAGGGCTCCTCGACGCGAAGAGGTAGATGATCTCTACGAAAGAGTGATTCGTTGCGCCGAAGGTGCTGCCCTCATGACTGATACGGAACATGAAATCCAGTTGATTAAGGCGATATGGAACGTCTTGCCCAATCCTTCTCTTGAGCTCCTTCTCCAAGACTGTATGGAGCGGGTTGGACCTCCCAAGTTTGGTCCTAACGAAGAATCTTTTGCCAAACAGATTTCCGCGAGCATACCAGAGGCGCAACGCCGCAAGGCATTAGAGAAATCGGGTATTGCCGAAGAAATGTGGGATACATTGTTAAACAATTCGATACTGCCCAGGCCTGAATCTCCCCAAGACTCCGGCGGTTCAACCGATGTAGGTGACGTGAGCTGGTGTTGCCCTACGGCCCAATTCAACACAGCGTGCAATGTCGTAGGGACTCCCGGGCATTCTTGGCAATATGTGTCGCAGGCAGGTATGGGAATAGGACATGAGGGTATGCTTATGGCCGCTAAGGTTCTTGCCGAAGCAGGATTTGAGCTGTTGAGCGACGAAAAGATCTTATCTGATGCAAAAGAGTGCTTCACAGAAGTCTCGAAGGGCCAGGTTTACAAGTGCGCCATGCCGGAAGACCACCAGCCTGTGTTTGACCAGTTCGGGCCGACGAATATGGACTAATCCAAAGTGGGTGTGATTTTCGCTTGAAATCAAGATATCTGCTCCTTCAAAAGGCGGAAGCGGCGCTAATCGACGAAAAGGCAGAAAAACTTTTCGGCATAACCAGATTGCTGGATTCCTATCTGCAGAGCGACTTTGCAGGTTTACTAGATTCTGAAAACACCTCGGGGCAATATTTAGATAGATCTGCACAGATATCTCTGGTGAGTAAGGCACTAGGACCTTTCGTTGACATGGTTACTGCTTCTTACAAGGGCGTAGGGGCAGGGTACTATTCAAAGGAACTAGAAGCGATTGTTGCGTACGGCCCAAGTGACCGCTTCGGATCGAAGGTAGGCGTGGATCTTGGGCCCGACCATCTTGGATGGCAAGCAATGGAAAGCGGCAAGGAGATAGTCGGAGTAGGTTCTATGGTACGTGGAGAAATCATGAACTGTATGAGACCACTGGTCAGAAATGGCCACACCATTGGATTTGTGTGGGCTAACGAGACCGTAGAAGACATATATGCCCAAATTAGGATGGGCGCAAAGGATGTTTTCTTTTCCCAGAATGTAGAGCCTCTTCTTGGTTTGACAGGACTGCTTATGTTTGCCTCCCGTGTTCTGCTCTTCGAGAATACTGGCTTACCAGGTTCCTCATCGATTGTATCGGGTCTTGAGAGACTTCAAAGGTATATCAAACTGTTTCTAGATAGCCTAAGTCTTGGTGTAATCCTTGTCGAAACCAATGGGCAGGTGAGCTTCGTATCGTCTGGAATGAAGGACATCCTAGGAATTCCTAAACAAGAGTTCGTTGGTAGATCAGTAGAAGACGTGCTATTGGAAGTCGGAATAGATCCCCACTTTGCTTTGGAAGACTCAGAATGTGGAGCCAGAAACAGGTTCGCCAATGTCTCAGTACGGACAACAAATGGTGACAAACTGGTTACTATGGTTACCACGCCAGTGGACGGTCTCGAAGACGCTACTACGGGTGGTTCAAGATACAGTAGCGGGTACATAATCCTCCTAGAAGATCTGAAGGAAGCAAGGGCAGAGGAAGAGCGCATTGAGCGGATAGAAAGATTAGCTGCTGCCGGTGAACTAGCAGCTGCCATAGCCCACGAGGTTAAGAACCCCCTAACAGTTGTGAAAGGCGCCGTTTCTCTACTCCCGCATCGACTGTCTGACACCAAGTTCCTGTCTGAGCTATCCGAGATAGTCCTATATGAAATAGATAGGATAGATTCGACAATTGAATCTTTGTTGAATTTTTCCAGATTTTCTCAACCTCAGAGATTTCAAGTCGACGTAATACAGATCCTAAAGCGCGCGTGCGATATGATACTACCTTACGCCAACATGAATAAAGTGGAGATCTCCTTCTGTCACCGTCTGCAGACCCTTCAGATCATGGGCGATAATGACCATCTGGTTCAGGCTTTTATGAACCTGATGTTAAACGCCATACAGGCAATGCCTGATGGGGGAACGATATCGGTAGATGCAGACTACGCGCCTAACACTAAGTACTGCACGGTTACAGTCGAAGATTCTGGTGTAGGTATCCCATTTGAGCACCAAGATCAAATATTCGATATGTTCTTCACTACGCGAAAAGGCGGGACAGGGTTAGGACTCCCACTTGTGCAGCGCATAATATATGAACACCAAGGATTCCTGGAAGTGGATTCTACACCTGGTAGGGGAACTTGTTTTTCAATCAAACTCCCTGTGCTGGAAACCTAACTCAGTTGAAATTCGAGAAACTGGAGGCGCCCATGAGTGAGAGAATATTAGTGATAGACGATGAGACCAATATAGCTTGGTTGTTTCGGGAGATCTTTGGAGGCTCCTATGAAGTGCATAGCGCTGAGAAAGGCAAAGACGGTATTGATTATGCGACAAGGCTCGATTTTGATCTGATCATGCTGGATTTGAAACTCCCTGACACAAGTGGTTTAGATGTTCTCGACAGCCTTATTGCACAAGGCTGCCCCTGTCCCATCATAATCATGACGGCCTACGGGGAAGTCAAAACAGCCGTAAGGGCTATGAAAGCAGGTGCCCACGACTACATAACCAAACCCTTTGACACAGAAGAACTGAAAATCCTCGTCGAAAGTGCTCTCAAGTATTCAAGATTATCTACGGAGGTAACAAGACTCAGACACGAACTAGAAGATAAATATCATGTGAAGAACATGGTTACTGTATCTCCAAAGATGATGGAGATATTTTCCGTCATTGAACGAGTAGCCGCAAGCGATGTTCCTGTCTTGATACAGGGGGAAAGTGGGACGGGGAAAGAGATAATAGCAAAATCAGTACACTATGGATCTCCAAGAAAAGACAAACCTTTTGTGCCCATAAATTGCGCTGCTCTACCTCAGAACCTTCTTGAGAGCGAGCTCTTTGGCTACGAAGAAGGTGCATTTTCCGGCGCACGTCGCAGAAAGCCGGGTAAGTTTGAGCTTGCCCATGGAGGTACCATATTCTTAGACGAGGTGGGCGAACTGCCGCTTTCAATGCAGCCCAAAATTCTAAGGGCTTTGGAGGAAAGGGAGATTGATAGGCTCGGGGGAACCCAGAGAATACCGATAGACGTTAGGGTGGTTTCCGCTTCAAACAAGAACCTCCCGTCAGAGGTTTTGGCAGGTGCATTTCGTCAGGATCTGTATTTTAGGCTTGCAGTAATACCGGTAACAGTCCCGCCCTTAAGAGAAAGGAAAGAAGACATACCGGTTTTGGCCAAGCATTTTCTCAAAGAATACGCTTTGGAACAAAAAAGACCGGCGCTGGAACTAGACGAAGAGGCGATGGCAACCTTACTGTCTTATTCATGGCCAGGAAACGTAAGAGAACTCAAGAACATGATGCAACAGGTTTCGCTTTTGTGCCACGGGAAAGTGATCAGCAGAAAAGACCTACCCATGTTCTTTTACGCTCCAGAGCTGACTATTTCCAATGTCGGCGGGAATGCACATTCGGCAAAAGAAAATGCAGCCATGCCGCTTGAAGACTTCTCTAACGTACAAGGAGAAGTCGGGCTTAAGGACTTGAAGCAACAGGTATATGACGAGATTGAGAAAACCAAGATCAAAGAAGCACTAGATCTTTTCGACAATAACCGCACTCAGGCAGCCAAGCACCTTAACATATCAAGACGTACCCTTCAAAACAAGCTAAAGAAATACGGGCTATGAGCCTCCGCATGCGCATATCATTTCCCGATTGGCAACAAACTTCACACCGGCGAAAATGCACTCATATCAGCTGTCATATCACCTCAGGTGCGCTTAGCCACCTAGTTGCCCAGTCGAGATGACGGGAATTTAGGAAATGACGACACCTCCGAATAGTGGCACGGTTATTGCGTCTTAGCTAAGACGGAAGGAGGTATCTCGAGAATGGACCAGCACAACAAGACAGATCAAGGTATTGGAAAACTCTTTACAGATCCCGATCCGGACAAGGCAAGATCTCATTTCCGAAAGAAATCGAAGATCATGAATGACAAAATGATGAGCGTAAGTGAAGCGGTAGAGAAATTCGTAAACGACGGCGATTATTTGGCTATTGGAGGTTTCGGCACAAATCGAATTCCTACGGCCCTGCTCCATGAAATTGTACGCCAGCACAAAAAGGATCTTCACGTATCAGGACATACTGCAACCCATGACTTCCAAATTTTGGCGGCAGGCGATTGCATAAAAAGCGTGGATGTGGCTTATGTAGTCGGACTAGAAGCAAGAGGACTATCCAGGGTTGCTAGAAAACTGTTTGAGCAGGGCAGGGTAGAGGTGTCTGAATGGACGAATGCGGCACTAGCATGGAGATACAGAGCTGCCGCCATGGGAATACCGTTCATACCGGCGCGGATCATGCTGGGCACCGACACTTTTACCTATAGCGGCGCCAAGATCATCCAGTGCCCGTTTACTGGGATAGATCTTGTAGCTCTGCCGGCTTTGTATCCTGATATCGCAGTTATCCATGTGCATCGTGCAGACCAATATGGAAATGCCCAAATAGACGGAATCACAGTCTCTGATGCCGATGTGGCAAGAGCTGCAAAGTACGTGATACTGTCTGCCGAAGAGATCATAGATAATGATCTAATAAGGAATGACCCTAGCCGAACACTGATCCCGTACTACTGTGTCGATGCAGTATGTCACGTGCCTTACGGGAGCTACCCTGGAAATATGCCGTACAGATACTTCTCAGATGAAGATCATCTAAATGAATGGCTGACCGTAGATGGAAAACCCGAGACGCTTGAGCCGTTCCTGGCCCGGTACATATATGGTACCAGGAATTTCGCTGAGTATCTCGAGCTATGCGGAGGCGAAGAGAAATTGGAAGAGTTGCGGAAACTCGAGTTCCTTGAATATGATACGCCCGACAACGGGGTTTAGTAGGGAGGTTACACACATGAGATACAACGAGATGGAACTCATGATATGCCTTGCTTCAAGAATTCTTGAAGATGGCTCGACCGTTGTGGTAGGCACTGGAGCACCCTGCGCAGCAACAATGCTTGCTCAGAAGACACATAGCCCCAATCTTATGATACTCTTTGAAGCAGGTGGCGTAGGTCCAATCTTGCCAACAATGCCGATTTCAGTTGGAGATTCACGCACCTTTGCGAAAGCGATAATGGCAGGCAGCATGTCTGACGTGATGGAGAACTGCCAAAGGGGCCTGATAGACTACTGCTTCTTGGGCGGAGCACAGGTAGATCAGTACGGTAATATAAACTCGACAGTCGTTGGGAGTTTTTACAAACCCAAAGTTCGGTTTCCGGGATCGGGTGGGGCTAATGATCTTGCATCATTGTGTTGGCGAACCCTCATGATAACTCCGCACGATCAAAGACGTTTTGTGGAAAAACTCGACTTCCTCACTACTCCGGGGTATCTAACAGGCAAGAATGCCAGAGAAGTTGCAGGACTACCTCCAGGAACAGGACCGTACAAAGTGATCACCAATCTTTGTGTGATGGGATTTGATGAAGAGACAAAGAAGATGAAAGTAGAAACAATTCATCCTGGAGTGACAAAAGAAGAAATCATAGAGAACACAGGATTTGAATTGTTGTGGGCAGACGAGGTCAAAGTATCTTTGGAGCCACAAGAGCAGGAATTGAGGATACTAAGGGAAGAAGTAGATCCTTTGAGATATATAATTGGCAAAGAAGCAATATGAGGGAGGAGAGAAATTGGACGAAGTTGTAATCGTTAGCGCTGTAAGAACCGCTATAGGCACTTTCGGTGGGTCACTGTCCCAAATACCTGCAAGCAGCCTTGGCGCAATTGTGATCAAAGAAACGGTAAAACGAGTAGGTATAGATCCTAGTCTCATAGATGAGGTGATCATGGGCAACGTGCTCGGCGCCGGTCAAGGACAAAACATTGCTAGACAGGCATCGATCTACGCAGGCCTTCCCGTAGAGATACCCTGTATTAGCGTTAACAAAGTATGCGGATCGGGCTTGAAATCCGTAGTCCTTGCGGCCCAGGCAATTAAAGCAGGCGATGCAGAGATAGTACTCGCAGGCGGTACAGAGAACATGGACATGGCTCCATATGTTCTGCCCAATGCAAGGTATGGATACCGGATGGGTAACGGGGAGCTGGTCGACTCAATGATAAAAGATGGACTCTGGTGTGTTTTCGGCGGCACCCACATGGGTGTGACTGCAGAAAACGTAGCTGAAAGGTGGGGTATTACCAGAGAAGCCCAGGACGAATACGGGGCATTGAGTCAGAATCGGGCTGAAGCTGCCATAACATCGGGTAGGTTCAAAGATGAGATAGTTCCCGTAGAGATACCTCAAAGAAAAGGTGATCCTTTGATTTTCGACCAAGACGAACACCCTAGATTCGGTACGACCGTAGATAAACTTGCCAAGCTTCGCCCTGCGTTCAAGGAGAACGGCACTGTTACGGCTGGCAACGCCTCTGGCATAAATGACGGAGCAGGTGCAGTTCTTGTAATGTCTCTGAAGAAAGCACAGGAACTTGGCTTGGAGCCAATCGCATCTATCAGAAGCTATGCATCCGCAGGAGTAGACCCTGCGATAATGGGGACAGGCCCGGTGCCGGCGACGAAGAAGGCACTGAAGAAAGCAGGTCTCTGTCTCTGCGACATCGACCTAATTGAACTCAATGAGGCCTTCGCATCTACCACCCTAGCAGGCGTACATGAACTAGGAATAGATGTTGAAAAGATGAATGTAAATGGAGGCGCAATAGCTCTGGGTCACCCCATAGGAGCGAGCGGAACAAGGATTCTAGTCACACTGCTACACGAAATGGTCAAACAGGATTGCAAGAAAGGTCTAGCCACAATGTGCATCGGCGGAGGGATGGGAATAGCGCTCACCGTTGAAAGATAGAAAAAGTCGGTGTACGTCATTTTCTCAAATGATACCCCTGGCCTCAGGCTACGGGTATCATTTCTCTTCTTGGGCCTTACGTTCCTTAGTCCTCATCGAGGCTCCTAGGAACAAGACCGGCTTGCCGTATTTGGCACGCAGCTCGTCCTGGGATTTGGACACATCGTCCCACGCAGACGTCTGTGTTCGAAACAAGGTTGGGTTCACTTCGGTTTCTGGAACCAATCCTTTTACACAGACCCCCAACAAACGTACTGCTTTAGCGGTAGAAACCGTGTTAAGGAGAGCCATCGCCTGTCTAAACAGATCCGCATCTGACGAAACAGGTACGTGAAGACTCTGGTCCCTAGTTATGGTGGTAAAGTCGCTAAACCTTACCTTTATGCCGACTGTCTTGCATTTGAGTCCAGATTTTCTCAACCGGAAAGACACATTCTGACACAGATCTGCCAGGTACGGTTTGAGGTCCTTTGTCCCAGAAATATCTTGAGGAAAGGTGATCTCCTCACTTATAGATTTTGCATCTTGATGCGGGATCACCGGGTCGTTATCTATTCCGTTGCACAGCTCCAAAACACGGGTTCCTCTTTTTCCAAATACTCGAACAAACCAATCTTCCGGCATCTCACGCATAGTGCCCACTCGTGATATTCCCATAGAAGCCAATCTAGACTGGGTCTTGGGACCTATTCCCGGGAGACGCGACACAGGCAGATCTGAAAGAAAGGAATACACGTCCTCGCAACCTATTATCATCAGACCGTCAGGCTTGGCGAGGTCTGAAGCGATTTTTGCCAGGTACTTGCAGTAAGAAACACCCACTGTAACTGTTATTCCGATTTCCTTTCTCACATCTTCCCGTATGCAGTTTGCTACTTTACTTCCGTCAGACCCCGTAACATCAGCGAAAGCTTCATCAATAGATAGCTTCTCTACAATTGGCGAGTACCTGTTGAAGATCTCAAACATCGCAGATGATACTTCTTGATACTTTTTCATCCTGGGTCTGACAAAAACTGCCTGAGGGCACAGTCTATATGCTTGAAAAGAAGGCATGGCCGAGTGAACTCCGAAAGCCCTAGCCTCATATGAGCAGGTAGCGACGACACCTCTGCTTCGAGGATCGCTTCCTACGATGACCGGCTTACCACGGAGCTCTGGATTGTCTCTTTGCTCGACCGACGCAAAGAAGGCATCTGCATCCACGTGAATGATGATCCTTTCGGACATAGTCCGATCAATGGCGCACATTTTGACCATTCCTTCGTGCCTGCAATACAAACACGTCCACGTATTCATTATAATAGACAAGAGGGAATATGAAAGGGCTTGCGTATTGGAGGGACAAGTCGTGAAAAAGAACTATCTCGGAAAAACCGGTATAAGCGTAACTGAACTATGTTTCGGTGTTCTGCCTATGGGTCCTAATCAGTTTGGATTGTCACCTGAAAGAGGCGGCGAACTCATAAAAGAGGGTATCTTACGTGGGATCAACTTCTTGGATACCGCCCAAAGCTATAGCACTTACCCACATATCAAGAACGCCCTGGACAGTCTGGGAGATAGGAAGTACGATGTTGTAATTGCAACCAAATCTGCGGCCACAACATATTCTGATATGAAGGCGGCTGTTCTAGAGGCGAGACAAGTTCTTGATAGAGATACCCTAGATATATTCCACCTACATGCAGCCAGGGTAGATTCAAAGGTGTTCGAAGACCGCAAGGGTGCTTTAGAATGTTTGGTAGATTGCAAAGCCAAAGGCCTAATCCGTGCCGTCGGTATATCGACGCATTCAGTAGAAGTAGTTAGAGCGGCAAAAGATGTGGATGAGATCGATGTGGTATTTCCAATAATAAACATCGAAGGGCTAGGAATTCTGCATGGGACTAGGGACCAAATGGCAGAAGCTATCGCCGAGGCGTCTTCGGCGGGTAAAGGTATCTATGCCATGAAAGCACTTGGAGGAGGAAATCTCTTGTCAGATAGAGAAGGTGCTTTTAACTATGTTCGGCATCTTGAGGGTGTGAGTTCGGTAGCAGTAGGCATGGTCAATAACGATGAACTTGATATGAATCTGCGCATATTTGAGGGAAAGGAAGTTCCTGAGGATCTCTCAGACCGCGCTCTACATGCAAAGAAACTGATCATTCAGGCTTTTTGCAAGGGATGTGGCACCTGTGTGGACATTTGTCCCAATATGGCAATGTCCTTGGTTAACGGCAAAGCGCATAACGACAGTGCAAAGTGCATACTGTGCGGGTATTGCGCGCCTGTGTGTCCTGAATTCGCCATAAGATTGGTCTAGCAAGAGCATCTTGTGAGAACCAAGGAACAATCTCTCATTTTCAGCAAGCTAACAAATACTACGAACCGAATGGGGGCGAGACGGTAGACAATGCTAAACCTAAAGAACATGTTTTCAACATTATCCCAGGACTTACACCATGAGGTAGATCCTAATGAGCCAGAGTTTTCAAGAACGGAACGTAACGTTAGGATCAATGTATACCACGGAATAGTGGATAGTATTTCGCTTAATCTCGCCTCTCCGTTCATAGGCATTTTTGCGATAAAGATTGGCGCTTCAAACTTCCAGGTAGGACTTTTGTCTTCAGGCCCTGCACTTGTGAGCCTGCTATCTATGATACCAGGCGCCAGATATCTCGACAAAAGGTCAAATCAGAAGGAGATACTGTCGAAACTCATCCTTTTTCACAGGCTCTTTTATCTCCTGATTTCTTTTATACCTTTCTTTACAGAAGACAAAAGAGCATCAATGCTGGTCATACTAGTCGCGCTGATGAATATGCCCGGTTCAGTGTTTAATGTCGGGTGGCAGGCTTACATATCTAAAGTGATCCCAGTCTCAAGGCGTGCGGATGCTTTCGCTCTGAGAAACAAGCTCATCAACCTGTCGGGAACTATCACTGTGCTCCTTACGGGAATGCTAATAGATGCCATAGGGTTTCCAGTGGGTTACCAAGTTGTTTTTGCGGCGGCGTTTGCCATGGCAGTCGTAGAAGTGTATCTGTTCAATCGACTGGAAGAAAACGTTGTGAAAGACGCAGACGCAATCGACAATCGCGACCGCAGTAATTCGGGCGAGAGTGAAGGCCTGCTGCATTCTCTCGCCAACGAAGTACGCGAGATATCTAAGCATACCGAATTCCTACGGTTCATGCTCGCGTCCCTCATTTTCCACTTTGCATGGCAAATCCCATGGCCTTTGTTCACTCTTTATCAAGTTAAAGAGCTTGGTGCTACGAATACATGGATAAGCATTTTGAGTCTTTCAAACACGGTGGGCTCGATCGTAGGTTACAGTTTCTGGCCTAAGGTCTTAACCAAACATGGCAACTTGAAGACGCTTTTTGCTTCGGGAATATGGATTTTCGTAGTCCCTACAGTCTACGCTTTTTCAAAAAGCCTAGCTACAATAGGGGTCTTCAATTTCCTTACAGGCGCCATTTTTGCAGGAGTGAACCTATCGCTGTTCAACACGCTGCTTGACGTTACTCCAACAGAGAACAAGGCGACCTATATTGCCTACTACACAACCGTCATAAATGCATCTGCCATTTTTGCACCCATGGTTGGGGTAGGTTTGGGCGATAAGTTTGGGTTCTTCTGGGCATTTATCATATGCGCCGGTCTACGTGTAGCAGGCAGCCTAACATTTTTGTTGCTTAACTATCTGGACAAGCAGTCAGGATAGAATATGGATATACGGAGAAGCACGGGTGGATTTTTGGGCCCGCGTGTGTTTTTGTGTCTTGTTTCGTATACTTACACTGGGGGTAAAAGAATATGCGCTTGAGTAGATCTTTTGGGAGAACCTTACGTGAAAAACCATCCGAAGTTGAGATGCCATCGCACGGTCTGATGCTCAGGGGCGGTCTGATTTCAAAACTCGCAGCCGGGATATACACTTACATGCCTCTTGCTTGGCGAAGTGTTAAGAAGATCGAGAACATAATGCGAGAGGAAATGGATGCAATCGGTGGTCAGGAGCTATGCATGCCAGTCGTTAATCCAGCGGATATCTGGATTGAGTCCGGCAGATGGTATGAGATCGGTCCTGAGATGGCAAGATTCAAAGACAGATCAGGAAGAGACATGTGTTTGGCTATGACTCATGAGGAACCGGTCACTGACCTTGCCCGGCATTTCATAGATTCTTACAGACAGCTGCCGTCTGTCGTATATCACATTCAAACAAAGTTTAGAGACGAACCAAGGTCCAGGGGAGGGCTCGTAAGGGTACGAGAATTTGTCATGAAGGACGCTTACAGTTTCCATACCAGTGAAGATGACCTAAGAGCATATTACCCTTCAATGTGTGAGGCCTACGACAAAATATGTGAAAGATGCGGCGTGCCGGTAGTAAAGGTGCTTTCCGACGTCGGCATGATGGGCGGGAGCCAGGCTCACGAGTTTACTTACGTTACAGAAGCAGGTGAAGATACTATTATTCTTTGCCCTAAGTGCGGTTACGCGGCAAATCGCGAAGTGGCTATATTTGACAAGAATAAAACCGCTAAAGAAAAAAACGCCGCGAAGCTCGAATCACTAGAAGCACCCCGAGAAGTGCATACGCCTGGCACAAATACGATCGATCTCGTGTGCAGCTTCCTGGGAGTAAGTCCTACTTCGAGTTTGAAAACGATGGTGTATTTTGCTGAGGGAACCGAAAAACCTGTTCTGGTTGCAATTCGCGGCGACCTGGACGTAAACGAAAGAAAACTGGCAAATCTTCTGAATGCCTCTGAGGTCAGACGGGCTCTACCAGATGAGATCCATGATCACGGGCTGATACAGGGTTTTTTGTCTCCTATGGGGCTTGATCAGTTCACAGTAGTTGCAGATGATAGCGTGCTAGGCTCTCGATCATATGTGGCTGGTGCCAACAGAATCGATTACCATATGCTAAATGTTGTGCCTGGCAGAGACTTCAAGGTGGATATCACAGGCGAGATAGCAGCAGCTAGAGAGAATGACCCTTGCGCCATATGCGGTTCACCGCTAGAGGTAAAAAGAGGTATCGAGGTAGGCAATACCTTTATGCTTGGAACTAGGTACTCCAAGGCGATGGGTGCTTATTTTCAGTCAGAAAAAGGTACCCTTCTGCCCCTAGTAATGGGCTGTTACGGTATGGGAGTTGGAAGGCTCCTTGCATGCGTCATCGAGGAGAACCACGACGAGCATGGTATCATGTGGCCGGTAACTGTAGCTCCTTACCAGATTCATCTTCTTGGTCTGGGAACGTCTGAAGAGGTTCTAGATACGTGTGAAGAAGTGTACACGATGCTTTCAGAAGACAAGATAGAAGTGCTTTACGACGACAGAGATGAATCAGCCGGCGTCAAGTTCAACGATGCAGATCTCTTGGGTATGCCACTTAGGATCACGATCTCGAGTCGGAGCCTTAGTTTGGGTGGAGCTGAAGTGAAACTTAGAAGGGAATCGGAGGCGCAAATCATTCCTATCAGCAAACTCTTGGACGAAGTAAAGGGTATCCTACACAAAGAGTTAGCACGCTATAGCGCATTAGAGCCGAGGTAGTATCGGAAAGCAGCAGGCCAGGGAGGGGTTCACATATGTCGGGAAGCATCGGGAAGTGTCTTTCGTCAAACGAAATACGCCGCTCTTTTCTTGATTATTTCAGTGACCAGGGACATACAGTGGTACCAAGTTCATCGCTGGTACCACATAATGACCCTACGTTACTGTTTACAAATGCGGGTATGGTCCAATTCAAAAACGTGTTCTTGGGACTTGAATCAAGACCATACGAAAAAGCTGTCAGTTCTCAAAAATGTGTCCGGGCAGGTGGCAAGCACAACGACCTGGATAACGTGGGATTCACAAAGCGCCATCACACTTTCTTTGAAATGCTCGGTAATTTCTCATTTGGCGACTATTTCAAGAAAGAGGCCATAGAGTATGCGTGGGACTTTCTTGTAAATGTGCTTGAGATCCCTCAAGAACATTTGTGGGTTACTGTTTTCAAAGATGATGATGAAGCAGAATCACTTTGGAAAAGCACCTCTTCGTTACCGGAATCTAGGATAGTCCGTCTCGACGAGAAAGAGAACTTCTGGTCCATGGGGGATACCGGTCCGTGCGGACCTTGCTCTGAGATCATAGTCGACAGAGGCGAGGAGCATCGATGCGGTCCTCACTGCGGTATTGGGACATGCGACTGCGACAGGTGGTTGGAAATATGGAATCTGGTCTTTATGCAGTATTTTAGGGATGAAAGCGGAACCCTCACCCCTTTGCCGAAGCCAAGTATTGACACAGGTATGGGACTTGAGAGGATTGCGTCAGTTCTTCAGGGGGTTGACAGTAATTTTGACACAGACCTTTTCGTTCCCCTCATACGCAAAGTGTGGCAAATCTCTGGCCTGGACGGTGAGACTCCGAATCAAGTGTTTGCTTCCAGAGTAATAGCCGATCATGCGCGGGCCTGTACCTTCCTTGCTAGCGATGGAGTTCACCCGTCAAACGAGGGCAGAGGTTACGTAATGAGGCGTATACTCAGACGGGCCATGAGATTTGGACAAGTCATGGGGATAAAGAGGCCATTTTTAGCAGATCTGGTGCCCGTAGTCGTAGATATTATGGGCAGTGCTTATCCGGAACTACATGAAAAGGAACGATTCATAATGGACGTGCTTACCAGGGATGAGGAGAACTTCCTAGTCACGCTGGAAAGCGGGCAGTCCAAGGCGATTGAGATAATCGCTGACTCTGCCAAACAAGGCCTCAAGGCTGTGCCTGGTGCCCAAGCATTCATGCTGTATGATACTTTCGGTTTTCCCATCGACCTGACCAAGGACCTGGCTCGAGAAGCAGGCCTTTCAGTTGATGAGACTGGCTTTGAAAGGCTCCTTGAAGAGCAAAGAGAACGAGGTAGAAAAGCACGAAAAAACAATCTTCTCCATGATTTGGAGGTATATGATCTGATAAGCGATTTGCCTCCTACAGAGTTTACTGGGTATGACCTCACAGAAGATGAAGTGAAAATCATAGGTATTGTTGCCGAACAAGACAGGGTGTCAGAGCTAGAGCCAAACTCCGAAGGTGTAGTCGTATTCGATAAGACGCCTTTTTACGCAACGTCCGGAGGGCAGGAGAACGATACCGGTTTTGTGAAGGTTGCAGGTTCCGAAGACATCGTAGCTACCATCACGCAAGTTGAAAAAGCACCAAACGGAACAGTGCTTCATCGCATAAAAGTCCATGGACAAGGCTTAAGTCTAGGACAGAGTCTCATCGCTGTAGTTGACAGTCAACGGAGGCAAGGTCTCAAACAACACCACACAGCGACACATTTGCTCCACAGAGCCTTGAGAGAGGTTTTGGGAGATGAAGTCCAGCAGGCAGGTTCTTTGGTCCAAAGCACGCGCTTGAGATTTGACTTCAATTACTCTTATGACATAACAGACGAAGAGATTGAGCTAGTCCAGAATATTGTAAATGAGGCCGTGATGGCAAATATGCCTGTACGTGTGTACCAAACAACTCTCAGTGATGCAATGGAAAAAGGAGCAGTAGCCCTATTTCAGGACAAATACCAAGACACTGTGAGAGTAGTTGACATAGAAGGTTTTTCAAGAGAGTTGTGCGGTGGAACACACGTCTCTCACACAGGGGAAATAGGTCCCTTCATAATTGAATCTCAATACTCTGTCGCGGCAGGAATAAGAAGAATAGAAGCAGTAGCTGGTAAAAGTGCATTGTCTAGGATAAACAACATGATAACGGTAATTAGAGACATATCATCCGAGCTAGACTGCACCTCTGATGAGATAATCGAAAAGATAGGGAAACTTAAGAACACGGTATCATCCTTGGAGATCGAAGTGAGGCGCTTGAAAGAGCAGAGGACTAGAACTGTTGCATCCCAACTCATCAAAGATAGCGAGAAATCCGTACTTGTCGATGGACATATTGTGGTTACATCGCGCCACGATGATATGGATGTTCAAGATCTTCGTTCTCTAGGAGATGCTCTCAAAGACCAGGGGGCATCTGTCGTGATTTTGGGTTCGACCAAGAACGAACGTGCTTTTCTCATGGTAATGGTGCAGAATGACCTTGCAGACATGGGCGTGGATGCTAGGGCAATCGTTAAAGAACCTGCTAAAGTCCTAGGAGGCTCAGGGGGCGGCAAAAAGCATCTGGGACAGTCGGGTGGAAAAAATGTATCACAGATGCAACGGGCTCTGCAGGTAGCAACTGCGGAGGCAACAAAAATCCTAAGTGGAATTCCGAAGTAATATTTGATTGCCCTAGAGGATATTTTGTCCTCCAGATAGAATGTACAGAAACAGGGGAGGGTTACAGTATGGCTGAATTTGAAGAAACCAGGTTCTTTAAGGTCAAACCGGAAGCTGAAAATGAGACCAGAGAGGTTATTCTCAAGGTTTACGACGCTTTGAAAGAAAAGGGCCATAACCCCATCAGCCAAATGGCCGGGTATCTCTTATCGGGTGACCCTACCTATATCACAAGCCATAACAACGCGAGAAGTCTTGTTCGCACAGTCGAACGAGATGAGATTCTTGAGGAACTCATACGGGTCTACATAAGCCAGTACCGCAAAACCTAGATGTGTTGATTCAATAAAAGAACAGGTGACGCGATGTTCAATTATTGTATATCACGTCACCTGTTCAAACCCGAATCGAACCTAGTCGACTACATTTTGACTGATCTCCATGAGACCGGCCTCACGCAGAATCTCACTGTATTCGATAAGAGCCTCAGTGTTTCTAATGCCCGTTTCGCCCTCAATGAGATCTGCAATGTCCAGAATTGAGCGATTTCCATCAACCCAGTAGACGAAGTACTGAAATATGGCTGATTCTTCTTTCCACTTCGCCTGAAGTTGTGACATTTTTTCCCGAACCTCGTCAACAAGAAGATTCTTCGTCCTAGATGACAGCGGTCCCCTAAACAACCGCGTAGGGACAAGACTCCTAGCTCTGAGGTCACATTCATCTTCAGGAAGTAACGACGCACTGCATGACAGGTCTGCGTCTGACAAGCCGTATTTCTCACACAGACTTTGAAGGCCCGTAGCCCTTACTTGCTCTGCAGAGTATTCGAGAAAATCCATTGCTTTTGGCAGGCTACCTTCAAATACTGTTTCTGAGTCAAAGAACTTCTTGAGACTTCTTAGGTCTTCTATGCACCTATTCTTAAGGAACTCTACACGCCTAGGTATGAGGCGAGCTCCTTTGCGGGGGTTGTTACAAGTCTTTACGATGCAGCTTACTGCATCGTAAACTTCGATTGGGAACATTGAAACCATCTCTCTAGCAAGCCACGAGGCTTCCTTCTGCGTCATATTAGCCGAAAAATAAAGATACGTTCCTGTTATGGTTCCAACCACTTTTAGCATACGAGGATCAACCTTATCAATTGTATCCTCGCTGGTGTGATAGAACTTGTCAGGCCACTGTATGAGCATTGGACATGTTACACCTACTGAGGGATCAGCCCAAATGCAGTGATCACTGCCTCCGGAAAATGGCGAGACTGCCCATTTGAACAACGCATATGAAAATGTCCCAGCGAGGTTAGGCGACTCTTTCGCAGCATACCTTAGAATTGACTCTGCGAGATATCCGCCAAAGCCAGGAGTGGATCTAGGTGGCTTCTCGACAACAAGGGGACCCTTACATAGGTCTTGGTTCTCACCCACCATATCCAGGTTAATGGCCGATATTACTTTTTCTATACTGTTTTCAGTTGAAGCCAAGTAAGCATAAGTGCCTGTCATTTCGGGCACCCAGAGAAATCTAATAGTGCGTAGTGGCTTTTCTAACTGACCTGACTGTATGAGGGTGTTGAGAACTCTAGCTGTTTCTATCAAGGTTCCCGACCCGGAGGCATTGTCGTTTGCCGACGGTTGGGGATGGCATAGGTGAGCTATAGCTACAGTTTCTTCAGACGTGACACCAGGTATGCATGCGGAAACCACTTCGATTTGGCCATCATAGAACCTGGATTCAACTCGTGCAAATACCTTTATTTCTTTGCCAGCAGCAAATTGGCGCCTCAACATTTCTCCTTGCCTAGGAGAGAGCACGAACCCAAAACCTAGGGTCTCTTTTTCTGATACTGGCCAAAAAGAAGTGTATTGTTTGGCATCAGGTAATTCTAGCCTATCCCTAATCGGAGGGATCTCAGTCATGTTATCGAGTATGATCCCCAAAGCACCATGTTTTCCTACAGCCAATTGAGCAATAGCTGTCGGATTTCCTCTCGAAAACACGATCTTCCCTTTTGCATCTACACCCATGTATGAATCCGGTTCTTCCCCTTTTTCAACGTAAACCACATCAGTTTCAACGCCATTGGGATCGGTGCATTGACTTCTTTGTATCAAAGACAACTTGTTTTCACGATAGGAACACAACCGTACTCTCTGGTTGTTGTTAATCACCACAAGCTCAGCGTCTTTACAATCCCATTCTTGAAAACTCGATTCACACCACCAATTCACACCCGACTTGGCCGGAAAAGACAGCACTTCAGCAGAAACCCCAAGGGAATTCAAGGTAGAGCAGACATAATGCGCGGCCTCGCGAAATCCAGGACTAGCTTGAATTCTATGGTAACGACTTATTGCACTTACATACTGAAACGCACTACCGCCCATAAACTCATTCTCTATCTTTGCCAGATCCTTTTGAAACATAGGGTCATCCCTTTCGTTGTATAATAGGAATACTCCTCCAGAATGTAGTTTTCGCATAAAAGCGGCTAACTCCTGCATAGATTCTCCAATTATTGGAGCACCTTGAGTTGAGGTTATTTCGAAACTAAAGTAGAATTCTATCGACGATACATTTCATGTGTCGCTGTCATCATCCCTAAGCGAGAAAGGGTGCTAAATTTGATACCCATAAAAGATGTGCAAATGACCCAGTCGAGGTCCTACGTTAACTGGATGCTGATATTCATAAACATATTGGTATTTGCATGGGAACTCAGCCTCCCCGAAGCGGCCCTCCAAGAATTTGTTGTTAAGTGGGGCGTTATCCCGGGTGTCATTACTAATTACAGAAATCTTCCACCTGAGGTTCTGGTTCAAACAGGCGGCATATTGAGTTTGTTTACGTCTCTTTTCATACACGTAGGTTGGGTCCACTTGGTTGGAAACATGCTTTATCTCTATATTTTCGGCGACAATATTGAGGATATCTTAGGTCATTTTAGGTACTTGTTCTTCTACCTGGCAGTCGGGGTTTGTGCATCCATAACTCACGTGATTTTCGATGCAACCTCGCTGGTGCCCATGGTCGGGGCGAGTGGAGCCATAGCAGGCGTCATGGGCGCTTACTTTGTCAACTTCCCCGGGGCGCGCGTTATTGCTTTGGTACCTATCGGTTGCTTATTGCCGGTCGTAGAGTTACCGGCCTTGGTGTTCCTCTTGGTTTGGTTTGCGACCAACTTCATGTCAGGCGTAGCGTCTATTGGAGTTCAGGCCCAAGGAGGCGTGGCATTCTGGGCTCATGTGGGCGGTTTTGTCATCGGCATGTTTTTGTCCATCATCCTCAAACGGACTAACTTGCGTAGCTCTCCAACTACAGATGCATGAACCTGGCTCGAGGGGAAGAACTAGGTTCTTCGGTTATGCTATAGTAAAAGCAGTAGGTGCAAAGGTTCTGGAAATAGGAAATGCTTTTTCCTAGGTACATTATGATGATTGCGGAGGGAGTTTAAGTGTCAAAGATCACGCTATCGGTAATTAAGGCAGATGTGGGAGGAATTGTTGGACATTCTAACGTTCACCCAGATCTTATGGAAACCGCTAAGCACTACCTGGGTGAACAGGGCAAGGAGTTGCTCACCGACTATTATGTTACGCACGTAGGCGACGATATGGAATTGATAATGACCCATCGCCTTGGCGTAGACGACAAGGACATCCACGAACTTGCATGGGGCGCCTTCATGGCGGCCACACAGGTTGCGCGGAATCTGAAACTCTACGGAGCAGGTCAAGACCTTCTGGCTGATTCTTTTTCGGGAAACATTAAGGGGCTTGGCCCCGGAGTAGCAGAAATGGAATTCGAAGAGAGACCGTCGGAACCTGTAGTCATCTTCATGGCCGATAAGACTGAGCCAGGTGCCTGGAATCTTCCGCTTTACAAGATATTCGCTGATCCATTCAACACAGCGGGTCTAGTCATAGACCCCAAGATGCACAAAGGATTCGATTTTGAAGTTCATGACCTTATCGACAACAAGCGAGTCATTTTCCATTGTCCGGAAGAGGTCTACGACATGCTCGTATTCATAGGTGCACCGGGGCGATATTGCATAAAGTCAGTTTACTCCAGAACTCTGGATGATATAGCAGCAACCTCATCCACTCAAAGACTAAACCTTATGGCCGGCAGATACATAGGGAAAGATGACCCGGTGTGCATTGTAAGGTGCCAAAGTGGGATGCCGGCAGTAGGAGAAGTCCTCGAGCCATTTTCCCATCCGCACCTGGTGTCGGGTTGGATGCGCGGTTCACACCACGGTCCACTTATGCCATGCAGCGTAGAGCATAGTACTCCTACCAGATTCGACGGTCCCCCTAGAGTCGTATCTCTAGGTTTCCAGTTATGTAATGGGAAACTTGTGGGGCCACAGGACTTTTTCGCAGATACCGCATATGATAGGGCAAGACAGATGGCAAATGAGATTGCCGATTATATGAGATCTCATGGACCATTTGAGCCTCATAGGCTGGGACTTGATGAACTAGAGTATACAACCCTGCCAGATGTGATGAAGAAACTGACGGGAAGGCTGGTTCCCATAGAGTAGTATCGCGTATCGAATACATGGGGGCTCTTTTGTCTCAAGAGCCCCTTATGAATATGAGATGGTGGTGCCTTGATATATACTTCCTTAGGTAGAACCGGTCTCAGCGTGTCCGTTTTATGCATGGGGAGTCTGGTACTGGGACCGGCCCAGTACAATTTGTCTATACAAGAAGGCAACTCCCTGATTGAGCACGCCACAGACTGGGGAGTGAACTTCTTTGACACAAGCGAGTTTTATGGTGCTTATCCCTATCTTCGTTGCCTCAGCCAAAAGGAGAATATAGTGATATCGTCAAGAAGTTACGCTGCCTCACGGTCTGAGATGAGACACAGCCTAGATATGGCGAGATCTGAATTGGATCGGGACAAAATAGAGGTGTTTGGGTTGCATGAGCAAGAGTCTGGTCTCACTCTAAAGGGGCACCGGGGAGCTTTGGAATACCTCGCTGAATCCAAAGAAAAAGGAACCATTGATGCAGTCTCGGTTTCTACTCACTATGTCTCATGTGTAAGATCTGCGGCCATGTTGCCTGAAGTAGATGTTATCTTCGCCATCTTGAACGTGGAGGGCTTGGGCATTGCCGACGGTTCAAGGGAGGATATGGAAGAGGCTCTTGCGTTCGCACGTTATATGGGCAAAGGCATATATATCATGAAGGCTCTTGGGGGAGGTCATCTCTACCACATGCCCTATGAGGCTCTTGCATACGCAAGAGACTTCCCACACAAAGATAGTGTCTGCGTTGGCATGAAAAACGAACACGAGCTTGAGTTTGCCTGCAAGGTTTTGTGCTCACAGATCTCAAGAGAAGAAATAGCTGAAGCTTGTTCCATTAGCCTGTCCGCTCCAAAACGACTAATTGTTGAAGACTGGTGTGAAGCATGCGGGAAGTGCGTACAGAAATGCGGCTTTTCCGCCATATCCATTCTAGACGGCAAGGCAGTAGTAGACGAGTCCAGATGCATGTTATGCGGGTACTGCGCAAGAGTCTGCCCCAATTTCTGCCTGAAGGTTGTCTAAGAAAGAGGCGGTGAATTCTAATGGAGCCGAACGAGAAGAAAAATCCAAAAGGAAGAGTGATAGGCATAGACCTAGGGTTGAAGCGGGTCGGTCTATCTATTAGTGATGATCTGGGAGTGTTTGCACACCCGCTAACTACGATATACTATAAGAACCAAACTCAAGTCCTAGAGGAAGTTATGGAGTTGGCCGTTGAACATCAGGCAAGGGGTTTTGTATTGGGTGTTCCAAAGAACATGGATGGCACTTTGGGAGAATCCGCTAGACGTTCCTTGAGGTTCGCTAGAAAACTTGAGTCCAGAAGTGACCTACCCGTGATACTCTGGGATGAACGGCTTACTACTTCTCAAGCTGAGAAAGAAATGATAGGCTTGGGGAAGTCTAGGCGAAAAAGGAAGTCCGGGATTGATGAAGCAGCTTCAGTCCTAATACTTGAGAATTACCTGCGCAGTGTGGCTGACATTGAGCAGGAATAGATCGCAAAGGTAGTGATTAAGTGAATAACAGAAACGATAAGAAGCACGATGAATCCACCGAGGAAGAACTGCAATACAATGACTTGATTGTTCTGACCGATGAAGAAGGAAACGAGGAAGCATTTAGAATCCTTATAGACGACCTGTTTGTCGAAGATAGGCAATACGTTGTGCTTATGCCTCTTAGCGATGATTCGGACCTAGAGGCCGAACTAGTCATATTGCGAGTAGAATCGCTAGAAGATGGGGAAGCTACACTGGTTACAGTAAGCAGCGACGAAGAATGGGAAGAGATACTCAAGGCGTTCGAAGATCTTGAGTTTGACGACGCATTTGAAGACTACGAGATCGAGGTCGAGGAGTCTGAGGAAGAAGATGACCAACACAAGCCTCGCGGCTAGGCATCGAATATTGGGTGTCTTCGCAACAACCGTAGCAGGGCGTGAATATCATGGGAAGATGGCGTAAACTGAATCGGATTTCGAAATTCGTAACTATTGCTGCTACTGTACTTGTCTGCGTAGGGGCATTTGGCATCTTGTTCTATCTTAGTTCATGCCCTCTTCCTGAGGACTCCGAGCCTGTATGTGTCCTCATAGGATCTGGTTCTTCAACCAGACAGATAGGAGAACTGCTGTACCAGAGCGGTCTAGTGCGAAACCCCTACTGGTTCCGTATAGTAGCCCGTGTCACAGGGGCCGATGGTGCGATGAAGGCCGGGGAATACTGTTTCGAATCCGGTATGTTCGTCTGGGATGTAATTGCAGACCTGAGAGAGGGTAAGGTAATTTACCATCCCTTTACAATCCCGGAGGGCCTGTGTGTCGAAGAGATTGCCGAGGTCCTTTCCGACAAAGGCGTAGCTGAGAAAGAAGCGTTCCTGGAATTGGCGAAAAACCCAGACTTAGTCTCGTCATTTGCTTCCACTGACGAATTGCAGAACTGCATATATCCAGTTGAAGGATATCTTTTCCCTGACACATATCTGATCCAAAAAGGCACTTCTGAACAAGAGATAATGCTCATGATGTTGAATCGTTTTTCAGAGGTTTTTACACCCGAGCTTCAAGACAAAGCCAGGGAGCACGGGCTGTCTATTCATCAAGCCGCAACATTGGCTTCCATTGTGGAAAAAGAGGCAGTTGTAGACGAAGAAAGACCTGTCATCGCAGGGGTATACATAAACAGGCTTAACATCGGCATGAAGCTCGATGTCGACCCTACGGTGCTTTACGCATTAGGGAGATACAAAGGAACACTACTATGGAAAGATCTCGAGGTTGATTCTCTGTACAATACTTACAAGTACATTGGATTGCCGCCTGGACCGATATGCAATTTCGGCAAAGCCTCACTGGAGGCGGTTCTCGATCCTGCTGATGTGGACTACCTGTACTTTGTGTCCAAAAATGACGGAACCCACGCTTTCGCACGCACCTTTTCTGAACACCAGCAAAACGTACGAATTTACCAGGGCGACTAAGATCTACGTGGCTGCGGAAGATGTATGCCGGACAGTCTGGTAACATTCAATCAGACGGGCGCAAGTCTTTTCAATTGAGAAGGCATACGCATTGGAAAGTGCGTTGGTTCTCATACTCTCCATGACTGAGGGGTTTTGCAGTAGCAGCAGTGCTTTTTGAGCTAAACAATTCGGATCATTCTCGCATAAAAATCCATCGACTCCGTCTTGGACCATATCCTTGACTCCCAGGGCCCCTACTGCAATACAGGGCAGCCCAGCGGCTTTTGCCTCAGCGATAACCAATCCCTGAGTATCTGTGAGAGAAGCAAACATGAACAGGTCTGCAGATGCGTAGAAGTGAGGCATAACTTCAGGACTGACCTTGCCTGCAAAGACCACCCTACTAGACACATTGAGTTCTTCGGCAAGTTCTTTTAACTCCTCTATGAGGGGACCATCACCTACAAATACCAATACCGAATCCACAGATTGATGTACGATTGAAAACGCATGCAGGAGACATTCAGGGTTCTTTTCTTTTCCAAGTCTTCCGCATGTAAGCAGTATTGGTAGATCAGAAGGAATGTTGTAGGTTCTCTTAATGTACGACGCGTCTCCATTGCGAAACTCATCAATCTCAATGCCTGTAGGTATTACGAATATGTCTGTAGTTACTCCTCGTTCCCTAAGATAGTCTCTTATTGCGGAAGAAGGAGCAATAACAGCATCAACGCTCTTAGCAGTACCGATAGCTCCGAACTCAATCAACTCAGATATGTTATCTCCTATCAAAGGTACATAGTGTGAATACATGTTGTACATTGTGTGAAACGTAAAAACGGTAGGGATGTCCAGAATATTTCCTACTGTAACGCCCATCTTGCCCAGGTTAAAGGGGGAATGTGTATGAATCACATCAGGACAAATCTCCTTTATGGCCATGAGATGTTTGGGATTCACAGGCACTGCTATATAGTAATCTGACTTTGTAGGAGATTTTATCGAAGGGAAGCGGTAAACATCCGGCTCCGGATCCGTCTCAGGATACCAAGGACAGAACACCGAAACATTGTGCCCCATCTTGGTCAGAGTTTCCTTAGTCAGTTTTATAGACCTAGTAACACCTGAAACATACGGATAGTAGCTATCAGTCCACATTGATATTTGCATGTCATTCACCGTGCTTATTATCACTTGTTTTAGGTCATAAAACAAGCTTCGGCTGTGATGTGCCTCAAACCCCGATTTCCACGCAACTTGAATATTTGGGAGTCTCGGTTAGAATATGTTTAGAGTACCCGAAAGGAGTATGACAAATGCCCATCAAGAAAGGTGTCTTTCCAGTTGCCGGCCTAGGCACTAGGTTCCTTCCTGCAACCAAAGCACAGCCAAAGGAAATGCTGCCCATAGTAGACAAGCCTACTATCCAATACGTAGTTGAAGAAGCAGTAAACTCGGGCATCAACGACTTTTTGTTTGTGACAGGAAAGGACAAGCGTGCACTTGAGGACTACTTCGACCACTCGGGTGAACTTGAACGTCATCTGATGGAAAAAGGGAAGACAGATCTTTTGGAGATAGTCAAAGGCATCTCCAATATGTGCCAAATGCACTACGTAAGACAAAAGCAGCCACTTGGTCTTGGACATGCGGTTTGGTGCGCAAGACAACATATAGGGTGGGAGTACTTTGCAGTCTTATTGGGCGATGACATAGTTGTATCACCTACCCCTTGCCTCAAACAGATGATTGATGTCTACGAAGAAACCAAGAGTCCCGTAATTGCCCTAAGACGAGTGCCAAAGGAAGAACTCTCGTCATACGGCATAATCAAGGGCAGATCGTTGGGTAACGGTATGTGGCAGATAAGCGACCTAGTAGAAAAACCCGATCCTGAAGCAGCTCCTTCCGACCTGGCCGTAATCGGGAGATACATTCTGCCCCCCGATATTTTCGGAGTATTGGAGCATATAGAACCTGGAGTAGGAGGAGAAATCCAACTAACCGATGCGCTGAAATATCTATTAAAAAGCCACACAATCATAGGTTATGAGTTCGAAGGTACCAGGTACGATGTAGGTGATCCCAAAGGTTTCTTGGTGGCTACTGTTGAGATGGCCCTTGCAAGAACTGACATAGGGGACGATTTTGGCAGGTACCTCGCAAAACTAGTACGTGAAAAGAACTTAAGATAGTGTTTTGCAAAAGTGCCTTCAACAACAATAGAGCACGCGAAAGGGGTTCTCGGTGTGAGTACGCTAGCAGTCTATGGGTTTTGGTTTTTGGATGTCTTGGGATTTAAGGCTTTTGCGCGAGAAGGTTTTGCCAGGCATGCAAGGCCCGAAGATCACCCTTACGTTGTATATAGTGGAGCCAAACACCTTCTACAATCAGGCAGAAAGACCCAGGCGAGGAATCTCCTCGAATGGTCAATGACGAAAAGGCCTTCGCTACGGTGCGGACGTCTCTTGATCCATATGCTGATCAAAGAAAAAGAGTATTATACTGCCTTATCAGTTGCTCAGGATCTCATGAAACTAGACACTGATAATCCGTGGCCATACCTCTTGATCGGGGATATTGAGTACTTTTTTGTCAAAGATAGGGAAGCCGCTTTTGAGTCCTTTGAAAAAGCGCTTGAGATATGCAAGAAGTTCAACAGAAAGAACCCCTTGAAAGTCGCTTACAAACGAGTTTGCCGACTTCTTGAAGAAAAAGGCATGTATGACGAGCTTATAGATCACCTCTTGGAGTTCATCAAACTTGAGTCTTCGAATTTTCACGACCGCGAATTTCACATTCTTGTCAAGGGAATGCTAGAACGGGGCCAAAGAGAGAAAGCAAGGGACATTCTGTCTCTTGGGATAAAGGCATACCCAAGAAGCACATTGCTGAGACAAGATTGGGAAGAACTAGGGTTTGGGCTTGTAGAAGAGTTACCGCCGATACCGGTAAGGGGCAAGACTGTACCTTCAAATGTAACGATAGTCCCCATAAAAACAAGACTTCTAACAGAGGAAGATGATTCCAAACAGGTCATGGAGGAGTACATAATTTCGCCTGAACCAGGTGATATCGCCACGCTTTCATCGTGCGTGGCGGGTCTTATGGAAGGCAGGATCTTTATGGAAGGAGCCGTTGAACCAGGCCGTTTGGCGAAGCTTCTTTCACGCTTTGTAGACCAAAAAGACATCCCGTTTGGTGGTGCCGCACCAATGGCAAACCCTTTGTCCATGCAAGTACTGCTCGAAGAAATCGGTTCGGTTCGCACTGTATTTGCAGCCGTTTTGGGCGGGGTAGGGAAAGTGATCCACAAAAAAGGATGGTTCTACATGCTGGCTGGTCAGGATGCTGGTCAGATCGATGACGTACTTGGGAGTCTACCCCCGTATGATTACTATGTGATCATGGGACCCTACGAACCTTCAGACCTCGCACAGGCTATATCCTCTGAAATAGGTTGCGAAGCCGCTATCATAGATGCAAATGACCTTGGTGTTGCATGGGCGGTAGGATACTCTTCTGGTGTAGATGCGCCGTGGCTCGAAGACGTGATGTCAACTAATCCGGCAGGTAACCAAGAACAACAAACGCCCATAGTCTTAGTGAAAAGATCAACTTAGTCAGAAAGGGGAGGAGATTCAGTGCATCAGGCTAGTGCCCGAAATGGACGGACAAGTCTTAGGGGTCTTCTGACGCCATCTCTTTACGTACATACCATATACGATCTCCCCCTGGAGTTTTTGATCCGCAATTCGATCACTGCGGTGATTACTGATCTAGATAACACCTTAGTTCCATGGCGTGACTATAGGACTATGGACAACCTCTGTGATTGGTTCAAGACTCTTCATGAGCATGGATTTAAGACCTTGATACTCAGCAATGCAAAACCTGACAGCACCATCTATGAGCTGTCGGCAGACCTGGATACTCGGGTAATTGTGGGTGCAAGAAAACCCTTGAGTCGCTTCTTCAAAGACGCGCTAGGTGCTTTGGAGTCGAGGCCGGAGGAAACCTGCGTTATTGGTGACCAGCTGTTCACAGATATCCTTGGGGGAAACATCATAGGCTGTCATACGGTCCTCGTCAATAGGGTTGGCGCCAACGAATTCATAGGGACAAGAATCGTGAGAGTGATCGAGGGCATGGTTCTTAAGCATCTCGGGCTTACAGTTGAATCCGAAAGGCCACGTCAGTGAAGGGAGAGTAAGAATGCTAGAGAACAAATGGGACAGGTCAGGGGTCTGGCAGCTTATTGAATCCGCTACAAAGAACGAGGTGTCTTATCTTTACATGGGCACAAACTGCCCTGTTTTCGCCAGGAAGCCTGCAGAAGATCTTTACGCGTTTGAACCGTGTATAATCGGAAAAGACGATCTCGATCAGTTTGTCCAAGAAAATGTTCCCCCATCGCATCGCGAAATTTTGGAAGCGCACGGGTATACAAGGCTCGTTTTTCCCATGAATCACAAGACAAGATGCAGACTTGATCTAGCAAAAACCGCAGACGGACTCTTTATGCTAGCTCACATAGTAACCGCGACTCCTCCTGAACCTGAGTCGATACGTATAGGTCGTTCTTTTGGTGATTTCGCGTCCAAAGACGGTGGCCTCTACATTGTTTCTTCCAGACCTCGTTCAGGCAAGTCTACTGTACTAGCATCACTAGTAGCTGAAATCGCCTCGACAAGAGGCAAGCATATAATGTGGGTGTCCCGGGCTTCAGAATACGTATTCAGACAACAACCTGCCCTTATTACACAGATCGAAGTTGACCTTCGTCAACCGTTGGCTTCAAACATAGATGTACTGAGCACCTTATCTCCGGACGTTATTGCTGTGGACATGCCCCTCGATGAGAGGTTTCTTGACCGCATTCTTTTTGCAGCAGAGAACGGCTCGCAGGTGTTTTTGTCTGTCCAGAGTTCAAGTTCTGTAAACTCACTATACAGCCTACTCAGTACGGTCAGCGCCGAGGTTCAGAAAGAGTTTAGGTACAGGATGGCACAAGTTTTTGAGCGAGCAGCGTATGTCGAGCTCGTTAAGGCAAATGGTGAGGTTTTTCCCGCAGTCGAGATTCTAACTTGCACCGAACCAGTCAAAAACCTGCTCAGAGAGGGCAAGTATCTGCAGATTGCCGACCTCATACCGACAGGTGCCAAATATGGCATGCAAACCTTGGAGAAAAGCAAGTCAGACATTATGGGCAAATAGCTAACCTGGCAACTAATTTATCCGATGATAGAGATAGGCTAGACGGGAGGTATATCTGTCCATGGTTAGCGTGCTAGTAGCAGTAGACAAGCCTATATGGAGGACACAGTTTGAAGCGATCTTTGACGAACAAAAAGATATTAAGGTGGGTTACGCCGACTCACTGGATGAGGTAATGTCTCATACCCAGAATGCCTACTACGATGTAATCATCCTCAATCTCGGCGATTATGAACAGAAAGCTACATTATGTGCCATGCAAAGCATCCACAAAAAATACCCTCGGTCCAGATTCGTACTTGTCATTTACGCTATGGAACCTTTTGCATTCTCGAACTTCATTAGAGCAGGAGTATACGCATTCATTGACGAACACGCGACGGCGGCTCAAATTGGAACTGCAGTCCAAGCAGCTATGCGCGGAGATGTGTATGTGTCGGCGTCGCTCATCGAAAGAGGGGTACGCCTTAGGACTTCACTTGTTGATGAGTTCTTCAAAGATACAACTGATCTGAATTGTGACTTAGCTAGTCTTACAGAAAGAGAATTTGAAATACTCAAGCTTATAGCGCACGGCAAGTCCAATAGCGATATAGCCAAAGAGTTGTTTGTGAGCGAAAAAACGGTGAAGAACCATCTTTACAGCGCTTTCAGGAAGATAGGCGTACGCGATAGGACTCAAGCTGCTATTGCAGTAATAAAGGGCCTTTTGTCCTATGAAAATGGGTCTTAGGGTCCTAAATAGCGTGGTGCTTTTTGTCGAATATGTCATATGAGATGCTTTTGGTTGTTGTAGATCACCCCCCGATATGCAACAGCCGTGTCACTAGCCTGAGCTTTGAGCTCGGGCTTTTTTTATCTGCACGGGTTATCTATAATCAGTCTAGTGACCCCTTGTAGCCTAGGGACACGTGAATCTTGAGTGAGGTGGATTGAATGCCTGGACTATTTGAAGTTCTTGGTCCAATAATGATAGGACCTTCTAGCTCTCATACTGCGGGAGCAGTTAGACTCGGTAACGTAGCTCGTTCTTTGCTGGATGAAACACCTTCGGAGGTTCGCATATGGCTTCATGGGTCTTTTGCTGCAACATATCAGGGACATGGAACGGACTTGGCCCTTGTCGGCGGGTTGTTGGGCTTTTCCGTAGATGACGATCGGCTCAAGAAATCATTTGAATATGCCAAGGAACAAGGAATGAAGGTTAGTCTGTCTGCGGAAGATCTTGGCGATGTTCACCCCAATTCAGTAAAGATCTCACTCGTGGGTATAAACGGTGGGACTGTCACCTTAACCGGGTCTTCGGTAGGAGGAGGTAGGGTGGAGGTTTTTGATGTTGATGGACTTCCTGTGTCTTTCTCAGGAGAAAAGCCAACGATGTTGGTGCAATACCAAGATCGCCCGGGTATAATTGCAGGAGTAACCAGTATCTTTGCAGACATGAACATAAACATAGCTACCATGAAAGTGAGCAGACAAGGAAGAGGAAAATCTGCAATCGCAGTGATAGAAGCTGACGAACACATTCCTGACCGAGTTACCGAGAGTGTCCGTGCTCATCCTGGCGTAGGCAAGGTGGTCTGCTTCACCAGCAAATGACCGTTCACACCAAAACGAAAGGAGGCAATACCGTTGCTTTTGGCTGAAATTGCGAACATAGCAAGTAGGGATGGAATATCATTGGGCGAGCTAGCCGTTTCACTTGAATCTGAGGAATCAGGGATCAGTCCTGCCGAAGTTAGAAGCAGAATGGCTGCGTTTCTTATGGTGATGAGACAAGCAGCCGAAGAAGGTTTGTCTCATGCTGAGCGTACCTCTAGAAGCCGTCTCTCGGGAGGAGATGCATATAAGGTTATGAATCGCTACATTGAAGGAAACATATTTCCCGGCAATGAGGTTCTAGCCAGGTCTGTGGCGTATGCGCTCGCCATATCTGAGACAAACGCATCTATGGGGAAAATAGTAGCTGCTCCTACCGCAGGGTCTTGTGGGGTCATACCAGGATGTTTCCTGTCGGTGGCACAAGCCTTGAATCTTTCTGACGATGTTCTCATCGATTCGTTATGTGCTGCAGGAATAATAGGGCAGTGTATTGCTTCAAAAGCTTCCCTATCAGGGGCAGAGGGAGGCTGTCAGGCAGAATGTGGATCGGCGGCCGCCATGGCTGCTGCAGGTCTTGCCCAAATGGGCGGTGGCTCGCCTGTGGTTTGTATAAACGCTGCTGCCATAGCAATAAAAGGTCTTACGGGGCTAGTCTGTGATCCCGTAGCAGGTCTAGTAGAGGTTCCATGCGTGAAGCGTAACGCTACTTCTGCCGCAGTTGCTCTTGCTTCGGCGGAAATGGCTCTTTCCGGCGTTACTAGCGTTATTCCTCCAGACGAGGTGGTCCAAGCCATGGCCCAAGTGGGAAGATCTATCCCGGAAAGTCTTAGAGAGACTTCAATGGGTGGTCTGGCTGCTACTCAGACAGCGCAATTGCTGGCAAAAACAATTCTAGGACAATAGGGTGTATAATCTGTAGATGGCAGATATTATTTGGCTGGGAGGAATATGATTTGAAAAGAGTGTTTTCAGGCGTTCAACCATCTGGCATATTACACTTGGGCAATTACTTTGGAGCAATAAAGAGGTTTGCTGATTTCCAAGAGGGATATGACTGCTACTACTGCATAGTTGACTTGCATGCGATCACTGTATATCAAGATCCAAAGGGGCTCCCAAGTCAAATACAAGATACCGCTCTTTACTATCTGGCGGCAGGCTTGGATCCTGAAAAGTCGACGTTGTTTGTGCAGTCGGACGTGTCTTGTCATGCTGAGCTCAGTTGGATCTTGGAATGTACAGCCACGTTCGGGGAGTTGTCTCGAATGACTCAGTTTAAGGACAAGTCTGAGGGAAGAGAATCGGTATCCGCAGGATTGTTTACATATCCGGTGCTCATGGCAGCAGATATTCTCTTGTATGACACCGATATTGTACCTGTTGGCGAAGATCAGAAGCAACATGTCGAACTATGTCGAGACCTTGCTGAGCGTTTCAATAGCCGATATGGCGAAACTTTCAAGATGCCCGAGCCAATCATTCCTAAGTTCGGTTCGAGGATAAAATCGCTTCAAGATCCTGATAAAAAGATGTCAAAATCAGATCCTGATCCTCTGAGCTACGTCAGCCTTGACGATTCCAAGGATGAGGTCGTAAGGAAAGTGAGGCGGGCTGTTACCGATTCAGGGAGAGAAATTGTGTATCTTCCCGATGAAAAGCCAGCCATTGCAAACTTGATGACCATATATTCACTATGCACAGGAAAATCCATTTCTGAGATCGAAAGTGATTTCGCGGGCAGGGGATACGCCGACTTCAAGTCAGAACTAGCGGAAGTGATCATTAAAGAACTAGAGCCAGTGCAGCAAAGGTACAAGGAGTATCGCGATTCCGGAGAGCTCTCGGCGGTACTCAGAGAAGGCGCACAAAAGGCCAATGAAGTTGCTTCCACCGTTTTGCGACGTGCCAAGGAACGCACAGGTCTTTCTATCTTGGTGGATCCTACTAAGCGAAAGCTATATTAGGTTACGTCCCCAGCTCACGCACTGCACTTAGGCAGTGGACGCTATTGCTATTTTCTGCTATTGCTGATATGCTTTGCCATATAATAACATAAAAGCCAGGCAATACATCTAAGCGGGGGTAGTAAGTTTGTTTTCTTCCGTATTTGGTGCGACCGTGTCTGGCTTGGCAGGGTTTCCCGTCATAGTAGAGACTGATGTTTCGGGAGGTCTTCCTTGCCTCGAGATCGTGGGCATGCCCGATACTTCCGTTAAGGAAGCGAAGCATAGAGTTAGATCGGCATTGAGGAACTCGGGATTCGAAGTTCCTTCTAGAAGGATCGTGGTTAACCTAGCTCCTGCAGGCGTACATAAAGAGGGAACCCAGTTGGATTTAGCCATTGCGCTTGGCCTGTTAGCTGCATCCCGAGAAATCCCCCAAAACTCCTTAACGCAGGAATACGGTTTTCTTGGTGAGCTCGCACTTGACGGCACGATAAGGCCTATCCCAGGGGTGTTAGCAATGGCTCTGGCCCTTCTTGAGTCAGGTCTGAAAGGTGCGGTAGTTCCGCTTGAAAACTGCGCGGAAGTGGCATTTCTTGAACAGTTTCACGTACTGCCTGCGAGTAACATAAGCGAGGTAGCCGACTTCATCCTAGGCAAGAAAGACTTGGTTCAAAGGTCATACTTGGACTCCCGTTCGGAGAGGGATGGCAGAATCGATCTGTCGTACGACCACATCAAAGGCCACCAGGTGGCTAAAAGAGCTCTTGAGATTGCCGCGGCCGGAGAGCACAATCTTCTGATGGTAGGTCCACCCGGATCTGGCAAAAGCGTTCTTGCAAAATCCCTGCCTGAGATAATGCCAGATCTCTCAACCGAAGAAGCGATTACTGTGACCAAGATTCACAGCATTGCAGGTTTGCTCCCGAATGGCAGCGGACTTCTGAAAGTGCGGCCATTTCGGTCACCACATCATACTGCAACGATGTCCGCCATGATAGGGGGAGGGACTAATCCCAAACCTGGGGAGATAACTCTCGCCCACCGGGGGGTGCTTTTTTTAGACGAACTTGGCGAGTTCTCCTCTTCCGTTATAAACGCCCTGAGGCAGCCTTTAGAGGATGGGCTGGTCAATATTACAAGAGCAAAAGGAACTTACACGTTTCCCTGTAAGGTACTTTTGGTTGGTGCTATGAATCCGTGTTTGTGCGGGTTCTACGGTAGTGATCTCAAAGAATGTACGTGCACCGAACATCAAAGACGGCAATACGTATCCAAGATTGACGGACCGCTACTAGACAGAATTGATATGTGCATTAATGTGGAACGGGTAGAACTAGAAGAACTTACCGATGATTCCACCCACGAAGCGGCTTCCACGGTAAAAGCAAGAGTCACATCAGCCCGTGAGCGGCAACGAGAGCTTCTCAAACAAACGGGTCTAATGACCAATTCAGAAATGGGGCCAAAGGAGATTTCAACCTTAGTTACTCTTTCATCGGATGCAAGAAAGCTCCTTTTTTACGCCTACAAGAGCATGAAGCTCTCTGTGAGAACTTATTACAAAGTAATAAAAGTAGCAGCTTCCATATCTGACCTTGCGAATTGCCCCAGGATAGAAGAAGAACACATAGCAGAGGCAATATCTTACAGACAAAAGGTTTTCTAGATATAAGGAGGCGCCACATGATCCACAAAGACGATAACCATGAAACGCCAAGGTATGACGTGATGTTGCCAGAAAACAGTAGAGCCATTGAGAATACGCGGCAGTTGGGGTTTAAGATGGAAGACTTGGCCTGCGAGTATCTGAAGAAACAAGGCTATCAAATCAAGTATAGGAACTTCCTCTCAAGGTACGGTGAGATAGACGCAATCGGATACGATGAGGATATACTCGCATTTATTGAAGTCAGATATAGAAAACACGGCTCTCTGGTCGCTCCTTCAGAGTCAATTGACCGAAGAAAAGTCGAGAAACTCAAATTGGCGATACGAGACTTTCTCGGTCGTAACGCCCTTTATATGGAGGAATATGCTGGAATTAGGGTTGACCTCTGCTCGGTCACAGGGTCTGGTACACGCAAGAATGTGGATAGACACAAAACTCACGGCTTGTGCTTTCAGATCATAAAGGGGATTTTCGACTTCTAAGAGAAAGCAAACTGCAAGAAAGAGCTCGTACCGGATCGTTCGTGATTGAACCATGAAAATAAAATGTGCTATTGTGAAGAGGAAGTTCTGGAGTGGTCAGGCACGGTAGGAGGAATCACGGTTGAAAAAAACATATGCGGGTCTTTTTGCTCTTACTCTAACTTTTAGCTATCTCTACATAAACACTGCTCTAGCGAATCTCCGTGTAAGTGTGGTTGCCTCTGCATTAGTGGGGTGTGCATGTGTACTTGCCATCTTTAGTGCCATCTCAGAAGCTCAGGATATGCGTAGACCGGAAACCCAATTATTCAGTACGACCAGTCTCAAACTCTTCCTATCGTTAGTTGTTGGTTCCTTAATAACCTATGGCTTAAGCGTGTATGCACGACTAGGGTCAGTCGTAGCATCGGGTCTTGTAACTCTAATTGGGGGGATACTGGTACCTAGCCTGGGTCCAGCCATAACTTGCGGTTCATTTGTAGGTATGACTTCCCCAAGTCTGCTTGGTCCGTTTGAGTTGCTTCTTGCGGCATGTATTGCGGGTCTGGTCTACTTAGTCGCAGCCGACGTGTTCAACGGGTTTGGAGGCAAACTCGGGACTATAGCTGCAACCGGAACAACGTTAACGGCCATTTTGACAGGCACCTCTTTCATCGACGCCAAGCCACTTGAGCCGTCGTGTCTTATTCCAGTAGTGATAACTTGCGGCATATCCTCGGCGATATCCTTTTGGATCAATAACCGAATGAAGCAAGGAGGCGTTATCGCTTCTGGTGTAGTTGCCCTGACTGGAGGGTTGTTACTACCCGCCGTGATTCCTACGATAGGAGGGACTCTAGCAGCGTGCTGTGCTTGTGGTTCATATGTGGGTATGTCATCTTTGACTCGTATTCATGATGAGATATCTGCAGTATCTGCAGGAATACTGGCAGGCCTTTGTTACTATTGGGGGATCACGGTCATTGCGGGAGCAGGTGGTAGGCTTGGCACTACTGCTTTTGGAAGCGTTTTGGCCATATCATTTCTGGTACAGCGGACAATGCGGACAAAGAAAAACTAGCGCATATCCAACCTAATCTCATGCACACTCAAAGGGTGGACGACAAGACATCGCGAACGGGCTGAAAGGATCGTCTATGTATGGGGCTAGGCCCTTTTCTGCGGAGGAGATCCATATGCAAACTGGTACAATAGCCCTTGTGAATGGAAAAACCATATTCCGGGTATAAGCGATCAAATTGCACCATGATCCTGTCTCTCACTACTTTGGCCACGATAGACGCGCAAGCAATTGAAGCTATTTTGGCATCTCCTTTTATGATCGCTTCTTGCTTAATCTGCAACCCAGGTATTCGATAGCCATCCACGGCAATAAGTCCAGGCTGGAGACCTGTTGATAGCAATTCATCTATGGCCGCACGCATGGCGGAAAACGTAGCAGCGGATATCCCGTTCTCATCAATGAACTTTGCAGACCTAATGCCTATTCCAACTGCAAAACTCGTGTCAATAATCGAATAAAAAATTCGCTCCCGCAACCTAGGGGAAAGTTTTTTGCTGTCATTTATATATAGAATCTGAGGATAACGGGGCAGTATTACGGCAGAAGCCACAACCGGACCCGCCATAGGGCCTCTTCCAGCTTCATCTACTCCGGCTATGAAGCCATTCTGTTCACGCCTCTCATTTTCCCATTCGTATAGCTTATCTAGTCGAAAACTCTCTTCAAGGTCGCGATCCAACCTAGTCACCTCACCTTGACGACAATATCATATCAGGGCCGTTCCATACCAGCAACATTAGTACCATATAATGTATTCTATGGTGCATTTTGTACGTTCATGTGGTATCATAAGGTGAAAATCCAAATCTGTGATGCCAGTTTTGGCAGTGACCTATAATCTCTTAGCTCAAGGATGTGTTGCTCTTGGATGAACTGCTTCACAAAATGACGCTAGTTCTGGCCAAATCGTCATACATACACCAAGAAGACACCCAGCGGGACTCTTTGCCAGGGCTTTCAGACTATCCCCCAAAAAGCGAACCGCAATACGTCGAAGAGGCAAAACGTCTCATGGACCTGTGCGCTCAGCTGCATGTAGACATCGTAAGTATTGATGATTCTCAATATCCTGAGAACCTCAGAACCATTCCAGATCCTCCATCGATCCTCTTTGTAAAGGGCTCAACTATGCCCACGGACAGGTTGTCAGTAGGGCTAGTAGGAACACGCAGAGCGTCAGGCGCAGGAAAGCAGATAGCATCCGAGATAGCAGAGGATCTAGCCCGAGCGGGAATAACAATTGTTTCGGGCTTGGCATATGGAATCGACGCAGCAGCACACAGAGGCGCCCTTTCTGTGGGCGGAAGAACCATAGCGTGCCTTGGCCAAGGTCCTGACGTCGTATATCCAAAATCCAATTTCGATCTTTATGGTACAATTCCTTCAAATGGGGCTCTCGTATCTGAATATCCGCCTGGGACCGAAGCTAAGCCCTGGCATTTTCCTCGGCGTAACAGGTTGATTGCAGGGCTGTCGCTAGGGTTGGTAGTAATCGAGGCCGGAGAAAAGTCAGGAGCCCTTATCACGGCAGACTGGGCTCTTAGACAGGGAAAACCAGTGATGGCCGTTCCCGGGAGTGTCAAATCAATTGTATGCCGAGGCACAAATAGATTGATTCAGGATGGAGCATATCTGGTAACATGTGCAGAAGATGTGCTATCCTTTCTCAGAAAAGAAAACGAATATATGCCGGAAGTTTGTGGGACAAGAAGGGTGGAAGCCTTAACACTTGAGGAATCCGTTGTGCTTGAGGCAGTTGGTCGCGGCGAATCGCTAGATCAAATATGTAGTGGTATGAATATGCCTGTATCAAAGATCATTGCTATCCTCTCGTCTCTTGAGGTGCGCGGAATTGTTCATTCAGTGGCAGGCGGCAAGTATATACTATCCAACATTGGAGATGCACACATCAACTGAGTCAAGAAGGTGAGAAGAAGTATGGAAGAAAAATCGAAAGACAATAACAAGCGTCCTCTGATTATCGTAGAATCACCTACAAAAGCGAAGACCATCTCTAAGTATACAAAGTCAAAGTACCAAGTGAAGGCTTCGTTAGGTCACATAAGGGACTTGCCGAAAAGCAAACTTGGAGTA
>Ga0255346_1000048_pt1 | contig 204791 bp, 147 predicted proteins | sample wastewater_treat_FD_194410 | JGI IMG/M metagenome (GOLD analysis project Ga0255346, IMG submission 194410) | Wastewater microbial communities from Lulu Island WWTP, Vancouver, Canada - plant22 | ecosystem: Engineered > WWTP > Wastewater > Unclassified | place: Canada: Vancouver, British...
ATGTCCACATGACGGTGCTGCTGGGCCTGATCGAGCGGATGGCTGAACAAAACGTCCGGCGCAATCTGCTCTTTCTCTTTCAGCCGGCTGAAGAGGGTGAAGGCGGCGCGCAGAGCGTGATCGCCGAGGGCCTGATCCAGCGGTTCGACGTGGAGGCCGCCTTCGCGCTGCACGTTGCCAGCGGATTGCCGGTGGGAACGGTCTCCAGCCGCCCCGGCGTGTTCTTCGGCGTGCCCCAGGAATTCGATGTTCAGTTCTTTGGCAAAACCGCCCACGCTGCCTTTCCCGAAAAAGGGATCAACGCCCTGGACGCCGGCCGCAACTTCCTGAGCCTGATGGAGAAAGACGTCTCCGACCTGGCCAAACAGCACCGGGTGATCTTCCATGTGGGAAAAGCTACAGCCGGAACAATTCGCAACGTGGTGCCGAACCATTGTAAACTGGAAGGCACGCATCGCAGCCTGGACAAGGAAGTGAGCCTGCGAATAAACGAACTCATCAGCAACAACGCTTCCCTAACCACAAAGATGTATGGCGCTGAGTATCGGGTTGATTTTCTGGTCACTTACGATCCAGTGGTCAACTCCGCCGATTTGGTAGAAGAGTTGAAACAGGCCTGCGCGGAAACCGGAACGAAGTACCAGAAAGCTGAAGCGTCGCTCACCGGCGAGGATTTCGGTTTCTTCACCAGCCTCTACCCCGGCTTGCTCTTCTGGCTGGGCTCCGGCTGCGCGGAACCTTTGCATTCCGACAAGTTTTTACCCGACGAAGCCTGCCTCGCCACCGGCGTTGATATTTTTGCCGCTTTAGCCCGCCGCTAAAACATTTGGCTCTCTATCAATCCAAGTTGGTAATCCACCAGACTTGAAAGGGAGCCATAACTGTTTACCCACCGTGATGTCCTGCCTGTCTCACCCTTAGCGCCCGATTCCATCCCTCTCTCATGCCTCCCGCATAATTCTCGCATCAAATTCGGGTATCATGCGGGAGACGAATCCGGAATCCTATAGAAGGCCTTAACGGCCAGTCAGCTTCGCCAGGATAAAAGCTGGCGTCGGGCACAGCATCGACGTCAGCTAAGGAAGAGCGCTTCTATGTATTCTCATGTCGTCCATGCTCACTGCGTTCGCTGTACGCCAGGCTCCAGGTTTGAAAAAGAGCCTGAAATCATTGTCGTTTTACGCAGATCCAGGCTCGTGGTTCACATCGTGATAACTCACCTCAGCAGCGCGATCTTACCCGTCCTCCGGTTGCCTTTGGCGTCGCTAACCACCACGAAATATATGCCGTTCGCGCAGGCTTTGCCTTCGGCGTTGGCGCCGTTCCACTCAAAGCGGGCGAATTTGTTTTCCTCCAGGATGCGCATCAGGGTTCCGGCAGAATCATAGATACGGCACTGGTTGAGGCCGCGGGGCATGGTTTCCGTGGGATCGTTGCGTATGATCACAGAGCCGCGCTCGGCGGGGCGGAAGGGATTGGGATAGATCACCAGGTTTTCCAGCCTGACTTCCGGTTTCTCGGAATAGCCGATTTTGAAAGTGTTCAGGCCATCCGGGGTGCCGATCAGCAGGATTCCTTCCACGGGGTTGTAGCCGAGGGCGGTGATGTAGTTCGAAAGCAGGGGCGAGTTTTTCTGGAAATAGTTGGTGAAGCGTTCTGTTTCCGGATCGTACATGCTGATGCCGTGCTCGAGGCTGCCGATCCAGACGCGGTTGAAGGGATCAAGGTAAATGGCGGTGGGAGTTGTGCGCACCGAGCCATAAAGCCTTTCCTCATCTACGTAGTAGAGGATTTCGTTTTCCCAGGCGCGGCTCTTTTTATTGAATTTGAAACGTTTGATCGAGGTGTCCCATTTGTACCAGTCTTCCTCGTCCCACATGAACAGACCTGAGCTGGCCGCGATCCAGTGCTGGATGCCCTCGTAAGGGCTGTTAACGCTTACAATGCCGTAGACTTCGCAATTGTTTAAATCCGGCGGATCGGGGATAAGCCAGTGCGGGCCATCGGTCTCGGGGATGGAATCATGGTTCCAGATCACCAGCCCCCGGTCGTTGTAGGTGCCGATAAAGTATTGGCTGCCACTATGATAGCAGTAGATGGAGCGTTGATGGGCGCTGTTCGGGATGATAAACTCGGCGATGAGGTTGTCATCCGGGTCCAGCACACTGAAGCCGTCGTTATAGCAAGCCACGAACATATTGCCGTGCCGGTCCTGGGATATATGCAGGTCCGTGTTGCCAAGCAGGCGCGCCGAACCGGGGATGGCACCGCCGTAACTGCCGAGTTCCGGGTCCCAAATATGGATTCCGTCGCGGTCCAGATATTTCCAGGTTCCGCTTGCCTCGTCAAAGATGGAAACGCCGTATCTCCAACCTTCAGGGCTGGTGTCGTTCACGTCGTAAGTGCCAAACCATTTGCGGTTGTGGCTGTCCACAGCGCAGCAATAGATGTTGTCCGTGTGGATGGGACTGTTGGAAATGTTGAATGTTTGCCAGACGCCATCCTGATATTTGCTGGCGCCCAGGGTGCTTTTACGGATGGGTGTGGCGCTTAACCCGCCACTGCAGAACCAGGCGGCATGGTTAGCATCGGTGGCGATGTTGGTGATTTTTGGAAAACCGATGGAATTGGGCAGGGTCTGATGCCAGGCAAGAGATTCGGGGAAAACGCCTTCCCGCTGCGAAAAAACGCCGTTCCCCCAGCTGCAGAGATAGACCATGTCTTCGTAGGTGACTATCCTGCAGATGCTTTTGGTGCCCAGATAATTCTGTGCTTCAGTCCAGTGGTGCACGCTGCCGTTGCTGTCGATCCGGGTGAGCAGGACCTCGGTGTTTCTGGAGTAGCTGAGGAAATCCTCGTTCCAACTGCCATAGGACACCCACAGGGCACCCCGGCCGTCCAAAGCGGCGCTGGATATCTGTTCCAGGATCAATCCATCAGAATTGCTGTAGGTTTTCCAGGTGCCTGTCCAGGGGTCATCGGACCGCGTGTAAACTGCCAATTGGCCTGCCACGGTGAGATGTCCCAGCCGAACGGACAGTTTGCCCCTGATGCTGCCGCCGCCTGGATAATCACCAAAACTGTGCCAGGCGGAATCCACGTCCAGGGAATCCAGATGCACGAAATTCAACCCATCCGCGCTGCTGATGTAGAGATAGTTGGTGGAGCCCAACTCCATGGCCTCGATGGAGTTGGAAAGCAAGCCCGGCGTGGTTTGCGTGGTGTATTGGTGCAGCATCAGGGGAAAATTCACACCTTCCAGATAGTAATAGGAAGCCAGGCCGGCTTTGGTAGCCACCAGGATGTTGGCGCCGTGTTCCACGATCTTCACCACGTTGTTGGAAAGCAGGCCCAGAGAGGTGTTCAGTTGTTGGACACCCTGGGGCATGATGATCGTGATGCCGCTGGCGGCGGTTCCCAGCCAGAGGCTCTGGTTAAAGGCAATGTATTCCAGGGTGCGCACGTCATTGGAGGCCAGTCCGTCCGCGGTAGTTAGGATTTCCTGCCCCGCGGGGATTTCTCCGTTCCCACCCCAGAAATGGACTACGCCGCCCCAGGTGGCAAAATAGGTGTCATATTCATATAACGGAACAAAATCGTAAACATGGCTGAGGTTGGTGATGGTTTGCCAGTTGGTGGCACTCAGCGTCAGGCAAAGAGGCGCGAGCAGCGCCAGTAAAAGGATTCGTTTCATTTTTTTCTCCCATTCCGCATAAGGACGTAGGCCAAGATCACACCCAATACCAGCAAACCGAACAGTACCGAGAAGAGGATGCGCTTGGTGGAAAAGGAAAAGCCGATGGCGATGAGGCCAAAGAGCAGGGTGACAACATAAGCGGTTAGCGCGATGGCTTTTTGGGAAAGGCCCAATCCCAGCATGGCATGATGCAGGTGGGCTTTGTCGGCTATGAAAATGTTGCCCAGGCGTAGACGGCGGAAAACAGCCAGGGCGGTGTCGATCAGAGGTATCGCCAGCACAGACAGCGGGATGATCAGCGTCATTGAGGTGATGCCTTTGTATTGCTGGGTCCCGGCGGTGGATATAGCGGCGATCACGAGGCCGTTGAACAGCGAGCCAGTATCGCCCAGAAAGATCTTGGCGGGATGGAAATTGAAGCGCAGAAAAGCCAGGTTTCCCGCCAGCAGAAAGGCTGAGAGCGCTGTGACCAAAAGGTTGTGTTCCTTCACGCCCACGCTCAGCAGCACAGCGCAAACGATCACGCAGATCCCGCTGGCCAGGCCGTCGATGCCATCAATGAGGTTCACAGCGTTCATCACCACCAGATACCAGAGCAGGGTGACGGGGAAAGAAGCCCAGTATAAAACGATTTCCGCGCCAAAAGGATTGGTAAGAGAAACCACGCGGAAGCCAATGGCGTACATCACCACGCCGATCAGTGTCTGGAATAATAGTTTCAGTCCGGCGCGGCTGTCGTGGTGGTCGTCCATAACGCCCAGAATCAGCGCTATCGCCTCCACCCCAGCCAGTTGCAGCATCATCCTGCCTGAGAGTTCCGGCAGCAAGGTCAATCCCAACACCAGTTGCGCCAACATCATGGGCAGGGCAAAAGACAGCCCCCCCGCCTCGGGGATGGCCTGGGTGTGGATTTTGCGTTCGTTGGGCAGGGCAAGGATGCCGAAACGCTTGGAGAGCCTGATGTTCAGCGGCACCAGCAGATGCGTGAGCAGAAAAATCCCCAGGCTGAGAAAGATGATGAGCAGCGTCATTTCCCGACCCCCGCGCCTTCCCGGTAAAGTTTCAGATAACCGGCCATCATCTTTTCGTAAGAGCATATCCCGCTGATGGTTTTGGCCGCCGTTCGCCCTTTCTGGAAGGCATCGGTGCGGTCGCGGGAAACTTCAACAAGGCAGTTGATCAGGGCGGCCTGGTCATCCAGCGGGACCAGCCAGCCACAATCCGGGCTAACCAATTCGCGGATGGAGGGAATATCCGAACCCAGGATGGGCAGACCAGCGTGCATGGCTTCGATGATGCTGAAAGGCTGTGCCTCCCATCTGGAATAGAGAAGGAAGGCATCGAAAAGGGGCAGCCATTTGCCGATGTCTGCTTCCCAGCCGGGAAGCAGAACCCGCGAATTGAGACCGTGCGAGCTCACGATCTGGCGGCAAAGCTGCAGGTATTCGCCATCGCCCAGCAAGATGAAGCGCAGGCCGGGTTCCCGGGCGCAGGCCTGGCAAGCGGCCCCGGTGATGTTCACCACGTTCTTCTGGATGGTGAAACGGAGGGTGGAGCCGATCACGAAATCCTGTTTGTCGGGATCAAACTTCCGGTCGGCGGCGACCCGGGCCAGTTTTTCCGCCTGGACGGGTGGCAGGGCGTTGTTGATTGTAAGAGCCTTCTCTTCAGGCAAAAGTCCCAGCGACAGGCAGTTTTCGCGGTCGGAGTGATTCACGAAAACCACTTTGTGCCCCAGCGAATTACCCACTTTTTCCAGTTGCCGGAAAAAGTATTGCTGGAAGGCGGGTTGGTCCTCTTGAAAGGCAGTGCCGTGTTCGGTGTGCAGGATTAGCGGGGCATGGCAGAGCCTGGCCGCCAAACGTCCCAGCAGACCTGGTTTGGAGGCATTGGTGTGCACGATGTCGAAGCGGTGGCGACCCAGCATAAGCAGCAATTCCGCCAGGGCGGTGGCGTCCAGAGGCGAGATGGGATGCCGCAGGAAGCGCAACGGAATGTGTTTGTAGCCCCTTTGGCGCACGGCATCGACCAGATCCCCGCCGGGGGCGCTTGCCACGTAAATCTCAAATTCGTCACGTGGCAAGCCGTCCAGAAGGTGCAGGCTGAAATTCTGAACACCTGAGAGCAGCGGCAGCAATTGCAGATGGAGCAGTTTGGTCACGGTTCCCGGTTCAGCCTAATAACCGCGATCGCCTCAGCCGGAACGCCGGTGAAGTAAACCATGTTTCCTTCCACCCGGGCCGGCAGGCCGTCCACTTCGCGGATTTTGTCCTCGTTCAGCACCTGCAGGGCAAAATGTTCCATTTCATCCGGGAAATAGATGCTGATTTCATAATCGCTCTCTTCGATGGTCACCCGGTTGCGTTTGTCCCACCAGGCGGTGAGTTCTGCCGGAGTTGGGACCCAAACGCGGCCGGCCTTGAGAAGTGCCAGCGCGTAGGCGTAAAGCTTTTTCACATAGGGGATGTCGGCATAGGAGGCGAGGCTCAGGTCGAGGCCAAAAACGCCGCGGGTGCGGAGGGCGGCCTGGAAATACTTTTTCAGCAGATGCTTGGCCTGCTCGAGCTGCAGGGTTTTGTAGCGCCCCACGCGCAGATGGGCGTCGTGATAGACGGTGGGAAGCTCCAACCAGTTGGTTTTGAGGCCGCCGATCCAGGGCTGGTAAGGAACGCTGATCCCGCTCACGAAGCCAGGAGTGTCCCTGCGGGCAGTGCTTTGGCTGTGGGAGGGGCCCAGTTTGTTGTGCAGATCGCGCATGACGTCGCTGGAGCGGTAATGAAGCTGGCGGATGCCGATCTGGTCCTTGCGCAGTTGATGCAGCATGATCTGCTTGCGGGAAACGAATTCGTCGCGGGTGGGTTTGTCCGGAGCGAGCAGCAAGCCGACGTCATGCCCTGCGCGGGTAAGCTGCTGAATCTCTTCCTGGAGGTCGGCGTCATCCAGGTTGTAATTGATGTATTCGTTCTTTTCCGGGGCTATGTAGAATACGCTGCGGAACCCGGCATCCTCCTCCAACTGGCGGTATTCCGCGAAATTCCAGTAGAGTTCCACATTGGTGAAGAGAAAGCGGAATTTGCTGCCGATGCTGTGCAAAAGCTGGCGCCAACTGAGGGAAAAAAGCATCGCGAGGTCGCTGCCCACGGAGAGGAACAATTCCGAGTAGTTCCATTTCTGCAGGTCGTCAACGCTGTGCGAAAGCAGGGCCGCGCCTTCCTGGGCCTGTGGCCAGTATTGCTTTTGAACAATGTGGATGCCCTTGGCGCGGGTGTGTTCCTTGATCATGCTGTCGATCAGCCAGAGCAGGTTGTCCACGTAGGGCGTGTCGCGATGGGGATTGAACTGGCTGGCCTCATCCGGAAAGCAGCCATCCGCATCGCGGGTGGGATCGATCTGCGCTTCCAGGCCGGCCAGATGGAAGAAAAGGTTTCCAACGAGGTCGAAATTGATCTTTCCGGCGTGGACTTCGCTTTCCGAATAGTTTTCAGCGGGATAGGAAAAGCTGCGGGCACTGATCACCGGGGTCTGCGAGAGCAGCTTGATGGTTTTCAGGCTGCGGCGGAGTTTTTCCGGATTCATGTTTTTGGGATCGAAGAGGTCGGGCTCGCTCTGGATGAAGATGGTGATGAAATGGCGCGCTATCCCCTTCAGTTCTTCCACCGTGGGATCGGTGTAACCGTAGATGAAGAGGATGTCGTTGTCCTTCAGCTGGCCCGTGTCCGAAATGAAGCAATATCCGTATCCCAGGGTCTGAAATATGAAGCTGAAGGCGTACTTTATCTCGTGCTGATACCTCGCCAGCTTGTAATCTATGAAGATCGAGATCATGCGCAGCTTACCGCCAATTTCTTTTTAAAGCCAGAGATTCCTTTTTTTACTATGTGTCAAGCAAAATCGTCCGTTGCCACTTTTTTCGCATGAACTTGCCTCAGTTTTGTGCGCTTCAGCCACACACTTGAAGCTGCTGATTTGTGGAATCAGGACGCAGGTTGAAAGGCAAAGACAGCAAAAAGGAAGGAACCGCATTCCTCGTTAGCCCCCGATACCAAGTTCCTAGTCTGCCTCCCGCATGATCCCCGCATGAGATGCGGCCATCTTGAGGGAGGTTTGGGGTAGGCGAACAATAATCCCCTAAGAAAAACCCCGGCACCTGCCGGGGTTTTGATTCTTGTCCGCCGCCACGATTGGCAAAGGCGGGATAACGTTTGCTTATTTGATCATCAGCATCTTGCGGGTGGAAACATAGTCTCCAGACTCAAGCCGGTAGAAATAAACGCCTGAGGAAACGCTACGGCTGGAGAAATCCAGTCCGTTCCAGATGACCCGGTGCTGTCCGGAGGCCATGTCTCCGTCCACAAGTTCCTTCACCAGCTGGCCTTTGACGTTGTACACGCTGAGTCTGGCTTTGCCCGGCCGCGCGAGGTCGAAGGAGATGGTGGTGATGGGATTGAAGGGATTGGGGTAGTTGGAATTGAGGCGCGTAACCAGTTGCGGCGCGTTTTCGTCGCTGTTTTCCACCACATAGGGAAACTCGAAGGCAAGGGTGTCTGAGGGGCAGCCTTCAATGTTGAGGTAAACCGCGATGATCAGATACGCGTAATCTCCATCCAACGAGATCACGTCGGTGTAGCCAAGCCCGGTGGTTTGCTGGATCAGCTCGAAAGGACCGGTGTTGAACTTTTTGTACACGCGGTAATTCATCACCGGCAGAACGGGGTCTATGGGCGGTTCCCAGCTTAGCACAACTTCACCGGTGAGGTTGTCAACGTCGAAGGCGGCATTGGCTGGCTGGGGCAGGTTGATGAGGGTGAAATCGACTTGGTGTACCGGATCAGCGGGAGTGATCATAATGTTGTTGGCGCTCGCGGTTTGGTGGTAAGGCAAAGTGGCGTTCACGTCGAAAGTGCCGTTGGGCAGATACAGCCTGTAGGAACCGTCGGCAGCCGGATGGGTGGCAAAATGGTTGTTTGCCATCACCAGAGCTTCCGGGGCAGGGGTTGCCGAAGCGGGGATCACAGTGCCGTGCAGGTATCCCGTCTTCTGGTTCACGCCGCTGAGCTCGAAATCGTCTATGAACCAGCCGATGCTGCTTGTGCCGCCGTCGGAGCCCATGCGGAAACGGAAGCGGACCTGCTGACCGGCATACTGGCTGAGATCGAAAACAATCTGCTGCCAATTGGCCGCTGTTCCGGAAAAACCGGGTTCACCACCCAAGCCGGAGAGGCTCGTGTGCGTGTAACCGTTCAGCGGGGTGATCAAGTTCCAGGTCAGGCCATTGTTTGTGGAAATGCCAACGTTGCCGCCGTCATAGTAGTTCTCGAAACCGTAATAATGCTGCAAAGTGAGGGTCGCGCCATCATCCAGGGCATAGAGGGGCGTTACCAGAACGTAGTTCACCAGATCAGGATAGTTGCCGCTGAGTCCTGTTGACCACAGTTTGGTTCCGGAATACGGGGTTATCTGGGATGGCGTGCCCCAGGCCCAGCCTGTTTCGGAAATGAAGCCGCCGGTGTTGGTCTCAAAATCGTTGAAGATGTTGGGCATGTTGTAGGGAACCATCAGATTCGAGTTAAGTGGCAAGCCATTCGAAATGGAGACATTGAACTGGAAGAGGATGTATTGTCCAAGTGAGGCAGTGTTCACAAACTGCAGCTCAAACACGAACTGCATCACGGCATTGGGCTCGATGAGCGGCAGGAAGATGATCGGATCGGCAATGACCACATCAGAACTGGATGTGGACAGCGTGGCCTGAATATCCCTGGATTGAACGGCCGCGTTGTTGTTGACGTTTACCACCAGTTTAACCGTTTCCAGCGGATCGATGATGCCGTTGAAATTGGTGTCGGCATCGTTGATCAGGAAGGATTCGAAAACCATCACGGAGGCGTCCACCCGCAGGCTGAAATTCCTCTCCCAAACTACTTCCCCACAGCTAACGGCAAGCGTGAAATTGACCACTGTGGCGTTGGGGCAATCCGGCGAAACCGTGAACACGAAAGGAGCTCGGTTGACCCCGAAGCCATCGCCAACGAGGGGGAAATATTCCGCCGCGGCGTGTGTGATGATTACGTGTTCGCAGGTGGTGGACAGGGTTGCCACCACATCTTCCGCTGTGAGGCTGCCGATGTTTTGCAGCTGCACACCCAGTCTGACGGTTTCGCCAGGCTCGCAGATACCGTTGCCGTTATCGTCGTCAACAAAGGTCTGGCTCAGCAGCAGATGCGGTTCGTAGTGATAGATGGGGACGTTCGTGATGTAGATGGCACGCCCGTTGCCCAGAGGGGACGCGGCTGTGGGATAGTTGTTCCCAAAGGAGTATTCCAGGCCAACCATGCCGGTGTGGTCTTCGATGCCGATGGTGCAATAGCAGCCGTGGCGGCCGGTGTTTGTGGAGGAATCCACGTTGTTGAAAGTGTGATACTGAATCTTGATGGGGCCGTCGCCCAAAGCAGTGGCATACACGCTTTGATCGTAAAGGATCACCTGGAATGTTTCCACGCTGTTGCCGTTGGCCCCGTTTTTCATATTGTACCATTCGATCACGAAGTAGCGTTCGTCATGGTTGTACCAGGTATAGACCCCTCCCCCGGCGTGTGTGGCCAGGTCATCCCAGAATGGCGCGATCATGGGGTTGGGCCCCATGGCGCCGGGCAGGCGGTAGTTTCTGAATTCGGCATTCTCGGTTACGCCCATGGCAATGAAACCGTTGGAACAAACCGTTATCTGATCATACACGATGCCGTAAAACTGGAAGGGGAAAGGCAAATTCACCACTTCAAGGGCGTCGGCGCCAACCTGGTCTCCTTCGTCTCCGCTGGCGTAAGCGTCGGAAATTGCCAGAAGGGTGCCCACGCCACCCTCAGCGGGAGCGATGCCGATCCAATCGTACACGGGACAGTTTTCGTAAGTAATGTCCGTATCGTCATAGATCACATAGCCGTAGGAATCCGGCCCCAAAGGGTCATGCACATCGACTTCTCCGACTGTAAGGGTGAAATCCAGCCACTGCTCAAAGCCGGCGTCGTTGTATAGTTTCAGCCGCATCGGGATCAGCATGCCCGGCAGCAGCATGGGCCGGCCGTAGATCTCGAACATATCTGTGGAGGGCGTAACCTGCACGTTTTGAATCAGGTCACCATACCAGGCGGTGTTATCGGTAACCGACAAGAGATCGTTGAGGCTGAAAAGCTTGCCCCAGATGTCGGTTACCCCTGTGGCTGTGGTGTTGCTTACAGTTACCGTGAAGCCCGCGGTCTCGCCTGGATCGAGAACTTGGTTGCCGCCATTGGTAACCAGGCTGGTGTTGTACATTATCCGGGCATTGTGGATGGGTATGAATTCCGAAATGTCATAGCTTTGGTTTTGGGAATCCGTAAGCAGCACGTGGATCCGGATCATGGCGCCGTCGGGGGCTCCCGGCGCGATCTGCAGAACCACGGGACTGGCGTTGAAGCCAAGCCCGCTGCCCGCGATCTCGCCATAGGTAACCAGCGAATCCACAAATGTCACCCAGGGACTGTTGGTGTGGACCTGCCCGCTTAGCCCTGAGATGGGGTTGGCGGAGGTGTTGGTAAGCCCAAAGAGGATCTCCAGTGTTTCACCGCCGTGGGCCAAACCGTCGTTGTTGCCAGAGGAAGCGCCGCTGTTGTCATCGTCTATCACAATGCTGGCCGGCACCAGGGTGCCGCTGTTGTCCACGGTCAGAGTCTGCTGCAGGGGCTTGAAATCGTGCTTGGAAACGGTGAGCACACAATTGTTGGGGGTCATCGACTGCGGCAGGGTAAGGATAATGTTGCCCTCTGTGTCCGTATAGCCTCTGCTGATGATCGAGCTATTCTGGGTAAGGGTTACGGCTGCTCCCTCCACCGGAAGGTTGGTTCCGTCCAGCACATTCACATCCATCAGGCTGAGGCCCAGGGGAATGCTGGGAATGACCGTAATGTTGAAGTGACCTGGGATGCCGGTCCATGTTTCCATAGTGGGGTCACCCATCAGATTGCACCAGTGGGTGAAATTGGTCACGTTGCTCGGAGAAGCCACCCCGTAAGTTTGTGACATATAGAGTTTACCGTTCAGCAGGGCTTCGCCGATTGTGCGCATCCCGTATTGGAAGATACCGCCGAAAATCCCTCCGTGCAGCACATTGTTAAAGTTGGTATGGGTGCTGGAGGTGCTCATCCCGATTCCGGTTACGGCGCCTTTGGGAACGGCCGGAGTGCCGTAACGGATAAACTGTTCCATTTCGGAAGTGCCGTTCCAATAGTTGTTCGAGCCGCAGGTGATGTTGATCGCGTGTAGCAGCCGGTAGGCGTTGAAAAGTGCCGATTCAGCGGGCGGTGAGAAGTCGATGTACCCGCGGTAGCTGTAAAAACCAACGCCCTGGTTGATGGCAGCGTTGATTTCGGAGGTTGAGGGTGAGCCGTTGTAGATTTCCGTGAAAGTGTAGTCCGGGTTGACAAACAGCGCTCTTTCCTTGATGTATTTGCTGATGTACATGGTGGATATGCCGGAGGGGGCGTTGTCCCCCACCAATAGCATCCGGTTCAGCCAGTCCGCCGTGTTCAGGTTGACGTCGCGCTCATAAAGGTAAATCTTGGCCAGCAGGTTATGCAGTTGGGAGAGGTTTTCCACCGAGATGCGGCCGATAAAGCAGTCGCCGAGGATGTCGTTGCCAGCCAGATGGGTGTAGGGATAATCCCCGCCGCCATTGCTGACCATGTAGGCCGGGATGGTATAGCTGCCGGAGGTATCGCCCAGCAGGATCACAAAGTCAGGCCTGGTGGCGGGGTTGTTGTAAGCGTTCTGAATGTAGTTCTTGATGGTGGTGGTGGTGTTGCCGGCCTCGTTGGATGCCGTGCTGGCCACATCGACGTCCGCGCCCTTCTGCTTCTTCCAGAGCACATACTCGTTCAGGGCCGTAACGAAGGCCGGGTCGGAGTTGTTGCCGTAGATAATCAGATAACGGGGCGGAACATTGCTGTACATAAGGTTTCGGTAATCGTCAAAGTTGAGGATCATCGATTCATAGATCTTGGCAAAGAATGGTGAAACCGAGGTCAGCTCGCCTTCCAGTTCATTGAGCCCCGGGGCGTTGGTATAACTGATCCGCAGATCGATCTGCTGGTTCACGGTCAGGGTCTTGGTTTGGGGATCGTAGCTGAAGGGATTCACCACCACATTCACAAGGCGGAAATCGCGCAGGATCATGGGATCGCTCCACTGCACGGTGCTGGTGGGATAAGAGGAACCCCCGGTGTAGAAGGCGGAATCGATCACAAAGGATTTGGGAGCTTCCTCATTCAAGCCCTGCTGCACCGGATACGCCAGAAACTGTTGTATCTGGCTCTGCTCCTGGCTTAGAACTCTAACTTCAACTCCGCCACGGCGGGGAATGGCCAGGTTCATGCTGAGTGTGGGCAATTCGGGCAGGCCGTCTTCCAGGGTGCTTCCGGAACCGGGAAGCCTGATCCGCTGGTAGTTCACGCCGCCGCCCTCAGTTTGTTCAATTTCAAACTCGGGCAAAGTGAACCGGATATCGGTATGGGTCGCGGCTTTATCCATTATGGCAAAGGCCTGGCCGAATTGTATGGGGGTCTGGTCGCTGGCTGCGGCAAACGCGAAGCTCACGGCAAGCCCTGCCAGCAGCAGGAGCAGGAAGTGTTTCATTAACTTACCTCATTAGGTGTGAATATGGTTTGCCTAAGGATCAAGCAATATGTGTTCCAAAGCCTTAGAGATTGTAATACAGCAGCATTTCATGGGGATGAACCCTGCTCATAACTGCATGGTGTTCAGCCATTTTATGCTTGATGTGCGATTCGATCAGCTCTTCGTTGAAAACGTTGCCTTGCAGCAGGAAGTCGTGGTCCTTTTCCAGGCTTTCCATGGCCTCGGCCAGATTCGCGGGGATGGGGAGCAGTTTCGCTTTCTGCTTTTCGCTCCAGGCAAATACGTTGTCGTCGTAGGGCCCCAGTTTGTGCTTGGCGGGGTCGATCTTGTTGATGATGCCGTCCAGGCCCGCCAGCAGCAGGGCGCTCATGGCGAAGTAAGGGTTGCAGGTGGCGTCGCCGGTGCGAAATTCGAAACGCTTGGTATCCGGTGTGTTGGTATATTTGGGAATGCGGATGGCCGCGCTGCGGTTGGCCAGGCCGTAGAAGAGCTTCACCGGCGCTTCAAAGCCAGGCAGCAAGCGCTTGAAGCTGTTGGTGCTGGGATTGGTGAAGGCCACCAGCGCGCGCCCGTGCTTCAGGATGCCGCCGATGAACCAGATCGCCTCATCGGAGAGGTCCGCGTAGCCGCCTTTTTTGTAGAATATGTTCTTGCCGTTCTTGTGCAGCATCATGTGAAAGTGCATGCCGTTTCCGGCCTGGTTGTAAACGGGCTTGGGCATAAAGGTTGCCGTGAGGCCGTATTCCAGAGCGGTGCGGCGGATGATGTCCTTCATCACCATGGTGTCGTCGCAGATCTTGGGGAATTCCAGCAGTTCGGTCTCGATTTCCTGCTGAGAGCTAAGCCCCACCTCGTGGTGGTGGTAGCGCACCTTGATCCCCTGCTCCTCCATGCGGTCCACCATTTCCTGGCGGATTTCGTAGTAGCGGTCGAAAGGCGTATCCATGTGATAGCCTTTGCGTCCTTGCTGGGCCACTGCGTCATCGTCTTCAAAGTCGAAGGGCAGGGCGTCCTTGCATTCCGCGGAGGTTACGGTGTAGCCGCTGGAAAATTCATCGCTGTTGTATTCCACGGTGTCGAAAAGGTGAAATTCCAGCTCCGGAATCCAGGTGCTGTGGTCCGCGATGCCGGTGGATTTCAGGTATTCATGCGCTCTCAGGGCTACGCTGCGGGGGTCCTTTTTCACGCCGATGCGGGTTTCAGCGTCGCAGATGGAGCAGATGAAGCGCAGGGTGGGGGTCTCGAAGAAAGGATCGATGTGCGCTGTGTCCGTATCCGGCATCAGCACCATGTCTCCCGATTCCACGGAGGTCATTCCCGGGATGGAGGAGCCGTCGAAGGGCACTCCGAGCCGCAAAACCTCATCCAGCCCGCGGGCCGGAAAGGTGATGTGATACCAGCGTCCGTCCAGGCCGGTGTATTTCAGGTCGATGGCTTTGATGCCGTGCTTTTTGATGAGTTCGAGGATTTTGGTCTTTTCCATGTTTGTGTTCCTTATGTATGTATTTTAATAATCAGACAACGCCCAGCAGGCCCATCACCAGGTTGATGGGGGGCAGGATTAGCCTTCCTATGATGTTCAGCCCCAAAAGCTGGGATACTATCAGGATGCCGAAAAGCACGTACATGCCTGTCCTTTCCTGGGCCATCCAGCGCCAGTAGGAGTCGTCGGGCAGCAACATGCCCAAAACCTTGCTCCCGTCAAGCGGAGGGATGGGGATGAGGTTGAAAAAAGCCAGCAGCAGGTTGAAAAACACCACCATCTGAAAGATATGGGAAAGCAACTGGTTGCCGGGGCTCAGATGGTAAAGCAGGGCGAAAACTATCGCGATAAGGATGTTTGAAACAGGTCCTGCCATCGCCGAAAACCCAATCCCCTGTTTCATGTTTCTGTAGTTGTAAGGGTTCAGCGGCACGGGCTTGGCGTAGCCCCAGATCACGCCGACAGTGTAATACATTATCAGGGGAAGGATTACGGTGCCGAACCAATCGATGTGCTTGAAGGGATTCAGGCTCAGCCGGCCGGCCCGTTTGGCCGTGTCGTCGCCCAGCCAGTAGGATACCACGGCGTGGCTGACTTCATGGATGATGATGGAGTAAAAAACGATCAGGATAACGATGCCGTTCAGAACGGTGCGTATCAATCCAATTGACGGGGTCATATCAGGCCTTCCTGAGCCGCATAAACTTGCGTTTGCCGGCCCGCAGCACCATGCCGTCGGCGACGGTGATTTCGGCGTCGGTCGAATCTGCTTTGACGCCGTCGATGCTCACCCCGCCGCCCAGAATGAGGCGTTTGGCCTCTCCGCCGCTGGCGCATAAGCCGCTGTCGGTGAGCAGCTTGACCAGGCGGACCACGGGCTCGCCAACTTCAAACTCCGGCATCTCCTCCGGAAGCTCGCGTTTGGAAAAGAGCCGTTCAAAGTTTTCCTGAGCGCTCAGCGCGGCTTCCTCCCCGTGGTAAAAACCAACTATCTCGCGCGCTAGCCTTTTCTTCAGCAACATGGGATTGCTTCCCCTGGCCAGTTCGCCGGTCACCTCGGCCAGCGTTTCCTCGTCGGCGTTCGCGGCATACTTGAAATAGTTCAGGATGAGGCTGTCCGGAATGGACATCACCTTTCCGTATTTATCATCGGGACTGTCAAATACCGCGATGTAGTTATTCAGGGATTTGCCCATCTTGTTCACGCCGTCGGTGCCGGTGAGGATGGGTGAGAGCACCGCCACCTGCTGCTCCTGGCCAAAGTGGCGCTGCATGTCGCGTCCGCAGAGGATGTTGAATTTCTGCTCGGTGGCGCCCAGCTCGACGTCGCTGTTGATGGCCACGGAGTCGTAGCCCTGCAGGACGGGATACATGATTTCGTGCATGCCCAGGGCCAGGCCGGCTTCAAACCTCGTCCTGAAAGTATCGTGGGCCATGAACTGGGCCAGCGTGAATTTTCCCATCATTTTCAGGATTTCCGCCATGCCCATGGAGCTGAACCATTCGCTCTGCCAGCGGACTTCCGTCTGTTCGGGCTTTAGGACGGTGTAAAGCTGCTCCATGTATTTTTCGCTGTTGGCCAGGATTTCCTCGTGCGTGAGCGGCGGCCTCGATTCGTCGCGGCCGGTGGGGTCGCCGATCTGGGCTGTGAAATCGCCGATGATGATCACCCCTGTGTGGCCAAGGTCCTGAAAATCACGCATCTTGCGGATCGGCACCAGATGCCCCAGATGGACGTCGTAACCGGTGGGGTCGATCCCGAATTTGATCCGCAACGGCTGGCCGGTCTTCTCGCTTTTTTCGAGTTTGGCCAGCAGGTCTTCCAGCGGAATGATCTCATCCACTGCTCTTTTTATCACTTTCAGTTCTTGTTCAAAACGCATTTCTTTCCTTATGTTTATACGCAAATTGTGCCTTTGGGACCAGAAAAGACAGGGGGTGTATTTGTCAAGCCTTTCCGCCGGGATGCCCATGATGGCTTGTTTCCCGGCCATGGACCGCGAAGAGGGAAGCTTCCGCAGTTTGTTGCCCAGGCAATTTCTCAGCCATTTCGGATACATCGCAGTGCTTATACTTTGCTGTAGCCGATGCCCGTTCCTCGCTCGACTCCAGCCATCCATCCCCGGCGTACAGCAAACGCGGTGAGCATGGACGACAGGATGTATTGTAAGAATCATTCATTGCCTTAGTCGATGCTGCAAACCATCAGAAAACCCTGATGAAAGCAGCGGGCTTCGCCGTTTACCCCATCCCACTCACATCCCGTTCACTTCCCGCTGAGTTCCCGCCTTTCAAACGGGAAGTCAACGGGAAGTAAGTGAGAGGCTAATTGGATAGGGCAAAGGAGGAGTCAGGCTGGAATTGATAGTGGGCGGGAAAACAGGGGTTTGTCCAGGATTTTCGCGGATATGAACACGGATGTAACAGAGTGATTTTCATACGGATTAGCGGATCGGACGGATTAACGGATTGAATTGGGGGACTTGTTTTAGCGGGTGGGAAATAACGGCCGTGATTCCGAATAATTCACAAGCCTGGCAGCGGCGATTCTGCGTTTTCCCTGTTCCAGACTGATCAGGTAAATGCCATTGGGCATACGGTCCAGGGCTTCGTTTGGAAGCTCAAAGCTTTGCTCCCGGTGACGCCCATCGATCTTGCCGGAATACACCTTTTGTCCCTTGACATTGATTATGCTGTATCCCAAATCGCCCACCAGGTCACTTTTAACTGAAACCATTACACTGTTGGCTGCGGGTTGCGGATAACAGATGATGGATGCTGTTGGGGCAGGCGCGACAGGGTCATCACTGGCTGTAACATTGCCGTTGGAATCGGTTTTGATAAGGACATAGCCATTGTGATACATACAAAACAGTATGCTGCCGTCGGGCATAACCAGAAGATTCTTTGAGCCTGTCCCGAAGTAAATTGGCCCCGATATGTCATACGACCTGCTCCATTGATGTACTCCATCAGGGCTATAGCTATGAAGTAGCTGATTGGTACTGGTTCTACCAGTATACACTATGTTGTCATTAGGCAAACAGCTAATCGATTGATTGGGACTGTTACCGCTTAATGGATTGATATTTGCCACTACCTCATATGACTGAGTAGTCAAACAGACGCGTATAAGCTTGTATCCGATTACGTCTCTAGAGAGGCTGTAAATTGTGCCATTATAGGATACAGCAACATCAAAGAAGCTCGTTAAGTTTACGCTGTCAATAACTGTCCATATTGAGTCTCCGACAGCATCAAAATGCGAAAAACATCTTTGTGTAACTGCGACCCAGTCATTCTCGTAAGGCTCTATAGCACGAAAATGAAAACCATGAGCCCAGAAAGGATCACTCTGCCAGACCACATTGAACTGGAAGTCGGTTTTAATTACCACAGCTTGGCCATTGACTTTACCAGCAAAGACCAGGCCATCTTCAACATATTGCATGTCGTATAATGAAGCGGAAAAGCCATTTACAGTATGGAATATGTAATGACCTATCATATTTATTTCTGAATCGAAAACATAGAGATAGGAGATACCTGAACTCGTCCTTATACAATAGTATCTATTAACACCATTAGAAACCATACTGACAAATGGACTACCCGCTCCCCCCGTTCTTCTCCATATGATATCGCCATTTTCGTCAAGTTTCCAGAATACGTTTGCTTCATAGGCAGGTATATCCCCCCATGCTAACTCAACATACCCCTGCAGTAAATAACCGCCGCCAATCGCGGGGATAACATTGCACAATTTGGCTCTGGAACTGTCAAATGGACCCGGGCACAACCCCCCAAAGTTAAACCAGCGTATCCAAGTCTGTCCTGTCAGCAGACCAATAGACATAAGTAACAGCAACGTAAACCACAAACGTTTTTTCATCGATCCTCCCCATTGATACAGGGCTTTACGTGCGTTTTTCTTTAATGAACTCAAGCTAAATGCGTATCGCGAGCCTTTTGTTCAACTATAACCGTTCATCCTAACTGGTTGTATTTTAAATGAATCGCTATCCTGTGTCAAGAACTATTTTCCCCGGCATTCCCTGATGGATTCCCAAAAAACGATTCCAAAACGTTGCCGGGGAAGCGTCAGACCGGGAGTTTGTGAAGCATGGCAGGCTGACTGGCACAAGGGGTTTGACAAAAAAGGGGCGGAAAAAAACTTTGTGCAAACATCGGTTGGCGGAGGCCAACAGCCAAAGTGCCGCCAGCCGCCAAAAGAGGACCCCAATGCAGACAATAGCAATCGACGGAAACAGCCTGAGCCTGGAACAGGTTGAGGCAATAGCAACAAAGCGGACACCCATAGCGTTAACCGACGCCTGCCTGGCCAAAGTGAAGAAATGCCGCGAATACGTGGACAAGGTTATCGCGAGGGGAGATGTGGTTTACGGGCTCACCACCGGTTTCGGCAAATTCAGCACGGTCACCGTGCCCCCGGAACACACAGCGGAACTTCAAGTTAACCTGATCCGCAGCCATGCCACCAGCGTTGGCCCGGTTTATTCCACTGCCCAGACGCGCGCCATCATGCTGCTGCGCGTGAACGTTTTGGCCAAGGGGCATTCCGGCATCCGCGTGCAAACTTTGCAAACCCTGGTGGAAATGCTCAACCGGGGCGTTCATCCGTTGATCCCGATGCGGGGTTCAGTTGGAGCCAGCGGCGACCTTTCACCCCTTTCCCATCTGGCTTTGCCGCTCATCGGGGAAGGCGAGGCGGAATTCCAGGGCCAGATAATGAGCGGAGCGGAGGCCATGCGCAAAGCCGGACTGGAACCTGTGAAACTGGCTGCCAAAGAGGGACTCGCGCTTAACAACGGCACCCAGGTGATGGCCGCTTTGGGAGTCTTGAACCTGCTGGAGGCCGAGAGGTTGTGCAAATATGCCGACCTCAGCGCCGCTGCCAGCATTGACGCTTTGCGGGGCACGCCGCGGGCTTTTGATCCGCTGGTCCATGCTTTGCGCCCCCACCCCGGCCAGGCAGACAGCGCGGCCAATCTGCGCAACCTGCTGGCCAACAGCCCCTTGCGAGCTTCGCACAAGAACTGCGGCAACGTTCAGGATGCCTACAGCCTGCGCTGCACGCCACAGGTGCATGGCGCCACGCGTGACGCTTTGGCCTACGCGCGCGGGGTTTTGACCGTCGAGATCAATTCCGCCACCGACAATCCGCTGATTTTCCCCGACGAAGAGAAGGTGATATCCGGAGGCAATTTCCACGGCCAACCTCTTGCCCTGGCACTGGATACGCTGGCCATCGCGATCGCCGAACTGGCCTCCATCGCGGAGCGGAGGGTGGAGCAAATGCTCAATCCCGCCCTCAACCGTGGGCTGAATGCTTTTCTGGCCAAGCGTCCGGGTATCGATTCCGGCTTCATGATAGTGCAGCTTACCGCCGCCTCGCTGGTCTCGGAAAACAAGGTTCTGGCCCATCCCGCCTGCGTTGACAGCATCCCCACCTCCGCGAACCAGGAGGACCACGTGTCCATGGGCTCCATTTCTGCCAACAAGCTGACGCAGGTGGTGGAGAACGTGCGCGGCGTTCTGGCCATCGAGCTCATGATCGCCTGCCAGGCCCTTGATATGAGGGGCATTTCCAGTTCGCCGGTGCTGGAGCGGGTGAAGGCCCTGCTGCGCCAAAGCGTGCCCCGGCTCGAGGAAGACCGGATCGCTTATCCGGACGTCAACTCGGCGATAGATTTGCTGGCGTCGGGAACCATCCTGAGTGAAGTGGCCGCCGCGGGTGTAGATTTGTATTGACAAATAATCGCCACCGCGCCCGGATGCGATTATGAGAAAAATAGTTCCGCTGCTCTTGCTGGCCCTTGCTTTGGCCTCCTGCATCCAGGTGAACACGCTTTACAACGCGCGCAAGTATTTCGCCGCCGCCCAGGCCAGGCCTCTGAACGCCAACGGCCGGCCCAACAACCAGGCCGTGGAGGAATACACCAAAACGATCCAGAAATGCGGCATCATTCTCAGCAACCCAACCCGGGACAGCCGGACCGACGATGCCCTCTACCTGATGGCCAGGGCCCTCTACTATAAAGGCAACAGCTCGTTCCAGGCCAAGGACCAGTTCGAATCCCTGATCAAAGGTTTTCCGGAAAGCCCCTTCTTCGGCGAGGCGCATATCTATCTGGCAAAGGTTTTGCGCGACATCAACCGCATGGACGACGCGGTTAAGGTATTGCAGGAATTCATCCTGGACCCCCGACACAAGAAACTGCACCCCCGCGCCTTACTGACCCTGGCAGACTTCAACATCGCCGACAAGGATTATCTGGAAGCCCAGTACTGGCTTGGCAGGATCATCACGGACTATCCCAAGTCCAGCGAATACCGCGAGGCTTTCTTCATCTATGGCCAAAACTACTTCATCCAGAAAGACTACCGGGCAGCGCTGGAGGAATTTCAAAAGATAGCCAGAGACCGCCGCATCCCCCAGCCGATGAAGCTGGAAGCGCGTTACTACGTGGCTTTGAACCAGTTTATGCTCGGTGAGCATGAGCAAAGCGACAAGACCCTGCGCAAACTGCTCAAAGACGAACTCCGGCCGGAGAAGGTTTCCCAGGCCAGGGTGCTGCAAGCCAGGCTGATGCTGGCCCGCGGCGAAGGGGAAAAAGGCCTGGCGGAGATAGAGGACATCATGAAGGTCTATCCCCGCACGCAGAGTTCAGCCGAGGCTCAATACCATTTGGGCGAATATTATTTCTACGAGCTGCGTGACCTGGACAAAGCCGGCACGGCCTACAATAAGGTGCGAACTGAATTCTCCAACTCGGAACTGGCCGAACCCGGGCAGCAAAAAGCCACGGCGGTCACTCAGCTCAAAACCAAGCCGGGCTTCGATCCCACCAACAACCTGCAGCAGTTTGTGGACTACCACATCACCGCCGCGGAAAACTACTTCAGCGTGTTCTCCCTGCCGGATTCCGCGCTGCTGATGTATCAGCGGATAATCGATTCCAGGGACAGCCTGCAAACCCTGCGGGACAGCCTGGCGGTGAAACTGGATGCCAAACAAAGCCTTGCTGACTCTTTGGGACAGGCTTTGGCGGCCTTGCCGGAACCGGTTCTGCCGGACAGCACGGAGGTCGAGGCTGACAGTTTGGCAGTCGCTGACGATGCCCCAATGGTTGCTGACAGCCTGTCGATTCCCGGTCTGGAGATGGAACTGAATGACGGCGCCGACAGCCTGGGCACCACGGATACTATGACCTTTGCTGAAACGGAGGCCGACAGCCTGAGGATAGGAGAGTTCGAGCCCGGCCAGGAAGCATTGCCTGAGAGCCTGGGCCTTCCTGATATGGATCCGGAATTGTATGCTGAAGCGGACAGCCTGGACTTGCCGGAACTCGATCTGGAGGTGCCTGCTGAAGCCGACAGCCTGGCAGGAATTGATGAACAGGAAAAGGCTCCCGACCCTGAGGAACAGCGCAGGCAGCTTCAGCAGCGGTTATCGGCGGCGGAAACGGATTTGAACCAGACCCGGGACCGCTTGGAAGCTATGGATGCCCTTTTTGTCCGTTACGACAGGGAACTGACACCCATGGCCCTCTTTTCCCAGGCCAACATCCACAGCAGAACCGGCCCCGACCGTCCGAGCATGGAAGAAATATACTCAGACATGCTAACCCGCTTTCCCAACAATAAATACACCAACGCCATGGATGACCTGCTGGCCGGCGAAACGGTGCGCCTCATCGATCCCGACGAGGAAGCCCAGGAGCTTCTTCTGGACAGGGCTTTCGGCATGGCTGAATCTGAGCCGGACTCCATGCTGGTGATCCTGAACGAACTGGCCGCCTCGGATTACCTGCCGATCAGCCTGAAGGCCAACTACCGCCTGGGCTGGTTCCACACTTTCGAAGTGCCGGACACCACTGCCGCCAAACCCTATCTGGACAAAGTGTTGGAGCTTGAGCGCACCGGGGAATACGGCTCCATGACCTCCCGTTTTTACGATGGCAGGAATTTCAAGCTGCGAAGCGGTGACGAGCTGCCGGATTCCCTGGCAGTGGCGGACAGCCTGCAGGCTTTGGCTGATTCGACGGCGGTTGCCGATTCGTTGAAACCGGCGGACGGGCAGGAGCCGGAACCGCAAGCCGAGCCGGAGATAAAGCCCCAGGAGGATTCTCCGGACCTGGATGAGGAAGAATCCCCGGATTCGGATGAAGCGGAGGGCGGAGAAGTGAAGCCGGAAACCTTGCCGGAGAAGCCCACACCCGAAGAACCCAAGCCGGAAGAGCCTTTGCCGGACCAGCCGGCCCCGGATGGGGAATCGCCGGAGGAACCGCCCCAGGATGATGGCCAGCCCGGGGATGACGGCGGTTCCCAGACCCTGACACCGGATGGGCCCGCAGAGTAACAACCAGGCTTCTGCCCTCAGCGGGCAAAACCTCTGGCTGCGGCTGCTGATCCTGGTGCTGGCCCTGTTTGCCGCTCTGGACGCGTCCTGGCGGCAGCTTGGCATGCTGATGGCCCTCTACTGCCTGTTCATGCTGCTCGACCTTTCCCTCTATCCCAAGCTCCTCCGGGGACTGCGCCTCACCCTGCCTTTTCTGGCGGCATATTGGGTCTTCGGTACCATCTTCAAAGCTGAATTTCCCGATATGCTGCTCTTCAGCCTGAAGATGATCTTCTTCATCGAGGCCACCGTCTATTGTTTCGGCAACCTGCATCTCAGCCTGGTTCTGCGCGATACCTCATGGCTGCGCAAGCGCAAGTGGGGCATGAGATTGCTGCGCTTCATCCTGGCCACTGCTCTCTACATCAGGGCCTATACAAGGCATTTCGACCGGCACAAGCTCAAAGGTCATAGCAGCATCGGCACGGTTCTGGACAGCATGATCGCCGCCGCGACCAGGGTTTACCGGGATTCGGATGTGATCGAGGCTCATTTGGCCTGGTTGCTGAAAGCCCCTGTGGCCGAATCCGGCAGGCCCGCGGCCAACCTCATCGCCCTCAGCCTGATGACCCTGATGGTGCTTATCAGTTCGGTGTGAGAATATGGCCCGCTTTTTGATGCGCCTGATGTATGACGGGACCGGCTTCCGCGGCTGGCAGGTCCAGTGCGCGGGACGCAGCATCCAGGGTGACCTCATCTCCGCTTTTCACCAGATCGGAGTTCGCCATCCCGGAGTCACCGGAGCGGGCCGCACTGACGCTGGTGTCCATGCCCTAGCCCATTTCGCCCATTTCGACTACCGCGGCAAAATGAGCCCGCGCCAGCTCATGCTTGCCCTGAACAACAAACTGGGGCAGGACTTGATGATAACAGGCATCTGGGCGGTGGCGGATGATTTTCACGCCCGCTACCAGGCCATGGCCCGCAGCTACGTCTATCTGCTGGCCCGGGTGCAAACCCCGCTGAACCGCCTGCACACGGGTTTCATGCCCCGCCGCGACATCGGGGTGCCCAGCCTTTCCCGGCTGGCAGAAGTGCTGCTCGGCTCCCACGACTTTTCCTCTCTCAGCCGCGACAATCCTTTGGTGCCCAACCATATCTGCGACATCCAAAGGCTTGAAATCTCCGAGGAGCGGGGCATCATCCGCTTTGACCTCACCGCGGACAGATTCTTGCACAACATGGTGCGCCGCATCGTTGGCACCCTGGTCAATCTGGATCACGGCGGCCTGGGCCCCGACGTTCTGCAAGCCATCCTGGACGAGGCCAACCCGCGCCAGAAACTGGTTACAACCGCTCCCGCCCAGGGTTTGTACCTCACCGGCGTGCGCTATCCGAATTTACAGCTTGACGAATCCGCGCCCACTGACGAATTGCTTTATTTCTTGAGGTGATCATGCAATATAAGAGACCCCGTGGAACCTACGACATTCTGCCGGAGCAAAGCTATAAGTGGCACAAAGTTACCGCCGCTTTTAGAGAGCTTGCCGCCGCCTTTGGCTATGAGGAGATAAGCACTCCCGCCTTCGAGCAGGCCGCGCTGTTCGAACGCTCATCCGGAGAGAGTTCCGACGTTGTTAGAAAAGAAATGTACCGCTTTAGGGACCAGAAAGGCCGTGAGTTCGCGCTGCGTCCTGAAGGAACCGCTCCAGTGGCCAGGGCTTACCTGGAAAACCGCCTGGACATCGGCTCCGCGGCGCGCAAGCTGTATTACATCGGCCCCATGTTCCGTTACGACCGCCCCCAGGCAGGGCGTTACCGCCAGCACCAGCAGTACGGCGTCGAGTTCATCGGCAGCAATCATCCCTATTATGACGCTGAAGTGATCTCCATCCTCTGGCTCTACCTCAGCGGCATGGGCCTCACCAACCTGCGGCTGGAACTGAACAGCGTGGGCTGTGCCGACTGCTCCAGAGAATATGACAAAGCGCTGCAGGCATACTTCCGTCCCCATTTGGCGGAACTCTGTCCGGACTGCCAGGTGCGGATAGACCTCAAACCCCGCCGCTTGCTGGATTGCAAGGTGATGACCTGCAAAGAGATAGCCAAGGACGCACCTTCCCAACTGGACTATCTGGACGAGCCCTGCAGGGTCCACTTCGCCGACACACAGAAGCATCTGGAACTGATGAAGATACCATTTACCATCAATCCCCGCATCGTTCGCGGCCTGGATTATTACACCAACACTGCCTTCGAGATCGTTTCAATGGGCCTGGGCGCGCAGAATTCCCTGGCCGGGGGCGGACGCTACAATGGCCTGCTGGAACAAATCGGCGGCAAAAGCATACCCGCCATCGGTTTCGCCGGTGGCTTCGAACGCCTGCTGCTGGCTCTGGAAGAGGAAAACGTGTCCTTGGGAAAAGCTCCTGTTCCCGATGTTTTTGTGATTCCGATGGGTGCCGCGGCATTCGAGTTCATTTTGCTTTATCTGAATGAGTTACGCAAGGCTGGCGTTTTTGCCGAGCTGGATCCGGACAAGCATTCCTTCAAAGCGCAACTGAAAGCCGCCGACAACCGCCAGGCGCGCTATGCCCTGATCGTCGGCGAAACCGAACTCGCCCAAAAAAGCGCCGTTCTCAAGGACCTGAACAGCGGCGAGCAAAAAGAATATCCCCTGGAGCCGCTCTCCGAGCTCATCGACGCCATCCGGCGCTGACCCCCTTTTCCGCAAAACCGGTTTATTAGGCTCTATATCTAATCGGGCAGATAATGCCCTGGGACGGCCTGACGTCCAGCAAACTCAGTGTGCATGGACGACAGGAATATTTGCTGCCGTCGATGCCCGTTCCTCGCTCGACGCCAGCTTTTAGCATGGGAGAAGCGATATGGTCTGGCCGTTAAGGCCCTTCCCTGTGACCCGGACGCGCCTCCCGCATTATGCCCGCATTCGATGCGAGGATCAGGCGGGAGGCATTAAAGAGGGATAGAATCGGGCGTTAAGGACGCGGATGGCAGGATACAATGGCGGTGAAGCCCAGAATCTTTCTGCGGATTGTCCGGCCTTATTCCTGTTTGCCTTCGCCCCGCTTTTTGGCCCGGTCGAGTTTATCCAGCTTGAGAGCCGTTTTGATGAAGCTTACGATGAATATGACCACAAACGCCAGGCTGAAAACCAATCCTCCCAAGTCCATGATGGTCAGGTGGTTGCCCCGGTATTCCAGCACTTGACCGTCCCAGAAGAACATGACGGTATTGAAGAGGATGATGGCCAGCCTGATCTCGGTGGGGCCGAACTTCATGTAGGAGATGCGGAATTCGCCTTGAGTGTAGGCGGAAACGTGCACATAGACATTCATCAGCAGATAGCCGATGGCTATCATCATCGCGATGTCGAAGCGCATCAGGGGTGACAGGCCGAAAGACAGGCAGATTATCACCGTGGTCAGGGCGTCGGCCAGATGGTCCACAAAGTAGCCATAACGCTCCCGCTCGATATGCCTAACCCGGGCCAGGGTGCCGTCCAGGCTGTCGCCAAACCAGTTCAGCACGAAGCCGAAACTGGCCAGAAACAGCCAGCAGCGTGATTGCGCACTCAGCAGATAGGCAGCCGCGCTGATCAGCGTGCCCACAAACGCCAAAACCGTGAGATGGTCGGGAAGAACCTTCTCCGGAAGGGCGTTGGCCAGCTTGCATAGAATTTTTCTTTCCAGGGGACCGGTGAATGTGTCTATCACCCTCTCAGCTTTTTTATCGTTCATGCTTTCTCCCTTATATCCTTGACTACAGAATCGGAGGTCTTTTTGTGTTTTAATTTGGGAAACACCAGATATTCGTTGGCCAGCAGCTTGAAGAGCGGCCCCAAAATCTGTCCCGCGATGTTGGCAACCATGTAATGGACGCCCAGGAAATGGGTCAGCAGCCATAAAATGCCCAGATTTATCACGAAATCTATGGACGCGGTGACGATGTTATAGCGCAGCAGCAAGAGGAAATAACTCTTGGGTGTCCTGCTGACGCGGTCTTTCCAGGTGATGAAGTAATGCCCTGTGAAGTTGTGGATGATGGCCACTTCGATCGCGATGGCGCCCGCGAACATCAGCGGTATCTTCAACACGCCATGCGTAAGCCACAGAACGGCAAGGTTGACCAGCGTCCCCACCCAGGCGATCAGATGGAAGCTGATCAGCTTTCTCAGGTTGATCCTCTTCAATCCCGTAATGAGTTTGGCTGTTTTCATCAATAATTCCTTGCGCGTTGCGTGTAACCTTTATATCGGGTATTTCACTAAATAACTTTCAGTAGGTCGTCTGATAATCCCAAGCTTGTTTTCTGTAAAGGAATTTCTTTGGGCACTATCAAATGTGATGTCCAATTCGTCACGGAAAATGGACTGAATGACAAGAAACCCGGAACCGCGTGGCTCCGGGTTGTAGTAGCTTTATGCCTGCGTCAGATATACTTGTTGATTTTCCCTTCGATCAGGGCCTGGATTTCGCGCATGCGGTCCTCGGATTCGGCTTCGTAACGGGTTACCAGGACAGGAGTTGTGTTGGAGGCGCGAACCAGTCCCCAGCCGTCATTGAAGGTGATGCGCGCGCCGTCGATGTCGTTAACGTCGTAACCTTCGGCCTTGAATTCCTCACAGACCCTGGCCACCACCTCAAATTTCCGCTCGTCGGCGCATTTGATGTGCATTTCGGGAGTGTTGTGCATTTTGGGTTGGTCGGCCAGGTAAGAGCTTACCGGGGCGTCGGTTTTGGAAACGATTTCGATCAGGCGGCAGCTCACATAGATGGCGTCATCAAAGCCCAGATAGCGGTCTCCCAGAAAGACGTGGCCGCTCATTTCGCCGGCGAAATCCACCCCGATTTCCTTCATCTTCATCTTGATGTTGGCGTGACCGGTTTTATACATCATGGGCACGCCTCCGCGGGCGCGGATGTCGTCGAAGAGGTTCTTGGAGCATTTCACGTCGGCGATGATGGTCTTGCCCTGGTTGGTTTTCAGGTAGTCGCGGGCCAGGATGTTGAGGATCTGGTCGCCGAAGAGCATTTTGCCTTTTTCGTCCACCACGCCGATGCGATCCGCGTCGCCGTCCAGGCCGATGCCCAGTTCGTATTCAGCCGCCACGACGGCACGGGCAAGGTCCTCCATGTTCTTGGCCACGGTGGGGTCCGGATGGTGGTTGGGGAAAGTGCCGTCGGGATCGCAATACATTTCAATGAGTTCACAGCCGAGGCGGTCAAGGATTTCCGGCAGGTAGGGGCCGCCCATTCCGTTGCCGCCGTCGATCACGACCTTCACCGGCCTCTCCAGATGGATGTTGGCGGTGATGTAATCAATGTAAGCGTCATTGACCGAATCGTCTTTTACATAGCTGCCCTCGCCGCTGGCAAAATCCCCGGCCTGGATGATCTTCAACACCTTCTGCAGTTCCTCCGCGTAAACGGAACCCAGGCCCAGATTGAGTTTGCAGCCGTTGTATTGGGAGGGGTTGTGGCTGGCGGTGACCATGGCTCCGCCATCGGTTTTCAGTTTCCAGATGGCGAAATAGAGCACGGGAGTAGCCACGATGCCGATGTCGGTGATGTGGCAGCCGGTTTCCAGGGCTCCCTTTATAAATGCTTCCTTCAGTTTGGGTGTGGTAAGCCGGGCGTCTCCGCCCAGAGCGATGGTCCGAAGGCCTTTCTGGCGCAGATAGCTGCCAAAGCCTTTGCCGATCAAATAGTATGATTCTTCGTTCAGTTCTTCGTCAACAATGCCGCGAATGTCGTATTGGCGGAATACTTGGGGTTTAATCATGATTAACCTCTTTATCTGATTCAATAATGTCTTTCAGGATGGGCAGCATGTCTGCCAAAGCCCTGGCCCGGTGGGAAAGCGCGTTCTTTTCTGCGTCGGTCATCTCGGCGTAGCTGCGCGGTCCCGGATCGGGAATGAAGATGGAATCGTAGCCAAAGCCGTTGGCTCCGCGTTCCTCTGTGGAAATGCTGCCCGACATCACGCCTTCCGTGAAGGCGACCACTCCGTCCGGAGCTGCCAGAACGGCAATGGTGCGGAACTCCGCGCCGCGGTCATTCGTTCCTTGAAGCAGGCTCAACACCTTGTCCCGGTTGTCTTTGTAGCTGCAATGCTCTCCTGCGAAACGGGCGGCGTGGATTCCCGGCTCTCCGTTCAGGGCATCGATGAACAGGCCGGTATCATCCGCCAAACAGAGCAAGCCGGTATGCCTTGCGGCTTCCAGGGCTTTCTTGGCGGCGTTTCCGCGCAGGGTGTCCTGGTCCTCATCGGTGGGCGGAAGGTCCGGAAAATCCAACAGGGACAACAAGTTAACAGCCGTTCCGGACAGCAGTTCGCGCAGCTCGGTGACCTTGTCCGGATTCCGGGAGGCGATCAGCAGTTTCCGCATGCGCCTACTTGATCTTGAGCCACTTCTTGATGCGGGACAGCACGTTTTTGTCCAAAAACCTCTCTGCCGTGGCGGTGATCTTCTGCATCAGGTGCAAGACGTCGCCCTCGCCGCTCCAGTTATCTTCCAGCACTTTCTGGTCGATGTCGTTGAGCAGCATGTTCAGCCCCATCACCACCAGCACCAGGTCATCCACGGAACCCAGGACGGGAATGAAATCCGGAATGATGTCCAGGGGCATCATCACGTATGCCACGATCCCGCCCAGCATCAGTTTGCGCTTGGTGGGCACGCGTTTGTCGAGCGCCACGCGGCATACCAGGATGAAGAAATCCGGCAGCAAAAAGAGGTATTCGGCCAGTTTGTTGCCGGTTTTGCCCGTCTTTTCGCTCGTCCAGTCCTTGGCTTTTTTGCGCAGTTTCTCGTAAAACTTCAGCTTGTCATCGTCCAAATCCACGATGCGTTCGTCCAGCTTTTCCCGCTCGGAATCGGAAATATCCTGTCCTTCAAAATAATCGTCGTTCATGTTCACCTCACAATTCCATAAAATCGATCCTCTCCAAAACGGTCAACCACTTTTTTGCCCGCTCACCTAACGCTCACTTAGCAGAAGCAAAAAAGAACGCCGGAGAGCTGAGTCTCCGGCGCTGTATCTATTTTGCTGTTATCGTGTTAGCGAATAGCTGCCATGGCCGCTGCCAGACGGGCGATGGGCACACGGTAGGGTGAGCAGCTCACATAGTCCATGCCCACGCGGTGGCAGAATTCCACGCTGTTTGGCTCGCCGCCGTGTTCGCCGCAGATACCAACTTTCAGGTTGGGCCTGGTCTGGCGTCCGCGGTCGGTGCCGATCTTCACCAACTGACCCACGCCTTCCTGGTCCAGGATCTGGAAGGGGTCGTGTTTCAGGATATTTTTGCGGATGTAGATCGGCAGGAAGACCCCGGCGTCGTCGCGTGAATAGCCAAAGGTCATCTGGGTGAGGTCGTTGGTGCCGAAGCTGAAGAATTCAGCGTTTTCGGCGACCTTGTTCGCCATGAGGGCTGCGCGCGGAATCTCGATCATCGTTCCCACCAGGTATTCAACCCTGGCGCCTTTCTCCGCGAAGACCTTTTCGGCCGTGGCGCGGATGATCTTTTCCTGCAGCTTGAATTCAACGTCGGTGCCGATCAGCGGGACCATGATCTCCGGCATCACTTTCACGCCCTTGGCCTGAACGTTCAGGGCGGCTTCAATGATGGCGCGGGCCTGCATTTCGGTAATTTCGGGATAGGTGTTGCCAAGGCGGCAGCCGCGGTGGCCCAGCATGGGATTCATCTCATGCAGAGCGTTCACGCGGGTTTTCACCGTCTCCAGGCTGAGGCCAAGTTCGTCAGCCATGATCTTTTGCTGCGCTTCCTCGTGGGGCACGAATTCGTGCAGGGGCGGATCCAGCAGACGGATGGTCACGGGGAGTCCGTCCATGGCGGTGAAGATGCCTTCAAAGTCACCGCGCTGCATGGGTAGAAGCTTGCCCAAGGCCTTTCTGCGTCCTGCTTCGTCGGTGGCGAGGATCATCTCGCGCATGGCTTTGATGCGGTCGCCTTCAAAGAACATGTGTTCGGTGCGGCAGAGGCCGATTCCCTTGGCTCCGAAGCTGCGGGCTACAGTGGCATCCTTGGGTGTGTCGGCGTTCGTGCGCACATACATTCTGGTGTATTTTTCCGCCAGGGCCATGATCTCGGCGAAATCGCCGCTGAGTTCCGGGTCCACGGTTTCGATCTTGCCTTCAAAAACCTGGCCTGTGCTGCCGTTTAGGGAAATCCAGTCGCCTTCCTTGAGGGTCTTTCCGTCCGCGCTCATGGTGCGGGTCTTGGTGTCGATATTGATGGCTCCTGCTCCCGAAACGCAGCATTTTCCCATCCCGCGGGCAACCACAGCGGCGTGGGAGGTCATGCCTCCGCGGGCTGTGAGGATGCCTTTGGCGACGTTCATGCCGCGCAGGTCTTCCGGAGAGGTTTCCAGGCGGCAGAGGATGACCTGTTTGCCCTGGGCGGCCCAGGCTTCGGCGTCCTCGGCGAAAAAGACGATCTGTCCGCTCGCGGCGCCCGGAGAGGCGGGCAGGCCTTTGGCGATTTCGGTGGCTTTGGCCAGGCCGGCTTGGGAGAACACGGGATGCAGCAGCTCGTCCAGCTTGTTGGGCTCCATGCGCAGCAGGGCTGTCTTTTCGTCAATCTTGCCTTCACGCACGAGGTCCATTGCCACTTTCACCATGGCGAAACCGGTGCGTTTGCCGTTGCGGGTCTGCAGCATCCAGAGCTTGCCTTCCTGGATGGTGAATTCGACGTCCTGCATATCCTTGGTGTGGTCCTCAAGCTTCTTCTGGGTGGCGAAAAGCTCCTGATAGACCCCGGGCATCGCCTCTTCCAGGGAGGGATATTTTGCGGCGCGTTCGGCTTCGGAAACCCCGGCCAGTTCAGCCCAGCGCTGCGAGCCTATCTTCGTGATCTGCTGCGGGGTGCGGATTCCCGCCACCACGTCTTCGCCCTGGGCGTTGATGAGGTATTCGCCGTTGAAAAGGTTCTCGCCGGTGGCGGCGTCGCGGGTGAAGGCCACGCCGGTGGCGCTGGTTTCGCCCATGTTGCCGAAAACCATGGCCTGAACGTTCACAGCGGTGCCCCAGTCGTCCGGGATGCCGTTAAGCTGGCGGTAGAAGACGGCGCGGTCGTTGTTCCAGCTATTGAACACGGCGAAAATCGAGCCCCAAAGCTGTTCCCAGGGGTCATCCGGAAAATCGTGGCCGGTGTTGTCTTTCACTGCTTTCTTAAAGCGGGCCACCAGTTCTTTCAGATCAGCTGCGCTAAGGTCAAGGTCTTGCGTCACGCCCTTTTCTTTTTTCATCTCGTCGATGAGCACTTCAAAGGGGTCGTGTTCTTCTTTGCTGGCTGGTTTGAGGCCCAGAACCACGTCGCCGTACATCTGCACGAAGCGGCGGTAGCTGTCCCAGGCGAAACGTTCGTTGCCGGTCTTTTTGATGATGCCGTTCACGGCGTTGTCATTCATTCCGAGGTTCAGGATCGTGTCCATCATGCCAGGCATGGAAGCCCTGCCGCCGCTGCGGACGGAGAGCAGAAGGGGATTTTCGTTGGAGCCGAAACTCATGTGCATCAGGCCTTCGACATACTTCACGGCGCTTTGCACCTCGGCCAGAAGTAGTTCCCGCATCCTGGCTTCACCCAGTTGGGTATATTCATTGCAGGCGTCAGTTGTGATGGTGAATCCGGGGGGCACAGGCACGCCGATTAGATTCATCTCGGCGAGGTTGGCGCCTTTTCCTCCCAGCAGATTCTTCATATCCGCCTTGCCTTCGGCACTTCCGTTACCGAATAGGTAAACACGTTTGGTATCAGGCATTTATCCTCCAGTGATGGTTAGTTTGCTTGTTTCCTGACCAATTTTAAAGTGGGGTCTTTTTGTCAATCATTAATCCTGCCTCGCGAGAGCGGAGCCCACTGACCGGCCGTTAAGGCCCTTTCTTTGATTTCTGACTCGCCTCCCGCACGATGCCCGCATTCGATGCGGGGATTGAGCGAGGGGCGTGGGAGGGGAAAGGGCTCGAGGGCTAAGGGCCTGACCGATGGGGCATGATAAGGGGTTGGAATTCATGGTTCTTTCAAATTGAGTGGATTTCCTGTTGTTTCGAGCCCGGAGGGCCGCACCCACCTGATTTGAAAGAGAGCCTTTTGAAAAATAGTTGATTCCAGCCGAGGCGGTTCTGGCAGAAAAAATAGCTTTACAGATTGGCAGGCATTCAAAGAATGTGTTTTCGAGAAGAAATATCGAGTTCAATGAGTATAACGCATAGTAAGGAAAAGCGATGAAAAAGTTATTTGTCTTGCTCTTTGCCCTGCTTTGTCTGGGGCAGATTGCCGCCAAAGTGGATCTTAACACCGCCAACTTCGAAGAACTTCTGCAACTGCCGATAACGGAACGGCAAGCCCGGGACATTCTGGACTACCGCACCTACATCTCCGTTTTCAGCGATATTTACCAGCTGCGGGAGATTCCTTCCATCGACCAGCCCACCCTGCTGCGCATCAAAAACCTGGCAGTGGTTTCGCTGTACATAGAGGAGGACGAAGTGGCGGCCAGGCGGGACGAGATCCGCGACCTGCTGGAGCGCCTGGACAGCAACGAAGGGGCATCCGAAGGCATGTCCGACGTTTGGGAAGACTATCTGATGACGCCCCAAAACGTGAACAAGATGCACTTCGACGACTTCATCAGCCTGCCCAACGTTTCCGCCGTCGATGCGGTCGGCATCCTCACCCGAACAGCCAAAGGCGACACGATCGCGGACACACGCGACCTGCGCAATTCGCCGGGGCTCAGCTATTACGGCTACACCAACCTCCGCAGCTACGTCTATTACAAGGAACCGCCGGTGAAAAACCGCTTCATGTGGGACGCCAAGCTGCAGTATTACACCCGCTACCTGGAGGAAGGCGCCTACGACATGTATCACGAGAGCTTCCTGCGCAGCGATTACGGCAATTCCAGCGTGACGGTTCCCCACCGCAAGGACCTTTCCTACTGGGGCTACTTCAACATGGAGGAACTCAACCCCGACGTCCTCGTGAAGCTGCGCGCCCGCTACGGCAACAACTACAAGGTGGGCTGGATGTATTACAGCCCCAAGGGTGAAACCCCCGTCAGGGACAAGGACCCGGCCGAGATCGTGGCCGATTCCAAATTCTACGCGGGCTACGAAAACACCGATTTGCCGCTGCTGGACAACACGCGCCTGAAACTGTACCTGGGCCATTACCGCGCCACCTTCGGGGAGGGCCTGGTGATGGAAAACACGGATTATTACAGCGCCCGCAAGACCGGCTACGGCTTCAGCAAACGCATCCTGGGCCTCACTCCCGACCTTTCCAGAACCCAGGAATACGCCCTGCGCGGCGCCGCCCTCGAGATCACAAACCCCTGGTTCGGCGTTTCCGGCTGGGTTTCGCAGGACAACAAGGACGCGGTGGCCTATGTGGACCGGGACGGCAAAGTAATCCAGGAAGGCGGCAAGAACAAGCTTTTCAGCTATGTGATACCTACCACGCGCTTTGGCACGGAGGAACTGCTCGAAGCCGAGGCCTATTTCAACAATGAACTCCAGAGCGGCTCGCCCTACGCCACGGATTACATCAACCTCGCCTACCGCAAGGACGTCCTGCGCGAAACCCTCTGGGGAACTCACGTGCAGGTGAATCCCTTCCTGGGCACCAAGCTGGGTTTCACCACCTACACAGCGCTTTACGACGACGCCCACTTCGTGGTGCCGGGATGGAACGACCTCAGGATGCTACTGGTGAGGGATTCATACTACTATCCCAAATTCAAGATGATGGACGCCGAAATTGCCGGCCTCTACAGCACCCTGACGGACACCTACTCACGCAACTACCGCCGGGTGCTGGGTTTCGACGCCCAGACCACCATCAGCAACGTTTCCGTGCAGGGTGAATACGCGGAACTGAGCGTGGACGGCTCGGATTTCAAGCTGGGCGACGATCCCAAGGCCTACCTGGTGAGCGCCTACACCCAGTTCGACAACCTCTATTTCCTAAGCCTCTTCCGCCACTACGACATCGGTTTCGACAACCCCTACAGCAATTCCTTCTCCGAGCACGAACGCTTCGACGACACCATCCTGGAAAAGAACGTTTACACGCTCACTAACCCCACCCTTTCAGACATCTATCTGAACGCGTCCCAATCCCAGCCGGAATCAGGAATATACTTCGAAACCCGCTATAAATTCCACCGCTTTTTCACCATCGGACGCAGCTACCTGGACATCTGGGAACGCCTCACCGACGGCCGCCGCTCCGTGCGCCTGCAAACGGAACTGGAGTTCCGGCCCCTTTACCAGATCGCCCTGCGCGCGCGCTTCAAAACCCAGACCAACCGCTATGACGACTATGCCGAACGCGGTGTTTCCAAGACCGACGAATACACCTTCAGCGTGCGCACCTTCCTTTCCAACCGCGACTTCCTGGAGTTCGAATACCGCTACAACACGGTTCTGAGCCCTCCCTACACCTCACTCACCAATCCGGCCCTGCCGGGAAACAACACCATGGCGGCCGCCCAAACCCTGATGACCGGCGATTATGTTGGTGTAAACTACACCCACAACTTCAACGCCAACCTGAAGCTGCAGGGCTCACTCATCTACTGGTTCGGGCACGGCATTTCGCACTGGGATTGGGAAGACATGGAAATCGACTTCATGGGCGAAAAGGGCATGAAAGCCTGGGTGGCCCTGCATTCCAGAATCTCACGCAATATGTATCTTTCTTTGAAATTAAGAAATAAAACCTATCAGACGCAGGAACTGAGCATCCGCCAGTATAACGTGCCTGTGCAAGGTGAAAACCTGTATCAGCGGGTGGAACACAAGGAAAACACCATCCGCCTCAGCCTTGAATACCGCTACTAAAGTGGAGGAATAATGATAAAAAAACATATAATCATCACGCTGGCAATGCTTATTTCCCTGGCCGGGCTGAGCGCCTGGTCGATTTCGGACAGCTATTTCGGCAACCGCTTCGGGACGCTCGATGCCCGCAGCAAAGCCATGGGCGGAACCGGACTGTTCGAGGACCTGCGCCCCGCCGGAATCACAGTCAACCCGGCCAACCTCACCCTGATGGACAAATGTGCGGGCATCACCGCCGGAGCGTTCGTCAACCGCAATGAAGACAACCGCGCCGTGCCGCTCTATAACTCCTTCGACAACTACATCGACGACTCCGTCTATGCCTCCAACATCAATTTCTACGACGACTACTCCGGCGCCGCCTTCGCCGCCCTCAAACTGGGCCGGGCAAGATTCGGGCTGGGAGCCTATTACAAGCCCTACCTGAGTTTCGACGGCAACTACGACGAGCAGATACGTAACAACCGCAACACTGACAACGACGGCTATCCGGAAATGGTGGCCGTAAACAAGCTCGCCAACGAAGGGCGCCTGGACCAGGCTTCCGCTGTGGCCAGCATGGGCTTCCGGCTGGGCGAGGTCTTCGACATCAACTTGGGCTTTGATTTCGGCAAGCTCTTCGGCGATGTTTCCAATGAGAGGAGCATCCGCTGGAGCCAGTGGGCGATCAATACCATCGTGGACGCGGTCGGAGAAGACGTTTTGCCGGATTATACCTACACCGAGAATACCGAACTGGACGGATACAGGATGAAAGCCGGCATCGGAATCCGTATCAACAAAAACTTCGGCATCGGCAGCACCTACGCCTTGAAATCGACGCTGAAACGCACAGGGGATTGGTGCTCCATGATGGAAACGCTTCCCGACGAGAATGGCGGAGTAATGCTTGGCAGAATCGACGAAGACTATATCCTGCCCTCCGAGATCAGTCTGGGCCTGAACTATCAGCCGCGCAACATGCTCATGCGCACCCGGTTCAACCTGGAAACGCAATGGGTGATGTTCTCCGATATCTCCACCCATTATGAGGACTGCCTCAATTTCGCGGCCGGGGTTGAGCATCACATCACGAACCGCCTGCCCCTGCGTCTGGGCTTCAGCTCGGAAAACAGTTATCTACGCTTTGTGGAGCCGGACGGGGCCATCATCGCCAGAAAGATAATCACCCCCACCGTCACCGGCGGTAGCAGCATTATCCTCGCGGACAACCTGAGCCTCGACATCGGCATCGGCTATTCATGGCGCGAATATGAGGCTCTGGACCTCTTCAAGGATTCCTTTTACAATGACAAACACTACACCGGCAACAACACCTATCTGCTCTGGCCGAACCAGTACATCGTGCTCTCCGACCGCGGCTGGGAAAACCCGGACAAGGTGCGTGAAAGCAATGTCAGCCTGAGCGCCAGCCTCAGCGTATCCTGGTAAGCTTATGAAAAAGATGATCCTGCTAACGGCGCTGAGCCTCATCCTCACGGTTGGGCTGCTCGCCGAAGACCTCCGGCTGGATATCGTTTTTTCCAACGACGTCCATGGAGGCATTGACCGTTCAGAGGCAACCTTCATGAACCCGGATTTCCCGCCCCAACTGGGCGGAGGGGCTTCCGCAGCCACCCTCATCAAGCATATCCGCTCCCTCTCCGGGACCAAGCGTGACATGCTGCTGTTCGACGCCGGCGACTTCTTCCAGGGGCGCCCGGTGGGCACCGTGACCAAAGGCCGCGCCGTGATCGAATACATGAACGCCATCGGCTACGACGCCATGACTATCGGCAACCACGAATTCGACATCATGAACGATGAACTGATGGAAACCCTGGACTACGCTAATTTCCCCATCCTTTCCTGCAACATCATCGACCGCCGCACCGGCGACCTGCCCTGGTATGTGGTGCCTTACCGCATCATCAGCCGACTCGGCCTGCGGATAGGAGTGATCGGCTTCACCACCACGGATACGGAAAAGATGAGCTTCCCCGAGCATATCAAAAACATCGAGTTCCTGGATGAAAAGGACACAGTGGCCAAATATGTGAAACTCGTGCGGGAGCAGGAACGGGCAGATATCGTTATCGTTCTGGGCCATGCCGGCCTGCCCTATGAGGTTGAGGCGACCTACCTTTCCCGTTATGACGCGGCGGGAAATCCCCTGCAGCAGGAACGCTACGCCGCCTGGGGCTGGGACGCCCAGGAAATCGCCCGTGAAGTTCCCGGCATCGATCTCTTCGTCGGCGGCCACATCCATAAAGGCTGGCCCGAACCCTGGATCGATCCCCACACCCACACCATGGTGGTGCAGGGCTATGCCTACGGCTCAAACCTCGGCTGGATAACGCTTACCGTCGATCCCGCCACCAGGAGCGTGAGCGGCTACGAACTGCCCGCCCTGCGCGAAGGGATGATGATAACCCTGTTTGAGGACCAGTTCATCCCGGACCGGGAAATCTCCGCCACCATAGAGGCCGAGGTCGCCAAAGCCGAGGAAGGCATGGACGAGATCATCGGCATCGCCGGTGTCCACCTCAACCGCACAAACGTGGACGCCCAAAGCCTGATGGGAAACACCATCGTGGACGCCATGCGCAATGAAGTCAACGCGGATTTCGCCTTTCTGAACCTCGGCGGAGTGCGCGCCGACATCAAAAACGGACCCGTCACATACCGGGACATCTTTCAGGTGATGCCTTTCGACAACATGGTTGTCAGTTTCCGCTGCACCGGCGAATTCCTGCGCCGCATCATCGAAACCCGCGTGGAAGGAGGGCGCCACGGTTTGGTGGTCTCCGGCGTCAATGTGGTGTATTCCAAAAAACGCCCCAATTTCGACCGCGTCACTTCGCTCAAGATCGGCGGCCAGCCCTGGGACAGGAACAAGATCTACACCTGCACCACCACGGACTTCCTGATGCAGGGAAATGCCGGCCTGACGTTGCTGACCCAAGTGCCCCAGGAAGACATCGTCTTCCACCAGATCAACCTGCGTGACGCCATCGTGAACTACTTCCGACAAAAAAGCCCCATCCGCACCAAAATCGACGACCGCTGGAAACGCGATGACAACGCCAAACCCACCAAGGAGATGCTGCAATGAATGTTCAACTCGTGATTTGTTCCCATTCCGGCAACACCCAAAAACTGGGGGAGCTGGTGAAAGCCAAACTGACGGAAGCCGGACACCGGGTCGATCTGACCAGGCTGGCTTGCGATCCGCCCCTGGACCAGAGCAAGCCCACGGAAGCCAAAAACATCCGGATCACCAACCTGCCTGATGTTGCTTCGGCGGATATCGTTCTGATCGGCGGCCCCGTCTGGGCTTTCCGGCCCTATCCGATGCTGCTGAAGGCGATGGCGGACCTGAGCCCCCAACTCAGGGGAAAGCGGGTCATGCCTTTCGTGACCCACTCTTTTCCCTGGGCCTGGCTGACGGGCAACTCCTCCCTGAAAACCCTGCGCGAACTGGCTTCCCGGGCCGGAGCCCAGGTGCTGCCGGGAGTGGTGCTGTCCGGCGCCTCCAGCCCTAAAACCGCTAAATACGAGGAGGCCGCCAACAGGATCTGCGCTCAAGTCAACTAACCGTTGGCGTCGGGCGCTGATATACTTGTATGGGCGGTTGCCGAACTGCCTTTTCCTCTTTCCAGTCCGTCTGATCCACAGATAAAAAGGTTGGTGTGGAGGAGTGGTCGGAAAAACGGGACCGTGTTATGGACACTTGGGCATACTTCCCCAGCCGATTATTATACTTTCAGGAGAATTATAGGCTATCCAAGTATGCGAAAACGAGTGCTGTTTCATACTCGTCCCAATTTGAGGACGCTTCTCTACTATGAGCTTCTTAAGAGTTCTGAAGGATTTGTAAGCCGTTAATCGTGACTCTATTTAACTTTAGAATTACTTTTCAAACATAAGGATGCAATGGTTGGGCGTGTTGATCAGATCATGACGGATAGTTCTCCATCTGATGCTCCAGACGGGCGCCGTGCATCTGTCATAAAGTAGGTTGTATCTGTCTCCCCGTTTAAGAATTTCCAGTATTTTATTAATAGCTGGGAAATCTTCCAATCTATTGTAGTCTGAGTGTTCCCCAAGAACTATCCATCGTTGCAATTGAGCGTCGGGGTCATAAGCTTTATCTGGATCGGTAGCATGCTCAAAATATCCGACTATGACGTTGTAGTGATTATCCAAATGATAGATCAATGCCTGTTTTTTGCTCTTGATCGCTTTTTTCAATTTGGTGATTACTTTGGGATTGTCATCCCAATCCTCCACGTCTTCGTCGCAGATGAAATAGTCACACTTTCCTTCCACTCCGTAGTGCTCGCAGACTAGTTTAAACCAACTCATCATGGTTTCGTTGCCAGGGCTCAATGGTTCTTCCGGGTCCGGGGCTTCAATTTCTTCAGCCCATTCTTTGGTTGTTTTGATGCCAATCTGGTCTGAGAATAGGTAATTGATCACAGCTGTCAATGAGGACATCGAGCAGCTGTTTTCGTACTGTGGACGGGATATGAACCCCAAGAGTTCATTGTTCATGAAGCGGTCTTGTCGTTTTAACATGTTTTCTCCTTTAGTAACATCTTGATTTATAAGTTATGGCCCTGCTAATATGCCACATTAGTCTCACACCACTACTGATCGTGAGATGGTTGCCCGCTCTGATGTAGTGCACCTCTCCAGTTTTGGTCACAATACAACCAGAGCCTTTAAGGATATAGATCTCTTCTGAAGCTTCGTGATGGACTTCACAATCATTTTTTCTTACGATCTTCACCCACATTGACCACCGATCAAAAACACCCCTGCTTCGCAGTTCCTCCCTTGTATAGTATCTGATTGTAATCTCTTTCAAAGTACCCCCTAAATCATCAATGTTTTATCATAGTGTTCATCATCTAATAAACCTCTCTATCCAATAGTTACCGTTTGCTGAACAGCTGGAAATCGAACAACACTGTTTAAATTCCTAATTCCTTGGAAGTAACAAGAATTATGGCATAGCCGGTGCAAAAAAGATTAAACATGCATTTTGCTACATAGATGATTGTTATAAGTATCTTCCTAACTGTCATATCATAATTTCAGTGGTTCGTCACTAAGCATAAACCAGTTGAATTCTTCAAGAGTTTGGAATTGCAAAACATGTCCAAAATGCAATGCTAAGTCACACACTGAAGCAGTGAACATCTCAATATCATTTTTTTGTATTGCTTGCTCAAATTCTTGAAAGAACAATCTAATAGTTTTATTGTCCTTAATTGCTCTTGATCTAAAAACATTCTTTAGGTAAGCCTCATATTTATCCATGTATTTTATAGCTGATTCACAATAGTATTCAATGTTTGCTCTTCTGGCTTTAGAAAGTCTTTCTTCCTTTAGAGCATAGAGAGTCTGTTGGTAGAATATTGAACTCATTGAATATCCAACCATGCTACCGACTAAAGCTCCAACAACCGGCACGGGTAATAAAACTTGTCCTATTGCCGCTCCCATGGACGAAGCAGCTAAACCACTACCCTTTTCTCCTATTTCCTCTAAAAACTGAATGCCATCTATATTACCTAGTATCAGTGAACGCACGGATTTTGTTAGCTCAACCACCGATACAGCAATTATGGCGGGTAGGTTAGATTTAGAAACATTTTTCAGAATAGCCTTATGCGAGTTTTCGCACAATGCCTTAATTGTTGTTCCAGCCCCGCCAGTGACATATCCCATTAAAGCTGAGTTTAATGTATTTTTCGATATAGATTTTAGTGCACCTTTAAGTTCTTTTTCATGCTTATAGTAAGCAGACATGTTCTGGATTAATGAGATTGAACTCCCAATGATTGCAGCATTTTGCAATTGTATCAAGCCTGCCTTATGTGATGTCGATAATATTTCTTTTGCAGTAAATCTCTTAGGAAATAATCTCGCATAAATCGCCTCTCTAGAGGTAAGGTGGCTTTTCTTAACTCTATTATTCACATCTTCTAGTCTGGCAGCCCTATTTTCTAGTAGCTGAGCTTTCTTCTCGAGACCTTCTTTGCGAAATGCGCTCGCTTTTATTTTCAATTTCTGAGCTTCTTGGCTTGTCATTTCTTTTAGCAAGCTATATTGCTCTCCTGGAATCAATATCTTTTGCTTCGAGTACTTGTGGTAATATTTATTATTAACTAATATATTTATATTCTGTTTTACGCTCTGTTTGATCTCTCTCGGAGTTGAAAACCTCCCCTTGAATTTCATTTGTGATTCAGAACCAGGTATGATTTGTCCTTTGCTGTTTAATTCCAGTATGTCGGTTTGGGGATCATTAACCAGCCCCAAATCTTCAGTTCTAGCCAACCTACTCAGTTTGTTATTAATAATCCTTTCTGCATTGCCGCGACTTACGTGAACAACCTCAGCCGAAAAACCAGCTTGTTGCTTTATGTTTTGATATTCATAATTGGAGTCAATACGGCTTTGAGATATTTGTTTTAGACCCCTAAAAAGGCTTTCTTTGTTGGGATCCCATCCATTGTAGGACTTGACATATTCTGAAGCTGCTCTTCCGAAACGATCAACTACTTCCTGTCCAGTAGTGGCAGAAATAATGTTTCGCACGGTATCATTCTGTTTTTCTTTTATTTCCTTTTTTTGCACCACTTACCTCATGTGATTGCAGTTCTTGTTCGACATAACTAATTGATTTATTATATTTGATTGAAAGTTTACCTGATTTTAACAAAATCGGGGTATCCAGAAGAGCCTTTTGTAATTGTGCTAGTTTTACGCTCAGGAAGACCTTCTTTTTAGATGCTTCATCATAGTCTCTCCAATCACTTCCGCGTTTATCTATTACACTCTTAACAGAATTTATGGATTGGATAAAGTAGACGTCTATCCTGCGAAGTAATGAATTCAACTGTTCAGACCTATTCTTTACTTCGTCTAGTTTCAAACAAATAACGTCAACTTTTTTCTTGGTTTTTTTGGCCGTTGCTAGATTTGAATATGCATCATTTAACATTTTTGATGCCCGAGCTCCAGCGACTAAACCCATGACAGCAATTGCAGGGCCGGCAACCATTATTCCTAGGATCGCAGCCCCTCCCGCAACTCCAAATCCTCCGGCAGCCAAAGTCCCACCTCCAATCCAGGCCAAGGTTGCGTTGGTAGCTGCAATACCACTAAGCGTTGATATTGTTGTCCCCGTACTTGCTACTGCTAAGGCAGTAGTCGCCCCATAGGCCCCAAAAGCAACAAGGGAACCAAGCCCAGCTCCAGCTAGGCCTCCTGTTATAAGAGATGTGGCAAATTCAGATAGTTCTTTTGTTTCATTAATGTCTCCAATGAATTCATGGATAATTTTCATCTCATCTAGACCAACACTACGCCTAAAATCGACGTTTTTTATTTTTTCAAACTCATTAATGAAGTTCTTCATTGAGCCTGCTAGGATTACCGCTTTTGTTTTGGCCAGTTCACTTAGACCTTTCCTTGCTGATGAACGATGCCTGTATTGCTTCTTTTGGGTACGGCAAATAATGTCAGTAGCTTCTCTGTTTATATTCTTTGCCTTATGGACGTCAATACCAGCTTTTATTGACCTTCCTGCACCGTACACACCACCTAATACAATGATGATTGGGACAATGATTGGTAAAGGCATTATTCCTCCTAATTTCCTACAATCAATTCTGCCTGAATTGAGTAATTGTGTATGTTTTCCACAATAAACTGCAATCCATGCAATAAGATGTCATTGATCCCTAAAGCATACGCTATATTTTTCACCAGTAATATCTCGACTTCTGGATACTCTGAATCACATATTGCCGCAAATAGTAACTCAAAGATAAGAGCTTTTTTTACTGAACCCTTCGCTTTAAGAAATGGTTTTAATAATTCATCAAGAGATTTTGCTTCATGGGATTGTGATAAAATTGCATCCATTTTAGAAGAGGATATTGATTTCTTGTTAAGCTTCATTTCGAGTGAATAAGCAGCAAAAGTTTGTTTCTCCATGTTACTCACTACACCATCCGCATTGACTATCTTTGCGACCAATGCAAAAAATGACTTGATTTGTTCTTCCTTTGTGAATTTGTGAAGGAACATGTCGTCTCCTTTTGTGTTTGTTATTGTGATACTTTAATCTTTATAGAATCTGACAGATCATTTTCGCTGTCCGTAATATCGCTTCCAAGGCTGAAGACTGGTTTAAGTGCTCCATCGAATACCACTTTGTCTTTAATCTTGATCTGCGCTTCTTTGCCGACCAGAATTGGATTGATCTTCAAGATGATGTCACCTGACGGTACTTTATAGTAACTGAAGCCATTCCATGTCGTATCTTTCAAGGCTGGCCAGATCAGAGCCCAGGGAGATGTATAGAGGATGGAAATACCATGGTTCTCTACTATCTTTGATATCCTTTGGACAGAATTAGGCACAGAACCTGACAAGAATTTCCGAATACTTTTTATTAGTGCTGTGCTTAGAGCATTATACCACACATATTTAGGATCGATTGCCGTGGCTAATAATAATCGATTTTCTGCATGCAAATAAGTGTACCATTCAAGAGCTCCTTTGTCCAGGGAATCCAGACCGTGAGTACATGATCTCATAATATCCAACGTTGATTTAGGTGCTGCTTCTTGTTTACATAAGGACTCCGGAAGCGGTAGCGGAACCGGCAGGGGCTGGTTTTTCCAGTCGTGGTGCAGATATTGCTGCATCTGGTCGGCTTCAATGCTGTGAAAGCGCTGTTGGAAGAATCTCCATTTGAGTGGGAGTTCAGCTCCGCTGCTGTCTTCCGCGACGCGGTCTTTCTCCAGCAGAGTGGTTTTGATCTGCTTCAGAATGTCGCCACCCGCATTGCCCAAATATAGTGATTGTTCAATTTTATCGGGCAGGACGAAAGCCGCGTTGCGCAGCTGGATCATTTTGGGTTCATCATCGTGGCTGAAAATCAGATCGTATTGGTCAGCAAAGTCAATCCAGCCTGAGATTTTCAAGACCAGCCAAGTGCCATTGTTTTGTTCCAGGACCAAGTATTCCAGGCAGCAGTCCTCACCCACGTGGCAATAGATGCCTCCCGGCTCGATCTTTCTGTTGGTTTTTTTCTGCTGGTCATTGGTGTTTTCCGGAATGCTAAGGCCTGCCAAGATGGCTGCAGCTTCATCATCCGCGACAGCTTTCCGCACGAGTCTGTTCTCAAAGAGATAGAGCTCAAACAGCTTGCGATAGTCTGTCTCAGGCATTGCCAACTCCAAATTGTTGTTTGAGTTCTGCCAAAAAGATCTGACCGGGAAGGGACCGTAAAAAGTAGTAGATCTCGAATTCCTGAAGCTTGTGACGGGTAATAAAACTCTGAAGGGCCTGCTTTGACAGGCTTTGCTCCTTACGGGCGGCAACCGGATTTTTAGTTGGGTAGATATTGGGGTCACGGTTGGAATAAGCGAAAAATATATAACGCTTTAGCCGGTCTGGAAGGCCTGACATCAGTTCATAAATGACATGATTTCCCCTGCTGCGCAGTAAACTCTCGACCACAAATTCCTGATCCAAATCGTCTTTGGGCATTTCCCAGCCTGGTTCTTTTAATTCCGTCAAACGATCATATTCTGCTGAGCGGGATTTTTGCTCTTTGTCCTGTTGCTGTTTCTGAAATTGCTGCTCGCGCTTCAGCCTAGCTTCCAAGCCCAGTTCCAGTTTCCAGTGGCTTCTGTAGTAATTAAGCAATGATACTTTTACATATCTGGCAATCTGGTATTTATTGAATACACCCCTATTATTCTGGATATGATTGGAGATAGTGGGAATTTTCTTCAGAATGAATGAGTGGACCAGTCCTATGACTGTGTCGCACAACTCTTCTGTGTCTGCTTTGGGAGCAGAACTTGAGCGAATGATGTTTCCAGCCCAGCCTAGCAGTACCTGATAGCCACAATTACCTGAATCGGTGCATTCGCCAAGCAAGACCAAAAAGCTTTGAATATCCAAGCTTTTGTTCATTAGCTTTTCCATTATCCAGCGCTCGGAGCGCCTGAATACCAACGAAAATATTTCAGGATAAACAGTCAAGCTTTTTCTTGGCTTGGCAAACCCTGTTTCCAAGCAGTTAATAAAAATGTATGCCGTTGGTTTGCAGCCAGGATCAATAACAAGCGAATTCATCTCTCAGTCCATTACAAAGAACAATCAGTCCGGGCGTGTCGTAATGACAACCCACTTATAAGATTTTGTAAGCCTTCTAAACCATCGAATCGTTCACTACAAGAGATGTTTCTCGGGTGGTCTTTAATCATATATAACATCCTGTGGAGGGTACATTTCTGTTTGATTCCCTCCAACATGATAAGCTATGCGCTCAAACCAGTAAAATCTAAGTTTCATTTGTCCTTTATAACGACCAAAGTCTCGGGTATTGCTGCAGTTCACTTTCCCTCTTATGGTTCTCACGCGCTAATATAACCAAAAGACCTAGCAACAGAACTCCAACCCAGGCCGGCAGATACGTGACCGGCCATAGCACATCCAGAATCAAAGCCAAGTCTCTATTGCCTTTGTATTCATCTGAGCTATGATACAACCTGAGACACATCAATATAAAAAGGTAGGTCGCAATCCCTAAAGCTATCAGTATTGTTTTCATTGTTTCTCCTATTACAGGTCTTTGGTTTAATCAAATTCCTGTCTGTGTATTTACGATAGCTATCCGCCATCTAAATACTAATACTGATTGAAGCGCTGAGTTGTGAAAAATATTTAAGCTCCCTTATATCTATCCACTCATTTCGATAACGAAAATCAGATTTTGCATTATCAGAGGATTCCATTTCCAACGACACTCAATACATCCTTCCCACGACGTCCATTTCCCATCCCAGGATGTTCTACCATGTGACAGCGTTCAAACAATACGTCAAGGGTGGGTTTGACCCCGCGGCGCCAAGAATGGATTCCGGGTCGAGCTAGGAATGACGTGGATGAAAACTGTCTTGATGCCGTAATGACAGGGGGAAAACAGAAAGGGCGGGAAGAATAATCCCGCCCCTATGGCAAAGGCTTGATCCGCAGGCTGAAAGGGCCAGCCTGGCTGGAATCAGCCGAGTTGTTTGATCACGGCTTTGCCGGGGAAGATGGCGGCCGCGCCGAGCTCTTCCTCGATGCGGATGAGCTGGTTGTATTTGTCCACGCGTTCGCTGCGGGAAATGGAGCCGGTTTTGATCTGGCCAGTGTTCATGGCCACGGCGAGGTCGGCGATGAAGGTGTCTCCGGTTTCGCCGCTGCGGTGGCTGACCACGCAGGTCCAGCCGGCTTTGTGGGCGGTGTTTATAGCGTCAATGGTCTCCATCACGGTGCCGATCTGGTTGAGTTTGATGAGCACGCTGTTGGAGGCTTTTTCGGCTATTCCGCGCTTGATGATGGCGGGGTTGGTAACGTAGAGGTCGTCGCCCACGAGCTGGATTTTGTCGCCGAGGGCGGCGGTTAGCTTGATCCAGCCTTCCCAGTCGTTTTCCGCGAGTCCGTCCTCGATGGAGACGATAGGATATTTGGACACCATGTCAACCCAGTAGGCGATCATTTCGTCGTTGGAGGCGAGTTTTCCCTCGAAAGCGTATTTGCCGTCAATCCAGAAGCTGGAAGCGGCGGCGTCGAGGGCGATGAAGACGTCTTCGCCGGGTTTGTAGCCGGCGGCGGTGATGGCGTCCATGATCGCTTTGAGGGCTGCTTCGTTGTTTTCCAGGTTGGGCGCGAATCCGCCTTCGTCACCGACTCCGGTGGCGAGGCCACGGTCGTTGAGGATCTTTTTGAGGGCGTGGAAGACCTCCGCGTTCACGCGGATGGCTTCGCGGAAGGATCTGGCGCCCAGGGGCATGATCATGAATTCCTGGATATCGACGTTGTTGTCGGCGTGGGAACCGCCGTTGATGATGTTGCTCATGGGCACGGGGAGGGTCACGGCACCCACTCCGCCGAGGTAGCGGTAGAGGGGAATGTCCATTTCGATGGCGCTGGCGCGGGCGGCAGCCATGGAAACAGCCAGGATGGCGTTGGCGCCAAGCTTTTCCTTGTTGTGGGTCCCGTCGAGGTTCAGCATCACCTGGTCGAGTTCCGGCTGGTGGGTGGATTCCAGCCCGCAGAGGGCCGGAGCGATGAATCTATCGATGTTATCCACGGCTTTAAGGGTGCCTTTGCCGCCGTAGCGGGATTTATCGCCATCCCGCAGTTCGATGGCTTCGCGTTCACCGGTGGAGGCACCGCTGGGCACGGCGGCGCGGGCGACCACACCGCTTTCCAGATGGATGTCGGCTTCCACGGTGGGGTTACCGCGTGAATCCAGTATTTCCCTTCCCTTGATGTAAAGAATTTCAGACATTGGGTTATGCTCCTTGGATGTGTTATTTACTTTTGGAAAATGTTGGCCAGGGTCTTCACGGAACCGAGCAGGGCGGAGGTTTCGTAAGGAACCACAACGGTCTTGTCACCCTGTTTGGTAACTTCCCGGAAGGCTGCCACATACTTGAGAGCCACGAGGTATTGGGCGGGGTCGGTTCCGCTGCCCTTCACCGCTTCGGCGATGAGGGCGATGGATTTCTTCTCGGCATCGGCCACCAGCAGCTTAGCCTGGGCTTCGCCTTCGGCGCGGGCGATCTTGGCAAGTCTTTCACCATCGGCAACGCGCACCTGGTATTCGCGTTCACCGTCGGCCTGGAGGATTTTGGCACGTTTGTCGCGTTCAGCGCGCATCTCTTTTTCCATGGCGGTGCGAATCTCTTCCGGGGGCAGGATCTCCTGCAGTTCCACACGGTTGACCTTCACTCCCCACTTGTCTGTGGCATCATCAAGGATGTCGCGCAGCTTGGCGTTGATGGTGTCGCGCGAGGTGAGGGTGAAATCGAGGGTGAGCTCACCGATGACGTTACGCAGCGAGGTTTGGGTGAGTTTTTCGATGGCCTCGGGGAGATTGCCGATCTCGTAAACAGCCTTGTAGGGGTCGGTGACCTGGAAATAGAGGAGGGCGTTGATGTTGATGGAAACGTTGTCGCTGGTGATCACGTTCTGGCGGGGAAAGTCATAAACGGTTTCACGGAGGTCGATGCGGTTTTCCTGACGCTGGGTGACGATCACGTTGCCGCGGTAGTCAGCCCTGTTGTAGCGCCAGTGGATGGGGCGTATCTTGTCGAAAATGGGCACGATGATATGGATTCCAGAGGTCAGGGTCTTGTAGTATTTGCCCAGACGCTCCACGATCACGACCTCGGCCTGACGCACAACTATGATGCTGCGGGAGATCAGAATTATCACAAAGAGGGCGATAACGATCCCAACAAAGATGGCAACTGTCATGATTCACTCCTTAAGGTTAGAATTTAGTTCACTTTATCTGCGGCCCATATTCTGACAAGGAAAAAATCACCAAGCCGGACACGGAGGGAAAATTGGACTTGACAAATATCAAAACTTCCGGCGAAGATGATTTTTTCTTAACAAAGCAGGAGTCTGGGCCGGACATCCCGGTTCACTCGCAGATATATTAGTCCAAAGCTGAGAGATAACAATGAAAAAAGTTTTGGTCCTGATGCTATGCACACTTGCCCTCTGGGGCTGCGCCCAGCGGCGTCTGAACGGCTGGAACGAAGAGGATGTTTCCCTGCTGACCCGGGAACTGGCGGCTGACATCACCGGCAGCGCCTGGCTACGCGAACACATTGAGGCAAAAGGACAGGCGCCCGCGCTGCTGATCCGGCCGCTGGAACGCAGGGGCAACTGCCAAAGCTGCCTGAGCGGCCTGGAAAGCGCCCTGGCACGGGAATTGTTGCTGAGCGGCAAAATCCGGCTGGTGCGGTTCCGGGGAGGGGAAAGCAGCTCCGCGGACAGCATCGGTCTCCTGTTGCAAGACCTTTCGCTCCAGGAAAGCGGGGCCGACGCCCTGCTGATCTGGTGGCTGGAAGAAATACCGGAACCGAAGCTGCTCAACCTCCGGATCACGCTGCAACTGCTGGACCCAAACAGCCAGGAACTTCTGCTACAGGCCCAGCGAACGCGCAGCAAGCAATTGTGGCTGTGAAGCCCGGTTCGCCAGATTGAATCGCAAGAAATAAAACATAGATGGAGTATTAATGCAGATCACCAAACTGGACCAGATGATCGAAGTCCTGAAACCTTTTCCGAACAAGCGCCTCGTAGCTGCCTGGGCAGTGGACGCCCACACCATCTGCGCCGTGCATCAGGCCGTGGAAATGGACCTGGTGGAAGGCATACTGGTGGGCGATGAAAAGCTCATCCTCAAGGCGTGCGAGGCTGAAAAGATCGATCCCACGGTGTTCAAAATCGTGCACTCGCCCTCAGACACAGCCGCAGCCGCCAAAGCCGTGGACTTGATCAATTCCGGCGAAGGGGATTTCCTGATGAAAGGCCTGCTGAGCACCGACCGCTATATGAAAGCCATCCTGAACAAGGAACGCGGCCTGATGGAAAACGGCGCCATCCTTTCCCACGTAACCGTGGCAGAACCCAAAAGCTACCACAAACTGCTCATCTTCGGCGACGTGGCGATCATCCCGCTGCCCGATCTGAAGCAGAAAGTAGCCATCACGAACTATCTCATCCGCGTGGCGCACTTCCTGGGCATCGAGAAACCCAAGGTGGGCATCCAGGCCGCCTCTGAACAAACCCTGCCCAAGATCCCCTCCTGCGCCGACGGCGCCCTCATCGCCAAGATGGCAGAGCGCGGGCAGATCAAAGGCGCGATCGTGGAAGGGCCTCTGGGCTTCGACCTCATCGTGGATAAAGAAAGCGCGCTGATAAAGGGCGTGCAGAGTGAAGTTTGCGGAGACGCCGACTGCATCCTCTTCCCGAACATCGAGGCCGGGAACTGCTTCTATAAATCCATTGTCAAACTAATGGACAGCGAGCTCTGCGCCGTGGTGATGGGCGCCAAGGTGCCCTGCGTGCTCACTTCGCGGGGCGACAGCGAACGCTCCAAACTCTATTCCATCGCCCTGGCGGCCCTGCTGGCGGGAGCGCGGCAGGGATGAAACCCATCCGCTCTCTGGAAGAGCTAGCCCGCCACGTCCGGGGACTGGGCACCAAAACCCGGATAGCCGTGGCCGCCGCGGAGGACCCAAATACCATTAGTTCCATTGCCAGAGCGGTTTCCGAAGGTTTCGCCCAGGGCATCCTGCTGGGCGATGAAGAGCGGATCAGGGCAGTTTGCGCGGCTGAGAGAATCGACCCCACCCTGTTTGAGATCAGGCCCGTGGCCGATCCCGGCGACGCCGCCATTGAGGCAGTAAAAATGACCCGTAGTGGGGAGGCGGATGTGCTGATGAAAGGCCTGGTGGGAACGGACAAGTTCCTGAAAGCTGTGCTGAACAAGGAAACAGGCCTGCTGCCCCCCAAGGCGGTGATGAGCTACGTCTGCGCGCTGGAGCTGCCCAAATATTCCAAACTCCTCTTCATCAGCGACACGGCGGTGCTGCCCCAGCCCGACCTGGAGCAAAAGGTCGCCATGGTGAGATACAGCGTGGAGATGGCCCAGCGCTTCGGGATCGAAAAACCCAAAGTCGCCCTCATTTCCGCCACCGAAAAGGTTTCACCGGGCATGGAAAGCACCCTGCACAGCGCTCTCATCTCCAAAATGGCCGAGCGGGGCCAGATCAAAAACTGCGTGGTGGACGGGCCGCTGGACGTTTTTCTGGCCTGTGACCCCGCCGCGGGAAAAATCAAGGGCGTGGACAGCCCCATCACCGGAGATGCCGATATCCTCATCTTTCCCAGCCTGGAAAGCGCCAATAGCTTTTACAAAGGCCTGATGCTCTTCGGAGGCGGAGAACTGGCTGGGCTGATCCAGGGAACCGTGAAACCCGTGGTCGTGATGAGCAGAAGCGAAAGCGCGGCCTCAAAATATTATTGCGTGGCACTTTCGTGCCTCATGGCAGGTTAAAATGAAAATCGCGATTGCGAGCGACCACGCCGGCTACGAACTCAAGGAAGCCATCAAAGCGACCTTTCCGGAACACGAGTTTGAAGATTTCGGCACCCACTCGGTGGATTCGATAGACTATCCGGACACCGGCGCCCCCGCTGCCCAAGCCGTTGCAGCCGGCAAAGCCGAAAGCGGCATCCTGATCTGCGGCAGCGGAATCGGGATGAGCATCACGGCCAACAAGGTCCGGGGCATCCGTGCCGCTCTTTGCACAAACACCGATCTGGCCCGCCTTTCCCGCATCCACAACGACGCCAACGTTCTCTGCCTGGCAGGGCGCTTCACAGCAGTTCCCTACGCCCTGGAGATAGTGAACAACTGGCTGAACTCGGCCTTTGAAGGCGGCCGGCACCAAAACAGAATTGAAAAAATAAAGCTACTGGAAGGAGACAAACAATGAAACACATCCAAAGGCAAGATCCCGAGCTCTATGCGGCCATAGCGGCGGAACTGAAGCGCCAGCGCGAGAATCTGGAACTTATCGCCTCCGAAAACTTCACCTCAATGGCGGTGATGGAGGCCCAGGGCAGTGTCCTGACCAACAAATACGCTGAAGGATACCCCTACCGCTGGAGCAAAAAGACCGGCAAGATCAACTACAACCTCTATGGCCGCTACTATGGCGGCTGCGAATACATCGACGAGGTGGAGCGCCTGGCCATCGAACGCGCCAAACAGCTTTTCGGCAGCGAACACGCCAACGTTCAGCCCCACAGTGGTTCCCAGGCGAACATGGCGGCCTATTTCACCCTAGTGAAACCTGGCGACACTGTCCTTTCCCTGGAACTCGCCCACGGCGGACACCTCACCCACGGCCACCCACTTTCCTTTTCGGGACAGTTTTACAACATCATCCACTACAACGTGAACAAAGACACCGAGCAGTTCGACTATGACGAACTGGAGGCCCTGGCGAAGGAGCACAAACCGCAGATGATCCTAGCCGGCGCCAGCGCCTATCCCCGCAAGATGGATTTCGCCCGCTTCCGGGAAATCGCCGACATGGTGGGCGCCAAGCTGATGGTGGACATGGCCCACATCGCCGGGCTGGTCGCCGCCGGCCTGCACATGAACCCGGTTCCCTACGCGGACGTGGTTACCTCCACCACCCACAAGACCCTGCGCGGGCCCCGGGCGGGAATCATCCTCTGCAAGGAGGAATATGCCAAAGAGATCGACGGCAAGGTGTTTCCCGGCATCCAGGGCGGCCCGCTGATGCATGCCATCGCCGGCAAAGCCGCCGCGCTTTACGAAGCTCTCCAGCCTGAATTCAAGGCCTATCAGAAACAGGTCATCGACAACGCCCAGGCTCTCGCCGCGGCTTTGACCCAGCATGGGCTGAAACTGGTTTCCGGCGGCACGGACACGCATCTGATGCTGATGAACATGGGCACAGAGGAAGAAGGCGGCCCCAGCGGCAAAAAGATGGAGGAAGCCCTCGACAAAGCCGGAATCACCGCCAACAAAAACACCGTTCCCTTCGACACCCGCAGCCCCTTTGTGGCTTCCGGAGTGCGTTTGGGAACCCCCTCCGTGACCACCAGGGGCATGGGCGTGGACGAGATGAAGCTTATCGCGGATTTCATCAAACGCGTGCGCGACAACCATACCGACGAAGAATACCTGGCCGCGATGAAGGCCGAGGTGCGCGAACTGACGGATAAATTTCCGCTTTATCCGGAACTGGGCTGAGCCCGGGTTTTATATAGGCAAGGGCGGACTCTGCTCCGCCCCTTTTCTTTTCGCTGGAGTCAAGCGAGGAACGAGCATTGACTCCAGCAGGTTATCCTGCCGTCCATGCTCAATTCTTTCGCTGGACTCCAGACCGGCGTGAAAAGCTGAACCTGTGTGACAGTTATCCGCTGAATATCTTGGCAATGAAGCAAATCCGGATTATATTTGCAATATATCACAGATAATTCCGCGGCGACAATGCCGCATTAAGGAGTATAAGAATGAATATCAACCTGGCAGAACTTCCTGGAAAACTGGGAGCTTTCGGGATCAAGCTGGCCATCGCCCTGGTCATCTTCATCGTCGGCAACTGGATAGCCAAAGCCGTGAGCAAGGCGCTTTGCGGCCTGATGCTCAAGCGTAAGGCGGACAAGACGATCGCCGCCTTCATCGGCAACATCGTCTATGCCGTCCTGCTGCTCATCGTGGTTTTAACCGCGCTCAACCGCCTGGGCGTGCAAACTTCCTCATTCATGGTCATCGTCAGCGCCGCCGTTTTGGCCATCGGCATGTCCATGCAGGGCACGCTGGGCCAGTTTGCCAGCGGGGTGATGCTGATCGGGCTGCGTCCCTTCAAGCTTGGCGACACAGTGGTTGCTGGAGGCCAAACCGGCACGGTGCACGACATCGGCATCCTCAGCACCACCATCCTCACCAGCGACAACAAGAAGATCATCGTGCCGAACAGCGCCATCGTCGGCGGGCCCATCACCAATTTTTCCGCCATGCCCACCCGCAAGATCGAGCTGGCCATTGTTGTGCCCGGAACAACCGACCTGAACAAGGCCCGCGACATCCTCAAAGGCATTCTGGAAGCGGAAAGCCGCGTCCTCAAAGACCCAGCCCCCTCCATCACCATCGCCGACGCCTCCGCCGCCGAGATCAAATACAGCATCGGAGCGCATGTGAACAACGCGGACATGGCTGCCGTCCAGGCCTCGCTGCTGGAAAACATCAAACAAGCCCTCACCGCCGCCGGCATCTGGGTCTAAAGGAAGCAATGACATGAAGAACATCAGACTTATCCTAGCCGCAGCCCTGCTGCTGTCTTTCGCCCTCCTCTCCGCCGAAGCCTGGAAGTTCGATTCCGACATAATGGTGAACCTCACCCAAAGCCAGTTCAGCGACAACTGGGCCGGCAGCGAACTGAGCAACATCACCTGGACCGCCTCCATGAACAACACCGCCCAGAAACAACTGGCCGAGTGGCTTAAAAACAAAAACACCCTCAAGCTCGCCTTTGGCCAGACCCACCTCCAGAAAGAGGACCTGCTGGGTGAAACCTACTGGGAGAAACCCCAGAAATCCACCGACCAGATCGCCTTCGAATCCCTGATGCAGTTCACCCTGAAAACCTTTGTGGACCCATACCTATCCTTGCGTGCGGATTCCCAGTTCCTGGATGAGGCCAGCACCAAAACCCTTGTGGTCAATCCCATCCTCTTCACCGAAAGCGCCGGTATCATGAAGACCATCGTAGATGGCGAAAAGACCAAGCTGAACGCCCGGATCGGCGGCGCCGTCCGCGAAAACTGGAACCGCCGAGTTGACGGCATCCCCGTGGATGGAGGCATCGAGGGAATCGTGGAATTCAAACAGATCTTCGGCCTGCTCAATGCCAGCTACAACAGCCGCCTCAGCGCTTACAAGGCCCTCTTCAAATCCGACGCCGTGGCCGGAGTTGACAACTGGAAAGCGCCCGACCTCAAGTGGGAAAACCTGCTCAGCTTAAACCTCTGGAAGATGCTGAGCCTGAACCTGAACCTCGATTTTATCTACGAAAAGGAACAAAGCCCGGATATCCAATGGAAGGAAATCCTGGGCCTCGGCTTTAGCTACTCTCTGTTCTAAACCAAGCTCTTTTCCAAATCCCGCGCCCGGACCGGCTTTGCTGCCTTCGCTGCTCGTCCCTCGCTCGACACCAGCTTGGGTCCATGCTGACCGGCCGTGAAGGCCCTGTCCTGTGTTTGGGTAGCTCTTCCCGCACAATGCCCGCATTCGGTGCGGGGATTGTGCGGGAGGCGTGGGAGGGGGAAAGGCTCAAGCGCTAAGGGCCTGGCCGACGGGAAACCCGTTTGATCGAGCCCATAGGGCGGAATAACGATAGCGAGGGAGCGCAAGCCCCTCGCACACTGGATTCAGGGTCAAGCCAAGAATGACGTGGTTTTTGTTTTTTTTGGGGTAGTATGTTGCCAAGGGCAATAACAGGGATTACCGGAGGTCCGTGAAAACAATCCACAGCGCCAGCCTGAACGGAGGCGATTTCCCCTTGACATATTTTCCAAGCACCGCAAAGTTGTCATGCATGCCTTGGAGCGGATCGCTTTTTGTCTTTACCATAAAAGCAAAGACGAGGAAAAAATGACTCGATCAACCATCATCCTCTGCGCGGTCCTGCTGCTTGGCACTGTGGCGCTTACAGCCCAGGGCGGGGAGTGGGAATACTTCAGTTACGGCGGTCAGATCCGCTCTTTTGCCCACCACGCCGATGACGTGTGGATTGGCACTACAACCGGATTGGTGCGATACGACACCATCACCCAGCTAAAACAGTTTATCAACAAATCCAACTCCCCTCTCAGTAACAACCTGATCCTTTCTGTGGCAGTGTCTCCCTCCGGAATCCTCTGGATCGGCACCAGCAAAGGCCTCTACCGGGTGGAGGGTGAAAACTGGCAGTATTTCGACAGCCAGAACAGCGGCTTGCCCACCAACGCTGCGCGCGAGATATTTTGCCTGTCTGACACCGAGTTGTGGCTGCTGATGGGTAATAACGGCGGAAATGACTACGCCTGCCACTATGTGGGGGGAACCTTTGTGCCCTACTCCGCGGGCAGCGACCCCATCTGGGGCCAGGTAATCAGGGGCATGGCGCTGGACCAGCAGGGTGTTCCCTGGCTGGGCTGGTACAACACAAGCAATGGCACTTCCGGCATCTCGCACTTTGCCGATTCTTCCTGGATCAGCCAGTCCATGTCAGATCTGGGCCTGCCCAACCAGGACATCTTCGGCCTTGCCCACGACGGCAGCCGTCTCTGGCTGGGAACCGGCACAGGCCAACTATTCAGCATCGACTCCGGAGGCGCGCAAATCCATGATCTCACCCAGCCTCCCTACAATATGCACGTTGTCACCGACATGGCGGTGGACAGCCAAAACAGGCTGCTGGCCGCCTTCCGTGCCTGGGATGGAAAAGGATACCTGCTAAGAAGGCAGGGGGACGGCTGGGAATTGCTGGACCCCAACCAAGTGCCTCATCTGAGTTCGACCCGGGCAATCATGGAAGACGCCACGGGCAGGATTTGGCTGGGAACCGGCGGCGGGGTGGCCATCCATGACGGAACCTCCTGGAGCGCTTTCGACTGCTCGAACTCCCCTCTGCCCACCAATAACTTGGGCTGCCTGACGATCGACCACCAGGGCGACCTTTGGATGAGCTTGCACGATTTTCAGGGAGGCACATCCGCCCTGGCGAAAAAAAACGAGGATAACTGGACTTTCATGTACAGCACGGAATACTCCTACCTCCGCAATCCTCATGAGCTGGCCTTCAGCCCGGATGGAACCATGTGGTTCAGGGACAACTACTTCGGAGGTATCGTCAGTTTTGACGGAACCAATTGGACACGATACCACCTCATTTTCCAAAACCTGCCCGAAGGTACGCTCAACCTCCTCAGACTAGACGGCAACGGCATACCCTGGATTACCATCTCCAGTCAGGACTACCAGACCCGCGTTTACCGGCTGGAGCAGGGAGCCTGGGCAGAAAAGGCAGTGCTGCTGCCTGGTGTGTTAGACATGGCCTTTGACGGAGTGAACAATGCCTGGCTGGCAACCACTGGCGGCTTGGTTTATCTGGGAGACAGCACCGAAATCTATAACACCCAGAACTCCGGCCTGACGAACAATCAAGTCCAATGCTTGGCCATAGGAGCGGACAGGAAACTCTGGATAGGCACCTCATCCGGCCTTTGCAGCTATCTGAACGGCGTTTGGGAAGCTTGGGACATCTCGCACGGAAACCATCCCTTTCGCTGTTTCTTGGATCTGGTCGCCGCTCCGGACGGACGCGTTTGGGGAGCCACCCAAAACACCGGCCTGGTCTGTTTCGACGGCACTGAATTCAGTGTATTTATGGAGAATAATTCGCCCCTGATATACAATAGGATCAAAGAGCTCGAGCTGGACCCACAGGGCAACCTGTGGATGGACAGTCTTGGACAAGGCATCATCCGCTTCCATCCCTCCACCACATCAGCAAATGACCCCGCGCAGGTGCCGCCGCAACTACCCTGCCTCAGCAACTTCCCCAACCCCTTCAATCCCTCCACCACCATCAGGTTCACCCTGCCCGAAAGCGGCCCTGCCAGCCTGGGCATCTACAACCTCCGGGGTCAGCTTGTGCGTGAACTCTGCTCCTCCAACCTGAAGGATGGTGAACACAGCTATGTTTGGGATGGCCGGGACAGCCGGGGCAACGAAGTTTCCAGCGGCGTCTATTTCGCCCGCCTGAAAACAGGGACTAATAGCCGCAGCCACAAGCTGCTGCTGATGAAATGACAGAAATCCAGCCCCTTCCCGGGCCGGCCTCAAGATAATTGTTGACAGGGATTCCGACCTCAGTAAGTATTGGTTTTGGAACCAAATTCTGAATTCCCAAGGAGGAGAGATGACCAAGAAACTTTTGCTCCTGCTGGTGGTCGCGGTGCTGCTCAGCTTCAGCCTGGCCAAGAGCCAGGAGACCGGAACCATCAGGGGAAGGGTTAGCAGCCACGATGGTAAGCCCCTTGCCAATGTGAAGATCGAATGCTATCTGGACTATCAGCGGGTGGCGGTGGTGAGTTCGGATTCGCAGGGCAAATTCGTTGCCAGTGGCCTCATTCCCGGCAAATACCTTGTCCATGCTTCGCTGGAAGGCTATGAGCTCTGGAAAGGTGATAATATCCACGTCAAGACGGGCCGCACAGCCATCCTGAACATCAGCCTCAAACCGGGGATCCTGGTGCCCGAAACGGTGGTGGAGCCGGAGATAGTGGAGCTGCAATCAGGCGTGACCAAAGTGGGCGAAATCCATACCCGCGGCGGACGGACCGGCGAGGTCCACATGTCCTTAATGGATATGGGTGACGGCAGCTACAGCTTGGCCCCGCTACCCGGCCAGTATCCCCCGGACTGGAACACAGAGAATTACGCCTCCATCACCCCAAACATATTCCACAGCCCGCTGGCGGACCCACTCTCCACCTTCTCCATCGACGTGGATACAGCCACCTACAGCAATGTGCGCCGCCAGCTCAACCAGGGCCGGCTGCCCACCCCTAACACCGTCAGGACGGAGGAGATCCTGAACTATTTCAACTACGACTATCCCCAGCCCCAGGGCGAAACGCCTTTCTCCATCTACACTGAAATGGGCATCTGTCCCTGGAACCAGAAGCGCAACCTGGTGCACATCGGCCTCCAGGGCAAAAAGATCGACATGAGCAAAGCCCCGGCCAATAACCTTGTCTTCCTGCTGGATGTTTCCGGCTCCATGGACCACCCAAACAAGCTTCCGCTGGTTAAAAAATCCATGGAACTGCTTTTGGAAAACCTGCGGCCCCAAGACAGGGTCGCCATCGTGGTCTATGCCGGAGCGGCAGGTTTGGTACTGCCATCCACTTCCGGAGAGGAAAAGGCCAAAATCTCCGCCGCAATGAACAACCTTGAGGCCGGCGGCTCCACTGCCGGCGGAGCGGGCATCAAGCTTGCCTACAAGACCGCCGTGGAAAACCTCATCCCCGGAGGAAACAACCGCATCATCCTCTGCACCGACGGCGATTTCAACATCGGCGTCTCCTCCAACGCCGATATGACCAAACTCATTGAAGAGAACCGCAACAAGGGCGTTTTCCTCACCGTGCTCGGCTTCGGCATGGGCAATTACAAAGACGACCGCCTCGAGCTTCTGGCCGACAAGGGCAACGGCAACTACGCCTACATCGATGACATCATGGAAGCCAAAAAGGTGTTGGTGAACGAACTTGGCGCCACCCTCTACACCATCGCCAAGGACGTGAAGATCCAGGTGGAATTCAACCCCGCCCACGTGAAATATTACCGCCTTATCGGCTATGAGAACCGTCTGCTGTACGATGAGGACTTCAAGGATGACACAAAGGACGCCGGAGAACTGGGCGCCGGACATTCCGTGACGGCCATCTATGAGATCGTGCCCGCCAATTCCAAGGAAGAGATACCCGTCCCCGACTCCCTCAAATACCAAACCACCACCATCACCGAGGAATCGCGCAACTCGCCCGAGGTCATGACCGTGAAACTGCGCTACAAACTGCCCGACGGCGATACCTCCATCCCCCTGGAAACCCCAGTTTACAACAAAACCCTGGGCCTGAAAGACGTTTCCCACACTTTTGGCTTCTCAGCCGCCGCGGTGGGATATGCCATGATGCTGCAAAACAGCGAACACAAGGCCGCCCTGACCTGGGATATGGTGCGCGCCCTCGCAACTGAGAACCTCGGCGCCGACACAGACGGCTACAGGAAGGAATTCCTCACCCTCATCGACAAAGCCCAAACCCTCATGGAAAAATCCCAAAAGATCATGGAAGAGAACAGACCCGACTGACCTTCCACTCCTATAACACGCCTTTGGCGTGAACCGGCGAGGCCGATCAGGTCTCGCCTTTTTTGTGTCTTTATCTGGAACTGGTTGTGGGAAAGGGGGTGACCGGAATCAGGCGGTTCTCAATCCAGGGAGCGGTAGTGGTCGCGGAATTTCTGCAAATCGGCCCAGGCGGGGCGTTTCCAGTGTGTATTGCGCAGCAGAGCGGCTGGGTGGTAGGTCACGTAGCTGGGGATGCCCTGGAAAGTATGCACGACGCCGCGGAGCTTTTCCAGGGTGAGATTGCTGTTCAGGAGGGTTTGAGCGGCCACGCGGCCCAGCATGAGGATGATGCGCGGCTGGATGGTTTCTATCTGCTCAAGCAGCAAAGGCATGCAGGCGGCGCGTTCCGCCGGCCCGGGATCGCGGTTGTTGGGAGGGCGGCACTTGAGGATGTTGCAGATATAGACGTCCTCCCGCTTCAGTTCGATGGCCCGGAGCATGTCGCTCAACAGTTTGCCGGCATCTCCAACAAAGGGGCGGCCGGTGCGGTCTTCCTCGGCTCCGGGTGCTTCGCCGATCAGCATGGCGCGGGCGCGGGGGTTGCCCTCTCCGTAAACAAAATGGTTCCTGGTGGCGCCCAGAGGGCAGTTCTGACAGTTGGAGTGGAGCTGGCGCAGGCTTTCCAGGTCGGGCCCGTCCTCACCGGCAGCAGGGGCGGGGCGGTAGATTTCCGTCACTCCAAGGTTGCGCAGCAGTTCAAGGTGTTGCAGCAGGGCGCGGGACATCGGGACGGCTTATTCTTCTTCGTCGTCTTCGTCGTCGGAATAGCGGTCGAGGTTGTCGTGCATCAGTTCTTCGATGTGGTTCTCGGAATCGTCGAAGGTCTCTTCGCCCATATCGGCTTCATCATCGGCGAAAGGTGATGCCATTTTGGCCATCATTTCGTTCGCCTCCTCGATCTCGGCAAAGTAATCTGGCACTTCGTTCGATGACACGTGTTCCATAGCCAGCACTGATATCTTTTTGGAAAACTTCTGGCGCACGAACACGGGAAGCTGGGTGAGCCTCTGTGCTTCCAGTTTGGAGAGCAGGCAGAAAAGGTAGTTGAGGTCTGTTTTCTCCAGAAAGGATTCGATGTTTTTATCGATCATGTTTTTCTCCTTGTTCAAGGAAGCCGGCGATCGGCTCCCGGTAGCGGCTGACGCTGTTTTCCTCGGCCCTAATGATGGCGATGACGTCGGCCACGGCATCGGACAGCCGATCGTTCACCACCAGATAGTCGTAAGCAGGAATGAATTCCAGCTCCTGGCGGGCGATGGTCAGGCGTTTGGCGATTTCCCTGGGCGAATCTGTGGAGCGCTCTGTGAGGCGCTGGCGCAAAATTTCCATCGAGGGGGGCACGATGAAGATCTTCACGTAGGGAATCGTGGTGGCGCTGATCTGGGCGGCGCCCTGGACGTCGATGTCCAGGATCACGTGGCGTCCCGCGGCCAGCCGACTTTGGATGAAGCTGACGGAGGTGCCGTACCAGTTTCCGAAGACGCTGGCACTCTCCAGAAAATCCCCTTCCTCCTGGCGGGCCAGGAAGCTTTGCTCATCCACAAAGTGGTAGTGCTCGCCATCCTTTTCCTGGCCCCGGGGAGGCCTGGTGGTGTAGGAAACGGAGTAGTCGATGCTCGGATGGGCTTTCAGCACTTCTCTCAGGATGGAGCTCTTGCCTCCTCCGGAAGGGGCGGAGAGGATGATGAGGAAATTCTTGTTTTTGGTGATCACGGCCTGGCCGGGGTCAGCCCTCTATGAGTCTTTTGTATTCGATGGGAGTGAGCAGATTGGCCAGTTCTTCTTCGTTGTTCATGCGCACCCGGTAGAGCCAGCCTTCTTCATAGGGAGATTGGTTGATGATTTCGGGGTTGTCCTCGGCTTCCTGGTTTTTGTTTTCCAAAACTCCGCTCACTGGGCTGATGAGGTCCTCGGCGGATTTCACTGCTTCGATGGTGCCGCAGGGCTCTCCGGCGGAAACCTTTGCCCCGGCGTCGGGCAGTTCTAAAAAAACGATATCCCCCAGTTCATGCTGGGCAAAATCGGTGATGCCGATAGTGGCGATGCCGTCTTTGACGCTCACCCATTCGTGGCTCTCGGTGTAGTATAGTTCATCGGGTACAAGCATTGTATCCTCCTGTATTTGTGCTTTGAAAGCTGTTCCACGCCAAATCCCAGTATGGCGTTTTTGTGTCAAGCACAAGTTTGCCCGCTCGGGCTGCCATTAATTTACTGATCAGGGCTTGGGCGAATCCTATTTTTTCGGGCGGTGATATTCCGCTTGACCAAAATTGTCGCCGCCGCCTGAATGGCGCAACTCCCTGTCCGAGGATAGATATGACTACAAACACAGCCAGCAAGAGAATCCTGGCGGTCCACGACCTTTCCAGCTTCGGCCACACTTCGCTGATGGCCTTCATCCCCATCATGTACCGGCTGGGGATCAGGGTTTGCGCCCTGCCCACGGCCATCCTTTCCGCCAATACGGATTTCCCAAACCCGCTCTGGATCGACTTCAGCGGCCAAATTGAGCCCTTCTCGGATCACTGGGAGGCGCTGGAACTGCGTTTCGGCGCCATCAGCACCGGTTTCCTGGCTTCGGCCGAACAGGCGGAACTGGTGGGCAAAGCCATCGACCGGCTGAAGCAGCCCGGAACCCTGGTGGCTGTGGATCCCGTGATGGGCGACCAGGGCAGCCTTTACTCCTGTTTCGGCCCTCCCCTCGTGGATGCCATGCGCCGCCTGGTGGCAAAAGCGGAACTCATCACCCCGAATTTCACCGAAGCCGCGCTGCTGGCCGGGGCCGACCCCACTCCACGGGCAGAGCCGGATGAGGTGAGGCGCTGGTGCCAGGCCATCGCCGCCTCCGGGCCGGAACAAATCGTGGTGACCTCCGTTCCCACCGCCGATCCCAACCAACTTGAAGTGCTGCATTACAACGCTCCCGAGGACAGCCTCAGCCGCCTTCCCTTCGCTGTGAGCCCAGGCCACAAACCGGGGGCGGGCGACTGCTTTGCCGCGCTGCTCCTGGCCGGACTGGTGAACGGGCATTCCCTGCCTACTTCTCTCAAGGCAACGGTGAGGATCATGAGCCGCGCCATCCTGGAAGAGCTTCCCCCCGGCGCCGACTGGAGGGAGGGCATTGCCATGGAAAACATGATACAGTGGGACCTTCAGGCTTATTATAGGGAGTAAAAGTGAAAACCATCATCCTCCTCACCATTTCCAATATCTTCATGACTTTCGCCTGGTATGGCCACCTCAAATACAAGAACACCCCGCTCTTCACTGTGATCCTCATCTCCTGGGGTATAGCTTTCTTCGAGTATTGCTTCCAAGTGCCGGCCAACCGCATCGGGCACGGGGTCTTCAACGCCTACCAGCTGAAAACTATCCAGGAGGTCATCACCCTGCTGGTTTTCAGCGTTTTTTCCGTGCTTTACCTCAAGGAGGAATTCCGTTGGAACTATCTGGTGGGCTTCCTGTTCCTCATTGGGGCGGTGTTTTTCATTTTCAAGAAGTGGTGAGCCGCCGTCACTTCAGGCCGCGGTAGATATCCCTGATCTGGTCTGCGCTTACTTCGATGGGGTTGTTCGCCATGTTGCGGCTGGCCAAAACCTCGCCCACGCTCTTTTCAATGAAGGCGTCGTCCAGCTCCAGTTTCCTGCCGAAAGGAAGTTCCCCCAGCCAGGCCTTGAAATCTTTTCGGCTACCGCCCAAAGCCCTGAAGAGGGCGTTCAGTTCTGCTTCCAGGGCGGGATAATAGAGCTCCAGAACCTGGCGCATCACCAAGGCGTTGCTCTGTCCGTGGGGAAGGCCAAACGCTGTGGTGAGCGGATAACCGAGCGAATGCTGCAGGGTGGTGCTGGTCTGGGCGATGACGATGCCTCCGTAGAGCGAGGCCCTCATCAGTTCCGTTCTTCCGGGCAGGCCGTCCGGATTGTCCAGAACGGCTTGCAGATTGTCCCTGATGGCTTTGGCGCCGCTGTGGATGAGGGGGTAAAGCAGGGGGTCGCGCTTGTTTGAATAAATGCCTTCCAGTAGGTGGGAAAGGGCGTCCAGAGCGGTGTTGAGGGTAACGGCCGGGCTCAGGCTTAGTGTGTGGCGCGGATCGCAAATCGCCAGCCGGGGAAAGGCCAGATCGTGCCCAAAGCCGGCTTTGATGCCGCTGAGGGGGTCGGTGAGCACGGAATACTGCGTCACCTCCGTCCCGGTTCCGGAAGTGGTGGGAATGGCCACCAGGGGCAGGGCTGCCCTGAATTTGCCTGTCTGGTAGATTTCGTCGCGCCCCAAGGAATTCGCCGCCGCCAGAGAAATGGCTTTCGCCGCGTCGATGGGGCTGCCGCCGCCGATGCTTATCAGAAAGTCGCAACCGCTTTCCCGTAGCAGCCTGGCCCCCGCCAGAACGGTATCCAGGCTGGGGTTTTCCTCCACCTGGTCAAAAAGCTTCCAAGCCAGGCCGGCCCTGTCCAATACCAGGCTGAACTCGTCCAAAGCGCCGCTTAGTCTGGCGCTGGAACGCCCCGTGACAACCAGGGGCCGGCTACCCAGGCTCAAAAGCTGGTCCGCCGCTTTCAGCAGGGCGCCCTCGCCGAAAAAGATTCGTGTGGGAAGATGGATCATAATGTGTACCTCGCTGTGGCGTTTCTAAGCTTTCGCGCCTTTGCTGTCAAGGTAATTCTGGCAGCAATCCCAAAAAAGGCTCTCTTTCCAATCAGGCGGGTGATCCGGCTACTCTAGCCCAGAGGGCTTACCATCCGTATTGAAACAAAGCCTGAAAAACATATTGCCGGCATTGGTCTGGATTTTGCTCAATATATTTGACAACTGAGGGAGGTTACAAATGACAACATTTCCCCGGGCAGGTTCTGAAGGAACGCTGATCTATCCGGTGTTTCTGGGTATGCGCGGCTGTCCGGGCAGATGTGTGTACTGCGACCAGGACAAGCTTGCCGGCAGCGGGGATTTCGACCCGGAGCAAGCGGTGGAGGGGGTGCGTAAGTTTGTGGAGCGCCATCGGGGCCGGGCCAAGCAGGTGGCCTTTTACGGAGGCACTTTCACCGCCTGGGAAGAGCATTTTAGAGAAGGGCTGCTGCGCGCGGTGATGGCGGTTTGTGACGTCTCCACCAGTTTCCGGATTTCCACCCATCCCCTTTATGTGAGCGACGAAATCCTGGCCCACTGCAAGCGGTGGAATATCCGCACCATCGAACTGGGGGTGCAGGATTTTAACGATGTCGTGCTGGCTGCTTCCGGCCGGGGCTACAGCGGCAGGGAGGCCCTGGAAGCCGCGCTCAGGGTGAAAAACCAGAATTTTGAACTGGGCGTGCAACTGATGCCCGGCCTGCCGGGATGGACGGAAGCCAGCCTGTCAGAGAACCGGAAAGCCCTCGCAGAACTGAGGCCCCACCTCCTGCGGCTCTATCCTCTCATCGTGATCCGCGGCACCGCTTTGGAAAAGCTTTACAATTCCGGCGCTTACCTTCCCCTCAGCCTGGAAGAGGCCGTCAGCCAGTGTGCGGATTACCATCCCGTGGCCGAGTCAGCCGGGATTCGCATCATCAAAGAGGGGATTCCCTCGAACATCGACCCGGCCGAAATTGCCGGAGGACCCTGGCATCCCGCCTTCGGCGAACTGGTGAAGGCGGAACTGGTGGCCAGGAAAGTGCTGGCTATCGACCCGCAGGAGCAGGCGGTTAATATCAGCCGCGACGAGATTCGACTTCTCAAAGCCCACGGCGGGGCAGCCCTGAAAAAAATCCAGGATTGGTTTGAAACGTGCTCCTGAACTGGCTTTGGGAACCCGCCGCGACAAGACGCGAATAATTCTTTTTGGCATATCCCAAAAAAACGCTTATACTATCTATACCCTACAGACCCTACATAGAATGCCCTCCGAAACGTGGGAACACCGCCCGGTGATTCCCACGTTTTTCTTTGTGCCAGATTGATCACGGCGCCGGTTTGCCCGGCAAAGTGTATCCCTAACGAGAACCCTGCCAATAACATGCCTGCCCGCCCCAATGTCCAGTCAGCTACACCCTTAGCGCCCTATTACATCCCTCTCCCTTGCCTCCCGCACAATGCCCGCACTTGATACGAGTATTGGGCGGGTGGCGCTTCCGAAACACAGGAAAGGGCCTTAACGGCCAGACCACACGCTGGCGTCGAGCGAGGAACGGGCATCGACGCCAGCAATGAATGATTATTCCAATACTTCCTGTCACCCATGCTCACTGGGTTCGCTGTACGCCAGGCTCCAAGGAAAAAGGCGCTTCGGTGACCGCCGCTACTTATGCAATCTGCGTGAGTCCTCCATTTTCCCTATCACACTCACATACCATTCACTTCCCATTGACTTCCCAACGGCCCAATGGGAACTTAAGAGGAAGTGGTAAAGAGGCGGATGCGAAAGGGCAAATGGAGTAACAAACGGCATAAGGATTCTGAGATATATGGGCGCTTGTTTGCCTTTACCCGTCACTATTACCCGAGTTCGGTTCAATGGGATAAGGTTATTGTGCTTGACACGTTTTATCATACTGCGTTAATGTGTCCCCGCATAAAAATAAGGTCTTCGGGAGGAAAAATGAAGACGATTCAAAACTTGTTTTTGGCTCTTGTGCTGCTCTGCGGAGCGGCGGTTTTAAGTGCGCAGACGCCCGATTGGAGTTGGGCGGTTGGCGCGGGAGGAACTGACATGGATAGTGGCTTATCCATAGCCACCGACAGCCAGGGCAACCAGTATGTCACCGGTGGTTTTGCAGACACAGCCACTTTCGGAAGCCATACACTGACGGCAAGTGGAGGCAACGATATCTTCGTCGCCAAGCTGGACCCATCCGGCAACTGGATCTGGGCTGTAAAAGCGGGAGGAATAGGATATGATAGGGGAAATAATATCACCCTGGATAGCACAGGTAACGCCTACGTGACCGGGTATTTTGCAGACACAGCCACTTTCGGAAGCCATACACTGACGGCAGGCGGAACTACTTATAATACCAATATCTTTGTCGCCAAGCTGGACCCCAATGGCAACTGGCTCCAGGCTGTCCAAGCGGAAGGGGCATCCAGTGGATCTGGAACGGACATAGTCCTGGATATCGCGGGCAATGCTTACGTGACCGGTACTTTTTATGGCACAGCCACTTTTGGCAGTCACACACTGACAGCAGATGGCTCTGGGTATGGCGATATCTTTGTAGCCAAGCTGAATGCCTCCGGCAACTGGCTCTGGGCTGTCAAAGCAGGAGGGACAGGAGGTGACGAGGGACGTGGCATCGCCCTGGATGGAGCGGATAACACCTATGTGACCGGGAGTTTTAGAGGCACAGCCACTTTCGGAAACTATACCTTTACGGCAACCGGACTTGATGATTTATTCGTTGCCAAGCTTAATCCCTCTGGCAACTGGATCTGGGCTGTCCGTGCAGGAGCGTCAGACGACGAACATGTAATGGGAAATGGAATCGCCGTGGATGGAGCGGGTAATGCCTATGTGACTGGGAAGTTTGGAGGTACAACCACTTTCGGCAGCCATACACTGACAGCAGACGGTCTAAATATCTTTGCAACCAAACTGGACCCCTCTGGCAACTGGATCTGGGCTGTCAAAGCGGGAGGGACAGGATGGGACCTGGGAAATGGCATCGCCGTGGATGGAGCAGGAAACGCCTGGGTGACCGGATGTTTTGAAGGCATAGCCACTTTCGGAAGCCATATCCTTACAGCAAGCGGTGGCGAATGGGATACAGATGTATTTGCCGCCAAGCTGGACCCCTCCGGCAACTGGATTTGGGCTGTCAAGGCGGGAGGGACAGAATGGGACCGGGGAAATGGCATCGCTGTGGATGGAGCGGGAAACACCTATTTGACAGGAGAGTTTCAAGACACAGCCACTTTCGGAAGCCATACCCTGACATCAAACGGATTCTATGATATCTTTGTCGTCAGGATCGGCGCTACTACGAGTGCAGGAATCCCCATAGCTCCGGAAAACCTGAGCATTAGCACAAACGGCACGGATATCCTGCTGGATTGGGATGACGTTACAGTAGATACAGCAGGTAATCAGGTGAGTGTGGACCACTATCTGGTCTATTATTGCTCCACCGGTCCTGAAGGACCCTTCACGATATTTGGTGAGGATAGCTCAATCACACAACCGCAGTGGACACATAGCGGCGCGGCCTCGCTTTCGCCTGGCTTTTACTACGTTACGGCGGTAGTTGCTGACTGAGAGGACACGTATAGATAACCTGTGAGCGACCAGCCGGTATCGTCAGGCTGAAGCAAGATAGTCCTCCTTGCTCATCACTGTTTCCCGGGTTTAGTTCAAAGGAAAAGGTTCTTGTGCTTGATACATTTTGCAATACCACGTCAATGTGTCCCCCTTAATAAAAAAAGGTCTTCGGGAGGAAAAATGAAGACGGTTCCAAGCTTTTTTTTATATTTTGTCCTGCTCTGTGGAGCGACTGTTTTGACAGCACAGGCACCACAATGGCTGTGGGCGGTTGGCGCGGGAGGGACAGGCGGGGATGCAGGCGAATCCATAGAAATTGACAGCCAGGGCAACCAGTATGTTACCGGGTATTTTTCTGACACCGTCACTTTCGGCAGTCAGACCCTGTCGTCAAATGGAGACTTAGATATCTTTGTCGCCAAGCTGGACCCCTCCGGCAACTGGCTCTGGGCAGCCCAAGCTGGAGGAACAGACCGTGACTGTGGTTTTGACATCTCTCTGGATAGCGCGGGTAATGCCTATGTGGTCGGGTATTTTAAATACGCAGCCACTTTCGGCAGCCATACACTGACGGCCAATGGCTATTGGAGCAGCGATATCTTTGTTGCCAAGCTAGATCCAAACGGCAACTGGATCTGGGCGGTTAATGCGGGAGGAACAGAATATGACGTGGGTTTTGGCATCGCTCTGGATGGTGCGGGAAACGCATGGGTGACCGGATATTTTGGAGGCACAGCGACTTTTGGAAACGTTACACTGACGACAAACGGATACTATGATATCTTCGTCGCCAAGCTTGACTCTTCAGGCAACTGGCTCTGGGCGGTCAAAGCCGGAGGAACAGAAAGTGACGAGGGAACTAACATCATTGTGGATGGCATGGGTAACGCCTGGGTGACCGGGATGTTTAAAGAAACCACCACTTTCGGCAGCCATACCCTGACAGCAAGTGGACAATTTGACAGTTTCGTCGCCAAGCTTGACTCTTCAGGCAACTGGCTCTGGGCGGTCAAAGCCGGAGGAACAGAAAGTGACGAGGGAAATGGCATTGCCGTGGATGGTGTGGGAAACGCATATGTGACCGGGTATTTTGGAGATACAACCACTTTTGGTAGTCAGACACTAACCTCAAGCGGAAGCGACGATATCTTTGTTGCCAAGCTTGACTCTTCCGGCAACTGGATCTGGGCGGTCCAGGCTGGAGGAATAAGCATTGACAGAGGATATGATATAGTCGTGGATGGCGAGGGTAACGCTTGGGTGACCGGGCATTTTTATGGTACCGCCACTTTTGGCAGCCATACCCTGACTGCAAGTGGAGGGGCATATGACGGAGATATGTTCGCCGCTAAGCTGGACCCCTCCGGCAACTGGATCTGGGCTGCCCAAGCTGGAGGGATAAGCAATCAAGGGGGGAATGGCATTGTCGTCGATGGCGCTGGAAACGCATACGTGACCGGGTATTTTGGAGGGACAACCAATTTCGGCAGCCAGACAGTAACCTCAAGCGGAGGTAACGATATCTTTGTCGCCAAGTTGGGAAACGTCACATCGATAGAAGATGTTCTGGCGCCGGAAGCAGTAGCCAGACTGCATGACGCCTGGCCCAATCCCCTGAACAGGGGCGCCTGCGCGCTGATCAAGGCGGACATTACTGAGCGGTCGAAAGGCATCCTGAGCATCTTTAACCTGCGCGGGCAAAGCGTGGCCCGCTATGAACTCGGCCCCGGTACGCACCAGATATCCTTAAGCGGTGAAAAGCTTCCCGCGGGGGTCTATCTTTACAGCCTGCAATGCGGGGCATTCAGGGAAACCAAGAAACTGGTGTTGCTGAAATAGTGTGGGGGTGTCCACAAGTTACGCGAATTTGGGAAGAGAGAAAAGGAGAAATAGTTGGCGGAGAGGCTGGCGTCGAGCGAGGAACAAGCATCGACGTCAGCAATGAATGACTCTTCCATTACTTCCTATCATCCATGCTCACAACGTCCGCTGGACGCCAGGCTACAGACTGAAAGGCGGAACCAGCCTCGATATCTTTGCCTGCTTAAGCCGGTTTGAAAGATAATTCACCCCAGGCGAGGAAAAAGCTTGACAACAGATCAGGATGCAGAGAAGAGTATCTTCGAAGCAAATAATACAAATCTGCCCGCCAAGGCGGAAAGGATGGTGAACCGATGAAAAAAGTACTGATTCTTTTCTTGGGCGCGATGCTACTTCTGGGCGCCTGTGACATCAATATGAAACCGCGGTTGCCTGGTTGGGACGTGGACCTGACGCTTCCGCTGCTTAACGAGCGTTTCCTTGTTTCCGAACTGGTGGACAGCGTGAACGTTGTGGTGGGGACCAATGACATCCTCACCATCACCACAACCGGAGAGGCCTCCACCCCGGAATTCGGCATGGTTACCTTCAACCCGAACAGTTCCGAGGAAAATCTGAACCTCCAATCCGGAGTTAATCCTGAAATCGCCCTTTCCCTTGCCGACCCCACCGGAGCGGTGGCCATTTCCTATGGTCATGTGGCGAGCGGCAGGCTGGAATTCTTCATTGACCTCATCGACCCGGCGCAAACCACGGTTTTGGTCACCCTGCCGGATGTGACCACGCCGGATGGGACGCCCATGATCATCTCAAGCAATGACAACCCGAACTGGCGCTCCGTGGACCTTAGCGGCTACAGACTGGGAGTGCAGAATTCCGGCACCGTGGTGGAATACCTGCGCATCAACATGCAGGTGCAATCCAACCAACCCCACATGACGCCCGTCGGAACCTGCGGCTACCGCCTGAACAGCAATATCAGCAGCGACTATTTTGAGGGCTACCTCTACAATTACGAGCGCGCTGTGGACGGGACCTATGCCACCATCGACATCGATTATCCTGAGGATTTCGACCAGGCGGTGGGACTCCAGGAAGCGATAATCTATCTGCACCTCAACAACGAGTTCGGCTTTTCCGCCACTTTCCACGGCCAGGTCCACTCCGTAAACGAAAAAACCGGCGAGGAGCGCTGGGTGAACGTTTTGGATGACAACGGGCAACCCTTTGAGGTTGAAGCCGCCACCCAGGAAGGTCCTTCCATCACAGAACTGAGCTTCACCAACGGCATCAGCGAGGTGATGCAGATCATGCCCAGCCGGGTGGAACTGGTGAACGGATACCTGCTCATCAACGGCGGCTCCGGCGGGGTGCCCGGTTTCGTGAGCTCGACCAACCGCCTGCATTGCACTTACCAGGTTGATATGCCCTGCCACTTCATCGTGCACGAACACGTTTTCACGATGCAGCGGCCGTCTGAAGTAACGGTTTCCGCCGAAACTCAGAACCAAATTCAGAACCGGTTGCTTGACGCGGCCCTGACCCTGGAAGTGGTGAACCGCATCCCCCTGGGCGCCACCGCCACCCTCTATGTGGGCAACACCGAACAGATCGATCCCACCGACCCCGGCAGCTACTGTTTTGCCAAACAGCTTACCTTGCAACCATCCGGATATGTGGGCCCGGATGTGGATGCCAATGGAGCGCAGATCATCCAGGTAATCCTTAACGAAACCGAGCTTCAGGTTTTCGGCAATCCCCGGGTTTACGTGCTGGCCTCAATGAGCCTGCAGGAAAGCCTGGTTCCGGTGACCATCTACGCTTCACCGGCGGATTACATCCAAATCAGGGGAATGCTCACCGCGAAGGTTAAGGTTTCTGGGGACCTGCCGTGAAACGAATACCTCTGCTCGCGGCCCTGATCGCGCTTTGCGCCTTGTTGCCGGCCACCACCTTCACCTCCAGGTCACTGCTATTTTCCGACAGCTATATGCTCCGGGCGCGGGGCTGCGACGCCAACTACTGGAACCCAGCCCTGCTCAGCAAGGAAGTCGGCGATATCTGGCTTTCCGGGCTGAACACAGGCATCTTTATCGGAAACAATTCCTTCGACCTGGACCTCTACAACTTCGTCACCCGCGAGGAATACCTTGAAGACGAGGACAAACAGCGGATCCTGGACGCCATCGACGAAAGGGTCGCCAGCGGCGTGGGCGGGCAGGTTTCCCTCTTCGGTTTCACGATGGGCAACGTGGCGCTCAGCAGCTCCGTGCGTGTGGGCGCCAAAGCCGCGTTCGACAAAAAGTATCTGGAATTGCTGCTCTACGGCAACGGCGACGGCAGCCAGGTCTTCGAATTCACGCGGGATGACAATCACGTGGAGGCGCTCAGCTATCTGGACCTGACCGTGGGGATGGGCGACATCCGGATCCCCCTGCCCGAAAACATTCCGGATATCGACTTTGGCTTTGCCGTGAGCGCCCTGGCCGGAATCGGAAACACCACCACCACACACTTTGAAGGCCTCCTCTCCTCCAATCTGGACGGACTCACCATCCACCAGGACTTCACCCAACTAGCCGGCGCCGGAGGCTATGGCGCCAAGGGGCTGATCGGTCTCCACTGCGAGCCGGTGAAAAACCTCAGCGTGGGTTTGACCCTGGACAACATCCCCGGCTTCATCAGATGGGGACTGGTAAGGGAGGAATTCAACCTTCATTTCGCGGCGGACAGCCTCTACGCGCTGGACCTGCTGGATGAAGAAGCCGAAGCCCATTACACCTCCTCTTTCGAACAAACTAAGGCCGATCCTTTCAACACCGTTTTCCCCATGGAAATGCGCCTTGCCGCTATGTACAAAACCAAGCAGGTCTCCCTTTCCGCAGACTACATCCAGGGTTTTGGCGATTCCCCAGAGATCAGCCGCCAGGGCCGCATCGCCCTTGGCGCGGAACTGCGCCCCATACCCGTTCTGTCCTTCTTCCTGGGTTACGGTTCGCCCAATGATTCATACTCCTGGCGCACTTCCTTTGGCATCGGGTTGAACTTCAAAGAGTTGGAGTTCGGCTTCGGAATCCAGTCCATCGAACATTTTTATCCGGGATATTCCTCCAAGGGGCTGGCGTTTGGAACCTATGTCAACATAAGGACCTGAACCTGACCTACGCCGTCATCATCCTGGTGGCCTTGTTGCTGGCGGGCTACTACTACTGGCGCACCCGGCCCGAGCTGGAGCGCGGCCAGCGCTGGCTGCTCTTTCTGCTCCGCTTCGTGAGCCTGTCCGTGCTGCTGCTGTTGCTGTTGAGCCCTATCCTCTATTACATCCGTTCACTCAAAGAGAAACAGCAAATCCTGGTGCTCACCGACACCTCCGCCAGCATGGACCTCAGCGGCCCGGCTTCCGGCGCCAAAAAGAACTGGCTGAAGGGCCCAGGCAAAGAGCTGGCAGATAAATTCGCCGCTGCCGGCTACGAGCTGCACCATTACGATTTCGCCACCGGGCTGGAACTGGACAAAGACAACACCCTGCTGGCTCCGGCACTGGCGGAACTGGCCAAAAAGCACGATTTCAGCCGGGTGAAAGGAGTGGTGCTGCTCTCGGATGGCTGGCTGCGCGACGCTTCTCTGCAGCAGGTAAAGCAGCTCGGATGCCCTTTTTACGCCATCACGGACACCACGACAGCCAAGAAAGCCGATTTGAGCGTAGTTCGCGCCATCACCAACCGCCAGGCTTACCGCAACGAGCCCACCCTCATCCGGGCCGAGGTTAATTCCGCCAACTACAACGGCCCCGCCACCGTGAAGCTCTGGCAGGGGAATTCTCTGCTCGGCAGCCAAAGCGTGCAATTGAAAAGCGGGGTTACCGCTAACGTTGATTTCACCCACCGCTTCCCCAAAACCGGCTTTTTCCCCTTCCGGGTGGAGGTCTCCGCCCCCGGCCTGGGCGAACGCTCACAAAACAACAACAACTGGCCCGGCGCCATCGAGGTGCTAAATGACAAACAGCGCGTGGTGGTGCTCTCCGACAGCCCCGCCTGGGACAACAAGTTCACCCTGGACGCCATCAGCGCCAATCCCCGCTGGGAAGCCTCGCATTACCGGATTCGGGACGGCCAGGCCTATTCCGGCGAAACCGCTGCCGGAAGCCTGCCCGTGGAAAACCTCGCCGCGCTGGTCCTGATCAACCAAGGCGGCCTCCAACTGACTGGAAACCTGCTCAGTTACGTGACTTCCGCCCACAAACGCGGCGTGGGCATCCTCTGGCAAGGCCTGCCTCTGCCTGAACTGGCCTCGGTTCTGCCCCTGCAGAGGTCCAACATCACCGCTTCCTACCAGGGGTTTCTCACCCTCACCCCCGCCTCCGCCAAATACCCCATGCTCAGTTTCGACGCCGCGGAACTGAAAAATGTTCCACCCCTTGACTATTACTATGTGACGGCTTCCCGCGGAGCGGAGGTGCTGGGCAGCATAGACAACGCCCAAAACTCCCCCGCCATCGCCGTCGGGACCACAGGCAACGGCAAAACACTGGCCCTGGCCTTCCTCAACCTCTGGAAATGGCAGCTCCAGAGCGCGGGCGGCGGCTACCAGAAATTGCTGACCAACTCCATCACCTGGCTGGCAAACACCTCGCCCAGCGGCTACGAGGCCATCTATAACGGCAGCTATTTCCTGGGGGAGGAAATCAACTTGCGTCTCCGTGCCCAGGACGACATCCGCGCCCTACGCCTCGACCTAAATCCCCAGCTTACCATCACCGACGCCTCCGGCAAGGAGGTCTTCCGCGATTACCTAACCCAAAGCGAAGGTGAGTATTCCGCCCGCTTCAGCCTGGACAAGGCCGGCGCCTACAGCTTCCAGATCGCGGACAAAGTGAGCGGGGAAAAGAGCAGCGGACGCTTCAACATAGCTGATTCCTCCATCGAATCCCGCGATTTCGATTTCAACCTGCCCCTGCTCTCGTGGCTAAGTTCGGATACAGGTGGAAAACTTTTCAGCCCAGGCTCCCTGAAAGAGTTTCAGCCCCTGCCGGCCCAAACCAAAACCATCGAACAGCGCGCCGACATTCCTCTCTACCGCAAATGGTGGGTGCTGGCCATCTTCATACTCTCCTTCTGCCTGGAACTCTTCTTCCGCCGCAGATGGGGACTGCTCTGACCCGTTAATTTACCGCGACAAAATGACGGCTCCCTTTCAAACCGGGAGGGCGAGCCGGTTGATCGAGCCCGTAGGGCGACAAAACGATAACGAGGAAGCGAAAGCCCCTCGTACACTGGATCCCGGATCAATATCACCTCGCAAGCTCTGTGACGTCCGGGATGACGTGTCCTGGAGCCTGGCGTCCAGCGAACGCAGAGAGCATGGACGCCAGGAAATACTACTGTCGCCGATGCTCGTTCCTGCTCTACGCCAGCCCACCACGTAATTTCAGGCTTGACCCGGAATCCAGTGTATATCCCTTCATAGATCCCGGATCAAAGTCACCTCCCAAGCTCGGCGACGTCCGGGATGACGTATGTTCGGTTCTTCCGTCCAAGATGTTGCACGTATTCCAGGCTTGACCCGGAATCCAGTCCGGGCGGAATAGCCCATAAACCACCACCCAGCCCCACACTCACGTCATTCCGGGCTCGACCCGGAATCCAGTGTATATCCCTTCATAGATCCCGGATCAAAGTCACCTCGTGGGCTCGGTGACGTCCGGGATGACGTATATTCGGCTCAACCATACAACGCCTTGCAAAAAAGGAAAAAGGCGGTACAGCGACCGCCTCTACACATGTAGCGGCGCTCACCGAAGCGCCGCCCCCAAAAACAATCACGTCATTCCAACCTTGGGATGACATAGGTTCGGAATCCTATTCATCCCTGATCCATTCTCTTTTCCCGCGTTTTTCCGTGACGAATACCCATTTGCCGCCCACTATTAATTGAGCCTGACTCCTCCTTTGCCCCATCTTATTCACATCCCATTCACTTCCCGCTTAGTTCCCGCCCGTCAAACGGGAACTCAACGGGAGGCATACAAGAGGCAAATGTGAAAGGGTAAATGGATAAACAAAGGGCTAAGGGATTCGGAGATATTGGGAAATGGAGAAAATCCCGCCTCGCCCAGAACTGTCATTTTTATCCTCTTCCAACCCCCTACCTCTCAGCCTGTCTTTTTATATAACAATATCCTCATATATGACGATTTAAGGCTCCCTTTCAAACCGAGCGGGTAATCCGGTTAATCAAGCCCGTAGGGCGACATAACGATAGCGAGGGAACGTAAGCCCCTCGTACAGTGGCAATAACCAGATGGAAAGCCCCTTGTGGGCGACAGAAATCAATCTCCGTAGTTCTGTCGCCCGCAAGGGGCTCAAAAGGTTTTGGGATCCATTGTCGAGGGGTTCCGTTCGCTACGCTCACTACACACCCTCGCTATGATCTGCCGCCCTCCGGGCTACCCACTCGGTTTGAAAGAGAGCCCGATTTAACTTATCTTAACATCCTGAACGGCAGACGAATAAGCAACATATAAAACCCGGAGGGCATATTTAATATGACAATTACCCTACACTGAGGATATATATCTACGACCTCCTGTATCGCGGCGAGCTTGGATTTTCTCTTTATGTATCAATGCTAATGGCTCTTTCCTTATTCGCTTTTTAGGTATTTCGTCTTTAATTAAAAACTTCTTTCTCTGACCATAACCGATCAATCCGGTCTTTGATTTTCTGCTCGTAGATAGTGATAAGCTGCCTGTTGGCATCCACAAGTTTTTGCTCGCTCTCGAAACTGCTTACTATTGCATGTTGAGTTTTGATGTCTGGCACAGGGATTTCAAAGTTTTTTACGAAGTCTTTAGGTATTCTTTGCAGTCCCCCGGTTCCTGTCATGTTGGATATAGCCAACGATCTAAAACCTGGACTGATCAAACAAAAGTAAACCCATTGAGGTAGGACCGATTCAGAGCACCTAAAAATATAGTATTCGCTTGAACCAAACCCGATTCCATTCGTCAATCCTTTTGCTATGCCAGCCTTACCGTTTTCAAAACAGGGAGTGACTTTAGCCAATATTACATCATTGTCCCTAAAAAATGTATAACTTCCTTTTATCAAGTCCCCAATAGGTTTTGATTCAAGAGGTGATAAGTACATCTCATTAATACCCAAATCTCTCATTGGCACAAAAGATACTTCCATTCTTTCTGGCAAACCATAAACCTCAGATTTCTGTGGATTGATTACTGCGATGTCTTTCAGCGGATACATAACCCATTCTGAGTCAATGTTTATCTGCGGTTTCCAATTATCCACCACTTGCCTGGCCCCGTCGATGATCTTTTGGTAGGAATCCAGTTCTGCGACTATCTCTTCCTGGACAGAGAGGGGTGGGAGGGGGATTTTGTATGGTGCTAATGACGTCCTCGTTATCTGTGGTTGAGCAGAACCAGAAACAGTTGATGATAAATCTGAGTACTTAAGGCAATAGAATAGATATCGTTGATCTAATTGATTAGTTTTAGGATGGGCAACCATTGCATTTCCGGTTATCCATGATTTTGGCTGTGTAACGTTAATAGTACCACAAGTCGCCCCCCTACAAGTTATAACCACTTCACTTTCTGAATGGTTATAACTATGGTATTTACCGATAACACCATTTGCACCAAATACAGGATACTCACCGTCTTCCTGTAAATCTTTTCCTGATATAGTTTGAGGTTGGTACAGATCACATATCTCCCCAAGACTAATCAAATCATATATTGAAGTTCTCTTATTTTCTTTTTTCCCATACCTTTCTCCACTAAGATTGTATTCTCCTCTCTCCGCCAGTTTTGCCTTTTCCACCAAGATCACATCCTTAGCGGGGGCTTGATACTCTGATCCCGAGAGAATGGCACTCTTATAAGCCTTCGCGCTGGCAATAGCGGCAGGGAGATCGTTTGCTTCGATGGGGCGGCGATTAGCGCCAAGGTCGAAGCCATCGGCATCGATTTTGAGGAAGATGATCTTATTGGCCTTTTTCGCGAGGGTCCTGTCGATCCAGAGGATGGAGGTCTTTACCCCAGAATAGGGGTTGAAGACTCCCGCAGGAAGCGAGATTACTCCAGCAAGGTAGTTTTCCTCGACCAGCTTTTTCCTTAGTTGCTTACAGGCTTTGTCGCTTTTGAAGATGATCCCTTCCGGAACGATGATCCCAGCTTTACCATCCACGGTGAGGTGTTCCAGCATGTAATCCACGAAGAGCACTTCGCTGCGGGAGGATTTGATCGAGAAGCGGTTGTGGGGCACCACCCCGCCTTTTGGGGTCATGAAGGGAGGATTGGCAAGGATGCAGGAGAAATTGTCGTCCCATTTTTCCAGGGAAGAGAGGGTGTCATATTCGTAGATGTGGGGTTGGTTGATATTGTGGAGGAACATATTCACCCGGGAGATGCGGACCATGTCAGGGGTGATGTCGTAGCCGAAAACATTGTTTGAGAGCCCCATTATCTCCCTGGTGGAGAGCATGTCGCCCTCAATTTCCCGGGTGTTGGTTTTGTAGATATGTTTGATGGCGGAGATAAGAAATCCGGCGGTGCCGCAGGCGGGATCGAGGATAGTATCGTGTTTGCCGGGGTCCACCACCTGGACGATGAAATCGATGATGTGCCTCGGCGTTCTGAACTGGCCTGCCTCGCCCTGGGAGCCGGTTTTGCCCAGCAGGTACTCATAGGCGTCGCCCAGGTTTTCGGAATCCTCATAGCTGAATCCGTTTATCTCCTGCAGGAAAAGGTTCAGGGTGCGGGGGTCTTTGTAAGGCACCGAGGCTTCCTTGAAGATATTGCGGAAAAGATCGGGCAGACTGGCGTTTAGGCTTAGCCCGGCCAGGCCTTCTTCATAAAGGTCAGCCCTTTCCCGGCCTCCCAACCGGGTGTCCATCAGGTTGTCCCAGGAATATTTTTCCTGGTTGCCCACAAAATAGGAGGCTTTTCCGCCCATAGCCTCAGCCCGCCTGTCCATATCGTTCATGAATTTGTAGATGAGGGCCAGGGTGATCTGTTCCACCTGGGCCAAGGGTGTGGGAACCTTTCCCACGAGAATGTTGCAGGCGTTGTCTATTCTTTTTTTTGTTTCCTGGTCGAGCATGCGGCCTCAATTCATAAAGTAGTTCAGGGGGATGTAGTCTTTGATATACTGGGGGATCACGTGTTTCCAGCCGTTGAGGTTGTCCACATCCCTGATGCTGAGGAGAGGGCCCATCAATTCGGCATAGCGTCCGTTGTCGATGATATTCCTGATCTCGCCGTCGGATAGATAGGCCCGGAAAAGTCGGCGGGCATAGGGTATATAACGGCTTTCGGGGTGATGGATGCTGATGAATTTATCAAATTCTTCGTTGAAGATCTCATCCCGGGATTTGATCCTGTCCGTACGCCCCAGGGCGAGGTCGAGTATTTGGCGGAAGGGGGCGCGCCAGTCTATGTTCAGCGATTTGCGCAGTTTGGGCAGGTTGAAATAATCCACCGGCCGGTCGAAGATCTTTTCCGCGACGTATCTTTCCGCGGCGGGATAATCTTCCTGCTCCACCATTTTCCTAACATCGGGGTGGGATTTTACTTCATCGGCAAAGCGGTTGAACATCTGGCGGTCCACTTTCATGCCTTTGGGGCCGATGGCCTTTTCAGAGAGGTCCCGGATCATGTCGTGGCCAAGATAGTTGTATGTGCCGTCCAGGGGATCGGGAAGGATAATGTCCGGACCTCCGGCATGGCCCGGCTCCTGCTGTTTTGCTTTGCCGGGTTCGGGCAATTTCAGGACTACGTCGTAGCGGTATTTCTTTTCAAAGTATTCGCAATTGGCAAAGAAGTCAAAGAGGTGGAAAGTGGTTTTGGGTTTGGTTATGGTTTCAAGTTCACCATCATCCCGGAATGAGTACTTGAAATTGTGCTTCCTGGTGCCCCGGCCCTTGATCTGGATGAAATCGGAGGGAGAAAAGATGGGACGGAGCATCACCAGATTCAGGATGTCCGTGCAATCGTAACCGGTGGTCATCATTCCCACAGTGACGCAGACCCGGCTGCGAGAGGAGCGGTAGCCCTCCAGCCAGCGGGTGTGGCCATTCAGGTTGTTGTTCTGGAAATTGATGCTCATCTGTTGGGAATTGGCAACGTTTGAAGTGATTTGGACGGCAAAATCGGAGTTGTATTTATCCGGGAAATATTTGTCGGCCAGTTCGTTCAGCAGCTTGGTGATCTTCGCGGCGTGTTTCTGGCTCACACAGAAGATGATAGATTTGCCGACCTCATTGGAGACGGGGTCGTGTAAGGCGTGTTGGATGAAGGTTTCGCAGAACACCCGGTTGGTGGCGGTGGAGAAGAACTTCTTTTCAAAGGATTTTTGGCGGAAGATGCGTTCCTCGGGAGTGCCGTCCTCGTTGTACACCATCACCTGATAACCCTTGTCTGAAAGTAGTTGGGTTGTGATGTGGGTCCGGGCGTCGATCACTGTGGGGTTAAGCAAATATCCCTCTTTCACTCCGTCCAGAAGGTTGTACTGGAAAGTGGGGTCTCCGCTTTCGCAACCAAAGGTTTTGTAAGTGTCCAGCATTATCCTGCGCTCCAGGGCGCGGGGATCGTCATCCTGGAGTTTGGAGATATTGACGTTTTTTAGATAGTCCTTGGGGGTGGCGGTAAGGCCGAGTTTGTAGCCGCTGAAATACTCAAACAGGGCCCGGGCATTGCCGTTGATGCTGCGGTGGGCTTCGTCCGAGATCACAAGGCCAAAGTCGGTGGGCGAAAAGATCTTGTTGTAGATGTCGTAAAGGCTCTGAACGGTTGAAATCAGGATGTTGGCATTTTCCCAGTCATCCCGGTTTTCCTTGTATATCCGGATGATGTAATCTTGCTTCAGATAGCTTTGGAATGCTTTCTTGGCCTGATTCTCAAGTTCGATCCGGTCAACCAGGAACAGCACGCGGTTGGCGTTGCCGCTACGCAGGAACAAACGGATGACGGCTGCCGCGACCATGGTCTTGCCTGTGCCGGTGGCCATTTCAAACAGGAACCTGTCCTTCTTTTCGGAAACAGCCTGCTGGATGCTTCTCACAGCACGTAACTGATACTCCCGTAACAGGCTGTAGCCGCCATCGGCCAGGAAAGCCTGACGTTTGGATTCGTCGGTCCAACCAGGATCATTTTTGTAGCCGGGGTATTGGCTGAGCAGGATGTAGTCATTGTTTACCGGCTCATTGACCAGCTTTTGAGGATTGGGCTTGGTTTTGAGTGTATGCTCAATGGATTGGGGTGTGGGAAACTTGATAATGACATTGGGGTTTCCCCGCTCCAAATCCCAGAAATAATGCAAATTTCCGTTGGAGAGGATCACATACCTGGCACCCTGGGCTTTGGCGTAGCGGCGGGCTTGTTCCTTTCCATCCAGAGGGTCTTTGCCCTCGCGTTTCGCCTCCAGCACGGCTATGGGGTAATTTCTGCTATCAAGCAGAAGGTAGTCGATGAAGCCTTGTTTGGATTTCTCAAAATCCTCGCCAAGTTCGTCAAGCTGGGTCTGGGTTATCTTGACGTTCTTCTCCAGCTGGATGTTCGCCTTTTTGCCTTTGGAATCGAAAAACCTCCAGCCTGCTTCTTCCAGCAGTTTGTTGATCTTGATGCGGGCGGCTGCTTCTTTGTTGTTCATTTATCCTGTGTGTATCCAATCACCTGATATTGTCTAAGGTTCTATTTAGAATGCCTGTTTCGTTTATCTTTATTACATCCGGGTCGATGGCTTTGAGTTGGTTGTGGGTTAGCCCCATTTTAAGGTCAAAGGAACCGTCCCAAGGCTGGCACAACATACACACAGCCATCATTAGCGGAACAGGTGACAAGCTTGCTTTTTTCGTTGTTTCCTCCAAAAAATGCTGATGCGGATAGACAAAGGCAGAGCGGGAATCTGTCAAGCGGAGATTTTGGGGACTTGTTTGATTTCACATCCATTAGCCCGGAATGACGTGGGTTGGGGAGTTTCGGCGCTTCGGCGAGCGCCAATACCTTTGATAGGGGTCGCTGTACCTCCATTTTCCTTGGAGCCTGGCGTACAGCGAATGTAGTTGAGCATGGACGACAGGAAGCATCAGAAAAATCGTTCATAGCTGGCGTCGATGCTCGTGCCTCGCTCGACGCCAGGCTCTAATGCCACGTCATCCTGGACGTCGGCGAGCCCGCGAGGTGACTTTGATCCGGGATCTATGAAGGGATAAGGACTGGATTCCGGGTCAAGCCCGGAATGACGTGGGTTTGGGGTCGGGTGGAGGTTTATAGGCTATTACGCCCGGTCTGGATTCCGGGTCAAACCCGGAATGACGTGTAAAGACATTGGCCGGAAGAGCCGAACATACGTCATCCCGGACGTCACTGAGCTCGCGAGGTGACATTGATCCGGGATCCATGTACAGATAAAACTGGATTCCGGGGCAAGCCCAGAATGACGTTGGTTTGGGGTCGGGTGGTAGTTTATGGGCTATTACGCCGGTCTGGATTACAGGTCAAACCAGGAATGACGGGGGCATGGGGCTATCATAAGAGGGTGTTGAGTTTGTCCGTCAGTTTGTCCGCCTGGTTTTCGCGCTCCAATATCAAAGGAACGATCGCGTTCAGATACTGTCGAGGATCAGGTCTTCCCTGGGCACAGGCTCCGGGCTGAGGGTGTAAGCCACGCGGACGAGACGGGCCACCAATTCAGCCTGGGCGGGGTTGTTGGCGTGGATTTCTCCGATAGGTTCTCCGGCCTCGAGGAAATCGCCGATTTTGGGGATGAGCAGGGCCCCTGCGCCGTAATCAAGGGTGTCCGAAACCTTCATCCGGCCGGCTTTGATCCGCACCAGGGCATAACCGATGGCGCGGGCGTCGATGGCTCGCACGTAACCGGCAGTTTCGGCCAGGATGGGGATTTTCACGGAGCTGGTTCCCAGCAGGCTGTAATCCTCCAGCACGCGGGGATCTCCGCCCTGGGCAATGATGATTTCCTCCAGCTTGGCCAGGGCGCGGCCGCTGTCCACGGCGCTTTTGATCATCTCCACGGCCTGGGTTTCTCTTTGGGCCAGGCCTCCGCTCAAAAGCAGCCTGGAGGTGAGCGCGGTGGTGAGGGTGAAAGTGTCGCTCAGGGGGTTGCCTTTCAGGTATTCTATCGCCTCCACCATTTCCAGGCCATTGCCCACAGCCAGGCCGAGGGGGGAATTCATGTTGGAAAAGACCACCTGGACCTTCTGGCCGAAGCTGGCTCCGGTATCCACCAGCAGGCGGGCCAGTTCCCGGGCGCTGTCCAGATCGGGCATGAAGGCGCCGCTACCGATCTTGAGGTCGATCACGAGGTGTTTGGCGCCCTCGGCGATCTTTTTGCTCATGATGCTGGCGGTGATGAGGCCGGGGCTTTCCACGGTGGCGGTAACGTCGCGCAGGGCGTAAATGCGCTTGTCCGCCGGTACAAGTTCTTCGGACTGCCCCACCAGGGCGCAGCCGTGTTTCTCCACCAGGGCCTTGAACTCGTCCGGGCTGTATTGGGTGCGGAAACCGGGGATGGATTCCAGCTTGTCCAGGGTGCCGCCGGTATGGCCGAGTCCGCGTCCCGAGATCATCGGCACCGTAAGGCCCAAAGAAGCCGCGATTGGGGCAAGCATGAGGCTGATCTTGTCGCCCACGCCGCCGGTGGAATGTTTGTCCGCGACTATAAGCTCCGCGGGGAACTCGATGGTCCGGCCGCTCTGGATGTAGCTTTTGGTGAGGGCGGCAATTTCGGCGGAATCCAGGCCCCGGAAATAGATGGCCATCAGCAGGGCGCTCATCTGGTATTCGGGAATGGAGCCATCCAGAAAAGCGGTGATGAAAGATTCTATGTCTTTTTGGGAAAGGGTCTTGCCCCCGCGCTTGGCGAGGATGAGTTCCACAGGATTAAGCATTTATAGTTCCTTTGTCAGGTAGAGACCAGTTTTTCACGGATATAGCCGCTGAAAATGTCCATCACCCAAACCACGATCGCGATCAGCCACATGATGAGGCCAACGTTGCGCCAGGCAAGCATTTGCTGCTGTTGATTGAGGGCAAGGCCGATCCCACCGCCGCCCACAAAGCCCACGATGGTGGCCATGCGCACGTTGATGTCCCAGCGGTAGATGGTGAAAGCCAGATAGGGAGCCAGAATCTGCGGGGTGACGGCATAGCGCCAGACCTGGAGGGTGGAGGCGCCGGTGGCCTTGATGGCTTCCACGGGGCCAGGATCGATGTTTTCGATCTGCTCGGAATAGAGCTTCACCAGCGCGGCGATGGAATGGATCCACAGCGCCAGCATACCGGCAAAGGGGCCGATTCCCACCCAGACACAGAAGATGATGGCCCAGACGATGGCCTCGATGGAACGGAAGACGGTGGAGACGGTGCGAATCACGACGTAGGCGATTTTTCCCAAGGTGGAGCCGTACATCAGGTTCTTGGCGGCGAAAAAGCTGAGCAGAAAGGCGAAGGGAATGGCGAAAACCGTGGCCAGCAAAGCCAGGTAGATGGTTTCCATGAGGGCGGCAAGCATGGGCATCAGTTCCTGCAGATTGGGATTGAAGATGCCTTTGATGATGTTCTGCGCGTTTCCCGCCTGGGTGAAAAAGGCCAGCGGCTTCACCTCCACGATCACCCAGCCAACCACAAAGCTGATCAGGATGGCCACACCCAGTTCCAGCTTCCAGGGCTGATGGCGGGGCTTTTCTTCCGGAGCGGCCACCACCCGGCCCAGGCATCCTTTTCTGGAGCCAAGCAACAGGGCCAGTCCCACTGGCAAAGCCAGCAACAGCCAGGCCGGCATTGGCTTGGAATAGGCCCCCAGCCGGAAAAGCAGCCAGGCCAGGCAGCCCAGGATGTAGAGCCAGAGCAGATATTCGATCGCGCTTGCTTTGAGATACTTCATGGAGTGGTAAGTTGAAAAAGGGGGCGGAAAAGTCAAGCAGTTTTTGCTCCGGCCCATCCTGGTCCGGTTCGGCGAAATGAAAGGCTCACTTTCAAACCCTCACTATCGTTCTGCCGCCCAGCGGGCTACCCACCATCGTATCCTACCAGCCGCGTCCTTAGCGCCCGAGCTTATCTCCCTCCCTTTCCTCCCGCCAAATCCTCGTATTTAGTTCGGGCATCATACGGGAGGCGCGTCAGGGGTTCAATACAGGGCCTTAACGGCCAATCAGCATCGAATCGCTTTTCTGTGGAGTTTCCAGCCCTGGGATGAAGGAAGTCGAAATGTCTGTGGCTGTTCATCACCTTTTTAGTGGTTTGTCAATTCTGATTGAGAGCCTCGTAATGACATAATGAAAAAATCCTTGCCAAGATAGGCAGGGGTTAAAATGATGGTTTTTCAAGTTAACTTTGATTCTAGGAGAACTGAAATGAATATCAAGCTTTCGTTCAGCAAGCAACTTATAAGCGCCATGATGCTGGTGCTGATGGCCGGATTTCTGGCCGCGCAAACCCCTTTGTTCACTTTTGAGGTTGACGACCTCGAAGGCACCAACCGCAATACGGTCTGGCTCTTCGATTTCGACAGCCCTTCCTTCGCCACGCATGACGGGAACTGGTACAGCTTTGGAAACACACCGCTTTATAACGCATATCCCTTCCTGCACTATTACGCCGAAGACCTGGTGCGCATGACCCAGCCCGGCAATTCGGAAGGGCAAACAGTGATAAGCTGCGTTCAGGAAAACATTCCCTTCACGGATGACATGACCCAGATCGGCATCACCTTTACGCCTTTCGACAGGACCAGCCTGACCCAGGTAAACCTGGTCAATCCTGCCAATCCCTGGCAGACACATGGAGAATCCGGAGACATCCGCACCTATGCCAATTCCAGCGGCGATATCACCCTGGGCGGAGTGAAGAAACTGCATATCATCAACATGCAGTATGAGATAACCACACCTTACCCCTCCGGCCAGGAGATCCATGACTATGTGGAACACCTGAAAGGTGCCCCTTATTTTTACCCCATACCGTTTACCTGGAACACTGGCGACAACATCGGCCCCGGAACTTTTTATCAGCAAACCGGTCTCGGCACCGGATTGGTGGATGTGAACCATCCCGACACCGATCCAGAATGGGCTGCGCTCTTCGCCCCCAGCTATGTGGTGAATATCAAAATGCTGGAAATCGTGTCCCGCACCACCCTGAATTCCACCTATCACGATTTCCTGATGGAGATTTCCGCCGATACCGAACCCAACGTGCCAGTTGTGATGAGCAGCTTCACCGCCTCGGTAAACGCCGAGAACCAACCTGTCCTTAACTGGACTACCGCCTCCGAAAACGACCTGATGGGATTCCGGGTTCTGGGTTCCACAGCCTCGGCCATGAATGAGGCCATCAACCTCACCCCGGTGCTGATCCCGGCCCAAAACTGCAACTGCGGAGCTTCCTACAGCTTCACCGCCTGGGAATTCAACACCCCCGGCACCTACTGGTTCTGGCTGGAAAGCATGGACATGGTGGGCACAAGCGACTTCTTCGGCCCTGTCTCCGTGACTGTTAGCGATACCCAGACCCCATCACTTCCGGACCGCAGCAGCCTGGGCAGCGTTTATCCCAATCCCTTCCAGAGCGGCACCGCGGTGAGCATCCCTGTCGAGGTGAAAGCCGGCGACAGCGGCGAACTCAGCATCTATAACCTCTCCGGCCAGCGCGTGGCTTCCTTCCCTCTGCAGCAGGGCAGCCACACCATCTCCTGGAACGGCCTGGACACCAGCGGCAAATCCTGCGCCAGCGGCATCTATTTCTACCGCCTCAGCGCCGGCAACCACCAGGAAAGCAAGAAACTCATCATCCTTAAATAAACACCTTCTTCCATTCAGAGAGAAGGAACCCGGCCCCAGCGGCCGGGTTTTTCTTTTACTGAGGAAAAGCAACCGCCAGGATGGAGCGGGGCTTCAAATGGGAGAAGGAGCAGGCTTCCGGGCCTCGCGGGGCTTTATTTGCTTGACAACACATCGCCGTGACTTTTTTAGGTTATTTTCACATATAAAATCAAGCGATCCCGCTTTTTGGGATAATATCAAGGTGACAAAAATGGAGATCAGCAAGACTTACGAAGCAACTCAAATCGAGCGGAAATGGTATCGGTTCTGGGAAGAAAGCGGCTATTTCAAGCCGGGCGGAGACGCATCCAAACCGCCTTTCACCATCCTGATCCCGCCGCCGAACGTGACGGGCATCCTGCACATGGGTCACGTGCTCAACAACACGCTGCAGGATGTGGTGGTGCGCTACCACAGAATGTTGGGCGAACCCACGCTTTGGCTTCCGGGCGTCGATCACGCCGGCATCGCCACCCAGAACATGGTGGAAAAGGATCTGGCCAAATCAGGACAGACGCGCCACGACGTCGGCCGCGAGAAAATGCTGGAACTCATCTGGGCCTGGAAACAGGACAAGGGCGACCGCATCATCGACCAGCTCAAGCTTCTGGGCTCCTCCTGCGATTGGGACCGACTGCGCTTCACCATGGACGAAATGCTCTCCCGCGCCGTGAAAGAAGTCTTCGTAAGCCTCTACGAACAAGGCCTGATCTACAAGGGAAAATACATCATCAACTGGTGCCCGCGCTGCGTGACTGCTTTGGCCAACGACGAGGTGGAACACGCCGACGAGACCGGAAAACTCTGGTACATCAGCTATCCATTTGCCGACGGCAGCGGCCATCTGGTGGTTGCCACCACGCGTCCGGAAACCATGCTGGGCGATACCGCCGTGGCAGTGAATCCCAAGGACGAACGCTTCCAAAGCCTGATCGGCAGGGAAGTTAAGCTACCCCTCACCGGCAGAACGATTCCCGTTATTCCGGATGAATATGTGGAGATGGAATTCGGCACCGGCTGCGTGAAAGTTACTCCCGCCCACGATCCCAATGACTTTGAGATTGGCCAACGCCACGACCTGCCCCAGCTTCTGGTGATGGACGAGCACGGCGTGATGAACGCCTCTGCGGGAAAGGATTTTGAGGGTCTGGACCGCTTTGCCTGCCGCGAGAAAGTGGTGCAGATGCTCGACGAGCAGGGCCTGCTGGAAAAGATCGAGAACCACGAACACGCCGTTGGGCACTGTTATCGTTGCAACACGGCGATTGAGCCTTATCTTTCCAACCAGTGGTTCGTGAAGATGAAGCCCCTGTCCGAACGCGCAATCGAGGTGGTGGAAAAGGGCGAAGTGCGCTTCCAGCCTGAACGCTGGACCAAGGTTTACATGCACTGGATGAACAACATCCGCGACTGGTGCATCTCCCGCCAGATCTGGTGGGGACACCGCATCCCGGCTTTTTACTGCCTGGAATGCGGCGCCATGGTGGTAGCGAAAGAAACACCGTCCGCCTGTCCGGATTGCGGCCACACGGCTTTCCGCCAGGATGAGGACGTTCTGGACACTTGGTTTTCGAGCTGGCTCTGGCCTTTCTCCACTCTGGGCTGGCCCGACGAAACGGCTGACCTGAAACGCTTTCTGCCCACCCAGGTGCTGATCACGGCCCCGGAAATCATCTATCTCTGGGTAGCCCGCATGATCATGAGCACCCTGCATTTCAGGGATATGATACCTTTCGATACTGTCCTCCTGCACGGCACCGTGCGCGACGAACTTGGCCGCAAGATGAGCAAATCCTTGGGAAATTCGCCCGATCCCATCGACATCATCGACAAGGTCGGAGCCGACGCCCTCCGCTTTTCCATGGTCTTCGGCACCCCAAAAGGCGCGGATGTCATTTATTCCGATGCCATTCTGGAGACCGGGCGCAACTTCGCCAACAAAATCTGGAACGCCTATCGCTTCATCATGATGAACGTGGGCGAGGGCGAAAAACTGCCTGACAGAAAGGATTTGAAGCTGGAACTGGCCGACCGCTGGATCTATTCCCGGCTCAATGAAACCGCCCGCGAAGCAGCCAACCACTATCAGAACCTGAGGCTGAACGACGCCGGGCAGTGCGTTTTCCAATTCATCTGGGACGAATTCTGTTCCTGGTATATAGAGCTTTCCAAAGACCGCCTCAATTCCGAGGACCCCGCCGCGCGCGGCACCGCGCTCTATATCCTTCTCGACGTGATGCAGTCTGCCATGCGCCTGCTGCATCCCATCATGCCCTTCATCACGGAAGAGATCTGGCAGAGCGTGAAAACCGTGTTTCCGCAACCCGAGGAAGCCCTGATCGTAGCGGCTTTCCCTGTCTGCGACGACACTTTGGTCGATCCCGCCATTGCCGACGACATGGCCTTCATGCAGGAAGCCATCTCCGCCGTGCGCAACCTCCGCAAGCAGATAAATCTCTCTCCAGGGGCCAGGATCAACCTCGCCATCAGGGTCGCGGCAGAGCAGCAGAAAGACCTTTTCGCACACTATTCCGCCTATTTCGGCAAACTGGCCAAGGTTGACGAACTTGATGTGGCCACAGACCTGGCCAAGCCGCCCGCCTCCATCGCCGCCGTGGTGCGCAACATCGAGATTTTCCTGCCCCTGAAAGGGCTCGTCGACTTCGACGCGGAGCGCCAGCGCTTGGGCAAACAGATCGAAAAAATGCAAAAGGAACTCGCCGGAGTGAACGCCAAACTCCAGAACCAGAACTTCATCGCCAACGCCAAAGCCGAGGTGGTGGAAAACGAGCGCCAGCGCTTTGCCGAGCTCAAGACAAAACTGGACTTGACAAAAGAGCTGCTCGCTGATTTGAGGTAACAATACATCTTTTCCCGGTTTCGAGCAGAGACCGGCACCGCGGCCCTTGAAGCCGCTCACAGCGATAGAAAGTGGGGCTATAGCTCAGTTGGGAGAGCGGAACGTTCGCAATGTTCAGGCCAGGGGTTCGAATCCCCTTAGCTCCACCACTTTCTCTATCGCCTTGCAATTACCCGCTTTACCTTCCCAAACCTGCTTTCGGTCAGGCCCTTAGCGCTCGTTTCCATACCCCTCCCACGCCCCACGCCAAATCCCCGCATCAAATGCGGCCATTGTGCGGGAGGCGAATCCGCAACACATCGAAAGGCCTTAACGGCCAGACGGTATCGCTTCGCTCCTCCGCAAAATCCGTCTGCACAGGGACATCCTCCACAACAAGTCGCTTGAAAGATCCCATCTTGCGGAAGCAAGGCAGATGAAAACCAGGTTGCTCTGAAAATAGGGGAATGCCGGCAATTTTGTGCTTGACAGAAAGCGGCGCCGCGAACCAGGTTGCGAATCAGGATTATGCGCAGATTTTTGGCTTTTCTTCTGCTTGCGGCGCTGTTGATAACGGCGCCTGCCCTGGCGTGGGCAAAAAACGCTAATCGCGTGGTTTTGAAGGTGTTCGAGCTGCCCGATCCCCGCAAGACCGATGCCTATTCGCGGGCCAATCTGGCGGTGGTGGAGGCGTTCCGCAAGAAGTTTCCCCACATAGAGTTGCGCGCCTTTTCCGGCATCCAGATCGAGAACATGGACCTCGACGCCGGGCCCTTGATGGCCATCGCCGGAGGAGTGGCGCCGGATATCCTCTACGTGAATTTCCGCCAGAGCGACACCTATATCCAAAACAATTTCCTCTATCCGCTGGATGAATTCCTGGCCTCCGAAGACCCCGCCGCGCTGACCCTGCGGGTGGAACAGCCTGTCTGGCAAGTGATTCACCGCGCCCGCAAGGGCAGCAAAACCGAATATACCTGGATGCTGCCCTACGAAACGCTGGTGCGGGTGCTGATGTACCGAAAGGACGTGTTTCGCCGGGCCGGGCTCGACCCGCAAAAACCGCCGCGGACCTGGGACGAATTTTTCGCTTACGCGCGCCGGCTCACCGATCCTGAGCAGGGCGCCTGGGGCACGGTTTTGGCTTCCGGTCCTCAAGCCGCTTACGACTGGCTGCCTTTTCTCTGGGGCGCCGGGGGCGAAGCCGTCACCTACGACCCCAAAAAGCAGGAATGGCGCGCTTCCTTCGCCGGAGAGGAAGGCGAAGTGGCGCTGGATTTTTATCTGAAGCTGGTGGCCACCAAATGGCACGACAACCAGGGACGCCCGCAGACCGGTTTCGCCCTGCGGGAAGGGGACTGGGGCTATCTCTGGCAGGAAGGCAAGATCGGCATGCGGATGGACTATCTTTCCCAGCAAAACCTTGGCGGGGTTTACGATCCGAACCTCTATGCCTTCGCCCCTGCCCCGGCAGGGCCTTCCGGACGCGGTGGCAGCGAAATCAACTGCCGCATGATGGGCATCTTTTCCGGGGCCGGGATCAGCAACAATTCCGGGGTGGGCGACCGAGATCCCAAAGCTGTGCGCCAGGCCGCCTGGGAATACATCCGCTTTTACGATTCAGAAGAGGCTCGCCAGATCCGCATGAAGGTGATGGTGGACAGCGGTTACGGACGCATGCAAAACCCTGTGTTCCTGAAACGTTACGGATACGAGGAATATCTGCGCTACGCGCCGGCGGGTTGGCTGGAAACCTTCGAGACCGCCATGTGCGAAGGCCGGCCGGAACCTTTTGGCGACAACTGCCAGAAAGTGTATGAATACATGACCTATCCGCTGGAGGAACTGGTGGCGATGGGCCTGAAAGACAGGCTGCCAAAGGATCCCGGACAGAGGAGGAAATTGATCGCGTCCGTGCTGCGCCAAGGCGAGGCGCGCACAAACCAGGAAATGATAGGCCACATCCCGCCAGAGACCAAGGCTTTCCGGGAACGCCTGGCGATGCTGATCGCCATCTTGATTTTGCTAGCTTTTTGCTTCACCCTCTGGAGGGTTTGGAAGCTGCTCAGCCCGGAAGCGCATAGTTCTGCCAAACTGAGGTTTAACCACCGCGTCTGGGTTGTTATGCTGCTTGCTCCGGCAGTTATCACCATCCTGGTCTGGAAATACCTGCCCATGGTCACCGGTTCGCTGATGGCCTTTCAGGATTACCATATCGTAGGGGCCAGCCCCTGGATCGGTTTCGGCAATTTCGCCACGGTGCTGTTCGATCCTGCCTGGTGGGCGTCTGTTGGTAAGACGTTGTATTACATGGCATTATTGCTTGGCTTGGGCTTTTTACCACCTCTGGGGCTGGCCATCCTGCTGCAGGAGGTTTCGCGTGGGAAAATGCTCTACCGGGTGATCTACTACCTGCCCGCGGTGATCAGCGGAGTGATCGTTATCTATCTCTGGAAGCTGCTTTACGACCCCTCCGACGCCGGCATCCTGAACCAGATGCTGCTTTCCCTGGGACTGCCCAAAAGCATGTGGATAAAGGATGAATCGCTGGCCATGCTCTGCGTAGTGCTGCCAACCGTCTGGGCCGGCGTGGGACCGGGTTCGCTGATCTATCTGGCGGCGCTGAAAAACATACCCCACGAGCTCTATGAGGCCGCGGACATCGACGGCGCCGGCTTCAGGGCCAAGCTCCGCCACATCGTGCTGCCCAGCCTGAAAGGACTGATCATCATCCAGTTCATTTCCGCCTTCATCGTGGCGGCACAGAGCAGCGATTTCATTCTGGTGATGACCTTTGGAGGCCCGAACGAAGCCACCCGGGTGGCGGATCTGATGATTTTTGAAAAGGCCTATCTTTACCTTCGTTTCGGCCTGGCAACGGCGATGGCCTGGATCCTCAGCCTGATGCTGATGGGCTTCACCGTCTGGCAGATCAACTATCTGTCCCGCATGGAGTTCCGCGCCGTGGGCGACGACCGGGAGGCCGCGTGAGCATCATCGGCAAGGTGGGCCGGCGCTCCGCCAGGGTGAGAATTCTAAACCTCAGCATCCATCTGGTGCTGATCCTGGGCGCCATCACCATGGTCTATCCATTCCTGCTGATGGTCTCGGCCTCGCTGCGCAGCAACGTGGACAGTGGCAGACTGAACCTGCTGCCCAAATATCTGCACAACGACGAAGCGCTGTTCCAGAAATACTTGGAATCCCGCTACAACGAGGAAAGCAGCCGCCTTGCGGATAACTATGCAGGATGCTGGCTCTCCTTTGCCGAGGCGCGCCTGCCGGAGAAGCTATCTCCCACTTTGTTCAATGATTGGCATGAGTTTCTGTCCGCCCGGCCTCAAGGGGTTTACGATTACTATGTCGCCGAACATTACGGACGCGGTGTTTATCCCCTGAACCAGCGCCGCTACCGCAAACTGCTGCGGCAGGAAAACGATAACGACCTCACCGCTTTCAACCGGCGCTACAACACCGGAGCCCAAAGCTGGGAACAGATCGTGGTGGAGGAAAAGGAAATCCTGGGGCGCAACTACGTGAGCGTGAGCGACGGCTATCTTGGCCGTTTCCAGGCATTTAAGAAAGCCGTGGGCGAGCGACACCGCAACCATGTCAATCTCGATGGCGCCTTCGCGCAGATGGAACTGGCCCCCCTCTGCGGAGGAGACCTTGTAGCCTTTAATACTGATTCAGGTTTAGGTCTGAACTCCTGGCAGGATGTGGTTTTGAGCGAAAGCTGCCCTCCGGAGGGCCATCCCTTGCGGCCGGCTTGGCTGCACTACGTGCGCGAAGCTCTGAACATACACCATATCAGCCTCTCCGCCTCCGCCGACCCCGCCTTCCAGGCTATGCTGAAGGATAAATACGCCGATATTTCCCTGCTCAATTCCACCTGGCATACAGACTATTCTGATTTCAGCGCAGTGCGGATCCCAAAAGAAATCCCGGACAGCGGCGCCATGGTTGAGGACCTCACCTGGTTCGTGGAAAATGCCGCCGCGCCGGAACATTTGAGGGTACGCAACATTGGCAACGAATTCCGTGCCTGGCTGAAGCGGAAGTATCAAAGTGTGGAAGTACTGAACTCAGCTTGGGATCAGGGCGTTGGCGGCTGGGACAAGCTAACCCTGCCCAAAACGGCCCCGGCGGAAAACCTCGCCCTCCAAAGCGACTGGCTGGAATTCGCCCAGGGCGAAGGAATAGCCTGGCTGGAATTGCTGCCCAGCGCTCAAAGCGACTGGTTGGCCCTGCTCGCGGAACGCTTTCCCGGTAGGGGCGGCAAGCTGGATTTGGTACAAGCAAACCGATACATGGGTAGCAGTTACAGCTCCGAGGAAGACATCTATCCCAGTCCCTACCTGCCCCGGGACAATCAGGCGGCAAAACTCTGGCGGGAGTTTGTGGCTATGCGCTCCACTCCCAGCCAGTTGAGGTTTTCGAGGCAAAAGGAATCGGTTCAGGCCTGGCAGGGGTTTTTGCGGGCAAAATATGGCACGACGGACAGCTTGAATCAAGCCTGGCATCTGGTCGCAACCGGCTTTGATAATATCCCATTGCCCGTCCAGCAGATCGAGGCGCAGACCTTCCTGAAGCACAAAGGCGAGATCAGACGGGAGTTTCTCACCCGCAATTACGCCATGGTGCTGGACCAGATGTTCAACGACGCCCGTTCTCTGCGCAACACGGCCATCTACACCCTGCTGTCCATTTTGCTAGCCGTAACTGTCAACCCCCTCGCGGCTTACGCCCTCAGCCGCTTCAAGCCCCGGCTCAGCTATCAGATCATCCTGCTCTTCATGCTTACCATGGCCTTTCCGGCGATGGTGATGGGCATTCCGAACTTCCTGATGCTCAAGCGGTTGAACCTGCTCAACACCTTCTGGGCGCTGGTGCTGCCTGCCGCCGCGGACGGCTATTTCATCTTTCTGCTCAAAGGCTTTTTCGACAGCCTGCCCCGTGAGCTCTATGAAAGCGCGAGCCTCGACGGAGCCGGAGAATTCCGCCTCTTCTGGCAGTTCACGCTCTACCTTTCCAAATCCATTCTGGCCGTGATCGCCCTCGGGGCCTTCAACGCCGCCTACCGCAACTTTCTCTTCGCCTTCATCGTTTGCCAGGACCAGAGCATGTGGACCCTGATGGTGCACATCTACGAGCTGATGCAGCGCGCCAGCCTCTCAGTGGGCTACGCTGCCCTGGTGATCGCCGCCATTCCCACCCTGGCGGTCTTCGTTTTCTTCCAAAACATCATCATCAAAGGGATAGTGGTCCCGATGGAAAAATAAAGGGGTTTCCGATGCACAACGAAAAGATCCACCTCATCCGGATCAAACGCCTGCTGGAGCGGCAAAAACAGCTTCTGATCAGGGACAAGCTGCCTCTGGAGGCCGGATTCTCCGCCACCGGCGGGGATTTTCAGCCCCTGGCGCTCAACTCTGTCTGGGGTAAACCCTGGCAGACGGGCTGGTTCCGGATCAGCGGCAGCATCCCGGAAGACTGGTCGGGAAAGGATTACAGGCTGCTCTTCGATTGCGACGGCGAAGCCTGCCTGCTGCTGGATGGCGTTCCCTACCAGGGTTTCACACCCAAGGTGGATTGGTATCACAAGGCCGCCAAGAATCTGCTTCCCCTTGCATCCATCTGCAAGCCCGGAGAGGATTTCAGCCTGCTCATCGACGCTTCGGCCAACGATCTCTTCGGAGCGCAGAAAGAGGAATACCGCCTGCGCGAATGCGCCCTCGTTACCTTTGACGAAGGGCTTTATCAACGCCTGCTGGACATCTCCCTGCTGCTGGACCTCGCGGAGACCCTGCCGGAAAAAACGGTTCGCCGCCAACGCCTGATCTATGGCCTGAACAAGGTCTGCGATGCCTGGAACACCGATCAGGAAATGGTGCAGGCAATTCTTGGCGATCTTCTGTCCAAACCGGCTCATGCCAGCGCGCTCACCGCCTTCAGTGTTGGGCACGCGCATCTCGACCTGGCCTGGCTTTGGCCGCTTTCTGAAACCCGCCGCAAAGGCGCGCGCACCTTCGCCAACGCGCTGCGACTGCTGGAGCAGTATCCGGACTACGTTTTCGGAGCTTCCCAGGCCCAGCTTTACCAGTGGATGAAGGAAGACCACCCTGCCCTCTACACGCGGGTTAAAGAACAGGTGAAACAAGGCCGTTGGGAGATCCAGGGCTCAACCTGGGTGGAATTTGACACCAACCTCATTTCCGCAGAATCGATTATCCGCCAGTTCATGTATGGAAAGCGCTTCTTCGAAAGTGAGTTCGGCCAGACTCCCCGGGTGTTGTGGCTGCCCGACTGCTTCGGTTTTTCCGGCAATCTGCCCCAGTTTCTGAAGGGCTGCGGCGTGGACTGGTTCGTCACCCAGAAACTTAGCTGGAACGAGACCAACGTCTTTCCCCACCACCTCTTCGTTTGGGAGGGGATCGACGGCAGCAGGGTGCTGGCACATCAACTTCCCACCAACGATTACAACTTTTCTAACAACCCCTCCTCCTTTTTGGAAACGGAAAAACGCTATGCCCAGAGCGAACTCTGCGACTCCTTTTTGAACCTTTACGGCATCGGCGATGGCGGCGGCGGGCCCACCCGCGACCATATTGAATACGGTCTGCGCCAGCGAAACCTCGAAGGAGTGAGCAAATTCCGTTTTTCCAGTTCGGCGGATTTCTTCGATCATCTCTCCGGGCTCGACTCCAGCCAGCTTCCGGTAGCCTACAGCGAGCTTTATTTGGAATTTCATCGCGGCACCTACACCACCCAGGCCCGCATGAAACAGGATAACCGCAATAGCGAAAAGCTTCTGGCCGCAGCGGAATTCATGGCTGTGCTTGCCGGACATACCTATCCGGAAAAGCTGCGGTGTATCTGGCAAGACACGCTGTTGCTGCAGTTTCATGACATCATCCCCGGTTCTTCGATCACGCCGGTTTACGAGGAAGCCCAGACCATCAGCGCCGCCAACCACAAGCTGCTGAATGACTACATAACCGCAACTGCCCGTGAGATCACGGATGCCGGAACGCCTTGCAAAGAAACCAGTTATCTGGTGGTCAACCCCTCCAACCAGGAACTGGATGAATGGCTCGCCTTCCCAAAAGAACTCCATGGCCTCGTGCCACTGAATGAATACAGCACCGAACTGCCTTCTCTGGAAACGGAAAACGCCTTCTTGGCCAGGATCCGGGTGCCGGCCTGGGGCTGCCTGCCTTTGCAATTCTCCACCAACGGCTATCTGCCCAAATCCGAGGCCAGGCCAGCTTCCCTGACCCTGGAAAACCGCTTTCTCAAAGTGGAATTGACCGAAACCGGCGGAGTAAAATCCATCTGGGATAAAGAACTGGAGCGCGAACTGCTGGCCTCGGAATCCAACCTGCTCCTGCTCTGGGAAGACGAACCCAACAACTGGGGAGCTTGGGACATCAACCATTTTTACCGTGATACCACACCCCAGGCAGCCAGCGGCGCCACCTTGAACCAAGCCCTCAGTTTCACTCTGGAAGGAGGGTTTAGCCGCGTGGTGCAGGATATCCGCATCGGCAGTTCCAGCCTGCGCCAGACCGTTGAATTGCGCTGCGATGACCGCCTGCTGCGTGTCAGCCACGAAATCGACTGGAAGGAAAAACACAAAATGCTGCGTACGCATTGGTTCACGGATGTGCACAACGGAATCGCCAGCTACGGCATCCAAGCCGGCGTGATCAAGCGCAGCAGCAAGCCCAAAAACGCTTTCGAAGCTGCCCAATTCGAGGTTCCCGCCCAACGCTTTGCCGACCTTTCCCAGCCGGATCGCGGTTGCGCGCTGCTCTGCGACGTTAAATTCGGCTACCGCGTCGTTGACAGCCAGATGGAGCTGAACCTCCTGCGAAGCCCCGCCGACGTCGATCCCACCGCCGATATCCACAGCCATTCTTACACTTACGCCTTTTATCCCCACAAAGGCGATTACGAACACAGCGACGTTTTCAATCAAGCCGAACGCCTGGCCCACAACCTGATCGTGGTGCCAGTGCAAAACCTGCCCGATAAGTTGCCGGAACCCCCTTTCCGCTTGGAAAGCGACCACGTGAACCTGGACACAGTAAAGCCCGCGGAGGACGGTAGCGGCATCATCCTGCGCTTCCACGAATACAAAGGGCAAAGCGGCACCGCGCTGCTTTTCTGTGCCCAAACCCATGCCCAGGCTCGGGAAACAGACCTGCTGGAGCAGCCGCTGGAAACGGCTCCACAAAAGCTCGACCCCTACTATCCGCTCAACCTGGATTTCCGGCCTTTTGAGATCAAAACCATCCTTTTGGAGGAACTCCCATGATCCCTCTTCCGAAACAAATGCGCGTGTTCAAAAAGCGCTTCTGGATGACCTCCAGGGTCGATTACCAGCGCAACGCCGATTTGCCAGAAAAGATCTTCCGCTATCTCGTTTCCGACCTCGACGCTTTCTACCACAATCTGATCGATGTAGGTTATCTTGACGATGACCATACCATGAGCATCATGTTCAAACTCGCCCCCTTCAACATGAAAGTGCCGCCCGACTATTATTTCCTGAAGGTGGACACCCTGGCCATCCAGATCCAGGCTGAATCCCCAAACGGTATCATCCACGCCGTGCAGACCCTGAAGCAGCATCTTTACGAAGCGTATTATTACATCGACGATGAATTTGGCGAGCCCGGCGACCTGCCCTGCCTGGAAATCCGGGACTGGCCCAGCTATTCCTGGCGGGGACTGCATCTTGACGTGAGCCGCCATTTCTTTGATTTCAAGTTCGTTAAGCGCTATCTGGACTGGATGGCGCATGCCAAGCTGAACAAGTTCCACTGGCATCTTTCCGACGACCAGGGCTGGCGCCTCGAAAGCAAAAAATTCCCCCGCCTGCACGAGATCGGCGCCTGGCGCAAAGAGGCCGACGGCAGCATCCACGGAGGTTATTACACCCGCCGCCAGATCAAAGCGGTGCTGGATCACGCCGCCTTGCGCGGGATCGAGGTCATCCCCGAAATTGACATCCCCGGCCACGCCATGGCGATACTGGCCGCCTATCCCGATCTGGCCTGCTTTCCGCGGGATTTTGAGACCCTCAACGTCTGGGGCATTTCCGAAGACATCCTCTGCGCTGGCAAGGACGAAGTGATAGACTGGTTGAAAGAATTGTTCAGCGAAGTGGCGGAGCTTTTTCCCGGCCGCTATGTGCATCTGGGCGGCGATGAAGCCCCCAAGCAGCGTTGGCAGAACTGCCCCCACTGCCAGGCCCGGATCAAAAAACAAGGCCTTGCCGGCGAGGAAGCGCTGCAGGGCTGGCTGGTGCAAACCCTGGCCCAACATCTCAAAAGCCTGGGCAAAACTGTGATCGGCTGGGACGAAATCCTGGACGGCCAGCCTGGCCAGGACCCCATCGTGATGATCTGGCGCGGTGACGGAATTGACGCGGCCCGTATGGCCCATGACAACGGCAACCGCTACATCCTCAGCCCCTACACCAAGCTCTATTTTGACGCCCGCAACAGTAAATACGATACCCTCGGCACTCACCAGATCATCAATTGGCAGGATGTGCTCAAATTCCGGTTCCAGGACTACACTTTTCAGCGCAAGGAACTCCTGCTGGGGGCCCAGGCCAACGTCTGGACCGAGCATCTGGCCAATAAGGCCGATCTGAAGGAGAAAGTCGCCCACCGTCTTTATCCCCTGGCGGAAATTCTCTGGAACGGAGAACCCGTAGAAGATGTAATGGAATTCTGGAATCGTTGGAGAGATCTGGGATTCAGGCTATGAACCGCCATCCCCGCAATCCGCTGATCACCAGGCGGGACATCGTTTCCAGCCATCCCGCCCTGCAAGACGTTTCCTCGGTCTTCAATCCCGGCGGTGCCTGGCTCGATGGCCGAATCCTGCTGCTGCTGAGGGTTCAGAACCGCGCCCGCGAAACGCTGTTCGTCAAGGCCTGGTCCGAAAACGGAGTGGATTTTCAAGTGGAAGACATGCCGCTGCCGCTGCTGGGGTTGGAAAGCTGTCCCCACCGGATTTTCCACGTTTACGATCCCCGGATAACCAGGCTTGACGGGCTCTATCACGTCATCTGCGCTATGGATACCGATCAGGGCTGCTTTCTGGGCTGGTTTTCCACCCCGGATTTTTCCGCCCTGGAATTCCGCGGCCTGGTCTCGCCTGCCGACACCCGCAACGGCATCCTCTTTCCGGAGCGGGTCGGAGGACGCTATCTCAGGTTTGAACGCCCCAACACCCTGCTGATGGCCGACAGCGTAAAAACTGGTTCCGGCATAGTTTGCGCCTCATCAGACAACCTGCTGAACTGGTCTGGCGCGGAGAAGGTGTTTTCCGGCCGGCCCCACTTCTGGGACGAACTGATCGGCTCGGGCCCGCCACCACTAAAAACCGCGCAGGGCTGGCTGCACATCTACCACGGCGTGGCCACCCATTTCGGGTCCGCAAGCATCTATCAGGCAGGGGTTTCACTACATGACCTCCAGTGCCCCTGGATAACCCTCGCCCGAGGAAAATACAACATTCTGGAACCCCGGGAGACCTATGAGATTTGCGGCCAGGTGCCAAATGTGGTGTTCCCCACAGCCGCCCTGCCCTGTCAAACCGATAGCCGGGGTTTTGTGGCCCCAAACTCGGAAATTTACGTCTATTACGGCGCTGCCGACACCTGCGTCTGCCTCGCCGTTACTACAATAGAAGAACTTCTGGAGGCCGTGCATGCGCCCTAACACCCTTGTTATCATGCTATTGATCCTCAGCGGCACCCTTCTTGCTGAGACTTTCCCAGTTCCGGCCCTGCCCTTCGAACCGCTTTCCTATCCTTGTTTTCGGGCGGCGGGCTCTCTTGAGATTGATGGTCAAATCGACGAACCCGCCTGGTACGCGGCACCCTGGAGCGCCAGCTTCACCGATATCGAAGGCAGCCTCAAACCCGTGCCCCATCTGGATACCAGGTTCAAAATGCTCTGGGACGGCGAAGGGCTCTACATCGCCGCCCGGCTGGAGGAGCCGCATCTCTGGGCCACCCTCACCGAACATGACGCCGTGATCTTTTGGGACAACGACTTTGAGGTCTTCCTCGATCCCGACGGCGACACACATCACTACTTCGAGCTGGAGCTGAACGCCCTGAACACGCTCTGGGATCTATTTCTGGTGAAGCCTTACCGAGACGAACACAGCTCCATCAACGGCTGGGAAGCCCACGGCATCAAAACCGCTGTCGGCCTCGAAGGCACGCTGAACGATCCCACGGACACCGATACAGCCTGGAACGTGGAGATGTTTCTGCCCTGGCGGGCTCTGGCCGAAATGGCCGGAACCCCCTGTCCGCCACGCTCAGGCGACTATTGGCGGATCAACTTCTCCCGGGTGCATTGGACTACGGAAATAGTGGACGGCGGCTATCGGAAAGTTCCCGGAATTCCTGAATTCAACTGGGTTTGGAGCCCTCAGGGTCTCATCAACATGCACTATCCCGAACGCTGGGGCCTGGTCTGGTTTTTGGAAGGACCGGCTTCGGATGCCGCCTGGGAACCAGGCCTGCCCGAAATATTGATGGCGGAAGAGTATCTGCGCCAGGTCTATTACGCCCAAAAACAATACCGGATGGACAGTGGCAGTTATTCCATCTCCCCTTCGGAACTGGGTTTAGCGCCTTTTCACCACCGGGGAAAGATTTATCTGCCCCGCCTGGAAACAACTTCCCGTTCCTTTTGCGCCACCCTGGAAACCGATGAATTGCCCACTCTTATAATCACGGAGTCAGGGCGGCTGATCCGGCTTCCGCTCCGGTGACGAGGAGTTCCAGGCAGGTTTTATAGCTGAATCTGTCCGTTATTCCTGTTCTTCTGGCGGAGTGGTTTCAGTCTCCTCGGGGGAATCATTGTCAGGGGGAGCTTCTTCGGACCTGGGCAAGTCAGGTTCCTGCGGGGCCTGATACACTTTCTGGGGCTGTTCTTTTTTCTTGCGCAGCAGGAAATAGAGGGCCAGGCCCAGAACGACGAGCAGGGGAATTCCCCAGAGCAGGAAGCCGAACTTTTTCGCGGCGGCAGCGGGGCTGGGAACCTTGTACTGCAGATAGATGGAATCGCCCTCAACCCCTTTGAACTCCCAAGTGTAAACGCCCAGGGAATCGTTCCTGATCTTGGCGTTGGTATTCACCACCTCGAAGGGGACTTTCCAGGTGACCTTATTTTCCAGCACCTGGTCCATCACTTCGTTCATTTCGTCCTGTTCGGAATCTTCCTGTCCCGCGTTCATGGCCTTCATCACATCGGGCTTGTAGGAAATGGTGAACAGGCTGTGGTCAGCGCTTTTTTCCTCCTTCACCAATGGAGCGGACGGGACTTTGGTGCTGTCAGCGAGCAGGGGGAATAGGTTGAGGTCGGTGATCCGGCTGAAATGTCCGTCCGCTTGGACACCCCTGTTGTCCTTGTCCTCAAAGGCTTTAACTGCCATACCGAACTTCCCGTAGGCGAGGGAATCTTCCAGGACGCTTTCTTCCTGATCGGGCATGATCTCGTCGCTGATCTTTTTGGAGACCATCTTGATGAAACTGAAATCCACGGAATTGTCTTTATTGACCGTGAACACGGATTCGGTGAAAACGCATCCGGCCAGCAGCAGCGCGGCGCACAGAACTAATGTCAGGCGCATAAAACCTCCCTTGGGTTTGAACTTTCACATGATGTAGCAACTTGGACAGGCGGAGGTGACGCGTCAAGCAAAATAATCCCCGGCGTCCCCTGCGAAGTGATGAAGGATGTGGGTTCTCACTTTTTTTCAGGCTCTCTTTCAAACCGGGCGGTAATCTGGCTGATATAACCGTAGGGCGATGTAACGATAGCGAGGAAGCTTAAGCCACTCGTACACTGGATTCCGGGTCAAGCCGATAATGATTTGGGTTTGGGAATTTCGGCGCTTCGGCGAGCGCCGCTACATGGTACTGGTGGTCGCTGTACCGCCTTTTTTCTGGCGTACAGCGAATGTAGTGAGCATGGACGACAGGAAGCATTGGAAAAATCATTCATTGCTGGCGTCGATGCTTGTTCCTCGCTCGACGCCAGCCTCCAGGGCCACGTCATCCCGGAAGTCACCGAGCCCGAGAGGTGACTTCCGGGATCCAGAAAGAGCAAAAAAAGGATTCCATGGCCCTGAGGCTGAATCCCTTTCCCGTAATGACACACGTGATAGTTTGGACAGATAATGTGGTTGTGGCTGTAGTCGTTGCTTCGTTCTCACCCGGCTCCAGAGTGTGGCTGTGTGGAATCGAAGCCAACTGGCCGTTAAGGCCTTGTCTTGAATCCCAGACGTGCCTCCCGCATAATGGCCGCATTTGATGCGAGGATTTGGTGAGAGGAAAGAGAGGAAAATGGACACGAGCGCTAAGGATGTAGCTGACAGGACATAGCGGCAGGCAAGCAGTTTTGGCTCTATTTTTTTATCAAGTGGCTACGGGCGTTCAAGCAAAAAGCAACCCGGATAGTGGCAGAAGTGTGAGGAGTGATGTCTGTCGCCCGCAAGGGGCTTTCCATCTGGTTACTGCTACTGTACGAGGGGCTTACGCTTCCTCGCTATCGTTATGTCGCCCTACGGGCCCGATCTACCGGATTACCCAGTCGGTTTGAAAGAGAGCCATAATTATGAGCTTTTAGGGTTGTGAGCGAAATACTCGCCTGGTTTGAAGATCAAATACAATCCAAACTGGGCGAGTACATTAAGAAACAAATTTTTCTCGAAGAAAGCTATCTATTTCGGCACTCTATAAAGTTCAGACCTTGAGGCGGTGACGGAGTTTGGCGAGGGTTTTGGCACCGATGCCCTTAACCTTGGTGATGTCATCGACGCTTTGAAACTTGCCATTTTGGGAGCGGTAATCGATTATGGCCTGAGCTTTTACCTCTCCGATGCCGGGCAGGGTGCAGAGTTCAGCGAGGCTGGCGGTGTTCAGGTTGACAATATTGGTGAGCTGGCTTTTTGGGGTGGGTTTGGCTTTGCGGGAAGAGCTTTTTTCTGAAGAGGATGAGGCGGGGGCATCGGATTCCGCCAGGTCGTTTTGGCCGGGGTCCGGCAGGCCGATGGTGGTCATGGAGTTGGGGTCGGAAGGTGTTTCCGGAGTGAACTGGGGCGAGCCGAAGAGCAGAAGGGAAGGGAGCATTTTGGCCAGGGTTTTGGGACCGATGCCCTTGATCTGGAGGAGGTCGTCGGTGCTGGTGAAGGGATGTTGGGAACGGTAGTCGATGATGTCCTGGGCGCGTTTGGGACCGATGCCGGGCAGGAGCATCAATTCTTCCAGGGAGGCGGTGCGGATGTCGATCTGGACGGGTTTGTCCACCTCGGCGGCCACTGAAAGCAGTTCCGGGGCGGCAGGTTCAGTTTGGAGGAAGGGGGCAAAAGCGGGAACGGTTTTAAGCTTTCCGGCCACGAGCCCGAGCAGGGCCAGGGCAGCCAGGACCAGAAGGGCGCGCTGTTCCTTGGGGGTGAGATAGGGATTTGGATGCCGCATCATAACTCCCCGTCAGCGACGCAGTTCCTCCACCCAGACCGAGATAATTTCATCCAGAATGGGGCTGAAGCCGCTTTGGGTGAAGGCGATGTTGCCTTGTTTGTCGATGGCGCAAAGCCAGGGGATGCCCGAAAAGCCATAAGCCCGGGGTAGTTCGTTGTCGCCCAGGAGGAGCTTCATGCCATAGCTGTTCTTGCTGAAATATTCAATCACGTTGGGTATTTCGGAGGGGCTTTCCCAAACGTTGATGGAAATCAGCACAACGTCGTCGGAGGGGTTCCGTTCCATCCAGGAATCAAGCTTGGGCAGGGTTTTAAGGCAGGGTGAGCACCAGAGGGCCCAGAAATCGAGGATGACGATTTTGCCGCGGAGGTCTTCGAGGCGGTTCAGCTTGCCGTCGGGATCGGGCAATTCCCAGAGGGGAGCGGGGCGGGATGTCTTTTCCGAGATAATTTTGGCCTTGCGCTCGGCCTTGGCCTTCTCCCAATTGGCGGAGGCGAGGGCCATCACCTCCGGATAGCGGGGCAATTCAGCCAGTGGAGCGTAATCCGGGTTGTCCAGAGCCTCCGGATAGGTGATGACGCCGGCGGCGAGGGCACCTTCCAGAAGGTTGAGCGCCGTTTCCGGCTGTTCCAGCCCCAGATACATCAGCAGGCGCGTTTCCAGGGTCCTGTCATCCATCTGGAGTTCGGGATTGAGTTCCAGGAAAGAGCACATTTTGGGCCAGTCCCTGGCGGTTTTGAGGGCTTCCAGATAGGATAGCTGGTAGTAGTCAAGACTGTCGGCGGCGGAAATCTCGCCTTTGGCGATGAGGCGGGAAATGAGGAGCGGGTAGAGGACCTCAAAGGGGCGGACGCTGCCGGAGGAGCCGATGAATTCGATCACGTGGCGGAAATTGGCTTCGATGGCGGCGGGTTCATGGAGGTTGAGGAGCTGTGCTTCGGCTTGTTCGTTTTCGCCCTGGGAGGCATAATGATGGAAGAGGGCGAGGTGGAGATAGTCGTCCTGGGGCCATCTTTTCAAGCCCTGAAGGAGGATGTCGCGGTCGGCGGCGAGGTTGGCAATTATGTCCGCGCGGATTGAATCAGGCGCTGCCTGGAGAAGCTGGGAATAGGTGTTGCTGAAAAGGCGGTAACCCCAGTAGAATGAGGGTTCGCGGGCAATAAGGGCCCGTCCCCCAAGCAGTTGGGCACCGAGATCGGCATCTCCGCGCAGCCGGAGGTATTCGAATTCGGGGCTTTCCGGATGGGCGCTGTATTGCTGGCCAAACCAGTCGCGGCAGCCATCGGGGTCGATCTGCATCCAGTAGTTCTGAAGCTGGCGCAGGTCTTCCAGATCGGTGAGGCGGTCGCGGTATGCAGTGATCACCTCCATGGCCTGGTCCGCGTTTTGGGTGGGCCGCAGGGCTTCTTCAAACTCCTTGCCCAGCGGTGTGGCAGCCAAAGCGGCAGCCGCCAGCAGGAGCAACAGGACGAGATATCTTCTCATGGCTTATTTGATCAGCAGCATCCGGCGCGGAGGAGCGGAGGACTCTTTTAGGCGATAAAGATATATCCCGGAAGGCAGTTCGGAAGGGGCCTGCCATTCGATCCGGTTGGAGCCGGGGACGAGGTTCTGGGCAGGTGTTTCCGCTACGAGGCGACCTTTGGCATCGAAAATCTGGATGCTGGCCGAGACTGATTTCTCCGCGTTAAGCGTGAAAGACGTGCCGCCCCGGAAGGGATTGGGGCTGTTGCCGGCCAGGCTGAGCGAGGGTTGGAGCACTTCGTCAGACACTTCCGTTCCTGCCTGGCAGACGAAGGGGATGCTGAAAGTGCCGAGGTTGGCGGAAGTTATCTCAAAATGGAAGCTGCCCACGCCTGGTGAACCGACCCAAAGATTGAGATGGAAGGCCTTGCTTTCGCCGGCAGCCAATTCCAGAGGCATCAACCCGCTGCCAGGATAGCAGTTACCCTCTTCGTCGCAGTAGTTGAAATACCAATCGTCCGGAGCGTCATCCGCAACCAGTTGCATCTGCATATTGTCGGAACTGCCGGTGTTGAAGACCCACAAAGGTTCCGAGATCAACGACGAATTGGCAGGCGTCACCAGCTCGGCAGGATTCCAGGGCATGGCAGCGCGGATGTTGTATTGGGGCAGGGGCAGGGTTGAGGCGCTCTGAAGGATCGCATGGTCATTCATATGCACCGCCGCGACTGCCCAGAGGTTGGCGCTGTTCCAAGTGGAATCGATGGAAAAGCTGTCCGTAAAGGTCACCGGATCGCCTGAGCCCGGAATGTTGACGGTCTGGTATTTAATCTGGCGGACGACGTTGGTTTCGGAACCCACATTGTCCTCAACCAGCATCAGCATGAGGGTTTGGCCGGTGATATTCACATCGTGGTCCAGCAGCCTGGCGGAAACCGAGACGGCGCCGCTGGCGGGAGTGAAGGAAGTGATCTGGAGTTTCAGCGGCGAGGGCTGAAAGCATTTGGCGGCAACGGCTTGGGCATAGACGGTTTCCGGATGAACGCCAATCAGGGTGTGTGTGCCGTTCATAATGACGGTCGGCCACTGGATGATTCCGTAGTGATCGACGCGGTCAGCCACGCTGGGGCTGCTGAGGTTTCCCGTATCATAGAGCCGGGTGGCGATGAATTCGCCCCGATGGGTAGCGGAAAGCACGTTGGCCAGGTTGGCCAGGGCGCTGACGCAGTCAGGGCTGTTCTCGGTCATACAGGATTCCGCGATGGTGGTGAGCGGATAGTAGTTTGGATCGGCGGCCAGGAGGGCAGCCAAGAGGAGCAGAAGCGGGATAAATATCGTTTTTTTCATAATGGCATCCTATCTAAAAACGGGTGGCGAGTTCCAAACGGACCCCTGAGAAGGGGGCCACATAGCGGCAAACGCCGTTGCGGCAGACCTTTCCCCCGGCTTCCTTGCCGGCGAAGAGGACAAGGTCACTGTTCGCGAGGATGGGGTATTTTAGCTCAACGCTTGGCCAGTAGTGGCTTTTCAGGATGGATGAGAAATCGTTCCACCAGCTTTGCGCGCCCAGGGAAAGGCTGAGCTTGCCCAGGCTGAGATCGGCCTGGAGGCGGGGTTCGTAGTGGCCAATTTCGACATACTCGTTCTGAGCGGTTTCCAGCACCAGCTTTTCCACGGTCTTGAACTCGCCGGAGAGAACCAGGCCCGCTTTGCCGGCGGGGAAGCTGACCACGAAGGCGGGATAGCTTTCCTTTTGCCAGTGGCGCAGGGCGCTGTCCACCTTTTCCACGTGGCTGTAGGAAAGAGTGGCGGCAGTGGCTCCGCTTTGCCATTCCAAGCCGGCGTAGGCGTCGTTCATCTGTTTTTCCCCGGCTTTATCCCAGGCTTCGGCATAGTCCAGAGCGAGGCAGAGTGACTGGCCGATGGCGATGTTCGCCCAGCCCTGGAAGCCGGTTTCATCGGCACCGGAGGCCAGGTCGTCGGCCAAAGCTTCACCGTGGTGATTGGCCAGGGGCAGGTCCTGAACTCGGTTGCGGTAGGCAAAGTTGTCGTAATGCTTAAAGGCTCCGCCAAGCTGCACAGGGCCAAGATAGGCGGTGGCGGCGGTGTAGATTGCCTTACCGTCCATCAGCCCGGCATCGAGCTTGTCATCCCTGACGCCGCCTTCCGCGGACAGTTCAAACTTGTCCAGAACCAGCGACGCCCTCGCTCCCAGAATGTCGTCCTGTTTGTAGGAAGTTCCCACCAGGGTTTGCATCCCCACAAAGGAAGCGCCGAGGGTGAGGGGCTCCAGCACCGGATATTCGGCATCCGCGCCGTAAGCCAGGTCCAGCTTGCCGTGGGAGGTGGGGCTGGGCAGGGCGCTGTAAAGGGCCTTGAGGCGAAGCTTATCGTCGTAGCGGAATTTGAAGCCGGTCACGCGGTGGTCTTCATCCAGCTCGGCGTCCATAAAGCTGCGGAAAATGAGCCCGGAGCCAAAACTTTCCTCGATGATGCCGGCATGGATGAGGTAGGCGTCTTTGGCATAGGAGGCATAAAGCTCCTTCCAGCCAAGACTGAGGCGGTCGGCGGCCAGATTTTCCAGCAGTTCGGATTGGTTGGTGCTGTATTTCGGCAGTTCGGCGATGAACTTCATCCCGAAAGAGAAATTCCTATAGCCGAGGCTGAAGCCGAAAGTGTTCTGGAAATAGACGTGCAGGGAGTCAGGCACGCTGCGGTAGATGAGGCTGACCTCGTTGAGACCGTTGAGCGTGAGCGAGGTCTGTGCCGGCAGGGCTGTCCCGGCCAGCAGCAGCGCCGCCAGGAAGATCAGTGGCAGTTTCCGCATGGACTTTTGTGGGCTTTTTCGGGGGCCGGCTTCTGGTCGGGAGCGGCTTCCGTTTTTTCTTTATGGTCGCAGTTTTCGCAAGGTTCCGCGCAATCGCATTCGTGCCCGATCTCCTCTTCAAAGCCCAGCAGGGAGCGGACCTTGAGCTCATATTCCTTTTCGTCGCCAGCCACGAAGCCCTTGTGTTCCAGCACTATTTCGCCGGCCTTGTCCAGGATGAAGGTGTGGGGCGGTTCGGCTACATTGAGCTTTTTGGCCAGGGTCTGGTCAGGGTCGAAGAGGGAGACGAACTTGAAGTTCTTGCCCTTGAGGTAGTTTTTGGCTTTGGCCTGGGCTTTGGGGGCGTCGATGGAAATGAGCACCACGGTGAGGCTGTCATATTTCTGGGCGAGGGCGTCCAGGGCAGGCATCGCCTGTTTGCAGGGCTGGCAGTAATCCGCCCAGAAATCCACGATGACAGGGCCACGGCCCAGCAGCTCGGTAAGGTTCACTCTTTTGCCGCTCTCGTTGGGCAGCTTGAATTCCGGCATCGGCTCAGCCAGCAGGCTGCCGGCCAAGAGAATCGCGAGTAATAGTAGAATCTTAGTTTTCATGTTTTTGTCTCCATGTATTTCAAATTATTGTCTGTTCCGTCCTGAAGCCTTTAAGCTGCGGATGCGGGTTGCCTCCCGCATGATGCCCGCACTGAATGCGGGGATTTGGCGGGGGGTATGCGAGGAACAAAGCCATAGGCGTCAAGGTGGTATCCATAAGGTTATCTGTCAAGCTCGACCTCAATCCCGCCGTAGATGATGGCGTTGTTGCTAAAGAAAACCGGATGATGCTGGGCGAAGATGACCAGCGAGGCATCGTCCGGAATGGGAACGGCGGAGTTGAGGCTGAAGCTTACGGTGTTGGGGAAGTCCAGATTGCCAATGACCTTGACGGACTTGGCCCGCACCACGTTGCGCAGGGGCTGGCCCTGGGTGTTGGTGAAGCTGGATTCGCGCTCGATGAGCACGCAATTCAACACCATGTCAGTATGGGTGAAAGGGTCCGGCATATCCAGCCGCACCGTGCCGCTGATGGTCTGGCCGTCAACTGTGTAGCTCAATTCCGAATAGATGATGCGGCTGTCGATATTGGCCAGGGCCTCCACCTCCGGGGCATAGGAGGAAATGATGTCGGCAGAGCTTCCGGTGAGCATAACCCCACCGCCCAGTATGGAGGTGGGCACGGTGAAGGGGCCGTAATAGTCATAAGTTTCATCTCCGGCTACGGTTAGGGGGCCGCTGATATGGTGTTCCAGATAGCTGAGCTGGCCGGGATAAGCCAGTTGCAGGTTGTGGAGTTCGGCCTCCACCGCGGGGCAGTTGGGGCAGCCCAGGAAGGTGAAGTATTCGATGATGACACGCTGTTTAACCGCAGGAGGCTCACCAATCAACTGATTTCCCCGCAACTGCCAGTGTCCGTTCCGTTTAACCAGGTTTTCACCGACAAAGGTGCTGTCAACGATAACGCCCTCGCTTTCGCGGATGATCAGCCTCCATTTTGCCACGGCAGTGGAATCGGTGGTTAGGTTGGAATACAGCAATCTGGCTTCGGATATGGCATTCGGCTGAGCCTGGAAAATGCCTTCCAGCCAGGCGCGGCGGTCGGATTTATTCAGCCCGAAATGCAGATAGTCATCGGCAAAATGGACCATTACAGATTCGATCCCGGCTTCCGGCTGGTTTTGCAAAGCCTGGTTCAGGGGATCGAACAGCCCGGTTTGCAGGTCAACCTCTTCCGGGGGCTGGAAATTGTGGGCAAAGCGGTCGCAACCAGCCACGAACAGGGCAGCCAGAACGACCAGGACGGGAATGGCAAATTTTTTCATTCGGTTTTCTCCGGAATCAGTTCCAGGGCTTTGAGCAAGTCGGCTTTGCTGAAGAGCTCAGCCATCTTGACGGGCTCGCGGCCGGGGATGTAAAGCACGTTGAAGGGCACGCCGATGCTGCCGCCTTTTTGCATCCAGTCTTTCAGAACCGGGTCCTCGCGGGTGAAATCTCCCTTGAGCAGCACCACCCCGCGTTTGTTGAATTCAGCCTGGATATCCGGCTGGAGCAGCACTTTCTTCTCGTTGGCCTTGCAGTTCGTGCACCAGTCCGCCCCGATGTCCAGGAAGACGGGCTTGCCTTCAGACTGAAGGCGGGCAAAGAGTTCCGGCGAGAAGACATACCAGCCGGGATGGTCGGCGGGCACCATGCCGTCGGCACTGGCAGCGGCGGTATCCTGGGGACGGTATTCCTCTTTCCAGGGCAGCAGGGTGGCGGCAGAGGCTGCAATCACAGCAACGGCGGCGAGCCCCAGGATGATCTGAACGGCCTTTTTGTTTTCGGGGCGCACAAAGCGGCCGTAGAGCCAGGCCGCGAAGCCCAGGTAAACCAGGTAAAGGCCAGTCTTCATCAGGTAGGGGCCGCTTTTGGTGAGGCCCCAGACGTTGGAGAAGTATTTCCAGGTGAGATACATCAGCACAAAGCCCATCAGCTCTTTGAATATGTTCATCCATTCGCCCGGCTTGGGCACGAGCTTGAGAGCCTTGGGAAAAAGGCTGATGATGATGAAGGGCAGGGCGAAACCCAAGCCGATGAGCAGGAAAAATAACACCAGCATCGGCGAGGACAGGCGCACAGCCACTTCAAGCGCCGGTCCCATAAAGGGCCCCATGCAGGAAAAGCCCATCAGAAAAGCGAAGACGCCGGCGAAGAAGGAGCCGCCGTAACCCTTTTTGGAAGTGGTTTTGGCAGCGGCGTTCATCCCCGGCACGGTCATTTCCCAAACCCCCATCAGCGAAAGGCCAAAGAGGAAGAGAATACTCATCATGATGAGGTTGTAAAGCAGGCTCTGGCTAAGGAAACCGTAGGTGAGGTTCACCCCGGAGGCACGGGCAATGACGAAAACCGCGGCGATGGCGCCAAAGGAAATCAGCACGCCAAGGGTGTAAACCAGAGTGTGGATAATCACTTTAGAGATGTCTTTCTGGGCTTGGTTCACCATGCTCATCGCCCGGATGGGCAGGATGGGCAGCACGCAGGGTGTGAAGTTGAGCACGATTCCGCCCAGAATGGCCAGCAGCATGTAATACCAGATCTTGCCTCCGCCCGCTTTCTCCTGGGCAGGGGCGGCATCGGCGGGGGTTTCTGTGCTTTGACCGGCGGAATCGGCTGTGGCGAAATCTACCTCAAGCGGCTGTTCTTCAGCGACTTCCCCTTCCTGCCCGGCCTGGTCCTCTGCCGTAGCGGGCAGAATCTCCAGCTTAACGCTGCCTTCAGTTTCCCGGGGCGGATCGCAAAAACCGCTGGTCTTGTTGCAGAGGTTGAAGGACATGCTGGCATTGATTGTGATGGGTCCCGGTTTGGCGGTCTTGCTGACGGTGAAGGGGCGGCTGAGGGTGAGGGATTTGTAGTATTCCCAGATGCCGTCGCTGTTCTTGTGGTTGGGGGCGGGATAAGAGGTTTTACCGAATTTCAGCTGGGGATACTCGCCGGTTTCGACCAGGTAGAGATAACCCTCCTCGCCTTCGGCCGGTGTGTAGGACTGTTTCTTTTCAGGATCGGTGATGGTGAGCGTGGCCCGGAGGACACCTTTGTCACCGGGTTTCAGTTGGGTGGGGCTGACGCTGAATTTCACGCTCTGCGCGCTAAGCAGCAGGGCAGAAACGGCAAGCAGCGCCACCAGGAAGAGCGTCTTGGCAGAAAGGCGCATCAGTAATCCTCCACGGATAAGGCATTTTAATGTTAATGATTGAGTGCAATTTACATTCCATAGGACGAAATATCTTCAAGGGATGTTTTCATCCGCTTATGGCGCCAATCTTGGTGTTGGGAAACAAGCAGACCCATGACGGTGAGCAGAACCCCCAGCACGGTGCGCAAGGTAATGGTATCTTTTAAGATAAGCCAGGCCAGGCCGACCGTAAAGACCGGGATAAGGTTGGTGAAGATGTTGGAACGCACCACACCCAGTTCGCGGATCACGCCAGTATAGAGGAGGAACGCGCCCACGGAGGCGAAAATGGACATGGCGGCTATGGTCAGCAAACCCTGGGCGGAGTGGTTCACGGTGGAAAAGTGCTTCCAATCGAAGATCAGGAATACCGGCAGCATGTAGAGCATGCCGAAGAGGTTTTGCCAGGCCACAACGGTGAGGGAGCGGTATTTGAGGGTGATCCGTCGCACGGTGATGCCGTAGAACATCCCGGCGAAAACCGCCACCAACAGCAGCAGAACTCCTTTCAGGGTGCCGGAAAGGTCGGGCTCCGCGAAACTGAGCAGGGCCACGCCGGAAAAGGAAACCAACAGTCCCACGATCAGCAGGGGATTGATGCTTTCCTTCAGGAACAGCCAAGCGCCCAGAGCCGTCACCAGAGGGATGGTGGAGATGATCAGCGAACCGAGGGTGGAGGAAACGAACTGCATTCCGTTGGCTTCGCCGATAAAATAGAGAAAAGGCTCAAAAAAGGCCACCATCATCAGGTAGAGCAGGTCTTTGGGCTGAACCCGCTCCCTTTTGCGGAAGATGAAGATCACTCCGAATAAAAGAAGAGCAGCCAGGGCCAGGCGCAGGAACACGATTTCGTAAGGCCGGTAAGTGACCAAAGCCACCTTGATCCAAACAAAGGTGATGGCCCAGAAGAGCATCGCTCCGACAGCCCTAAGGTAAATCTTCCACATCCTCAGCAGCTGTCCCTATTCCTTTTTGATGGCGCTCACGGGGCAGCCTCTGAAGCGGTCGTTTCCCTCAACGCAGATACCGCATTCGGTGCATTTGGCTGAATCTATGCGGGCCTTGCCTTTGCTGAAAGTGATCGCCCCAGTGGGGCATTGGGACAGGCAGAGCCTGCAACCTATGCAGGTTTGATCGTCCACCCAGTAAGTGGCGGTGCCGCCGGTGGCGAGGTTTCCGTTTTCTAAATCCCTCAGGATGATGGGTCTGTCGGCAGAGGAAGTCCAAATCTTGCCCACCAAAAGCAGTTCGTCCTGACGCCAGCCTTCCACCAACAGGGTGTCGCCGGTTGACAGGGCCAGGCCCAAGGAATCCAGCAAACTAGCCGGAGCTAGCAGCAAACGCAGTTCATTGCCGGGATCGGCCTTGAGCCAGAACCCGTTGTCACGCAGCTCGACAATTCCGCTGTGGAAGGAGGTTCCAATATCGGGATCGATCGCGGCAAAAGCAGGCAACAGGCTCAAGATCATCAAGATAGTCAAAAGGCACTTATTCACAAGAGCTCGTCCTTGTTCTCTTTCCGCAGTTGTTCCACGATCTTTTTCACTTCTTCGCTTCTGTCTTTGGAGGTCACCAGGATGGCATCATCGGTTTCCACCACGCAGAGCCCCTCCACGCCTATCAGGGCTACGGTTTTTTTGCTGTAAACATAGTTGTCGTGGGCATCCAGAGCCAAACCGGCCCTGCGGAAATAGTTCTGTTCCTCATCGGAAGCTGAGATGTCCGCCAACGCTTTCCAGGAGCCAACATCGCTCCAGCCGTAGCTGACGGGGATCACCACCCTTTGGCGGGCTGGTTCCATGATGCCGATGTCGATGGGCACGCGGGGCATTTTGGAATAGGCCTCTGCCACCTTTTCTTCATCTGCCCCGGAAGCGCGTAACTTCACCACTTCGTGGGCGATGTTCAGCGCGTGGGGCAAAAACTCTGTGAAAGCGGCTCCGATGGCTTCAATGGTCCAGCAAAACATGCCGCTGTTCCAGAAGAAACTCCCGCTGCGAAGGAATTCTGTGGCGGTGGCCAGATCCGGTTTTTCCTTGAAGCGCAGCACCTTGAAAACGCCCGGCTCCAACTCTTCGCCGGTTTCTATGTAGCCGTATCCTGTGGCTGGATATTCCGGCACAATGCCAAAAGTGACCAAAGCGCCGGTCTTGGCAACCTTTTCCGCTTTCACCAGGCTACCCTGAAATGCCTCAACATCTCGAATTATATGGTCCGCGGGCAGCACCACCATACTCTCGCCGGGAGGATAAAGCTGTTGAAGCTGAGCCAGGCCCAGAGCGATGCAGGGGGCGGTGTTCATTCCGAAAGGCTCACAGACGATATTCTCAGCCGGAACCTCCGGCAGATGCTGGCGCACTAGGTCGGCCTGGGAAGCGGCGGTCACCACATAGGTGCGGTCCGCCGGGACCAGCGGTTGCAGACGCTCATAAGTAAGTTGCAGCATGGATTTGGCGCCGGCAACGCGCAAAAACTGCTTGGGTTTGGCGTCCCGGCTGGCTGGCCAGAAACGGGTGCCGGAACCTCCGGCCATTATCAACGCGATCATGATACCTCCTCAGCGGATGATCTGCACATCTTTGGGGTAGCTCTGTTTCCACACGGAAGCCGGGATGGAGCCATTGAGCTTAATCCCGGAAAAGCTGTAGCTGACGCTGTTTCCGCTCTTGTCTGTGTAGCCGAGTTTGCTCACAATCCCGCTTGCGGGGTTGAGCGTGGCGGTGAGCGAGGTGACCAGGTCGTCTTGTTTGGGCACCAGTTTAACGCTGGCCGAGGTTTTGGACTGCGAGGTTATCGTCACGGCAGATTTGGTCCAGTAGAGTTGCAGGATCTCCACCGGGTTCATTTTGCCAAATTGAGGCTGCACTGCGCTTTGGAACAGCGTTTTGGAAGAGGCGTCATAGAGTTCCACCTGTCCGTTCTCGATTTTAAGCACCTGGGTGTCAGGTTTGGTGAAGCTCATCAGCATGCGCCCCGGGGTAAAATAGATTTTGCCGCTGTAGCTGACGGTCTTTTTCAACTGGGGGTAGTAGTTGCTCTGCTGCACGCTTGCCTGAAAGGTGGAAATGCCCTTGTAAGCGGATTGCAGCTTCGTGTAAAGCTCGGAACTGCTCAGGGCAAAGCCGGCCGTCCAAACTGCCAGCAGCGCCAGCAGAATGAATATGTTTTTTTTCATTTTGTGTCCTTGGTATGCGTTAATGGGATAAACCGTTGCAATCAATACTCCCTTGCGTCCTGCTTCCTGCGCATTATTGCTCTTCCCGCAGGATGCCGCGCTGGATGAGGTCTTCCCGGGTGGCAAGCACATCGCGGGATTTGCTGCCCAGATGGGGCCCAATCACCCGCGCCCGCTCCAGAAGGTCGATTAGCCGGCCCGCCCGGGCATAGCCGATGCGGAAATGCCGCTGCAACATGGAAACGGAGGCTGTGTTAGCGCTCACCACTACCCTCGCGGCTTCGGGGAACAGCTCGTCGTCATAGTCAAAATCGCCCGTTTCCCCATCCTCTTCCGTCGAAATGCTGAAATCCTGTTTGGGTTTGGGTTGCATGGCCAGAAAATCGCAGACCCGGGCAATTTCCTGGTCGGAGACAAAAGCGCCGTGGATGCGCTCCGTGAGCGCTTTCCCGGGTGGCAGGAACAGCATGTCGCCGCTGCCCAGCAGGCGTTCGGCTCCGATCTGGTCCAAAATCACGCGGGAATCCACCCGGGACGAGACCTGGAAGGCTATGCGGGCGGAGAAGTTCGCTTTGATGATGCCGGTGATGACCTTTATAGAAGGCCTCTGGGTGGCCAAAATTAGATGGATGCCCACGGCGCGGGCCATCTGGGCCAGTCTGGTGATGGGCACCTCAATGTCCTTGCCGCTGGTGAGGATTAGGTCGGCGAATTCATCCACGATTATCACGATGTAGGGCAGCTTTTCCAAATCAGGGTCCCGCTCCGCCTTTTCGTTGTAGGAGCCGATGTCGCGCACTCGGGCTTCCTGAAGCAGTTCGTAGCGGTGTTCCATCTCGCGCACAGCCCAATACATGTTTTCCAAAGCCTGTTCCGGTTCCGTGACCACATTGCCGATCAGGTGGGGCAGGTTGTTGTAGCCGGCCAGCTCCACCCGTTTGGGATCGATCAGGATCAGGCGCAGTTCATCAGGTTTGGAGCGCAAAATGAAGCTCATGATGATGGCGTTGATGCAGACGCTTTTGCCGCTGCCGGTGGCGCCGGCTATCAGCAGGTGCGGCATTTTGGCCAGGTCAGTGACCACAGGCCGTCCTGCGATGTCCTTGCCCAGGCCGAAAGCCAGTTTGGAATCCATAGACCTGATCTCTTCGGAAAGCAGCAGGTCACGCAGATAGATCATGTCGCGTGTGAGGTTAGGTATTTCGATGCCGATCAGGCCGCGTCCCGGGATGGGAGCCTGCACGCGGATGGATTTGGCTTTGATGGCCAGGGCCAGGTCATCGGCCAGGGAGGTGAATTTGCTCACCTTCACGCCCTTGGCGGGTTCCAGCTCATACTGCGTGATGATCGGCCCGATATTCACGTTGCGCACTTCCGCCTCAATGCCGAATTCCGCTAGCTTGTCCTTCAACACCTGGCTGGTGCCCAAAATCTGGTTTTCTATCTCTTTGCGGTCGCGGTCGGAAAGCTTGACGGGGCTTTCCAAAAAATCCGCGATCGAGGGCATCACATACTCACGTTCCTCATCCGGCAGGGTTTCCGGACTGGATGCTGGCGGCTTTTTCCGCTCTCCGGTGGTGGGTTTGAGGTCCGGGGTGGTATCTTCAAGGGGCTTGTCCGGAAATTCCTGTTTCCCGTCTTGGGAATGGTTTTGGATCACAGGTTGCGGCACCGGCTGGACGGGAATGTCCTTGTTGATGGTCGGCTTGGCCGCTTTTTCCTTTTTGGGAGCGGCTTCCCTGCCCTGGGTCAGTTCCCCCCAGAGCCTGGCAAAAAAATCCTTGAGGCGCCGGTAATCCAGGAAGAGGATCAGGGCAAATACGCTGCCCAAAACCAGCAGCAAAGTGGCCCCGAAGGTATTGAACACCGCCGCCAGGCCGATCCAGAAAGCCTTGGGGATCACGGCAAGTTCCGGCTGAACGATGTTCCTGGCCAGCCACACCTGTAGCAGAAAAGCCGCGATCAGCAGCAGATAAAACTTCTGCCGCTTGCGCTGCGCCAGGGGTTCAAGGAAATAGAGAAAGCTGATGATGCCCGTGAGGATGGCCGCGATCAGCGAAAAATGATAGCCAAAGAGGTAGGAAACGCCATAACCCACCGCCACACCGAACACTCCGATGGGATTGTCCACCTGCGCTCCTCTCAGGAAGGGCCAGCGGAAAAGGTTTCCGCGCAGGCTCAGGTGGTCTTTGTCGTTAAGGATGGATTCCCAGCCGAAGAGCAGGCTGATCATCACCAGCAGTGCCAGCAGGGTCAAAAAGCCTGCAATGAGGCGTTTCTGCCAGAGCTTCAGGCCGAAGGAACGTCTGGTCTTGGAACTGTTTTTTTTTCTGGTGGCAGCCATTTGGTTCGCTCCTAAACGCTGAAGCGCACGGAGATGATGTCGCCGTCGCGCACGATGTATTCCTTGCCTTCCAGCCGGAAGAGGCCTTTTTCGCGCAGATGCTTTTCGCTACCGTGCTCCATCAGGTCGGTATAGCGGAAACATTCCGCCCGGATGAAGCCCCGGGCCAGGTCTGAATGGATTTTCCCGGCGGCCGTGACAGCATTATCTCCGTCCTCGATGGTCCAGGCGCGCACCTCGTCCTCGCCCACGGTGAAAAAGCTGATATAGCCCAGCATGCTGTAGCAGAGCCGGGTGAATCGGTCGCGGATGCTTTCGCTGATGCCCATGTCCTCGCGGAAAAGCTGCGCTTCCTCACCATCCAGCCTACTCAGTTCTTCTTCAAAGCGGCCCGCGATCACTTCTGTGGTGTAGCCTTTGGCGGCGATTTCCTGCTTGAGCCCGTCCAGGGCGTGAAAGTCGTCCTCGGCGCAGTTGATCAGCACCAGTAGCGGTTTCTGGCTGAAGAAGCGGAAGCCGCGCAGGGCCTTTTCCTCATCCGCTTGCAGTTGCAGTTCGCGCAGGGGCTTTCCGCTCTGCAGGTGTTCGTAAACCTGGCGTAAAATCTTTTCCTCGAACTGGATAGCGGGGGTTTTCACACCCCTTTTGTAGCCCAGTTCAATCTTTTCGATCCGCCGCTCCGCCACGATCAGGTCCGCCAGCAGCATCTCGTCTTCAAACGAGGCCAGTTGCCGCGCGGGATCGCCAGCGGCGAACAGTTCGTCCAGCTCCTCGTCCTGAAAGGCGCGTAGCACCAGCACGAAACCCTCGTTGGACTTGATGTCGGAAAAGAGAGCGTTGTCCGGATTCTCTGTTTGGGTGGAGAAGATGCCGGGATAGTCGCGGTATTCGATATGGGCGTAAATGGTCTTTTTGGGGTGGTAAAGTTCGCTGAGTTTGCTCACCCGTTCATCCGGAACCTGCACTACGCCAACGTTGGCTTCGGTGGCCGCGGGGGCGTATTTATCTGTGCTGGCAGAGCTTCCGGTGAGGGCGTTGAAGATGGTTGTCTTGCCGCTTTTGGGCGGTCCGATGAGGGCTATTTTCATGGTTTGGGATTCTCCACAAGGCTTTTCAGGGAGCGCAGTTCCGCTCCGCTCAGATAGCGCCATCTACCCAGTGGCAGGTCTTTGAGCATCAGGGTGCCGAATTGCAGGCGTTTCAGGCGCACTACTTTGGCCCCCACAGCCTCCACCATCTGGCGGATCTGGCGCTTGCGGCCTTCAGTGATCACCATTTTCAGGGTCATGCCCTGGCCGCTGTCGTTTTTAACGAACACTCCTGCCGGAAGCGTGATCCCGCCTTCGATCTGCACCCCGCGGCGCAGTTCCTCCAGCTCTTTGCGGCTGAGGCGGCGGTTGACCTCCACCCGGTAAACCTTTTCCACCCTGCGTTTGGGATGGGTGAGGGCGTTGATCATCTCGCCGTCGTTGGTCATCAGCAGCAGGCCTTCCGAGTTTTTGTCCAGGCGCCCGGTGTAGCGCAGGTTTGCGGCACTTTCCGGCAGCAGGCTGTAGATGGTTTCCCGCTTCAATTCATCGGAATGGGTCACCACATAGCCCCGCGGCTTGTTCAGCATCAAATAGACCTTTTCAGCGATCCGCAGTTCCTTGCCCCGCAGGCTCACTTTGTCCCGGGGTCCAACCCTGCGGCTGAGGTCCAGACAAGGCTCTCCGTTAACGCTCACCTCGCCGGAGCGGATCAGCTCGTCCGCCTCGCGGCGCGAGCAAATCCCGCATTCAGCCAACCAGCGGTTCAGCCGTGTGCCGTCACCAGGTTTCGAGGCTGTTTTGGATGATCGTGCTGAAGAGCCGTTCGACGAGCTCATTGGTCGCTTCCTCTTTGCTTTTTGATTTGGCGGTGCTGGAATCGGCTCCGTCCGCCGCGTAAGCCTCGTTCAGGGTCAGATTCTTGTTTTCGTAGATCACCTGGTTGTTCACCAGATCGGTGAAAACCACGCTGCAGGACAGCCGTAACATATAGTCCTGAACGTTGTTGCCGCTGTCGTAGCTGTAAACACTCTCGGAAAAGTCTAGAATGGTCCCTCCCAGCGTGCAGTCCGGCTGCTGGGTGACCAGCTTCAGGCGGCCATCGCGGCTGAACTGCTGCGTGAGGCCGTTGAGCACTGTATCGCCCAGGTCGAACTGGGAACTCTGGTTCTCAAACGGGCGCACGGCAATTTTTTTCAAATGCGGGTAAGCATTTGAATATACGGAATATGAACATCCCAAAAGTACCGCTGACAGCAGTCCGAACCAAATAAATCTCTTGACCATTATGCCATACTCAAAATAATCTCTATCTTTGTCAAGTTAAACCTTTTCACAATACCCGATCAGGTTTTTTATGAATGCCACTACCAAGGGAGGTAAACCATGGCGAAAAAGTTTCTGTCCAAAGCGGACGTGGCCAAAAAGCTGAAAGTCTCCGATCGCGTTGTACAGGAAATGATTAACAGCAAGACCTTTGAGACCAAGTTGGTGGGAAAAAACATCAAGATCGACGAAGATTCCCTCAACGAATGGCTGGAAAACCTCAATGAATCCGAAGAAAAGATGCTCGCCCTCAAGCGCGTTATCTGCCACTTTGAGGAATACATGCGGCCGGAAAACATCTTCCTGGATTTCGAGGCCGAAAACAAGTTTGATGCAATCCGCATCCTCAGCGTCAAGGCCAAGGAACTCAAGCTGGTGCGCGACGCCCGCTGGCTCTATGAGGTGGTGGTGGCCCGCGAGGAACTCATCTCCACTGCCATCGGCCACGGCGTGGCTCTGCTCCATCCCCGCCATCTGCATCCCTCCAAGATCAAAACCCCCAGCATCCTCTTTGGCCGTTCCAGCATCCCGGTGGATTTCGACGCTCCGGACAACAAACCCGTGAACATCTTCTTCATGCTCCTGCTCCACAACGACAAACAGCACCTCTTCAGCCTCTCCTACATCTCCAAGCTGATCATGAACCCCGAGATCCTGGCCGCCTTCAGCACAGCCTCCAGCGTGGAGGAAATCCACAACTGCCTTACGGTGCTGCCTGAACAGCAAAACAAATAAGATGCCCCGCGTCCGCGTGATTCTCGGCAGCCGGAGCGATTTGGCCGCCTGTGAGCCTGTGAAGCAGGTTTTGGCTGACTTTGGGGTGGACTATGATTTCCACGTTTCCTCCGCCCACAGAAAACCGGAGGAAACCGCCCGGCTGGCCAAAAACGCCGAAGCGGAAGAGGTTCAGGTGATCATTGCCGCCGCCGGAATGGCAGCCCACCTGCCCGGTGTCATTGCCTCCCACACTGTTTTGCCCGTGATCGGGATTCCCCTCGCTAGCGGAGGCTTCGGCGGCCTCGACGCGCTGCTTTCCATCGCGCAAATGCCTCCTGGCGTGCCTGTGGCCGGCGTTGCCATAGGCGGGGCCAAAAACGCCGCCTTGCTGGCTGTGCAGATACTGGCGCTGCAGGACCCTGAACTCCGGGCCAAATTCCGCGCCTATAAGGAAAAACTCGCCGAAGGCTGATACTCTGACCAGAGTGTAGCTTAGATCTACCTCACGAAGAGGGGTTCCCTCGGGGCACTAACTGTGTGCCCTCGATATAGTTATGTTGCCTCTCCGGGCCTGGTCGTCAGTTTGTCTGAACGCCCGGCTTAGTCCCAACCCTCCGCTTCACGTAATCCATATTGCTTGTCCACCTGGCGGATAATGGCGTCTAAAATCAGCTCGCCTGTGTCGTACACGTCGAACGGCTTGAAGCCCAGATACTTGTCCCATTGTCCTGCCACATAATCGTGTGAAACCACGCGGTAAACTCTTTCGGGGACAAGCGGTTCGCCATTTACGGTATAGCGGTTTTGCCAGGGCAGGTCGTCGTCGGAGGACTGGCTTTTTATCACTTGCGTGTCGAAGCCCAAACCAGCCACTTCGCAGATGTCATGCGGTTTTTCCACCGCGTGCCTGAGATTGATTTCGTCGAGTAAGATGAGGTCGCTTCCCCGGCAGGAAAAGACGGTGACGGTGTTGTTGAAGGGCGCCAGTTCGTGCAGGTCGCGCAGGGTCACAGCCCCGGCGGGGATTTTTTTGCGCAGGCCGCCGTTGTTGATAATGGCCAGGTCGGGTTTGTAAACATCCATATACTCGTTTCTTAGGGCGTTCGCAACCCAGCGCGAAAGGGCCGTGGACTGGTATTTGTCCGGGACCCATGTTTCTGGCAGATAGCCGATTACCCTCTGCATCTGCACCTGCACCAAAGCAATCTTTTGGGAAATATACTCGGCCAGGGGGCTGATGAACACTTTGGAGCTCGTTTCCAGGGGGATGAGCTGGTTGGAAAGGGAGGCTACGCGGTCATCCTCGACCTCTAAATTAACCTGTCCCAGCCAGTTCAGATGCGAGCCGCTGTAGAGCAGGTATTTGCCGTTGATGAAAAAAGGTGTTTCAGCTTTGATGTGGTCGTGCCCGCCGATGATGATGTCCACCCTGTCGTCGAGGCTCTCCGCCAGCAGGCTGTCGGCCTCAAAACCCTGGTGGCTCAGCACCACGATGAGGTCGCTCTTGCGGTCCACCTCGTCCAGATACATATTGATGGCATCGGCCGGGGGCAGGATGCGCACGCTGCTAACGTTTTGCGCTTTAACCTTTTCCGGCAGCAGCTCCAGGGTGATGCCGAACACCCCGATCCGCAAGCCGTCCTTTTCGATGATGGCATAGGGATGCCCGCCAACGGGTTGGCGCGTGCTTTTGTCCAGCAGGTTGGTGCAGACGAAGGGATAGTTGGCCCGCGCGGCGAGGTCGCGGGTGTTGGAATAAGAGAAATCGAACTCGTGGTTGCCGAAAGTGCTGGCGTCAAGCTTCAGGCGGTTGAAGACCTCGATGACGGCGCCGCCGTGCACGTTGTCATCAACCAGCGAAGCGAAGATGGAGCCAGTCTGCTGGTCGCCGCTGTCCAGATAGACGGAGCGCGGATTTGCGGACCTCGCCGCCGTCAGGATTTCCTCCAGAACGAGGTAGCCGCCGCGGTTCAGCCCGCTTGCCTCATCCCACTTGGATTCAAAGACACCATGGCTGTCCCCGGTGTAGAAAATGCTCAGGGGCAGGGCGCCCAAACTGGTGGCGGCGGCCAAAACCAGTAGCATAAAGTATTTCATTGCTTTCATCCCGGATTCCTTGATTTATGCAGATCAAGCCAACCCCCAAATGCGGGGGCGCTTCTGTCTTTTTATACGGACATTTACCTGATATCCCCCAGCTTGATTGTGTCAAGCTGAAATTCGGCGTTCCCCGGAAAAGGGAGCTTGTCTTTGTGCCGAAGCTTATGTCGGGAGCCGGTTCTTGTACAGGAGGCCGCTGTCCCGCCTCTTCTCTTGCTCAATGCATGGCCAGGGACCAGCAGAAGAAAGAAGCGACCCAGTCCGGCCGTTAAGGCCCTTTCCTGTGCTTCGGATTCGCCTCCCGTATAATGCCCGTATTTGATGCGGGGATCTTGAGGGAGGCATGGGAGAGGGATGGTAAAGAGCGCTAAGGGCCTGGCTGACAGGATATGGCGATTGGTAAGCAGTTGTGGCTCTCTTTCAAATCAAGGGGGTATGGGCTCTCAAACAAAAAGCAGCCCGGAGGGCGGCAGAACGATAGCGAGGGTGTAAAGTGAGCGCGGCGAACAAAATCTTTCGCCAATGGATCCCGGATCAATGTCACCTCGCGGGCTCGGTGACGTCCGGGATGACGTATGTTCGGTATCTTTGAGAAAAGGAAAATGGCTGTACAGAGACCGTCTGTACAAAGGTAGCCGAAACTCCTAAACCCACGTCATTCCGGGCTTGACCCGGAATCCAGTCTAAATTCCTTTATGGATCCCGGATCAATGTCGCCTCGCGGGCTCGGTGAAGTCCGGGATGACGTAGGCCTGGAGGCTGGCGTCGAGCAAGGAACGGGCATCGACGCCAGCAATACTTCCTGTAGTCCAAGCTCGCAAGCTCGCTGGACTCCAGGCTCTACCAACATCGACGACAGCAAAGGAAGAGCGCTTCAACGTATTTTCCTGCCGTCCATGCTCACTGCGTTCGCTGTACGCCAGGCAAAAAGGCGGTACAGCGACCACCTGTATAAAGGTGGCGGCGCTCGCCGAAGCGCCGAAACTCCCAAACCCACGTCATTCCGGGCTTGACCCGCAATCCAGACCGGGCAGAATAGCCTATAAACCACCACCCAGCCCCAAACCCACGTCATTCCGGGCTTGACCCGGAATCCAGCCCGCGCGGCATAACGGCAAAACGGGGATAAAGTCTATCCGCCATCGATGAACTTGAGCTGTTTTCCCGAAAGTGAAACCGGTGTTTTTATTGCCCGCAGAAAAAGCTTGCCAAAATACGGGGCTGGCTGAAAGTGGAAACAGCCTTGATAAAGTTACGGATTCTGTCCTGGCAAGAGCCTTTCACGAGGCACAAAACGCTATTATCTGTATGCCTGACATACAGATATGATATGTCAATAGCCGTGAAGCCGCTTGTGGAGAGGCTTTGAGCCTGTTTTCCGCGAACCTGCCTTTTCGACCTTCATTTCAGGCCCGGGTCAGAGGAGGTTCACGGAAATGGGGTCCCAAACCCGCTCTGCATAAGGGCTAAAATCGAGGCTCTTGAAATGACCTCCCTCGCCGGGAGGGGTTGAGACATTTGGAAAACCTTCCAGATTTTCCATGGAGGAGTCCAATCCTTGAAATGACCTCCCTCGCCGGGAGGGGTTGAGACGAGCAGTTCTTTCACGAACTGAACGAGTAGCTTTCTTGAAATGACCTCCCTCGCCGGGAGGGGTTGAGACTTAGCCAAGGTGTTATAGACTTTCATTTCTGAAGCCCGCTTGAAATGACCTCCCTCGCCGGGAGGGGTTGAGACTCACGCCCGTTTGTGAGCGTCACTGTCTCGACATCCGACTTGAAATGACCTCCCTCGCCGGGAGGGGTTGAGACCTTTTTTGCTTTCTTGCAAACTCTCTTGTAAAGACTTGAAATGACCTCCCTCGCCGGGAGGGGTTGAGACTAATATGCCGGAGAAATCAAACCCAGATTCAGCATATTTCCTTGAAATGACCTCCCTCGCCGGGAGGGGTTGAGACACACAACATATCGACACGTCCATCCGTATCAATACTTGAAATGACCTCCCTCGCCGGGAGGGGTTGAGACTTACCGGCAATATTAACAGTGGTCCAAGTTCTTGAAACTTGAAATGACCTCCCTCGCCGGGAGGGGTTGAGCCAGGATTGGACGTGGAGAATCCGGATTCCGGTACCCGCGTCCGGTGCATTTCCTTGGAAAACAGGGCGGTAGAAGCTTTACCCCATCCCATTCACATCCTTACCGCCTCCCCTTAAGTTCCCACTGAGCCATCGGGAAGTCAGTGAAAAGTGAATGGGATGTGAAAGGGATGGGGCAAACGGGGTTAACAAGCCAGGCGACGGCACACCACCAACCGGGGCTACGAAGCAGAAACAGCTTGACGGATATGCAACTCCATCCCAAGTGTAAACCAAGACTTCAAAGAGGAGGCCATCCCGATGAACGGTTCCGGCGAGAACACGCAGCGCAACTGGCTGCGCCTCGATTTTGAGGTGATCCGTCCGATCACCCGGCTGGAATATTTCCAGGGTGTGTATTGGAGCGCCATGCTCCGGGACTGGCTAAGACCATATTTTGACCGCGAGCTTTCCGAACTGGGCATCTATCCGGTGCCGGGGCAAAATGGGTTCCGGGACCTGTATCCCGGCGAAACTGTCTGCCTGGAACTCAGCGTGCCCCGCCAGCATCTGGCCCGGGTTGTGGATATGCTGGAGGATGAACTGGGAGGCATTGCCAGGGCCGTTTTCCCCGACCCCAGGCTGCATTTTCTGCCCGGAGCCAGCCTGAAGCTGATTTCCTATGCCAATCTGCCTGACGGGGAGGGCCTGGAGCCGGCGTCGCCGGAAAGCTGCGCGGCGGAAGCGGCTGAATTGGCCGGCGCGGCCAGCCTGGACCTGGTGTTTTACTGCCCCCTGCGCCTTAAACCGGGTGGGGAAAGCAAGGGGGATTTCCGCTTTCTGGATCCGCTCGGGCTGGAAACGGAGGTATTCTGGCAGGCCTTCTGCCGGGAACTGGAAATCACTCCCGGGGATGCGGAACTTCCCAAAATCACGGGCCGGGGCCTCATCTGGCTTGATGTTCCCTATTCCAAAACCCTGGGCGGGCTTTTGGGCGGAGTCACCCTGGCCGGCCCTGTGCCGCAACTCCTGCTGGCTGCCCTTCTCTGGGGCCAGTACAGGGGCATCGGCAAAAACCGGGGCCTGGGCTTCGGTTTTTTCACTGTGGGCGGCAGCAGGCTGGACCGGGCGCGCAAGGCCAACCCGCGCCGGGCGAGCTTTTTGGCGCGGGCCGCCTCCCTGGGCAACCTCTGCTCCACCCTCGAGGAGATGAATTCCGGCTCCCCCGGCCCGGACAACCTGGCCCGGGAAGACCTGCTGGAGGCGGGCAAGCCCTATCTGCTCAACGCCCGCAAGATGCTGCTGAAAGGAAGCCTCAGCCCCGGCGAGACCCTCAGCTTTTACAAGCGAAGCTCCAGCGGAAAATACAGGGTGATAAGCATTTCCAACATCCACGAGCGCCACCTGCTTCTGGCCCTGCTGAGGCAAATCGAACTGCCCCTGGACAGGCTCATCGGCAAGGAATGCTATTCCTACCGCCGGGGCAAGAGTTACCATCAGGCGGCGGAACAGGCCCGCAAATACTTCTCCGCAGGCTTTGCCAAAGGACTGAAAAGCGACATCAGCTCTTTCTTCGACTCCATCCCCAGGCAGAGCCTGCGCCTCCTTCTGGAAGGACTTTTTGGCGCGGACCCCACGGCATGTCTGATTTCCTCATACATGCTGGGCTCGGGACTGGGCATCCCGCAGGGAAATCCGCTCTCGCCCCTGCTCTCCAACCTCTATTTGATTCCCTTCGACCGCGAATTGGGCAGGCAGGGCTGGCATCTGGTGCGCTATGCCGACGATTTTTGCCTCTTTGCCAATCACCCCCACGACCTGTTTCTGGATGCCGAAGCAGTGGAGGGAATCCTTGCCAAACTGGGGCTGAAACTCTCCAGGGACAAGACCCTGAGCTTCACCGTCAAGGACAGCCTGGATTTCCTGGGCTACCGGGTGGGAAGGGAGGATTTTGGCAAGCTGAAGCAGCCCCGTGACCCTGAACTCGAAAGCCACGGAATTCCCGCCTTCCAGGACGATTTTGCCCGGGGCAGGCCGCTGTATCTGACCTTCCGGGAAACCCATGTGACCAGCGAGGGGAACTGCATTGCCCTCCAAACGGGGGACGGCATCCGCAGACACTCCTGGAAAGAAATATCCCGAATTGTGGTGATCGGCAAACCAAGGGTCTCGGCTGGTGTTATCCAACAAGCCCTCATCCGGAAAAAACCGGTGGTGTTCATGACCGTGATGGGCAGGCAACTGGGAGGTTTTGCCCACAACAGCAGGTCCTACGCGCCGGCACAGGTGTTCAATTCGCCGGATATGTCCTGGCAGGATTTCCAACTGGACTACATCCGCTCCCTGGTTGCAGCCAAAATCCACAATCAAAGGACGCTTTTGCAGAGCAAAGGCATCAGCGAGCCCCGGCTGAGGGAACTGGAGGCGTCGTTGACCGAATGTGCCGACCCGGAGGTCCTGCGCGGGAAGGAAGGAGCCGCGTCGGTCGTTTACTGGCGTCATTTCCGCGAACTGGTGAAGCCGCTGGACTTTCCCCGCCGCAGCTACCATCCACCGGAAGGGCCGGTGAACGCCATGCTGTCCCTGGGCTACACCATCCTCTACTTCCGGATGGCTGAAAGCCTGTCGGCAGCGATGCTTAATCCCTGGGAAGGAATTTTCCATTCACCCAGGGGCCTGCATTACGCTCTGGCTTCAGACATGATCGAACCTTACCGCTTTCTGGTGGACCGGGTGGTGCTGTCCCTGATCCACAACCGTCAGATAGGCCCCGATGACTTCATCTCTGAGCAGGAAGGCTCCGCCCCGCGACTGTCTTCAGCCGCCATGAAAAGCTACATCCACCGCTATGAGCTTACCATGCGCAACGAGGTGAAGATCGGAGATTTGACCCTAAGCTGGGCCCTGCAAATCGACCGCGCCCCCTTCCAACTGATGCGCAGCCTACGCCTGGGCTTGCCGTTCAAACCCTTTCGGATGTGCTGAATGCACTACGTAATCGCCTTTGACGTTTCTGACAACAAGGTGCGCCGCCACCTTACCAAAATCCTCCTCGGAAAGGGCATCCGCATCCAGGAATCAGTATTCGCCGTGAACCTGAAAACCCACGAACTAAAATCCGTGGCCCGCAAACTGGAAAAAACCCTGGACGAAAAAGGGGTCATCCATATCTTCACCGTCTGCGGCACCTGCGCCAAAAAATCACTTGCCATAAACAGGCAGGTGGAATATTATATCACTGATTGAGGTCCAAAGGTCCGTTGCGAACAAGGCGATAATGACGCCAGGCAAGAGAGGATGAAAGGATCGCTGTCAAACAAGTGTAATGACCTGCCCCGCAGGGGGCAGGGGTTCGCTTTAAGATGCTGCAAGCCAGCACGTTGCAATGCCTCATAGCCGTGAAGCCGCTTGTGGAGAGGCTTTGAGCCTGTTTTCCGCGAACCTGCCCTTTCGACCTTCATTTCAGGCCCGGGTCAGAGGAGGTTCACGGAAATGGGGTCCCAAACCCGCTCTGCTAAAGGGCTAAAATCGAGGCTTATCTTGAAATGACCTCCCTTGACGGGAGGGGGATGATTCACGCAATAGAGAAGTTGGAGAAAATCAGGGAAAAGAAAAACCGCCGCGGAGCGACGGTTTAAGAGGACAGGAAAATCAGCAGGCCCATTCAGGGGCTGGCAGGGGTTGGGGTTCCGTGCACAATGCCAAGATATTCTTTCATGCAGACCCTTTCCAGGGGCAGCCAGCCAGCATCCGTGATTCCGGCGATGGATTTAGTGAGGTTGAAAAACTTGCTTGTGTTCAGGACCCTTTGTTCGAAGTCTGCCAGAGTGTTCCAGTCAGAGTCCCCTAAAGCCAGCAACGCCGCGTCAAGCTTATCTTTGGCAATGCCCAGGAAATCCATAATTGAGCCGATGAGTTGTGGATCGCGGGGGATGGGTTTGCCGCTATGGATGAGGTCATTTCTGAGATTGGTTATTTTCTGGTAGTGCGGATTGGGTTCAAAACTCCTTCCTGAATCCCCTTTTTTCTTTTTGCTGGGCTCGTAAAGCAAATCACCGTATTGGGGCAGGAACTGCACAGCTTCGGGGACCTCAAAGGCGTTCCAGACCTCGTTGAATTTGGCCACCACCGCTTCATTTTCAAATAGGACCACGCTGCCTTTGCCCCTCAAACGGGGTAAGTAATCGGAAAGGATGGTGTTTTTTATCAACTTATAGCCGTGATGAAGCTTGTTTTCAGGCAGGTCGAGCAAACCCAACAAGGCGGCCTCGGTCAGGCATTTCAACCAAACCAAAAGGCTGTTGTAGTCATTTCGATAGAGGGCGGTCATGATGAGGGTGAAGAAGTTTGAGAACCAGTTTTGTGGATCTGATTGTTTCGCTTCCAGTGAAAGGAACAGCGTTTCCATTGCCGCGATCTCACTGTCCCCGAAATATCCCGGTTTGGCTGCGCGGGCTTCTACAAAGAGATGTTTCACCATCATCCAGTCCATCTCCAAAGCCGCTCTGTTCATGGACGAGTGCAATTCCAGGAACATGTCCTGAGGGTTGATTAGATTCAGATGGCCGCTGTCCGCGGAGGCGTAGAGGTGGACCATGTCCGGTCGAGGAATAAGACTGGAGAGCACCTTGGCAAGGGATTTGTTCAGGTTGGGAAATCCTCCATAGGAGCAGAGATAGAGGGTTGAGGAACCCAACTCTGCCATATATTGCTTCAGCAGGGCCAGAAACTCAAAATCAAAGAAGTCGGCCCGGTTGATGTCGAAACGGCTCAGGTCCCCCGGGGAGGGATTATCCGGCAGTGGAGGCAGGCTGTCAAAGTAACCGGCCGAACCCAGTTTGAGGATGGTGATTTCGCCTATGTGCAGGGGCAGCAGGCCGGGATGGCCTGAAAGAAGTTTTTTTGCCAGTTGCGCGGCAGCGTGAGTGAAGTCCCCTTCCGCCTGTTCCCTGAATCTGTCAGCTTTGCTTTTAAGGACCATCGGATCAGCAGAAGAAACCAGCGCTTGATCCAAAGCCTCAGCCAGGCGTTCCATGGCTGCCTCTCTCCAGGTGGCAATCAGGAAAAGCCTGTCGATCAGAGTTACACCGCGCGCAGCAAGGTCACTCAGGGCCTTGTGCAGCTTTGGCAGCGAGATGACATCCGGCGGGCTGGACAGCTTCTCACCCTTTTTAGCTTCGGGAAAACCGTCATCCAGAGTGAAAGGCATGGATGTCAGGTCCGGCTTGGAAAAGTCCTCCTGGTTGAAGGGTATCCTGAGTTTCTCCGATTTGTGAACGAATTGAACATCAGCCAGCCCGATCTGGGCAAAAAGGACTACCGGCATCAGTCCTCCGTGGCCGTGCGGTGCAGAGCCTCAAAGAACCTCTGGCTCCATTTTCTTTCTTGTAGAATTGTACCGGTGAATCCAGCTATCCTGGCCAAGGGCGCAAAAAAATCGTTGGACAGGCAGGCGGATTCAAATTCAATGATTTTATCCAGGTTGTTGTCTTGAAGATTTGCAATCGCTCTGGCTATGTCTTTAGGATTGATTCGCATGAATGTTAACAAGTCTTGCGTGTCCTTTGGATAAACAGGCCTGCCTTTGTGCAGGAGGTCATTGCGGATATTGACAAGCCTTTGCCACTCCAAACTATCTTCCAGCGTATTCGGGTTCACAAAGATGCTGATGTAATCCTCAAAAGCCTTCCTCAGTTTTTCCTCATCCACTTTGCGGCTCAGGATGAAGAGATGGATCGACGTATTCTCTTTTTTCCCTTGGGCATCGGGGAAGTGAATTACCCTCTCTTCCTTTACCTGTATCTTTTCCCAGAGAATGCCCTGCTGGTCTTTAAGCAGCTTCATATAAGACGATACCGCCATGCTTTTCATCCAGACGATGACTTCATTCATGTTCATGGAGTAAAGACTCCTGAAAATCAGGGCCGCAAACCCTTCGAACCATCCTGCATGGGAAGCGCTATAATTCATGGCTTTTCTGATCAAAGCGTTTAATCTGTCGAAGTGGTCGGAATCAGCACGGCCTTGGTTTGAATTCTGGATTCTTTCACAATAATACAGAGCTGTTCCCCAATCAAGCCGCAAAACGTTGTCATTCATTTTCTTCAGCCAGGTCAGAAACCTACCCTGAAGCCGGTTGTCAATCTGGTAACTCAGGTACTCGCTGGTGAAGATGCGTTCATAAGTCGCGTAATTCACGGCGCTTTGCAGAACATTGTCCAAAGCACGCTGCATCATGGGCATGCCTCCGGAATGCGTGCCCAGATAGATGCGGGAATTCTCAAGACTTCCAAAATGTGGCTTTAGCGCTTCATACAATTCATACTCGAAGAAATCCAGGGTGTTGATGTCGGCTTTGCCAAGCACTTCCACACCGGCTTTTTTTCCGGAATCTAATTTCAGGATGGGGTCGAATGAGCCATACAGACCCAGATCCAGCACCCAGACATTATCTATGGAAATCCCCAACATGGGGATGTTGCCGGCTTTGATCCGTCTCTGCATGAAATGAGCGGTTATGCTGGTCGCGTCATTCCTGGCGTGATACAGGATCCCATCTTCCAGATAGTCAGCCAACTCCACCCACTTTGGATCTTTTTCTATTTCCTCTATCTTCGCGTCCCAAGCATTTTTTATCTCCTCAAGCTTGGGCAATACCTTGGAGCGGTTGGTGGCGATCAGGAACAAGCCATCAATCTTGGTTATCCCTTTTTCATTCAAATACTCCAAAGTTTTACAAAAGATTGGAAATGTGATGCCTGTGCGGAACTGGCGTTCCAGCCTTTCATCTCTTTTTGGTTCCTTGAATGATTCGGAGAGGTAAACTGAGATGCTGTCCTGTTCTTGGGGATCCAATTCTGCAACCTTGATGGGCTTTCTCCTCTTGCCAACCGAAATCTCATAAGTGCCCTGCAGGTCGCGATTCCCTATTGTGAAGAATAGATATCTTTTCATCGGGATTTCTCCATCCCCATTTTGCCTTGATACCACAAAATCTTCGACTTCCGGACGCGGATGTTCTTGGCCATGCTGCCTCCTTTCAACTTCGTCGTTTCTTCAAGTCATCGTTTTTCAACCTGGTGTGCCAGGAATATATCTCCCCATTATTATCGGCTGGATAACTGCGGGGCTTGTCATGGACAAGCAGGAGTTGCCTCAGACTATTACTGATGGCCGGATATTTCTTGAAACTCAGAAATACCAGTTGCAGCGCTCCCGTTTTAACATCGGTCTTTACCGCATACATTTCATCACTTCCATTTTTCCGGTCAACCGTGATCTTAACCGCCCCCATGCCGTTATTCTTCCCATACCCGATCTGATGGCAAAGCAAGTCTTTTATCTGATCAGGCTCGACCTTATCTGGAGGAGTGTTTTGACCCAGACAGAGTGCAAAATAAAGAAGATTTAACTCTTTGGCTGTCAAATTCTCATAACTGACCCTGAATGTAAAGGTGGGGTAGCTGTTTTTGGTGGGGTACAGCACTTTGACCAGCTTTACGGTTTTATCCACCCCTTTCTCATGCTCATTATCGTTGTAGGGAGTGGTTTTTGTTTTGTAGTACATCTTTCGTCCGCTTAACCTGGGTGGATTTTTTGTATAGTCCGGTCTGGCAGGGTCGCCATAAGTGACCATGGGCTCGCTGCCGTTCTGCCTAAGATAGAATTCATAGGAAGAGGGTTTCGGGGAACCGGGACGGGGCAGCCACTTCTCAACCTTCACGTCTCCGGAACCCTCTTGGTGAACTGCATAGCTGAAGTGCACCTTGCCGGATTTTGAGCGGTGTTCGTAGGGTATGTCTTTGTTTTCGTAGGAATAGCCGAACATTTCTTCAATCAGGTTTACTTTGCCAGAAGACAGGGCGTTCTGGTTATACTCCTGATAATCCTTTGTGAAATCACGCAGGGAGCGGGAGTAGGCCCAACGATAGCGGAAGTGTTTACCGAAAGTGAGAACCTCATTACTACCAGATTTGTATTCGAAGAAGACCAGGTCACCCTTTTTAATCTTGTATTCAGCCCTGATGTTGCTCAGTATTTCATTCTTGATCCCCTTTATCCTGTCAGCCATGGGGTGGTCTGTGAAGTGCCCGGTTGTGTCATTGGCCAATACATTTAGCTGGGTTTCTTCATAGTTCTTAACTGTCTCCGTGGAAACAAGATAGGTTTGGGACTCAAGTTCTGGCGGCTCTCCAGACCCTTTGGTTCTGACCCCGAATGCTTTATGGGACACGGGATGCTGGGTGTTTAGTCCAAGATTTCCCTTGCCATCAATACCATCATGGTAGGGGTAGAATTTGAAATAATCTTCCATATCCCCATCTTTTGCAAGGATAATTTTGGTGGCTCCGACTCTGTATTTTAGTCGCGCGTCCTTTTTTGGGCTTCTGCTGAAGACGAACTTATTTTCACAGAATTTTCTAATCTCAAAGCTACCATCTGTATTGATTTTGTCCACTATTCCGGCTCCGTTCAGGATTTTGAGGCCAAAGGCGTTGTTAGGCCGGAAGCTATACCTGTGCTCATTGAGGCGGGATATGGGCAGCCCAAGGTAAGCAGCCAGGAAATTTGAGACGCAGCCTCGGAGAGTGTCCGCGGAGATTATGATTTTCCCGCCCACTTCCAGAGGTTGAATCTCCGTGAGGTCATTACCCAAATCGACGTGGGTATTTCCCACGCAAAGCTCGTTCAGGGCATGGAGGCTGCAGTTGATGTAACCGGTGTAAAGATTGGGATCGAGACTGCCCAGATCCGCGGCATCCACCAGTTCCGGGTCTTTGTCTTTGACGGGGATAAAACCGTAGGGTAATCTTTCCTTGGCTTTCGTGACCCGTTGGGCCAGGCCGGGATTATTATTTTGTCCGCCCCGGTTGTTATGTGGCCGGTTATTCATGATAAAACCTCCATGTCCGATGCTTAGTGCAGAACTTTATGCCGATCTTGGCGTCGGGAATGCTTCCCAGCAGGGCTGCGAAGCGGTATTCTTTCATTCTGGAATTGATTTGCTTCGGCCAGACCGTCTCCATGTCGTTGCAATCCTCGCTGGTGGCTGTCAGAAATGTGTCCGGGGAACTTTCATCCCGGCGGAATTGGATCTGTATCTCCCGGTTAAAGAAGAACAGCCGGTCAAATTCCCCAATCCGGTTGAAATCAAATTGGCTCATATCCTCCAGGAAAACCAAGCCCAGTTCGTATTTCCCAGGCTCGGGGCAAGCATTTTTAGCCTTCACCGCCGCCTCTCGGGCAAGGACGCCGCGTGCTAAAGCCATGGTCCAGCGCCGCTGGCCAATAACCCAAAGCTTGGTTTGAGCGAGAGCCTCAAGCTTCGCCTTGACATCTTGCAGAGATATATTTGTCATTTCTTTTCCTCCAATGTGATCTCGGGATGGCAGCCACCGCTGCCAAGGGCTATGAGACCATAGTCACAAGCCTGTTTGAGAAATCCGAACAAACAATCAATGTTCGCCTTGCGGGCGGTGTCACAATCCAAAACCATTATCTCCCCCCGGAAGACAGCGTTGAACAACCTTTCCTCGGTGAACTTACCGCTGCCATAAACCGCCCGTGAGAATTGGTCTTCAGAGTGGTGCTCGATCTGCAGTAGTTTCATATCCGGCGAGGCCTGCTTATCCAGATACAGGTCTGTAAATATGATACAGCCACCCTGCTCAGAATTTTTGCCTACAGTTTTGGGTTGGCCCAGCAATGTTTTCCACTCCTGTTTTTTATACTTGTCCATGATGGATGACAAGGCACCCCGAAACGATGATCCCGGTATGAAGGGGCTGCCTTTCCGGCTTATAAAGGCTACGTCGGTTTCCGGATTCGCAATACTCTGGTAGGACGATCCCCCTTTTACTAAAATAGGGTTATGCAGGCCTGTCTTCACAGTACAGAGATAATGCTTAAGAAATCTTCCTCGGTGAGATCCGGAACTTGCCGGTGTGAACTCGCTCCACAGAGCATCTTTATTCAACAGGTCATGATAGGATGACTGCAGATACTCATTGAAATTGTTGGCGTCCAGCTTGAACCTTTCAACCTTAACCAGGCGGGCTTGACCGTTTCCCGTGCCAGTGTGGCCACCAAGAAACACGCCTTCCTGTTTCCAGCTATAAAAGACTGATTCCACCCATTCTTCCAATTTTGAGAATTCATTTTGCTCGAGATGGTTGGAGCGGCTGACATTGTCGATCTCGATAAGTAGTTTCACGCGTCCGGGATCGATCTCCCAGAGACTGAATTTGGCATTTTCCTCGGCTGTTTTGGTCTTTCTGCAGATCTTAACTTTGTCCCGCACTCTCAGTTCCACCGGGTTCAGGGTGGCTGTCCGGAAAATGATCCTGGAGGCTTGGCTGTCATCATCTTTTCCTGAGGGCTGGGTGGTAACGTTCTGTTTCCACAATTCCAGATCATTAGTGTTAAAGCTTTTCCAGACGACGCATTTTTCCATGGTGGCGAAGAAAACTCCGGCGATGCTGGTGCCGGGAAGGACATATTGCCCAGAGCCGTCATGAATGATCTCGGACGCTCCCAGATAATCACCCTGACTGCCTTTGCCCAAGTGTAACGGTGACGTGAAAACAAGTTCCACGCGATAAAAGATTTTCAAGTTTGTCATTCCGTCCTCCCTCATTTGTCCTCCAGAAGCAATTTCATGGATTCAGACAAGACCTTCCTGTCCACTTCTGGCTCCAGCCAGGGTATGATCATTTTTGCCAGTTTATAACGGGAATCCGTTGTTTTCCAGTGATTGTCGGAGTTTTGGTTAGTTTTGGCTTCAAGCCTGGGCTTGATATCACCATAAGATTTCCCAGCCTCCAAGTCAATTACCAGGTCACCAATCAGGGAACGCCAGCTTCCTTTCAACTCAACCTGTTTCAAATCGTTATACTTATCCTGGGCTTCAGCATGTTTAGCGGCGATCGCTTTCAGCCTGTTCGCTTCATTATTTGAAATAAGGGCTGAGCAAAGTTTGGGAACAGTATCGCATTTCTCATGATCCAGTTTCTGCAACGGGTGATCGACTGCCACAGCACCAAAACCTTCCCCCCTTCTAAGCCCAATTCCAGAATTCTCCAATCCTGCAAGTTTCTGCTTGAGCAGTTCAAGATTATTGCCCTTGTAAGTAAAGCTGAAGGAACTTCCCTTGCGGATCGTAATGTCCCTGAATTGCCTTAGGCCAGAAGTCCCGCTGAAAGATGAAACCATACCGTAACGAGCCATAGACGGCCCGGGAAGGAAATCCTCCGCGGCAAAACCATTTCCCAGCAAACCGGCCATGATCTCCGAATTAATTGTGCTGGCAGGCACGAGTCCGGAAGAAGGGATAACCGCGTCTGAAAGCAAGGTAAGGGTAAACTGTTCCGAGAGGTTGCGTTCAGCTAATTCCTGTTTGTGACTTATTCTATAACCACGGATATAAGCCAGCCTTCCCCCCTTGCCCAGATGAACTGGGTTCTTTCCGTTCAGCCAAGGTTGAAAGTAAGACAGGAAACGGGCGCAGAGGTCTCTGTCCTTAAAAGCCAAGGTGCCTTTGAATCTGGTTCCCGCCGCCACCCTTTCCTCAATGAATACTCCATTATCGGAAGTGCTTTGTGTTTCCCTGTTCACTTGATTGCGCTGAATATACAACTTCCTAACAGTGTAGTATCTGGACTCCTTCCAATCCTGGTCACTTTTTTGAGCACACACCCAGCCTTCATACATGCCCTTGCCTGAGTCATGCTCCTCACCGGAATCAATCAGCTGGTTGTGGCTGAGGATGTGGCTGAGTTGGCTGGACTTTTCCATGTCTAAAGCCCAGACAGGAATACTTTTCGTTTCGTCTGAACTGGTTTTTCTAACCTTGAGTTTTCTCAGGCTGAGAGGAACGGGGCAAACATTTGTTTCAAATGGTTCCTCTTGTCCGTCCGGCAAGGGATAGAAGAAGCTGGAGCAGACATTGCCGTCGTCAAGAAAGGTTTCGTCACAACCCCTTGCCAATGCCAGGGACCTCAGAAGTCCCAGAATGGTGGATCCGGGAATGAAGTCATTGGTGAAAAGCAGGTTACCAGATTGGGCTTTGGAACTGAGAAGAGTGTCTTCGGCAAGCTCAATAACCAGTTCGATCCGGTTGCCCAATCCCTGTACTTCTCCTTCCGCCTGTATGTCTTCCACACTGCTAACCAAGTCGGAGACAGCAACCGCTCCGAAGCCTCTTCTTCTGTAGCCTCCCAGAGCCTTGATATTGCTGAGTCCGTCCTTCAGGTATTGAACCAAGTGCTCCGTGTTTTTATCCCTGCTTAGATACGTAATTGTCAGTTCAAACACTGTGCCCCGGGAACCAAACTCCACTGAGCGGAGTGAGTTGTCGCGAGAACGCCTTTTTTCGTTGTCCACAGCGGTAAAATAGTGGATGATGGTGGGGTTGTCAGGATATTCTATTGGCTTGACCTCGATATCGAGCGAGCTAAGGTTATCGTGCGATTCAAACAGCCATTCATAATATGATGATGAATCAATCCCCAGACTTTTCCTGACCCGGTCAAGCTGATCGCAGGAATCCCTCAGCAAGCCCTTGATCGTGCTGCTATTGATCCGGGGACAGCCATACCCATCCTTTAATTGTCCGTCATCGTACAGCCCAATGCTGCCACTGCCTGTGCCGATGTGGAAATCCTCCAGACAGGTGAGTTTGCATTCAATTAGGATCTTTTTCATGGTCACCCCCTTCTTTTGGCTGGCGATAAAACTCGATCAATTCTATTATATCTAAGGCTTTGTTTTTTATCACGGTTTTGTTTGTGATTTTTCCAAGCGTCTCGTGTTTGCCAAACAGAGAGTTCAGCTCTTCGTCATTACCCACAATCATTTTTCTAAAATAGTCGGCTTCCGCAGTTCCATCTTTCAGAACTGACCTAAATCCCTTGATCTTGTTGTTGGCCCTTTCCTTTTCTGGTCTATCAAGATCTTTGGCAACCTTTTTTACCTCTTTCAGCAAACCATCAAGATCAGCAAGGGAATAAGGCCTGGCGGTCAGAAGTTCCACCATGTCACCATCCTTACCTTTGTATTCCAACATATAGCTGCTGCGGCGGATGTCTTCTATATCTTGATAAACGGAATCAAAGTGCACATGCCAGTCTATGAAGGACGGTTTACTGCCTGAATCCTGTCTGTAACTGGCGGCCTTGGCTGATTCGAGGCAAGATTCCGCCAACCTGGCAGCCAGCCCAATGGGATAATTGGTCTTGGTGAAAGCCACTCCCGCCGACGCGGGACATGTGCCTGGCAGCCCTGAAACCAGTTTAGCAACTAAGTCCAAGGCAATTTCAGGCACACAGACGATAAACAGATCATCCCCACCCAGCATAAGAGGAAGGTAGGGTCTCACTCCAGATTCATAGTTACTTATCAGTTCTCCGGTAAGAACTTCCTTAAGGGCGGTCCTGATATTCCCGCGGTTGTCTTTCCAAAATTTCTCTATGGCAGCGAAGGCGGAGAGCACGTTTGTATTATCAATATCTTTACTCATTTTACGAAACCGTTCGCCGGTCCCGTTGCCATCCAACTTGATATAGGCCAGCATGTTCCTTTTCAGGCTGCATCCTCTGGCTGCCAGTTGCTCCAGAGTATCAGCCAGCATGCCACTGGTTACACCGGTTTCCAAAAGGAATTTGGCCAAGCCGTCAACGGATTTCAACTTGTAGAATTTGTCCGCTTGTTCCAACATCAGTTTGGATTTCAAACCCAGGGGCACTCCCTTTTCCTTTTCAAAACCGACTGCTGTTGACATTCCATCATTAGCACAAATTTGGAAAAAGGGTGAATCGGGAAACAATACTCCAGTAGTGCCATTCAAGGGTCGGATTTCCAACTTTTTGAACTCGCCCCAGGTGATGTTGGGATCGAATTCACGGAGGAACCCGCTCCACTCCAGATCCGGAAGTTCCTTTACAACGTAGTTTTCAAAGGAACGAAGGAGGTTAGTCATGGTCTCCTTATCTTTGAACAAAGCCTCGAAGTGGCCTCCTGAGGATGAGATGATATTTCTTTTAAACATCTCCACCAATTCAGCATCCAACCCTTCCAAAGGGAGAAGACATTCAGGAATTCCCATCATATTGGGCAGATCTTGTTCAAGAAGTTCCCCAATCTTAGAATTTGCCCCAAGCATGTACTTCAGCTTGGGAACATGAAAAATGTAGTCCTGTATCCTTCTCACATCGATACGCAAGTGGTACAAGGTACTCATAAGACCTCCCTGCATTGTATGTTATGATAATTTGGCCAGCGTGTTCACAAGTTTCAATTCTGTCTTTCCGAATCCACGATTCTTAGAAAATGAAACTAGCCGTTTTGTCAAGTTTTTTCAAAGGAAGCATATCAAACTTATATATTTAAGCCCGGTCCTTCACATTACCCCGAGGGTTATGAGTAAGGGTTTTCAAGGAAACAGAAAAGCCGGCGGAATTACTTTCCGCCGGCTATGTTCTTATTTTGTAAGGGGATTATCCCTCGGTGAGTTTCTTGTATTGGAGGTATCTTTCCTTGAAGAACACCTCCGCTTCGCCCTGGAATCTCTCCGAGCGTTCCGGGAAGATCCTCTCCAGAGCTGAGTAACGGGTTTCACCCTTGAAGAATTCCTGCACGCTGACGCTGGGCTCTTTGCTGTCCAGGGTGAGGGGGTTTTTGCCCTGGAGGCTGTTGAGCGGATTGTAGCGGTAGAGCAGCCAGTAACCGGCGTCCACAGCCAGTTTCTGGCGTTTTTGGCTCATCGACATATCTATGCCGTGGTTGATGCAGGGTGCGTAGGCGATGACGATTGAAGGTCCAGGATAGGCCTCGGCTTCAAGGATGGCGTTCAGGGCCTGGGCTTTGTTTGCGCCCATGGCGATGGCAGCCACATAGACGTAGCCGTAGTTCATCATCATCATGCCCAGGTCTTTCTTGTTGGTTTCCTTGCCGGCCTCGGCGAAACGGGCGATGGAGCCCAGGGGCGTGGCTTTTGAAGCCTGGCCGCCGGTGTTGGAATAGACCTCGGTGTCCAGCACCAGGACGTTCACGTTCTGGTTAGAGGCCATCACGTGGTCGAGTCCGCCGTAGCCGATGTCATAAGCCCAGCCGTCACCGCCGATCGCCCAAATGGAGCGCTCCAGGAGGTAATCCTGCAATTCGGAGACCTGTTTCAGCATGGGTTTGCAGCCTTCGCAAGCTTTGACCAGAGCGGCAGGAAGCAGGGTTTTGATCTTGGCAGCGTTGTCTTTGGCGGCGGCATCCACATCCGCCCAGTGTTCCAGGGCGTAGCCGAAAGCCTCTTTCAGCGCGGGGTCGATGGATTTTTCGCGCAGCTGTTCCATGTAATGGCGTAGCAGCTTGCGGTGGGAATTCACGGCCAGACGCATGCCAAAACCGTATTCGGCGTTGTCCTCAAAGAGGCTGTTCGCCCAGGCGGGACCTTTGCCGTCCTTGTTGACGGCGTAAGGGATGGTGGGGAAGGTGCCGCCCCAGATGGAGGAGCAGCCGGTGGCGTTGGCAATGATCATGCGGTCGCCGTAAAGCTGGGTGAGCAGCTTGATGTAGGGCGTTTCACCGCAGCCAGCGCAGGCTCCTGAGAATTCCAGCAGAGGCTGCTTGAACTGGGAACCCTTGACGTTGGTTTCCTTGAAAGTGGCCAGCACATCGGAAGGCAGGGCTTCGAAGTATTCGTAGTTGGCCTGTTCGCCGGCGTCGCGCTCGTCCTCGATGGGGCGCATTTCCAAAGCGGCTTTGGGGCATTCGTTTACGCAGACGCGGCAGCTCTGGCAGTCGTCGATATAGACCTGCACCTTGTATTGGTAGCCTTCAGCGCCGGTGGCTTTAAGAGTGTTGAAACTGGCCGGGGCGTTGCCCAGGTCTTCATCTTTGACAAGTTTGGCGCGGATGGCGGCGTGGGGGCAAACGAAGGAGCACTGGTTGCACTGGATGCAGTTTTCAGCGATCCAGTGGGGCACGGTCGGAGCCACGCGGCGTTTTTCCAGCTTGGCTGTGCCGCTGGGGACATAGCCGTCGATGGGCATCTGGGAAACCTTGATCCGGTCTCCCTCTTCGCGCATGATGGGTTCGATAACGCCTGTAATAAAGGCATCCGAGCCGTCCGGGACCAGTTTTTTCCGCGGAGCGCACTGGTCTGGAAGGGTCGCCGGGATTTCCACTTCCTTGAGGGCCTCGTTCACGTGGTCGATGGCTTTTAGGTTCATCTGAACCACTTCCTCACCCTTGCGGCCGTAGGTTTTTCTCACCGATTCCTTGATCAGCTGGATGGCCTCGCCGCGCTCCAGGATGCCGGATATAAGGAAAAAGGCCGTCTGCATCACTGTGTTAACGCGTCCGCCCAAGCCCACCGCTTCGGCGATTTTGAGGCCGTCGATGTTGTAGAACTTGATCTTGCGGTCGATGATGATCTGCTGCATGTCGGAGGTGAGGTTATTGAAGGCTTCTTCGCGTTCCCAGTTTGAATTGAGCAGGAAGACGCCGTTTTCCTTGATGCCGCCAAGGAGGTCGAAGCGACCGATGAAAGCCTGGTTATGGCAGGCTACAAAGTTTTCCTTGGTAACGAAATACTGGCTTTGGATGGATTTTTTGCCGAAGCGGAGGTGGCTACGGGTGATCCCGCCGCTCTTCTTCGAGTCATACTGGAAATAGCCCTGCACATAGAGATCGGTGTTGTCACCGATGATCTTGATGCTGTTCTTGTTGGCGCCCACGGTGCCGTCGGAGCCGAGGCCCCAGAACTTGCAGTTGATGGTTCCCTCAGGGCTGGGGTCGATATATTCGTCCAGCGGCAGGCTGAGTTTCGTCACGTCGTCTTCGATGCCAACAGTGAAGCCATGGAAGCCTTTGGCCATCAGGTGCTTGTAAACTGCCAGAATCATCGTGGGGGTGAAGTCTTTGCTGGAAAGCCCGTAGCGACCGCCGATGATGAAGAGACCAGGTCGGTCTTTGAGAGCGGAAACCACATCCAGATAAAGCGGTTCGCCGATGGAGCCGGGTTCCTTGGTGCGGTCGAGCACAGCCACATTTTTCACGCTGGCAGGCAAAACGCTGAGAAAATACTCCACGCTGAAGGGACGGTAAACACGCACTTTGACCAGGCCCAGCTTCATCCCGCGCTTTGTGTTCAGATAGTTGATGGTTTCTTCGATCGCTTCGCAGCCGCTGCCCATGGCCACGATCACATGTTCAGCCTCGGGATGGCCGACGTAGTCGAAAGGTTTGTAGGCACGACCGATCTTAGCGGCCACTTCGTCCATGGTGGCGGCAATGGTGGCCGGGGCTTCCATGTAATGCCGGTTGGTGGTTTCCCTGCCCTGGAAATAGACATCCGGGGACTGCTGGCCAACCTTCACCTTGGGACGCTCGGGATTCAGGGCACGCAGGCGGAAAGCCTCAACCAGGGCGGGATCGTTGAGCTCGGCCATGGTCTCGTAGTCGATAACTTCGATTTTTTGCAGCTCATGGGAGGTGCGGAAGCCGTCAAAGAAGACCAGGAAGGGGATGGAGGTCTTCATCGTGGCAAGCTGGGCCACCAGACCAAGGTCCATCACTTCCTGCACGCTGTTGGCGGAAATCAGCGCCCAGCCTGTGTTGCGGGCGCTCATCACGTCGGAATGGTCGCCAAAAATGGAGAGCGACTGCGCAGCAAGGGAACGCGCGGTCACATAGAAAACGGTGGGCAGCATTTCGCCGGCAATCTTGTGCATGTTCGGCAGCATCAGCATCAGGCCCTGGGAGGCGGTGAAAGTGGTGGTGACGGCACCGGCGGAAAGCGCTCCGTGCACTGCTCCGGCGGCTCCTGCTTCAGATTGCATTTCGATCACGTCAACCGTGGTGCCGTTGATGTTTTTGCGGCCGTCCGCGGCCCAGGCATCGGCAAGTTCACCCATTGTGGAAGACGGGGTAATCGGGAAGATGGCAGCCACTTCGGCAAACGCGTAGGCCACGTGTGCCGCTGCGGTGTTGCCGTCCATGGTGGCTTTGATCTTATCAGCCATGTGGATAACTCCTTATCTATCTTTATTTATACTATTTTATACTGATACAGCAACCCTACTTTTGGATGGCGGCTTTGTGTCAACTATTTTGATGAGGTGGATGTTTCCTTTCCGGGCTGGCTTCCGCTCTATTCACTCCTGGACTTGGGGCAGCATGAAGACCGACAGTTGGTTTTTACCGAAGCGCAGGTATTTCTTGGCGGCTTTGGCGATGTTTTTCAGGTCGATCTGATCGAATAAAGCGGGTTCGTCCAGGAATGAGGCGAGCTTCCTGCCTTGCCAGATGTCGGACTTGAGCTGGTAAATCCAGAAACGGTTGGATTTGATATTCTCGTCAAACTGCTGCCGGAGAGTGGCGTTGGCCGCGACGAGGTAGCGCTTGTCGATATGACCGGCGCGGAGGCTGTCCAGGGTGGCGAAGATGGCGTCGTTGAGCTCTTTCAAACGCGCCGGGGCACAACCCATCATGGTGCCGACGGTGTAGCGGGAATCGGGGTAGCTGGTGGTGGATTGCCAGGCCTGGATGAAATAGACCCCGCTGCGTTCCTCGCGGATGTTTTCCCGCAGTTTTTCATTGAGCACAAACTCCAAGGCGTCCAGCATCACCTTGTTTTTGGTGCTGTAGCTGTATTTTCCGTTCAGTAAGGTGGAAGCGAAGGCACGGTCTGTGGAACCCATGTTGAACCAGATGGACTGTAAGCCCTTTCTCAGGCGGATGTTTACATCCTTGGGCTTTTCGAGCCTGCCGCCGCAGGGAAGGTTGCCCAGATAGGTGCGGCAATAGGTTTTCAGCAGTTCCGGGACGAAATTGCCCACAATCACGAAGCTGAAATCCGAAAAGTCGGCAAAGCGGTCCCGGAAAATCCGTTCCACTGCATCCATGTCGATGGTGTCGAAATCCGCGTCGGCCAGGCTCTTGGCGTAAGGATGGTTTTGGTAGAGCTCTTTCTGGACCCGGTCCATGAACACGTTCATCGGGTCCAGGTTCCTGTTTTGGTAAAAGGTTTTCGTGCGCTGGAGGTAGGAGGCAAAATCAGCGCGGTCAAATCTGGGATTGACGGCGTACTGGTGCAGCATCTGGAACATCAGTTCCATGTCTTTGGGCGAGCAGGAAGCGTCGAAAGATTCCTGGTAAGTGTCAACGCTCAGATTCACCCTGGCTACTTTGCCGGCGGTCGCCTTGCCTAGCGAGATGGCGTCGAATTTGCCGAACCCGGCATCGCTGATATAGCCAGAAACCAGTCTGGCAGCGGGAACGTCGGTTGTGTCATAGCGGCTGAATCCGCCGGGGCTGATGGCTTGGAGCAGCACTTCGTCGTTCTTGAAATCCGTTTTCTTGGCGTAAACCTTTACCCCGTTGGCCAGGGTCCAGATGTTCACGCCGGATTTGGCATCAAAGCTTTCCTTCTTTATTGCCACCGGCTCCGGGATTACCTCAAGCAGAGGCTCGTTCACGGTTTTATCTTCATAGGGCTCGATTTCCAGGCTGTTCACTCCGCTGGCGATTTCCAAAAGGCGCTCTTTGGTAGGATAGGTCAATCCTTCTTTTTGGGGGCCAGCCAGGCCGATGAACATGTTCTTGTCCTGGATCAGGTTTTCCACCAGTGCGTTCACCTCTTCCAGAGTGATGGCCTGGATCAGTTCCTGGGTAAGCATCTGACGGAATTCCGCGCTGGTAAAGACATTCTGGTTGGAAACGGCGTCCACGATTTCCCAGGCGATGCGGCCGGATTCACGGGTGCCCTGCTCAGCCACATCCTGCTCGGCGCCACGCAGAATGTCAATTTTGGCGCGTTCGAACTCGCTGGGCAAAAAGCCGTAACGCTGCACCCGCTCCGCCTCGGTGAGGACGGTGCGCAAAGCCTCTTCCGACTTGCCTTGGGTGTACATCGCGAACATCATCGCCGCGGACATCGTTCGCAGCAGCGGATATTCGGTGGCGGCGGCGAAGGAATAGGGCGGATCGGCTGTTTTGCTTTTCTCTTCCAGGCGGAGATTGAGCATGGTGTAGAACAGAGAAGTCTTTAGGTTGTCATAATACTCGCCCAAATTGCTCATCCGCTGGACGTCCTTTTTCCACATCACCTGCAGCAGGTTGTTCGGATATTCGGGATCGGTGGTCACAATGGCCTGGGGGGCAAGGTTTTCGGGAACGCTGAAATCCTCTCTGGGGCGAACTTCCTCACGTTTGGGTATGACGCCGAAATACCGTTCCACCAGCGCCAGCATGTCTTGCGGCTCAAAATCGCCCACGATCACCACGCTTTGGAGGTCGGGACGGTACCAATCGCGGTAAAAACGTTTGATGGTGTCATGCTCAAAGCTTTCCAGAACTTCCCGTTTGCCGATTGGCGAACGTTCCGCGTAGCGCGAACCGGCCAGGAAAACGGCGTTCTGGGCATCTCTGACCCGGCTGCCGGCATCCTGTCCCAGCCTCCATTCCTCAATGATAACGCCGCGTTCGCGTTCGATTTCCGAAGCCTCGAAACTTACCTGGTGGGCCATGTCGGAAAGGATCAACAATCCTTGGTTCAGCTTGGCGCTGTCATCTGTGGGTATTTTTAGTTGGTAAACCGTGTAGTCGTAGCTGGTCATGGCGTTGAGGCCGTTGTAATAACCCATCCCGATGGAGGAAAGGTATTCCACCACCTCGTTTTTGGCAAAGTTTTTGGTGCCGTTGAAAGCCATGTGTTCCGTGAAATGTGCCAGGCCAAGCTGGTCCGCGTCTTCGTTCACAGAGCCCACATCCACATAGAGCCGCAATTCGGCCAGGTTGGCAGGTTTGGGGTTGCGCATGATGTAATAGGAGAGGCCGTTGGCAAGCTGGCCGGAAAGAACGGCGGGGTCCTGCTGGAGGGGGATTTGCATCATTTCCGCCGGCTGGGCGAAAAGCCCGGTCAGCAGGGCCGTCAGGATGAAGGTCACGAAAAGCTTGGCGTTGGGGTTCATTTAATTCCTTTATTCAGGGTCGGTGAGGGTGATCAAAAACTGCTGGTCAACGGCCAGGATGTTGGTTTCGTCACCGTAATTGTAGGTGGCCCCGTCTTCCATCTGAACGGTGGCATAGTAGTAAAAGTTGTTGCTGCTTGTGGCATATTCCACAGGCAGATAGACGAATCTTCCCGGAGCTATGGGTCCCGTATCGTTGGAGGCGACCACGCCCACGAAATTGTGCTTGAACAATTTGGCCTGGATTATGTACTGGCTGCTGTTATTGACCACCTTGAAACTGGCACGGTTGGGATCGACAAAGACGCTGGTTGTTTTCCCAGCGTGGATAACCACCCTGGTGGTGTCGGTGAAAACCTCGTTACCCTCGTCGTAGATCTGGAAAGTTTCGCCCACCAGGCGCACCGGAACTTCCACGCTCACGTCGGGATTGAAGATGTGCTGGTTGGCGGTGGCAACCTCGAAAGTGTGCTCCGTGCCTGCGGGAATGGCAAACTCCGCCTCATCGTCGAGCGTGACGTACACCGGATATGAGGTTCGGTTGATCACGCGGAAATTGCCGCCGGATTCGCAAGCCGCGAGAAACAGGAGCGCCAACAGCGGCAGGAGCAGTAAATACATGCGTTTCATGTTTACACCTCTCTTTAGCTTTAAGCTTTGCCAGTCCAAATAATTCAGGCTGATAAAACCTATTAAAATCAAGCTTTCGACCCGCTGTCCTGATGTCAAGCATTATCTTGCCACTGATACAGTAACGGCGATGGGAGCCGGAGGGATTTTCTTTCATTTGATACTCAGAAACTTACCCCCTGCCAAGTCCTGTCTGCCGCACCCTTAACCCTCACGACTGTTCCCCTCCCATGCCTCCCGGATAATACTCGCATCAAGTGCGGCCATTGTGCGGGAGGCGAATCTGAACCACAAGGAAGGGCCTTAAGGACCAGACAGCATCGCTTCGCTCTTTTGCGGGGAATGACATCAGGCTGGTTCAAAGCCATAAAAGCCGATTTATCCGCGTGTAATTGTATCTTTGAAACCCGTTTGAGCCTGCAGCGCCCCAAGCCCAAAAAAGCATTTGACAGGAAAACATAGGGGTAAAATAATGCTTTTACGAACCTAAGGGAGCGATAAATGAGTTCATTAACGGTGCTGGGCTGCATGTGGGGCGATGAGGGCAAGGCCAAAATCGTCGATTTTCTGGGCGCGAACGCCGATGTGGTGGCCCGCTTTCAGGGTGGGGCCAATGCCGGGCACACGATAGTTCTGGAAGGGAACAAATATGTTTTCCACACGGTGCCCTCCGGCATCCTCTATCCCAAAACCAAATGCGTGATCGGCGCCGGAACGGTCATCGATCCCTACGGCCTGCGCGGCGAAATGCAGGCGCTGATGAAGCAGGGCATAGATTTTGGCGGCAGGATGTTCATCGACGTCCGCGCCGGACTGGTTCTGCCGCTGCACAAAGAGCTGGACGGCAGCACGGAAGAGGAATTGGGAGCCAGCAAGATCGGCACCACTGGCAAGGGGATCGGCCCCGCCTATTCGGACCAGGCGGCCCGCTGCGGCCTGCGTTTTGGAGACTTGGGACATCCGGACTGGCTGAAGCAGCGCCTGGCCAGCCTTTACGCCTATCACGACCTTAAGCCGCGCGATTTGAAATGCGAACTGAAAGAGCTGGCCGAGGTCTGGGAATTCCTGAAACCCTTTGCGGCCCAGGCGGATGAGCTGCTCCGCAATTGCTATCTGGCCGGAGAATCCATCCTCTTTGAAGGCGCCCAGGGCACCTTGCTGGACCTCACCTACGGCACCTATCCCTATGTCACGTCGTCAAATACCACCACGGGAGGGGCCAGCATCGGCATCGGTTTTCCCCCGCGCTGGCTGGACAAAACCATTGGCGTTTATAAGGCTTACGTCACCCGGGTGGGGGAAGGACCTTTTCCCACTGAGATTTTCGATGAGACTGCCGAGCAAATCCGCGCTGTGGGCAACGAGTTTGGCGCCACCACCGGAAGGCCCAGAAGGATTGGCTGGTTCGATGCCGTCGCCGCCAAATACACCGCTTCACTGAACGGCCTGGATGCCCTGGCACTCACGCTTTTGGATGTGTTGAGCGGCCTGCCGGAACTGAAGATTTGCACGGGTTACTGGCTTGATGGGAAAAAACTCCCCGGCTATACACCGCACCCGCTGATCCTGGAACGGCTGGAGCCGGAATACCTTAGCCTGCCGGGCTGGGAAGCCGACCTCGGCAAAATCCGCAGCCTGCACCGCCTGCCCAAAACGGCAAAAGAATATCTGGAAGCGGTCCAGGACCTCGTGGAGGTTCCCATCGAGTTGGTCTCGGTGGGCAAAGACCGCACTCAAACCATTGTTGTAAAGCGATAAATGGAGATATAACCATGCGCAGAAACATTATTTGTCTGCTTTTGCTGGGGCTGCTGGGCACGGCGCTGTCTGCCCAATCCCCCGACGCCTTGAACTTTCCCCAACCCCAATACGTGAATCCCATTTTTGACAGTTTTACGCGCAACTACATGTCCACCAGCGCGATGGGACGCGGCTACACCGGTCTGGCCATTCCCGGGGGAGTGGACAACGTGCTCAAAAATCCCGCCGGCTACCATCCGGACAAGGCCTCGCTGCATCTGGAAATGCTGGTAAAACCTCCGGTGGAAAGCGATATTTACGCGATGGCCGACACCTCCGTTTACTACCGCATGACCAAAGAGAACATGCTCTCACCCGTGCCGGTGGGGATCGTTGGCGGCGGCGGAACTATCGGCCCCAATTTCACTTACGGCCTTCTTTATAGTATGCCAAAAAGCATCAAGGTGGATAATTTCGGCGTGGAAGTCAACATGGGCTACGGCCTCATCATGCGCTATCCAAGCTTTTTCCTGAACCAGCTTACCGCCAACGCTGCCTGGCACAAGGACAACTTCCACGTGGGATTGAACTTGCACAACCAGATCTACCATCTGGGCGACGTGACTTTCCTGCGTTCGTTCGAGCGCATCATTAGCGACAAATATGTGCTTAGGCCGCAACTGGGGCTGCTTTACAGCGGCGAATCCCTGAGTGCCGGCCTTAGCATGGTGCCGCAGCAGAACGTGAATTGGGACCTCAAATTCGCCCAATACGATACCCGGCTGCCTCTAAGCCTGGCTCTAGGCGTGGCTTACAACAAAAACAACGCCGTCTTCACCGCCGAGGTGGATTATGAGCAGTGCAGCGCCATCAGCGATGCCTTCAAGGACCGCTACACCTTCCACGCGGGCCTGGAAAAGACCATCAGACGTTATACTTACCGCGCCGGCTATATCTACCATCCGCAGGTTTGGGAAGGGGATTTCCTGATCCCTGACGCCTGTTCGGACACCATTTCCATCTGGTGGGCTGCCGTGCTGCCCCAGGGCCGGGTGGGCAAAAACAATCAGCATATCCTCACTCTGGGCACTTCCTGGAACCATCCTGACGTGCGGGTGAACCTTTCCGGCCTGATTGACGTGGCCGGGCAGGCCCCCATCGCCCAGGTCAGCCTTTCCGCAGACCTCTTTTTCAGCGCCTTCAAGCGCAAGAACTTCCTCTATTTCGACTGATGCCAAAAGTCCAGATTCGCAGGATTGAAACATACGACCTGCAGCAGCTTGAGGCCGCGGTGGCCGATTTTCTGGGCCATGCGAACCGAATCAGGATAAAGCGCAGCAAACGGGTTTTGTTGAAGCCGAATCTTTTGGGCGCTTTTCCCCCGGAACGGGCTGTCACCACCCATCCGGTTCTGCTGGAAGCATTGATCCGCCATTTTCTGGAGCTCGGCAAAGAAGTCTGGATCGGCGACAGCCCCGGCGGAACAGCCAACGTGGAACAGGTTTGGCAGACCTGCGGGCTCAAAGACCTGGCCAGCCGCTATCCCGTGAAGCTGGTGAATCTGTCCACCTCCGGCTACCGTGAACTCAAATGGAACGGGATTCCCGTTAAGATTTCCGAGGTCTTCTGGCAGTGCGGAATCGTGATCAACATAGGCAAATACAAGACTCACGGCCTGGTGGGCTTCACCGGCGCCCTCAAAAATCTCTACGGCCTTGTGCCCGGCCTGATTAAGACCGATTACCACAGCCGCTATCCCAATTCCGTGGATTTTTCCCATCTGCTGCTGGCGCTTTACGGGCTGACCCGCGCCCGGCTTTCTTACAGCTTCATCGACGGCATCCTGGGAATGGACTGGATCGGCCCCTCCGGAGGCAGGGTGAGGAAATTCGGCCTGCTGCTGGGTTCGCGTTCTGTATCCTCGCTGGATTTCACCGCTGCGAGGATGATGGGTTTCCGCCTTGACGACGTTCCCTACCTCAGCGAAGCGCTGCAGATGGATGGAGTGCTGCCCTCCCGGGTTCAGGTGCCCACAAGTTTTCGCAATTTCACACTGCCCGATGTGGACATCCGTGCCGTGAAATACAGCTACCGCGTCCTGCGCCGCGTGCCCCGTTTCGCCCGGCATCTGGTGCAGCGTTATTACAGCAAGCGGCCTTTTATCAGCGACCGCTGCAAAAAATGCGGCATCTGCGTGCAAAGCTGTCCCGTGCAGGCGATTTCCCCTCCCGGCAGATTCACCCTGCCCAAAATCGATCCCCGCAAGTGCATCAAGTGCATGTGCTGCCACGAGATGTGTCTCCACGGCGCGGTGGATATCCATAAAACCTTTCTCACCAGGATGATCGAAAAATGAAAAAACAACAGCCCAAGCATAAAGCCCTTTTCAACTTTATCTACATCGCCCTGTTCCTGTTCATCCTGAGTTGGATACTGTTCTGGGGCAGCAACAGTTTTTACCAGAAATGGCGCTTGCAGCAAAGCGCCGCCAGGAAAGAGAAACTGGTGGAAGCGCTGGGGGCTCAGAACGACAGCCTCAAGCAGGAAAACCAGCGGCTGAAGACCGATCCGGAAGAACGTAAACGCGCCATCCGCGCCACTTTGGGCATCTACGCCGAGGATGAGACCGCCTATATTTTCAAGCCGGCCCAGGAAGACAGCATGGCTACAAAGGCCGGTAAGAACGGAAAAAAATGAATCCCCGCCTGGATTTTGCCGGGCAGAGGGGCCCGCATTGCCATTTGGAGCCTGAATGACCGACGGGACTGATGCCAAAACCCCGATACCGGTGAGCTGGCGCCGCAAAAAGGGTCTGCGCGAAATGCTGGCCCTGCTGCTGGATTCCAGTGGGCCGCAGCGCGAGTATCTAATCAACATCATCCTGGCCCAAGGTTCAGGCAGGCCCGGCCGCGAACCGTCCCAGCGCGAAACCCGCTTCCGCTGTGCCAACATCATTGAGCAACTGGTGGGGCTGCTGCGTTCCGAGGCGGTGCAAAGTAAAAGTCAGCTGCTGCCTTTCTTCAAGTATCTGGACAGCTTTCCCCTCGACCCTCTCCAGGAAACCCAGACCGCTCTGAGCCTTATCTTCCCCGGGGGTCCCAGCGAAGAGGATAAAAAGCTCTTTTACCGCCTGGAACTCTTTTGGCTGCTTACCCTGATGGGCGATCTGGACAGCGCCGGGCCCCTGCGCAAAGAGCTGGAACCACAAATCTCCCTGGAAAAGCCCCGTCTCTACATCATCTGGCTGCTTTCTTTGGCCCGCATTCTCCAAAAGCGGGGGAAACGCATCAGCTTCTCAACCCTGTGGCTGAACATCATTTGTGAATATTACCGCCTGGACGGTGCCGCCACCGCGCTCTACCTCATCCTCAGATGGGTGAGGATGATCAACTGGGGACGCGACACCGCCCTCCGCAAGAAGGTTTTACACAGGTTCGGCGCCCGGCTCCGTCAGCGGAAGGACCTCCTCTCCGCCACCCTTTTGTATGAGCTCTTCGACCAGGAACACCGCCACGCCAATCCCAGCGAAAAGATGCTCTACACCAAGCTTCTGTTCCGCCACTCCTCTTCCCTGCTCAGCGTGCAGCAGCTTCAGTATCTCCACTTTTTTGCTGGCAACTACCTGTCGGCTGTGAAATCCAGCTTTCCCCAGTCAATCCGGGAATTTCAGCATTCTAACTACTATCTGCACAAAAGCTGGTCCCACCTGCGAAATCTATCCCTTTTTCTGCGTGCCAACCTCCGCGACGACCAATATGCCCAATCCATGAGCTACCTGCAGCAGCGAGTGGTGGACTTGAGCAGCCAGATCAGCCTGCAGAACAATGCCTACGTGGAAACCCTGCACGAAAACTACAGCACCATCAAAAAACTGCTCCGCCAAGTGGAGGAACTCTCCATAACTGACAACCTCACCGGCCTCAAAAACCGCCGCTACCTAGCCAACAACCTCTACCACGCCTTCCAATTGGCAGCCCGACATAAAGTGCCTGTCTGCCTAGCCATCCTCGACATCGATTATTTCAAGAGCGTGAATGACCAACTGGGTCACATTGCCGGCGACCAGGTGCTGAAAAGCCTGGCCAAGCTGCTGCAGTCCTCATTCCGCAAGAGCGATGCCGTTATCCGCTATGGCGGTGAGGAATTCCTGCTTGTACTTTTCGACGTGGACCCGGAACGCATGTCTGAAATGATGGAGGAGCTTCGCCGTAAGGTGAAAAACCAACGTTTTAGCTGGCAGGGCAACCCCATCCGCATAAGCGTTAGCATCGGCTGGGCAAGTTGCCCCGCTTGCCTCAAACAGAGCGAGCTGGAGGAACACATCGCCCGCATCGATGCAGCCCTCTACACCGCCAAAAGCACCGGCCGCGACCTGGTTGTGCGTGCCACGGACTGATTTCCTGCTTGACAGCTTTGCCCACCGAATTTTTTGTTTGCCCAAAGGAGTATTCAGATGGCCAAAATCGTTGTTAAAGACCTCAACAAGTATTATGACAATAGCGTCCACGCCGTTATAGACGCAAATTTCGAGGCTGAGGACAAGGAATTCATCGTCCTCGTGGGCCCCTCCGGCTGTGGGAAAAGCACCGTGCTGAGAATGATCGCCGGTTTGGAAGAGGTTTCCAGCGGTGAGATTTGGATCGGGGACACCCTGGTCAACGACGTTCCCCCAAAAGACCGCGACATCGCCATGGTCTTTCAAAATTATGCCCTCTATCCCCACATGAGCGTATATGACAACATGGCCTTCGCCCTCAAACTGCGCGGCGAGGACAAGGAAAGCATCCGCAAAAAAGTACAGCACGCCGCTGAACTCCTTGGCATTCAGGACATGCTGAAACGCAAGCCGGCTCAGCTTTCTGGCGGCCAACGCCAGCGCGTTGCCCTGGGCCGGGCCATCGTGCGCAACCCCAAGGTCTTTCTCTTCGATGAACCCCTTTCAAATCTGGATGCCAAGCTCCGCGTTGCCATGCGCGCCGAAATCGTTAAGCTTCAGCGTCAGCTTGCCAATACGATGATCTACGTAACCCACGACCAGGTTGAAGCCATGACCATGGCCGACCGCATTGTGGTGATGAAAGATGGCGTGATCCAGCAGATAGACACCCCACTTAAAATCTACAACGACCCCGCCAACATCTTTGTGGCAGGATTCATCGGCTCCCCCGCCATCAATATGGTGTCAGGCAGCGTGCAAACCAAAGGCGGCGAACTGGTCTTCGACAGCGGTGATTTCCAACTGGAGATCTTCCCCGCTCATCGCGAAGCTCTGCAGAATTATACCGGAAAACCCGTCATCATGGGCATCCGCCCCGAAGATATCTACGACGCCAGATACGATTCCATGGCCGATTTTCCCCGCAAGCTTGCCACCACCTGCGACATCGTTGAGCCCCTTGGCAACGAATACCACGTGGTGCTGCGCACCGCCAAAAACGAGTTCACGGCCCGCTTTGACCCCAAGGAACTGCCTGTTCCGGGTGCCCCGCTGGAGGTGAGCCTGAACCTGGCCAAGGCTCACTACTTCGATCCCGAAACGGAACTTAGCTTGGTCTGAGCTCCTCCTGGGTTTCCATGCGCGTCTTGATCCTGGCCTGCATCTGCCTTTTGGCTTTCCCTCTGGGCGCGCTCATTCTCCATAACACTGCCTCCGCCAATGCTTTGGCAGGCGTAACTCTGCTTTCTGAATCCGTGGCCGATTTCCAGCTTTCGCCCGCCCTGCCTTTCACCGGGATAGCCGCTTCAGGCCATCTGCCTTTCAGCGCCCCGGAAGCCGGCACTTTCTCCCTTTCCACAGCTCACAAACTGTCATTTCTGGTGCTCAATGCAGGTGTATCCCACAGTGGAGATGCGGATTACAGCTTGCAGGATTTCCGGCTAGGGCTGGCCCTGAATTATGAAGGATTGAGCGCTGGCTATGCCCAGCATCTGACTCTGGAAAGCGCGGCCACAGGCAGCTACCAAAGCTGGAGCGGCGACGCAGCCGTTTCATACCGCACCCCAGGCTACGGCTATGAAGCCCGCCTGTTGAGGATCGGCAAGGAGGACACGGAACTCCATCTCAGCGTGAGCACAAAGATCGTGACCGGCATCCAGGCCGCTTCCAGCTATGTTTACAGCCCTAGCGGACCTGACGGTTACCGCCTCGCCACCTCCATCGAGGTGACGGACAACCTTTTGCTGCAAAGCTCCTGGCAAAGCTCACCCAATCGCTTCGGCGCCGGTCTCAAGTTCCAACTCAAAGGCTGGGACCTGATGTACGCCATCAGAACCCATCCAGACCTTCGCCTCTCTCACAGCCTCGATCTTGGCTACACCTGGTGAAACCCGGCCTTGTTGCCTTCCTGCTCCTTTCCCTTTCCTGCCTCGCGGCCCAAATCCCCGATGAACTGACAGAGCTGGACTACGCTGCCCAGGCAGAGACAGCTTGGGAACAGCTCCATCAGGAACTGCTCGGCCAGCCTTTTTCCTTGGATGCCCGGGCCACCCTTGCGCCAAACAATTCCCAATTCCAGACCAGCGCCTCCTGCCACATCTCCCAAGCGGAGTTGTTGCTGCATTACAATTACCGCGCCAAAGACGCCCTGAGCACTGGTTCCTTCCGCCTCAAGGCCTCCTCGCCCCGTTGGGATCTGGCCCTCGGCAGTTATAGATTCCGCTTCGGACGGGGCCTCGTGAGCGGTTCCAACTCTCGGGCACAGCAGGACAGCCTGTTCAGCCTGCTCGAACCCCTTTCCCCCAGGAACTACAGTCCCCAGGGCGCCATTGCCATACACCGTTACGGGTTTTTCCGAGGGGCCCTGTTCGGTTCAGTTCAGGACAGGGAAGCCAAAACGGATGCTGAAGGAAGGATTCAAACCCTGTTCAAAACCAGAACCGGCAGGCTCTCTACAACCCGGGAAAACATTATCGGAATGGCAGCAGGAGTGGCATTTCCCAGCGTTCAGGCCAGCGGATTGCTCTACTGGAGCCAATACGACCGGGATTTCGCGGAATCCGGAATCGACCCAGCCCTTTGGGCGGGAAGCCTATACGCAGCCTTCAGCCACAAAAACCTGCGCCTTGATGGCGAAGCGTCTTTGGCAGAGGGAATTCCCAGCGCTTTGCTCACCTGCAGTTATAAACTCAATCAATTCTCCCAAAGTCTCAGCTATGCCCATAACGGCTTCCAGGATCGGCTTCCTTACGCCCTTTCTCCCGGGGTGCTTTCTTCGGCTGCTTCAAGAGATGAATTCAACGGAGATTTGAGCTTCGGCCTGCCTTTGCACACAGACCTGAAACTCCGCTTCACCCTGAATTCCGGCTCCAGCTTCAGCGGCGGTGTTCTTTCCCGCTTCACTGGCTCTGCAGGTTACAGCCACAAGGGCAACCATCTGAAACTGCTTTTTCACAACTACGACCGCGAGATCATCAGCCTTGTGGATTCCAACTATGTGTCCTCCGAACCGCGTAACTGGCGCTTTCAACTGAACGGCCAATTCCGCTTTCTGAACAACTTTTACCAACGGCTGGTTTTCAGCTACACGTTGCAGGATAAAACCGATACCAGCCGCAACACCTACCGGGTCCGCTACGGCTTTTTCTGGTCACAAGGGGCTTGGAAGCTGGGTTTGGATTATCTTGCCTGGCAAAGCTCCGAGGAAATCTGGGAAGTGGATGAGTTGGACCCATACAATCTGGTGGCGGAAATGGCGGAGGACAAGCTGCTGGTAGCCGATCTGGCCTGGAAAAGCGGACCCTGGCGACTTGGCTTGCGGGGACGATTATCCTTTCTGGATCAGGATTCCTGCCGCCTTTGGCTGCGATGTGGTTGGAGCTGGCCAGGCCGATCTGCGGATTCAAGTAATCCCCCAAAAAAGTGAAATTCATGAGTTGCGGCAATCTTAATAAAATACCTTTATGAACAACCCTCTGGCGTCGGAAGTATCAAGTGGTAACTCCGCTGGAGGAAAAAGGGTTGACCGCCTTAGCGATGGATGAGATGTTGTTCGCAAAAGCTATCCGAGGTGATTGATGTCCCGTTATTTGGTGTCCCTGATCGGAGAACTGGTGATTCCCAATCTCCTGTTGATCAAGACGTTAAACGCTGTGAACAGGCATGTTTTCCTCTGTCCCCGGGGTGGAGAATACCGCGCACAAGTTGGGCGGCTTTGCGCCGTGAGCGATATTGATGAACCGCTACTGCTGGAGGTCGAGGAATTCAGTTTGGAAGACACGGATAGAGTTCTGAAGAACCATCTTAACGGTCCCAGTTCCGAATATTGGGTCAATCTCACCTCCGGTTCCCGGATCATGGCCCTGGCAGCTTTTGAGCATTTCCGGAAACTGCAGTCCCAAGTATTCTACCTGCCGCCGTATCGCAATGTTTTTATGCAGCTCTGGCCCGATCACATTGAACATCATCTTCCCATCAAATTCAAACTGTGTCTGAAAAGTTGTCTGGAAGCCCATGGGGTAAAGATAACACGCATATCATCTAATCAACACAGCCTGGAGCAGTTGGAGGCGATGTACGCCATCATCACCCAAAACTCCAATTCCCGGTTCATGAACTTGCTGAACCGTCTGGGCTCAGAAAAACGCAGTGCCAATGAAGAGAACAAATTAGCCCGACTGGCAAGAAAATTCAGCCAGGCTTTAGGGATTTCCGAATACGAAGTTGAAACCCCTGCCTGGCTATCTTTCATAAAGGGTGCCTGGTTCGAGGAATATATGGCTTACTGGCTGGACAGGATCGTGGATGAGGTCTATTACGGCGTGGTGATAGAAATGGACGGGGTGCAAAACGAATTGGACTGCGTCTTCATGCATGAGAACCGGCTCCATTTCGTTGAATTGAAAGCCTCAGCCAACATCGGCGACCTCAATGAGTTTCTCTACAAGCTGGATTCCCTTGGCAAAGACTTCGGTCTGCTGCCCCGTTGTTTCCTAGGCATCGCCGATCCGGACGTGGAACATGGCTTGCGGCACAACCGGCATTACCTCCGCCGGGCCAAGGTGATGGGAATAAATATCCTCACATACAGCCAGTTAAAACCCGAAAACATAGAAAAGACCCTGCGGGAGGCTTTATTCAGTAGCAGATGAGGGATGGACGCGAGTGGAGGGGCAGACGCTTGTTTTGAAAAGATTGAAAGATTGTCAGACGATAGACACGTAACAGGGAAGATTCTTTACCACAAGGCGATAGACAGCTTCAGCTCCCAGCTCCGGCCAGAGAAATGTTTCACGTGAAACCACACATTGGGCCAGAAGCGCCGAGATTCCACCCACGCAAATCAGATAGATGGCATGGTATTGCCTGATAGCTGATTCCACTTCAGAAGAACGCTCACCTTTGCCGATCATAACCTTCAGGCCCTTTTCGAGCAAGGGAATGGTGTAAGGGTCCATTCTGGTGGATGTTGTGGGACCGATTGAACCGCTCACCCTACCTGGTGGTGTCGGAGCCGGCCCGCAATAGAAGATGGCCGTTTTCTCCAGGTCAAAGGGCAGATTATCTCCCCCGCCAATCATCTCCAACATCCGGATATGCGCCTGATCTCGGGCTGTATAAACCTCACCGCTGAGCAGGACCTTGTCGCCAACTTCCAATCTGGAAATAGCTTCGGATGGAATCGGGAGACTAAGTCTATGTGTTTTCATATTTAAATCATGCTGAGTAACCATGTTTCACGTGAAACATCAGATAACCCTGGAAGTACTCCGGTGGGCGTGGCAGTCGATGTTCACAGCCACGGGCAGAGAGGCGATGTGCCGGGGACGGGTGAGGATGGAAACTTTCAAAGCGGTGGTATTTCCGGCAAAACCCATTACCCCTTTACCCATTAGATTGATTCTTTGGAGGATTCTTCCTTCCATTTGCTCAATATCCGCATCCTTGGGCTCTTCCAGCATCAAGGCCCGCTTAGCCAGGATGGCGCAGCTTTCGAAATCTCCACCTATGCCCACACCCACAAAAACCGGCGGACAGGGTTTTCCCCCAGCATCAACCACAGTCCGTACCACAAAATCCTCTATTTCTTCCAGCTTGGCCCCGGGCAGGAACATCTTCAGCTTGCCACAGTTTTCCGCGCCTCCGCCTTTGAGGGCCAGATGCAGGGTTAGCTGGTCACCCGGTACCTGTTCGAGGTGCAAAACCACAGGTAGTCTGGGGTTATCAGACCTCTTTCCCTGAACTTCCATCCTTTTGCCTGATAATGAGTTCCTTTGTGGATAAGCGGCGATCGAATCCCTCAGATGGAATTGTTGCCAAGCATCATGTGCCGTTTCTCCGATAAGAGATTCCAAGGTTCCACCCTCGACGTGTATTTCCGTTCCCAGTTCCGCGAACACGACCAGCAGACCGGTATCCTGGCAGAGCGGGAGTTGTTCCCTCGCGGCCAGTTCGTGATTTTCCAGGATGACGTCCAGCATGTCACGCGCGATTTCGTTTTTTTCTCCGTCTCTGGCTTGGCGCAACAGTTCCGCTGTTTCCGGGGTGGGACGGCAGAACATCTCTCCGATGGCGTCTATTACCGCATCTTTGATCTGGTTGGCTGAAATGGTTCTTACAGCCATAGCCGTTTAAACGCCCGGAAAGGCGTGTTTTTGAAGTTTTATCCGTTTAGCGCACATACGACTCCAATCTCATCCTTTTTTGCGCATCAGTAGGTATTTTAAGAGCAAGTCCTCCAACGGCGTGGCGGTGCTCACGGGGTTGTATTCTATCTGGTATTGGTGGCAGCCGGCCTTGAGCTGGTTGATGTGCCCGGAGTAGCGGGAAAGATATTGGGCCCTGATTTGCCAGGGGTTGACCACGATCTTTTCGCCGGTCTCGCTGTCCACGAATTCCGTTTCCTGGCGGAAGCTGAATTTGTCTTCCTGAAGGTCGGTGATGTGGAAGACCAGCACTTCATGGTGTTGGGAGCGGAAATGTTTGAGCCCCTCTATCACCCGTTCGGGATCGTCCAAAAGGTCTGAGATGAGGATGATGAGGCTGCGTTTGCGGATGGTGGAAGCGATTTGGTGAAGGTTTTCCAGCAGGCGGGTGGAATCCTTGGGCTCCAGTTCCGCCAGCACGCGGAAAATTGGGCCCAGATAGCCTCGGTAGGCCTTGGGCGGCAGCATGGAGGTTATCCGCTCGTTGAAGGTTATCAATCCGGTGGCGTCTTTCTGCCCCACCATCAGCCAGGCCAGAGCGGCGGCCAGACGGCAGGCGTAGTCAATTTTGGTGCTTTCGCCGGAGCCGTAGAACATGGAGCGGGAGTGGTCCAAAATGAGGTAGCAGCGAAGGTTTGTCTCTTCCTCGAAGCGCTTAACGTAATAGCGTTCGGTTTTGGCCACGATCTTCCAGTCGATGTTTTTAACAGGATCGCCACTGTTGTATTCTCGGTGGTCGGAAAATTCCACACTGAAGCCGTGGTAAGGGGATTTGTGCAGACCCACCAAAAAACCCTCCACGATCGCCCGGGCCTGTAGCTGATAGCGTTTCAGCCGGGCCGCGGTCTCCTCTGTGAGCAAGGCCAAGCCTTAATCCTTGGGTTTGCTTTTATAGAGCAGCCCAAACGGGATCAGCACCACATAGGCCAGTATCAGCAGCAGCGGCGAGATGGTGATCTCGTTGGCGGACATGATAATGTAGCCCAGAATGAGCAGCACCGCCGCCACTCCCAGGATGATGAAATTCACGGGGCCCAGTTGCAGGCGGTCGTTTTTCTTGTCCATGATATCTCCTCTTCTATGTTGAAAGTTGGGTGTCGTAACTGTTGAAAGTGTCGCGGACCTGCTCGTAAACCAACTCTGCCAGTTCACCGCGGTTGCGCTCCGGATCGTATTCCACGGGATCCAGAAAGCTGAGTTCAGCCTCCAGCCGGCGCGCCATCAGGTTCCAGTAATACTTCAAAAAATTCACGCCTTTGTACCAGCAAATCACCGAACGGTTCTTTTCCGTAACCGGCTTGCCGTCCAGGCGCAGATAGCGGATGCAGACCGGCACCACGGTGCAGGCGGCATCCACGGCCACCTGGAAAAGGGAGCGGCGGAATTTCTTAACGTGGGAGCCGTCCGTGCCGCTTTGCTCGGGAAACAGCACCAGTTTGAAGCCGGAACGCAGCGTTTCGGTGAAGCGCTTTATTTCATCAGGCAGGCTCACCTTCTTCTTCCTGTCGGTATAAAGGCAGCCGGCCTTGCGGATTATGTCTCCCAGCACCGGGGTTTCGCTCATGTCCACCGAGGTTATGAACACGAAGTTTTCCACGGCGCCAAGCACAAAGATGTCCAGAAAAGAGGCGTGATTTCCCACCAAAAGATAATTCTGGTCCTTCAGTTCCTGCAGGCGTTCAGGGTTTTTTATTTTCAGTTTCACATTGAACGCGCGCAGGAAATGCCTGGCAGTCAGGGTGGTGTTCTTTATTTCCAGCCAGCGGCGTTTTATAGGGTTCCGGTTAAAAAGCCGGATAAAAAAAGACCGTGTGAAGAACCTGGCCAGGATAAGGCTGTGCCAGACTGTTTGCAGAGTCCTGATCATCCACTTCACGGTTACTCCCAAGTGTTTTTTGGAGGCTTGTCCGCAGATTCCGCCTTCTGATAGGCAAAATGCCGGCAGAACGAAAATCTGTCAAGATAATTTGCCCAGCCCGCTGTAATAGGCGTGATTTGAGGTTCTTTTTTAACTTGGTGGGTAAGGGTACTTTGATTAGGCTCTCTTTCAAATCGAGTGGGTAATCCGGTTAATTGAGCCCGGAGGGCTGACGTCCAGCGAACGCAGTAAGTATGGACGGCAGGAAATGTTGCTGTCGTCGATGCTCGTTCCTCGCTCGACGCCAGCCTCCCCGCCAACATTTTCATCGCGTCGGCGCTTCAATGAGCGCCGGTACTTGGCGGAATCTGTGTGATGCCCCATTTGCCTGATCTGCTCCTCATTTACCCTATCTTATTCACATCCCATTCACTTCCCGCTTAGTTCCCGTTCGGGCTGCGGGAACTAAGCGAGTGGCAGTCAGGATGTGTATGGGAAAGGGCAAAGGAGGAATCAACGAAGATGAGCAGGCCGAGAAACATGGATATATCTAACCGTATGTTTGGCTGGCAGTTACAGTAATGGAGCCTGGTTTGTTTTGCGCGCTTTTACACATCCAAAGGTGCAAAAAACCCACGGGAGAACGGTAAGCCGGATTCTGTGGCCAGCGCTCACGCGCGGGCTGATGTCCATTCCTCTGGACCCTTTCTCACGAAAGGGTTCAAGCTGCCTACCCGGAAGCCGTAACCGCGCGGGCCGCGCTTCCTGGCTTCCCTATTTGGCATTGCACCGGATAAGGCATTCCCGTCAAGCCCTGTCACCAAGGCTTACGGTGGTCTCTTACACCACCATTTCACCCTTGCCCGGCACAAAAAAGCCGCGGTCTCTCAACGGCAACCAATAAAAGGAGGGCGCGCCGGGCGGTTTGTTTCTGTGGAGCTGCTCCGCATTGCTGCGGCTTCCCGTTAGGAAGTATCCCGCCCTGTGGTGTCCGGACTTTCCTCTGCACCCGCTAAGGATACAGCGGACATCTGGTTTTCCCATGGGTCTGGAAGCAATTTTAGCAAGACAGCTATATCGTCAAGGGAAAAAACGCTGAATCTACCTAACTATTAATGGCTCACTTTCAAACCGAGTGGGTAAACTGTTTGATCGAGCCCATAGGGCGACATAATAATAGCGAGGGAGCGTAAGCCTCTTGTACAAGTGCAATTACAAGCTGGGAAGCCCCTTATGGGCGACAGAAATCAAAACCTCGTCGTTCTGTCGCCTCTTAGAGGCTCTGAGGGGAGATGGAATTCTCTGTTGAGGGGTTCCGTTTGCTGCGCTCACTGCACAACCTCGCTATGATCTGCCGCCTTCCGGGCTACCCACTCGGTTTGGAAGTGAACCCCGTTTATTTGAAGTGAGGTTATGGATGGTAATGTTTGAAGGTATTGAAAATGGATAAGTTAGTGATGTATTTTGTAAGGCCGGCCCCGGGATATCCAGGCTTTTCAGCGTGTTTTAACCACCCGCCGCAGTTCTGAGTTCTTGCCGGTTTCCGCGCGTAGCAGATAGATTCCGGCAGGAGCGGGCTGCTCGGATTCCAGGTTGCCGTCCCAAACGCAGTTGGCGCCATCCGTTGAGACTACTAAATCCCTAATCCTGGCACCGCGAAGGTTGTAGATTCGGACGCGGGGCTGGGCGAAGCGGGTATCCAGATTGATGTTCAGCGAGGCGGCAAAGGGATTGGGCCAGGTGTCCAGGATGAGGGGAATTTCCGGTTGCAAGGGGTCTTCAGAGGCGGTTCCGGACTGGGCGGAAACGCTCACCACACGACTTTGCATGGCGGGAAGATCAACATGGACGTAACAGATGTTTTCGCGATCGGAACGGTCCACCTGAAGCAGGGTGCCGTTTGTGACGCTGTAAGAACAGCTCCCTGGAGGCATGCGGAATTTGAGCAGGCTGTGCTCGAAAGCAACGCTCTGGTTGTTGTTGAACATGGCCGCCACGCTGTCAGCCACGGCTGTGTTGGAAGGAAACCAGATCACATTCAGCGCCTGGGAGTTGCTGCCGGCGTAGATGGTTTTCAAAGGCTGCAACTGGGTTCCGTTCACCCGGATAACCCGGTAGGAGCGGTTTCCGTCACAGACGCTGCGGGTGCCCAGATTGCAGGGATAGGCTGAAACCGAGCCGCTGTTGTAATGGATGTGGCCCCAGAGGGCAAGATCGACCCCCAGCGCGGAAAGGTTCAGCTGGTCCGAGAAATCGTAATGGTAGAAGAGGACGCGGGTCTTGTCGGGATGCAGGCTCAGACGCTGGTTTAGCCAGTATATCTGGTCGTAGATGAAGCTTTGCCCGCCGTAGATGTTGGGTCGCCAGTTGTCATAGTTGTCATAGGATTCCAAACCGATGAAGTGGATGTCGCCATAGATGAAATCATAATCCTGGGTGTGCAGCAGCCAGTTGGAATCAGGGTTGTCCAGCCAGGGCCAGCCGAAATAGCGCCACCAGTTGCGTCGCGAACTTCCCTGCGGGGGCGGGGTCGAGTTCCAGCCGCCCAGGTCATGGTTGCCCGCAGTCACGTAACAGGGAACCTCAAACTCCTCCAGCAGGCGCTGAGTCCAGCCATACCAGTGCTGTCCTGCAAAGCCTTCCAGCTCTCCTTCGTTGAGCAGGTCTCCGGTGAGAAGCACGAATTCAGGGTTGATAAGGTTGATGTCATCTATCACGGCCCGAAAATCGTTCACGGAGGTGGAATCGCTGTCGAAGCCGCTGTTTGGATAGTAAATCCGGGTGGGCAAATGGAGGTCCGTGATATGGATGAAGTAGTAGCTGCTTTTACGTGTGGGAATCACTTTGACGGCGTTGGCGGTGGTGTCGTCGATCCCTCCGGAAGCCGTAACCCGCAAATCGTAAAGCTCATAAACCGGCAGGGAGGGTATCAGGGCCTGCAGTTCCCAGCGGTCCGGCGTGTTCAAAAACTGGCTGTGGATGATTTCCAGAGCCACGGACTTGTGCTTGTGCACCAGCCAGGCCTGCCAGCCGGTGGTGGAAGATGGCGCGACGCAAGTGATGGTGAGGGCTTCGCCGGGGATGTGGATGGCAGGGATGTTGAGCAGCGGCTGCTGGATGACTGTGAGGGTGTCGCCCAAAGCATTGTAGGGGCTGAGCGCTGCCAGGGAAGCAAACAGAGACAGCAGCAAAAGCGTGGCAGCAAGCGGTTTTGCGGCTGCCTGCCGTTCTTTGGAGACAGGGTAGCCGTGCAAGCCCTTGAAGCCGCGTGGGATAAAGCTTCTGGAGTCCAGGCTCAAAGTCTGCTCAGGATCGAAACAACCTGGTCCACGGGAATGGCGAAACCGATGCCGATATTGCCGCCGGTTTCAGACACAATGAAGGTGTTGATGCCAATCACCTCACCCTTGATATTCACCAGCGGGCCTCCGCTGTTGCCGGGGTTGACGGCGGCGTCGGTTTGGATCATGCTGCGGTAGCTGCGCCCTTCCTGGGGTTCGAAACTGCGGTTCAGAGCGGAGATAACGCCAACGGAGACAGTGGGTTTGGGATCGCTCATCATGAATCCGTAGGGATTTCCCAGCGCGATGGCCCACTCCCCGATCAAGAGGTTTTTGGCGCTGCCGAGCTTGGCTACAGGCAGATTGGAACCGGTGATCTTGAGCTTGGCGACGTCGTGAACATCGTCGATGCCCACCAGGACGGCTGGAAACTCACGCTTGTCGGGCAGCACGACGGTGATTTCGGAGGCACCCTGCACCACGTGGGCGTTGGTGACGATGAGGCCGCTGGAATCGTAAATGACTCCGCTGCCGATGCTTTCAACCTGCCTTTGCATGGGAATGTCGCCAAAGAAATCGAAGAAACTGAAGCTCGGAAAGCGGCGCACATACTGGACTTTTGTGACGTTGACGCTCACCACGGCGGGCTCCACTTCCTGCACTGCGGCGGTGATCTCGTTGTGGCGCTGGTTGTGAGAGACAATTATCTTTGAGGCTGGTTCGGACACTGTATTCAAGCCCTTTTGGTTGATCAGGACGAGGGTGATCCCTGCGTTCAGGATCAGCACCACCAAGGCCAAAGCTATCGCTGTTGAAGTTCTCATGGTTGCACCTACTTGAATATTTGAATGGCGAATTCTATGCTGGCAATGCTGACGGTGGTTTCGTGGCAAGGGCCGTTGGGACGCTCGTTCAGAACAGCGTAAACCGGATACCGCCAGGCGTCGCGCAGGCCGTCCAGCAGATCACGGTGGCAAGCCACAGCAACAATCACGTTGGGATTTTTGTCCTGAATGAGCTTGCGGGCCAGCGAACCGCCTGTTGCCACAGCTGCCTCAACTTGTTGCCGCTCAATCAGTTTCTTGATGGTGGCAATGTCACAGCCGCCGCATTCCTCACAGTTGATGATGTCCGTGGTGATGCGCACGGTGCAATCGTCCTTTTGCAGGCAATGCGGCAGCAGCACCAGGATGTTGGAATTGCGGACGTTTTTTTGGTCGGTGAGCACGATTTCGTTGTTGAAATTGAGAAATGATTCCGTCAGCACGTTCTTCGACGAAAAAGTGATGGTGCCCAGAGCGCAGGCCATTGGATAAAACACGTGGTTAAGCATCCATTTGTTTAGCTGGCTCATCCAGCGCGGTTTGATGCGGATATGGGTTGACATCAGGGTGCTCACCCAAGTGAAGATTATAAAGACAATCACCACCAGTAGAGCAATTAGGAGGCCGCGCACCAGATGCGGCTCCGTAACTTGGTCCTGCAGAATAAAATAGACCAAGCAGATATAGAAAGCGCTGATGATCAGCAGGCTGAGGCTGACAAAAGCGGGAAATTTCAACACGGACAGATATTGGTCCTGATCTTTCATTCTTCCTCCTGAAGAGGGTTTGAGGGTTTAAAAGTTGGGGGTCGGCTTAAACTTTCGCCGATGGACAGACGCGCCCCGAGCTGCCAGGGCCAGGCGTCCATCTCCTTTTTCCCGGCTGCCTGAACCCGGGTGAGCAGCAAACGCTGGACGCCGCAATTCACTTCGACGCCAGTATTCCTTATCAGGGCTGCCACCGTGCCAGGCTCACCGCTGGCGGGTTCCGGAACCAGTTGGGCGGCCAGGATCTTGAGAGGTTTTTCTCGCAGCCAGGCCTGGGCCCCAGGCTGGGGTGAAAAAGCCCGGATTTGGTTCAGAACCTCATTCGCGGGCTTATACCAGTCCAGCTGAAGGTCTTCTTTGCCCAGTTTGCGGGTGTAGCTGGCCGTGGAATCATCTTGGGCAATTGCTTCACAGGATCCGCTTTCCAACTGGGGCATGAGGTGTTGCAGCATCAGAGCTGAGAGATTGGCCAGCCTATTGTGCAGGCTGCCGAAATTGTCTGTTCTAATGATGAGCGCTTGATGCTGCATCAGGATCGGTCCCGCATCCATCCGGGCATTAAGGCGAAAAATGCTGACGCCTGTAATGGTGTCGCCATTCAGCAAAGCGCTTTGGATAGGTGTCGCGCCTCGATATTTAGGCAGCAGAGAAGGATGCAGGTTCACCGCTCCGCAGCGGGGCAGATTTCTCAGTTCGCGCCTTATCATACCGCCATAGGAGGCCGTGATCAGCAGGTCGGGAGCGAATTCCCGGATCCGGCTCAGACTGTCTGGAGCATTTACGTCCAGCGGCTGAAACAGGTCCAGGCCCACCCGGCGGGCGTAATCAGCCACGGGACAGGGCTGGAGGCGCAGATTGCGTCCGGCGGCCTTGTCGGGCGGGCTGATGACGAGCAGGGGAACATTTTGCCGCTCAAGCAGTTGCAGGGAGGGTAACCCGAAGGTTGAGCTGCCGGCGAAGATCAATCGCATTACATCGTTTTCCCGGTTCAGTCCTCACCGCGAAGGTTAACGCCATTCACAGCCTTGCGTTCGAGCTCTTTGAGCTTGCGCTTCACCTTTAACTTGGCTATGGTGCCGAGGCGGTCAACGAACAGGATGCCGTTCAGGTGGTCGTGTTCATGCTGAACCACCACGGCAGGATAACCTGACAGCTTCATCAGGCGGCGTTCTCCGCTCAGGTCGGTGAAAGAAACGCTGATAGCGGACGGCCGCTGCACCCGGGCATAAATGCCCGGAACGCTGATGCAGCCTTCCTCCATTTCTGTTTCGCCGTCGCTGGACTCGATCTCGGGATTGATCATCACCAGCGGTTCGCGTCTGGCTCCTTCCTTGCTCCAGTGCGGGTCCACCACAATTACGCGTTTGCTTACACCCGTCTGGGGTGCCGCGAGCCCCACCCCGTCACGCTTGTACATGGTGTGGGTGAGGTCTTTGGCGAACTGCAGCAGCTCGTCATCGATGGTTTCAACTTCCGCTGCCCTCAGGCGTAGAACGTCGTCGCCATAAACGCGGATATCCAAAAGCTTGGGACTGCGGGACATCAGGACTGGGCGGCGCTGTTTTCCCCGGTGACAACCGTGGCTATGGCCCCGCGCTGAAATTCCACACGCACGTGGTTGGTTTCGTCAATTTCGATCACGACGGAGTTTTTATCCGGTTTGATGGTTACAACGCGTCCGTAGATTCCGGATGTGGTGATGACCTTGTCGTTCACCTTGATGTTGTCCAGCATCTTCTGCAGTTCTTTCTGCTTCTTCTGTTGAGGCATGATCATGAGGAAGTAGAGCAGGGCGAACATGATGATGATGGGCAATAAGGACATCAGGGGATTGGTTTGCTGTGCAGGGGCGGTGCCGGAAGTTCCGCCGGCTCCGGTCATTAACAGTGTATAGAGCATTTATTTCTCCTATTGGCCAAAGAAGCTTGGCTTCAGTATTCTTATCAGTTGGATCACAAGGTTCGCGTAAACGCCGGCGATGAGGTCATCTACCACGATACCCCACCCGCCGCGCAGGCGCTGCGAAACGTTGATGGGAAAAGGTTTGGCGATATCGAAAACCCGAAACAGGACGAAGGCGTAGATCGCCAGCAGAAGTGATTTTGGCAGTAACAGCACAGCCACGAAATAGCCGCAAAACTCATCGATAACGATAGCCGGAGCGTCTCGCCCCAGTTTCTTTTCGGCCCTGCCGCTCAACCAGACAGCCGCCCCGGAAACGAGCAGCAGCGCTCCACCCAACCACCACCAGCCCTGGCCGCTGAAGAGGCTTTTGGGTAGCAGTAGATATACCCCCGCGGCAAAAAGAGTGCCAAAGGTGCCGGGCGCGAAGGGGATGAAACCCACACCCAAAAGCGAGGCCAGAAAAGTGGTCGGGCTCAGGCGCCGGGAATTCATCGCGGTATGATTCGCACAAATGATTTGGAGATCAGGTCGCTGATCCATTCATTGTAGGCGGTGTTAAATTTCTCTTGCATGAGGTAGTTTTCCAAAACGGGTTTCACCTCATCATAACTGAAGACGCGGGTGGGCATTTCTTCCAGCCGGGCGAAAAGCAGTAGCACCCCCTCGTTTTCCAGCACAGGTGTCATTTTACCAACTTCGGTGGCAATGATTTGCGGGGCATAGAGTTCCGGAAATTCATCCCGGGCCAGTTCTCCGATGATGCCGCCATTGGCAGCGGATTCCTTTTCGTCTGAATAGAGGGTGGCCAAGTTGGCAAAACTTTCCTCCCCGGAATTGAACCTTTCACGCACGCTTTCCATCAGTTGAAAGGCATCCAGGCTGTCTTGCCGGGTAGGAGAGAGGATTTTCAGGATGTGCCTTGCCCGCACCTCGTTGTCGCGTTTTTCCTCCACCTTGATAAGGTGATAGCCAAACTCGGTTTGCACGATGGGCGAAACCTGACCCGCGTTGAGCGCGAAAGCAGCTTCCTCAAAGGGTTTTACCATCATTCCCCGGCTGAAGAAACCAAGGTCACCACCCCGCTCTTTACTGGGGCAATCACTAACTTCCATAGCCAGGGAGGCAAAATCCGCGCCCTGGTTGAGGCGGTCCTGAATAGCTTTCATCTCGGCCAGCTTCGCTTCCTCGGAAGCTTTGCTGGGCTTGATCTCGTGGATGATGGCGCCGGTCTTCCATGTAATCGGCTTAACCGCCAGGCTGTCCTTGCTGGTTTCGTAAAAAGACAGCATTTCCTCTTCGGTGACCTTCACTTTGGTTTTCACGTAGATATCGATCAACTGCTGTGAGAGGTAGCTTTCCTTAATTTGGGTGATATAGAGGTCCAAAAGCTCTGTTTCTGTCAGGTTTTCACGGGCGAGATCGGCGGCAAATGCCTGCTCGGAAGGATATTTTTCCTTGGTTTTTTCGAGCTCTTTTTTGGCGTATTTCTCCAACTGCTTGTTATCGATCTTAAGGTCCATGGACTCGGCTTTTTGAAGGATCACCTTCTGCTCAACGATCTGGCGCAAGGCGGCTTCTTCGTTGATGGACTCAGCCGGGTAACCCGCTGTTTGCATCTGGAACATCAGTTTGTAAACATCGCTCAATAAAACGATGTCCGGGCCGACCTTGGCTACTATGCGGTCAACCAACTCCGCGGACAAGCTGAGCATCAGCACGGCGGCCAGCAGAGTGAGCAGGGTCTTTTTCATATCTTTCCTTGTTGGGATGTGTTGGTGTCGGTCAAGACTGGTTCAGTAATAATAGATTTCCGGAGTCTTCATCTTGAGTTCCCGGATAAGTTCCTGGTAAACTTGCTGTTTTCTTTCTTTTAGCAGGATGGAACGGATCTCAGCCTGATATTCGGCGAAATTGGCGTCCTGGGTTCCCTCCCGCTGCTGGACATGGCGCAGGATGTAGGTTTGGCCGTTGATTGAGGCCATGCCGGGTGTGTTTGCCGGTAATTCATGGGCGGCACGCCAAAATAGCGAATCCGAGCTGGAGGCAGTTACAAAACCCATCCTTCCCTTATTGTTTTTCAGAGCTTCCTGGGAATGCTCAGCCACGGCAAGATCAAAGTCGTAGCCATCCCTTTTCAGCCTTTGCAGGAGGGAAGCGGCGCTGGCGGCATCCGAACAGAGGATGCGCTGGATGTCATATTCCATCAGCTTGCTCTGAAACTCGCTCTGGTGGATGCGGTAGTAATTGAAAAGCTCTTCCTCGCCAATGGCGATGCTGGCCAGGCGCTTGGAGATCAGGGCGTTGGCTTTGATCTTCTTGGCGGCATAATCCATCCGCTGTTTCACAGCCCGCTCTCCATCCAGTTTTTGGGCTTCGGCTTCCTGGGCCAGAAGGGTCAGGTTAACCCAGTTTTCAATTTCCTGCTTTTTCTGCTCAGAGCTGAGATTGTTCCACTGTTCGTCCGTAAATGTGGAGCGGAATCCTTCCAGGGTGAGCACGTCTCCGTTCACCTCGGCCAATGGTGTAAGTTTTTCATTGGTCGCTTCCTCCCTGTCGCAGGCAGAAAACAATGACAGCAGCAGGATCAGGAGCGGAAGGATTCGTCGCATGGCTCAAAGGAACGGCGGAGTGTAGGTTAGGCGCAGCTTGGGGCGTTTGTTCGCAGACGCGTCCTCAAAGTGCCAGAATTCGATTTTGCCGTAGTTTATCATTTCCTGCAACGAACGGATCACGATGCCGTAGGGCACTTTGTCACCAGAGCTGTAAGCCTGGATGATCGGTGTGATGTCCACCACCAGACTGTCCCCGCGCACAAGCTGCTCTGTCGGTATCCCTGTGGCCAGGCGGGAATCTTCAATTTCCACCGGCTGGGTAATATCCAGGGAATCGTTCATCCGGTCAGCCCTCAGCTTGTAGGTGCGGCTGCCTGTATAGTAAGGATTGTCTTTCACATACAAAATCAGCCTGGCTTGGTTGATGGTGGTCCGCTTGCGGCTCAAACTGTCCATCACGTTCCCCCGCATGTCTTTGAACCATGAATTGTCGATGGCGAAATCCATGTAGATGCGGGAAGGGTTGATATTGCCTACGATCCAGCGGTTTGTGAGTAGAGGCGCCTCGTCGGAATCAACTCTGTAGCTGTCCCGGGTGGGTCGCTGTTCATATCTGCTGTCATCGGTGTTAGTTGCTTCGTCAAGGCGGTAAAGGAAGTTAAGCTGAGGCCCTCTTCCGGTTTCCAGAGACATCGTCTCCATCCAGAAACCGCTCATGGTCCTGATGGCCAGGGTCATTCCCAGTGAATCAGAGGAAGTTTGCCAGGTTTCTATCTCATCTATGGGAATGGGTATCTTGATTTCGGTGCCCATGGTGCTGATACTGTCGGGAATGGTCATTTCGATATTGGATATCTCTATCAGGTTGGCATCCTGTATCAAGTCGGTGCTGTCGGCCGCCCAAGCCTGGTTCAGCTTATAGATGGTCAGGTTGATGGGATTGCCCTGGGGAGTGGAGCGGCGCGTGAGGGTCAGCGAAAGAAAGGTGGAATCCTGATAGGCAGTGGGAATATGGAAAGTTCCAGGGTTCGGAAGCCCGGTGAAACGCATGAAAGCCACGGATTCGATCCCATCATAATTTCCGCACAGCAGCGAAGACTCGGTGCCAGTGATTTTAGCGCTTCCGGCAAAACTGTAGCCGGCTATCATGTCAAGCGTTTCCGTAATCGTTATCGGCCTCACATCTGACCAGTTGTTGCCGGTGGGATTTCCCTTCTTGATACACCCGGCCATCATCAAGGCCAAAATGACCAATAGTAGAGGTATAAGTTTGTTCTTCAACATCATATTCTTTATACCTAATTAAAAGTTCCTTTCTCGAAAAGTAGTGTTAGTAGGCATCGTGGATAAGTGGATTATCGGTCAACCTTTTTTTTAAGTGGCTATCCATAAAGCCTTGGCGAATCCTCTCAAATTGTGGATAACTTGTGGGCAAGCATATCCTTCCGCACGGAGTTTTCCACACAGGAGCAAGCATTTATGTTTAAAACCAAGTTATCCACACTTATCCACATAAACTATCCACTTATCCACAATCCCCTGCTCAGGCCTTGATATTCTTGATAAGCTGTTCGATATGCGAGCGGAAGTTGATATCCTCCCGGAAGCGGTTATCGATCATTTTTTTGGCGTGTAGCACGGTGGTGTGGTCTTTGCGCTTGAAATATTCGGCAATTTCTTTCAATGAAAGCTGGGGAATGAGCAGATTAGCAAGATACATGGCGATTTGGCGGGGATAGGCGATTTGCTGGCGGCGGGTTTTGTCAACTATCTGTGCGATGGTAATGTTATAAGCCAGGCAGACCTGCTGGGTAATGGTGTCCAGCGATATTTCCCTGCGGCTCTCGGAAATCATGTCGCTGAGGATGTTGCGCACTGTCTCGGTGTCCAGATTCGCGGGGTTGAGTTTGTTGTAGGAAGCGTAGGCCAGGATGCGGATCAGCGAACCTTCGAGGGCCCGCACACTAGAGGAGATGGATTCGGCGATAAAGGAAAAAACCTCGTCGGGGAGATCGATGTTCTCTGGCTCAGCTTTTTTGCGCAGAATGGCCACCCTGGTTTCAAAATCCGGATTTTTGAGGTCGCAGAGCAGGCCACTCTCGAAGCGGGTTACCAGGCGCTTTTCGAGGTCCGGAATGTCCTTTGGCGGCCGGTCGGAAGTAAGCACTATTTGCTTGCGGCTGTCAAAAAGGGCGTTGAAAGTGTGGAAAAACTCTTCCTGGGTGCCTTCCTTGCGGGAGAGGAAATGGATGTCGTCAACCAGCAGCAGATCCACTTTGCGGTATTTGGACCGGAAATCCGGCATCTTGTTGGAGCGGATGGAATCGATCATTTCGTTGGTGAATTCTTCGCTGGTGATGTAGAAAATGGAGCAGTTGCGGCCTTCCCGGGCCACGAAATTTCCCACAGCCTGCATCAGGTGGGTCTTGCCCATGCCGCTTTCCCCGTAGATGAAGAGCGGATTGTAGGTGTATCCAGGCGCTTCCGCCACCGCCTTGGCCGCGGAATAGGCAAAGTTGTTGTTGCGCCCCACCACGAACTGCTCGAAGCTGAAGCGGTCGTTCAATTTCGTGTTAAGGAGCACTCGGTTGCCGGAATATTCTGCCTGGGCGGCCTTTTTTTCAGCCGGATAATGGGGCGGGGAGGTGAATTTGATCAGGTAACGCTGCTTGTAAAGGGCGTAAGATATCTCCCCCAGTGTTTCTGTGTAGTTCTGATTCAGATAATTTGCCGCGAACTGCGTTGGAACCCTGACCACCAAAGTGTTGTCCAGCAAATCCACCAGCTTGGTGTCCGAAAACCAGGTCCGGAAACTCTGATGATTGATATTGTCCTCGAGCTTATCCAAAATGTTCTGCCAAATATCTTGGTCCATACGTCTGTCCTATATAAAAATTCATATTTATCCACAGATGACCACATTCGCTTCAGGATGATTGGTAGCCTAATGTAATCACCTGCCGTTCAATTCGTTATCTGATTTTCGCGCAACCTTTGTCCACCCTCCGGATTAAAGTTATCCACATCTTTTCCACAATCTTCAGAGGCAAGCCTAATAGCTGTTCCAGCAACAATTACACTTTTTCACAGTATTGGGCGGCAAAGGGATTTCAAGCTTTTTCCCCGGCGGTCTTTTGTCAAGCGGCTAAATCATTTAACACAATAACTTCCGCGGGCATCACAATCGCTAACGGATCCCATTTCAAAGCAGTTATAAAAACAACGCTGCAAACACAAAAACAGGAGGCATTGTCTGATTCTTATGTGGCCAAAAAGATTACAAAAATCTTCCTGCCGCAGGGGGATTTCCAGCAGTCAATCATCCAGCCTTTATCCACTTTCCCGAATAACCTAATTCCGAGTTGGCGCCGGGATTCCCACAGAGCAGATAAACCTTGACAAGATTTAACCGCCTCACATTCTTGGACAAGTAATATTTCCAAGAGGTGTAAGATGAAAATTCTGAAGTTTTTTGCGGTTTTAATACTGACCCTCACCTTTTTTTCCTGCAAAGAGCCCACCACTGAGCTCATCCAACTGGACGCCCCCATGTTCAGCAACCCCAGCGGGACCTATCTTGCCGGACAGGCCATCTACCTTACCTGCCCGGAATACGGCGCTGACATCTATTACACCACAGACGGCAGTGAACCCACCAACCAGGACAACCTCTATGCAAATCCCCTGATCATCCCGGAATTTTTCCCTGAAGGTGCCGTCACCGCCACTCTCAAGGCCAGGGCATACAAGGAAGGATTTGACCCCAGTAGCGTTGTATCCGCCACCTACTCCGTCACTTTTTTCAACACCGTTGCCAAGCCGCAGTTCTCCCCTCTTTACGGAAATATCACCACTAATACCGAGATTAACATCCATTGCTCCACCCTGAATGCGGACATTCACTACACTTTGGACGGAAGTGACCCCGATCAGAGTTCCGCAAAATACATAGAGGGGTTCACCATCACCCAAACCGGTGAGGTGACTTTGAAAGCCCGGGCCTATCGCTCTGGTTGGAACCCCAGCGAAATAGCGGAAACAAAATATACGGTCAGCGCGCCGTAACACTCGTTCTGATGATTCAATCAGAATAGTTCCTGATTCTGACAGTCAAAAAACAGCTCTCTTTCAAGCCGGATATGTAACTCCTTACAGGCTGCTCTGTTATTGGACATCTGCAGTCACTTGGTTTAAAAAAGCAATACATCCTTACCCGCCTCAGTGTCCAGATAGACAGGCCCTGAGCGCTTGCTTCCATCTCCCTCCCACGCCCCTCGTATCATACTCGCATCAAATGCGGGCATCATGCGGGAGGCGCTTCTTGAGCATGGGAAAGGGCCTTAATGGCCAGACAGCATGTCAGGATATATGCTGGCGTGGGGAAATGATATCAGGATTCAGGTATTCTTACCGCCCTGTCATTCGGTGGGCGTAAAAGAACATCAGTTGTTCCAGTTCCGGCTCGAAGCTCAGCAGTTCGAAATCCTCCGGTAGCCTGTCCGCTTCTTGCCGCGCGAACTTCAGATAGTCCTGGAATTTATATTCAGCGTTGTCAATGTACTCCGGTTCTTCCGAGCTGCCATTAAATCCCAGTTCTATATCCAGTTCCAGCGGTTTGGGCATAACGTGGTCCAGATACCGCCATTCCCCGCTTGTGAGGTTGAACTCATACTGGGAAATGAACTTATGGCCGTGTTCGAGCACGAATTTCACCGCTTCGATCAGGTAGTCCACCTCCGCCTCGGTCATTGAGTAGTGCAGATTAAGGCGCACCCAGCCAGGTTTTATGCCGTTGTAGCCTGCGTTGGTGATCATGCAGCGGTAAAAATCCGAAACCTGGCTGCCGATATTCATCAGATGGTGTCCGTAAGGCCCGGCGCAGGAGCATCCCGCCCGGGTCTGGATGCCGAAGAGGTCATTTATCAGGCGGGTCACGAATTTGGGATGCAGTATCCGGTCGCGGTGACGGACGTTGAAAGGCACTATGGGCACCTTTTTATCCGGATCCAGCAGTCCGTAGAAAATGATCCGTTCGTCATCTTCGAAAGCCGTCATGAACTTTTCATAGAGGTATTTTTCCAGCCTGTCAATGGTGGACTGCCCCACCTTTTGCTTGATCTGAAAAGCCAGCGCGATCCGCAAAGCTTGCATAATCCCTGGTGTGCCAGGTTTTTCCCGGCTCTCGATATCGCTGAAAAACTCTTCCTTATACTGGGAAACGTAGCTCACCGTGCCGCCAGCGGACACGGTTGGAGGAAGGTTTGAAGGATAGATGCGCTCGTTGAAGATCAAAACCCCACTGGTGCCGGGGCCGCCCAAAAACTTGTGGGGTGAAAAGAAGATGGCGTCGAACCAGCTTTCCCCGTCCCGGTTCATGTCGATTTCCACATAGGGCGCGGCCGCCGCGTAGTCGAAACAAGCCAACGCGCCGTGCCGGTGCAGGATGCGCGCCACGTCATAAACCCTTGTTTTCAGCCCGCTCACGTTTGAGGCCGCGGAAAAGGAACCGATCTTGATCCGCCCCTCGTAGCGTGGGTCTGAGACCATTGTTTCCAGCGCGGCCAGGTCCAGCTCATGGTTTTTCAGGGGGACTTCAACGATCTCGCAAAGTGTCTGGCGCCACATGATTTCGTTGGAATGGTGCTCGTAAGGCCCAACGAAAACAATGGGTTTGTTCTGATGCATGAAGTCGTGCAGGGCCTGGTTGCAGTCCACGCCATCGGGATTGCGCAGCAGGCAGCTTTTCAGAACTTCAGCCACCCGCTCGCGGGTTGCCGGGGGCCAATACACACCCAGTATCTGCATCAGCTTGTTCACGCCGCCGGTGCTGCCTGAGCCGGTGAACACGATCTTGCCTGTGGGGCCGGCGTTAACGCTATCCTTGATTATCTTTTCAGCGTCTTGCAGTAGCGAGGTCATGGTCATGCCGGTAAAATCGTCTTCCGTGTGCGAGTTGGCGTAATAAGCCAGGATTTTTTGCACAGCACGTTCAACGGATTTCAGGCCTCTGCCGCTGGCCGTGTAGTCTGCATAAACCAGAGGCCTGGCACCGTAAGGTGTGGGGATGGCTATGTTCCGGCCGATGATGTCATCACGCAGCCAGTCCAAACTTCGGATCAGTTCTTTAGCGTTAATCATTGTGATTCCAAAAAAGACAGACCGCCATTTTCGGCAAGAAATATTCTTTCCGCCGTGATGGTTTCAGTTTTGAAACTTGTTTAAAGCCGCTCAGGCCTCGTCTTTGTCCTCAAAGAGCAGCCGGTAGATTAATCCGCCGGCCAAAGCGCCGATGATCGGAAACACCCAGAACATCCACAACTGCCTGATGAAGATGGAGCCGGCAAAGAAAGCGACTCCAGTGCTGCGGGCGGGGTTTACGGAGGTGTTGGTAACCGGGATGCTGATCAGGTGGATCAGGGTGAGCGCCAGGCCGATGGCGATTGGGGCCATTCCAGCCGGGGCGCGTTTGTCTGTGGCTCCCATGATCACCAGCAGGAACATTCCGGTCAACACCATTTCTGTCAGCAGGCATGGGATAACCCGGTATTTTTCAGGCGAAGCGCTGCCCACGCCGTTAGCGGCAAAACCGCTGGCGGTGATGTCAAAACCCCTCACCCCGCTGGCAATAATGTAGAGAACCAGTCCGGCGAGCAATGCCCCCGCCACCTGGGCTACGATGTAGGGGATCAGGTCCTTGGCGGGAAAACGTCCGCCGGCCCACAAGCCCAGCGAGACCGCTGGATTGAGGTGGCAGCCGGAAATATGGCCGATGGCATAGGCCATGGTCAGCACCGTAAGCCCGAATGCCAGGGAAATTCCAACCGGGCCGATTAACGTGCCTGCCAGAATGGCGGACCCGCAACCTCCCAGCACCAACCAGAAAGTGCCGAAAAACTCCGCGCCCATGCGTCTTGTGATGTTTGGCATGATTCGCTCCTTGCTGTTGTTTTGCCGCCGGACACACTGCCCGCGTTAAAGGGCTGTTATTTATGACGCGTGGCCGTCCTGCGGCTCCATCCCAGTTTGCTTCATCTTGCCTGTAAGTCAAGTTTTTTCTGAACCCTGGCCAGAAGCGGTGTCGGGACATGCCATTTCGGGTGGATTCTTGCCTTGATCTCCAGACTGGATTATCTTTTCATTAGTTATTACTGCAAAGGAGAATCAAAATAGATGAAGCCCCGTCCCGAATTCAGCCACCCCGTCCATGAAGTGATCCGGAAACGCTGGAGCCCGCGTTTCTTTGCCGACTGTCCAGTCTCTGAAGAGCAGGTGCTGACTTTGTTTGAGGCAGCCCGCTGGGCAGCGTCCGCCATGAACGAACAGCCCTGGCGCTTCATTTGGTCGCTAAAAGACGGTTCCGAAAAGTATAAAAAGCTCTTTTCCTGCCTCTATGAAGGTAACCAGATTTGGGCAAGCTCAGCGCCTTTGCTGATCCTCACCCTCGCCAAAACGACCTTTTCCTTCAACGGCAAGCCCAACCCCTGGTCCAGCCACGATTTGGGCCTGGCTATGGGCAACCTCACCACCCAGGCGTCTTTGATGGACCTCTATGTGCACAACATGGGAGGCTTTGACCGTCAAAAAGCCCGCGAAATCTTCTCCTTGACCGAAGACCTGGAACCCATCACCATAATCGCGGTTGGTTGGGCGGAAGACCCGGAAAACCTCTCAGAGCAGGAACGGCAAAGGGAATACCTGATGCAGAAACGCCGGTCCTTGCAGGACATTTTCCTGTGACAATCTGCTGTTGTCGGATGCCGGCACACTTCTTCTCATGCGGTTCTTGCCAACGCACTATGTCTTAGCCGTAGAAAAAACTTGACAGCCAGCCCCGTGTTTGGTTCTTAACCAAGAATAAGGATGCTCGAATGATCCCTTCCAAAAAGACCTGTGTCTTGCTCCTGGCCTTGCTTCTGGCCAGCCTCTGCGCCGCGCAGGAACAGCCGGATTTTTCTTTTCAGCCCGGTCGTTACGGCACCCTGGGTTTTGGTTATGGCCTGCCTTACGGCGGATACGGTTTCAGCGCGGACATGTATATCTTTGACCAGTTGGCGCTTACGGTGGACGCGGGCACTTTGCTCTATGCCGCCGGCTATGAATTGGGCCTTAAATACCTGCACGGCAATGCCGGCAAGCTCTGGCGGCCCCAAGCCATCCTACTTTACGGGGTGAACGGGATCATACCCTACAACTTTTCAAACACCGAAGTGGTCCAAACTGAGGTTTACAACGGTTTCACCGCCGGCCTGGGCTCGCAGTTCATGTTCGGCAAAAAACGCCGGCACGGACTCGACTTCGGCGTCACCTACGTTATCAGCTCCGGCCTGTTCAAGCGCCTGGAAGAGCTTGAAGGATATGAACTTGGAGCCTCCAGCCGCTTTGGCTTCTACCTTGGTTACCGCTACGCGTTCCAGTTTCTATATTGAGCAGAGGCCTCTTCAACCACTGTTTTCCTGTTTCAGGTCGGGTTGATAAGCCTTTTTTAACCTTGCAGTTCCGACAGCAAACCAGCCATATAAACATGTCAAGAAATGCTTGAAAAACAAACACATCCCTACACACCATATTTCCCGAAAACGGCAGAAGCAGTGATAATTGGAAGCGCCCCACCCTGGCGGTTTTGCACTGGCAGGGCTGAGGATCTCAGGGCGGGCGACGTGGATTTCTTCTATGGATCCGTTGACAACCGTTTTTGGCGCGTGATGCTTGAAGTGCTGGGAACAAAGCCTGGTCCGGGAACGGCGGAACTCTTAAAGACAATCCTGAAAAACCACAAACTGGGGATGGGCGATATCCTGAAAAGCTTTACGCGCAGAGACTGCAAGTCATCAGATTCCGATCTGTCGGAGTTTTCCTATGATTTCAGCCTGGTGGAGGGTATAATGGACCGGGCCGGCATCCGCAAGTTGTTTTTCACCAGTGAGTTCGTTTACAGGCGTTTCAAAGCAGCCCTCCGAGAGCAGGGTTACAAGCTTAAACAGACAGCCATTGCGAGACGCCAATACACCCTTTTGGTCAGCAAGCCAGGTTTTGAGCGGGATTTTGAGATCAGTGTGCTATTGTCGCCCTCGCGCAGGGGGAGGCACGGCTTTGAGGACCTCGTTGCCAATTATAAGGAACAGTTTTCCCAGTTTATCTAAAACTAAACTGAGATTCTTGCTTAGAATGAGGTGAATGCCCGGCCTGCCAACTCCAACCCTCCGCAACAGTTATCATAGACTCAGAAGCTCCACGAAGACCTCAGCGCGGGTGCTTTTGCCAACGCTGTGCAGAGTTAAGCCCCTTTGCCGGTGTAGTTTCAGCAGCCTCAGGCAGATACTGGAAGCCCTGTTGCCGGCGGAGAGAAGTTCCTGCCACTGGGCTGTGAATTCTCCCTTGTTCCAGTAGAGGTTGAGGATTTTGGCCAGTTCCTGCAGCCGGGCGACCTGTTCAAAGCTGAGCGCGTCAGTTTTCAGCACCTGCCAGGGCGGGTCGTTCTGCCACAGGTATCCACGCTGGCTGGCAATTTCCTGCATCGGCGTGCCGGGCAGTATTTTCAGCATTCCAAGCTGGATTTCTGCCGGGAAGGTGGGGGCCAGTTCGTCGAGGGAACGCAGCACGGAAGCGTATTTTTCTCCGGGCAACCCCACCAACAAATCGGCGTGAACGCAGATTGCTGTGCGTTCGCGGAGGGCATTGAGCGCGGCTTTCACTTTGCCCCAGTTAGAGTTGCGCCCACAGGCCCGGGATACGGCGGCGTTCACGGTTTGCACCCCAACCTCGAAGCGGATGCGGCCGGGCGGGGCTTTTTCCAGGATTCGCAGGTCCTCTTCGGTGAGCAGGTCGGGATAGATCTCAAAGTGGAATTCACAGCTCTGCTTCTGCCGGATGGCGTGTTCCCAGATCAGACGGGCCAGCCGGGGATGGGCATTGAAGCTGCGGTCAACGAATTTCAGGGTGCGCGGCTTGAGTTCCAGCAAGCGGTCCAGTTCTGACCTCAGCTTGCGGCGGTCGGAGGCCAGGGAGGGGTCGAAACGCGCTTCATTGCGTTTATCCAGAGCGGAAAGGCAATAGGCGCAGCGGAAGGGGCAGCCCCGTGAACTTTCATAATAGACAAGCCTGCCCTGCAGAGCGGGACGGTCTGAGCGGCGGTAGAGAAAAGGCAGTTCGCTAAGAGGCGGAGCCGGGGCCTCGTAAGTCCCGCCGGGAAGCTCAAATCCATATTCAGCCAGCCTCCGGAACACTCCCTCTCCCGGTCCATTTACCCTGAAATCGCCTTCAGCCAGGCCGAAATCGCCGTTCGTGGCTTCAGGTCCGCCCAATACCACTTTCAGGCCCGGCATCAGTTTTTTCAGTTCCGGGATAAGCCGGCGCAGGTCAAGGCTATTCCAGACGTAAGCTGAAAAGCTGGCCACATCAGGGCGGTCGTGGACAATTTGGGTAAGGATGTCGAAGAGCGGTTCTGCGATGGAGAATTCGCGCAGGCAAACTTCGAAAGGCAGGCCGCGCAGGGAGCCGCGCAGATAGTAAAGCGCGGGATTGCTGTGGTACCAGGCGCTGTTCAACCCGATGAGGCTGATCCTCAGCCGTTTATTTTTGGCGGACAGGAACCCAAATCTCCAGCACGGAATCCGGCTGTCCCCAGCGGAAACGCCAGTCGTACAGTTCAAAATCCAGATTTCCCACCCGCTCAAGCGCGCTGGCAGGAAGCCATTCTGAATAGACCAATTCGTAGGTTTGGCACAAATTGTCCAGTGCCCCGCGATGCTCAAAAACGGCGTAGTCATTTGCCGGAACCACAAGCAGTTCCATGCCCGGGGGTATGTCGTTGGCGATTGAAACCTCCATCCCTGCCAGATAGGAAAACCTGTCGCCGGAGGGAGCGTCGCCCTCCTCGAGATAGCAGACGCCATAGGCGGTCCGGTCCTTGACGGAGTGGGGGATGCCGGCGCAGACCTCGTTGAAACCGTCCCAAAGCCGCGGAATCACGTTGTTTTGCTTGCTCGAGCGGCACTTGAAGCCCACCACCGTGAAGGCTTCGCGGCTAACCAGTCGGGGTTTCATTCTATCTCCTTTGCGGCGGGACCGTATCCAAGGCGGTCCCCTCTTCAGGCTTCATTTTTCCAGCAGGGCAAGGCTGTCAAGGGATTTGCCCGGTTTTTCCGGCACTTCCCCATTTTTCCGGCCAGCCTGCCTTTCATTTGCCGTGGTCCTGTCGGTCAGGCCCTTAGCGCTCGAGCCAATCTCCCTCCCACGCCCCTCGCTAGATTCCCGTATCAAGTGCGGCCATTGTGCGGGAGGCGGACTTGGGATTCAAGAAAGGGCGTTAACGTCCCGATGGCATTCCAGCTTCCGCGTTTCTGGGTTATAATCTCCTACCCCTCCCGGTCCCGGTCGCGTTCTAAGTCTTTCCTTTGCAGTGATTCCCGCTTGTCGTAGGTCTTTTTCCCTTTCACGAGGGCGATGGTCACCTTGCAGAGGCCTTTTTCGTTGATGAAGATTTCCAAAGGGACGATGGTCATTCCCTGTTCCTCGGTTTTGGCGCGGAGGCGGCGGATTTCGTGTTTGTGCAGCAGCAACTTGCGTTTGCGGGTGGGGTCGGGGCTGAAGTGGGTGGATTTTTCGAAGGGGGAGATGTGGAGGTTGAGCAGCCAGCACTCGCCGTCGATGACGCGGGCGTAGCTGTCCTTGAAATTGACCTTGCCGGCGCGGATGCTCTTTATTTCGCTGCCCACCAGGGCGATGCCGGCCTCGAACTTCTGGATCACGAAGTATTCGTGCAAAGCCCGCCGGTTCTTAAGCATCATATCAGCCCAATTCCTCCAGCACGCGCTGCCTCCACATCTTGGCGTTGGCGATTAGTTCGGCTTCGTCCACTTTGCACAGGCGCCCGCCCTCCAGCACAACCTCACCGGCGATCACAACGTCGCGCACCTGTTTGGATCCGAGGGTGTAAACCACGTGGGACCAGGGATTGTAAAGAGGCTGGCTCTCGATGCCGCCAAGCTCAAGAACGCAGATGTCGGCGTCCTTGCCCGGCTCCAGCGAGCCGCGTTTGTCCGCCACGCCGAGGGCTTTGGCACCGCCAATGGTGGCCATCTGGACGGTTTGGACGGCCGGAAGGAAGGAGGGGTCGTTGTTCACGGCCTTGTGCAGTTTGGCGGTGAGGTCCATTTCGGCCAGGAGGTCGAGGTTGTTGTTGCTGGCCACGCCGTCGGTGGCGAAACAGAGGTTCACGCCGCTCTCCAGATATTGGGCCAGGGGCAGGATGCCCGAGGCGAGCTTGAGGTTGGAATCACTGCAAATGGCCACGGAAGCTGGATTGGCGGCCAGAAGAGCAATTTCGTCGGGGTCGGTCCAGACTCCGTGGGCGTAAAGCGCCGGAAGCTCCAAAATGCCCACCTTTTGCAGATAGGGAACGGGTTTGAGGCCGTGCGCCTTCAGGCAGTCCTCCACCTCGCCACGGGTCTCTGACAAATGCGTGTGCAGCAGGATTCCGTGTCTGGCAGCCGCTTCAGCGCATTCGCGCAATGTTTTCTCCGAACAGGCGTAGATGGAGTGGGGAGCGAGGTTGAAATCCAGCAAGGGGTCATTTGCGTAACGCTGGCGCAGCTCCAGGACCTTGCTTCCGAGCGGGGCTTCGCGGGTGCCGGAATTGCCTTCCAGCACCGCTTCGCCGATGATGGCCCTCAGTCCTGCTTGGGAGCAGGCATTCGCCACTGCCGGCATATCGAAATACATGTCGTGGATTTGGGTGATGCCGTTCTTGATCATCTCCGCGGCGCCGTGGAGGGCGGCCTGGCTGATGAAGTCGCTTTTTAGCATTTTGGCTTCGAGGGGCCAGATGAAGTCGTGCAGCCAGGTCTGCAAAGGCAAATCGTCCGCCAGACCGCGGAAATAGCTCATCGGCAGATGGGTGTGGGCGTTGATCAGTCCCGGCATCACGATGCAGTTGGAGGTGTCCAGCGTCCGCCGGGCCTGATAGCTCTTTTCCCGGGGGTCGAAGATGTCCAGGATTTGGCCTTGGTCAATGGCGATGGCCTGGCCTTCCAGAACGCGCAGCCCGTTGTCCAGGGTGAGGATGGTTCCGCCTTGCAGGAGCAGGTCAATGCTTTGGTTCATAAAGGTTTATCCCTGCACCTTCTGGGCGGCCTCGGCTGCCGCGAAAACGCCTTTGGGGGTGATGATGCTCTGGATAAGTTCTGCCGGGGTGATGTCGAAACCTGGATTGAGAACCGGGGAGCCGGGATTGGCGGTGATCTGTCCGCCGTAGAGCTTGATCTCCTCCTCGTCTCTGAACTCGATGGGTATCTCTGTGCCCTGCCGGCAGACGAAATCGAAGGTGGAAAGCGGCGCGGCAATATAGAAGGGAATGCCGTGGTATTTGGCCAGCACGGCCTTGTCATAAGTGCCTATCTTGTTGGCAATGTCGCCGTTGAGGCAAACGCGGTCAGCGCCGGTCATAACCAGGTCGATCTCTTTTTTCCAGAAATAATAGCCGCTGGCGCTGTCAGGGATGATGGCATGCGGAATCCCTTCCTGTTCCAGTTCCCAAGCCGTTATCTTCGATCCCTGGTGGCGGGGACGGGTTTCGCTTACATAAACGAAAATGTCTCGCCCTTTGCGGTGGGCCAGCCGGATCACGGACAGTGCGGTGCCCCAATCTACGGTGGCAAGGGCGCCGGCGTTGCAGTGGGTGAGGATTCTGGCGCCATCGGGGATCAGGTGCAGGCCCTGTTCTCCGATCAGACGGCAGTCTTCGGCGCTGCGGTTGGCGAACTCCTTTGCGGCCAGTAAAGCCACTTTGCGGGCGTGGGCCAGGTCAGGAATGAATTTGATGGTCCGTTCGTAAACGTAATTGACCCCGCTTTGCAGATCAACAGCGGTGGGACGGGTCGCGAGCAGCAGGTCGTGGGCTTTGCGGATGTGGCTGCGGAACCTCTCATCCGGAGCGTTCTTCGCGGCCAGGGCGAGGCCGAAAGCGCCCGCCGCACCGATTGCCGGTGCTCCGCGCACGTTCATGTTGCGGATGGCTTCAGCCACCTGGAGGTGGTCGCTGAAATCCATGATCGTGAAATCATGCGGAATCCTGTTCTGATCGATCATCCGCAGGCGCCCATGTTCCCACCAGACGCTGCGGTATTCGCGTCCGTCAACTATCATCGGAGGTAGGCTCCACGGGAATGGGGCGGTTCTTGAAACGCGTGTAAGCAATGCCTCCGCCGAGGGCGAGCAAACTGACCAATAGGCCGATGAAGCTGAGGCGGACGCTGGTTTTGTAGGATTCAGGGGCGAAGGTCAGTTCCAGTTTGTGCGCTCCTGCGGGAATCTGTAATCCGCGCAGGATGTAGTTCGCGGCGTGGATGGGGATTTCTTTGCCGTCCAGGGTCGCCTTCCAGCCGGCGGGGTAGTAAACCTCGCTCAGCACCAGGAAGGCGGGCTTGTCGGTATAGACGTCATAGGCCAGTTTGTGCATCTCGGCCGTGGTTTGCGTAACCCTGGCTGAATCAGGCTTCTGGATGTCTTTCAGGTCCGTTTCCACAAAGGCCAGCCGGCGGGGATCAAAGCTCTCGGAACGCAGCAGCGGGAGGATGGAATCAGCCGGGGCGACTTTTTGAACAGAATCCACGAACCAGGCCCGGGGCAGGGCGGTTTCGTTGCGGTAAACTGAAGTGCCGTCGAAGCCAGTGAAAACGGGGGTAAGCTTGTTGTAGAACTGATTGTAGGGCGGAAAGTCCAGCGTGAAGAGTGAATCGTTCGGAAGCGGATCGGGGTGAAGGATGTATTTGGTGGAAAGCATGTCCAGCACCGGGGTGGGTTTGTCAACTGGCATTTCGCCTTCTTTCATGCCGTACATTCCCATCATCAGGCGGCCCCATTCTCCGGGCTTCTGGGTGGCGGGATCGCCTTCGATCAGCTTCAGCAGCTTGTCATAGCGTTCCAGCTTGGCGGCGGAATAACCGGTGACAGTTTGGTGATGGTAGGCAAATTCACCGGCGGGTTTGCCCATCCTGGCTTCTGAGAGCATGCTCTGGCCCAAAGGCAGGATGCGGTAGTTGGATTTGTCCGCCAGAAGGAATTCGTCGTAATCCTGAGGCGCGAAACGGTTGGTGTATTCCTGCCGGGCCTGGAGGTTTTCGCTCTTGAGGAATTTTCCTGTATAAACCCAGAGGTCGATGAAAGCCAGCAGCGTCAGCAGCAGCACGAACGCGGCCTGAGGCAGCTTTTTCGCGCTTTTAAGCCAGGCCAGCGCGAGGCTGAGGCTGAGAAGCAACAGGCTGATCAAACCGCTGTTGTAAAGTAAGCCCAGGCGGGTTTCCTTAACCGTGCCCGGAAGCTCGGTAAGTCCATGCTGGGATAACTGTTGCAAATCCGAAGCGCTGGCGAATCCGAGACCGCCGAACAGGGCTTTGGCCGCTATGAGCCAAAGGAAGAAAACCCCGCCGCAGATCAGAGCCGCCTTCAGCAGTCCTTTGCTCCAGTCCTTGCTTTGCTCCGCGCTGAGGCTGAGGATGGTGTCCACACCCAAAGCGGCCTGTAGCACGGCGTTGATTTGCACCATGGTGAGGATCATTGAGGGCACGCGGAATTTATTGAAGTAGGGCAGGTATTTCAGGAAGAGGTCAGAAAGCCGGGGCGTGGCGCTGCCGAAGGACATGATCAGGAAAATCAGCGAGCTGATGGACAGGAAAACCGCCGTGCGACGGTGTTTGGAACCGATCAGGGCAATGATCCCAAAAGCCAGCACGATCAGCCCAAAGTAGTTGTAAACCTGCGTAAAGGGCATGTAACCCCAGTAGTTGGGGCTCACACCGCCGTAGAAATCCGGGATGAAGAAGGTGATGATTTCCTTGGGATGGAAGCTCCAGCCCTGGGCGTAACTGGTTTCCAGGCCGCCGCTTCCGCCGCGCTGGGTGAATTTACTGTATTCCATCGTGCTCAGGTAGGGGTTCATCACCGCCAGCAGGGTCAGCCCCACCGCCACCACAGCCAGCAAGGTGAAGAGCCAGAAGCTCTTATGGTCTTTGGCGCGGATGCTTTCCACCAGTTGCCAAAGCCAGTAGAGACCCAGGAACAGATAGAGGTAGTAGCTGATTTGAGGATGGTTTTCCCGTAATTGTATGATCAGCGTGGTGGCGAGGAAACCCAGGCTCAGCAGGCCGGGTTTTTGCCGCAGGCGCATGAAGGCCCAGATCACCCAGGGGATGTACATTATAGCCCGGAATTTGGTGTTGTGGCCGATTTCCACCAAACCCAGCCAGTGGCAGGAGAACATGAAGGCCACGGCCCCGAAAACGCTGGTCCAGACATCCAGTTTGAGGAACCTGAGCAGCAAAAACATCCCCAGCGAGCCGATAAAGAGCAGGAAGATGCGCCAGTTGATCAACTTGTCCGTGAGCCGGGAAAGGTTTTCCAGAAAGGGCCAGCGGTTCGGGAAGGAGATCATGTAGGAGGGCATACCGGAAAACATGCTTTGAGTCCAGAGGGCGTTGTCAGCGTGATTTTGGTTGTATTCGATTATCTTGTTTGCCGCGCCTTGCCACTGCGAGATGTCAGATGCATGGGGGGTCTTGCCGCCGAAAGCCACGGGGAAATAGAGCAGGCTGACGAAAACCAGCAGAAAGGCCATCAGCGCCCAAGGCAGCCAGGGTTTGGCGGAAAGGACTTCCAACCAGCCCGGGGCGGCGGCCGGCGCCTGTCTCGGGGTGCGGGCTGAAGAATGGGCGCGGGCGGCCTGTTTAACGCTCTTCACGCCTTTATGCTGAATTTTTGGGTTGACATTTTTCTTGGCCATATTATCCTCAATTCAAAGATGATTTAATCATCAGAATTACGCCGCCCTTATCGGTCAAGCACAAAATACGGCGGCGAATGCCAAAAGGGAGACAGATAATGGTTTTCGAGTTTCGCAAGCGGATTTACGGCTTTGAGTGTGACGTTTACGGGCACCTGAACAACGCCAACTACCTACAACTGCTGGAAAGCGCGAGGTCTGAGGCCATGATCGAAATGGGCATGTCCATGTCCAGGATGCATGAACTGGACATTCAGGTCTTCATCCGCGGCTTCGAGCTGGATTACCGGCAGTCCATCGAACATGAGGACCTCATCACCATCAAAAGCTGGTTTGATGAAATGAACCGCGTGAAAGGCCACTGGGTGCAGAGGATATACAATTCCCGCGGCGAACTCTGCTTCGAGGCGAAAATGGTCGCCGTCTTCGCCAGTGGCGGAAAAGCCACGCGGGTGTCTGAAGAATTGTTAGAAATATTTTTGGACTATCTGGAGCCTCCGGCGGATTGAAAAGAGTTTATGGCACACCAGATTCGGGAGCCTAACCGACGTTATTCCTCGTAGTTACCTATTTACTTATTAGGGGAGGAACCCCTGTCTGCCAGATGTCTTCACAATTCCCTTGACGGCGATTCACGGCCGAGGATAATGGCATCCATAAAATCAAAGGAGGTAATCGCGATGCGCAAGAAGAGTTGACCCTGTAACAGCTCTCGCGTTGTGATAACACCCCTTTTTCACAAATCCCCATCGAGCTGTTGCTGCCCATCCCAAAACCAGATTACAGGAGAAAACCATGCAGTTTATCCAGCTCAAAAACATCCACTACACTTACCCGGACCAGTATCAGCCCATCCTCGCGGGCGTTAGCCTGGTGGTCGCCGCTGGCGAAAAGATCGCCCTGATTGGCAAGAACGGTTGCGGCAAGACCACCCTTCTGCGGATAATTTTAGGCGAATTATCCCCCACCCAAGGTAGTATCAGCTATCCAAGCTCCAGCCCCACAATGTCTTATCTTCCCCAGGACATCCGCGTCTCCGCGCCCCTCAGCGTCCGTGATTTCCTCCTGCGGGTTAGGCCCCGGCAATTTGAATTGCTCACCCGGATCGAATCTCTCACTTCCACAGAGAATCTCTCTTCCTCAGCCGGACTGGAACTGGCTTCCCTCTGGCAGGAATACAACGATCAAAACACGGCGGAATGGGAAAAAGAGGTCCATGCCATCCTCCTCGGGATGGATTTGCTGAAGCTGGCTGAACGGCCTTGCGCGACCCTTTCCGGCGGCGAATCCACCCGTCTCCAACTGGCGGCCCTGCTCCTGGAAAAACCCGACATCCTCATCCTGGACGAACCCACCAACCATCTGGATTCCGAACAACTGCTCTGGTTTGAGGACTGGATGCTGGACTACGGCGGTGCTGTCCTCTACGTATCCCACGACCGGGTTTTCATCGACCGCACCGCCACCAAAATAGCCGAACTGGAGGCCGGAAGGATGGAACTGCGCGCGGGCAACTACCAGAGCTTCGTGCGTGACAGACAGCAGCTTAAGGACCACCAAATGGTGCAATACCGTGAGCGTCAGCGCCTTTTGCGCCAGTTGCGTGACGCCAGCCGGAAAAGGCGGGCTTGGGCCTCGTCCTTTCAGAAGGAAACCCGTGGCGAGGGCGGCGGCTACGTTTTTGAAATGATCTCCAACCCAGCCCGCACCCAAATGCAGCAGGCCCGGCACATCGAAAACCGCATCAAAATGCTCACTGAACGTTATCCAGTGGAAAAGCCGCATCAGGACAAGCTTCGCCACCTTGCTTTCGAAGAGGTCCAGGTGAGCGACAGGGAGCTGATCAGCGTGGCTGGGATGGGCTTTCGCTATCAGGAAAACTGGATATTCCGCAATTTCTACCTCCACCTCTATGGCGCGGAAAAGCTCTGGCTTGCCGGTCCCAACGGCAGCGGCAAGACCACCCTTTTGCGCCTTCTACTGGGTTCTCTGGAACCTTGCGAGGGAACGATTTCACGCGCCAACCGCCTGCGGATCGGATATTATGAACAGGACCTCAGCAAGCTGGACCCCCAGGCTGTGGTGCTGGATTTCCTGAAAACCTCTGGCAAGGAGGAAAGCCAGATACGCAATCTCATGGGCTGCATCGGCCTGAAGACAGACCTGGCCTTTGCCCGGACGGGCAGCCTCTCCTGGGGCGAACGGGCCAAGTTGCAGCTACTCATGTTGCTTCTGGGTGAATACAATGTCCTGCTGCTGGATGAGCCCACCAACCACCTGGATATCCGCAGCCGCGAAATGCTGGAGGAATCCCTGGAAAACTTCAATGGGGCCGTCGTCTTTGTTTCCCACGACCGCGCCTTCATTAACAGGCTTGCCACCCGAAAGGTGGAGCTAGCCAACGCTCCAGCCTGAGATCATAACTCAATGGCGCCTGAATAATAAAAGGGTTCTTGCAAACCGGGTGGCTAAATTCCTCCGGGCTGATTTTTGCTTGAACACACGCAGCCGCTTGATTACAAAGAGAGCCAAATCTGATTGCCTGCCGCTATATCCTGTCAGCCACACCCTTAACCCTCATGGCCATCCCACTCCCACGCCTCCCGAATAATACTCGCATCAAATGCGGCCATTGTACGGGAGGCGCGTCTGGGCTTCAGGAAAGGGCCTTAACGGCCGGTAGGCTTCGCTTCCACGCTTCCACACGCTGGACCGAGCGAGGAACAAGCATCGACGGCAGGCTCCAAGGCCACGTCATCCTGGACGTCACCGAGCTTGCGAGGTGATATTGATCCGGGATCCATAGCGGTATCGAAACTGGAATCCGGGTCAGGCCCGGAATGACGTAGGTTTGGGGCTGAATGGTGGTTTATAGGCTATTTCGCCCGGTTTGGATTCCGGGTCAAGCCCGGAAAGGCGTTGGGAATGGGGGCAGGCAGTAATAAATTGTTAAGGGCAACAATAAGCTGGAAAACGGCTTTGTCCACCCTAATTGAACATCAGCCACAGGACAGGGCTAGAGGCGCAGATTACGTCCGGCGGCCTTGCCGGTGTAAATTTATGTTTGGGCGGCTGATCAGATCAGTTTTGACTCTGGGCTCCGCCGGTGGTATCTCCTTCCGTGCTGATGAGTTCCGTGTCCGAGGCGGGTTCGTCGGAGTTTGTTTCCTGGGTGGTTGATTCCTCGTTGGCGTCGGTTTTATCCTGCGGAGGCTGGCAAGCCGCGAGTGTCAGCATTCCGATGAGCAGGGCGGCCAACAGGATGAGGCTGATGATCTTTTGCATGGATCCTCCTATCAGTGATTGTCACATTGATTGGTTAACAAAAAACGGGCATCCTTGTGGACACCCGTTTTTTAAGGACTGCGCTACTAATATCGACTAGTCGATTTAGATAGGGTTTAACTTATTAGTTAACGCCGTTGACAGGGGCTTGCTGTGCCAAGGTGTCAACAATGGGGGCGACAGTAGTGTCAACCACTTCTTCGGTGGTTTCTTCGACAACTTCTTCGGCTTCTTCGGCTTTGCAAGCTGAGAAGGCCAGCATGCCGATGAGCATCATCGCGAGAAGAGCAATAAGAGCCAGTTTTTTCATTTTGATTCCTCCATTCAGTGAAATCCGTATTTTTTTGGTTTTGTTTTTTTTGAATTCGGTGGCATTTTATAGCCTTACCGGGGCTTTTTGCTGAGAGGGCTGAAGAGCCGCAAAGCCTTTAGCAACCTCTCACACAGTCCTTAGACACTTCTATGTGCTTGCTTAATTGTACCCAATCTATATAAGCCGTATTTTTTGGCAAGTTATTTTTTCAAAAGTTCGATTCCAGACCGGCGTGAACCATTCCCGCTGAGAAGTCCGCGAAGCCGTTTTCCCGGTATCCGAGGGCATACTCGATGCTCAGAATTCCCAGTCTGGTGCGCAGTTTGATGCCCAGCCCGGGGGCGAGGAGGTCGGCGCGCAGGCTGTTCTTGTCCCGCGCGAGCAGGCCGTGGTCGTAAAAGAGGTAGATCCGGGCCTGGGAACTGATCAGATAGCGGAGTTCGAGCGAAGCCCAGCCGAGGCGCCAACTGCTGAATTCGTCTTCGCGGTAGCCCCGCAGCGAGTTGTAGCCGCCCAGCCGGTAGGTTTCATAAGCCACGGAACTGCTGTCGGCGAGGCTGCGCAGATGAACGCCCAGGGCGCAGGTCCAGCGCGGCGCCAGGCCAATGTATTGGGTGTGGTCGGCCTCCAGGGCGTTGTTCCAGCCGCTTCGCTCGCTTTGGTGCAGGCGGTAGGTGATGTTGGCCTGCATTCCCTTGGAAGGGTTGAAAGCGCGGTCCCGGCTGTCGAGTCGCCAAAAGGCACCGATGCCACGGCTGGAGGTGGTTTCCACCAGCAGGCTGTCCTTTGCGGCGGGCACATAGTAGTTAACGCTTTCCACGGCCAGTTCCAGGCCGTAGCGGTGAACGTCGTAATAGGAATAGATATCGGCGCCCACGGCCGATTTGATGAAGCTGTCTTTTTCCTCCTCGCGGGAAAGCCTGAGGTCGCCGGAAAGGGGAAAGACGTTCGGCCCGGATTCGTGGTATGAAAAGCGGAGCAGGCTGGTAAGCGGCAGCTTTCTCCAGTTCAAGGTCAGGGAGCGGTCGCTGCCCCAGAGGTTCAGGAAACCGAGGTTGAGGAAGCCGGTGAATTCGTTTTTCGCGCCTACCCGGGTGAAGCCCAAAACGCCTTCCAGAGAGGTCATTTTGCCTTCCTCGATCTTGATCAGCAGGCTGGCGGGGTCCACCGGTTCGATCAGGCAAGCCTCAATGTAGCTTTTGCTCAAAATCCTGTCCTCGGCGGCGCGGATGGCCTCAGGGGTAACCACCTGCCCGGAGCTGAAGCCGGCCAGTCTGATGAGGGTCTGGTCGCGGGTGTATTTGTTGCCCTGGAAGTAGTATTTTTCAGGCTTGAGCGGCTTGCCTTCTTCGATGCCGATGTAGGCGGCGAGGTTTTCGCCCAGGGTCAGGGAATCCAGCCCCACACTGGCAAAGAGGTAGCCGCGGCGGTGATACTCATCCAGAATCCGGTCCATGGTGCGCGGCAGTTCGGAAAGCCCGACCTTGCTTTTATCAACAAGCAGGAGCAGTTCACGCAGCTTTGCTTCAGAGAAATAGCGCAGGCCGCGGAAGCGGAGTTCGCAATCCTGTGCCGGCAATACCTCCGTGAGCTTGAAAGCCAGTTCCAGGCTGCTTTCAGAGAGGGGCACCAGTTCCGGATTGGCGATTTTCACGAAAGGATGTCCGTTTGCCTGTAGCCAAGCCTGCATCAGGGAGATGGCGGCGTTGACGTCCGCGGGGGTGTATTCGCTTCCGGCAGCCAGTCCGGAAGCCTTCAGCAATGCGGTCTCGTCGAAGGGAAAATTGGCAGAGAAACTGACCTTGTCCACGCTCAGGGCAGGGGCCAAAACCCAGGCCAGAAGAAGAGCTGCGGCCAACAGGGCGCGTTTCATGGCCGGAAAATCAATCGCGGTCCGCCTTCAGCACGGCCAGGAAGGCTTCCTGCGGCACGGTCACGGAGCCGATTTCCTTCATCTTCTTCTTGCCTTCCTTCTGTTTTTCCAGTAGCTTGCGTTTGCGGCTGACGTCGCCGCCGTAGCATTTTGCCAGCACATCCTTGCGCATGGCATTGATGGTGCTGCGCGCGATGATGTTGCCTCCAATGGCTGCTTGCAGGGCGATCTTGAAGAGATGGCGCGGGATCACCTCACGCAGGGTTTCGGTTACGCTTTTCCCCCAGTTGTGGGCTTTGTCCTGGTGGCAGATGAAGCTCATGGCGTCCACTTTTTCGCCGTTGATGAGGATGTCCACTTTCACCACGCGGGAGGGGCGGAATTCCTTGAAGGAGTAATCCAGAGAGGCGTAGCCGCGGCTTACGGTTTTCAGCTTGTCGTAAAAATCGAAGATGATCTCGATCAGCGGCATCTCATAATGAAGGGCCACGCGCTTTTCATCGATGTATTGGATGTTTTTCTGGATGCCCCGGCGTTCCTGAGCCAGCTTCATGATGTTGCCGATGAAGTCTGTTGGAACGATGATCTCGGTGTCCATGAAAGGTTCCTCGATGCTTTCGATGAAAGTGGGATCGGGAAAATCGATGGGATTGTTTACCTCGATCTCTTTGCCGTTTTTGAGGGTGATGAGGAAGCGCACGCTCGGCGTGGTCGCAATGATGGGGATATTGTATTCACGCAGGAGGCGTTCTTTCACGATCTCGAGGTGCAGCATGCCCAGAAAGCCGCAGCGGAAGCCGTATCCGAGGGCGCTGGAGTTTTCCTTTTCATAGATCAGGGAGGCGTCGTTGAGCTTGAGCTTGGCAATGGATTCCACCAGGTTTTCATAGTCCTCGCCGTTGATGGGGAAAATGCCGGAATAAACCATGGGCTTGGGTTCCATGAAACCCGGCAAACTCTCTTCGCAGCCGCCTTTGGCCAGGGTGATGGTATCGCCGACACGAGCGTCCGCCACCTCTTTGATGTTGGCGATGATGTAGCCTGCCTCGCCGGTGTTCAATTGCTGCTGGGGGGAGAATTTCAGGCCCAGATGGCCGATCTCCTCGATCTCATACTCCCGTTCTGTGGCCAGGAGCTTGATCTTGTCGCCTTTGCTCAGCGAGCCGTCAAAAAGCCGCACCAGCACAACCACGCCGCGGTACATATCGAAATACGAATCGAATATCAAAGCTTTGGGCGGGGCGTCCGGATCGCCTGTTGGTGCGGGAAGCCTTTCACAGACAGCATCCAGCAGCTCGGTGACCCCGGTGCCGGATTTGGCGCTTACCCGCAAAATGTCTTCCGGCAGGCAGCCCATGATTTCGCAGAGGTCGTGTTCCGTGCCTTCGATGTCAGCCTTGGGCAGGTCGATCTTGTTCAGCGCGGGCAGGATTTCCAAATCGTTGTCTAGCGCCAGATAGAGGTTGCTCATCGTCTGGGCCTCGATGCCCTGGGAGGCGTCCACCAGCAGGATGGCGCCTTCGCAGGAGGCCAGCGCGCGCGAAACCTCGTAGGAGAAATCCACGTGTCCGGGTGTGTCGATGAGGTTCAAAACATAGTCCCGGCCCTTGTAACTGTGGACCATCCGCACCGCGTGGCTTTTGATGGTGATGCCTTTTTCGCGCTCGAGGTCCATACTGTCGAGCAACTGTGCCACATCCACTTTGCCCACCACGTTAGTGCTTTCCAGAAAGCGGTCCGCCAGGGTAGATTTCCCATGGTCGATGTGCGCTATGATGCAAAAGTTGCGTATATATTCCTGTTTCATGTTCATCCTAAGCTGTTTCACAACCACCTTGTTTTCAGGGAATTGTGCCAAGGCGGCATATTCTTACCCAGAATTGGCGGTGTTCACTTTTGTCAACAATTTAATGCCCAGCCCACATCCATCCGTTTTTTCAGATGGGGTGTTATCAAATGGTTTTCACCGCCCACAATCCTGTAGATTGGTCGATCTTACGCCAGGGATGGCAGCCGTCACCTCACTACAGGGGCTGGATGTCCCTGTATCCAGTGCCAAAGCGAAGGTCCAGAAGTTGGCCCAGGCTTTCCCAGATTGGCCGTTCCCGGCTGAAAAGGATGAAGATCGGGTTCAACCACTTGGGATATTCTGTCGCCCTGTAGCTGAAGCGACCAATCCGTAAGCGGGCCACTGCCTTGTCGATGTGGATTCCTGTTTCCACCTTGGCGGGGTTGGGGAAATACATTTGCCAGCCGGATTCCTTGTTCTCCACGCTGAAATGCCGGGAATAATCCCAATACCGCAAATCTTCCCTCCCCGCCTCCACGCTCTGCCAGCGTTCCTGGTCGATGGGAACATGTATCCGGCAATTTTCCAGCTTGCCGCCGGGTGCGAAAAAGCCCATCAGCGGAAAACTCTCATAACAGGCAAAACCCGTTCCGGAAACCACTTCCGTGGTGGCGACGAGCAAAGGCAGCCCCGGCAGCGTGAGGTAATATTGTCGGAACCGCATCCCCCTGAACAGTTTGTAGTTATCTATCCTGGTATCAAACGCCAGGCCCCGCCAGCTATTGCCGTGCTGATCCTTCACCTCGGCGATGCCGAGGCTGTGTTTTTCCTTGCTGAGCTCAGCAAGAGAAATTCCGCCCGGCCGCACGTGAAAGCCTCCGGGATAGGGATTGTAGAAGGATTTGGCATAAAACTGCGGCCAGACTTGGTCCAGCCACTCAGATTCCCCGGTTTCCAGAGAAAGCAGCACCGGTAAGGTTGAATCAATGGCTGCGCCCAGTTTCAGGAATCCGTTGTCCACGCTCAGCCAGGTTCCTTCTTTACGGAAATCAATCTCTCCGTCCGGCTGCAGGAGGGTTTGCCGCCTGAGAAGACGGTACAGCGGAAGGCTGGCATCACAACACAACTCCACCAGAGGCGCGTCCGGAAGTTCCACATCCTTCCAGTTCACACCCCGCTGGCCGGAACCGGGCTCCAGCAGTTGCGGCTCTCCGGATTTTCCTCCCTGCGCGCTAAGTTGAAACGAGCCGGTCAGATCGCGGTCCTGGCGCCAAATCAATTCCGCATTAACGGGGCCGGAAACAACTGGATTTCCCTGGTTGACCCGCAGTTCCAGACTGGGATGTGCCGCGTCAACCGGGACATAGACTCCCCGGGTGTAATCGAGCAGTTGAAAGGCGTTCTGAAACTGGTTCAGAAAGACCTGGATGGGTTTGCTTTCCGGTGTGCCAGCCTGGAGCATGGCATCGAGATCAAAGTCCCAGGCCAGATGCCAACTTTTCAATTTCACTTTTAGGGCTGGGTCCCAAACGATGCCTGTGGTGTCACCTTCCTGGCCGCAAAAGATGAAATTGCCGGTCACGGCGGTTTCAGGCAGCCATTCCAGTTCAGCCTCTATCTGGTCACGCTCCAGACTGTGCAATTCACCCTCGTGTTCGTATGTGATCAAGCTGCTGTAAGGCATCAACCGCAGGCGCAGAGTGGTTTTGGAGTTTTCCGGAAGGCTGATGACCCGGGTCCGCAAATCCAGCATCCCGGAGGGATAGAGCCTGTAAATGAGGGCGAATTCCACGCCGGGAAAATCCTGGCTGCGATAGCTTAGTGTGATCTGGTTCGCGCCGCCGAGGTCCTTGAAAACCGCGTCAAAGGGGTCAAGATGCTCGAACTCTTCGGAAAAAGGCTCACCCAGCATGGGTTCGGAAAGATAGCAATAATCGCCGAAAACCTTGGAGAAGCTGGCGCGGTTCTTTTCCTCTCTGGTCTGCACAATGAGAGCATACGGACCGTTGATGAGGGCGTGGTAATGCTCCAGGGTTTTCTGGTCACGCGCCTCAAAGGTCCTCAGAATTGCCTCGCAGCGTTTTTCAAAGGTCACTTCGCCTCCGGATTCCGGCCTGGCGGTCACTCGCGCCATCGGGGTCCAGAGGCAGCCGCGGGACAGGCTGATGCTTAGGGGAATGCTTGACCTGGCCTGGGGTGCGAGGCTGATCCGATACCTGTTCTCAAGCAGGGTCACAGGCTCCTGGGGCAGGAACTCTATTTCAAACTCGGCATTCGTTTCAAAATGGTTCTGAACATTGAGCTGGAGTTTGTATTCCCGGTTGGGAATGAACAACATGGTTTCCTTTAAGAAGGAAAGGGAGAGCGGATACTGGGTTTTAAGCCCGGTTTTCATTTCCACGTTTTGTCCATCCAGGTTCAGCAGCGCCCGAACACCCGGCTGGGTCTGCCATTCGCCGTCGCCAGGCTGGGGCGCCGAAAGGCTGAATCCCGCTTCCCAGACGGCCTGTTCCCCAAGCTGGAAACCGTGGCTGGCGCTGAAGGCCACATTGGCGTCGTTCAAGCCCTCGATCCGCACCGGAATTGGCTTGCCGGAGCGGTTGGTGAATCTGTAGCTGACCCTGTGTTCACTCCCGAAAACGGGCCGGGCTTCATCCACAAGGCATTCCACCTCGATCTCGTTTGTGGCAAAGGCGGCGATGCCCCGCCCTGTTTTTTCAAAGCTGACGGTAAGCTTGCGCCCCTCTTTTTCCCACAGGTAATCATAGTAATCAAAGCCCCGTTCCTCCCTGCCGTCTGGCGTCACTTCAAGCTCCCGCTTCAGATCGTCATACCAGTGGAAATGTTCGAAATGAGGCCGGAAAAACGGGCTGTTCAGAATCCCAGGCAGAAAGTTCATCAGATGGGTGACCTGGCTTTCCATCCTTTCCCAGAAGAAGCCGCATTTTTTGTAGAGCGGAACGGCCTTGGTGTTGCCCGGCCAGGTGAATAGGTCGAGGCGCTGATATCCCAGTTCCGCGGAACGTTCCACGCATTTTCTCATCAGGGCTTTGCCGATTCCCTTGCCGTGCCAGGCCGGGTCCACCGAAATCAGCTCCACATAAGCCACACCCTCTTCCAAAGAGTATTTGGAGAGCTTGACATAGCCGATAACCTCCTCGCCGGCCAGCGCCAGCCAAAGGTTCAGATAGGCCGAATCACGCTCCTTTTGCAGAACTCTGGCCTCGCTGCTGTTCCAAATCCGGCCGTTCCAGCCTTCGCTGCTGCGGTTCCACATTGCGGCAACGGCTTTGGCAAAGCGGGGTTCGTATTCGGTGTATTCCACTTGGGCCATTTTTCCTCCAATCCGGATGGATTTAATCCCTAATCGCGCCTCAAAGGATTATGTCAAGCAAAAGCTGGAACGCGGGCATTCAGCCGATTCCCGGTTCATAAGGCAATCAGATTTCCAGACCTGTCTCCAGCCTGATGAAGCTGCGGTGGGCGTCAAAGGCGATGGGCGGAAGTTCTTGCAGGGGAAAGAACTCGGCCTCCTCGGCGTCATCACCGGCCTGCAGGCTTCCACCCGTCACCCGCATCCGGAAACCGAGGCTCAGAACGCGTTCGTAGATGGGGCTGTAGCCATAGAACCACGATATGAAGTGCTCGACCTCTCCCTCCAGCCCGGTTTCTTCCTTCAGTTCAGCCACGGCGTTCTCCTCCGGGGATAAAAATATCTCCATGTAACCGCTGGGAAGCGCCCACATTCCCGCGCTGGGAGCGAATTTACGCTTCACCAAAAGGAGTTCCCCCGCCGGGTTGAGCACCAAAACGGCCACTGCGGGGATGGGATTCTTGTAATGCACCCGGCCGCAATCTTCGCAAACCAGGCGGGTTTTACCTTCGTGATCCTCTTTTGGAACAAGCGGGCCTCCGCAGCCCTGGCAGAACTTCACTTCGGGGTATTGGGGTTTTTCACGTTCAAGCATAATACCATTATGTCCATCCGCTCCAGCCTGTCAACCCCTTTGTGCACGGAATCCGCGTAACGCTCCAAAGCCTGGCGGGTTACCGGTTCATGGCTTTCTGGTTGGGCATCCGCGGTCACTTGATCTAAAAGAGAGCCATACCTGCCAACCCGCCGCAAGGTCCTGTCTACCGCACCCTTAACGCCCGTTTACATCCCCCTCCCATGCCTCCCGTATAATACCCGCATCAAGTGCGGCCATTGTGCGGGAGGCGCATCCGGGAGACGGGAAAGGGCCTTAACGGCCAGAGGATATCGCTTCGTTTATTCGCGGAGAGCCTGGCGCTGGGATGACGGCAGTAGCGCCCGACTCATTTGAACACCGACCCTGTATTTCGCAAGGCCATGCTGGTCGAACAACAGGTCCAACTCCTTGCAGGGAAATGCTTTGACGGTATTCGTGACATATTCCGGATCAGAAATGGTTCACGGTATTGATGCCGTAATGATGGAGAAAACAGGGACTATGGCATAAAAATAGCTTTACAAAAAAATGGATGCGTATTTATTTGGTTCGATGTGTTAACTGTGAGTTTTGATATATTGTTGGCATCCTTCGCGCTGGTTTTTCCGGCGAGGTTGCCGTAATAAGTAAGCTGATCAACCATAACACCAAGACAAAGGTAAAAAGGAGATGATCGAATGAAAAGTTGTGTCGTCTTGCCGTTTCGGCTGGCGGTTTTTACCCTTGGGAGCGTTCAGTGCTGATTCGCAGTGTTGTGTTCGCAAGATCAGAGCCGCGTCCTGAACGGCTGTTCCCGTCATTTGGAGTTCTCTCCAATACAGGGGCTTGTCACGCTTTTCATTATCCGCAAAATCTTTTCCAAACAAGGAATCTTCAACAAACCAAAGCTATCACTTTAATTCAGGTTTCCAATCCAACATTCGGGCAAGGTTCAAACTATCGGTCCCGAATCATTACTACCCTGTCAACCCGTTTAACAGTATCTACAACAAGGAGATGAGATGAAAAAACTGCTTCTCTCAGGCTTGCTCCTGCTTCTGGTGGTGTTTGCCTTTGCCGATGCCTACACCATCGGCGACGGAACCAGCACCCAGAACTATATTCCGTTCTATGGATTTTACAACTACAACTGGAGCAAGGTTATTTACACCCAGGCAGAAATCAACACTGCCGGACTAACCAACGGGGAAAACATCATCGGCATTGGTTTCTACGTTGGCAACACGCCCAGCAACTACACCATGCTGGACCAGCGTGTGTTCGTTCGGCATACCGATGCCACTGCCTATGAGACGACTGATGTCGGGTACCCTGATAACACACAGTTTCAGCAGGTGTTCCAGGGCGACCTGACCTTCGACGGCGGAGGCTGGCACTACATCGTGTTCAGCGCCCCCTTCGCCTGGAACGGCACCCAGAACGTTGAGTTCCTTTTTGAGAACTGGGATGGCACTTATTTGTCAGGTTATCCCAACTACCGCTATACCAGCACCACGCCTAATTACACCGGCGTTTACAAGCAACAGGACGCCAGTTTTCCAGCTGTGGACGGCACCAGGACCTACAACCGGCCCAACATCCAGCTGATCACACCTACTACCACGGCACCCGACCCCGCAGTGGTGGTTTCTCCCTTGAACGGTGCAACCCTTGTTTCACCCAGCGCAACCCTGAACTGGATGCCGGGCAACATCTGGCCGGACGGCTACTATTTCTTTCTCGGGACCGATCCCGCGGCTACTAACGTCGTCAACAATGAAAACCTGGGTAACGTGCTCACTTATGACCCGACCCCGGATTTGAACCTGGACACCACTTATTATTGGAAAGTGGTTCCTTTCAACACCTACGGTAACGCGGCTGACTGCCCCATCTGGAGTTTCACCACCCACGGCGCGCCCGATATCGAAACGCTGCCATACACCCAAAACTGGGATCAGGTGACCGCTCCGGAGCTGCCCTTCGACTGGACGAGAATCGTCCAATCCACCTCCACCAGCGCTTTTGTGGGTACCTACTCCTCCACTACCTACGCCCACAGCCAGCCAAACTGCGCGCGCCTCTACAATCCCAGCGACGCAGACGCAACGCTGATCCTGGTGGGTCCGCCCTTGGACACGACCCTGCCGGTCAATGAGGTGCGAGTGAAATTCTGGGCCCGAGCCGGAAGTTCAAACTATCCGCTTTCACTTGGCGTGATCAGCGATCCCACTGACGCTGCCACCTACACCGAAGTGCACGCGCTCACCATGTCCAACACTCTCACCGAGTACATCTGCGACATGACTACCTACACAGGAACAGGCACGCACATCGCTTTCAAGCACGGTCTTGGCGGCACCGGACGCTCGCATTACATTGACGACATCACGTTCGAACAGATCGCTCCCAACGACCTGGGCTGCGACGCTTTGAGCGGCAACCAGACCCCCAACGTAAACACAGCGGTTACCTACAGTGCCACCGTGCACAACTGGGGAACCGCAGCGCAGAGCAACTACATCGTCAAGCTGTTCAACAGCGATAACGTGGAACTTGCCTCGACCCCCGGTGTTGCCGTGGATCCCGGAATGACAATTGACATTCCGCTGACCTGGACGCCCACCGCTGAAGGAGAAGTGGTTCTTTATGCCAAGGTGTTCCTCACCGGCGACATCAACCCCGCCAATGACCAAAGCCCGAACCTGACCGTGAGCGTTCAGTCCGCTGGCTCCCAAGTGGTCAACATCGGCGACGGCACAAGCACCAACTCCGATACCGGTGCGCCCACACCTTACGGAACATATTACAGGAACTTCCACCAGCAGTATCTCTTTACCGCGGCGGAAATTCTGGCCAACGGCGGTGCTCCCGGACTGATCACCGCGCTGAGCTTTAACGTGGCGAACGTGAACGCCTGCTCGGCGATGCCGAACTATACCATCAAACTTAAACATACCGACCAGACCGCTCTCACCACAACCTTCGAGGTGGGGGATTACACCCAGGTCTGGTTCCAAAACGAATACCAGCCCGTTAACGGATGGAACGTGCACACCCTCAGCACCCCCTTCGTCTGGAACGGAACGCAGAACCTGCTGGTGGACATCGTCACCACCATGATAACGGGCTCTTACACCCGCAACGCCTCGGTCTATTACACCCCCACCACTGGCACCAACACCAGCCTCCGCTATCAGAGCGACAGCACTGACGCGTCATCCTCCACCACCGGCACCACCTCCGTGAACCGTGCCAATATCCGCCTATTCATGAACATAGTTGGAATGGCGTCCCTTAACGGGAACGTAAGTTCCGGCGGCAACCCCGTCGCGGACGCGAGTGTGGTGATCACGGGCACAATCCACTCCACGCTTACAGATGCCCTGGGCAACTACAGCTTCCCCTTCGTGGAGCCGGGCACATACAATGTCACGGCCAGCAAGCTGGGTTATGAAAGCCTGACCCTGCCGGTCACCCTGGTTGCGGACGAAACCACCACCTTGAATTTCGTACTCACGCCTTCCTCCTCCGTGAACGTGACCGGATTCGTGGTGGGTAGCGACCAACCCACAGTGGGCCTGGCCGAAGCAACTGTCTCGCTGACCGGGATAGTGGATTACTCTGCCACCACCGACGCCACCGGGCATTTCACCATCCCCGGCGTGCTTTCCGGCAACACCTATGACTATATCGTGATTAAAGAAGGATACCAGAACCTGACCGGCTCGATAACAGTTGGCGCAACCGCTTACGACATGGGAACGCTGATTCTGCCCGAGATAGCCTTCCCTCCTTCCCAGGTGGTTGCCACCGAAAATATCGCCCAGACCCAGGTTGACCTGATCTGGCACAGCCCCGTTCCTGCTCCGCCCTATGATGATTTCGAGCTCAACGACGGCGGCTGGGTGCCGTCATCCAACTGGTCCGATCCTTTGGGAGACTGGGAATGGACAAACACCTACGACGTCAATAACTACGACCCCTCCGGTAGCACCTCTTCACAGATCCCGCCTCCGACGGCTTATTCCGGAACCGGTTTGTGGGGCACCGTGATCTATGGACCCTACAGCAACTGCAGCGGCTGGTCCTACCTGAAGAAAACCTTCAACCTCAGCGGAGTCAGCAACCCTGTTCTGAACCTCTGGCACTACATGGACGGCTTCAACACCTGGGATTACGGGTTGATCAAGGTGAACGGCAACACAGTCTGGGGCAGCAGCGCAGCTGCGGTGTTCATGCCCTGGCAGGAGATAACGGTAAGCCTTGCCAACTATGCAAACCAGGCAAACGTGGAAGTAAGCTTCGAATGGTATGCCACCAGCGTGGTGAACTATGCCGGCTGGTACATAGATGATGTCTATGTGGGGCCAGCCCGAACCAGTGGCGAGAGCGTCATATCTGCCATCGAACCCGCGGATTTGCGCGGTTTGGATGAATTTGAAGCCGCGACCCTCGAGGAATTGGCCAACCTCAATGCCAGCCCTGCTTACGTAGTGCGCGATTCAAAACCCCAACCCAATGCCCAAAGCCGTGTCCTCACCGGCTACAAGGTCTGGCGCCTGCTGGCGGTCAACGAAGGAGACGAGACGCAATGGACATCTCTGACCCCGGCCAGCATCGCCGACACCACCTTTGTGGACACTGCCTGGTCTCCGCTGCCCTCCGGTGTTTACAAATATGCCGTGAAGGCCGTTTACACCAATGACGTGCTTTCCGGCGCGGTTTTCTCCAACGAGATCCACAAAGGCATGATGGGCACCCTGAGCGGTACCGTTACCGAATTCGGCACCAACGTCCCGATCGCCGGCGCCACCATCACAGCGGGCGACTACTCCGGTACCTCCGGCCCCGACGGCAGCTATGCCTTCCTGGCCTACCAGGGCACCTACGACGTGACCTGTTCCAAACAAGGTTACCAATCCTCCACCGTCACCGGTGTGAACATCGTGGGAACCCAGACCACCACGCAGAACTTTGTGCTCACCGAGATTACCCTTCCGCCCGGAGGCGTGACCGCGGTTGAAGCAGGCCCTGACGTGAACGTGACCTGGAGCGAACCCGGCACCGCCGGCGGAGAATGGATCCAATACTCCACAGTGGATGCAAATAACAGCATCGGCCTAACCAACGGCGGAGAATTCGCCGTTGCCATCCGCTTCCCGCCATCAGCGCTTCAGGATTACGTGGGCATGAGCCTGCGAGCCATCAAATTCTGGCCCGGCGACCCCGCCACCTACACCCTCAAGGTCTGGACCGGCGGAACCGCCAGCGCGCCAGCGGTTGAAGCCACCAGCCAACCCGTCACGGTGGATACCTATGACGCCTGGATGACAGTGAACCTCAACAACCCCGTGGGCATCACCGGCAACGAAGAACTCTGGTTTGGCTACAACATAGTCCACACCTCAGGTTACCCCGCGGGCTGCGATCCGGGCCCTGCCATTGACGGCTTCGGCAATATGATCTACAGTAACAGTGCCTGGACCACCCTGCTGACCCTGGCCAGCTCACTCAACTACAACTGGAGCATCCAGGGTTATGTGGGATACTCGTATCCCAATATCGCCCCGATGATTTCACCGGTTGTGGTGGAAACCACAGGCCAGCCCGTGAATGCCGGCTTCTTCAGCCTCAAGACCGACACCCCGCGCCCGGTTGTCCAAACCGTGCCCGAAAAAGCAATCAGGCCCGACAGACCGGCTGATCGCGGCAACCGCGTCCTCAACGGCTACAAGGTCTGGCGCCTGCAGCAGGGCCAGGAAAGCAACGAAACTTCCTGGATACAGCTCACTCAGGATGTCATCACCGCCACAGCCTGGCAGGATAACGGCTGGAACGGTCTGCCCGACGGGACCTACAAATGGGCCGTGAAGGCCGTTTACACCGGCAACGCGATGTCGGTGCCCGCCTTCTCCAACCCGCTTACCAAGATCACCGAAATCGGCACCATCGCCGGTATCGTCCGTACCCAGCAGAACGCCCCCATCATGGGCGCCACTGTCACTTGCGGCGACGTCACCGCCACCACCAACGCCTCCGGAGCCTACAGCATGCAGGTGGTTGCCGGAACCCACAGTGTGACCGCGTCCGCCGCC